>Ga0209269_1000022_pt1 | contig 381735 bp, 340 predicted proteins | sample MTBAKMMethaMetaG_FD_187455 | JGI IMG/M metagenome (GOLD analysis project Ga0209269, IMG submission 187455) | Enrichment culture microbial communities from Arthur Kill intertidal strait, New Jersey, USA, that are MTBE-degrading - MTBE-AKM (Arthur... | ecosystem: Environmental > Aquatic > Marine...
AATAGCCCTGGTCGTTTCTGGTGGGCTTGGCTTTCATCATCACTCCCGACCCGGTGACGGCGCGACCGGTTTTCTGCACAGCCACTGCGCTTCCTGGTCGAGAATGATACATTGATGACGACACTTTATTAAGTGTTTTCATATGAATAAAAGAATTTCAAGGCCGACTAGTTAAGGCTGTCATCAGCTACTCTGACGACACCGAAGCTGCCTGGCTGCGCAAGGGGAGGAAGTGCTACTACGGCTACAAGGTCCACGCGGCCACCGAGTCCCGGGACGGCTTCATCCTGGGAGGCCATGTAACCCCGGCCAACCTCTCTGACACCGGACAGTTCGAACGCCTGGTCCTGGAAGCGGACATGCCGGCCAAGAGCTACATCTTTGCCGACAAGGGGTACGCCAGCAAGGCCAACCGGGAAACCCTCTTCGGCCTGCGCCTCAAGGACGCCATCATGCACAAGGCGGCCAGGAACAGAGAGCTCACCGACCTGGAGCGACTGGACAACCGCCTGGTGAGCAAGGTCCATGCGATCGTGGAAAGAAGCTTTGGGACGCTCAAGCGAACCTACGGGTTTGTGCGAAGTCGCTACGTGGGCCTGGCCAAGGTCGAAATGGAGTTCTTTCTCCACGCCATGGCCTTCAACCTGAAGAAGGGCCTACGACTTGCCCTTGCTTGAGGGAGAGGTGCGCCCTGTGACCGGGAAAATGGTCTCAAAAAGGACACAGCAGGTCGAAAAAGGCCTCTGAAACTACAGAGAAACCTCGCGCCACATCACGAAACAGGCTTATCGAGAACCGGCGGGGGGTTGTGCAGCGGTCTCAGTTCCCCCCGGCCCGCACCGGAATCTTCCGTCCGGCTGCGGCCTTGCCCACCCCCTTCGGCATCCCGCGCGGGCTGCCCGTTCTGCAATGTAAGAGCCCCCGGCCGCGAACGGCCGGGGGCTGGCGAAGAGGCGGGTCTGGACGGCCCTATGCCGCGTCGGGTGCCGGTTCGGGCGCCACGGGTTCGGCCAGGGGAGCGGCCGGAGGCGCGGCCTGGCTGACGTTCAGGGCCTTCTCCTGGGGGAACACCGGCAGATACCGGTAGGCCAGGGAGAGGATCAGGAAGCCGTAGGCGATGACCCCGATGGACGGGCCCCACTCCGCCCAGTTGGGCGCGTAGGTGAACCAGGAGTCGAAGGGCAGCACCGGCGCGGCCAGGCCCTGCACGGTCTGCACGTAGCGGTTGATGACGATGCCCGTGCAGTCGAGCAGCGCCGCGGTGTAGAACAGGAAGGGGGTGTTGCGGAACCGGGGGGTCATGAACAGGATCACCGGAATGACCCCGCACACCCCGATCTCGGTCCACAGCAGCCACTTGCCGTAGATGGTCTGGTAGAACAGCTCGTCAAAGGTCAGGCCGGTCCGGGGCAGGATGTCCATGGCCCAGGCGTAGGTGTCGACGATCTTGAAGAAGGTGTAGACGGTCAGCATGGTCCCGGCGATCTTGCCCATCAGGGACTTGACCGACCAGTCCACCAGCTTCTTGCCGGTGAGTATCTCCATGAGCTTGACCACCACCACCGAGAAGGCCGGGCCCGAGGCCACGGCCGAGAGCACGAACAGGAAGAAGGTCCAGGGCCAGATGAAGAAGCCGTCGCGCAGCACGTAGGGACGGCCGAAGAGCACGCCGTACATGCCGCCCAGGGAGCCCTGGTGGAAGGTGGAGAGGAACGCGCCCAGGCCGGCGATGAGCGGCATGACCACATGCAGGTTGTGCGCGAAGTAGTGGATGAAGGGAATCTTGTTGAGCTGCTTCTGCTCCAGGATGATGGGCAGGAACTCGATGCACAGGACGATGAGGTAGCAGGTGATGCACCACATCACTTCAGTGAGCATGGAGTGCACGTTGGAGTGCCAGAAGCCGAACCAGGAGCGCAGCGGCTGGCCCACGTCCAGGGCCAGGATGAGCATAGCGCCGGAGTAGCAGATGAAGCCCACGATGACCGTGAGGTTCACGATCTTCTCAAGCTCCTTGATGTCCAGGATGTACTTGAGCAGGCCGGTGAAGAAGGCGCCCGCGCCCAGGGCGATGACCGCCAGGTCGAAGGTGATCCACAGGCCGAAGCCGAAGTAGTTGTTCAGCGCGGTGACGCCCAGGGCGTCGGTGATGAGCACGCGGAAGCCCGCGTACAGGCCAAACGCCAGGCCCAGGCTGATGAAGCCGAGCCAGGCAAGGAACTTTCCGAGCGAGCAGCGCTCGGTTCCTTCGGGGAAGAGAGCCGTATCCATGGGATGCCTCCTCGCTTACTCTTTGCCGTGGCCGGACTGGCCGCCTTCGGACGCCTCGCCGTGGGCCGGTTCGCCGTGTGCCGGTTCACCGTGCGCAGGCGCGGCGTGGGCCGCCCCGGCCGCCGCGTGCCCGCCGCCGTGGCCAATTACCCCGTAGCGGTGGGTGGGGGCGTTCAGGGCCTCGCCGTCCAGGTAGTTGTCGCCCAGGCGGCGCACCCACTCCCGGGTGCTGATGTAGTAGACCTGGGGATCGGTTCCCAGGCGCTCCAGCAGCCGGAAGGCGTTGGGATCGTGCTTGAGCTTGTAGACCGCGTGCTCGGGATTGTTCAGGTCCCCGAAGTGCATGGCGCCGGTGGGGCAGGCCTCGACACAGGCCGGGATGTAGGCGTCCTCGGCCAGGTGGCCGGGGTCCTCGCCCGCCACGCGAGCCTTGTCCTTGGCGTACATGAACCGGTGGTGGCAGAAGGAGCACTTCTCCACCACGCCGCGGGGGCGGCAGGAGGTGTGCGGAGTGATGAGCTCCTTGGCCTCCGGGGTCCACTTGGGATCGTACCAGCCGAACACCCGGGCGTGGTAGGGGCAGGAGGCCATGCAGTACCGGCAGCCGAAGCAGCGCGGGTAGATCTGCGAGACGATGCCGCCTTCCTCGTTCTTGTCCGTGGCGATGACCGGACACACCGACACGCAGGAGGGCTTGCCGCACTGCATGCAGGGCCGGGGAAGGAACGCAGCCTCGGGCTGGCCGCCCGGGGCCTTTGACAGGTCGTAGATGAACAGCCAGTTCAGCGAACGCATCCGGTCCGCCGGGTCCTGCCCGGGGGGAATGTTGTTCTCTTTCTGGCAGGCCGAAAGGCACACGCCGCAACCGGTGCATTTGTCAATGTCTATGACCATGCCCCATCTGATGCGGAAATCAACTGCAGTTGCCATGTCTGGTTCCCTCTCTTCGCTTAGGCGACGTTCACCCGGGAACCGGTCCAGACGGACAGGCCCGAATCGGGTTCATCAGCCACGGACAGCAGCGTGTGCGCATTGCTACCGGACTGGCCGAAGGCGCTGCGGCCCAGCCCCAGGGGGGCGGCCACCACGCCGGTCATGACCTTCTCGGAGATGCGCACCCGGGCCCCCATCTCGCCCTCGGGTCCGGCCAGGCGCACCTCGGCGTCCTGGCGCAGGCCGTTGGCCGCGGCGGTGCGGGCGTTGACCTGGACCACGGATTCGCCCTTGGCCAGTTCCGCGGCGCTCACCGCGTTCATGCCCAGGAGCGGGGCCACGGTGGCCGAACCCAGGGCCAGGCGGGCCTGCGGGGCCAGGGCCAGCCGGTAGCCGTCCTTTGCTGCGCTCACGTGGTCCGCGGCGGCCGGGACCAGGGAGACGCCGGATTGGGCCACCAGGGCCGGAGCGGTCCAGGCCTCGCCCTTCTTCAGGGCGGCCAGGTTCGCGCCCATGGCCTGCGCCTTGGCCTCCACCACCTCGCGCATTCCGCCGAAGCCCAGGCCCAGGCCCAGGGAGTCGGCCAGGGCCAGGACCACGTCGCCGGCATGGCGGCAGTCGTAGGCCGGATTCTTCACCACCGGCGCGTTCAGGCTGTAGATGGCCTGGCCCGCGCCGTAGGGGGTGTACACGTCGTCGTACCGCTCCAGGGTGGTGGCGGCGGGCAGGACCAGGTCGGCCAGCTGGGCGGTCTCGTCCAGGAAGGCGGACAGGGCCACGGTGAAGCCGGCCTTCCGCACGGCCTGGGCCATGGCCGCGGTGCGCGGCAGGGCATAGGCCGGGTTGGCGTTGTAGACCATGAGCAGGCCCGGGCTCTTGCGGCCCTCGGCCACGGCCGAGAGGTAGCCCACCAGGTCCGCGCCGTACATGGCCTGGCGGCCGGGAGCGCCGGGCACCACCGTGGGCGCTTCGGCAATGGCGCGGGTCCCGCCGGGGCGGTTGAAGTTGCCGAGCAGGATGTTCACGGCCAGGCCGGCGGCCACGGTCTTGGCCCCGGCACCCGAGCCGAACTCGGAACCGGCGATGACCAGGGGCCGACGGGCCGCGGCCAGCTCACGGGCGATGGCGCGCAGGTCGCGCTCGGACACGCCGGTCTCGGACTCCACCCGGGCCGGGGTGAACTCGGCCTGGGCGATGCGGGCGAACTCGGCGAAGTCGCGCGTGGGGGCGGTTGCGCCGGCCTGGACCAGGCAGCGGGCCAGGCCCATGGCCAGCACGCCGGCCGCGCCGGGGCGGGCCTGGACGTAGGCGTCGCAGACCGTGGCCGTGGAGCCGAGCACCGGGCCGGCGTAGACGTACTTGGCGGTGCGCTGTCCGCCCGTGGGGTGCGAGGCGGCGAAGGCCTTGGCGTTGCGAACCGAGGTGCCCCAGGATTCCAGGGCTTCGGCGCCCAGGATGAGCACGTAGTCGCTGTTCTCGATGTCGTAGCCCAGGCGGCCGGACACGCCCATGAGCTCCGTGGCCTTGGCTGCGCTGGCGGCTTCGCCCGGGGCCATGAAGAACTCGCCCCCGGCCTTGGCCGTGAAGGCGGCCAGGACCTCGCTGGCGGTGCCGGTGTCGTCGCCGCTCACCACGGCCAGGCTGTCCTTGGCCGCCGCAGCCTTTTCCTTCAAGAGGGCCATGGCCTCGGACCAGGTGCAGGGCTCAAGCTTCTCGCCGCGCCGCACCAGGGGGGCCTTGACCCGGTTGGGATCGTGCAGGGCCTGGACCTCGTTGGCGGCGATGGCGGAGAGGCCGCCGCGGCTCAGAGGATGGTCGGGGTTGCCCACCACCTGGCAGGGCCGGCCGTCGTAGGAGACCACGCGGATGCCGGCCCCTCCCGGGTCCATCTTGCTGGCCACCTGGGAGAAGAACGCGCTGCGCGTGGGCACCGTGGGAGTCCAACTCCAGTTCTGGGTCCAGATGGCAAGGTCGTCGGTGAATTTATACGGAATGGGAGTCAGGCCCAGGCCAACGGCCCCGCCCGCCAGGAACGTCAGGAAAGCTCTTCTGTCGAGTCCCATGTACGCCACCTCTCTTTAACGATGACAGACGTAGCAGGCGTTGCTCTGGCCATTCAGGGCATGGCAGCGCTCGCACCTGTACATCTTCATGGTTCCGGTATCGTTGAGCATCTTGTGGTCCAGCTGGGTGTACCCCGTCAGCTTGTTCACGAAGACCGTGGGCGGGGTGTCGTTGCCGGCCATGTCGGGATGGCAGGACGTGCACTCCTGCTTCTGGTGGGCGGCGTGGGAAAAGAACACGTTGTCCGGCTGGTACTGGTAGGTGACCCAGGGCACCTCCTTCTCCTTGTTGACGTACTCCTCGACATAGGCCTTCTCGGCCGGGTCTTCGCCCATCACGTCGGAGTGGCACTCGGCGCACTTCTCGTTCTTGGGGATCCCGTTGTAGGAGCCGTCCTCGTTGAGGAAGTGGCAATCCTCGCAGGCCATGCCCTGGTCCCCGGCGTGGACCTTGTGGCTGAACCGGATGGGCTGTTCCATGGCGCTGAAGAGCGCTTGCGGGAACACCCACCACCCCACGAAGAGCATTGCGATGAACCCTATGAAGAAGGGCAATGCTCCGCCGCTGCTCGCAGAAGATTTGTTCGCCATAACCCTCGCCATCCTTTGGAAGATTTGTTCCAGCCGGCTGATCCGGCATCCCCGTCCGCGGTTCGCACCCCAAAACGCGGGCCGCGGGTACAGCATTCCCGCTGCGCCGCGCCTGCGACGATCCCCGCCCCCGGCCGGGGCGACTCCCTTGTTAAAAATTTCCCGTGAGGACCAGTCCTTCTAGGCAAGAGAGACGAATACTGTCAAGGGTTCTCCGCGAAAATTCAGACTATCCCGGAGGGCTGCACGGTTGTCCTGCGGTGCAAGTTCGGGTAAGCATGCCCTGCCGCCAGAGCGGCCAAGCGAGCCATCACCCATGCAGATCACCGAAACCGGACTGCCCGGCCTGCTCCTCATCGAACCCAAGGTGTTCGGCGACAGCCGGGGCTTTTTCCTGGAGACCTGGAGCCGGACGGCCTTTGCGGCCCAGGGCCTGGACTACGACTTCGTGCAGGACAACCACGCCATGTCCGGCTCCCCGGGCGTGCTCCGCGGCCTGCACTTCCAGCGCCCCCCTGCGGCCCAGGCCAAGCTGGTGCGGGTCACCCGGGGCGCGGTGTTCGACGTGGCCGTGGACCTGCGCCAGGGCTCTCCCTCCTTCGGCAAGTGGTACGGCGCCATATTGTCAGGCGACAACTTCAAGCAACTGATCATCCCCCGTGGCTTTGCCCACGGTTACCTCACCCTGGCCCCGGACACGGAATTCCTCTACAAGGTCGACGCGCCCTACGCCCCCGACCTGGATGCCGGCCTGGCCTGGAACGATCCGGACTTGGCCGTGGCCTGGCCCACGGCCGAACTCGGCATCACCGCGCCCATCCTCTCGGACAAGGACCGCAGCCTGCCCGCCTGGGCCGGCTTCGCCTCGCCCTTCACCTTCACGCCCCCAGGCCGCTGAACCGCGGGGCACGAGAGCCGCCATGCCCAAAAGCACGAACAAGGCCCCCCACTGCGCCATCCCCGGCCTGCAGGCCGTGATCCTGGCGGGCGGTTCGGGCACCCGCCTCTGGCCCTATTCCCGCACCCTGCTCCCCAAGCAACTCCTGGCCCTGAACGGGGAGAGCACCCTGCTGCAGCAGACCATGCAGCGTGCCCTGCGCATATTCGCCCCGGGCGACGTGTGGGTGGTCACCAACGAGGAGCAGAAGTTCGAAGTCACCGGCCAGCTCAAAGCCCTGGCCCCGGAAATGGAATCCCAGGTGGTGGCCGAGCCCGTGGGCCGCAATACCCTGCCCGCCATTCTCCTGGGAATGGACCGCGCCCTCACGCGCAACCCCGAGGCGGTGGTGGCGGTGTTCCCCTCGGACCACCTCATCCACCGGCCCGAGGCCTGGGAAGCTGCCCTGGGCCGCGCCGCGGACCTGGCCCAGCGCGGCTGGTTCGTGACCTTCGGGGTCGCGCCCAGCCGGCCCGAGACCGGATACGGCTACATCCGCAAGGGCAGGGAACTGGGACAGGACAGCTACGAGGTGGCGGCCTTCACCGAGAAGCCCGACCTGGCCAGGGCCGAACAGTTCCTGGCCTCGGGCGAGTACTTCTGGAACTCGGGCATGTTCGTGTTCGAGGTGGCCTCCTTCCTCGACGCGGTGGCCAAGCACCAGCCCGAACTCTTCGCCTGGTGGCGCCAGCGCGCCGACGCCCCGCTCAACGAGACCTACCGCACCCTGCCCGACATCTCCGTGGACTACGGGATCATGGAGCACGCCGGGCACCGGGCCGTGGTCCAGGCGGACTTCGGCTGGGACGACCTGGGGTCCTGGGAGGCCATCCACCAGGTGGGGCGCAAGGATGAGAGCGGCTGCGTCATGGGCGGCGACGTGCTGGCCCTGGACTGCTCGAACTCCCTGCTCCTGTCCCAGCACGGCAAGCTCGCCGCGGTGAACCTGAAGGACATGGTCGTTATCCAGACCCGGGACGCCACCCTGGTGGCCCCCCTGTCCCAGGTGCAGCGGGTCAAGGACGTGGTGAACCGGCTCAAGGCCGAGGGCAGCCCCCTGGTGGAGGCCCACGTCACCGTGCGCCGGCCCTGGGGCTCCTACACCGTGCTGGAGGAAGGCCCCCACTACAAGATCAAGCGCATCGTGGTGAACCCCGGCGCGGTGCTTTCCCTGCAGAAGCACCACCACCGCTCCGAGCACTGGGTGGTCATCTCCGGCACCGCCGAGGTGCTGGTGGGCGAGACCACCACCCTGCTCACCGAGAACCAGTCCGTGGACATCCCCAAGACCTCCCTGCACCGCCTGGGCAACCCCGGCAAGGTGCCGGTGGAGATCATCGAGATCCAGTCCGGTCCCTACCTGGCCGAGGACGACATCGTCCGCTTCGACGACGTGTACGGACGGGCTAAAGAGTAAGCCTCCGGCGGGCAAAGGGACTCCGCCCTTCTGCACTCCCCGCCAGGGTTCCCCGCCCTGGACTTAGTTACGAAGCAAAAGGGCGCCCCCTGCCGGGGGCGCCCTTTTGCTTCGTCGATAGAAATTCTCAAGGGCCGTCGGCCCGTGAGCCGCCGGAGGCCCCTTCTTACGCCTGCGACCCCTTGAGCGCCTGATCGAGATCAGCGAGGATATCTTCCACGCTCTCCAGGCCCACGCTGATGCGCACCAGGTCCTTGGTCACGCCCGCGGCTTCCTGCTCTGCGTCGGTGAGCTGCTGGTGGGTGGTGGAGGCCGGGTGGATGACCAGGGTCTTGGCGTCCAGGATGTTGGCCAGGTGCGAGCACAGCTTGACCGACTCGATGAACGTCCGGCCCGCATTCAGCCCGCCCTTGATGCCGAATCCGAACACCGCGCCCGGCCCCAGGGGGAACAGGGCCTTGGCCCGGGCGTGGTCCTTGTGGCTGGGCAGGCCGGCGTAGTTCACCCAGGACACCGCGGGGTGGGCCTCCAGGAAGGCCGCCACCTTCGCCGCGTTTTCCACATGGGCCCGGGCGCGCAGGGGCAGGGTCTCCATCCCCTGCAGGATGAGGAAGGCGTTCATGGGCGCGAGTGCCGCTCCCGTGTCCCGCAGCATGCCGGTACGCACCTTGAGGCTGAAGGTGGGGCAGGGCTGGGCGTGCGGCGGGCAGAACGTGTCGTAGAACTTCACGCCGTGGTAGGACGGGTCCGGTTCGGTCAGCTCCGGGAACCGGCCGCCCGCGGCCCAGTCGAAGTCGCCCTTTTCCACGATGGCCCCGCCGATGGCCGTGCCGTGGCCGCCGATGAGCTTGGTCAGGGAGTAGACCGCGATGTCCGCCCCGTGCTCGAAGGGGTTGAAGAGCGGCGGCGGGGACACGGTGTTGTCCACCACGAAGGGCAGGCCCGCGGCGTGGGCCACCGCCGCGATGGCCGGCAGGTCGTCCACGTTGCAGCGCGGGTTGCCGATGGACTCGGTGAACACCAGGCGGGTCTTGGCGTCGATGGCCCGCGCCACGTTGGCCGGATCGCTGGCGTCCACCAGCCGCACCTCGATGCCGAACCGCTTCAGGGTGTGGGTGAACAGGGTCACGGTGCCGCCGTACAGGTTGGAGCCGGCCACGATGTTCTGGCCCGCCGAGGTGATGGCCGCCACCGCGTAGAAGATGGCGGCCATGCCCGAGGCCGTGGCCAGGGCCGCGGACCCGCCGTGCAACTCGGCCAGGCGCTTCTCCAGCACGTCGGTGGTGGGGTTCATGATCCGGGTGTAGATGTAGCCCGGCTCCTTGAGCGAGAACAGGTTGGCCGCGTGCTCCGTGTCCCGGAACACGTAGCTGGTGGTCTGGTAGATGGGCACGGCCCGGGACAGGGTCTCCTTGTCCGGGCTCTGGCCCGCGTGCAGGGCGATGGTCTCGATTCCCTTGCAGGGCATGGATCAATCCTCCTGGGACTGGGACAGGCTGCGCACCAGTTCCGCCACCGCGGCGAAGTCCGCGTCCCCCAGGCCGCGGGACACCGCGGCGCGGCAGGTGTTGAGCGCGGCGTGGGCCAGGGGCGCGTAGGTTCCGGTATCCTGGGCCGTGTCCACCACGAACCGCAGGTCCTTGAGCATGTGCCTGAGCGGAAACTGCGCCGGATACTGGCGGCGCTTGAGCATGGGCTCCTTGAGGGCGAAGAGCCCGCACTGCAGGGGGCCGGCGGCCAGGACCGCGAACAGGGCCTCCAGGGACAGCCCTCCGCCCCGGGCCAGGGCCGTGGTCTCGGCCAGGCCCTGCATCATGGTGGCCAACAGCATGTTCACCGCCATCTTCATGCAGGAGCCCTGCCCCACCCCGCCGCAGTGCACCACGGCCTTGCCCATGGCCAGGAACACCGGCTCCAGGGCCTTCACGCGCCTCTTGTCCCCGCCGGCCAGGATGACCAGTTGGCCCTCCTCGGCCGGCTTCTTGGACCCGGACACCGGCGCGTCGATATAGGTCGCGCCCAGGGGTTCGATGGCGTGGGCCAGTTCCCGGGCGTAGGCCGGGGATACGGTGCTCATGTTCACGAAGGTCTTGGACTCGTCCAGGGCCCGGGCGCAGCCGTTCTCGCCGGTGAGCAGGGCGTACACCGCCTCCGGGCCGGTGACCATGGCGATGAGCACGTCCACGTTCTCGGCCAGTTCGCGCGGGGTGGCCGCCACCTTGGCCCCCAGTTCGCCCAGGATGGCGCAGCGCGAGGCGGTGCGGTTGTGCACCCAGAGGGAGAACTTGTGGCGCAGCAGGTTCTGGGCCATGGCCTGGCCCATGATGCCCATGCCCATGAACCCGATCCTGGTCTTCTTCATGCAATCTCCTCCTCCGGCCGGAGCGCCGGATTGGGCATGCATACCCCGGTTCAGAAATTTGCGCCAGCCCGCGCAAGGCGAAGCTCCCGGGGCCTGTTGCATTTTCCCGGAGAAGGTGCTTTCCTCCTATTCTGGCGCGGAAGCGCCGTGCGAGGAGTAAACCGTGGAAGGCCGCTCAACCCCTGAGCTTACCCGGGTCCTGGTGGTGGACGACGACGAGGACTTCGGGGAATTCCTGGCCGAGGCCCTGGGCGACGAGGGCCTGGAGACCGCGGTCTACGCCGAGCCCGGCAAGGCCCTGTCCGCGGCCACGGCCCGGGAATTCGCCCTGGCCTTCGTGGACATGAACATGCCCGCCCTGTCCGGCCCGGAACTGGCCGAGAAGCTCATGGTGGTCCGGCCCGGCATCCAGGTGGTGCTCATGAGCAGCCGGGGAGACGTGGGCACGGTGCTCCGGGCCCTGCAGATCGGGGCCTACGACTTCCTGGCCAAGCCCTTCGCCCGGGCCGAACTGGCCATGTGCCTGTCGCGCTGCTCCGAACGCCGCGACCTGCGCCGCCACCTGGAACTGGCCGAGCAGCGCCACTACATGCTCATCCAGAACATCCCCCTGCTCATCATCCGCCTCACCGAGGACCTGGCCGTGGAGTTCGTGAACCAGGCCTGCCGCCAGATGCTGGACGTGGACCCGGCCGCGGCCATCCGCGAGGAGGGCTGGCTCCTGAACCGGGTGCACGAGAGGGACCGGCCGGTGGTGGAGCGGGTGCTCACCCGGGCCTTCACCGTGGGCGGACCGCTCTCGGCCCAGTGCCGGTTGCGCCACGGCAAGGGGTACTACATCCACGGCATCCTGAAATCCATGAGCGCGCCCCCGGGCCTGGAAGATCCCCTGGGCCGCTACCTGGACTGCATCTTCGTGGACATCACCGAGCGGGTGTACATGGAGAGCCTCATGGTCCAGGACGAGAAGCTCAAGACCCTGGGCGCCATAACCCAGGAGGTGGCGCACGAGCTGCGCAATCCCCTCATGTCCATCGGCGGGTTCGCCCGCCGGCTCTCGGCCAAGGCCCCGGACTTCCCGGAGACCGAGATCATCCTGCGCGAGTCCGAGCGGCTGGAGCGGCTGCTGGACCGCATCCACGGCTACCTGGCCCCGGTGCAGGTGGCCTCCCGAGAGGTGGACCTGAACATCATCCTGGGCCAGGCCCTGGAGTCCGGCCGGCCGGCCCTGGAGGAGCGCAACCTGCACCTGCACTCCGCCCTTTCCCCGGACCTGCCCAATGTGGACGCGGACCCGGCCCTGCTGGACGAGGTCTTCTCCATCCTGCTCCAGGATGCGGCCAACGCCCTTGCCCCCGGCGGCACCCTGGTCGTGGCCACCTACCAGGCATCCTCCGGGGTGTGCACCTCGTTCCGCTACCTGCTGGCCGAGATCAAGGGCATGGACGCGGAGCGGCTGTACATGCCCTTCGAGGAGGGCGGCTTCGGCCTGCCCAAGTGCTACCGCCTGGTGCAGCGCATGGGCGGCATGCTCGCCCTGACCCGGGAGGAGGACCACGCGGTGTTCACCGTGTGCCTGGGCTCGGCTCAGGCCGCGTCGCCCCGCGACTTGGGCCGGGTCTAGACCGGGCCAACGTTTTCCTTGCTTTTTTCTCCATTTCCAAAAATAGTGCGATAGAGAGGAAAATCCCCTACCCAACGCTCCGCCCCATGACCAAGGACAACAGCCTCTACCCCCAGACCCTCGGGGTCTTCTCCCGGGCCGCCACCGCCAACGTGGGGGCCGGCACAACCGCCGCCTCCCGGGAATCCCTGACCTACTGGTTCGTGCGCCGGCTGTCGGACGACGTGTGGGAGGTCCAGCCCCTGAACCAGAACCACGTGCCCTCGGGCGAGCGCAAGGAGGTTTCCAAGGGCGCGTTCATGGAAAGCTACCTGCCCGAGCCCCGCTTCTACGAGACCAAGACCCTGCCGGCCATGCGCTCCCTGCGCGACAAGATCGCCCAGGGCGAGGAGCACTACGCCGAAGGCCGGCTGGACGAAGCGGAAAAGGAGTTCGCCAAGGCGCTCATGATCGACGAGAAGAACGTGCCCGCCAACCTGGGGGCCGGGGCGGTGTGGTGCGACAAGGGCGAGATGCAGAAGGTGGGCAAGGTCCTGGACGTGCTCCTGGGCAACGACGAGACCTTCAAGATCGAGCAGCGGTCCCTGTTCAACCGTTTCGGCATCAGCCTGCGCAAGAAGGGCATGTACGACTACGCGGTAGCCTACTACACCAAGGCCCTGGAGTCCGACCCCCGGGACGAGAACCTGCACTTCAACCTGGCCCGGGTGCTGTTCGAGAAGGGCGACCCCGAGGCCAGCCTCATGGAGCTCTCCATCGCGCTGGGCATCGACCCCGGCTTCGACGTCGCCCACAAGTTCCAGGCATACCTGAACAAACACGTCAAGGACAAGGCCGCGGAAGGCAAGGACGCCCTGGGCCTGAACGCTGCGCCCATGCTCGACGAGGACGACTGACCGGCACTTTATTCCGGCACGGAACTTGCTAAAATTTCGGGAGAAAACTGATCAATTGAGCCATTGACAGTTTTCCTCCCGCAAGTGGCCGGTCCCCACCCGGCCACTTCGCTTTTCAATCCCTTGAAAACCCGCGATGGCTGCGTTGCTGCAAAACCGCCAAAGCCTCGCGTATGTAAGAATACGCGTCGGCTCCGGCGGTTTCTTGCGCCTTGCCCTCGCGGGTTTTGAAGGGATTGAACGAAAGAATCTTCAATCGGCGGGAAGGGTGTCAGAAGGCCGTCACTGCACCACCATCCCGCCCAGGGTGATGCCGCCGCAGTGGCAGTCGCCGCGATAGCGCTCCTTGTAGGAGAGCCGCTCGCGCAGGCACTGGGCCAGGCCGTCCTGGAACACCACCCAGACCTCTCCGTAGTTGGCGCAGGTGTACGCCGCGGGCAGGTTGCGGTTCTCCTTGACCGAACGGGCCGGCCCCAGAAGCCCGGCCACCTCCTCCATGGTCATGCCCGGCCGCACCACGTCCCGCGCCCGGCGGCTGGTCTCCCGGATGTTCCCCAGGATGCGCTCGCGTTCGGCATAGACCTCCTCCAGGGAGCCCAGCACCGCGCGCTGTTCGCCGCGCAGCACCGCGGCCCGGTCCGGGTCCGCCCCGCGGATGCCGTCCCGCAGGGCCAGGGCGCGGCCCTCCAGGTCCCGGGCCTGGCGGCCGCTGCGGGCCAGGCTGTCCAGCACCCCGGGGTCGCGGGCCGCCGCGGCAAGGCGCTCCTTGGCCAGGTCCGGGTCCACCCGGGCGCGCACGGTCACGGTCAGGGACAAGTTCTCGCCCTGGAGGGAAAACGTCTCGGACGCCTCCTCCACCGTGACCATGGCCGCGGCAAAGGAGCGCACCTGGTCTGCGGACAGGGCGTACTCGCGCACCTCGGTCAGGGACTCCACATAGGTGCCGGCCTGCTCCACGGCCTTGCGCTTGGCCTCCAGGAAGCAGGCACGGCGCACGTCGTTCTTGGTCTCGGAATCACCCACCAGGCAGGTGTGGGTCGCGGTCACGGTGCGCACCTCGGCCCGGGCGGCAGTGACCGCCAGGAGCAGCAGGGAGAGCAGAAAGACGCAGACTTTGGGCATGGCCGCCTCCGGCAGGGGTTATGCCCGGGTGGGTAGCAAGAACCGAACCAGGGAGGGAGGCCTAGAGATCGAACTCCATCTCCTGGCTGGCGGCGAAGCACTCCATGGACACGCCCCGCTCCTCCAGGATGCGCCGGCAGTCGGCCACCATGGCGTCCACCCCGGAGTCGGGCCGGTCCTGGTTCAGGTGGAACAGGCCGAAACGCTTGACCCCGGCCTGGATGGCCAGTTCCAGGGCGTCCAAATAGGTGGAGTGGCCCCAGCCCTTGGTCAGGCGCTCGTACTCCTGCGCCGTGTACTCGGCGTCGTGGAAGAGCAGGTCCGCGCCCCGGGAGAACTCCACGTACTCGTCAAAGCTGCGGCCTCCCCGGTGGGCAAAGGACAGTTCGTTGTCGGTCAGGAACACGAAGGACTTGCCGTTCTCCTCGAACTTGTAGCCCTGGCCCATGTTGGGATGGCTCAGGGTGATGGGGGTCACGTCGATGCCGTGCACCCGGGTGGTGTCGCACAGGGAGTTGTAGGTCAACTCCGCCTGCACCAGCTCATAGGGCACCGGAAAGTACGGGGGCAGCATCACCCGGCTGAGCATCATCTTGATGTTGCCCTGGTGGCGCTTGCACCCGTAGAGGTGCATGCGGTTGTTCTTGGAATAGATGGGCTTGAAGAACGGGAAGCCCAGGATGTGGTCCCAATGGGAATGGGTGAAGATCATGGAGATGTCGGTGCGCTTCTCTCCCAGGATCTTGTTGCCCAGGCGACGAATGCCCGAGCCCGCATCCACCACGATGACCTCGTCGGCGGCGTCGCGGATCTCGACACAGGTGGTGTCCCCGCCGTACTTCACGTACTCGCGGCCGGATACCGGTATGGACCCCCTGGCTCCCCAGCAACGGATCTTCATTGTTGCGCCCCCGTTCTGCCCAACATGATCCGGCCCCTGGCGCCAGATTCATGATGAAAAAAAAGCGCCCTGGCCCGCAGAAGCACCGACACGGACCATGCCGATTCAACCATATTGCATAAATATGCCTTGGTTGCAACCCTCAGGCGGCTGCAGGCGATTGCGCCACGCTTGGCAAGCCTTAGGCGCAATGCTATGGTTGTTAGACGTCAGCACCTTGGACCTTTTCCACGAGACACAGGGACACGCCATGAATGATTCCTCACCCGATTCCGCGCCGCTGCTGGATATCCAGGGAACCCTGAACCGCCTCAAAGGCGACACCGCCTTTCTGGAGACCCTCTTCACGGTCTACCTGGAGGACCTTCCGGTCAAGCTGGCGTCCATCGAGGAGGCCCTGGCCCAGCCCGACATGCCCGTGCTGCAGCGCACCGCCCACTCCCTCAAGGGCGCCTCGGCCACGGTAGGCGCCATGGCCCTGCGCGAGGCGGCCTTCGCCCTGGAGACCGCCGGCCGCGATGCCGACCAGGACAAGGCCGCCGAACTCCTGCCCGAACTCAAGCGCCTGATCGACGAAACCACCGCAGCCATCACCACCGCCCTGGCCCAGTCCTAGCTGGCCGATGCAAATCCCCGGTGTGAACGGCCTGCTGAAACCGACTGTTGCAACTGACCCTTAGCCCTGGCTTGCCCCGGCCCGAACCCGTGCTTATCCCTTTATCATAGCTGAACACTCTACAACAGCGAGGAGTCCCATGGACGCCACCTGCCGTCCCGCGGTCAACGCCATCGAATGCTCCGGTTGCGGAGGCTGCGTGGACATGCATCCCCACATGTTCGGCTGGGACGACACCGCGGAACGCCCGGTGGTCAAGGACGGCCGCTTCCCCTGCGAGGACGTCCGCCAGGCCGTGGCCATCTGCCCCCGCGACTGCATCGAGGCGGTGGACGAGGAATAGGAGGCCGACCCCATGAGTGGAAGGATACCCCAGATGCGGAGCCTGCGGTGAAACCCGACGGCTGGGACGCCCGGCGCGAGGCCGTAGCCGGCTGGTACGACGGCCGGGCCCAGGCCTTTGCCGCGGCCACCGCGGACCTGGACAAGGCCGACGCCTATGCGCGGTTCCTGGCCAAGGTGCCGGCTGGGGGCCGGATTCTGGACGCGGGCTGCGGCGCGGGCCGGGACAGCGCGCAGTTCCTGGCGCTCGGCTACGACGTCACGGCCTGCGACCTCTCCCCGGAGATGGCCCGGCTGACGCACGAGCGCACCGGCCTGGACGTGCGGGTGGCGGACCTGCTCGCCGTGCGATGGGAACCCCGATTCCACGGGGTATGGGCCATGGCCAGCCTGCTCCACCTGCCCCGGGCGGACGCGGAGCGGGCCGTGGCGCACCTGGGCCGGGCCCTGCTGCCCGGCGGGGTGCTCCTGGTCTCGGGCAAGCACGGCGACCGGGAGTGGGAAAAGGACGAGATATGGTTCTCGGCCCTGGACGAGGCCTGGCTGGACGGTTTTCTGGCAGCGCAGCCAGCGCTGCGGCTGCACGATTGCTGGCTGCGCCCCGACGACCGGCCGGGCCGGGAGCGCGAAGCGTGGTTCACCTTCATCCTGAAGCGGGCCGAGGGCTGAGGCCCGGTTCGCTCACTTTCCCCCGCAGGCCCCACACAGCCCGTCCACCCGCACTTCGATCCGCTCCACCGTGACCCCGAGTTCCCGCTCCATGGCCTGCGGGTCCAGGGGCAGCAGGGTCGGGTCCAGGCAGCGCACCTGGCCGCAGCCCAGGCAGTGGAAATGGCAGACCCGCGTGGCGGAGCGGCCGCTGCAGTAGCGCAGGGAGCGGTCGCCGGCCGAGGAGCGGGCGGCCAGCCCGTGCTCCACCAAGAGGTCCAGGATGCGGTAGAGCGTGACCCGGTTCACCGCGGCCTCGCCGCCCACCACGGCGTGCAGGCTGCGCGGGGGCAGGGCCGAGGGCTGGGCCAGCAGGTGGGAGAGCACCAGCACCCGGGCCCGGGTGGGCCGCACCCCGCGGCCGGCCAGAAGCTCCCGGGCGTGTTCGGCCAGGGCGGGGCTGACCAGGGGCGTGGGACTCACGCCCTGGCCCCGTTTCTGCGGCCCAGCAAGGCCAGGCGCTGCACGAAGTACCCCAGCGCGGCCACGGCCACGATGCAGGCCCCGGAGGTCAGGTCCAGGGCGTAGGCCAGGGCCAGGCCGGCCAGGCAGAAGCAGGCCGAAAGCAGGGCCGAGCGCCACATCATGCCGCCCACCGAGCGCGCCCCGGCCTGAGCCATGCTGGTGGGGATGGTCATGAGCGCCATGACCAGGATCAGGCCCACCACCCGGATGACCATGACCACCGTCGCGCCCACCATGGCCAGGAGCAGGAAGTGCATGGCCCGCACCGGCACCCCGCGGGTGGCGGCGAACTCCCGGTCAAAGGACATGGCCAGCAGGTCCTTCCAGAAGTACAGGGTGAGGCCCAGGATGGCGGCGTCCAGCCCGGCCATGAGCCAGAGGTCGGCCACGGGCACGGCCAGGATGCTGCCGAACAGGTAGCTCATGAGGTCCGCGGTGTAGCCCGGGGTGAGGTCCAGCAGGATGATGCCCAGGGCCATGCCGCAGGCCCACAGTGCGCCGATAAGGGTGTCCGCGCCCTCGGTCCCGTCGGCCGTGGCCTTGGCCATGGCCCCGGAGGCGGCCAGGGTGAAGCCCATGGTGCAGGGCAAGACCGGCCAGCCCAGGAAATAGGCCAACCCCACCCCGCCGTAGGCCGCGTGGGCCACGGCCCCGGCCAGGAACACCACCCGGTTCACCACCACCAGGGCGCCGATGATCCCGCAGGCCACGCTGGCCAGGATGCCGGCCAACACCGCATGGCGCATGAATTCGTAGGAGAGCGCGTCGAACATGGGATCACTCCTCGTGCTCAGCCAGCACCCGGTGGGGAATCCGGCCGTGGGCGATGAGCTCCACCGGGCAGCGCTGGCCGCCCTCGGCCCCGTACATCATGCGCAGCATGTCCGCATCCACCTCGGGCGCGTCGTGGAAGTGCACGGTGCGGTTCACGCAGGCCACGCTCTTCACCCCGCAGCCCACAACCGAGAGGTCGTGGCTCACGTACACGATGGTCATGTCCTGGTTCAGCCCGGCCAGGAGCTCGAACAGGGCGGTCTTGCCCCCGGCGTCCACGCTGGCGGTGGGCTCGTCCAGGAGCAGGATCTCCGGTTCCGACACCAGGGCCCGGGCGATGAAGGCCCGCTGCTGCTGGCCGCCGGACAGCTCGGCCAGGGAGCGGTCCTCCTGCCCGGCCAGGCCCACCCGCCCCAGGGCGCGGCGGGCGGTGTCCTGCTCCTCTCTGCGGTAGCGGAAGCCCCGGCCCGAGCGGCCGGCCAGGCCCATGAGCACGGCGTCCAGCACCGTGACCGGATAGTCCACCCGGGGCTTGAGCAACTGGGGCATGTAGCCCATCCTGCCGCGCACCCGGGTGGGAGGGCCGCCGAACACCCGCACCAGGCCCGCGGTGGGGGCCAGCATGCCCAGGAACAGCTTGAGCAGGGTGGACTTGCCCCCGCCGTTGGGGCCGAGCACCGCCAGGTAGTCGCCCCGGCGCAGCACCAGGTCCACGTTGTCCAGGACCGGGATGCCCGCGGCGTAGGCAAAGGTGACGCCGGACAGTTCGGCTACGATCTCGCGCATGTCAGTTCCGGGTCTTGGCCGCGGCCAGGGCGCGGGCCACGCGGCGCAGGTTGTCGGGCCAGTCGTCGGCCAGGGGATCGGCCTCCACCAGGCTGGCCCCTATCTCCCGGGCCACCACCCCGGCGGTGCGCCGGGAGAACTGGGGCGCCACGAAGATGGCGCGGATGCCGTGCGCCCGGGCCTCGTCCACCAGGCGGGCCAGTTCGCGCGGGCTGGGCTCCCTGCCCTCCACCTCGATGGGGAGCTGGATCAGGCCGAAGTCGCGGGCGAAATAGCCCCAGGAAGGGTGGAAAACCATGAAGGTCCGGGAGGGCAGGTCCGTGAGCAGGGTGGTCAGGTCCCGGGCCAGGCCGTCACACTCCTCGGCAAAGGCCCGGGCGTTGGCCGCGTATTCGGCTGCGCCCGCCGGGTCCAGGACCGAGAGGGCCCGGGCCATGGCCTGGGCCTGGAGCTTGGCCAGGGCCGGCGAGAGCCAGATGTGCGGGTCGAGCAGCCCATGGTGGTGCTCCTCGGCCTGCCCGTCGGACTCGTGGCCATGCCCGTGCTCCTCGGCGTGCTCCTTGCCGTGTTCCGGCTCTTCGGCCGCTGCATGGCCATGCTCCGCGTGCTCGTGCTCGGCCATGGGCTGGCGGGCGACGCCGGCCTCGGTGCGCACCACCTGCATGCCCGGGTTGACGGCCTGGAACTTGGGCAGCCAGGCCTCTTCCATGCCCATGCCCACGGTGCAGTAGGCCACGGCCCGGGACAGGGCCTTCATCTGGCCGGGCTTGGGCTCGTACACGTGGGGATCGGCCCCGGCCGGGACCAGGACCAGGGGCGTGACCCGGCTGCCCCCCACCTTTTTCAGGAAATATTCCTGGGGCGCGATGGTCACGGCCACCACCAGCGGGCCGTCCGCGGCCCGGGCCGGGGCCAGCCCGGCCAGCAGCAGGATCGAGACAAGGGCGAGGAGTGCGCGCACGGCCACCTCATGGCTGAGGAAACAGGTTTTGCAACTCTGTTGCATTTTCTCTTGCCAGTTTATGCAACCGAGTTGCATTTCCTGTCAAGCGCGTCCGGGAAGCGAGTACTGATGAGGCCGGACGAGCCGGCCCTACCAGGTGAAGGGTTCGCGCTCGGCGATGGTGAAGATGAAGGGGATGGCCGGGGTCGGGGCGGGCCGCACCTGATGGGCGGCGAGCAGGCGTTCCGGGTCCGCGGCCAGGGCCAGTACCCCGGGCAGGGAGACTTGGAGGTCCAGGGCGCGGCGCGCAGGCCGGGTCTCGCCCAGGACCTCGGCCCAGGAGGACTCCGGGGGCAGCTCGCCCTGGGCCTGGACCACGTAGCCCGCGGCCACGGTGTCGGCCAGGCAGCAGACCACCACCGGCCGCAGCAGGGCGAAGCGGCCCTCCCGGTCCATCTCCGGGGTGCGGCGCACCATCCCGCGCACCGCCACCCTGCCCGAGGGCCGGCCCCGGGCCACCAGGTTCTGGAGTTCGGCCAGGTTCATGCGCACGTAGGACGCGCCGGCGAACTCCACCCGTGGCTCCGGGGCGGCGGGCGCGGTGGCGGCCAGGGGATCGGCCGCAGGAGCCGGCGGCAGGGTGGCGGCGTAGGCCCCCAGGATGAGGGCCAGGCTGCCCGCGGCGGCCAGGATGCGGCGCGGGCGGGGGCGGCTCCCGGCCAGGGCCGCCAGGAGCCCCAGAGCAAGGAGCAGCGCGCCGGCCGCGCCGGTCAGGGGCTTGAAGCGGGGGTGCAGGAAATACCAGTAGTTCCCGGCCAGGGGCAGCCAGAGCATGGCCGCGCCCAGGCCGGCCAGGCACAGGCCCTCCAGGGCGCGGGCAAGGGGAAAACGGGAGGCGGCCATGTCAGTAGCCCGCCGCGGCCAGGGCCATGGCCGCGCATTCCAGGAACACCACCACGGCCGGAACCAGGATCAGGGCCAGGGCCGCGCGCCGCCTGAACACCGCCAGGTACATGGGGATGAGCTTGAGGTCGAGCATGGGGCCGATGGCCAGGAAGGCGAGTTGGGCCGGGATGGGGAAGGCGTTGAACGAGGCGGCCACGAAGGCGTCGGCCTCGGAGCACACGGACAGGAGCACGGCCAGGCCCATCATGCCTGCCACGGCCAGGAGGGGGCTGCCCGCCAGGGCGCGCACCGCCTCGGGCGGGAGCAGCACCTTGCAGGTCCCGGCGGCCAGCGCGCCCAGGAGCAGGAAGCCCAGCATGTCCAGGAACTCGGAGGCGGTGTGCGCAGCCACCGCGCGCCAGCGCGAGCCGGTGAATTCGTGGCCGCAGCCGCAGGCCGCGGGCGCGGGCTTGCCGCGCAGGTCGCCCAGGCTGTCCCGGGCCGGCCGCAGCAGGGCATCGGCCGGGGCGTCGCCCAGGGCCAGGGCCAAGGCCGCGGCCGGGGCCAGGACCAGGATGGCCCGCCACAGGACCATGCCCCAGTCCCCGCGGTACGCGGCCAGGGTGGAGGCCAGGGCCACGGGGTTGAGCACCGGCCCGGCCAGCATGTAGGCCACCACCATGCGGGGGGGGACGCCGCGGCCCAGCAGCCGCCGGGCCAGGGGCACCATGCCGCACTCGCACACCGGCAGCACCAGGCCCACGCCCAGGCCGGCCAGGAGCTGGCCCCCAACGGATGTGGGCAGGCGGCGCAGGGCCGAATCCGGCACCAGCACGTGCACCAGGGAGCCCAGCAGCGACCCCACCAGCAGGAAGGGCGCGGCCTCCAGCACGATGGCCGCGGCCACAGAGGCGATGAGGGTCAGGGTTTCCATGCGGGCTCCGGCCCGGGACTAGCACGTTCCGGCCGGAGGGCAAAGACCCGGGGCGCTCAGTCCAGGCCGAGGAGCCACTCCACCACCAGGCCCGCAGCCACCTCGGGCGCGGTGAAGTGGTCGGCAGGGACGGTGACGTAGCGGCTGAGCGGGTGCTCCGGAGCCTTGGCAAAGGCGTATTCCGGGCCGCGCCTGGCCATGGGGTCGGCGTCGCCCACCACCCAGAGGAAGGGCAGCGGCGCGGGCCAGGACGCGGTGCTGCGGGGCATCACCGCCGGGCCGGCGGGGTCGTCGTAGCTCAGGTGGTCCGCGGCGCGCATGGGCATGGGCACGGCGCGGCCCTGGAAGGTGCCGTAGAAGTCGGCCCGCTCCGAACCGCGCCCCTGGGCCACCATGAGCCGGGCGCGTTCCAGGCTCTCGGCCAGCAGGTCCGCAGTGAACTCCGGGGTGTGGCCCGGGGCCAGGCCCACCACGGCCTTCACGCCCTGGCGGCGGGCGGCGTATCCCATGGCCGCGTTGGCGCCCAGGCTGTGCCCGGCCAGGGACACCGCTTGGGCCCCGCGGGTGGCCAGCCGGGCCACCGCGGCGTCGATCTCGGCCATGGCCTCGTCATAGGAGCGGTCAAAGGCGCGGCTGCGGGACCAGGGCATCTCCGGTATGTCCACCAGAAACCCGGCCTGCTCCAGGGCCTGGCCCAGCACGGTCACGTGCCGGCGCGGGCTGCCGCTCTTGCCATGCACCAGCACCACGCCCTGCGTATCGGAAGAAGGCATTGCTCTCTCACCTCGAAACACGAAAATCCTGGGCCCAGGGGCCGGCTGGTACGTGTAGGCATCCAGCGGGCGGATGGCAAGGGGGGGGAGGGGGGCTCGAAAAAGAAAATTGGGCGGCCGAGGCCGCCCCGATTTTTCCCTACCGGTCCTGCTCGAACCTCCGCTGCCAGGAGAAGTCCTTGGAGGTGACCACGTCCTCCATGCGGCGGATGCGGCGATCCAGGCGGTCGAACTGGGCCTTGAGCCGCGAGAGCCCGAGGGACCGGGAGGACACGTAGGAGTGGTAGAACTCGCGCTCGCCCTCGCTGCGCACGTCCTGCACGGGCTCGGGCTTCATGAGCAGGGCCGCCACCAGGTAGATGGCCACCCCGGGCCACAGGCCGGTGAACAGGAAGCCCAGGCCCACGATCAGGCGCAACCAGAACACCGAGATGTCGAAGTAGTCGGCAAAGCCGCGGCACACGCCCAGCAGCACGCCGTGGCGGGAGCGGTACAATCCGCGGGGGGAGTAGTCGCGGTCAGGCATCGGGGCCTCCCTTGGCGCGGCGCTCCGCGTCGATGAGCAACGTCTCCAGCACCTCCACCCGCTCTTCCAGGCGGGAGAGGACCTGGTACATCTCCTGGACCATGCGGGCCTCGTCCGCGGACTCCTCGCGCTTGGTGCGGGAGAACAGGCCGGAGAGCACGCGCCCCCCCAGGATGAGGGTCCCCATGATCACCGCCACGGGGATGAGGATGAACCAAATCAGGGCGAAACCGAGTCCGTGCATGGTGCGTCCGTCCTTGCGAGCTGTTTTTCCGCGAGGCTAGCAGATTTACTCCTGGCCCGCACCCTCGCCCGCACCGCCGGCCTTTCGCTGCTTGAGCGCGGCCAGTTCGCGCTCCAGGGCCTCGTCCCCGGCCAGGGTCGCGAACTCGCGCTCCAGCCCGGAGGAGGCCTGCGGCGCGGACAGCTCGGCCTCGGCCTCCAGGCGCTCGATGCGGCGCTCGAACTGGTCGAAGCGCAGCATGGCGTCGCCGTTGTCCACGGGCCGGGCCTTCTCCCCGGCGCGCAGCCGGGCGCTGGCCCGGGCGTGGCGGGAGATGAGCAGGCGCTGCTTGTCGCGGGCCGCGGCCAGCTTCTCGTCCAGGCGGCCGATGTCCTCGCGGGCCTGGGCTATGAGCTCGTCCAGGTGCGCGGCCTCGGCGTGCAGGCCGTCGGCCCGGTCCAGGAAGCGGCGCTTCTCGGCCAGGGCCTCCCGGGCCAGGTCGTCGCGTCCCTTGTCCACGGCCAGGGCGGCGCGCTCCTCCCAGGTGGCGGCCAGGCTCTCGGCCGAGGCCAGCTCCCGGTCCAGGGTCTTGCGGTCGGCCATGGCCTTGGCGCAGCCGGCCTTGAGCTCCACCAGGGTCTCCTCCATCTCCTGGATCATGAGGCGGATGAGCTTCTTGGGGTCCTCGGCCTTGTCCAACAGGGAGTTCAGGTTGGAACTCACGATATCCTTGAATCGGGAAAACACGCCCATGGGTGACCTCCTGGGAGCGAAGTGTGCGTTTTCCTGAGAAAAGCAGGGAGCGTGCCAGTCGCATTTTTTCTACAACCTACTGGAATACAAAGAGAGCGGAATTTGACCTCTGTGGCATTCATGGCGTAATGTGACATTACTTAGTTAATTAAACTCATAATTGGTTTATTTCGCCATGACGCCATCCCGCACCACCCTGGAGACCCTGGGCCAATCCGACGCCTTCCTGGAGTTCTCCGAGGACCTGTCCCGGGCCGCGGCCGTGGACCGGCCGGTGTTGCTCATCGGGGAGCGCGGCACGGGCAAGGAGCTGGCCGCCCAGCGCCTGCACTACCTCTCCCTGCGCTGGCAAGGGCCGCTCATCACCCTCAACTGCGCGGCCCTGGCCCCCACCCTGGTGGAGAGCGAACTGTTCGGGCACGAGGTCGGGGCCTTCACCGGCGCGGCCGCCCGCCGCCGCGGCCGGTTCGAACTGGCCGATGGCGGCACCCTGTTCCTGGACGAGATCGGGGCCATGCCCTTGCCGGTGCAGGAGAAGATCCTGCGGGTGGTGGAGTACGGCGAGTTTACGCGGGTGGGCGGCAGCGCGCCGGTCAAGGCCGACGTGCGGGTGGTGGGGGCCACCAACGCGGACCTGCCCTCCCTGGCCGCAGCCGGAAAGTTCAAGCGCGACCTGCTGGACCGCCTCTCCTTCGCGGTGCTCACCCTGCCGCCCCTGCGGGCGCGCGAGGGCGACGCGCAGCTCTTGGCCGCGCACTTCGCGGCGCGCATGGCCGTGGAACTGGGCCTGGCCCAGGCCCCGGACTTCGGTCCCGCGGCCTTGGAGCAGCTTGCATCCCACTCCTGGCCGGGCAACGTGCGCGAACTCAAGAACGCGGTGGAGCGCGCCGTGCACGCCTCGGGCGGCCAGCCCATAACAATCCTGAATCTGGACCCCTTCGCCTCGCCCTGGCGGCCTGCGCCCGAGGATGGCGCGACCTCAGCCGCTCCGGCCTCCATGCCGGCCGCCCCTGCCCCGGCCAACCTGCCTCTATCCTTGAAAGACGAGGTGCGCGACCTGGAACTGTCCCTGCTCCGCTCGGCCCTCACCCAGGCCCGCCACAACCAGCGCGCCGCGGCCCGGCTCCTGGGCCTCACCTACCACCAGCTCCGCGCCCTGGTGCGCAAGCATGCCAGGGAGCTGGACGACTAGCCTCCCCTGGCCTTTGCCAAAATCTTGGACTATGCACCGCCCATGCGCATCGCCCTGATCTACGCGCCCTGGCTGGAGGAGCGCGCCCACACCGAGGACGTGGTGCACCCGCCCATGGGCGTGTGGTTCATCGCCGCCACCCTGGCCGAGGCCGGGCACGAGGTGGAGGTGCTCAACTGGCACGCCCAAGGCCGCGACCCGGCCGCGTGCGAGGAGAAACTCCGGGAGCTTGCGCCCGACCTGGTGGGCTTCACCGTGCTCCAGGCCAACCGCCACGCGGCCCTGGACCTGGCGCGCCGGGCCAAGGCCGTGCTGCCCGGGGTGCGCATCGTGCTGGGCGGGGTGGCCGCCACCTTCCTCTGGAAGTTCTTCCTTGAGCACTACCCGGCCGTGGACTTCGTGATCCGCGGCGAGGGCGAGATGGCCATGCTGGCCCTGGCCCAGCGATTGGAGTCAGGGGAGGGGCGGTTCGACGACCTGCCCAACCTGGCCTGGCGCGACGGCGGCGCGGCCCGGGCCAACGCCTGCGCCGAGCCCCTGGCCGACCTGGACGCCCTGCCCAACCCGGCGCGGCGCTACACCTACTCGCACCTGGCCCTGACCCGGGGCTGCCCGGGCAAGTGCACCTTCTGCGGCTCGCCCCGGTTCTGGGGGCCCAAGGTGCGCTTCCACTCGCCGGAATATTTCGTGGAGCAGATGGAACTCCTACACGCCAAGGGCGTGAACCACTTCTACGTGTCCGACGACACCTTCACCCTGGACAGGGCCCGCGCCCGCCGGGTGTGCGAACTCATCCTGGAGCGGGGGCTCAGGGTCACCTGGAACGCCATCTCCCGGGTGGACCTGGTGGACGACGAGACCCTGAAGCTCATGCGCCGGGCCGGCTGCATCCAGGTGAGCTTCGGGGTGGAGAGCGCGTCCACGGAGGTGCGCGACTTCCTGGGCAAGCGCATCACCGACCAGGCGGCCAAGGACGCCTTTGCCGCGGCCCACCGCGCCGGGCTGCTGGCCCGGGCCTACTTCATCTACGGCAACCCGGGCGACTCGGCGGCCACCATCCGGGAGAACGTGGCCCTCATCAAGGCATTGAAGCCCCTGGTGGTGCACTTCTTCGTGCTCACCTTGTACCCGGGCTCGGCCCTGTACGACCGCTATTGCCAGGAATTCCGCCTCGGCGACGAGACCTGGAGGAAGCCCATCGAGGATGTGAAGTACTACGAACTCGATCCCCGGATGCCCGAGCGCACGGTGTACGAGTGGGGCCGGACCATGAAGGAGGCCCACTTCGGCCTCGTCCCGGCGTTCGCCCTGGACATCGCCGAGAACCTGGACCCGGACCCGGGCATGGCCCCGCTGCACGCGGACTTCCTGACCCGGCTGGCCATGACCCTGCTGCAGGGCGACCTGGCCGAGAATCCGGCCATCCCGGACAAGCACAAGACCGCGGCCCTGCTCCTGGAGCGGGCCCTGCGCTTCGCGCCCGAACCCACGGCCTATGCGGCCCTGGGCGCGCTGCTGCAACAGCACACGCGCTACGAGGAGGCGGGCCACATCCTGGCCACCGGGCTCACGCACTTCCCCAAGAACCCGGACATCGCCCTGTCCCTGGCCGTGAGCCTCATGAACCAGGGGCACTTCACCGCGGCCCAGGGCTACCTGGCGGCCTTCGCGCACCTGCCCGAGGCCCTGCACCTGGCCGCGGTCTGCCACCACCACCTGGGCGACACGGCCAAGGCCGAGGCCATCATGGCAGGGTTGCAGAAAGCCGCACAAGAAAAAACGGGCGATTCGTGAATCGCCCCTACACAAGAGAGCTCGACCGGACATACCAGCACGGCCCTCTTTTGTAGGGGCGATTCACGAATCGCCCGTCTTCGATTCGCTGGCGCTTTCCGCCGGTTCCCTCCCTACCCCACCCGGTACAGCCCCACCGCCCCGAACAGGAACCCGTCCAACCTCTCGAATGGCTCGCCGTGCCGCTGGAGCAACCCCTCGCTCGCGCCGCGCGCCAGGTAGTCCCGGAACAGGCGGTGGTGCTCCGAACCGGCGGCGCGCTCGGGCAGGTGGGCCAGGCCCAGGCCCAGGCGGGCGGACCGGGTGGCCGGGGCCGCGTAGTCGCAGACCAGGAGCGGCGCGCCCGGAGCCAGGATGCGCCGGGCCTCGGCCAGGATGGCCAGGCGGTGGGGCTCGGGCTTCTCGTGCAGGGCGAAGGCGATGGCCCCTGCCGCAAAGGCGCGGTCCGGGAAGGGCGTGGCGCGGGCGTCGGCCAGGCGCAGGGACGCGCCGGGCAGCACCGCCCGGGCGCGGTCGAGCATGGACGGCGAAAGATCCAACCCGGTCACGCTGAAACCGCGGCCAGCCAAAAGGGCCAGGAGCCGGCCGGTGCCGCAGCACAGGTCCAGGACCGGGGAATGGCGCGACGGGTCCAGGGCGGCCAGCACCGCCTGCCGGGTGGAATCCAGGAACGGCGCGGTCAGGGCGTCGTAGGCCCAGGCAAAGCGGGCATACTCATCGGGTTCGCTTGGCTGCATGGCGATGTTTTTTTTAAAACAGACAATTGGTTGACGGATACACATTCACGCGATATATCTTGAATTGCAGAACGTTTCGTTAAAATCCCGCGGGTTTTCCAACCCATGAACCCGCAATTCCTGGAGGCCTTCGCATGGACGACTCGCCGGCCAACCCCGCCCTCTTCCTCGACCTCTCCCAGGTGGAGCGGCCTGCCGCCCTCAATGCCTGGCTAGTCTACCACAACCTCTCCAAAAAGGAACTGGCCCAGCGCCTGGGCGTGGGCCCCTCGGCCGTGACCCGGTTCATCGCGGGCCAGCGCCGCTCCCCGCATTTGCGCAGGGGCATGGAGCAAATCGGCATCCCCACGGAGTTGTTGCCGTGAAATGCCGGGCGGAGAAATCGCCAGTATGACCGCGACACGTTTTTTTTGATTTTCATTTAGTCAATTTTTTGCCAAAATACTTCAGCCAAGCACGGTCTCAACCGGCTTGGCTGAGGTTTTTTTTATGCCCATCGTGCTCGATCTCACCAAGGTCAACCGAGAGACCGCCCTACGCACCTGGCTGGCCTACCACCGTATCGAGAAGAAATGGCTGGCCGAGCAGTTGGGCGTGCACCGGGGCACCGTGACCCGGCTCATCAACGGACAGCGCTCCTCCCGCGACCTGGTGGAACGCCTGACAGCCCTGGGAATTCCCCGGGAGCTTTTGCCCGAACCGGGCCCCCACTCCACTGAATGAGACATCCCTAGCCTACTCTTCTCGCTACAGAATCCTTCCTTCTCCAGCCCTTTCCACCCAATTCCGAGATTAACCCGTACTTTTAGTCCGGTTTCCCCTTTCTTTTTGTCCGCGCTTGTGGCAACTAGTTGCCAACACTGGACGAGAAGAATCCTGCACCATATGAACATACATCTCGACCTCTCCAAGGTCAGCCGGGAAACCGCGCTCAAGACTTGGCTGGCCTACCACCGCATCGGCTACCGTGAACTGGCCGCCAAGGTGGGCGTGGACCCCTCGTTCATCTCCTACATCGTCCAGGGCAAGCGCCGCTCCAGGCGGGTGCGGGAGGCCCTGCTGGACATGGGCGTGCCCCCGGATCTGCTGCCAGGCGACGACCTCCCGGTGCGTGCCTAGCGCGACCGGCCCATTTCCTCGCGTGGCGTCCTGATGTAGACTGGGGCCATGCCCCGATCCGTTCCCCTTCTCCTTGCCCTGCTCCTCGCCCTGCTGCCGGCCATGGCCGCTCCGGTGGCGGCTCGGGCCCAGCCCCCGATGCTGGAGTCCCCCCTGCGCTGCGTGAACGGCCAGGACTGCTTCATCCAGAACTACCTGGACCACGACCCCGGCCCCGGGGTTCGGGACTACGCCTGCGGCCCCCTGGGCTACGACGGCCACACGGGCACGGATTTCCGGGTCCTGGACCCGGAGGCCCTGCGCGCCGGGATTCCGGTGCTTGCCGCCGCCCCCGGGGTGGTGCGCGCGGTGCGCGAAGGCGAGGAGGACGCCCGGCCCGGACGCCAGCCCGACATCACGGGCCGCGAGGCGGGCAATGCCGTGGCCCTGGACCACGGCGACGGATGGGAGACCCAATACAGCCACCTGCGCCAGGGCAGCATCCGGGTGGCCCCGGGGCAGAAGGTGGAGGCCGGCCGGGTGCTGGGCCTGGTGGGCCTGTCCGGCCGCACCCAGTTCCCGCACGTGGAGTTGGCCGTGCGCCACGACGGCAAGCCCGTGGACCCTTTCCGGGGACTGGCCGGCGGCCCGGACTGCGGCCCGGGGAAAGCCCCGCTGTGGAGCCCGGAGGCCCTGGCCGCCCTGGCCTACGCGCCCAGCGCCCTGGCCGGGGCCGGGTTCGCGGCCCAGCCTCCGGACCAGGCCGCGCTCTCGGCCGAAGGACCGGAGGTCGACCGGCTGACGGTGCTGGCCCCGGCCCTCGTCTTCTGGGTGCGGGCGCTGGGGGTGCGGGCCGGGGACGAACTGTCCCTGCGCCTTACCGGGCCGGACGGGACCGTGCTGGCCGAACACGCAGCGCCCCTGGACCGGAACCAGGCCCAACGGCTCGTCTACATCGGCAAGCGCCGCCGGGTGGCGCCCTGGCCCGTCGGGACCTATACGGGGGAGTTCAGCCTGGCCCGCAGCAACGGGACCGGGAAACGCACCACCGTGCTTGAGACCGTACGAATCCTGGAAATCCGCTGAAAATCTCCTGCAATCACCCCTAACCTGCCGGTATTGCCCAGCACCGGGATTTGACGTATTGTCCGCCGTCCCGTGGCCCGACTTCGTCAAGTCCCTGGCAACATGGCGGGATATTTCGTCTTTCAGGAGGTCTTTCATGCACAGCCCGAAACTGGGAGCCCGCATCCGGGCCATGCGCGAAGAGCGCAAACTGTCCCGCGAGGAACTGGCCCGCAAGGCGCAGATCAGCCCGGAGCGCCTTGCCGCCATCGAGGACCAGGGCGAGTCCGCGGCCCTGGGCATCCTGGTCAAGATTTCCCGCGCACTGGGCTCGCGCCTGGGCACCTTCACCGACGACTCCGCCTGCCAGGACCCCTGCGTGGTGCGGGCCGAGGAGCGCACGGGAGCGTCCCTGGCCCAGACCGGGGTGCACCGGCCCGGGCACATGGACTACCACAGCCTGGGGCGCGGCAAGGCCGACCGCCACATGGAGCCCTTCTACATCGAGATGGAGCCCGGCGGGATCGAGACCGAGACCGGCGCCCACGAGGGAGAGGAGTTCATCGTGGTGCTGCGCGGCAAGGTGCGCCTGGTCTACGGCGCGAAGACCATCATCTTGAGCCCGGGCGACAGCGCCTACTACAACTCCGTGGTCCCGCACCTGGTGGCCTGCGAGGGCGACGAGCCCGCGGCCATCCATGCGGTCGTCTACGTGCCTTTCTAGGAGGACCGACGTGGAGCGCCCCGTCACCCGCGAATTGACCCTGGGCCAGCTGCTGCGGGAAACCGCCGAGAAATACCCGGACAGCGAAGCCCTGGTCTACCACGACCGCGACTTCCGCCTCACCTGGAAGCAGTTCGACGAGCACGTGGACCAGCTGGCCAAGGGCCTCATGGGCCTGGGCGTCCAGAAGGGCGAGAAGGTGGCGGTATGGGCCACCAACGTGCCCCACTGGGTCAGCCTCATGTTCGCCACCGCCCGCATCGGCGCGGTGCTGCTCACGGTGAACACCAGCTACAAGATCCGCGAGCTGGAGTACCTGCTCAAGCAGTCCGAGTGCGAGAACATCTTCCTCATCGACGGCTTCCGGGACACGGACTACGTGCTCACCCTGCGTGAGCTGGTGCCCGAACTGGGCATCCAGCCCCGCGGCGAACTCTCGTGCGAGGCCCTGCCCCACCTGAGGCGCGTGCTCTTCCTGGGACCCCAGAAACACCGCGGCATGTACGCGGTGCCCGAGGTCCTGTCCCTGGCCGCGGCCGTGACCGACGAGGCCTTTGCCGAGCGCCAGGCCTCCCTGTCCGCCCACGACGTGGTGAACATGCAGTACACCTCGGGCACCACCGGGTTCCCCAAAGGCGTCATGCTCACCCACTTCAACATTCTGAACAACGGCTACTGGATCGGCTTCCACCAAGGCTTCGGCCCCGAGGACCGGGTCTGCCTGCCGGTGCCGCTGTTCCACTGCTTCGGCTGCGTGCTGGGGGTCATGGCCTGCGTGAACCATGGGGCCTGCATGGTCATCGTGGAGACCTTCAAGCCCGTGGACGTGATGCTGGCCATCGAGGGCGAGAAGGCCACCGCGGTCTACGGCGTGCCCACCATGTTCATCGCCATGCTGGAGCACCCCCTGTTCCCCAAGATCGACTTCTCCTCCCTGCGCACCGGCATCATGGCCGGCTCGCCCTGCCCGGTGCACACCATGCGCCAGGTCATGGAGAAGATGTACATGCGCGACATCACCATCTGCTACGGCCTGACCGAAGGCTCGCCGGTGATGACCCAGACCCGCCAGGACGACGACATCAAGCGCCGCACCGAGACCGTGGGCCGGAACATGCCCGGCATCGAGGTCAAGGTGGCCGACCCCGAGACCGGGGAGGAGCTGCCCCACGGCTCCCAGGGCGAGGTGTGCTGCCGCGGCTACAACATCATGAAGGGCTACTACAACATGCCCGAGGCCACGGCCAAGGCCGTCACCCCGGACGGCTGGCTCAAGTCCGGCGACCTGGGGGTCATGGACGAGCACGGCTACCTGGCCATCACCGGCCGGCTCAAGGACATGATCATCCGCGGCGGCGAGAACATCTACCCCCGCGAGATCGAGGAGTTCCTCTACCACATGGAGGGGGTCAAGGACGTGCAGGTGGCGGGCGTGCCCAGCCGCAAGTACGGCGAGGAGGTGGGGGCCTTCATCGTGCTCAGGGAGGGGGCGGCCATCACCCCAGAGGACGTGCAGGACTACTGCCGGGGCAAGATCGCCTGGCACAAGATTCCCCGCTACGTCCACTTCCTGGACGCCTACCCCATGACCGCCAGCGGCAAGGTGCAGAAGTACAAGCTGCGGGAGATGGCGGCGGAACTCTTTCCCGAAGCCTAAAAGGAGAGACCCCATGGAACAGGCATACAAGGAGATCGGGCCCCGGCTGCGCGGGCTGCGCGAGGCCATCGGGCTGGGACCCTCGGCCATGGCCGAGAAGCTGGGCGTGAGCCTGGAGACCCTGGAGCGCTACGAGTCGGGCACGGTGGAGATTCCGGTGAGCTACGTGGCGGCCGCGGCCAAGGCCGGCGGCGTGGACCTCACGGTGCTCTTGTCCGGCGGCGAGGCCCGGCTGCACGACTACTGCCTGGTGCGCCAGGGCCAGGGCCTGTCCGTGGAGCGGCGCAAGGACTACGACTACCGCAACCTGGCCTACACCTTCACCGGCCGCAAGATGGAGCCCTTCCTCATCCGGGTCCCGGCCAAGGAAGAGGCCGCCCTCGCCTTCACCCAGCACCCCGGCCAGGAATTCGTGTACATGCTGGCGGGCCGGCTGGAAGTCACCCTGGGCGACAAGAAGCTGGTGCTCGAACCCGGCGACTCCCTGTACTTCGACGCCTCCAACCCCCACGCCCTGCGCGGCCTGGACGGGCAGGACGCCCAGTTCCTCGACGTCATACTCTAGGAGCCGCACATGCTGCAGATGCCCAAGCTCAAACCCGCCACCTACGACGAGTTCCTGGCCACCTACAAGCCCGAGGTCCCCGAGGGCTACAACTTCGCCTTCGACAGCTTCGACCCCATCGCCCAGGCCCATCCGCAGCGCGCGGCCCTGGTCCACGTGGGCCCGGACAACGCCCGCCGCGACGTGAGCTTCGCCTATCTGAAGCGCGAGTCCTGCCGCCTGGCCAGCGCCCTCAAGCAGATGGGCGTGCAGAAGGGCGACCGGCTCATGCTCATCCTGTTTAGGCGCATCGAGTTCTGGACCGCCATGCTGGCCCTGCACCGTCTGGGCGCGGTGGCGGTGCCCTCGCCCAACCTCCTGACCACCAAGGACATCGTGTACCGGGCCAACTTCGGCAATATCCGGGGGGTCATCTGCGAGGACTCCCAGGCGGCCAAGGTGGACGCGGCCCGGTCCGAAGCCAAGAGCCTCGTCCACCTGGTCCAGGTCGGCTCGGGCGAACCCCATCCCGGCTGGGTCCGGCTGGAGGACATCCGGGTCACGGCCGGGGAGGACTTCCCCCGGCCGGCGGACGCGGCGGGCGGAGGCGATCCCCTGCTCATCTTCTTCACCTCCGGCACAACGGGCATGCCCAAGATGGTGGAGCACCCCCACACCTACCCCCTGGGGCACTACCTGACCGGGGCGTACTGGCACGACCTGGGCGAGGGCGACGTGCACCTCACCGTGGCCGACACCGGCTGGGGCAAGGCGGTGTGGGGCAAGCTCTACGGCCAGTGGATGGCCGGGGCCTCGGTGTTCGTCTACGACTTCCGCGGCAAGTTCGACCCGTCCGACCTGCTCAAGGTCATGGCCGACAACCAGGTCACCTCCTTCTGCGCCCCGCCCACGGTGTACCGCTTCCTGGTGCGCATGGACCTGTCCAAGTACGACCTGTCGCACCTGCGCCACTGCACCACCGCGGGCGAGCTGCTCAACGACTCGGTGTTCTACGCCTGGAAGACCGCCACGGGCCTGCCCATCTACGAGGGCTACGGCCAGACCGAGACCACCCTGCAGATAGCCACCTTCCCTTTCATGGAGCCCAAGCCCGGCTCCATCGGCCGGCCCTGCCCGGGCTGGGACCTGGTGCTGCTTGACGCGGACAACAGGCCGGTGGCCCCAGGCGAGGAGGGGGAGATCTGCGTGCGGGTCTCCTCACCGCGCACCCTAGGCCTGTTCACCCACTACCTGGACGACCCGGAGCGCACCGCCGCGGCCGAGTACGACGGCATCTACCACACCGGCGACAAGGCCTGGATGGACGAGGACGGGTACTACTGGTTCCTGGGCCGCATGGACGACCTCATCAAGAGCTCGGGCTACCGCATCGGCCCCTTCGAGGTGGAGAGCGCGCTCATCTCCCATCCCGCGGTCATCGAGGCCGCGGTGACCGGGGTGCCCGACACGGTGCGGGGCCAGACGGTCAAGGCCACCGTGGTGCTGGGCGCGGGCTTCGATGCCTCGGACGAACTGGCCAAGGAGCTGCAGGAGCATGTGAAGAAGGTGACCGCGCCCTACAAGTACCCCCGGGTCATCGACTTCGTGGCCGAACTGCCCAAGACCATCTCCGGCAAGATCAAGCGCGCCGAGATTCGGGCCAAGGACGCGGCCGGGAAATAAGCTACGCCCCCTTCCGGGGCGGAACGGAATTCGACGGCCTCCGGCAGGCAAGCGCCCGCCGGAGGCCGTTGTTTCCGGCCCTTGCCAAGGACTGGCTTTCGCGCTAGCGCGCTCGATGGAGGTGGCCATGCGCGGGTTGGTGTATGCGGTGCTCTCGGCCTGCTGCTTCGGCACCCTGGCCATCTTCGGCAAGCTGGGCTACGGCCTGGGACTGACCACCTGGGAAATCGTGCAGTACCGGTTCCTGGCCGGGGCGCTCATCCTGTTCGGCTTCACCGCGGCCACCCGGCCGCACCTGCTCAGGGTCGGGCCGCGCACCCTGGCCAAGGCGGCGCTCCTGGGCACCTGCATCTATCCGGTGCAGAGCCTGTGCTTCATGAGTTCCCTGGCGTACGTGCCGGCAGCCACCACCTCCCTCATCCTCTACATCTACCCCCTTACCGTGACCCTGGCCGCCGCGGCCCTGGGCCGCACCCGCATCACCCGGGTGGTGGGGGTGTCCCTGTTCCTGGTGCTGGCGGGCAGCGGCCTGGTGTTCTACGACGCCTTCGCCCGGGAGATGGCCGCCCGGGGCGTGCTCCTGGCCCTGGGCGCCATGCTCACCTACTCCTGCTACCTGACCCTGGTTCAGGCGTTCCTCAAGGGCGAGCGGGCGCGCAGCCTGACCCTGTACGTGATCCTGTTCGCGGCCCTGTTCTTCAACCTGGCGGGCGGACCCGCGCCCATCCTGGCGCTGGACGGCCCCCGCCTGGCCCTGGCCGCGGGCATGGGCCTGGTGTCCACGGCCCTGGCCGTGTCCCTGCTCTTCGCCGCGGTGGAGCACGTGGGCAGCGCCCTGGCCTCCATCTTCTCCTCCTTCGAACCGGTAGCCACCCTGGCCCTGGCCGCCCTGGTGCTGGACGAATCCGTGGCCCTGCCACAGGTGGCGGGCATGGCCTGCATCGTGGCCGGCATAGCCCTGCCCAACCTGCACCTGGCCCGGAGGCGCGCCGCGGTGGAGGGATAGGCCAGCAGCCTTGACGGGCGCAGCCGGGCGGGTAAGATTCTCCATCCCGACCACCCCGTATCTTGCCCAGGAAAGCATGGCCCACCCCCTGTCCGGAATCCTTGCCGCTCTAGCCCCGCACCGGCGCTGGGCAGCGGCCTGGCTGGGCGCGGCCCTGGGCTACGCCCTGCTGGCCCGGCTGGGCGCCTTCTCCCTCCTGCCCGGCGACGGGGCCCTCTCCCTGTGGCCCTCCACCGGCCTGGCCCTGGGCCTGGCCCTGGCAGTGGGACTGCGCATCCTGCCCGGACTCATCCTGGGCGCGGTGCTGGCCACCTATCCCGCAGCCCGGGACCTGGCCGGCCTGGGCCCGGCGCCGGCCCTGGCCCTGTCCGTGGCCCTGGCCGCCAGCCAGGCCCTGGTGGTGGCCGGCTCGCACGCGGCCCTGCGCCGGCTGGAGCCGGGCTGGCCCTTTGCCCGGCTGCGCCAGGTGGGCCTCTACGTCATGGTGGCCCTGGGCACGGCCTTTTTCTCCGCGGCCCTGGGCTGCGCCACCCTGGTGGCCGCGGGCCTGGCCCCGGTGCAACAGGCCCCGATGGCCTTTGCGGCCTGGTGGCTGGCCCAGGCCACATCGGTGTTGATCTATACCCCGGCCCTGCTCGGCTTTTTCTCCCCGGAACGGCCGACCCTGACCCGTGCCCGGCGACTGGAGCTGGTTGCGGCCCTGGCCCTGCTCACCATAATCCGCCTGCTCATCCTGGCCGGCGTCCTGTCCACCCTGGGCGGGGCGGCCGGCACGCTGCTCCTGCCCATCATGGTCTGGTGCGCCTTCCGCTTCGGGGTCTGGGGCGTGGCCCTGTGCTCGTCCCTGCTCGGCATGCTGGGCATGCTGGGCGTGGCGCAAGGCATCGGCCTCTTCGGCGCAGGGGACCCGCGGCAATTGGCCATCGGACAACTGGCAGCCCTGGCCGTGGCGTCCACCACCACCCTGCTGGTGGCCGCCACGGTGGACGAGCTCAAGGCCGCCAAGGCCCGGCTCACCGGCCTGAAGCAGGAGTTGGAGTCCCGGGTGGAGCAGCGCACCGCCAACCTCATCCGCTCCAACATGGTGCTCACCCGGGAGGTGGGGGAACGCCGCCGGGCCGAGGCCGCCCTGCGCGAGAGCGAGGCCCGCTTCCGCGGCCTGGTGGACAACCTGCCCCAGACCGTGTTCGAACTCGATCTGCAAGGCCGTTTCACCTTCCTCAACGCCACGGCCGCGGCAATGTTCGGCTATACCCAGGAGGACCTGGAGGCCGGGCTTGCGGTCCTGGACCTGGTAATCCCCGAGGACAAGGACAGGGTCCGGGAGGACATCGGCCGGAAGATGGCCGGGATCAACCTCCAGGGCGGGGAATACCGCTGCCTGCACAAGGACGGCCGGATCGTTCCGGTGCGCATATACTCCCACGTCATCACCCGGGAGGGGCGGCCCGACGGCATCCGCGGCATCGTTCTGGACATGTCCGACATCAAGCGGGCGGAATGCGCCCTGGCCGAGAAGGAGGAGAAGTACCGCACCCTGGTGGAGATGCTGCCCCTGGGCCTGGTCATCTTCCAGGACGGGCGAGTGGTCTTCGCCAACCCGGCCGCGGCCGAGACCTTCGGCTTTCCCTCTCCCGAGTTCATGATCGGCCGCGACGCCTTTGAACAATTCCTGCCCGAGGAGCAGCCCCGCATCCGGGAGCTTGCCCGGCGGCGCATGGCGGGCGAACCCGGCCTCCCCACCCGCTACGAGGCCGCCATGCTCAAGGCCGACGGCAACTCCTTCCCCTCCGAGATGTCGGTGCGGGTCATCGAGTTCAACAACCGGCCCGCCCACCAGGTGCTGTGCCAGGACATCTCCGAACGCAAGCGGGCCGAGGCCGAGCTGCTCCTGGCCCATGCCGGCCTGGAGCGCCAGGTGACGGCCCGGACCCGGGAAATCACCGAGGCCAACCAGCGCCTCCGGGATCTCAACGCCCAGATGAGTTCGTTCCTCTCTTCGGCCTCGCACGAGTTGCGCACCCCGCTCACCTCCATCCTGGGCTTCGCCCGGATGATCCAGAAGCTCCACACCCGGCACTTCGCGGACCTGGCCCGGAACGACGCGCTCCTGGCCCGCAAGAGCCAGCTCATCGTGGAGGACGCGGGCATCATCGTGCAGGAGGGGCAGCGGCTCTCCCGCCTGGTGGGGGACCTCCTGGACCTGAACAAGATCGAGTCCGGCCGCATGCAGTGGCGAGACGAGGACCTGGACCTGGCCGAGATGCTGGGGCACACGGCCGCTGCCGTGTCCGGGGCCTTCGCGGCCAAGCCCTCGCTCAGCCTGCGCATCCATCTGCCCGCAGCCCTGCCCGCGGTGCGCGCGGACCGGGACCGCATGGAGCAGGTGGTCATGAACCTGCTGCACAACGCGCTCAAGTTCACCGAGCAGGGCTGGGTGCAGTTGGCGGCCCGGGCCGTGGACGGCGCGGTGGAGATCCGGGTCACCGACACCGGCCCCGGGGTGCCCGAGGCCGAGCGGTTGCTCATCTTCCAGAAGTTCTACCAGATGACCGACGGGGACCGGGACCGGAGCAAGCCCAAGGGCACTGGCCTGGGCCTGGCCATCTGCCAGCAGATCGTGGAGCACTACGGCGGGGCCATCTGGGCCGAGCCCGGCCCGCACGGCCGGGGCTCCTGCTTCGCCTTCCGCCTGCCGGCACCGGGGCCGGAGCCGGACGGTGGAAGCTAGCGCATACTGGTCTTGAAGCAAGATCATGTGCTGGAATACTCTGCAGTATTCCAGCAAAATACCTAAGAGCGTCTGAGTCTTTTCAAGGCTCAGACGCTCTAATCGCCTTCGGCCTCGATATCCACCAGGCCCAGGCGCGCGGCGTGGCGCACAAAGGCGAGAGGACTTTTAATGCCGAGCTTGCTCATGATGGAGTAGCGGTAGTTGCCCACGGTCTTTCGGGTGACATAGAGCTTGCTGGCGATCTCCTTGATGGAGAGCCCCTCTGCCAGGAGGCGCATTATCTGCTGTTCCCGCAGCGAGAGCTTGCCGTAGGATTCGTCAATGCACTTGGCCTTGCGTTCGGACACGGTGTTCAACCGGCTGACGACCTTGGGCGACAGGAAGCTGTCCAGGAACTGGCGTCCTGAGGCCACGCTCTCGATGGCCTGCATGATGCAATCCGCGCCCGACTCCTTGGCCACGTAGCCCGATGCCCCGGCCTGGAAGGCTGCTGCGATGAAATCCACCTTGGAATGCATGCTGACGATGATCACCCCCAGGCGGGGCAGGATCGTCATCATTTCCCGGGTCAGTTCGATGCCGCTGCCGTCGGGCAGGGAGATGTCCACCATGGCCAGGTCCGGCTTGAGCTTCCTGGCCAACAGCAGGCCCTTGGCGAAGGTCCCGGCCTCTCCCACGGCCTCGAACTCCTCGCATTGCGCCAGCCTGGCCTTGAGGCCGTCGCGGTACAGCGGATGATCGTCAACGATCAGGATGCGCTTGGGAGCCACGCCTCCTCCTCTTCAGCGGAACCTCGACCCTGATGCACATGCCGCACCCCGGCCGGGTTTGAAACGTTATCCTGCCACCCAGCAGACGGACCCTCTCCCGCATGCTCCAGATGCCGATGCGCCGTTCCCTCCCCGCCCGGGCCAGGCATTCGTCCAGCAAGGCCCCCCGGCCGTCGTCCTCGATGCGCAACAGCAGGTGGGGATGGGAGGCCAGGAGCCTGACAGTCACCCTGGAGGCCGCGGCATGCTTGCGCACGTTGGCCAGAGACTCCTGGATGATGCGATAGAGGTTGATCTGCATCTCGAAATCAAGCTTCACTCCGGACATGCCGTCGGCAAACACCTCGACCTCGATGCCGTGGCGCTGGGAATACTCCTCGCAGTGGCGGAGGACGGTGCTCACCAGCCCGAGTTCCGTAAGCCCCATGGGCAAGAGGACATAGGACAGGTCCCGGATGGAGGAGATGGCGGTGGCCAGCCGCGACAGCACGTCGGCGGCCTGCGGCTTGAGAGTCTCGCCCGGAGGGCTGTCGGCAAGGAGCCGCTCCAGGCTCGCCTTGATCCCGGAAAGGTCCTGGGTCAGATGGTCGTGCAACTCGCGGGCGATGCGCTGCCGCTCGTTCTCCTGGATCATGATCAGTTCACGGGAGAGGGCCCGCATCTGCTCCTCAGCCCGCCGCTGGGTGACGATGCGGCCCACCAGGTCGGCCACCGCGTCGAGCAGGCGGCGTTCCTCCAAAAGAAACGGCCCCTCGCCGGATTCGGGACGCCCCTCCAGATAGCAGACCTCAACCTGGCCGCCCACCTCCCCCTGAATGATGATCGGTGCGGCCTGAATCCACCGGGTGCGGCGGAAATTCGGCGTGGCGTACTCGGTCCCGTCAAGGGTGATCCGGGAGCAGGCGACCTCGGGAAACTGCCAGGAAGCGCAGATCAACTCAGCGATGAGGCCGGGCAACTCCGGCAGGGGCCGATCCCGGTTCTGGGCCAGGCGGGTGATGCCGTAGAGACAGTCGAGTTCCTTGACCCGCTCAGTGAGCGCGCCCTCAATGCGCTTGCACTCGGAAAGCGCAATCTCGCAGCTGTCGCGCCCCTGCCGCAAAATCCGCAGTTCGGCGAGCAACTCTTCACGGCTTTTCTGTGCATCGTTCAAGGAAATCCCGGTATCAGCGCTCCACGACATGAATGGGAAAAGGCTAGCACAGAGCCGGGCCACCCGCTAGTGCCGCACCAGCGGGAATGCCGGTTTCACGCAGGCATTCTGCGGGGATGGTCCGTGGCCGCAAGCGCGGGCCGCCCGGCCTAGGCCCGCGGGCGCACCGTCCCCGCATGAACGGTGCGCCCGCGGACAGAAGGGCGTCAGGACACGAGAAGGTTGCGGGCCTCGGCGTCCTGCACCTCGGTAACGTAGGATGCCGCCTTGCCCTTCCCGTTGTCCCGGTCCGAAATGGCCGGGTCGTCGGACATGAGGATGCTGCGCGCCATCTCGTCGTTGACGTCGGTGATGAACGGGATGCGAGTTTCCGCCGCGGTCTCCCGGTTGGCTGCCACGATGTCACGCCGGCTGATGTTCTGGACCGAGAACTTCCGCACTCCGGCCAGGAGCTGCTGCAGCCCTGCGCCGAGCTTGTCGGCCAGGGTATAGGTGGCGATGGCCCCGAAGGGCAGTTCCTTGACCGCCTTGGAGCCGAGCCGCTTCTCCAACTGGCTGTAGCCGGCGAATATCTGCCCGGGCTCCTCGCCAATGTCCTTGACGGTCTTGGGCAGGCTGTCCCAGTTGCCGTTGATGTCGGCGCGGCGCTCGGGGTGCAGCGCCCCCTCGATGTTGGTGCCCAGGAAACCGGGGATCATCAGCCCGCGCCCCATGCACACCATCTTGACGAAGGGCGCGCCCAGGGCCAAGGCCTTGAAGATGTGGTCCTCGCGAGCCAGGCCACCGGCAAAGGACAGGTCCACCACGTTGCGGGACCGACTGGCGAGCAGGGAGGCGTACTCCCACGCCTTGGAATGGATGAGGATCGAGGGGACGCCCCAGGTTTCCATCATGTTCCAGGGGCTCATGCCCGTGCCGCCGCCGGAGCCGTCGATGGTGAGCAGGTCAAGTCCGGCCTCGGAGGCGTACTTGATGGCCATGGCCAGGGCCTGCATGCCGTAGGAGCCGGTCTTGAGGGAGATGCGCTTGAACCCGAGGCTACGCAGCCGGGCCACGTTCTCCAGGAAACTCGCCTCCACCGCTTCGGCCGAGGTGAGGTCGGTGTAGCCCAGCCGGCTGTGCCGGGCAAAGCCCTTGATGCTGCCGGCCCGGTAGGCGGCCTGCACTTCCTCCAATTCGGGGTCGGGGTCCAGGAGATAGCCGCGCTTCTTGAGGAACAGGGCATAGTCCAGGGTGGTGACTTCAATCTCGCCACCGATGTTCTTTGCTCCCTGGCCCCACTTCAACTCGATGAAGACCTTGTCGCCAAACTTGTCGATGACGTACTCGGCCACGCCGTTGCGGGCGTCCTCCACGTTGAGCTGCACGATGATGGCGCCGTAACCGTCGTGGTAGCGCATGTAGACGTCCAGCCGGCGGTCGAGTTCGGGCGATTCCTTGATCCGCCCCTCGGCTATGGTGGACTTGCGGTCCACGCCAACGACGTTTTCGCCGATGACGATGGGGACGCCCACCAGGGAGCAGCCGATAGCAAACGAATTCCAGTACTTGGCAGCAATGAAGGTGGACCCGAGGGCCCCGGTCATGAGCGGCATCCGGCTTGTGGTCTTGCACCCGTTGCCGAACTTGGTTTCCAGGCTGACATTGGTGAACAGGCAGTCGTCCGGGCTGGTGGAGCGCCCCTTCATGCCCGTGGCGCCGTAATTGTACCCCTGGATGCGCAGGGCATTGTAGTTGACGCCCACGTGCGTGGTGTTGGCGCTGCCCGCGGTGACCATGCCGAAATCGCGCGGATACAGCATCTGGCGTCCCTTGAGGCTGGACATCCAGGTTTCGCACTTCCCGGCGCAATCGGCGCGGCACAAAGTACAGAGACCCGACTCGGCCGGATTGCCGCGGTTCACCGTGCCCAGAACATCGTTGCTCTTGTTCCACTGAAACATTCGTTCTGCTCCTGTAAGTTGTCTCCTGGAAACGCCCCTATGCCGCTAGAACCTCCCCTCACGCCTTGCCGGACAAATTGCCTCGTATGGCCAGAATGTCCTTGCGCAATTCATTGACCGTGCTTTCCAGAAGACGAACCGAGTCGGCCAATTTCTGGACTTCATAGCTGCTGATCTCTGCCGTTTTCCGGACGTTCCGTGATTCAGCGAACAATCCCTCGGGATATTGCGCGTCTTCTACCATGCGGCCTCCCGTGCTGTTGGAAAGTGGTTGCGGAGGAACAGCCGCCGCGTCGGCAGGGCGCAGGTTCTTCCGCGTGAGCCTGAAAACAGGGTATTCCGCTTTTGGGACGTGATGGTTATCCCTAACGTCCGTTTGGTGTCGATAGGACAGCGCCCTCAGTTTCTTGGGCATTTTGCACCCGGCAGGGTACATTTTGCCCAAAAAACATCCCACATTGCCCAACCGCGAGGAGAGCAGGGAGTGATTTAACGGGGAGAGAGAGGTGTCCGCGCCAGGCGGCGCGGGGTGTCAGCGTAAAACAGCCGCCATGGTCTGGATCAGATCGGCCAGTTCCACGGGCTTGGCGATGTACCCGTCCATGCCTGCGGCCAGGTACGCCTCCCGGTCCCCGGGCATGGCGTGGGCGGTCATGGCCAGGATGGGCAGCCGAGGCGCGCCCCCGGCCTCTTCCCTGGCGCGCACGGACCGGGCCACGGCCAATCCGTCCACCTCCGGCATCTGGATGTCCACGATGAGCAGGTCGAATTCCTCCTGGCCGAGCAGATCCAGGGCGATCCGGCCGTTGGCCGCGGTGCGCACCGCACAGCCCAGGTTCTCCAGGAAGCGGTTGGCCGCGTAGCGGTTGACCCGGTCATCCTCGGCCAGGAGCACCCGCAGGCCGGTGAAGTCCGCCGGAGGCTCGGGCTCCGGGGCCGGCGACCCGGCCGGGAGGTCCGGGACCTGCCCGCAGGGGATGGTGACGTACATGGTGGTGCCCTGCCCCTCCTCGCTGTCCACGGCCAGGGTGCCGTGCATGAGCCGCACCAGGGCGCGCACGATCCCCAAGCCGATGCCCGCGCCCTGCCGCCGCCGGGTCAGGGAGCCGTCGGCCTGGGTGAAGGGCTCGAACACCGCGCCCAGCATCCCGGCGGGAATGCCGATGCCGGTATCCGCCACGCTGACCAGCAGGCAGAGTTCACCCTGGGCCGGGCAGTGGGGAAGGATGCGGGCCTCCACCTCCACCCCGCCCTGTTCGGTGAACTTGAGCGCATTGCCCATGAGGTTGAACAGGATCTGGCGCAGCCGCCCGGGGTCCGCCACGAGCTGTTGGGGAACGGCGGCATCGACCCGCACCGCGAGGTTGAGGCCCCGGCTGTCCGCCTCGTAGCGGAAGGCCCGCTGCAGGGAGGCCAGGATGGCCCGCAGGTCCGCGGGCTCGCGGAGGATCTCCAGGCGGCCGGCCTCGATGCGGGCAAAGGTGAGGATGTCGTTGATGATGTGCAGAAGCCCCCGGCCGGATTCCAGGGCGGTCTGCACCAGCTCCTTGCGGTCCGGGTCCAGGGGCTGGGCGTCCAGCAGTTGGAGCATGGCCAGCACCCCGTTCAGGGGGGTGCGCAGTTCGTGGCTCACGTTGGCCAGAAACTCGCCCTTGGCCCGGTTGGCCGCCTCGGCGGCCTCCTTGGCGGCCAGGAGCCTGCTCTCCATGTCCAGCCGGGCGGAGATGTCCCGGATGGCCGCGATGTGCACGGACCGGCCCTCCCATTCGAAATGGCGGCCGGTGATCTCCACCGGGAACACCGAGCCGTCCTGCTTGCGGTGCCAGCGGATGGGCACCAGGGTGCCCCCTTCCCGGGTGACGCGCCGGGTCTCGTCCGGTTCGGCCGAGAGGTCGAGGTTGCGCATGGCCAGGAGCTGGGCCCGGGTGTAGCCGTAGAGCTGGCAGGCGGCCTGGTTGGCCTCCAGGATGCGCCCGTCCTGGTTCTCGATGAGCACGATGGTGTCGGACTCCATCTCGAAGAGCTGGCGGTAGCGGTCCTCGCTCTGGGCCAGGGCTGCCTGGGCCTGCTTGCGCTCGCTCACGTCGGTATGGGTGCCGATGATGCGCCGGGGCTTGCCCTCCCCGTCCCGGGCCAGGACCTTGCCCCGGGCCAGGACCCAGTGGTAGCCGCCATCCTTGCGCCTGATGCGGAACTCGCTCTCGTAATAGGGGACCTCGCCCCGCAGGTGCCGGCCCAGGTCCGCATAGGCCCGGTCGCGGTCCCCGGGGTGCACCCGGCTGTCCCAGTCCTCGATGCTGTTGCCCACGTCCCCTTCCCCGTAGCCCAGCATCTCCTTCCAGCGCCGGGAATAATAAACCCGGCCAGTGGCCAGGTCCCAGTCCCAGACCCCGTCCCGGGAGCCTTCCAGGGCGAAGCTCCAGCGCTCCTCGCTGCTGCGCACCTCCTCCAGGAGTTCGTTCAGCCGGGCGGTCTGGCGGCGCACGGTGCGGCGCAGGACCAGGGTGAAGGCCCCCAGGACCAGGACCACTCCGCCCGCCGCGGCCAGGGCCAGAAGCAAGGGGCGCAGGGAGGGCGAGGCGTCCAGGGGGGAGCCCAGCCATTTCCTTTCGACCTTGGCCATTTCGTCCGGGGGGATGGCGGCGAAGCCGGACTCCACCAGGCCCAGCAGGGCATGGCGGCCCTTGCGCACCGCGCGGTGGAACTTCCCGGAGCCCAGGGTGAAGCACAGGCGGAACTGCCGCTCCATGCCCAGCTTGTACAGGTAGTAGAGCGCCGGGGGCTTGTCCATGCAGAACACATGGACCTCGCCCCGCCGGGCCGCCCAGATGATCTGCTCGTAGCTGTCGTACTCGCGCAGGCTGGCCACCCCGCCGGCGCGCAGCACCGCGATGCAGGCGTCCCCCCGCTTGACCCCCACCACGAACCCGCTCAGCGCGGCCAGGTCGGCTATGCCGCCCAGGTCCTGGCGGGCAAAGACCTGGACGTCCAGCCGGGCGTAGGGTTTGGTGAATTCGTAAAACGGGTCGCGCTCAGGGGTGTAGAAGATGGTGTCGATGACATCGGCCTTGCCGGCCAGAAGGTACTTCTGGGCATCGCCCCAGTCCATGCCCATGAGGGCCACCGCCACCCCGGTCTGCTTCTCCCACAGCCGCCACTCGTCCACCAGGAGCCCTTGCAGCCGGCCCTCGGCGTCGCGGAAGATGTAGGGAGGGTAGTTGTCGTCGAGCACCACGGCGATGGCGTCGCGGCCGGTCCCGGCCGAGGCCGGGCCGTTCGGCGCTGCCACGACCGGAGAAGCCGCCAGGAGAACGGCCAGCAGGCAGGAAAGAAAAAGGAACCGTAGCGCGTGCATGGTGTACTGCTTGTATGGGATGCAGCCCGCAAAATCCAGCCTTGCAACTGCCTCGGCGCGGCGGTTCGCGCGCGCCCTACCTGGTCCGGCTTTCGATGGCTTCCGCATACCCCCCGGCCTCGCCCCGGGGCCGGCCCTATCGGCCAGGGAAGGATTCATGGCCATGGCGAATCGCCTTTGGGCAACTGGCTGGCACGGGCGGGAGGGGATGGGCGAAGTAAAAGCACGGAACGCGCGAAGCAGGATGGCGGAGGGGGAGGGATTCGAACCCCCGGTGGGTTGCCCCACAGTGGTTTTCAAGACCACCGCCTTCGGCCGCTCGGCCACCCCTCCGCAGGCGCGCACTGTAGGGTAATTTGCCCCAGGCGGCAACGACTAGCCGGGGGTTGCCGCGGGGCTCGGGAGTGTATACGTTGCCCCTTTACCATGCCGGCGCCTGCCGGCGAACGCACGCGGCCGATGGCCGCAAACACTGGAGATACGCATGAGCAGAACCGCCCAGGATGGCGACAAGGTCCAGGTCCACTACCGCGGCACCCTCACCGACGGCTACGAGTTCGACTCCTCGCGCGAGCGCGATCCCCTGGAGTTCGTCATCGGCCAGGGCTTCGTGATCCCCGGGTTCGAAAACGGGGTCAAGGGCATGGCCGTGGGCGAGACCAAGTCGGTCACCATCCCCTTTGACCAGGCCTACGGCCCCCGCGACGAATCCCTCAAGGTGGACGTGGACCGCTCCGAGCTGCCCCAGGGCATGGACCCCGAGACCGGGCAGGTGCTGCGGGTGCAGACCCCCCAGGGCGAGCTGCACATGACCGTAGTGGAGGCCACCGAGACCAGCCTGACCCTGGACGGCAACCACCCCCTGGCCGGCAAGGACCTCATGTTCGAACTGGAACTCATGGGCATTGAAGGCTAGCTTCTCCGCGGCCCTGGCCGCCCTCCTGCTCATGGCCGTTCCCGCTGCCGCGGATTTTGCCCGGCCCCTCACCATCCTGGCCCTGGGCGACAGCCTGTTCGCCGGGTACGGACTGCCCGCCGGGCAGTCCGTACCCGATCTGCTGGCCCAGCGCCTGGGCCGGGACGGCTACGCGGTGCGCATGGTCAACGCCGGCGTCTCCGGCGACACCTCCAGCGGCGGCCTGGCCCGCCTTCCCTGGCTGCTCAAGGAGCGGCCGGACATCGTGATGCTGGAGCTGGGGGCCAATGACGGACTCATGGGCATGCCGCCCGAGAACCTGGAAAGGAACCTGGCGGCCATGCTCGACCTGCTGGCTGAAAAGAGGATTCCCGTGCTCCTGGCGGGCATGCGCAGCCTGGCCAACTTCGGGCCGGACTACGCCGAGCGCTTCGACGCGGTGTACCCCAGGCTGGCCGAGAAGTACGGGGCCGTGCTCCTGCCCTTTTTGCTTGCGGGCGTGGCCATGCGGCCGGAGCTCAACCAGGCCGACGGCATCCACCCCAATCCCGCGGGCGCGGCCAAGGTGGCGGACAGCCTCTACCCCCTGCTCAAGGGGCTGGCGGACCAGGTGCTGGCCGGCCGCTGACCTTCGTCATCATCCCGCCACACACGAAGCATACGATCGCGGTCGATTCTTCCATTCGGAGGCCGCCCATGCCCAAACTTCGCATTCTGTTCCTGTGTACCGGCAACTCCTGCCGCTCCCAGATGGCCGAGGGATTCGCCCGCGCGCTGCGGCCCGACGTGGTGGCGGCCGCATCCGCCGGGGTGGAGCGGCACGGCATGAACCCCCTGGCGGTCAAGGCCATGGCCGAGGCCGGGGTGGACATCTCCTCCCACGCGTCCAAGACCCTGGACGACCTGCCCGATCTCGACTTCGACTACGTCGTCACCTTGTGCGACCACGCCCACGCGCACTGCCCGCACTTCCCGGGCGGGGCCACGGTGGTGCACCGCGGCGTTGCCGACCCGCCCCGCCTGGCCGCCGACGCGGCAAGCGAGGAGGAGGCCCTGGTCCACTACCGCCGGGTGCGCGACGAGATCCGCGAGTTCGTGCTGGGCCTGCCCGGCAACCTGCCCCCGCGCCAGGCCGGCCCGGCGCTGACCTTCACGCTGTAGCCCAGTCCCCAAAAGAGAGGCCGCCCCTTGCGGGGCGGCCTCTTCATGATGTGAAAACAGCCGTGCTTACGGATGGCACACGGACTTGGCGCAGCCCTTCATGGCCTTGCCCTTGTCCTTGTCCATCTTGCCGGCCTCGTCGGTGTGGCAGGCCAGACAGGAGGCATGCTTGCCGCCCTTCTTGTGGAAGGCCTGGTACAGGGACTTCTCGGTCTTGTCGGCCTTGTTCAGGGAATCGTGGCAGCCCTTGTCAGCGCACTTGGCGACCTTGTCGGTCTTGCCGAAGTCGGGCTCATGGTGGCAGGCCTTGCAATCCGCCTTGGCGTGGGTTTCATGTTTGAACATCACCGTCTTGGACGGCAGATAGGCCAGCTTCGCTGCGGCCGCAGGGGCCTTCGGAGCTGCCATGGCCACTGACCAGGCCGCGCACAGCGCGACGCAGAACAGGAACATGACACAACGTTTCATTACCGCCTCCGCTTAGGTTGCGGGCCGCCTCCGCCCCGGGGAACGCCCCCGGCCGGACCTCCCATGCTCGGCCCACGGCAATTGTGCCAATAACTCTATATCCCCACCCCCTGGCGGGGTCAATCGCCCGCCACGACCCTCCCGGGACGATTGCGCCTTTTTGATCAAGCCGTTCACCGGGGATAGGCACCCGTTGGTCAAATTCTTTTCTTGTTTTTCGGAATTAATGCTAGCACTATTGGCTTCCGGCCCCCACTCCGGGCACGACTCTATCTGCAAGGAGGTCATCCATGTCCGATCGCGCCTTCGTGGCCTGGCAAAAGCTGGCCCTGGGCTGCGCCATCCTCGCGCCTGGCTCCACGGCCAAGCTCAAGACCGGCGACTGGAAAAGCCTCGCCCCCAAGCTGGACGAGGAAAAATGCATCAAGTGCGCAAAATGCTTAACCTATTGCCCTGAGTTTTGCTACTCCGAGGACAAGAAGGGCTTCTTCCGCGCCGACCTGTCCTACTGCAAGGGGTGCGGCATCTGCGCCAACGAATGCCCCACCCAGGCGATTACCATGGGCAAGGAGGAGAAGTGATGGGCAAGCGCGTCGGCATCGAAGTCTCCCTGGCCGTGGCCGAGGCGGTGAAACTCTGCGACGTGGACGTCGTCTCCGCCTACCCCATCACTCCCCAGACCCACATCGTCGAGGAGTTGTCCCACTACGTGGCCAACGGCGACCTGGACGCGGCCTTCATCCCGGTGGAGAGCGAGCACTCGGCCATGAGCGCCGCGGTGGGCTCCTCGGCCACGGGAGCGCGGACCTATACCGCCACCTCCTCCCAGGGCCTGGCGCTCATGCACGAAATCCTCTTCATCGCACCGTCCCTGCGCCTGCCCATCGTCATGACCATCGCCAACCGCTCCCTGTCCGGCCCCATCTCCATCTGGAACGACCACTCGGACATCATGGCCGAGCGCGACACCGGCTGGGTGCAGATCTTCTGCGAGAACGGCCAGGAGTCCTTCGACCTCACGGTCTGCGCCTTCCGCATCGCCGAGGACAAGCGGGTGCTGTTGCCCGTGGGCGTGAACATGGACGGGTTCATCCTCACCCACATGATCGAGCCCATCGAGTTCATGGACAAGGCCGAGGTCAAGGCCTTCCTGCCGGACTACAAGCCCCAGTTGACCCTGAATCCCAAAAAGCCCGTGAGCATGGGACCGGTAGGCGTGCCCGAAGTCTACATGGAGGCCAAGAAGCAGTACGAGCAGGCGCTGTGGGACTCCAAGGCCGTGGTCAAGGAAGTGCTGGCGGCCTGGGGCAAGCACACCGGCCGCAAGTACCAGTTGGTGGAGACCAACGGAAAGAAAAAGGCCAAGACCGTGTTCGTGACCATGGGTTCCCTGGGCGAGACCGCCATGACCGCGGTGGACAACCTGGTCGCCGCGAAACAGGACGTGGGCCAGGTTCGGCTGCGCCTGTGGCGGCCCTTCCCCAAGGAAGAGATGAAAAAGGCCCTCAAGGACGCGGCCAAGGTCGTGGTCATCGACCGCGCCCTGTCTCCCGGCGGGGTGTGCGGCCCGCTGGCCACCGAGATCAAGAGCCTGTTCTACGGGGCCAAGGACGCTCCCAAGATCGTCAACATCGTGGCCGGCCTGGGCGGCCGCGACGTGTCGGTCAAGGACTTCGAGGAGATGTACGCCAAGGCCAAGAGCGGAAAAATCAAGGACGACTACGTCATCTGGGGGGTGGAGAGCAATGCTTAGAGACGTGGACCTCTCCGGATACCGGAAAATCACCGGCAAGAACGTGCCGCGCGAATCCATGGTGGCCTCGGGCCACCGTGCCTGCCAGGGCTGCGTCGAGGTCCTGGCCATGGGCATGGTCACCCGCGCGGTGGGCAACGACTGCATCATCTGCAACGCCACAGGGTGCATGGAGATCATCACCTCCCCCTACCCCCAGACCGCCTGGAAAACGCCCTGGATCCACGTGGCCTTCGAGAACGCCGGTGCCGTGGCCTCGGGCATCGAGGCCGCGCTCCAGTCCCTGACCCGCAAGGGCAAGCGCAAGGGCCCCCTGCCCACGGTGCTGGCCTTCGCCGGCGACGGCGCCACCGCGGACATCGGCCTGCAGTCCCTGTCCGGGGCACTGGAGCGCGGGCACAAGCTCATCTACGTCTGCCTGGACAACGAGGCGTACATGAACACCGGGGTGCAGCGCTCCTCGTCCACCCCCTTCGGAGCGTCCACCACCACCTCGCCCGCGGGCAAGAAGAGCATCGGCCAGTCCACCCGCAAGAAGAACCTGCCGGCCATCTGCGCGGCCCACGACATCCCGTACGTGGCCACCTGCTCGCCGGCCTTCCACCTGGACCTCATGAACAAGGTGCGCAAGGCCATGGCCGTGGACGGCCCGGCCTACCTGCACATCTACTCGGTCTGCCCCACCGGCTGGGGCGCCAAGCCCGAGATCGGCATCAGCCTGTCCAAGCTGGCGGTGGAGACCAACGTCTTCCCGCTCTACGAGATCATCGGCGGCCGCTACAACATCACCAAGAAGGTGACCAAGCCCAAGCCGGTGCTGGACTACCTCAAGGTGCAGCGCCGCTTCCGCCACCTCACCGAGTCCGACGTGGCCAAGATCCAGCAGCAGGTGGACGATTCCTTCGCCTACCTGAACACCATGGCCGCCACCTTCCCGGCGCCCAAGGAAAAGGGCGGAGCCAAGGACGAGGAGTAGCCCCTCGCCGCGACCGCAACCCAAAGGCCCCCTCCCCCGGGAGGGGGCCTTTTGCATCGCCTACCGCCCGGTGCCTGTCCCCGGGCAAGACCCCGCCGCGTTGCCGCTGGCCGGGGTTCGTGCTAGGCCACGCTCCATGGAGGATCCCCCATGCCACGCAGATTCCCCTATGTGCTCCTGTCCGTGTTCCTGGTCCTGTTCGTCCTGGGCGTGACCCTGGGCGAGCCCGAGTCGGTGTTCGAAAAGGCGGTGGCCATCTGCCTTTCCTGCATCGGAGTGGGTTGATGAACCTGCGGCGCTGGGTTCAGATCGCGGCCACCCTCACCACCAACGCCTGGTGGCTCACTCCCTTCGGCGGCCCGGTGATCTACGGGGGCCGGCTCAAGGCCTTCTGCTCGCCCGGGCTCAACTGCTACTCCTGCCCGGCCGCGGCCCTCTCCTGTCCCATAGGCACCCTCCAATTCATGTTCGCCTCGCTGCGTCCCAGCCTGGAGGTCGGCAAGATCCACCTCGGGCTCTACGTGCTGGGCTTTCTCGGCACCATCGGCGCGCTGGTGGGCCGCATGCCCTGCGCCTGGCTGTGCCCCTTCGGGCTGTTCCAGGGGCTCATGTACCGCATCCCCTCCCCCAAGCTGGCCATCCCCCGCCAGCTCTATTTCCTGAAATACGTGTTCCTCGCCCTGTTCGTGGTCCTGCTCCCGGCCCTGGTCCTGGACCAGTTCGGCTACGGCCAGACCTGGTACTGCAAATACGTATGCCCGGCCGGCACCCTGGAGGCCGGCCTGCCGCTCCTGGCCCTAAAGCCCTCACTGCGCGCCATGGCCGGTTGGCTGCTGGCCGGAAAGCTCTCCATCCTGGCCCTGTTCCTGGCCTGGATGGTGGTCTCCAAGCGCCCGTTCTGCCGGACGTCCTGCCCGCTGGGGGCGTTCTACTCGCTCTTCAACCGGGTCAGCGTCCTTCGCCTCACCTACGACGAGGACAAGTGCGTGCGCTGCAAGGCCTGCGAGCGGCATTGCCCCATGGGCGTGGCCTTCTACGAGGCCCCCAACCACCAGAACTGCATCCGCTGCCTCAGGTGCATGCTCCATTCCTGCCGATACGGCGCCATCGGCTACGAGATCGCCGGCGTGCGCGGCCCGGGAATGGCCGAGAGCGACGGCCCCTTCAAGGACCCGCTCCGGCCATGAACGCGCAGCACCGGCTCCCGCCGCACGACCCTGCCTGGTCCCGGACGCCGGGGCGCCTGCCGTGACCTCGCCCCCCCGCTGCGCGGTCATCCCGGCCGCGGGGCTGGGCACCCGCATGCGGACGGTGGATCCCCTGCGGTCCAAGGAGCTCCTGCCCCTGGCCGGCCGGCCTTTGATCCTGCACGCCCTGGAGGAGGCGGCCCTGGCCGGGTGCGTGGAGGCGGTGGTGGTGCTGCGGCCGGGCAAGGAGGACCTGCGCCGGCTCTTGGAGGAGCCGCGCTTCGCCCGCCGGGAGTACCCGGACGCGGCCGCCGACCTGGCCCGGATCCAGGCCCGGCTCACGGTGCGCTTCGCCACCCAGGAACTGCCCCGGGGCGAGTGCGACGCCATCCTGGCGGCCCGGGAGATGCTGGCCGGCCAGCCCTTTGCGGTGGCCTACCCGGACAACCTGCCCCGGCCCCCGGGCGCGCTGGCCGAGGCGTGCAAGGCCATGGCCCGCACCGGCCACGACGCGGTGGCCCTCATGGCGGTGGACGAGGCCGCCGCGGCCTCCCTGTCCGCCTCGGGCCGGGTGGACCTGACGCCCAGGCCGGACGGATGCTTCTCCGTGCAGCGGTTCCATCCCAAGCAGCCGGGCCCCTTCGTGCCGCGCTTCACCGGTGAGTTGCGCACCTGCGGCCTGTACGCGGCCCTGCCCCACTACCTGGACTTCATCGACCAGGCCGCGCTGAAATTCTGGTCCCGCGATCCCCAGGTGGAGCTCACCGACGGGAAGGTGCGGCGGCTCATGCTGGCCGCGGGCAGGGAATTCGTGGGCGTCCCCCTGGCCGGCACGGTGCTGGACGCCGGCACCCCGGCGGGCTACGCCCGCTGCAAGGACCTGTTCGAGGGCCGGAGACGGCACTGAAGGGCCGCCCGTTCCCTGGCGCATTCCCCTCCCCTGCACGGCAATCCAGCGACGATTCCGCTCCCGAACCGCGGCAAAAAATGTATCCCATGTCATTCCAGCTTGCCGGATACGAGCTCCAACCATTGCGAACTCCGCTTAAAAATGGCAAAGTTCAGGAGATGTTGCAGTTGGTTTTCCGTTCATGCCCGTTTCCAGGCATTGCCCGCCACACAACGGCCACCTATTCTTGGTAGATTGACGCGACGCGCCGGAAGCCTTGCCATGACCACACCGCAGACCATAGCCACCCCCGACACCGTGGGCCCCTTCGTGGGGGTCTATTCGGAGAACGTCACCCACACCCTGGGCTTCGGCAACACCAAGCGCAGGAAGTCGGCCAAGACCTACTGGCTCATCGAGCGCGACCATGCGGACCAGATCTTCGCTCAGGCCCTGAACGAGAACATGGTGCCGGTGGGGGATAGGAAGCCCCTGTCCAAGGAGAAGTTCCTGGCCGATTACTGCCCGGAGCCGGACCTGTTCATGGGCGTGACCCGGCCGCGCATGCGCGAGATCGAGGAGGCGGTGCACAAGGGCGACGAGCACCGCGCCAAGGAGGAGTTGTTCAGCGCCGAGGTGGAGTACAAGCACGCCCTGCAGATCGACGAGGAGGAGATCCGGGCCAACTTCGGCCTGGGCCTCACCTACCTGGCCCGGGGCGACAGGGACAAGGCCCGCTACGTGTTCGGCAAGCTGGTGACCCTGGAGGCCGCCTTCCACTCCGAGCACAAGCACCTGTTCAACGAGTTCGGCATCGAACTGCGCAAGGGCCGGATGCTCAAGGAGGCGGTGCTCTACTACTCCCGGGCCCTGGAACTGGCCGCGGACGACGACCACCTGCTCTACAACCTGGCCCGGGCCCACTTCGAGCTGCGCCAACTGGGCGAATCCCACGCCGCGCTCCGGAAGGCCCTGGGCCTGAATCCCAACCTTGCCGAGGCCGAACAGCTGCTCCGGGTGCTGGTCCGGGAGGCCCCCTCCCTGCTCACCACCGGGCTGGACCTGTCGGAACGCGACCTCTCCCCCGGCCCGGCCTGATCCCCGGCCTTCCCCTTGCCCCGGACCGCGGCACGGGGTAGGGAGCACCCATGCCGCGCCATCTCATCCCCCGCCTGGTCTTTGCCGACGCCTCGGGCCGCATCTTCGACCACCCCGACCTGCTCATGCTCACCCGCCGCGGCGAGGAACTGGCCCTGCCCCGGCCGGGCGAGGTCATGCCCCTGCCCCCGGAGAGCGAGCTTTTCGTACTGCCCGGCCGCAAGCCCGTGGGCCTGGACCCGGAGACCGGCCAGGCCGAGGCCCCCTCGGGCGAGGGCGAGCAGGCGGTGGCCGCCTTCGTGTGCCCGGGCCACACCGCCACCGGGGTGGCGGCCTATCTCAAGGAGCCCGGCGCGCCCACCCTGCCCATGTTCTCCTATGCCGCGGTGGGCTTTGCCGAGGGCCGGCTGTGGGTGTGCACCAAGAAGGTGGACGAGGACCGCCGCCAGGTATTCGCCGGGATTCCCCGGGAGCGCATAGCCAAGGGTGCGCAGCGGCTCCTGGCCGCCTACCCCAGGAACCGGCTCATGGCCCACCTGGCCACCTGCGCCCTGACCTACTGCTGCCCGGCCGCGCGCAACCTGGCCCTGGGCAGGTACGAGGCCCCCCTGCCCACTGCCCGCACCTGCAACGCCCGCTGCCTGGGCTGTTTGTCCGAGCAGCCCGAAGGCTCGGGATTTCCGGCCCCCCAGAAACGCATCGCCTTCGCCCCGGACCCCAAGGAGATCGTGGAGGTCATGGCCGAGCACTGCCGCCGGGAAAAGCGTCCCATCTTCTCCTTTGGCCAGGGTTGCGAGGGCGAACCCCTGACCGAGGCCAAGGCCATCGCCGAAGCGGTGGCCGCCTTCCGCAAGGCCGGAGGCCGGGGCACGGTGAACGTGAACACCAACGCCAGCCTGCCCGAAGGCGTGGCGCGCATCGCCCGGGCCGGGGCCGACTCCATCCGGGTGAGCCTGGCGAGCGCCCGGCCCGGCCTGTACACGGACTACTACCGGCCCCGGGGCTACGGGTTCGACGACGTGGTCCAGAGCGTCCGCACGGCCAAGGCCGCGGGCCTGTGGGTGTCGCTCAACCTCTTCTTCTTCCCCGGGGTCACGGACACCGAAGGCGAACTGGCCGCGCTCACCGACCTGGTGGCCGAGCACAAGGTGGACTTCATCCAACTCCGCAACCTGAACATGGACCCGGACCTCTACCTGGACCTGGCCGCCAAGCACCCCGGCGGCCCGTCCATGGGCTTGGCCAACTTCCGCAAACGCCTCAAGAAGGCCTGCCCCTGGCTGGAGTACGGATATTTCAATCCGTTCCTGCTCGGCGGCAAGCGGGCCTGAGAAAAGGAACGGGCCGCCCCTTGGGGCGGCCCGTTTTACGTTCACGAGCGGAAAGGACGGGCTAGCAGGCTCCCTCCTCGGGGAAATCCACCACCACCCGATCGGCGTCCTCCTCCTTGTGCAGCTCCACCTGGCCGATGACGAAGGCGTCCTCCTTGAGCCCGTGCAGCCGGGACAGGACCTCCTCGGCCAGGGACTCGGGCACGATGAGCACGTAGCCGATGCCGCAGTTGAATATCTGGAGCATCTCCGGCCAGGAGAGCTTGCCCGCCTCCCTGGCCCAGTGGAACACCGCGGGGATGGGCCAGGACCCGAAGCGCACCCGGGCGGACACGCCCTTGGGCAGCACCCGGGGAATGTTGTCGTAGAACCCGCCGCCGGTGATGTGGGCCATGCCCTTGATGGGCAGGTCGCGCAACAGGGTGCGCACCGCCTTGGTGTAGATGCGGGTGGGCGCGAGAATTGCCTCGGCCGTGGTCATCCTGGTGCCCGGGAAGGGGTCGGTGCCGCGCCGGCCGGTCTCGGCCAACAGCTTGCGCACCAGGGAGTACCCGTTGGAGTGGAAGCCCGAGGAGGCCATGCCGATGACCACGTCGCCCACGCTCACACCCGCGCCGTCCACGATCCTGGCGTTGTCCACCACGCCCACGCAGAACCCGGACAGGTCGTACTCGCCGTCCGGGTAGAAGCCGGCCATCTCCGCGGTCTCGCCGCCCAGAAGCGCGCAGCCGCCCTGCTTGCAGCCTTCCACCACGCCGGACAGCACGGACTCGGCAACCCCGATGTCCAGCTTGCCCGTGGCGAAGTAGTCCAGGAAGAACAGGGGCTTGGCACCCTGGACCAGGATGTCGTTCACGCTCATGGCCACCAGGTCGATGCCCACGGTGTCGTGCACCCCGTACTCGAACGCCAGCTTGAGCTTGGTGCCCACCCCGTCGGTGGAGGCCACCAGCACGGGCTCCTGCATGGTGGTGGTGTCGAGCTTGAACAGGCCGCCGAACCCGCCGATGTCGGTGAGGACCCCGCCGGTGTAGGTGGAGGCCACCATCTTCCGGATACGGCGGACGAATTCGTTGCCGGCCTCGATGTTCACGCCGGCTGCGGTATAGGCCTTGGCCCTGTCGGTCATGTGCGGTGCGCTCCTTGCACGGGCTGGGGGAAGTAGCTACAAGGAAGAGTGTATACGACTATTGCCCTGCGACCTCAAGGAGAAATTCCCATGGCGCGACGCGGACTTCCAGCGTGGTTGCTCCCGGCACTGGCCGTTGCGGCCCTCCTGGCTCCCAGCGGAGCCCTGGCCCAGGACCAGGCCTCGCCCGCCCCGGCGGAGCGTCAGGATACCGTCATCGGCACCGGCGGCGGGGCCACCCAGAGCGGCCGCGACCCGGCCACCGGGGACACTGTGCTCAGGGTCACGCCCCAGGAACAGCCCCGGGAGCAGTATCCCCTGCCCCAGGTGACGGTGCAGCCCGAGATATCCCTGCCCGCCGGCAAGCCCAAGCAGGAGTAGCAGGTCCTCCATGCAACCCGCCCTGCTCTGGAAGGCCCTGGACCAAGGCCGCGCGCACTGCCGGCTGTGCAGCCATTTCTGCCTGATCCCCGACGGCGGCCGGGGGAAGTGCGGGGTGCGCCTGAACCAGGGGGGCGAACTCTTCACCCTGGCCGCGGACCGGGTGGCCGCGGTGAACGTCGATCCGGTGGAAAAAAAGCCCCTGTTCCACTTCCTGCCCGGCACGAAGACCTTCTCCTTCGCCACCATGGGGTGCAACCTGTCCTGCTCCTTCTGCCAGAACTACGCCCTGTCCCAGCCTCCCCGCCAGAGCGGCCGGGTCTCGGGCGAGCCCGCCACCCCGGACGCCCTGGTGGACACCGCCCTGCGCCACGACTGCCGCTCGGTGTCCTACACCTATTCCGAGCCCACGGTGTTCTTCGAGCTCATGCTGCCCACCGCCCGCCTGGCCAAGGAGCGCGGCCTGGCCAACATCCTGGTGTCCAACGGGTTCCAGAGCCCGGAATGCCTGGACGAACTCGGCCCCTGCATCGACGCGGCCAACATCGACCTCAAGGCCTTTTCCGAGGAGTTCTACCGGGACCGCTGCGGGGCCAGGCTGGGGCCGGTGCTGGACAACCTGAAGCGCATGCGGGACCTGGGCTGGTGGCTGGAAATCACCACCCTGGTCATTCCCGGGCTCAACGACTCGGACCGGGAACTGGCCGCCATCGCCGGGTTCATCGCCCAGGAGCTGGGGACGCAGGTCCCCTGGCACGTGTCCCGCTTCCACCCGGACTTCACCCTCACCGACCGCGGCCCCACCCCGGTGTCCACCCTGGAGCGCGCCCTGGAGGCCGGGAAGCGGGCAGGGCTTCAGTTCGTCTACGTGGGCAACGTTCCCGGCCACGACGGCGAGAACACCCACTGCCCGGGCTGCGGGCAGGTGGTCCTGGAACGCACCGGCTTCACCGTGACCGAACGCCACCTGCGAGGCGGCGACTGCGGCCACTGCGGAGCCGCGGTGGCCGGGGTCTGGGAATAGCAAGTTGCCTCTGCGCCCACAATCCGCTAGACACATGCCCTCCCGGTCGGGGCGTGGCGCAGCCTGGTAGCGCACCAGCCTTGGGCGCTGGTTGCCGGAGGTTCAAATCCTCTCGCCCCGACCATTTTTTGCCTTGCCGATACGTTGGAGCCGCCCTCCCTGCCTAGGCAATCCCATCCCCCAGGGGGGAAAGCGTGAAGCTGAAGGCGCTCCCGCGGCCGAGTGTGGACTCCACCCGCATCTCCCTTCCATAGTGCTCCAAAATCTGCTTGCAGATGGCTAGGCCGAGGCCGGTGCCCACTGCTCCGCCGTCGTAGTCATCACCTTTACCGCACTGCCTGAACTTCTCGAACAGGGCCGGCAAAGCCTCAACCGGGATGCCCCGGCCGGTATCCGTTACCTGGAAAAGCACCCCGCCGTCCTGGACCGCAGCCCGCACGGTCACAGTGCCGGAGAACGTGAACTTGGCTGCGTTGTGCAGCAGGTTGATGAGCACCTGCACCACCCGGTCCGCATCCACGCAGACCAGGGGCAGGCCGGCCGGGGCATCCACCCGCAGTTCCACGCCAGGCAGTTCCGCGAACTGGCCGCGAACCGCATCCACCGCCCTCGCCACCAAGCGTTCCGGGGCAGCCGGTGCGTCGCACCACTCCACCCGGCCGGACTCGATCTTGTTCAAGTCCAGCACCTGATTGATGAGACGCGTCAGGCGCTGCCCCTCCTGTCCGATGATCTGTAGGTTCTGGCGGATGGTTTCGCCCTTGTCCGCCAGGCGCGGGTCCCCGGCACCCAGACGAAGGAAATACCTGGTGAAGTCCCGATCAAGAATCTTGGCAAAGCCCAGGATGGAAGTCAGGGGGGTGCGCAGCTCATGGGATACCGAGGACACGAAATCCGACTTCATCGTATCCAGTTCCTGGAGGCGTCGGTTCACCGCCTCCAGTTCCCTGGCCTTGGCCGTGATGTCCTCGGTGCGCTGCCTGATTTCCTCGGCCATGGCGTTGAAGGCCCCGGCCAACTGGCCCACCTCGTCGTCCCCCGGAACCTCGGCCCGGGCCTTCAGGTTGCCCCGCCGCAACTCCTGGGCGACCCGGGTGAGGCCCTCCAGATTGCGGGTGATACCCGCGTTGAGCATCCAGGCGATGCCCCCGGCCAGGAGCACCGCCACGGCCACGGCCCCTGACAGGACCACTGCGCCCAAACGGGTCAGGCGGGCGATGGTCTCCCGGGCCTCATTCACCTCCCAGCGCCCCAGTTGGACGAGCTGCCCGGCCAGAGGGTCCACGGCCTCGGCCTGGAGATCGAATTCAGCCTTCCGGCTGCGGATCTCCACATCCACCTCCAGGATCTTCTCGGCAATGGCTCGGCGCTCCGAGAGCGCGGCCAGCAGGATGTCCCTGCGCCCCGGGTCCAGCCGTCGGGCCGACTGCAGGCCCCGCCTCAACCGGACCGCGAGGTTGAAGGCCGTCTGCATGAAAGGCCTCTGCCTGGTCAACAGATAGCTTTTCTCGGCAGCCTCCATGTCCCGGAACAGGAGCAGGAGATCCGAATTCCCGATCCCCCGGAAACCGGCGAGCAGGGCTTCCGCCCCGGACGAGAATCGGTCCAGGAGGCCTCTCTCCTCCTCGCCCAGCAGCGCCACCAAGTCCACAGCCTCCCTGAAGGTCTCGCGATACCGGTCTGCGGCGGACAAAAAGAAGTTCAGGCTGACCGAAACCTGGCCCCACCCCCCTCCACCCGCCGCAGACGTCATCTCCCGGACCCGCGAACTGGCCTGCAGCACCTTCTCGATCTCCACCAGGAAACGCTCAACGCTGTGCTGGTTGGCCGCGACGAAACCCGCGTCGGGCCAGCGCAGGAAGAAATCCTTTTCCAACTGCCGGGCGCGCTCCAGGCCGGCATCCATCTCCAGGATGAGACGCTGAATCTCCAGGCTGGCCACGATGTCGGTTTCGATATGGCGCTGCACCATGCGAAGGAGCAGAAAACCGGTCAGGGCCACGAGCACGACAAGCGCCAACAGGCCGCCGAAAGCCACCGCCAGCTTGCCGGCAATGCGCAGGTTGCGCCAGCGCGCCGCCAAGCTTGTCCATCCGAAACGCCGGCCGGCCGCCCGGCGTGCTACGCCGCCGCTTTCAGCGGGGGACATGGCGGAAGACCTCATTGGCCTTCAGGGCCTCCATGCCGCCTGCGGGATCGTCCAGGCGCAGGACCTTGAAGCGGGAACTCCCGCAGTCCCCGAACTCGTCACAAACCAAGGTCCCGGTCAGGCCGGGATACCCGCGGGTGGAGCGCAGCTTGTCGCGCAAAGCTTGGCGGCCAATGCGCAGGCCGCCCCCGGGGAGGCTCACAGCCACACTGCGGGCGGCATCGAGGAGCATGTTCGCGGCGTCATAGGTATGGGCGTGATAGGAGGTGCTGGGATCCGCTCCGTACCGCTCCTTGTACCTGGCCACCAACGCATCGTACTCCTTGCCTTCGGGTGTGACCGGCAACACGAAGTAAAGACCCCGGCTGGCGTCACCCGCCGCCTCCAGGAAGCCCTCCAGGAACAGGCCATCGGAACTCATGAGGGGTACGGCCTCCAGGCCTTTGGTCCGCCTTGCCTGAAGCACCAGGTAATCCCCTTCCGGCCGGAACACCGGCGCGAAGACGAACCCCGCGCCGGAGGAAACCACCGCAGCCAGCACCGGCCGCATGTCGCGGTCGCCCTTGTTGATCCCCGTGGCCAAGCGCACCTCGCCGCCCAGGGCGGCGAAGGCATGGTCAAATGCCTCGGCCAGGCCGCGGGTATAGGGGTCCCCGTCATGGATGCTGGCCGCCTTGCGTTTCCCCAACTGGTGGAAGGCGAACTGGGCGGCGGCCCTGCCCTGCTCCTCGTCGTTCTGGGCGGTGCGAAGGAAACCGGGCTGCCACGCCGTTCCCTTTCTCCCTCCGGAGCTGGTGAGGACCGGCGCCGTGCTGGATCCCGAGATGAGGGTCATCCCGGCGTCGGACAGCACCTTGGCAGCGCTCACCGCCGCTCCCGAGCAGGTTGGGCCGATGACCCCAAGCACCTCGGGGTTGGCCGCCAGCTTGAGCGCAGCCGTGGCGCCGCCTTCCTTTGAACAATGCGAATCCTCCACGGCCAGGACCACGTCGTGCCCCAGCATGCCTCTGCCCCGGGACTGCACCGCCAACTCCACAGCCCGCAACTGGTCCACGCCGATGGCTCGGGGTTCGCCGCTCAGGGCCTGGAGCACGCCCACCACCAGGGGTTCGCCCGGAGCGACCTCCACGCATCCCAGGGGGTCGGCGCAGGGAGAGGGAGGCGCTTCTTCCCTGCTGCAACCACCCGCAATGGCCCAGGCCAGGGCAGCCAGCAGCAGCCCCCCGAGACCGGTGGACACCAAGGACCGAACCGTCTGGCTCATGACGCGCCTCCCCCTTGCCCGACCTGTGCAGGATCGTAGACAAAGACAACATTGCCTGCCGCGCCCGCGACTCCGGCTTTGGGGTCGCCGACCCGCACGATCTTGAACCTGGCCACGCCGCAATCCCCGAACTGGTCACAGGCCAGGACCCCGGTGAGCCCGTGGTAGCCCGAAACCCGCGACAGGGCGTCGCGAAGGTCCTGGCGACCGATGCGCAACCCGCCTCCCGAGGTCCGGGCCGCAACCTTCTGGATGGCGTCGAGCACCATGTTCGCCGCGTCGTAGGCGTGCGTGTGAAAGATGCCCGTGGGCCGCTCCCCGTACCGCCTGGCATACTCCTCCTCAAAGGCGGCCTTGCCCCCCCCCTCCGGAACAAAGGGCAGGACGAAGTGCACCCCCTGGGCCGCGGCCCCGGCCTCGTCGAAAAATGCCTCGGCAAAGGAGGCGTCGGACCCCAGGAGAATCGTCCCGGCCAAGCCCGGGGCCTGGCGGGCCTGGAGCAGCAGGCGCACGCTTGCCGGCCGGAACAGCGGGAAGAAGACCGTCCCGGCCCGAGATTCCGCCACGGCCGCCAGAACCGGCCCCATGTCCTGATCGTCGCTGGCAACCTCGGCCACCAGCACCGTCTCCCCGCCCAGTCGGGAAAAAGCGTCCCTGAACGCCTCGGCCAACCCAAGGCCGTAGGGCCCGCCGTCGTGGACCACCGCGGCCCGGCTCAATCCGAGCGAATGCCGGGCAAAGGTCGCGGCCGCAGTCCCGGCCAGGGCATCGTTGTGGATGGTGCGAAAGAAACCCGGCCGCCGATCCGCTCCCGGCTTGCCGCCCGAGGAGGTAAGCGAGGGTGCGGTGCTCGATGCGGAGACCAGGACCAGCCCGGCTTCTGACAGAATCCTGGCCGCAGCAGCGGAGGAACTCGAACAGGTCGCGCCAAGGACCGCTACCACGCCCGGGTCCACGGCGATCTTCTGGGCCGCCACCTTTCCCCCCTCCTTGGAGCAGCGGCCGTCCTCCACCTCCAGGGACAGGGGGTGCCCGAGCAAGCCGCCTCCCCTGGCCGCCAGGGCCATCTCGATGGCCCGCACCTGGTTCACGCCGCCCACCTGGATTCCGCCGGAAAGGACCTGGATGGCTGCTATGCGCACCGGAGCGCCAGCGCCGATGTCGACACAGCCCAGGGAATCTTCACAGGGACCCGGGGCATCCCGGCCGCAGGCCATGGCCATGAGCACAGCGAGGGCAAGAACCGCATACCGCACCATCCCCCACCTCCATGCAGTCGGGGATCTGTTGAGAACGCAACGGGGCGCTTCCAAACTAACCTCTTTCACTAGGTGTGGCGAGATTTTTTTCCATTCCCTGGGCAGAGATATGCCACAACCCGTCCCTTGGCAGCTTTTTCCCTGGTGACTGTGCTCCCAGATGTGTTATCTTCTCCCTAATGCCGGCAGTCCCCTGGAGACAGCGATGTCCTCACTTTTCATATCCATGAGTTCCGCCCTGTTGCTCCTGCTTGCCCTGGCTGCTCCGGCCACGGCAGGCGAGCAAAACCGCCTGTTCCCGCACAACGTCTGGGAACTGGCCTACCAAGTGGAGTACATGGAATACGAGGAGTCCGGGCTCATGGAGGAGGTCGGCTGGCTGCAGGGCGTGGCCGGGTCCTTCGAGACCCGGCTGGCGGAGCGGGCCATGCTCCAGCTCCAGGCCGAGGCCGTGACCGGTGGCATGGACTACGACGGCCACTATTCCGACGGCAGCCCGGCCACCACCGACACCGACGACTTCATCTTCGAGGCCCGGGCCCTGGCGGGGTGGGACTTCCGCCTGCACCCGCAGGTGGGCCTGACCCCTTACTCGGGCCTGGGCTGGCGCTATTGGAACGACATGATCCGGGGCACTGGCGGCTACGAGCGGGAGATCGTCTACTGGTACCTGCCCGTGGGCGTGCAGGCCACGGCCCTGTCCGGGGACGGCCTGTGGCGGCTGGGCGCCAGGGCCGAGTACGACCATCTTCTCTGGGGCCAGGCCACCAGCCATCTGGGCGACGCGGTGCCGGGCTGGGGCACGGTGGAGAACGACCAGCGCAGCGGCTGGGGCATGCGCGCCTCCATCTCCGCGGAGCGGTCCCTGGGGGTTGACTGGTCCCTGGTGGTGGAGCCCTTCTTCAGCTACTGGGACATCGCCAAGTCCGACGAGGCGGACCTGACCTCGGGCGGCCGAGTCATCGGCCGCGCCTGGGAGCCGGCCAACACCTCCACGACCTGGGGCCTGCGCCTGGGCGCCAAGTACTGAACCTTCCGCACAAACGACAAGGGCCGCCCGGCGAACCCGGCGGCCCTTGTCGTTTCGTCAAAGGCGGGCAACGCCGCGAAACGGCCTGCTACCCCCCCCACTCCAGGGAAAGGATGTCCAGCACCTGCTTGAATTTGAGCTTCCTCTTGGCCACCAGGGTCATCCGTTTGTCCCGGTCCTGAAGGTAGTGGAACTTGATGTACCAGTCACCGGTCCACTTGTGCTCCTTCTTGGACTGGGAGGAGTACACCTTCTTCATGAGGCCGCCGTTGATGTTCTCCACGCTGTCCCGGATGTCCTTGAACGCCCCCACAAGGTCGGTGAGCACGGACCCCGGGGACAGGGCGCAAATCCCCTCGGTCAAGGCCTGCAAGGCGTCTTGCAGCGGGAAGAGGCCGCGGTAGCGCTCGCCCGGCACGTACCGGCCGATGGCCATGTAGATTTCCGGCAACTCGGCAATGGTGTTGCGGATCCCCTTGTCCGCGCGGTTGATGAGGAAATTTACGATCTCCGGTTTCTTGCCCACGAGCACCAGGGACTGTACCCCGGCCCCGACCTCGCTGAACCAGTAGTAATAGTCGCTGGCCGGAGGGCCGAGGCGCAGATAGCCGCGGTCCTCGATGACCGCCGTTCCCCTCACGTACACCTGCCCTCTGACACTGCGATACATGTTGGCCGGCATGGGACCTCCACGATGGAATCACGCCGCGCCCTCATGGGCGCCAGCCAATTCCTCAAGCTACGTGAGTGAATATTACCCGATCGCCCGGTGCTTGACCACCCACATTTTTTAAAATTGCAAAAAGCCGTCCCATCTCACCTCGGGGCTGGCTACTCCCCCACCAGCATGCGGGCGGCCAGGCCGGGCAGGTCGGCCAGGCTCTCGGCCAGGCCGAAGCCCGCGGCGCGCAGGTGCCCGATCTTGCCCGCCACCCCGCGGCCGGGCTCGATGATTGCCCCGGCGTGGCCCAGGCGCTTGCCCGGGGGCGCGGTGCGGCCGGAGATGAAGGCCGCCACGGGCTTGGCGAATCCCGTGTCCCGCACCCAGTCCGCCAGGTTCTCCTCGGCCGAGCCGCCGATCTCGCCCAGCACCACCACGGCCCGGGTCTCCGGGTCGGCGGCCAGGAGTTCGAACACCTCCACGTAGCCCACCCCGCCGAAGGGGTCGCCACCTATCCCTAAGGCCAGGCTCTGGCCGATGCCCGCGGCGCTCAGGCGGTGGGCGGTCTCGTAGGTCAGGGTGCCGCTTCGCGACACGATGGCCACCGGCCCGCGGGTGAAGGGCATGCCGGGCATGATGCCGATCTTGGTTCGGCCCGGGGCAATGAGGCCCGGGGTGTTGGGCCCCACCAGGCGGCTGGGGCGCCCGGCCAGGCGCTCGCGCACCTTGAGCATGTCCAGTTGGGTCAGGCCGTCGCTGATGCACACGATCCAGGGGATGCCGTTTTCCGCGGCCTCCAGGATGGCGTCCGGGGCAAAGGCCGCGGGCACGAAGATGATGCTGGCCTCGATGCGGTGTTCGCGCACGGCCTGGTCCACCGAGTTGTACACCGGCACGCCCAGGATCTCGCCCCCTCCCTTGAAGGGGGTGACCCCGGCCACCACGTGGGTCCCGTATTCCTGCATGAGCCGGGTGTGGAGCTGGGCCACCCTGCCGGTGACGCCCTGCACCAGCACCGGCATGCCGGCGTAGAAGGGCAGCCCGGACTCGGCCGTGGGCAAGGCGGCCAGGCGGCCGGCCGCGCCCTGGGGCATGGCCACGCCCTCGCGGCGGGGCGGGGCCCCGGGCCCGGCCAGGGCGCGCAGGTGGTCCATTGCCTGGCGCATCTCCGCGGCGATGTGCAGGTTCTCGGCGGGCAGGGCGCGCAGCACGGAGAAGCCTTCCTCGGCTTCGTTGCCCGCGAACCGCACCACCAGGGGCTTTTGCGGAGGCCGGTTGTCCAGGGCCACTTCCAGGGCCTGGGCCACCTTGGAGCAGGAGAGCACCCCGCCGAACACGTTGAGGAACACCGCCCCCACCTGCGGGTCGCGGAAGAGCAGGGTGAGCGCGGTGCGCATGCGCTCCAGGTCCGCGCCGCCGCCCAGGTCCATGAAGTTGGCCGCGGGCAGGCCGTTGAGGTTCAGGTGGTCCATGGTGGCCATGGCCAGGCCCGCGCCGTTGGCGGCCAGTCCCACCCAGCCGGACAGGCTGTGGAAGGCCAGGCCCGCGGTGCGCGCCTCGTTCTCCTCGCGGGAGGCGTGCTCGGGCGCGTAGAAGCGCTCCAGGTCGGTCTTGCGACCGGCCAGGTTGGCGTCGATCTCCACCTTGCCGTCCAGGGCCAGCCAGTCCCCCTCGCCAGTCAGGACCAGGGGGTTGATCTCGGCCAGGAGCAGGCCAAAGCGCACCACTGCGGCGTAGAGCTTATCCAGGAGCAGCTGGAACGCGGGCCAGGCGGCCTGGTCCATGCCCAGATGGAAGAAAGCGGCTCGCACATGGCGCGGGGCCAGGCCCTCTGACGCACTGAGCGGGAGGATGAGCAGGGAGTCCCGCCCCTTGGCCAGGGCTTCCACATCCATGCCGCCAGCCCGGGCCACGGTGAGCACCAGGGCCCCGCGCTCCCGGGACACGGCAAAGGAGAGATAGAACTCCCGGGCCACGTCGGCCGCGGGCTCCACCCGCACCTGGGGCACCGGCTTGCCGCCCACGGTCTTGCCCAGCACCGCCCGGGCCGCCGGGCCGATGTCCTCGGCGGCCTCGGCGCGCAGCACCGCGCCGGCCTTGCCCCGTCCCCCGGCCAGGACCTGGCCCTTGACGTACCAGGGGCCGGGCCAGGGCGGGGTGAAATTGTCCAGGTCCGCGGGCCGCAGCAGGACGCCGGGAGGCACCGGAATGCCCGCCTCGGCGAAAAGTAGCTTGCTCTGGTGTTCGCTCAGCAGCATGGGGCTCCCCTTGCAGATGCGTGGGCCGGCCCGGACGGCCGGGATGCCGTGATGCTACACTCCGCGACTTCCGGGGTAAACCCCCGAAAACACGGCGGCCCGGCAGGTGTCCTCTCCCGCCCCGGGAGGGAAGCCTCCGAGCCGCATGGACAAGCCCGTCCCCTGGTTATACACAGGGGCCGTGAGCATCCGCTGCATGATCGTGGACGACGAGCCCCCGGCCCGTGAGTACCTGCTCAGCCTGCTGGCCGCCCATCCCGACGTGGAGGTGGTGGACAGCGTGGGCTCGGCCGGGGCGGCCGTGGCCGCGGCCCACGCCCGGGAGCACGACCTGGTGTTCCTGGACATCCAGTTGCCGGGCAGCAATGGATTCGAGGTCCTGGCCGAGTTGTGCTCCCTGCCCCGCACGCCCCTGGTGGTCTTCGCCACGGCCTACGACAGCTACGCCATCCGGGCCTTCGAGGCCAACGCCGTGGACTACCTGCTCAAGCCCTTTTCCGAGGAGCGCCTGGCGCTCAGCCTGGACCGGGTGCGCCAGGAGATGGCCGCGGGCCGCGACTCCCTTCCCCCGGGCCTGGAGCGGCTGCTCTGCGAGGTGGGGCTCTCCCGCCGCCTGGCCCGGGTGGCGGTGGAGAACGGCGGCCGCATCCTGCTCCTGGCCCCCGGCGAGATCACCTATTGCCTGGCCGACGACAAGCGGGTCTTGGTGCACACCACGGACCACGAGTATCCCTGCCAGCCCTGCGTGACCCTGGACAAGCTGGAGGCCAAGCTGGAGGGCCTGTCCTTCTTCCGGGCCAACCGTTCAGCCCTGGTGAACTTGGCCTGCATCCGGGAGTGCTCGCCCTGGATGAACGGCAAGTACCTGCTGGTCATGGCCGACGCGGCCGGGGCCGAAATCACCGTGAGCCGCTCCCGGGTGCGGGAGTTCAAGGAAAAGCTCGACCTTTAGGAGTCCGCCATGGACCTCACCTCAGCCACCACCCTCACCCTGCTGCTCACCCTCATCAACCGCCTGGGCCTGCTGGTGGCCAGCGCCTTCCTGCTCCTGTCCGTAATTCCAATGCACCGCCTGGGCTTCTCGGTGCCCAACTCGGTGAACAAGGCCTTTCTGGTGGTGCTCTTCGGCGGCCTGGGCATCCTGGGCACCTATGCGGGCGATCCCATCGCCCAGTCCTTCGCCAACCTGCGGGCCACCGCGGTGATCACCGCGGGCCTGTTCGGCGGGCCGCTGGTAGGCCTCGGGGCCGGGCTCATCGCCGGCGCGCACCGCTTCGTCATCGACCTGGGCGGGTTTTCGGCCTGGCCCTGCGCCCTGGCCACCTGCCTGGAGGGCTTGGCCGCGGGCATCATGGCCGCCCGCTACCGGGGCGACGCCCTGGACTGGAAGGTGGCCATGCCGTTCACAACCGTGGGCGAGACCCTGCACATGTTCCTGGTGCTGGCCTGGTGCCGGCCCTTTCCCGACGCCCTGGCCCTGGTCCAGGTCATCGCCCTGCCCATGATCATCGTGAACTCCCTGGGCGTGGGCGTGTTCACCCAGATCCTCTCGGTGACCATCGTGCAGCGGGAACGCCGGCTCTCCCAGCACGCCCAGCAGATCCTGTCCGTGGCCAACCAGACCGTGGGCCACCTGCGCTCGGGCCTGAACTCCGATTCTGCCCGGGCCACGGCCGAGATCATCTTCGCCAAGACCTCCCCGGCCGCGGTGGCCATCACCGACGAAAGCATGGTGCTGGCCCACATCGGCGAGGGCGCGGACCACCACCTGCCCGGCCAGCCCATCCTCACCCAGGCCACCCGCTCGGTGCTGGCCACCGGCGAGGCGGTATTCCTGCACGGCCGGTCGCTCATCGGCTGCCACGAAAAGCGCTGCCCCTTCACCCAGGCCATCATCGTACCCCTGCGCAAGGGCTCCACCATCGTGGGCACCCTCAAGCTCTACGGCAGCGCCAGGGTCACACTTGACCAGATCCGGTTCGAACTGGCCAAGGGCCTGGCCGACCTGTTCTCCTTCCAACTCGAACTGGAGGACATCCAGCTCAAGGCCCGGCTCCTGTCCCAGGCCGAGATCCGCCACCTCCAGGCCCAGATCAACCCCCACTTCCAGTTCAACGCGCTCAACACCATCGCCGCCTTCTGCCAGTCCGACCCCAAGCGGGCCCGGGACCTGCTGGTGGACCTGGCCTCCTACATGCGCAAGAACCTCTCCAGCGAGAAGAGCTTCGTGCCCCTGGCCGAGGAGCTGGACCAGGTGCGCTCCTACCTGGCCATCGAGCAGGCCCGCTTCGGCGACCGCATCACCGTGGCCATGGATGTGGCGTCCGAGTGCCGGGACTGGCCCATACCGCCGCTGATCATCCAGCCCCTGGTGGAGAACGCGGTGAAGCACGGCCTGTCCGGCCGCGAGGAGGGCGGGCTGGTCACCCTGTCCGTGGCCCGGGCCGACGAGGGGCTGGACATCCGGGTGCGGGACAACGGGGTGGGCATGTCCCCGGCCCAGGTGCAGCGCATCTTCGCGGGCAACGGGGCCGAGGCCCCGTCGGGCGGCATCGGGGTCAAGAACTGCTCCCTGCGCCTGTCGCGCATCTACGGCCCCCAGTGCCGCATGCACATCGAGAGCACCCCGGGCCAGGGCACCGAGATTCGCATGCTCATCCCCCCCGCAGCCGAAGCCACAGTGGCCTAGCAGGCAGCCCCAACAGCGCAATCTGCTGGAAATCCTTTTCTCAACAGTCAGTTGGCAGGCCGCCCCGGCATCTCGCCAGCGCCCACCGGGCCGTTTTTGCGCGATTGCGCGATGCATTTGACCGCCGATTTTCGACGATTCAGACCCGAAAAACGACGGATCGGGATTGCGCCTCTTCCGCTCTCACCGACGCCATGTAAGGGAGAGTCAGGACACGCGTTTTCACCCGCATCAAGGAGGGGGACATGGCTTACTTCTTCATTGCCCTAGCGGCTCTGGTCATCGGCTATTTCACCTACGGCAAGTTCGTGGACAACCTGTTCCAGCCGGACGCCACCCGGTGCACCCCGGCCACGGCCCTGGAAGACGGCGTGGACTACGTGCCCATGAAGCCCTGGAAGATCTTCCTGGTCCAGATCCTCAACATCGCCGGGTTGGGCCCCATCTTCGGCCCCATCCTGGGCGCGCTCTATGGGCCCTCGGCCCTGATCTGGGTCGTGCTGGGCACCATCTTCGCCGGCGCGGTGCACGACTACTTCTCGGGCATGCTGTCCATCCGCAACCGCGGCGAGTCCATCCCCGACGTGGTGGGCTACGAACTGGGCAACGCCTTCAAGCAGTTCATGCGGGGCTTCTCCATCGTCCTGCTGCTCCTGGTGGGCGTGGTCTTCGTGCTCGGCCCGGCCAAGCTCCTGGCCCAGCTCTCCGGCCTGGCCACCCCTTACTGGGTCGCCATCGTGTTCATCTACTACTTCGTGGCCACGCTGCTGCCCATCGACAAGATCATCGGCCGGCTCTACCCCGTGTTCGGCGCCATCCTGATGTTCATGGCCGTGGGCCTGACCCTGGCCATCATGACCCAGGGCTACGACATCATCCCGACCTTCACCCTGGACAACATGCATCCCAAGGGCCTGCCCCTGTGGCCGCTCATGTTCATCACCATCGCCTGCGGCGCCATCAGCGGCTTCCACTCCACCCAGTCGCCCCTCATGGCCCGCTGCGTCACCTGTGAGGACCAGGGGCGGCCGGTGTTCTACGGCGCCATGGTGGGCGAGGGCATCATCGCCCTCATCTGGGTCATGCTGGGCCTCAGCTTCTACCACAATCCCGGCGAGTTGCAGGCGGCCCTGGCCGCGGGCGGCCCGGCCGGCGTGGTGAACCAGATCTCCACCACCCTGCTCGGCACCGGGTTCGGCGGAACCCTGGCCATCCTGGGCGTGGTGGTGCTGCCCATCACCTCGGGCGACACGGCCTTCCGCAGCGCACGGCTCATCATCGCGGACTTCATGAAGCTGTCCCAGAAGGAGCCGGTCAAGCGCCTGTACATCTCCATCCCGCTGTTCGTGGTGGGCTTCATCATCACCAAGCTGGAATTCGGCCTGATCTGGCGCTACTTCGGCTGGGCCAACCAGACCCTGGCCATGGTGGTGCTGTGGACCGCGGCCGCGTACATGATCAAGCGGGGCAAGCTGCACTGGATCGCCACCATCCCCGCCACCTTCATGACCGCGGTGACCATCACCTACATCGCCTACGAGAAGATCGGCTTCCAGCTGCCCATCGAGATCGCCACCTGGGTGGGCATCGCCGCGGCCGCGGGCGCGCTGGTGTGGTTCTTCCTCACCTTCCGGCCCTCCCGCATCCAGCAGATGACCGTCACCGACTAGCCTCGGCCTGAACCATGCAAAAAGGGCCCGCCCCCCATGGGGGGGCGGGCCCTCGTCGTCTCAGGACAGGCTCAACCGCGCTCGCGCACGTCAGTCCCGTTTGCGCACCGCGTTGCGCCAAGCGTTGAGCGGGGCGCAGCAGCCCTGGCCCATGAACAGTTCGGCCCGGACCGACTCCCCCAGTTCGGGGTGCGCGGCCAGCCGGCACAAATAGCGGCCGGCTCCCTCGTCCCAGGCCAGGTCCGGGCAGCGCCCCACGTAGCCGTAGAGCCGGTGCGACACCTCGCAAGGGTTGTCCAGGCAGCACCAGCCACAGCCCACGCAGGGCAGGGAACTCAACCGACAGCCATGCTTCCGGCCTCCAGGTGTGCCGTGACGTGCCCATGGATGCGCCGCAGAATGCGGCGCACCGCGCCACGGTACGCCCCTGGCCGGCAAGCGCAACCCCTCAGCTGGTCCGGTAGTCCGCGGCGTATACCTCCACACCCAGTTCCCTGGCCCGCTCCATGAACTCCTCCAAAAGCTGGGTCACCGCGGGCTGGCGGCGCTCGCTGTAGAGCATGAACAGCGAGGCCATGCGTTGGCGGTGCTGCTGGGTCTCGTGCCGCACCAGGGACTCGCGACTGGATGCCGCCCGCAGGTCTTCCAGGGCCAGGCCCAGATCCGGGTAGCGCTGTTCCGGGTCCCGGGCGCAGCAGGTGAGGATGAAGCGGCGCAGGGCCTCGGGCAGGTCCGGGACCTCCAGGCCGGGGTCCGGCACGTCCTGCTCCCGGTGCAGGTCCATGACCCGGTCCTGGCTCTCTCCAGGGAAGGGCAGGTGGCCGGTTACCATCTCGTAGGCCATGATGCCCAGGGAGTACATGTCCGCGCGGTGGTCCACCGGCATCTTGGCGATCTGCTCGGGCGGGATGTACCACGGCGTACCCGCCAGGTTCGCGTCTTCCATGCCCGCGGCGCAGGCCACGCCGAAGTCCAGGATCTTCACGTGGTCCCCGGCCTGCACGAAGATGTTGTCGGGCTTGATGTCCCGGTGCACGATGCCCTTGCCGTGGGCGTACTCCAGGCCCGAGGCGATCTGGACCAGGTGGTCCAGGGCCAACTCCGGCGCCAGCCGCCCCCGGGACTTGAGCAGCACCTTGAGGCTCATGCCCTCCAGGTACTCCATGATGATGAACACCGTCTTGAAGAGCTCCTCGATGTCCAGCACCCGGACGATGTTGGGGTGGTTGAGCCGGGCGATGGTGGAGGCCTCCTGGCGGAAGCGCGTCAGGAACTCGGGCTCCATGGCCATGTCGTGCTTGAGCATCTTGATGGCCACGTCCAGGGGCAAACTCTTGTGCCTGCCCCGGTAGACCGTGCTCCAGCCGCCCACGCCCTGCTTCTGCTTGATGACATAGCGGCCCACCTCCCGGTCCGCGGTGACCGGGGATTCGTCAAAGCGCTTGGTCACGAGTTCGGTGAGGAAGAGGCGCAAATCGGGCTGGCGTTTGGCCATCTCCTCGAAACGGACCTTGTCCAGGGCCCACACCTCCATGGGGGTCAGGGCCTCCACGTTGGCCAGGCGCGGTTCGCCGGTGAGCACCGCCATCTCGCCCACCACGTCCCCCGGCCCCAGGCTGGCCACATGATGCACCTCGTTGTCCTGGACCACCTGAACCTCGCAGCGGCCGCGGTGGATGAGATACAGGGTGTCGCCCGCGCTGCCCTGCTCCACCAGGAGCTCGCCGGGCTCCAGCAGCCGCCGCTTCAGGCATCCCAGCAGATTGCAGGCCGCGGTGCGGGGGATGGCCTGGAGCAGGGAGGAACCGAGCAGGAAGCCCAGGTCGCGGGGCTCGGGACGACCCGCCCCGGGAGGGAGGGAGACACCCTCCAGGCCCCCGGGAGCCCCGCCCCGGAAGGATAGGCCCCAAAGCGTGACCTCGCGCTCCGGGTCTTCCCGGGCCCAGGCCACCTCGCCCCGGAACCCCTTCCAGGACTCGCCGTCCTGGTCCGGGAGGAAGACCAACGCGCTCTGGCCCTTGTCCATCCCGGTGGGGGAGCGCAAGAGGGCTCCCTGCTCGCTGAAGTTGAGCACCTCCACGTAGGCCAAGGGCGGCGACTGCTCCGGCCCCTCGCCGTAGCGGACGATGCCCACGCTGGCGCCCTGCGGGGCAAGCCGGGTATTCTTCCTGCGGTTGTCCTCGTCCATGTCCGACCTCCCCTGGTCTGCCCGGACGGGCATAAAGGCGAAAAACCATGGCGTGGCGCCACGTCGGGATGCCCGGCGCGCGGGAAAGCAGGGCCGGGCCGGCCCCTTTCCCTGGTTCCTGCCTATCCAACAGTAGTGAAAGTTTCAAGAAAAACCGGGGAGTTCCGGAGCCCTCTCCCCGGCCGAACCACTGCTTGCGCCTACTGCTTGTCCGTGGCCCGGGTGAGCTCGGTGACGTTGGACTTGGTGAAGAACCCGTCGAAGCCCTGGTAGCGCTGGATGTACTCGTGCACCAGGAAGGTGGTGGGGAAGGTCTCGGTGAAGGTCTGGTGCAGGCCGTCGTGGGGGCCGCCCACCAGCTCGATGAGGAACTGCATGCCGTCGGCCTTGAGGTTCGCGAACACCTCCTCGATGTTCCCGCAGCGGAACGCGGTGTGGTGCACCCGGCGGCCGTAGTTCACGATGAACTTCTCGGTGGGGCCGCTCACCTCGTAGTTCACGAAGGGCTCGATGCCCGAGGTGAAGACCTGGGCGTAGTCGTCCATGGTGAGCCGCGCCACGCTGGTGATGGAGTTCAGGCTGGTCACGTGCACCGCAAAGGCGAAATCGTAGCCCGTGAGCTCCATGAACTCCAGGATGGCCGCGTCGCGGTCCTGGGCCGTGACCCGGGTGGCCGAGTGGTCCAGTTCGAACACGTTCTTCAGGTAGGGCTTGTCCGGCTTGTCGAATTTCCAGTCCAGGGCCGCGGCGTCCTTGCCCCGCCAGTCGCCCTCCTGCTTCTTCCACTGGATGAAGCCCAGGGAGTTGCCGGTATAGGCCGAAGGCGGTGTCTGGATGAAAAGATAGGGCCCGGCGTCCACCAGGCCGTCGGTGGCGAAGTGCACCCCGCGGGCCTTCTGGATGGCCACGTAGCGCATGAGGTCGCGGCACTTGTAGACAAAGGTCTCCAGCCTCGCGTCGGGCTTGGCCTCGGTCTTGGGCCGCACGTTGAAATGCCGGTGCGGGTTGGTTTCGGCCGTGCGGCGGGAGGTGACCAGGAAGTCGGCGCACCCGTCCTGCTTGAGCACCGCCACCTGGCGCTTGGGCGTCGAGTAGGCGCAGTCGAAGGAAAGCCCGGTCCAGTCCAGGAACTGGTGCACCGCGGCCGGCTCGTCGCCCGGCTCCACGTTCACGATCACCGCCTCCAGCCCGCCCACCAGGCCCTCCAGCCCGGCCTTCTTGCGCGTGGCCTGGACCCTTGCCACGCCCTCCAGGAGCTTGCTGTCGTCATTCTTGAATTCAGGGGCCATATCGGTATCTCCCTTGGTTATCTCGGTCATTCCACGCCCAGGGCCTTGGCGGTGAGGTGCTTGCGGCCGGCGGCCTTGAGGATGCCGGCCATGGCGTCCTTGTCGGCCAGGCCGCTGGCCGCCAGTTCCTCCAGGTAGGTCGCCAGGCGGGCGTCCTCGGCCAGGTAGGCGCGGGCCACCTTGCCCACGTCGCCGATCTCGGCCATGCGGGTGAGCCAGCCCACGCCCTCGTTGTACACGATGCGCGACGCTATGGCCGCGGCCAGCAGGGCCAGCAGATGCCCCAGGGGCACCTGCTCGATGAGCCGGTCCGCAAAGCGCTGGGCCAGCACCGGCGGGCAGTAGGCCAGGAGCACCCCGTAGAGCGCCGGGTCCTGCCGGATGTCGGCCGCGCGCGCCACGTCCCGCTCCAGGCGCTCGTGCAGCAGGTCGGCCAGGGTGTTGATCTCCTTGGAGAGCTCCACGGTGATGCCGGTGAGCGGCCGGCTGCCGCCCTGGGCCTTGTACTCCCGCACCAGGAGCCGCGCCTCGGCAGCGGCCCGCTCGCGCAGGATGTCCAGCACCTGGGCCACGTACTCGTCCTTCACCGCCAGGAACTCCTCGTCGCTCAGGGTGAGACCGGCCAGGACCTCGTAGGACGAGCAGATGACCCCGCACTTGTTGGCGCTGGAGCCGTGCACCGCCAGGACCCCGGCCTCCTGGAGCCGGTCGCGCGCCTCGGGCGAGAGGAAGAGGTTGGCCCCCTCCACGATGGCCCGGGCCGTGGGCTTGCCCTCGGCGTCCAGGAAGTCCCGCCAGTTGCGGACGTTCATGGTGTCCGGCCGGCCGCCGCAGGGCAGGAACAGGTCGGCCCGGGCGGTGTTGTGCAGGCTGTCGCGCAGCCGCGCGCCCTCGGGGGTGGAGGCCGCAGCCGCCACGCCCTGGCCCGAGAGCTTGGCCGGGTCGAACTCGGCGATGCCCAGGTCCGAGGCGACAAGCCGGGAGAGCTCCCCGTGGTCCAGGCCCGCGGGGTCGTAGGCCGCGCCGTGCCCGTCGCTCACCGCCACGATGCAGGCGTTCTCGCCAAAGTCGCGCATGAGCAGCTTCATGGCGTTGCCCGCCACGTCGCCGCGCGGGCCGCCGGTGATCTTGACGGTGAAGCGCTCGCTGCGCGGGTCCAGGCCCAGCAGGCTCTTCAGTATCTCCTCGGCGAACACCACCACGCCCAGGGAGGTGGCCCCGTACTGCTTGTGGTTGATGCCGGTGCGGGGCTTGGAGCTCATGAAGGCCGCGGGGTAGCGGTAGCCGCGCAAGGCCGCCCGGGCCACGATCCACTCGATGTGCTCCGGGGTGATGTGCTCGTCCGGCCCCAGGAAGATGATCTCTTCGCGGTTCAGGTAGTCCACCACCCCGGGCAGCACCGGGGCCTGGGCCGGGGCCTCCTCCGGGGCCACGATGAGGTCCAGCAGGGAGTCCGCCATGCTCTTCACGGCCTGGTCCATGTCGCCCTCGGGGCCGAGCAGGAGCACGGCCTTGGACCCGCCCTCGGGGATGTCCTTGTTCTTGTGCTGCTGGGCCTTGGCCAGGGCCGTGACCTCGTCCCAGAGCCGGTTGGACTCCAGTTCGAAGTGCTCCTGGGTCCGGGTGGGCACCACCCGCACCCCGCCCCGGGCCATCTCCCGGTAGCGCACGTGGAAACCCTGCCAGTGCGGGCCGGAGAAGAAATAGAAGCCGTAGGGCGGCGTGCCCTCGGTCTGCACCGGCCCGCCCGGCATGGCGTCCAGCACCGCGGGGTCCAGGCGGAAGCCCAGGCCCAGCCGGCCGGGCAGGAAATAGTTGGTGCGCAGGGTGTGGTCGACCAGGGCCTCCATGCAGGCGAAGGTGTGGCGCGCCACCTCGTCGCCCAGGCCTTCCACCACCTCGCGCAGGCGCTCTCGGTACTGGCTGGCCATGGCCTCGCGGTTGCCCACCACCGGGTTGAAGCGGGCTTCGAACAGGTCCAGCAGGGCCCGGGCCGCGCCGCGGTTGGCCAGCACCGCGCCCACCATGTGGTGCGCGGTGTAGGCGTAGATGTCCTGGCGCAGCAGGAACTGGTGGGCGAACTCGGCGGCGGCCTGCAGGAAGGACACCTGGCGCAGGCTCCAGCCCTCCTCGTCGGCCAGGCGCTCCAGCTCGTGGCCCGCGATCTGCCGGGCCATGGCCAGCTCCGCGGCCAGCCGCCGCCAGACCCGGCCCCCCGGGTCCAGGGTGCGGCCCTCGCGCTGCACGTAGAAGGAGCACACCGCCATGGAGCCCGCGCCCGCGGCGTACACGTCGCCGTAGGCCCGGGCGATGTGGACCTTCTCCCGGCGCAGGATGCGCACCAGTTCCAGGAGCAGGCCGCGCCGGGCCGGGGAGGTCAGGGCCACCACCACCCGGGACAGGCCGGGATAGGCCTCGGGGTCCAGGCGCACCAGCACCCGCTCGTGGTCCGGGGAGGCCAGGAACTCCTCCCACAGGGCGAAATGACGCAAGGCGCGCTCGGGCTCGAACTTTTCCACGCAGTCGCCGGTGGCCGCAGCCAAAAAGCCCGAGAAGTCGGGCAGCCTCTCCGAGGGCAGCGCGCCCGCACCGCGCATCTGCTCCACCGCCGCCTTGAAGCTCTCGCCCGTGACGTCCAGGGGCTCCTGGGGCGCGAGCACGAAGGTGTCCAGGCGCAGCTTGCCGTCAATGCTCTCGTAGATGCGGGCGTTCAGGATCTCCTTGCCGCGCAGGGAGGTGAGCACCTCCACCAACTCGTCGTCGCCGCGGCCCGGGGAAAGGTAGGTGATCTTGGCGCCGCAGGGGCTGCGCACGGTCAGGCGCTGGCCTTCGCTGAACACCTGGCCGGAGATGAGGGCGTGCAGGTGGCGCACCTGCTCCTCCTGGGAGTGGGTGCGGAAATAGTAGGCGGGCATGGCCGCGAAGAACCAGGGGGCCAGGGCGTCGGCCTCAGCGGCCAGGCGCTCCCGGACCAGGGCCAGGGTGGCGGCGGCCTCCTGGGTGAGGGGCTGGTCCGGGCGGGGGCCGGCGTCTTTAGGTATGGGCGGCATGGGCGGCACGGGCTGCATGGGCTCCTCCCGCCCCCGCGGGCGGGGGCCTGCCTCCCCCGTAGCACACTTCGCCCGGGAGCAACAAGCCAACCCGCCGTCGCCGCACGATTTTCCGAACCGGAGATCAGGCCTTTTCGGTGTACACGTGCACGTCGCGCTGGGGGAAGGGGATGGAGATGCCCGCCTCGTCCAGGCCGCGCTTGATGTTCTCGATGATGTCGAAGCGCGTGGGCCAGTACTCGCCGGTGGCCACCCAGGGCCGCACCACCAGGTTCACGCTGGAATCGGCCAGTTCGGCCACCGCCACCTGGGGCGCGGGCTCGGCCATGACCCGCGGCTCCGCGGCCAGGACCTGGGACACCACCTCCCGGGCCTTGGCCATGTCGTCGGCGTAGGAGATGCCGATGACCAGGTCGATGCGCCGGGTGGGGTTGGCGGTGAGGTTGACCACTGTGTCGTTCAAGATGGCGCCGTTGGGGACCATGACCCGCTGGTTGTCCGGGGTGGCGAGTTGGGTGTGGAAGATGGTCACCTTCTGCACCGTGCCGGACTGGCCGGCCACGGTCACGAAGTCGCCCGCGGTGAAGGGCCGCAGCACCATGAGCATGACTCCGGCCGCGATGCTGGACAGGGAGTCCTTGAGGGCCAGGCCCACGGCCAGGCCGGCCGCGCCGAGCACCGTGAGCAGGGAGGCGGTGCTCACCCCGAGCTGGCCGATGGCCGCCACGCAGACCACCGTGGCCAGCACGTAGTAGGTCACGCTCTTGAGGAACTGGATGAGCACCCCGTCCAGGTGGGCGCGCTCCAGCACCCGGACCAGGATCCGGGAAATGCGGCGGGAAATCCACAGCCCGGCCACCAGGATGAGCAGGGCCAGGGGCAGGCGCATGGCGTTGAGAGCCAGCCAGGACCAAATCGAATCGAACATGGCGTTCATGCAGCCTCCAACAGCCGGACAGGGCCGGGATGGGGTGGGGTGCGGGATATCGGGCCGGCGGCCCGGGCCAGGGCACTGTACACGATTCCGCGGGACATGGGCAACCCGCCGTGCTTGCACAGGGTTCGCCCGCCTTCTTGACAGGTGTGCTTCGGTACCGTATTTTTTGTAAGGAAAGCGAAAAGCGAGGGTACGCCATGTTCGAATCCCGAACCCAGTCCAAATTCGACGCCCTGTCCACTCTGGGCCGCCGTGTCAAGGATGTTGACCTGGATGCGGTGCGCACCTGCCTGGACCTCTTGCAGGCGGCCTTTGACGTGCGCCAGTCCCTGAACGAGCGGTTCTTCCGAAAGAACCTGTCCGAAGGCCGGTTCACGGTGCTGGCCCTGCTCCTGGCCGCGCCGGACTGGAGCATGACGCCCTCGGAGCTGGCCGCGGGCTCGGGCGTGACCCGGGCCACCATGACCGGGCTCCTGGACGGGCTGGAGGCGGATCGCCACGTGGAGCGCAAGGCCTTCAAGAACGACCGCCGCAAGACCACCATCCACCTGACCCGCGAGGGCCGGGACTTCCTGCTCACCCTGCTCCCCGGCTACTTCAAGGTCATGGCCGGGGCCACGGCCCACCTCTCCGAAACACAGCGCCGCAGCCTCTCCAACATCCTGGAGAAGGTGCGGGGGGGCGTGGGCTAACCGGCCATGATCGCCGGGGTGGACGGTTGCAAGGGTGGTTGGCTGGTGGCCATGGCCTCCGGCTGGCCCTGCCATGCCCCGCCCCGGCTGGTGTTCTGCGAGGATTTCCGCAAGGTGCTCGACGTGACCGCCGGCTGTGCGGCCGTGGCTGTGGACATGCCCATGGGATTCTCGGATGGTTCCGAAGAGCGGGCTTGCGACCTAGAAGCCCGGAAATTCCTCACCGGCCTACTCGGAGCCACTAGCCGGGTTTTCCGGGTGCCTCCTCGGGGAGCCCTCGACACTCCAACCTGGCAGGAATTCCAGGAACTACAAAGGGCAATCACCCGCAAGGGCGCGTCCAAACAGGTCTGGGCCATCGCGCCCCGGCTGCGGGAGGTGGACGCGGCCCTGACTCCGGACTTGCAGCACCGGGTGGTGGAATCGCATCCCGAACTGGCCTTTACCCACTTGGCCGGCCGGGTGCTCGGCTCCAAGCACACGGCCCAGGGCCTGGGACAGCGCCTGGCCGCCCTCATCGCCGCCAGCCCGCATGTCCTTCCCGCCCTGGCCGGCATCCCCGTTGGCCCGGCCCTGGACGACGCCCTGGACGCCCTGGCCATGCTCTCGACCGCAGCCCACGTGGCCCAGGTCGGCGTGGAAGCCGACCCCGACGTGGCCCGCCGCGTGCCGGCCCTGCCCTTCGCCGCCATCCCCCGCGACGCGCGGGGGCTCAGGATGGAAATCTGGTACTAGGCCAGCTCAGCACTTGCCCCCGTTCTTCACCGCCTTCACGCCCCAGATCTTCTCGGCGTATTCGGCCACCGCGCGGTCGCTGGAGAAGTGGCCCATGCCGGCGGTGTTCAGGATGCTCATGCGGGCCCATCGCTCACGGTCCTGGTAGGCGACCTCCACCTGGCCCTGGCAGTCCATGTAGGAGCGGTAGTCGGCCAGGACCATGAACCGGTCCTCGCTGAGCAGGTTGTCCACCAGGGGCTTGAACAGGTCCGGCCGGCCTGGGTTGAACCGGCCCGTGGCGATGAGGTCCAGGGCCTCGGCCAGCTCCGGGTCGCCCTCCACGTGCTGCCGGGGCCGGTAGCCGATCTTCTTGAGCGCCATCACCTCGCCCGCGGCCAGGCCGAACAGGAAGAAGTTCTCCGGCCCCACGTGCTGGCGGATCTCCACGTTGGCCCCGTCCAGGGTGCCGATGGTGAGCGCGCCGTTCAGGGCAAACTTCATGTTGCCCGTGCCCGAGGCCTCGAACCCGGCGGTGGATATCTGCTCGGACAACTCCGCGGCCGGGATGATCTTCTCCGCATTGGACACGCAGAAGTTGGGCACGAAGGCCACCCGCAGGACGTCCTTGCACGCCTCGTCCGCGTTCACCGTGGCGGCCACGTCGTTGATGAGCTTGATGACCAGCTTGGCCATGACGTAGGCCGGCGCGGCCTTGCCGCCGAAGAGCACGGCCCTGGGCACGGCCGGCTCCTTGCCGCGCATGATGCGGGAGTACAGGGTCACCACGTGCAGCAGGTTGAGCACCTGGCGCTTGTACTCGTGGATGCGCTTGACCTGCACGTCGAACAGAAACTCCGGGGGCAGCTCCACCCCGGCCCGGTGCCGCACGTACCCGGCCAGGGTCTCCTTGCTGGCGGCCTTGGCCTCCAGCCAGCGGCCCGAGAACGCGGGGTCGTCGGCGTACGCCCTGAGCCCGGCCAGCTTCTCCAGGTCCGTGACCCAGCCCTCGCCCACGGCCTCGGTGACCAGTCCGGACAGGCCCGAGTTGCACTGGTGCAGGAAGCGGCGCGGGGTGACGCCGTTGGTCACGTTCAGGAACTTGTCCGGCCACAGCTCGGCGAAGTCCCGGAACACCGTGCTGGTGAGGATCTCGGTGTGCAGCGCGGCCACCCCGTTCACCCTATGGCTGCCCACCACGGCCAGGTGGGCCATGCGCACCATGCCCTCGCCATGGTTGGCCCCTTGGTTGGCCCCGTTGCCGGTGATGACGGCCATGCGCCCCACCCGCTCCTCGTCCCCGGGGAAGGCCGCCCGCACCTGCTCCTGAAAGCGGCGGTCGATCTCCCGGACGATCTGGGCGTGGCGGGGCAGCACCCGGGCGAGCAGCCGCTCGGGCCACTGTTCCAGGGCCTCGGGCAACACCGTGTGGTTGGTGTAGGCGAAGGTGCGCTGGCAGATGTCCCAGGCCGGCTCCCAGTCCATGAGCTCGACGTCCAGGAGGATGCGCATGAGCTCGGCCACGGCGATGGCCGGGTGGGTGTCGTTGAGCTGCACCGCCACCTTGTCGGGCAGGCCGGCGATGTCGCCGTTGTCCTTGCGGAAGCGGCGCAGGATGTCCTGGAAGGTTGCGGCCACGAAGAAGTACTGCTGCTTGAGCCGCAATTCCTGGCCCTGCTCCTTGGAGTCGTTGGGGTACAGGACCTTGGAGATGTTCTCGGTGCGGGCCTTCTCTTCGATGGCGCGCACGTACTGTCCGTCCTGGAAGAAATCCAGGTCGAACTCGCGGCTGGACTTGGCCGCCCACAGCCGCATGTTGATGACGCTGCCGTTGCCCTGGCCGCCGTCACCCTGGCCGGGGATGAGCATGTCCACGGCCATGGCCATGATGTTCTGGGTGGAGAGCCACTCGTGGCGCAGCCGGCCCAGGCTGTCCTCGTACTCTCGCACCTCGCCGTAGAACCGCACCTCGTAGAGGTAGTGCGGCCGCTCGAACTCCCAGGGGCAGCCCACCCGCTGCCAGTTGTCCGGCCGCTCCACCTGCCAGCCGTCCTGGATCACCTGGTAGAAGATGCCGTAGTCGTAGCGGATGCCGTAGCCGTAGCCCGGGATGCCCAGGGTGGCCATGGAGTCCAGGTAGCAGGAGGCCAGCCGGCCCAGGCCGCCGTTGCCCAGGCCGGCGTCCCACTCCAGCTCCTTGAGTTCGTCCAGGTCGAAACCCAGTTCGGCCATGGTGCGCACGGCCTCGTCCCACAGTCCCAGGCAGGCTAGGTTGTTGCGCAGGCTCCGGCCCACCAGGAACTCCAGCGAGAGGTAGTACACCCGCTTGGCGTTCTCGGCGTAGAAGGCGCGCTGGGTGCGTATCCACTTCTCGGCCAGGCGTTCGCGCACCGCGTAGGCCAGGCCCTTCAGGTAGTCCTGGGCCCCGGCCCACTTGTAGTCGCTGCCGCCGAAGGACACGATGTGGCGCAGCACGCTCTGGCGCAGATCCTCGGTGTCCCCGATGCAGGCCAGGTCCAGGTCTTCGCCCTTGGACGTCTTGCGCTCGACCATCTCCTCTCCGGGCTGGAGCGTCTCAACCTCGCAGCGGTCGAGACGCTCGTGTGCATGTTGTGTTGCCGTGCCTCAAGGCGAACAGACGCTAGCGCATGGCGGCCGCGAGCTCGGACACCACGTCGCGCAACAGGTCGCCCAGGGCCTCCTGGAACAGGGCCTCGCTGCGCGCCTGGGAGAGGTTCAGGGAGGTGCGCTCCCAGGTTCCCTCGTAGATCTTCTCGAACGCGTGCCGCCCGTCGGCGGACAGGGCGCGGTCCAGCACGAAGCGCATCTTCAGGTGCAGCTTGGTGCCGAACATGCCGGTCTGGCTCATGTACACGGACAGCACATCCCCGGACACCACCCAGTCGCCGGCAAAGGGCGAGCCTTCCACGTAGCTGGCCGCGTCGCAGCCCCGGGCCTTGAACTCCACCACCAGCGCGTCGTGCACCCATTCGGTCACGGCCGGGCCGATGGGATAGTAGCGGACTTCCTGGTCCTTGTCGCCGATGGCCTTCATGCCGCCCCGGTTGTCCGCGATCCGGCCGATGCCCACCTTGGCCGCGCAGTCGCCCGTGTCCCGGCCCACCGGGGCGTACCGCAGGGTCAGGCCGGTGTCCTTGGGCGCGCAGCCGCCGGCAAGCAGCAGGGCGGACAGCAGGGTGAGCAGGATGTATCCGGAAAACCGCTGGGAACTGAACATGTCGTCTTCCTCCTTGCGTGAATCCGTTTATTTTACGAGTCCTGGAGCGCCAGCGCAAGGCCCGGCAGGACCGGCGGCCGGCTTGACTTTTCCGCCCCCCCGGGGAAATCTCCGGCTGCGCGGCACGGCCGCAGCCCACGCCCGGAGAACCCATGTCCCCAGCCCAGAGCGACGACGCCTCCAACGCGGACCTGGCCGCCAAGCAGGCCGCAGAACAGTCAGTGGACCAGACCCAGGCCTTCCTGGACAGCCTGCCCGAGATCGGGCCCGGCCAGTCCTTCCGCTTCGCCTGCCACCCGGGCGTGCCCTGCTTCGGGGCCTGCTGCTCGGACCTGAACCTCATGCTCACGCCCTACGACGTGCTGCGCCTGCGCCGCGCCCTGGGCGAGGACAGCCGCACCTTCATCACCACCCGCGCCGAACTGGCCGTGGCCCCGGACACCAACCTGCCGCAACTGCGGCTGCGCATGCTGGACGCGCCGGGCAACCCCTGCCCCTTCCTGCGCGCGGGGGGCTGCGCGGTGTACGCGGACCGGCCCGGGGCTTGCCGCACCTACCCCCTGGGCCGGGCCACCCGGCCCGACGCCGAGGGCGGCCCCGGCGCGGTGCGTGAGCGGTTCTTCCTGGTGCAGGAGCCGCACTGCCGCGGGTTCGAGCAGCCCACCGAGTGGACCTCGGACACCTGGCTCTCGGACCAGGGCCTGCCCGCCTACAACGCGGCCAACGACCGGGTGATGGCCCTCATGGCCCGCATCAAGGAGAGCGGCCGGCCGGCCCATCCCAAGCACTCCAACATGGCCCTGCTGGCCCTGTACCAGCAGGACGCCTTTGCCCGATTCCTGGCGGACATGAACGTCCTGGACCGGCTGGAGCTGGCCGAGGAGCGCCGCGCCGCCATCCTGGCCGACGAGGAGGCCCGCCTGGAATTCGCCCTGGACTGGCTGGAGATGCTCGTTTTCGGCCCCACCCCCAGCCTTCGACCCAAGCCATGAGCCTCGCCCACCCCAAGATCCTGGACCGCGCCGGCCTGCCCGAGCGCCTGGCGAAGCGGCGCCAGGGCAGGCGGCTGGTGTTCACCAACGGCTGCTTCGACCTGCTGCACCCGGGGCACTGCGACCTCCTGGCCCGCTGCAAGGCCCTGGGCGACCTGCTCCTGGTTGCGGTGAACTCGGACGAATCGGTGCAGCGGCTCAAGGGCCCCACCCGGCCGGTGACCCCGCTGGCCCAGCGCATGTTCGTGCTCGCCCACCTGGAGTGCGTGGACGTGGTGACCTCGTTCGGCGAGGACACGCCCTACGAAATCCTCTCCGAGGTCCTGCCCGACGTGTTGGCCAAGGGCGGGGACTGGCCGGTGGAGAAGATCGTGGGCCGCGACCTGGTGGCGGCGCGCGGCGGCGAGGTGAAGAGCCTGCCGCTTCTGCCCGGGTTCTCCACCACCGAGGCCATCGCGCGGATACTGGGGAAGACGGGACGCAACGGATAAAGAAGGGCGGCTCGCGAACCGCCCCTACCGAAGAATACCCAGCCTGTCCGGCGAGCTCCTGCCTGCTTGTGTAGGGGCGATTCACGAATCGCCCGCTCTTTTTCGTCCTACAGCCCCTCGCCGTCCCTGGCGGGGTCGTAGATCTCGCCCTCGGCGCGGGCGCGGACCTCGTCCAGGGGGATGTAGCGCACCGGCCACAGGGTGGGGCTGCCCCCGCGTTCGGGCACGTCGGACTCGTCGGCGCGGCGGCCGGCGTACACCACCTCACGCAGCACGGTATAGCCCGGCTGCTCCAGCACCCGGTCCCAGCGGTCGGCCAGGAAGCCCAGCCGGGCCGGAGCGAACTTTGCCACCTCGTTCCAGGTGAACACGATGGTTCCGGGATCGTCGTCGTAGCCCATGACCGCCAGCCAGTCGTATTCCCCACGCATGGCGTACAGGCTGCGCTTCCAGCCGTGCGACCGCTCCACCAGCACCTTCTCGGTCGCGCTCACGTCCACGGGCGTGCCGTCCAGCTCCACCGTGGCGGTGAAGGGCCGGTGCAGGATGAGGCTGTAGTCCCCGAACCCGTCGTCGCCCAGGAACCAGTCGCCGATGGCCTGGTAGGGCGCAAGCTCGCCCGCGTCGAACAGCGCCTTCTGCTCGTCGGTCAGGAAATTGAGGCCCATCTCGCCGCAAACGCCTTTAAGGGTAAGGGTCAGACGCATATGTCCTCCGTGCCGCTGCGCGTTCGGCGTACGCCGTTTGCCAATGGCCGTTCCTTTTCCTACCGAAAATCCCCAGGGTTGAACACCCGCCCCCGCATTCCCCTGCGCCCTGCCAAACCGCAAGGAAATCGTAGCGTTCGACATGGACTCCCCGCAACATTCGCGGTATATTCCCGCCAGCATCCGGGTCTTGGCGGCTCATGCGCGCAGCCCGCGCCTGCCGTGAGCGAGGCCGCGCAATAGCGCGCCCCGTACGCCGGACCGGGACTCCACGAACCCTTCAAGTAAGGAACCGTGCCCAATGCCACCCAAAGTTCCCGTCGGACTGGAGCAGATCGTCGCCCGCGGCCCCCAGGGGTCCAGCACACCCAAGCACCTGCTCACCAAACCCGCACAGGTCGATCCCCTGACCCTGGGGCAGCAGGGCATCACCTACGACGAGTGGATGGAAGCCACCAAGCTCGCATGGAAGCACCCGCGCAGCAGCCGGCTCAAGCGCATCGACAAGGCGCTCAAGGCCGTTGACAAGAATCCCACGGCCAAGGGCCGGATCGAGCTGCGCACGGCCATCAACGACTGGATCCGCTCCAAGGGACCGACAGCCTGGAAGTCCAGCAAGCGCAACACCGCTGAAAACAACTACATCGTGGAGCGCCTGCGGGTCTGGGCCTTCGCCCCGGGCTGGCCCACCCCCATGACCAAGGAGGAGGTGGAGGCCTGGAAGGTCATCGAGGAGTCGCGCAAGCAGACCATCCACCGGCTGTTCCAGAACAAGCACGTCCAGCTCAAGATCATGAGCGCCGTCATGAAGGGCGCGACCGCGGCCAACGACGTGAAGAAGGCGGCCAAGAACTTCAAGGAGTGCGTCGGTGTCCTGAAGGGCACGGTGCAGACCACGGTCCACCAGGCCCCCAATCTCTCCACCGGGGTGAAATCCGTGGCCAAGGGCGTGAGCACCGTGGCCAAGAACGGCCCGGGCGCGGTGAACGACTTCCTGCACGGCGACCTGCTGGACATCAAGAACCTGGACCACCTCAAGCTGGTCAAGGACATGATCCCCCTGGACCAGATCACCACGGACTTCATCCCCTTCGTGAACATCGTCACCGGCGCCGTGGGCATCCTGGTGAAATGGGGCAAGGTGGCCAAGGCCGCCCACGCGGTCTACAAGACCGAGAACTCCCGCTACACCATCGAGCTGGGGGACCCGCAGAAGGCCTTCGACGGCCTCATGAAGTGCCTGAAGCGCGACCGGACCTCCAAGGCCCTGCAGGCCTCCCAGGCCTCGGCCAAGTTTGCGCTCCAGACCGCGGGCACCTTCGCGGACATGGGCGCGGCCTCCGGCCCGGCCATCGCCGCGGCCAACGCCGCCGCCACCCTGGCCCACAAGCTCTTCCTGTTCGGCCGCGAGGTGAAGGAGGTCATGAAGGCCAACAAGCTCCTCGCCGACCCGGACAACCTGGACTTCAAGCTCTTCGAGTCCTACCCCCTGGCCGGCTGCTACATGATCCAGTGCTCCGACCTGTCGGACATCATCTCCATGTCCACGGTCCAGTTCGGCAACCCGGGCTGGATGGACGACATCGAGGACATGAAGAAGAACTACATCGACCCCATGATCAAGCACTGCGGCCGCTTCATCAAGGAATCCCTGTTCGAGATACCGGACATGCCCAAGCGCACCAGCCCGGAGATGAAGAAGAAGGCCAAGGAGGCCAAGAAGGGTATGAAAGGCATGGACCTGACCGGCATTTCCAGCGAGGACTAGGCCCAGGCCTGCCCCGCCCCACCTCACCATGAAACGGGCCGCCCCGGCGTCCCGTTGGAGAAACCATGCCCCCGAGCCCTGTCGACACCGCCCCCTTCGCCATCCTGGCCCTGGCCCCCCTGGCCGGGGACGACGCCCCGCCCCGGCCCTCGGTGGCCGTGACCCCCGGGAACCTGGACGCGGTGGTGGCCACCCTGGAGCCCACGCTCGCGCTGCATGTGCCGGCCGCCCTGAACCCGCAGGGGGTGCTGGGCTTCTCCTTCGCCAAGATGGCGGACTTCCATCCCGACTCCTTCGGCGGCGACACCGGCCTGGCGGCCGAGGCCGCCCGGGCCGCGGCCTACGTGGACCAGGCCCTGGCCACGGCAACCGCGGCCGCGGACATCCACGCCACGCTCTCGGCCTGGCCCGGACTCAACCTGGCGCTGCCCGCGCCCCAGGCCCCGGCCGCAGCCAAGCCCGCGGCCCCCACCGGCTCGGCAGCGGACGGCCTGTTCGCCATGGTGGACGCGCCCGGCGCGGCCGACGCGGATCGCAGCCAGGCCTTGGCCTGGAAGGACGCAGTCCTGGCCCGGCGGCGGGAGGTCGTCGGCCTGGCGTTCCAGGACCCGGGATTCAAGCGCATGGAGTCGGCCTGGCGCGCGGTAGAGATGCTCATGCAGCGGCCGGCCTTCGGGCCGGAGGGCCGCTGCGCCCTGGCCGTGGCCCCGGCCGGCCCGCGCCATTTCGACAAGTGCCTGAACACCCTGGAGGTGCTCATGGCCACCGAGTCCGCCTCCCTGGTGCTGGTGGACGCGGCCCTGGACTCCAGCCAGGTGGGCGTGGGCCGCATGGCGCGGCTGGCCGGCCTGGGCGGGACCTTCGTGACCCCGGTGGCGGCCTGGGCGGACACGAGATTCTTCCACCTCCAGGACTGGAGGGATTTCGACGGCCTGCCCGGCATCCCGAGCCTCCTGGAGGGGCCGGCCTACATCCCCTGGCGCAAGCTGCGCCAGTCCGCGGACTCGCCCTGGCTGGCGCTCCTGGTGGGCCGGTTCCTGGCCCGGCCCCAGTATGGCCCGGGCAACCCCACGGAGTGCGGGTTCACCGAGGCCGCGCCCACCTGGGCCGCGCCGGTCTGGGCGCTCGCGGCCATGGCCGCGGACGCGGTGCAGACCCACGGCTGGTCCGGGTCCCTCACCCTGGGCCGCGGCGTGGACACCCCCCTGCCCGCGGGCGCGGGCGAGGCGGACTCCCCCACGGAATACGGATTCTCGGACCGCCGCGCGGTGCAGCTGGCCGAGGCCGGGCTCATGCCGCTCCTCGGCGTCAAGCGCGAGGCCCGCGCCATCGCCCCCCGCGCCGGCACGGTGGGCGGCGCGCCGCTGAACTACGCCCTGTTCATGAACCTCCTGACCCGCCACATCTACCACCTGCGCGCCAAGCTGAACCACCAGCTCACCCGCGAGGAAGTGGAACAGCAGATCACCGAGTCCTTCAGCGACCTCTGGAAGCCCCTAGGCCCCCTGGCCCCGCAGGTCTTCACCGCCACACTGGGCCAAGGCCAGCCCGGCGGCCTGCTCCCGCTCAAGATCGAGCTGGTGCCCTCCCCCCTGGTGCTGCCGGGCGGGCCGAAGATCAGCCTGGATTTCGAGTGGTAGGTATCCCTGAAGGCAGAACGGGACCACGGCGATGAACATCCCCTCTCATGGACTCCGGACCGGGCCGGCCATGGGAGGACGCACGCACCGGGCCATCCTGCTCTGCCTCCTGCTGGCGCTGGCGTCCGCGGTCCTGTCTCCCCTCCCCTCCCGCGCCGCCACCAAGCTTCGCGTTGGCGCGTACTCCAACTACCCGAAAATATTTGAAACCCCCGAGGGGAACATCCGCGGCATCTTCCCGGAACTGCTCGAGCGCATCGCCCGGCAGGAGGGCTGGGAGATCGACTATGTCTACGGCACGTGGGAAGAGTGCCTGGACAGGCTCCGCCAGGGGTCGCTGGACCTCATGCCCGACGTGGCCGATTCCCCCCGCCGCCGCGAACAGTACGCCCTGTCCACGGAAGCCGCCCTGGTGAACTGGGGCGTGGTGTACGCTGCGGAGAACGCTTCCGTGGGATCCCTGACCGACCTGGCCGGGAAGCGGGTGGCGGTGATGAAGGGCAGCATCCACACCGACGGCCCGGGAGGCATCGTCCACCTCCTGGAGCAGTTCAACGTCCCGTGCGAATTCGTGTACGTGGACACCTACTCCGAAGTGTTCCGCCTGCTCCACGAATTGCAGGTGGACGCCGGGGTGGTGAACCGGATCTTCGGCACGGTCAACGAGCCCAACTACACTGTGCAGCGGACCCCCATCGTGTTCAATCCGGTCCAGGTGGTCTTCGCCATGCGCAAGGGCGCGCCGCGGGCCAAGACCGTGCTCCCGGCCCTGGATGCAGGGCTGCTCGCGCTGAAGCAGAAGAGCAACTCCTTCTACTACCGCACCCTGGACCGCTACCTCAATCCCATGGGCAGTTCGTCCGAGGAAGCCGTTGCCGAAAAATCCGGGCTGGTGACCCTCAGCGGGGAAGAGGCCGCCTGGCTCGCGGAACACCGCGACATACGCATCGGCGTGGACCCGGAATTCTACCCCTTCGAGTTCATCGACGCCCAAGGGGGCTACGCCGGCATAGCCTCGGACTACGTGCGCATCCTCAACCAGCGGCTGGGCATCAACATGCAGATGGTCCCCAATCTCAGTTGGAGGCAAGCCACCTACCTGGCGCGGGAACAGAAGATCGACGTGCTGCCCTGTGTGGGCAAGACCCCGGAGCGGGCCGACTACCTGAACTTCTCGGAGCCGTACATCCAGTTCCACCGGGTCATCATCACCCGGGACGACCATGCGTTCATCTCCGGCATCGAGGACCTCCGCACCAGCAAGGTGGGCGTGCAGTCCAGCTCCTCGCACGAGGGCTACCTGCAAGGCCGCCTGGGCGCGGCCCCGGTCACGTTCAACACCCTGCAGGACCTCCTGCTCGCAGTATCCGACGGCCGGGTGGACGCCGGGGTGGTCAACGTCTCCTCGGCCACCTACTGGATACGGAAGCTGAACCTCACCAACCTCAAGGTGGCCGCCCCCACCTCCAACCAGCCGGAAACCCTGCATTTCGCCATACGCCGCGACTGGCCGTTGCTCGTGCCCATCATCAACAAGGCCCTGGCCAGCATCCCCGAGCACGAGCGCGTGGCCATCCGCGAACGCTGGCTGCCCACGGTCATGTCCCCCTCCTTCGACACCCGCAAGCTGGTGCGGTACATCCTGTACACCGCGGGCGCGTTCAGCATCGTCATCCTGATCATCATGGTCCGCAACAAGGAGCTGAACCGGGAAATCCAGCGGCGGCTGGCCATCGAGGAACGGCTGCAGCACTACGCCGGGGAACTGGAGAACGCCAACGAGAAGCTCAAGCAGCTCGACCAACTCAAGAGCATGTTCATCGCCACCATGTCGCACGAGCTGCGCACCCCGCTCAACTCCATCATCGGGTTCACCGGCATCATCCTGCAGGGCATGTCCGGCGACCTGAACGACAAGCAGAAAGACCACCTGGGTCGGGTCTACGGCTCGGCCAAGCACCTGCTGTCCCTGATCACCGACATCATCGACATCGCCAAGATCGAGGCCGGCCGCATCGACGTGTTCCTGGAGGACGTCCCCCTGGCCGAGGTCATCGCCGAGGCCGTGGACACCGTCAGGCCGCACCTGGAAAAGAAGGGCCTGTCCCTGCACGTGGACGCGCCGGACCTCCATCTGCGCACCGACCGCAAGCGGCTGTTGCAGTGCGTGATCAACTACCTGAGCAACGCGGTCAAATACACGGAAAAGGGCGAGATCCGAGTAGCGGCCCGGGAGGACGGCAGCCAGGTGGAAATCCTGGTGCGCGACACCGGCGTGGGCATCAAGCCCGAGGACATGCCCCGGCTGTTCGAGGCCTTCGAGCGCATGGACTCCAAGCTGAAGATCAAGGCCGGAGGCACGGGCCTGGGCCTCTACCTCACCAAGAAACTCGCCACGGAAATCCTGCACGGAGCCGTGGCCGTGGAAAGCCGGCCGGGCGTAGGCAGCGTCTTCCGCCTGGCCCTGCCCAAGGAATACCCCGCGGAGGAGTCCGCGGAACCTCGCGAGGTGTCGCACGCATGAGCAAGACAGCCCTGGTCATAGAAGACAACGAGAACAACATGGAGCTCATCACCTTCATCCTGGAGACCCACGGCTACACCACGTTGCGCGCGGAGAGCGGGCTGCTCGGGGTGGAGAAGGCCAAGGCCGAGCAACCGGACTTCATCCTGCTGGACATCCAACTGCCCGACATCCCGGGCACCGAGGTCCTGCGCCGCATCCGCGAGGACGAGGCCACAGCGCGCATCCCCATGATAGCCGTGACCTCCTACGCCATGGCCGGCGACCGGGAGCGGCTCCTGGCCGCTGGCTGCGACGGCTACATCGAAAAGCCCATCGACCCGCAGCGGGTCATCGGCCAGATCCGACAAGCCATCGGAGAGGACGCATGAGAATCATCATCGCCGAAGACAACGACGACTCCCGGGCTCTGTTGCAGGCCATCCTCGAGGGGAGCGGCCATACGGTGGAGAGCGCGGTCAACGGCGAGCAGGCTCTGGCCATGGTGCGCAGCGCGCCGCCGGACCTGGTCGTCTCGGACATCCTCATGCCCGTGTCCGACGGCTACTCCCTGTGCCGCGCCATGAAGAGCGACCCTGAGCTCGGGCGCATCCCCTTCATCTTCTACACCGCGACCTACACCGAACCCAGCGACGAACAGTACGCCCTGGACCTGGGGGCCAACCGGTTCCTCATCAAGCCCATGGAGCCCGACCTGCTCCTGGCCGAGATCGAGGCCACCATGGCGCGGCTGGCCGCCGAACCCTCGGCCGGACCGAAGCCCGAAGAGGACGCCCAACTCGCCGACAGCGAAAAGCACGTGGCCATCCTAGTCAGGAAGCTGAGCACGAAGGTCGAGGAACTGGACCGGGAACGCCAACGGCTCCAGGAGAGCGAAGCCAAGTACCGCGCCTATGTGGACAACTCGCCCCTGCCCATCTTCATGGCCGGCCTCGACGGCGCGATCCTGGAGGCCAATCCCGCGGCCGCGGTTCTGGCCGGCTGCCCTGCCGAAGACCTGAAGGGGCGGAGCCTGGCGGACCTGCTCCTCCCCACCAGCCGGCCCCAGTGCGAAACCGGTTTGGCCGAAGTGCGCGCCACGGGCCGGACCCGTTTCGAGGCGACCTGCGCCAGGCCGGGCGGCCGTGAAGCGGCCATCGTGGTGGAAGCCGCCGAGGCCGGGGGCAACGCCATCGTGTTCTGCACGGACATGACCCAGATGAAGCAGGCAGAGGCGGAACTGGCCCGCAGCAGCGCGGAAAAGGACGCCATGCGCAAGGAGATCCACCACCGGGTCAAGAACAACCTGCAGATAATCTGCAGCCTGCTGTACACCCAGTCCGCGCACATCGAGGACCCGGCCCTGCGCGGCATCTTTGCCGAAAGCGAGAGCCGGATCCGCGCCATGGCCATGGTCCACAACGAGTTGTACGACTACGGCGAGCTCGCCGGCATCGACCAGCAGCGCTACATCACGAGCCTAGCCGAGCGCCTGTCGTCCCAGTTCTATTCAAGCGCGTCGGTGGCGGTGGATGCCCCGGGCGTGTCCATCTCCATCGTGAGCGCCATCCCCTGCGGGCTCCTGCTCAACGAACTCCTGCTCAACTGCTTCAAGCACGCCTTCCCGCCAAAGGCCAAGGGCGAGATTCGGGTCAGCATGCGCCGGGAGGGGAAGAAAATCCTTGCCCGGGTGGCGGACAACGGCCAGGGCCTGCCCCCGGGCTTCGACCCGGCCACGGCCCAGACCCTGGGCATGACCCTCATCATGGCGGTCATCCGCCAGCTCAAGGGCGACATCCGCTTCAAAAGCGAAGGCAGCACGGTGGTGGAGTTCGAGTTCGAGGAGGAGTAGGAGGCTACGGCCCTCCCGCAAGGGAAATCAATCCACGATGAACAGCGTGGCCCCACCCTCGGTCCTCGACCGGTGGGGTTCGGCGTTGTCGGCCACCTGGTAGCTCGTGCCGGGGGTGAGGGTGAAGGTGCGGCCGTCCTCGAGTTCGGTGACCAGCTCGCCCTCGAGGCAGAGCAGGATGTGGCCCTTGGAGCACCAGTGGTCGGCCAGGTAGCCGGGGGTGTACTCCACCATGCGCACCCGGACTTCGCCGAACTGGCGGGTGCGCCACAGGGCCTTGCCGGTCACGCCCGCGTGCTCGGTGGGCTCGATGCCGGACCAGTCGGTGGTGCCGAAGGGAATATCGCGCATCTCCATGCGGAGAACTCCTTGATTGTCTGCTGAACGCCGGATGCTAGGCCGGCCGGCCCGCTCGTCCGCCGCTACTCCACCGCCACGCTGAATCCGCCCCCTGCCTCCACGTCCAGCACCGCCTTGGCCGCGGGGGTGCCGTCGACCATTCTTCCGAGGATTTCCTGCGAGAGCTTGGGCAGAATGCTGCCGCGCAGGAGGTGGTCGATGGTGCGGGCGCCGGTGTCCAGGTCGGTGCAGCGTTCCAGTATCTTCTCCACCACCGCGGGGGTGTAGTCCAGGGCCATGGCGTTGTTGCGCTTGAGGGTCCCGGCCAGACGGGCGAGCTTGAGGCCCACGATCTCGCGCAGGGCCTCCTGGTCCAGGCACATGTAGGGCACCACCGTCATGCGGGCGAGCAGCGCGGGCTTGAAGTGGTCGGCCAGCACGGGCTTGAGGGACGCCATGAGCCCGTCCGCGGTGCGCACGCCGCCGGCTGCGCAGTATTCGGTGATGAGGTCCGTGCCCAGATTGCTGGTGAGGAACAGGATGGTGTTCTTGAAGTCCACCACCCGGCCCTCGCCGTCGGCCAGCATGCCCTTGTCGAACACCTGGTAGAACAGGTTCATCACGTCCGGGCTGGCCTTCTCGGCCTCGTCCAGGAGCACCACGCTGTAGGGCTGGCGGCGCACCGCCTCGGTGAGCACCCCGCCCTCGCCGAAGCCCACGTAGCCCGGAGGCGAGCCGATGAGCCGCGACACCGTGTGCTTCTCCTGGAATTCGCTCAGGTTCACGGTGACCATGCGGGTCTCGTCGCCGAAGAGCAGATCCGCCACGGTCAGCGCGGTCTCGGTCTTGCCCACGCCGGAGGGGCCCACCAGCAGGAACACGCCGAGCGGCAGGGCCGGCTCCTTCAGGCCACTTTTCGAAGCGCGCAGCACCTTGGCCACCGCGGCCACGGCCGCGTCCTGGCCGCGCAGGCGCTTCTTCATGTCGTCTTCCAGGCGCAGCACCGCCCCGGCCTCGTCGCGCAGCACCTTGCCCAGGGGGATGCCGGTCCAGTCCGACACCACCTTGGCCACCATGTCCGGGTCCACCTCGAAGTGCATGAGCGGGTCCTCGCCCTGCACCCCGGCCAGCTCGGCCCGGGCCGCGGCCAGTGCCGCGGGGTCCGCGGGAGGGGCCGGCTCGGGGGCCGGAGCCCCGGCACCCTCCTCCCCTTCCCCTCCCTCGGGGGCATCCGGCGCGGGAGGGGTGCGCAGTTCCAGAAACTTGGCCACCGCGACCTTTTCCGCGTCCCAGCGGCCGGACAGCTCCTCGGCCTGGGCCGTGAGCCCATCCGCCTCGGCCCGGGCCGCGGCCAGGTCCGCCTGGTCCACGGCCACGCCCTGGGACGCGTCGCGCTCGATCGCCTCGATGCGGCGGGTCACATCAGCCAACCCACGCTGCCGGTCCTCCAGGGCCGCGGGAGTAGACGAGAGCAGCACCTTGACCCGGGCGCAGGACGTGTCCAGCAGGTCCACTGCCTTGTCCGGCAACAGCCGGCCCGAGATGTAGCGGTCCGCCAGGTCGGCTGCGGCGCGCACCGCGTCGTCGCGCACCACCACCCCGTGGTCCGCCTCGTAGCGGGACTTGAGCCCGCGCAGGATGGTGACCGTCGCCTCCACCGAGGGCTCGTCCAGGCGCACGGGCTGGAAGCGGCGGGCGAGCGCCGCGTCCTTTTCGAAATACTTCTTGTACTCGCCCCAGGTGGTGGCCGCGATGGTGCGCAGCTCGCCCCTGGCCAGGGCCGGCTTGAGCAGGTTGGCCGCGTCGCTGCCCCCGGCCTTGTCACCCGCGCCGATGAGCACGTGGGCCTCGTCGATGAACAGGATGATGGGGGTGGGGCTCTGCTTGACCGCGTCGATCACGGCCTTGAGGCGCTGCTCGAACTCGCCGCGGATGCCCGCGCCGGCCTGGAGCAGGCCCAGGTCCAGGGCCAGGATGGACACGTTGCGCAGCACCTCGGGCACGTCGCCCTCGGCGATGCGCAGGGACAGGCCCTCCACCACCGCGGTCTTTCCCACTCCCGCGTCGCCCACCACGATGGGGTTGTTCTTGCGGCGGCGGGCCAGGATGTCCACCATCTGGCGGATCTCCCGGTCGCGGCCGAACACCGGGTCCATGTCCCCGGCCCGGGCCTTGGCCGTGAAGTCGATGCAGAACTGGGCCAGGGGGCCGGACTGCTTCTCGCCATCCGGGCCGGCGGCCGCGCCGGTCCCGGCCGGGCCGGCCATCGCGGCGGCGGCGCGGGCGGCCTTGTCCTCCAGCGAGCCGGCGCAGACCTGGGCGTAGCCGGTCTGCACCCGCTCCCGGGACAGGGTGCGCAGGTAGTCGCTCCAGTCCGCGCCCGCTCCCAGGCCGGAGTTGGAGAGCAGGGCAAGGAGCACCGCGCCCGAGCGCACGGTCACGTCCTTGAGTTCGATGGAGGCGATGAGCCAGGCGTCCTGCAGCAGTTCCACAAGAATCGGCGAGAGCACCGGCCGGCCTGCGTTGCCGCGGCGGAAGCCCTCCAACGCGCGCTCCAGGGAGCGGGCCAGGGCGCCCTGGTCCAGGCCGGCGCTGCGCAGGATATGGGCGAAGTCCGAGTCCGTGGCCTCGTTGAGCTTGGCCAACAGGTGCTCGGGCGTGACCTCGTAGTGGGCCATGTTCACGGTGAGCCCGGCCGCGGCCTGGAGCTTGTCCATGCAAAACGGGTTCAGGCGCTCGACCACGCCCTTCAGGTCGGCCTTGTACATGATGAGCGCCTCCCGGGCAGGCCGTTGAAAAATCCGCGATGGCTGCGTTGCTCGAAAACGTCAAACCCTCACGTATCAGGAATACGCTTCGGCCTTGACGTTCCCTCGCGCCTTGCCCTCGCGTTTTTTGAACGGCCTGCCGTCACTTGTTTGCAATGGTCTAATAACCCGCCACCTTGGCCTTGGTCATGCTGTGGATGGCCTGGGAGAGCAGGTTCTTGAGGGTATCGGACTGGTTGGACAGGGTGGACAGGAGCTTGCGCACCGCGGCCATCTCGTCCTTGAGCGCGGTGATGTCGCCGGTGAAGACCCGCATGTCCTCGGCCAGGGTGGCGTTCTTGGCGTGGAACTCGTCCAGGGCCCGGGCCATGACCGCCTGCTGCTGGTCCAGCCGGCCGGCCAGGTCGGCCACGGCCTGGCGCACAGCGTCCGCGTTCTCGTCGGGCGCATCCTGGGACGCGGCGATCTTGTCCAGGCCGTAGCGCAGGTAGTCGAAATTCTCGAAGATGTTCTTGGCCTCGGCCAGCATGGTGTCCAGGTGGGCGGCGTGGGTGCGGACCAGGGTGGATTCCAGTCCCTCGGCCAGCCGGGTCTCCAGCAGGCTGAGCTTGGTGTCCAGGCGGGTGTTCAGCCGGTCCTCGGCCGCGGCCGCGGTGCTGTCCGCCGTGGCCAGGGCGGCCTCCAGGCGCGCCACCAGGGACCCTGCCGTGGCCGAGAGGTCGCTGGCGCTGCCGGTGAGGGTGGTGGACACCCGCTCCATGAGTTCGTCCTTGGCGATGTTCAGGCGGCGCTCGATGTGCTCCTCCATGGACCCCCGGGAGGCGATGATGCGGGCCACGGCCCACACCGCCAGCCCGGTCAGCGCCACCACCAGCACGCCTGCGACGGCCAGGAGCTTCAACACCAGGGCGTGGTCCATGCAGTTCCCCCGGGGCCGGCGGTTACGGGCAGCGCCGGCGCTGGGTTAGCAGATTGTCGTCCAAGGGCTTGATCACGTAGCTCCCATCGCCGGAGGCCTGGTAGGCGTCGCCGGCCTGGCCGGCCTCGCCGCGGGAGGCGAAGTCGCCTATCTGCACCACGTACCAGGGCTTGTCCTGGCTGTCGTAGAGCACCACGATGCAGGGGGAGTAGCCCTGGTTCTTGAGCATGCGCACCGTGGTCTCGGCATCCTTCTCTTCGCGGAAGGAGGCCACCTGCACGGAGTAGCGGGACTTGCCCGAGGGCGGCGGGGCGGGCTCGGCCGGAGCCGTCTGCCGAGCCGGGGCCTCGGCCGCGGCGGCGTCCTCGGCAGCAGCCTCCTCGTGCAACGGGCTCATGGGGAAATCGGCCTCCATGGCCACGGCCTTGATGCCCTCGCGCTCCAGAAGCTCCCGGGCGGCCTCCTGGGCATCCTCCATGCTGGAGAAGCCCATGAGCCGCACAACGAACCAGACCCGGTCGTTCTTGCCCTTGACCTCCACCACCGCGGGGCTGCGCCCCTTTTCCTTGAGGCGCTCGGCCTGGTTCACCGCGTTCATCTTCACGGTGAAGGCCCCGGTCTGGACCACGTAGCCCACGCCCATGGCCGGGACCGGACGGACCGGGACCGGCGGAGGCAGCACCGGGGCCGGGGCGGGCTCGACCTTGGCAGGTTCGGGGGCCGGCTCGGGGGCCGGGGCGGGTTCGGGCTGGACCGGCTCGGGGGCCGGGGCGGGCGGCCGCTGCACGGCCTCAAGGCGGGAATTCACCTCGGCCAACTGGCGCTCCAGGGCCGCGGCGTCGGGACGCGACACGGCCTCGCGCATGAGCAGCCCGGAAAACATTCCGGCCGCGAACAGGGCCAGGCCGAGAAAGGCCAGGATCATCCCCAGGATGGCCAGGGCTTTCTTGTCCATGGTGATCTGGGCCATGCTGCTCCGCTCCAGGGTTTTCAGGACGGGATCAGGCCACGTCGGGCGTGAATCCCAGTGTACACATATTCTTCACCTTTTGTCACGGCCCTCTCAGCCGCCCAGGAGGCGGTCCAGCATGCCTTTGGGCTTCTTGCCGTCAACCTTGGCCAGGCGGCCCTTGGCGTCGTATTCCCGGACCTCGCCCATCAGCTTGCCCTGGCGGTATTCCGAGCGCTCACGCACCTTCCCGTTCTCGTGGAAGAGCACCCGCTCGCCGTGGCGCTGGCCGTCCTTGTACCCGGTCTTGGCCAGAAGCCCGCCCGAGTCGTAGAACTCCAGCCAGTCGCCCGCGAGCTTGCCCGCCTTGTAGGGGATGCGCTGGGCCAGCTTGCCGTCCTTGCCATAGATGCGCGCCTCGCCGGACAGGTTCCCGTCCTCGTAAGGGTACTCGGCCACCTTGGCCCCGGACTCGCCGTACACGGTCATGAGCCCGTGCAGCCGGCCTTTGCGGTAGGAGCTCCGGGAACGCAGCACCCCGTTCTGGTAGGCCAGGGACTCGCCGTGCGGCGCGTCGTCCAGGTACTGGGCCTGCTGCACCAGCTCGCCCTTCTCGTTGAAGAACGCGACCTCGCCGGTGAGCTTGCCCTCCACGAAGCGGGAGCGCTGCATCACGCTGCCGTCGGGATAGAAGAGCGCCATGTCGCCGTGCAGCACGCCCTGGCGGTACTCCGAGCGCTGGGTGACGGCCCCGGCCTCGTCCTGCACCGTGACCTCGCCGTCCAGGGGCGGGCTCTCCTGCGCCGGGGCCGCCTCGTCGGGCGCGGCCTGGGGGGGGACTTCGTCTTCCGCCATCTCAACCCACCTTGATCATGCCGCCGGCGATCTTGACCATGGCCGACCCGTTCACGTCCACCATGGGGCCGGAAACCTTGGTCTGGGCCCCGCCCTTGACCTCGGCGTTGGCCCCGGCGTCGAGCTTGGCGTTGGCTCCGCCCTTGCCCGTGAAGTTGGTGCCGGCCTTCACGTCGGCGTTCTGGCCGCCCTTGACCGTGATGTTCTGGGAGGCCTCCATGGTCACGTTCTTCTTGCCCTTGATGGAGACCTCGCCGTCCACGGAGATGGTCAGGTCGCCCTTGATGGTGAGGGAGTAGTTGCCGTCCACGGTCACGGTCTGGTTGCCCTTGACCTTCAGGGTGCGGTTGCCCTTCTTGAGCTCGTGGGTCTCGTTGCCCTCGTCCAGGGTGGTGGTCAGGTTGCCCTTCTTGATATCCCGGGTCTCGTTGCCCTTCTCGATGGTGGTGGCGAGGTTGCCCTCCTTGATGGTCACGGTGCGGTTGCCCTTCTCCACCGTGAGCACGTCGTGCCCCGCGTCGGCCTTGGCCGCCTTGAGGGTCACGGTGCGGTTGTTCTCGATCTCGGTGAGCATGTCCTTCTCGGCGTGGATGTAGATCTCCTCCGAGTCCTTCTTGTCCTCGAAGCGCAGCTCGTTGTATTCGCCCGCGCCCTCCTTGGAGGACTCGCTCTTCACCGTGCTCCGGGTCTGGTTGGCGGGCAGGGCGTAGGGCACGGTCTGGGTGGCGTTGTACACGCAGCCCGTGACCAGGGGCCGGTCCGGGTCGCCGTTCAGGAAGCTCACCACCACCTCCATGCCCACCCGCGGGATGAAGATGGAGCCCCAGCCCTTGCCGGCCCAGGAGTGGGCCACCCGCACCCAGCAGGAGGATTTCTCGTCGGTGTAGCCGTCCGCGTCGCCCTGGTAGTCCCAGTGGAAGCGGACCTTGATGCGGCCGTACGAGTCGGTCCAGATCTCCTCCCCGCTCTTGCCCTTGACCACCGCGGTCTGGGAGCCGTGGATGCGGGGCCGGCGGGTCCTGACCCGGGGCCTGGCCACCACCGTGGCGGGCAGGGCCGTGAAGGTGTTGGAATAGCCCTGGTGCGAGGCGTCGTGCGCCACCTCGGCCAGCACGTATTCGGCGTTGGCGTCGGTGCGGGGGTGGTTCTCCAGGGTGAACTTGGCCCCGGCGAAGAAGCCCCGGCAGTGGCCAGCGCCGGTGAGCTGCAGCTCCTCGGACTCGAAGGCGTCCAGGCGCAGGCCGGCCTTGGTCTCGCCCTTGGCCTTCTCGGTGAACCCGCCCGGGTACTCGGCCAGGCCGTGCTTGCCCGCCGTGCCCGTGGACTTGGCGTGCAGGTCCGTGGCCGGGGTCTCGAAGTTGTAGTCATCCATCCAGAATTCCTTGGGGATGACCCGCTTCTCCAGGCGGCAGGAGGTGACGAGCTGCTCGGGCCAGTCCACCCGGCGGCGGTCCTCGAAGCCCACGGTGGCCGGCCCGGCCGCCGCGGCGTAGGCGTCGGCCGCATTGGCCAGGACCAGGGTGTGCTTGTCCGCGGCGTGGGTGAAGTAGTAGAAGCAGCCCTCGTCCTCCAACAGGCGCGACACGAAGTCGAAGGTGGACTCCTGGTACATGACGCAGTAGTCGCGCGCGGCGAACGAGCCGGTGCACTTGTTCTCGTAGTCGGTGTAGGACAGGTCGCCGAAGACCTTCTCGATGATCTCCAGGGCGGTCATCTCCTGGAACACCCGGCAGTCCACGTGCTGCTTGAGCACCCAGAACCAGGGCTTGAGTTCCGCGAAATACGTGGTGTAGCGGCCGTCCCGGCCGCCCTGGGCGAATCGCGTCACCACCCCGTTCACGTAGCGCGAGGAGTCGTCGGGCATGGTGATGGTGACGCAGGCGTTCTGGCCCACGATGGAGTCGAAGGCCAGGGCCGCATCCTCGGAAAAGAGCTCCAGGTCGAAGGAAAAGGGCTCGGATATGCGTTCGACGCCGCGCATGGAGCGCACCAGGAGCGTGTCCGCGCCCAGGGGGCTGGAGAAGGTCAGGTAGGTGGACGCCTGGGTCACTGCGGCCATGGTGGGACTCCTCTACTCTTCCCCGCCCGAGCGGCGGCCGGCCATGCGGGCCTTGAGCTCCGCGTACCACTGGTTCCAGCCCTTGTACTCCGGCGGGATGAGCTGGGACACGTCGGAAATCTCCCGGTCCAGGACCCGCCGCCGGGGCCGGGGGGCCGCGGCCGGCTCCTCCTCCGCCGGCAAGGCCGGCTCGACAGGCGCGGCCGGCGGAGCCGGCGGGATCAGGGTCGCCTGCGGCGGGTCGGCCGGGGCTGGGGGCGGCGTCGGCGGGGCCGCGGGCCGGAGCGGTTCGGGCTGAGGCGGCGCGGGCCGCGGGGCCGCGGGCGCGGGCCGGGCCGGAGCCGGGACCACGGCCCGGGGCCGTGGTCCGAAATCGAAGCAGAACTCGCCCTTGTCGTCCACCCCGATGTGCGCCCCGTCCACCCGGTCCTGATAGGTGAGCAAAAGCAAGAGCTCCCGGGACAGCTCGGGCAGCAGGCGGTGGTTCACGATGGCGTCGATGGTGCGCGCGCCGGACGGGGCCTCGGCGCAGGCCCGGGCGATGGCCCGGGGCACGGCCGGGTCGATGGTCAGTTCGGCCCCGTGGTTGGTGCGCAGCCGGTCGGCGAGCCCGGCCAGCTTGAGTTCGGCGATGGCGGCCAGGTCCTCCCGGCCCAGGGGGTAGAAGGGCACGATGTCCAGCCGGCCCAGGAAGGCGGGGCGGAAGTGCGCGGCCAGCTCGGGCCGGAGCCGGGCGGCCAGGTCCTCGTCCGAGGGGCGCTGCGGGCCGCGGCAGGACTCCTCGATGGTCTCGGCACCCAGGTTGGTGGTGAGGATGATGACCGTGTTGCGGAAGTCCACGGCCCGGCCCTCGCCGTCCTCCATGGTTCCCTTGTCGAACACCTGGTAGAACAACTCCAACACGTCCGCGTGGGCCTTCTCGGCCTCGTCCAGGAGCACCACGCTGTAGGGCGTGCGGCGCACCGCCTCGGTAAGCACCCCGCCCTGGCCGTAGCCCACGTAGCCCGGGGGCGCGCCCTTGAGGCCGGACACGCTGTGCGCCTCCTGGTACTCGGAAAGGTTGATGGTCACCCGGTTGCGCTCCCCGCCGAAGAGCAGGTCGGCCAGGGCGTGGGCGGTCTCGGTCTTGCCCACCCCGCTGGGGCCGGCGAACAGGAACACCCCGGCGGGCTTGGCCGGGTCGGCCAGGTCCGCGCGCCAGGCCCGCATGCGCCGGGCCACGGCCTCCAGGGCCTGGGGCTGGCCCTTGATGCGCCGGGCCAGCTCCTCCTTGAGCACCAATACCGCCTTCACGTCGTCGCGCAGCATGCGGCCGGCCGGGATGCCGGTCCAGCCGGACACCACCTGGGCCACCACCGAGCCGTCCACGGCCAGGTGCACCAGGGGGCTGCCCGCCTGCACCTCGGCCAGTTCGCGCACGAGCCTGATGCGCTCGGCCTCGGCCACCGCCGCGGAGCGGCCGGGCGCGGGCTTGGCCAAATCCAGGACCTGGCGCACCAGGCCCAGCTCCTTCTTGAGCCGGGCGGACAGGCGCTCGCACTCGGCGGACAACTCTTCGGCCGCGGTCCGCATCTCGGCCAGGCGGAAGGCCCGGTTGCCCACCGCGCCCTCCTCCCGGTCCAGGGCCTCGATCTCCGAGGTCAGGCCGGAGAGGCTCTGCACCATGCTCTCCAGGGGCAGGGACAGGCCGGTCTGCTCCATGGCCACCCGGGCGCAGGCGGTGTCCAGGAGGCTCACCGCCTTGTCCGGCAGGCGGCGGCCGGTGAGGTGCCGCACGGACAGGCGCACCGCGTCGCGCACCGCCTCGTCCGCGATCTCCACCCCGTGGTGGGCCGCGAGCTTGGCCGCCACCACCCGCAGTATCTCCACGGCCATGGCCTGGTCCGGCTCCTTCAGGTGGATGGCCTGGAAGCGCCTGGCCAGGGCCGCGTCCTTCTCGAAATACTTCTTGTATTCGGCCCAGGTGGTGGCCGCGATGGTGCGCACCTCGCCCCTCGCCAGGGCGGGCTTGAGCAGGTTGGCCGCATCGGAACCGCCGGCCGGGCCGCCCGCGCCGATGAGGGTGTGGGCCTCGTCCACGAAGAGGATCACCGGCGTGGGGGAATTCTTCACCGCGCGCAGCACCGCGCCCACCCGCTCCTCGAACTCGCCGCGCACCCCGGCCCCGGCCTGCAGGAGGCCCAAATCCAGGGACAGCACGGCCACGTCCTTGAGGGGCGGGGGCACGTCGCCGGCCGCCACCCGCAGGGCGAAGCCCTCCACCACCGCGGTCTTGCCCACCCCGGCCTCGCCCACCAGGATGGGGTTGTTCTGGCGGCGGCGCATGAGGGTGTCCACCACCTGCCAGATCTCCTGGTCCCGGCCGTGTACCGGGTCCAGCTTGCCGGCCTTGGCCTGGGCCGTGAGGTCCAGGGTGTAGCGGGCCAGGGTGTCGGAATCCCCGGCCCCGGCCGGGGGCGGGGCCGACGCCTGGGCCTGGGCCTCGGCGCGCCACACCGACGACTCCTCCTTGGACGCCTTGACGATGGCCCGGCACTTGAGGCGCAATGCCTCGCGGTCCAGGCGCAGGAGGGCCGGGCAGGTCTCCTTGAGCCGGGTGCGCAGGGCCTCGTCCGAGAGCAGGGCCAGCACGAGCGCGCCGGAGCGGGTCTGGGGCCAGTCCAGGTGCACCGAGGACACCACCCAGGCGTCCTCCAGAAGCTTCACCAGTGCGGCGGACAGCACCGGGGTCCGGGTGGAGCCCCACTTGAAGCCCTCGGCGGCCTTGGCCAGCTCCGAGCGCACGTTGGTCTCGCTCACGGAAAAATGGCGCAGGATGGCGGCCAGGTCCGAGTCGGGCAACTCCAGGAGCTTGAGCAGCACGTGCTCCGGCTCCACCTGGTAGTTGGTCTGGTACGCGCACAGCTCGGAGGCGTTCTCCAGTGCGCGGCGGCAGTAGTGGTTGAGCTTGGCCGCCAGGGCGGAGGCGTCGAGCTTGAGGCTCACGCCGCGTTTCCTTGTCCGGCCTTGGCCCCGGTCCCGGGCCAGTGCCGGGGATGGAGCGTGACCGCGCCGTCGGCGGTGGCGGGTTTCGAGCCCAGCCAACTGGTCCAGCCCAGGCGGGGCGGAACCTTCGGGTCCAGGTGCAGGGTCGGGACCTCGGCCGCAGCAAGGCGCAGCACCACGTCGAACTCCAGGGTGGGGCCGGCGTAGAAGCGGGCCAATCCGGCCAGGGGCGTGAAGCCCCGGCCGCAGGGCAGAAGCTCCAGGAACACGTCCAGGCGCATGGGCCCCAGCTCCACCCGGAACCCGGACTGGGGATCCCAGGCCCGGGACCCGAGCACGGCCTCGACGCCCAGGGCGTTGTTGGCCGCGGTGTCCGGGGAGAGGCCGAGGCGGGTGCGCTCGTCGGGCTCGATGTCCACGAACCCGCCGGTAAAGGGGACCACCCGGGCCGGCACCCTGAAATAGTCGGCCAGCACCAGCTCCAGGCCCTTGGCCGAACGCACCTCGCAGGCCAGGAGCGCGGCGTAGCGCAGGAGCGCGCCGTCGGGCAGGCCCAGGCGGTTGCCGCGCAGGCCCCTTGTGGCCATGCCCACCAGGGAGTGCACCCACTCGGCCACCCCGGTGTCCGCGGGGCGGCGGTGCTCGAAGCCCGGGCGCAGGGCCTTGCGGGTGCGGTAGAGCAGCGAGGCCAGGCGGTGGTTGAAGATGTCCAGGAAATCGGCCAGCACCCGGTCGCCCTGGCGCGTGCGCTCCACTACCAGGTCGGTCCAGGGCGGGGGCAGCGGCCCCAGGGCCCCGGCCAGGCCCAGCACGTTGATCTCCATGCGGGCCGGGGCGTCCTCGGACTCGGGGGCCCGGACCTCCTGCACGTCGCTGGCCGGGAAGCCGTGACTCACCCGGGAGGAGATGCGAACCGCCTCCCGGGAGCGGTCCACGCCCTCGCCCAGGGGGCTCTTCCAGGGCCGCGCCATCTCCAGCAGGCGCAGGGCCTGGTAGAAATCGAAGCGCCAGCCTTCGGCCTGGAGCCACTCGGCTACAGAAGCGGACGATCGCCAGCCATGGGCGGCCATTGTTTCCACACCCCTTGGCGCTGCATGCTGCGGACGGTCAGGCGGGTAAAGGAGTTCACCCCGGCGTACAGGGCCAGGAAGCGGTTGAGCACCGCGGCCAGGAGAAAGGCGCTCGCGCCCACATAGAGGTTCTCGTCAAAGGTGAGGTCCACCTCGGTGCCGCGCACGAAGCCGCGCCAGGCGTCGCGCCCGGCCCGGCGGGCGGTGCGGCGGATGGACATGGCGCGCAGCCCGGCGATCTGCTGGGCCACGGCCGCGTCGTCCGGGCCGCTGTACAGGGTGAGGATCTCCTTGAGCGCGGCCAGGCTCCCGGCCTCGTTGGACAGGGAGAGGTGGTTGAGCGACAGGTGCGAGATGAGCCGCCACAGGGCCGGGCCGGCCAGGGGCGGGTCGAGCTGCAGCGTGGGCCGCCGCAGCAGGCGGATGGCCTGGAGCGGGGCCGCCCGCTCGATGGCCAGGGCCGCGCCCATGGGCACTTCCTCGGCCGCGTGCCGGTTGGTGCACAGCACCCGGGCGAAGACCGACTGCACCGGCGGCTGGGTGGGGGTGAACCCCAGGTCCACGAAGGACAGGAGCAGGTCCGTGCCGGGCAGGTCGGGGTGCGGGTGCGGGGCGCGGCGGGCGATCCAGAAGGCCTTCTGGCCGCGCAGCTCCTGCTGGTGGGTCACGGAAAAATACGGGGCCCAGGCCCGGGACGAGGGTTCGCCCGGTTCCTGGGAGGCGACCTCGGTGATGGAGTGCACCTCGGTGAAGCGCTCCCGCCTGGCGTCGGCCACCAGGCGGTACTCGGACCGGGTTTGGTCCAGCCGGATGGGGTCGGAGATGCGCGGGAACAGGTTGGCCACCGGCGCGCAGCCCAGGCGGAAGTTGCCCGCGTCCACGCCCATGCGCTCGGTGGGCAGCCGGGAGAGCAGCACCAGGATGTCCAGGCCCTTGGTCGCGCCGGTGCCGGCCAGGCCGTCCAGGTCGCAGAACAGGTACTTCTCGGGAAAGGCGAAATACTCCTGGAGCAGGCGGTAGGCCGGGTGGGCCGTGGGCTCGTAGGGGATCACGTCCTCGTCGTCGGCGAACCCCACCGGGGACAGGGCCGAGGCGGGCAGGAAGCGCGGCTTGCGGACATCCCCGTCCGGGAGCAGGACCACGCCCTCGCAGGCGCAGAACATGAGCTCGTACAGGGTGAGCGCGGTCATGCGCTCCCCGTCCAGGAAGAAGCGCAGCCGATCCAGGGCCAGCTCCTTGATGGGGCCGGCGGAGGAGGCCAGGCGGATGCGCAGGGCTCCGGCCACCTTGGGCCGGGAGTCCAGGAAATCGTACTGGTCCACGGACTGGAACGAGGCCTCGGCCACGTCCAGGGGCCAGAGGGTCACCGGGTAGCAGGTGCGGAACCGGCAGGTGAGCCCGGCCTGGCGCGCCTCGGCCAGGAGCGGGGTATGCCGGGGGATGAGGTGCCCGGTGGTCAGCTCGCCCTGGCGCGGGTCCGGGGTGAACCGGGCCACGGACAGGGACGGCGTGGGGCAGAGGAAATGCGGATAGAGGATGCCCAGAAGCGAGGCCGAGACCAGGGGCAGCTCGGACTCGATGGCGTTCTGCACCCGGCCGGTGAGGAAGGCGAAGCCCTCCAGCAGGCGCTCGATGTGGGGATCGGCGCACTCGTCCACCCCCAGCTCCAGGCGGGAGGCGATCTTGGGATAGCGCTCGGCGAACGCCGCGCCGTCCTTGCGCAGGGAGGTCAGCTCCCGGCGGTAGTGGCGCAGGAGGTCGTCACGCATCGTCCATCCCCGTGAATGCCTCGCGCTCCAGGTCGTAGACCAGGGGGAAGGCGAAGGGTTCGCGGTCCTTCTCGGCGAGGAGGGTGGCGGTGATGACCACCGCCAGCCGGCGGATGTCCCCGGCCTGCTCGGCCACCTCCACCGCCGGGTTGGCCAGCCGCGGCTCGAAGGCCTGCAGGGCGCGCTCGATGGAGCGGGCCAGGCGGCTCCAGTCGCGGCGGTTGGCGGTGAAGAGGTCGCCGAAGTCGGGGATGCCGTAGTCCAGCACGGTCAAGTCCCCTCCCTCGGGAAACCGGGACGGGGAACTGGTCCGGGTGTTGAGCAGCCAGACCAGGTCCCGGCGAACGCAATCGCGGTACTGCCGCCGGGTCAGGGCCCGCTTCGGGACCGTCTCCGAGGCCCGCCGGGGGTCCTCGTCCACGAGCCGGTCCAAAAGCGGAGCCCTGACATCGGTCGGCGTTTGGCGCATGGTCCTCGCTTACGCGATCTCGTTGGTCTTCAGGTCGTGGGAGGCGGGCTTGGCGCCGGCCTTCTTGCCGCTCTTCTCGTCCTGCGGGTCGTACTCGTAGGTGACCTTGCCGTAGGACAGGGAGATGTTCTCCACCGGGATGTCGCCGGCGCCGCCGGAGATGGCCACGTTGGAGATGATGACCTCGTCCATGGTCACCTTCAGGTACGCCACCACCCCGCCCTTGCCGCCGTCACGGTAGCAGGTCAGGGTGGCCTTCTTGATGTGGTCGCCGCGCCAGTTGTGCTTGAGCAACTCCGGCGTGGCGATGTCCAGGTACTTGGTGAAGTTGAAGTCCGAGTGGTTGGCCCGCTCCACCGTGCCGCCGCCCGCGGTGGAACGCACCGGGGACTGGGGCTGGTTGAAGCTGTGGCTCCAGGACATGACCTCGATCTTGTCCTTGTTGGTCTTGTCCGTGGACTCGCCTTTGATCCCGTCTATTTCGAGATACATGTTGGTCGCCATGTGCGTCTCCTTGAGTGCGGTTCAACTCTCCCGGACCCGGCCTGTGCGGCCGGGCCCGGAAGGTGCATGGTCCCAGTTGCAGCGACCTCGGTCTAGCCACCAGCCGGCGGCGGCAGCTCGGCCACCAGCCGGATGGACGCGGTGAGCTCTTCCAGCTGGAAGTGCGGCCGCAGGAACACGGTGGCCTTGTACACGCCCGGCTTGCCCGGCACGTCCACCACGTCCACCCGCGCCTCGCGCAGGGGGTACTTGGCCTTGAGGGACTGGCCGGCGTCGTCGGTCAAGAGCACGTAGTTGCTGATCCAGTTGTTCAGGTACGCGCTGACGTTGTCGGCGGTCATGAAACTGCCGATCTTGTCGCGCATGATGGCCTTGATGTAGTGCGCGAACCGCGACGCGTTCAGGATGTAGGGAAGCACCGCGGACAGGCGCGCGTTGGCGTTGGCCTGGTTGGTGTTGTACACCTTGGGCTTGTTGGCGGTCTGTCCGCCGAAGAACGCCGCGTAGTCGGAGTTCTTGCAGTAGATGAGCGCGATGAAGCCCAGGTCGGACAGTTCCTTCTCACGCCGGTCGGTGATGGCCACTTCCGTGGGGCACTTGACCGCGATGTCTCCCTCGTCGGTGAGGAAGGTGTGCACGGGCAGGCCCTCCACCAGGCCGCCGCCCTCCACGCCGCGGATGGCCGCGGTCCAGGAGTACAGGGCGAAGGCGGTGGTGATGCGCAGGCCCAGGGCCCAGGCCGCATTGCCCCACAGGTACTTCTCGTGCACCTTGCCGTCCACGTTCTCCACGTAGTTGAACTCCTCCACGGGCACCGTGCTCGGGCCGTAGGGGAGCCGCAGCAGGATGTGGGGCATGGTGAGCGCCACGTAGCGGGAATCCTCGCTGTCGCGGAAGCTGCGCCACTTGATGAGCTCCGCGGACTCGAAGATCTTGGCCAGGTCGCGGGGCTTGGGCAGGTCGGTGAAGCTGGCCAGGTCGAACATCTTGGCGTCCACGCCGCCGATGAACGGGGCATGGGCGGCCGCGGCCACGCCGGACAGCTTCTCCAGGAGCGCGATGTCCTGGGGATGCCGGCCGAACTCGTAGTCGCCGACAAGGCAACTGTAGGGGTTGCCGCCGAAGGTGCCGTACTCCTCTTCGTAGATCTGCTTGAAGAGCACGCTCTGGTCGAACTCCACGGCCTTCTCCAGGTCGCCCAGCAGTTCCTTCTTGGTCACGTTGAGCACGCGCAGCTTGAGGCGGGTGGAGGTTTCGGTGTTCATGACCAGGTAATGCATGCCGCGCCAGGTGCCTTCCATCTTCTGGAAGTCGGGGGCATGCATGATCTCGTCCAGCTGCTTGGAGATGAGCTCGTCGATCTCCGCGATGCGGGAGTTGATCATGGCCGCGGTGTCGGTGCTGACGGTCATGGTCTGGTCGACCACCTGCTTGGCCAGCTCGCCCACCAAGTCCTTGGCGTAGTCCACCTGGGACTCGTCACGGACCATCTTGCCGTCCCAGATTATTTTTTCGAGCAGGGTCTTTTCCCCGGTTTCTTCAGCCATGGTATCGCTCCTTCGTGGGTAAACGTTGGGCATTCCGGCGGGGCTTAGCCCTCGGCCGGAGCCTCAGCGCTCTCGCCGCCTTCTTCCGCGGCCTCTTCCTCGGCGGGCTTCAGGGTGGCCAACTCGTCGGTATTGGCCAGGACTTCCTGGAGCATCTGGTCCAGGTCGTCGTTGCCGTCCAGCTTGGTGAGCAGGTCGGACAGCCGTTTGCGAGCCTCGAAGAGCTTGCGCAGGGCGGGCACCTGCTTGACCACGTTGACCGGCTCGAAGTCCTCGATGTGGCTGAAGGTCAGGGCCACGTTGAGCTTCTTGTCCTCGTCCGTGAGCTTGTTCTGCACCTGGAAGGCCAGGCGAGGCTTGGCCGAAGCCAGGACCTCGTTGAAGTTGTCCCGGTCGATGAACACGAACTTGCGTTCCTTCATCGGCGGCAGCGGCTCCTCGGGCTTGCCCGAGAGGTCGGCCATGATGCCCATGACAAACGGCAGCTCCTTCATGACGATGGCGTCGCCTATCTCCACGTCATAAGTGATCTGCACCCTGGGCGGGCGAACCCGGTCCAGTTTGTGTTGGATGCTTTCAGGCATGGATGTCCTCCTTTCCACAGTGGCCGGTTGCGGGTATCCGGGTAGCCCCCCGGGGGCGCCGAGGGGGAGAAACCTTTCCCTTCACCCTATAAAATTACCGCGTTCCATACTCCAATACAACATATATCTTTGTGACGGCGCAAGGTCTTCAACACCGTCTTCATTCCTCGTCGCGCAGCCGGAGCCCCAGCAGGCTGTGGATGGCGTGCAGGTCGCTCTGGTCGTTCACGATCTCCGCAAGCAGCTCGGAGAGGCTCATGTTGCCCCAGGAAACCGCCCGCTTGACCAGGTAGGGCACCGGGCTGTGCGGTTCGGTGGTCATGAGGTAGTCCGCAGCGTCGGACAGCATGCGGTAGGCCTCGGATCGGCTGCGGATGCGGCCCACGCGGCGCCCGGTCGCGCCTTCCGAATCGTCCATGGGCTCCTCCTCTCCATAGGCGGCAGGGGCGTCGCCAGGCTCGCCGGCCGACTCCCCGTTGTCCTTTTCGTGATGAAAATTCTCGGCCAGGCGGTGAATCTCCTTGAGGGTCTCCCGGAACTTCACCAGGCTGGGCGAGTTGCGGCCGCAGGCCGTGTCCAGGAAGGCCTCCAGGGCCTCGGTGAGCCGGAGGCACTCGGCCAGGTCCGCGGCCAGCCGCGCGAAGTGCGAGGCCGAGGTGAACATGACGCTGCCCAGAAACTTGGCCCGGGTGGTCCGGCCCTCTTTCTCGGCCTCGGCGTAGGCGGTCTTGTCGCGCACCGCCAGGTGCTCCAGGGCGTTGGCCGACTCCCAGTCCACAAAGGCGTAGGGCCTGGCGTCCATGTCCCGGGGCGAGGTCACGGGCACCAGCTTGAGGGTCACCGCCAGCTTGGCGTTCATCCAGTGCAGGGGGGACAGGCGCATCTCCAGGTCTTCGCCCTCGATGCGTGGATACATGCCCTCCCAGTAGCGCTCACACAGGCCGGAGATGAGGACCATGCCCTCCTTGAGCCCGGCGAAGCCGTGCATGTTGAGCAGGGCCTCGGTGAGCCAGGCGGCCAACTGGAGGTCCTTGCTCTTCTTGGCCAGGGCCTCCTCGCAGACCTTGACCACCAGGTTCCAGTCCGCCTTCTTGAGCTCGGACTCCCACACCCCCTGGGGCAGGGTGGGGTCGTCCATGCGCCGGGCCTCCTTCACCGTGTCGTAGGTGTCGGCATAGCGCAGGGATTCGCCCACCGGGTCGTCACCCGGGATGGGCGCGAGCAGGATCTCCATGTCCAGGATGGTCGGACCGGCAGGAATCCGGGACTGCGGGGCCGCGTCCGCCTCGGGCTGGGCGCTGTTTTCGGGCTGGGTCTCTTCCATGCTCACAGGGGCATCTCCTCGCTCAGGGAATCCGCAGCGGTATCCGGGCCTTCTTGCCGGCCGACGTCCTGGCCATCTCCTTGCCCAGGGCCGGGGCCGACACCGGGAAGTCGGGGGCCAACAGAGGTTCGGGCACCCGGGGCTTTTCCTTGGCCTGGTCCGGAGGCGGCGGCGGAGTGGTCAACTCCACCCGCATGAAGACCTTGGCCTTCTCCACTCCGGTGTAGACCACCTGGTCGGTGCCGGACTCCTTGCGGGCGGTGTTCTCGTCCACGGTCTGGACTTCGAACTTCAGGGTATGCGGCCGCACCCGGCGGAAGCGCAGGAAGTCGCCGGCCTGGGTGGCGTGGGCCCGCACCAGTTCCAGCAGGGCCCAGGGGCCGCGGTAGTCGAAGGCCACGCCGCGGTCCTCCACCAGGACCTTCTTCTGGCCCATGGCCGCAAAGGGGCGGATGCTGGAATCCTTGGCCCAGCGCAGGGTGAACTTGACCGGATCGCCGAAGCGCCAGAAGCCCTGGGTGCGCTCGCCCTGGTAGCGGAAGCGCTGGCTCCCCACGTCCATCTCCCAGGAGATGATGCGGTTGCCGCCCTGCTCGCTCTCCTGGTTGGTGCGGAACTCCACCACCATGCCGAACTCGGGCAGGTCCATGTCCGGCTGGGCCAGATAGGCCTTGAAGAACCCGCCCACCTTGTCCATGCCATCCAGGAAGTCCAGGGCCGGGGCCAGGGCGGGATACCGATTCTTGGCCGGGGCCAGGGAGGCGGCCGCGGTCTTGAGATAGGCCAGGTACACCCGGTAGAACTCGCGCACGTCCTCGGGATCGGCCTGCAGTTCGCCCGGCCCGGGCAGGGCGATGCTGAAGGGGAAACGGCCGGCCAGATAGCGGTTGAAGAACTCGGCCAGGTCCCCGTAATGGCGGTCGAAGTTTGCGACGGTCAGGTCCTCGCAGCGCTTGCGCACCTCGGTGAGCAGGGCGATGCGCCGCTTGGCGAAGAAGTCCTCGGCGTCGCCCGCGAGCAGTGAATCCGGAATCTTCTCCATGAAATTGGCCAGGGTGACCTCATTCAGGTCGTTCATGACCACCTTGTCCAGGGAGGCCAGGGAGTTCTCCGGCACCTTGTTGTCGTAGCGGTCCAGCTCCCGCAGGATGCGCTCCCAGCGCAGGATGAGGCGCTCGTCCGCGTCCAGCTGGCCGGGCGGCCGGTGCAGGAAGTAGGACACCAGGGGCTCGGCGAACTCGTAGGCCAGGCGGCGGATGCGGCTTTTCTGGGCGTCCAGGTAGCGGGCCAGCCCGCCCTTGTCCCCCACCCCGAAGGCGGCGAAGGCGAAGGGCGAGGCCCCGTCCCACCAGGAGGCCCCGTTCTCCCGGGGCAGGAAGAGGCTGTCGCGCTCCAGGAGCGCGTCGGTCTGCAACAAGAGGGCGTAGGCCTGGCGGTCGCAGGTGGCGGCCAGCTCGGCATAGGCCCGGGGAAGCTCGTACTGGTCCAGGAACTCCACCAGCTGGAGCAGGAAGGGCAGCGCCTCCTTGAAGGAACGCACCTCCATCCGGGCGTCGTCCTCCCAGGAACCGGGAGACAGGCCGCGGGACGCGGGCTCGAAGCGCTGGGCCTTGCCCACCAGGTCCAGGAGGTTCTTCTCCAGGCGCTGGGCGCCCATGGCGCGCACGGTCTCCTGCAGGTCCGCCGGGAAGGTGGGCAGCTCCTCGGACACGAAGCGGCGGTAGGGCTCGGTGAAACGCACCGCCTCGGCCAGGAGCCCGGTGTTCCACATGAGGCGCAGGCCCTCGGGGGATTCCAGCTTGGTGGGCTCGCCCTCGGGCTCGGCCATGAAGCGCTTGCCCGCGAACTCCTCCAGGGAGGCGCGCAGCCGCACCATGTCCGGCCGCAGCCGCAGCACCACATTGTTGCCGTCCATCTGGAGCAGCGGCCCGGCCACGTCGGTGCGCAGCCCGGCCAGCCGGCGCTTGAGCGCGGCGTAGCGGACCTCGCCCTGCTCGGCGTTCTCGCGCACGGCCTGGGCCGCGATCATGGGGGTGGCGCGGGCCTCCTCCACCACCTTCTGGTACTCGGTCCCCAGGTCCAGGATCTTCGAATTCATCCAGGCGAATTCGGGCCGGGCCAGGGCCTCGTCCACCGCACGCATGCGGGCGAGCACCTCGGCCACCAGGTTGGGGTTGCGGGCCAGCTCGCCGTGCAGCTTCTCCAGGTCGGCCACCTTCTCGCGCAGCTCGGCCAGGCGCAGCGGCACCGGGCTGGACTCCATGACCCGGCGGTACAGCAGGTCCGTGAGCTTGCGGTACTTGGCCAGGGACTTGATGCGGAAGATCTTGAAGCGGAAGGTGCGGTAGCGCGAGCCCTGGAGCGCCTCGTGGTAGTCCTGGGCGTCGCGGAAGAAGTCCTCGGGCAGGTCGATGCCGAAGAGGTAGGACACCAGTTCGGCCTGGGCCTTCTCGTCGGTGGAGTCCTTGAGGTTGTTGTACACGTCCAGGTGCCGCTCCAGGCTGCGCAGGTCCTCCACGAAGCCCTTGAGCTCCTTGAACTCCCCGGTCTCCTCGGGCAGGGCGTAGACCTTGGCCGCCGGGGGCAGGTCCACGGGGATGGAGGAGGTCTCCATCACGTCCCGGGTCTTCTGCACCAGGCCCAGGAACATGGCCTTCATGATGATCTGGTCATAGGCCACGGCCATGGACTTGGAGATGTCGCGGTGCAACCGGCTCATCCAGGAGCCGGGGATGAAGGCCGAGGTCATGCGGTTCTGGCGCACGTTGGCCATGCCCTCGAAGAGCCGCCGGGCGCGGACCCCGAAGTCGGCCAGCCGGGCCTGCTCGTGGGTGAGCAGTTGGAGCACCGAGAAGCCCTGCGCGAAATCGATGTCCTCGGCTCCGCCGGCCACGTCCTCGGCGATGCTCTGCAAGAGCGGCTTGAGCGCGGCCTTGTCCTCGCGCAGGGAGGCGTAGCCGCTCCACAGCCCCAGGCCCCAGACCAGGACCAGGCCCAGCGTAGCGATCTGCAGGGCCAGCACCGAACGGTTGCGGGACACCAGGGCGCGGCCCGCGGGCCGGGCCAGGTTGTATTCCGGGAACACCTTCTCGCCCAGCAGGTCGCGCACGAACACCGGGGTCCGGTTCAAGGTGTCCAGGCTGCCCTCCCGCTGCGGCGAACCGGTGAAGTACACCCCGCGCAGGAAGAAGGACTCGTGGTACACGCTCTCCTTGAAGATGCGGCGCAGGTAGCTGCGCAGGGGCTCGTACATGGCCCGGAAGCGCACCGGGAAGAGGAAGGAGCGCTCCGGGTCCTCCAGGTTGCGCTGGGTGGCGAAGACCTCGATCTGGGCCTCGGTGAGCTGGCGGTCCAGGGAGGCGAAGGCCTGGTCGGCCCAGTCCTCGGAAAAGGCGGTGTCCACGGTGTAGGGGTTGGACCAGCCGAACATGCCCGCCAGCAGGTTGCCGGGCAGGTCCTGGGCAAAGGCCGAGAAGCCCTCCACCACGTCGCACTTGGTGACCACCAGGTAGACCGGCAGGCGCAGGCCCAGGCGCTTCTGCATGCGCCAGAGCTTCTCCTGCAGGGCCATGGCCTTGCGGTCCGCCTCCTTGACCCTCTCGTCCAGGGTCTCGGCGCGGCCCCAGAGTTCGTCCGCAGGCACGGTGAGCACCACCCCGTCGATGGGCTTCTGGTGGCGGTGGCGCTGCAACAGGCGCAGGATCTTGTCGAAGGAGCGGTCGTCCGCGCTGCCTGCCGAGCCCAGCACCAGGTCCCCGGCCAGGTCGATGACGATGCCCCGGGAGAAGAACCACCACTTGACCGGGGCCGCGGAGCCCGGGCCGGCCTCGTCCGGCTCGCCGAAGGGCAGGTCCAGCCCCGCGCCGCGCAGCATGGTGCTCTTGCCCGAGCCGCTCTGGCCCAGGGTCACGAACCAGGGGATCTGGTAGCGGAAATTGCGGCCGGCCACGTGGGCGCGCAGGTGGCGCACCGCATCGCGGAAAGAGGCGGCGATGGACAGGCCGGTGGCGTAGACCTTGCGGGCCGGGGCCGGCGCCGCGGCCGCCGCCGGGGCAGCCTCGCCCTCCGCTGCCGGGGGCGCCTCCACCGCGGCCTCGGCCGGGGTGGGCTTGGCCTTCTTCTTGCGGGCCAGGATCACCACCGCGCCCAGGCCTATGAGCGCGGCGATGAGGAAGACCATGCCCAGGAGCATGGTGGGCAGGTACGGGGAGAGGATGGATACCAGGCTCAGGATGTGCTGCATGGCCGGTCTCCCCTACATCCCTGCTGCCCGGCCAAGGATCTTGTCGAGCACGCCCTCCAGATCCGAGGACACGTCCAGCCACAGCCCGTGCGAGATGACCAGGAGCAGCAGGGCCACCAGGGCCAGGATGGCGAACCACTTGCGCATGTGGGGCAGCCGGCGGGGCTCGGATTCGCCGAGCACCGCGGCGTAGGCCTCGGGGAACAGCTCCTTGCCGTGTTCGGTCAGGGAGGGGTCGCGGTGGTAGATGAAGGAGAACAACTCCCGGCGGTAGCGCTCCAGCACCGCGGAGCCCTCGTCCCCCCGGAACTTGCCGCGGAAGCCCAGGGACAGGGCCAGGAGATAGAGGGCGGCCAGTTCGGCGTTGGCCGGGTCGCGCTCGGCCAGCAGGGCCTCCAGCTTGCGGTAGAACTGCTCGCCCGCCACCTTGGTGCCGAACAGGCGGTATTCCAGGAGCCGGGCCTTCCAGGGCTCGCGGCCCGGCCAGTCCAGGTTCAGGAACACGTCGTCCGCCAGGGCGGCCATGATGTACTGGGCCTCGCGGTAGTACGTTGCCCCATAGTCCCCGCCCTTGCGCTTGGCGTCCAGGGCCTGGGTCTCCAGCAGGGTGGTCAGCCTCGCCCCCACCTCCGCGGCCGGGTCAACGCCCTCGCCCGAAGGCGCGGTCCGGTCCAGGGCCTCGCGCCGGGCCTGGGCCACGGCAGCGTAGTATTCCCTGAACTGGGTCAGGAGGAAGGATTGGCCGTAGTCCCGCAGGTTCATGCTACCGTCCCGGTGCGAAGAAATACACGGCTGCGGGAGCGGCGTCGGCCGCGTCCACCGTGTTCTGTATCATGAGGATCTCGCCGGGCAGCACGTGCTGCGGGTCCGGCTCGATGACGTAGAGCAGCACCCCGCGCGGGGGCACGATGTCCCGCTCGGCCTCCACCCGCTTGCGCGGCGCGCCCAGCACCCGGCGGTCCAGGAGCGAGGCCATGGCCGGCTCGGAGCCGATGACCGCCTCCTCCATCCAGGCCGCGGTGTCGCGTTCGTGCACCCCGCGGCGCACCTTGACGCCCACGGCCAGCCGGGCGCCCAGCCACTCCTCGCGCAGCACCAGGCTGAACACCCCGGCCTCGGCGTCGAAGGTCACCGGGGTGTAGGCCTCGATGACGCCCTCGTCGATGGCCCGGAAGGCGAAGTCCTTGAGCGCGGCGAAGGACCCGCGCATGTCCTCGTGGTCGTAGGGGTCGAAGGCCGGAGGCACCAGGCCCGCGGACAGCCCGGCCAGGTGACCGGCCAGGCCGCACAGGGCCAGGTAGAGCTGGAAGGGATGGGCCCGGCCGGTGGCCAGGAGGGCCTCCAGGGGCGGCAGGCCCGCGGCCAGGGAGGCCACCTGCATGCGGGTCTCCAGCACCATGGGGCCGGACAGGGCCGCGCCGGAGTCCACCTTGCCCGCCAGAAACAGGGCCTTTTCCCGGCAGCGCTCGGCCACCTGGGCGCAGAGCGCGAACAGGGGCGAGCCCTTGGGGGTATCCAGGGCCGGGGGGATGTATTCGGTGGTTTTAAAGGCCTCGTTCACGTAGGTGACCCCGGCCAGGGGCAGGGTCACGTATTTCTGGGGCGGGTCGTTGGCCGCGATCAGGGAGAGCCGCGGGGCCAGGCGGGGGATGTCCACCTCGCCCTCACCGGTGTTCTCGTCCGCCACGGGCTCGCCGGGCACGCCGGTGTAGCGGGCCAGGTCGCCCTTGACCTGGGCCGCGCCCAGCTTGCGCACCGGCACTGCCAGGCGGACCAGAATCTCGCTGCCCGAGAGCTGCTCGGCCAGGGGCTCCAGGGCGATCTCCAGTTCGGACTCGCCCTGGCGGTGGCTGACCACCAGGCCGTCGGGCAGCACCGCCTCCAGCTCCAGCACCCGGAAGATGCCGGCCAGGAGCAGGGTCTCGTCGATGCGCAGGGTGCGGATGCCGAAATGGTAGGGGGAGATGGAAAGATAATGGTAGTGGGCCAGTTCCTCGATACGGGTGGCGAACTGCTGGAAATGCGGCGGGGCCAGCAGCATGCCCTCGTGCCACTGGATGGCCGCCGGGAGTTCGCTGGCCCGCCTCACAACCGCCTCCGCTGCGCCGGCCGCGCCTGTTTGGCCGGCCGGGACCCTGATGTGGCGAGGGACATGCTATTCTCCCCTGACCGCGAGGCTGAACCCGCGCTCCTTGAGGGTGATGGTGGCGTCCTTCTGGGGGTCCAGCCGCACCCGGTGCTCTCCCGGGGTGTAGTAGTCGGCGTAGACCAGGAGCGAACGGCCGGACACCGTGTAGGGAATCTCGATCACCGGCACCGGGTCGCCGGGCACGAACTCGTATTCGTAGAGCAGGTAGTCCTCGTTCACGATATGGTCGCGCTTGAACTGGGCCTTTTTCTCGAACCACTGCCGGGCGGTGAGCTTGGACGCCTCGGTCTCGGTCTTCTCGTTGAACACCAGCAGGAAATCCAGGGCCACGGGATTGTTCAGGTTGGCGCGCTCGGTGTTGACCACGGAGATGCGCACCTGGCGGCCGCCCAGGCTGCGCACGTAGCGCATCCCGCCGCCGCAGGCAGCCAGGAACAGGCAGGCGCACAGAGCGAGGACTGCCGCGCGGGACGCGGCGGAGAACCGCAAGCTCATGCCCGCCACCCGGCGGCCCGGCTCCGGGTCGAGACGTCCGGCGCCCCTGAGGGACACGCATGGCAACGAACGCCGGCGCCGGGGGAAGAGCAAAGCATCAGCACAGCAACCTGTCCGATGTTCAAGGGTGTACTACATGAACGTCGCATTACATCAAGTGTACACCATGGGAACCCTAAGCTGTCAACGGGTTGCGCGCCATGGACCCGCGCCACCCCAGGGCCGGGGCGCCCTTCCTGCTGAGGAAACCCCATGGATTCAGATGAAGTATACGCGCATTCCAGACTCTTTACAACACCCCGGGGAAAAAGCCGCACAACAGTACGCCTGCGAGTCTAGAAAAAATTACAACAATGTTTAGCTTTGCAAAGCATCCGGAACATGTGCCCCAGAGCCGGCCAGAACCCCATATAACGCAGATCGATGCCATAGCATGCGGGGCAGAGCCCGGGCAACCCGGCTCAAAAAAATGGACGCCCACCGGGCCGAGGTCCGCCCGGGGAAAAGGGCAAGGGAAGAGGAAAGACGGGGGAATCAACCGGCTTTGGCCGCGGTCCCCTGGTCGAAGAAGCGGTTGGCCCAGTCCAGGGATTCGGAGTAGCTGCGGGCCACCACCACCTTGTCCAGGTTCAGGGCGGCGATGGTGCTGTCCACTGCATCCCAGTTGCCCGCCTCGAAGGCCTGGGCCAACGCCAGCCAGGGGCTGTAGCGGTTGAGCCCGCCCAGCAGGGCCTCCTTGAGTTCGGCCTCCAGGGGCAGGTTGGTGAGGATCTCGGCCATGGGCATCTTGAGCAGGGGCTCGAGCAGGGAGAACAGGCCCAGCATGAAGAGGGTCTCGCGCTCGTTGCTCTTGGCCCCTGCCTGCTTGGCCACGGACTCGAAGAAGCGGCCGCGCTGCACGCAGAGGAAGGGCAGTTCGGTGCTTTTCCCCTCGGGCGAGAGGTCGGAGAAGATGATGACCCGCAGCCAGTTGCGCACCTGCCGCCAGCCCAGCAGGATGATGGCCTGCTCGATGGACTGGATATTGATGTGGAAGGTGAACAGCGGACTGTTCAGGTAGGTGAGCAGCCGGTAGCTGATGGAGACGTCGGTCTTGATGGCCTCGGCCAGGCTGCGGAAGTCCGGCTCGTCCTGCTGGGTGAACTCCAGGAGCCGGAAGCGGGCGGCCTCGGTGGAGCTCAGCTTGCGGCCGGGAATGACTTTGGGCCGCTGGAAGAAGAAGCCCTGGAAGTGGGTGAAGCCCATGGCCCGGGCCTTGTCGAAGGCCGCCGAGTCCTCCACCCGCTTGGCCACCAGGAGCCGGCTGGGGGAGCGGGCGACCTTGACCCGCTCCAGAAGCCCGGCCTGGTCCTGGCCCAGGAGATCGAAAATGACCACGTCGGCCAGCTTGAGCAGGGCCTCGGCCTCGGGCCGGGCCTCGAAGTTGTCCAGGGCCAGGGCATAGCCCTCGACCTTGAGGGACTTGAGGGTCTCCAGCAGCTTGCCGCCTACCTTGGCCGACTCGGGGATCTGGATCACGGTGTTGGCCGCGGGCAGGGCCAGGGGGACGCCGTCCAGGATGGTCCTCTCCTCGAAATTGATGAGGATCTTCTTGCCCACCTTGAGGTCGTGCTCACGGCACAGGCAGATGCCGGCAGTGACCGCCAGGGTGGCCGAACCCGGGTCCGGGAACTCGGCCGAGACCGCCTCCACCCCGTCCCGGTAGAGTATCTCGTAGCCCCAGACGTTGCCCACGGCATCGAAAACCGGCTGCCGGGCCACGAAGGTGTCCACGTAGAATTCCCGGTGTTCCTGTTGCTCTTCCATGCTGGCTCCCGATGGGCTGGCGTCCGATGGGCGTTCCCGCGTCTTCCGGCCCTCCGGCCCGGAAATTTCCCAGTCCCCCCACGGCGGCGTCCAGGGCACTATACCCCAGCCGACGCGATTGCTCAATCATCTTGTCAAGAAATGCGGGAACTTTTACGCGCTCGCCAGGGGGATTCCCCCAGCCCTGCCACGCGCCCGGAATTCCCCTGTCCGATACCGGCTTGACGAAAAGTCAGCATTTTGAAATTGTACGACTTCTAGGCCCAAGGCTTTGTCTTCCGCACACTTGAAGCCAGACTTCACCCTCTGCTTGCCGGGGAGGCTTGCCCCTCCCGTGCCGGAGTACGCCATGCCCGTTGTCAAGGATGACCACCGCGCCGAGACGTACATGGAGACGGTCCGCGGTTTCGTCCTGGACGGCCAGGGAGAGTTCCTGGCCTGCTCCGACGACAAGCTGTTCCTGGACCTGCTGCGCAAGACCCTGCGCCTGCACGCCCAGGTGGGCACGGGCTGCCTCAAGGTTCTGCCCCAGGGCCGGGACCTGACCCGCGAGATCCGGGCCAGCAGCGCCAGCCCCCGGCTCATCCTCTTCGTGGAGAGCCACCTCTTCGGCCTGGACCTGGGGTCCCGCGTGGCCGCGGCCAAGGCCTCCCTTCCCGGCATGCGGGTCATCGCCCTGACCAGCGATTCCGAGGTGACCGAGATCGCGCTCATGCACGAGAACGGGGCGGACAACTTCATCGTCAAGCCCATTGCGCTGCAGACCCTGCTGGTGAAGATCGCCTACACCATCAAGCCCGACACCGAGTTGCGCCGGCTCCTGGACGAGGGCCACAACCGGCTGGCCCAGGGCCTGCACCAGCAGGCCCAGCGCCTGGCCCAGGCCGCGCTGTCTCTCAAGCCCGACGGGGCCGCGGCCTTCATGCTCCTGGGCGACTCCCTGGCCGCCCAGGGCCACAATCCCGAAGCCCAGGAGGCCTACGAGGCCGCGGCCGCCGCCTCCCACATGTACCTGGCCCCGCTCAAGCGCCTGGCCGCCCACCACCGCAAGAACGGCGACCACGGCCGCTGCCTGGACTACCTCACCCGCCTGGACCGGCTCTCGCCCCTCAACCTGGCCCGCAAGCTGGACATGGGGGACATCTGCCTGGCCATGGGCCGGGAGGACGACGCCAGGGAGTGCTTCGGCAACAGCCTGGAACTGGTGCGCAAGAAGGCCCGGGACCAAGCCCTGGACGTGACCGAACGCATCGGGGCCATCTATCTCGAACACGACAAGCCGGCCCAGGCCGAGGCCTATTTCCGCCAGGTCATCGAGCGGTCCAACGGGGACGGCCTGTCCTCGGCCGACGTGTTCAACAAGATGGGCACCTGCCTGCGCAAGCAGGGACGGGCAAAGGAGGCGGTGGAGGCCATCCGCAAGGCCCAGGCCGGCAAACCCGGGGACGAGAACATCGCCTACAACCTGGCCCTGGCCCTGGCCGACACCGGGGCGCACCAGGCGGCCTGGGGCCAGCTTTCGGCCATCCTGGAGAACAATCCCCGCTTTGCCGCGGCCAGCCACGTGATCGCCGCCAACTTCGGCCAGATCGCGGCCGGCGCCCTGCGCTACGACGACGCCCGCGCCCACCTGGAGACCTCCCTGCGCATACGCCCCGACTACGCCCGGGCGCGCGGCATGCTGGCCAAGATCGGCTGAACCGCCCTACTTCGCGAAGCGCAGCCGCGCGAAGCGCTCCGGCATGTGGGCGTCGAACGCGCCGTGCGGGGACAGGGCCCAGGCCGCGGGCCGCAGGAGGGGCAGGGGCCGGCCCGCCGCGTCCTTGAACTCGAACCGGAACACATTGGCGGCCCAGGCGTCGCCGGGCCGGGGCGGCAGTGCGCGGCCGTCCGCCAGGGGGGCCAGCCCGGCCCAGGGGATGGCCAGCTCCAGGCTCCAACCCCGGTCCCGATCGCGGGGATCGTTCAGGGTGCCGTCCACGGCCGCTGCCGCGGCCAGGCCGGGCAGGTCCGCGTCGATGAACCCCACCCGTTCGCCCCGGGGGTGCACGTGGTCCCCGATGCCCGCCAGGCGCATCACCCGCCGGCCGGCCGGGTCCCAGCCGGGAGGGCCGTAGCGCCGGCCCGGGCCCAGACTGTCGATCCACACCCAGAACACGTCGTACACCGCGCCCCGGGCGTTCACCTCCACCTCCCAGTAGGCGTCGGCCCCGGCCAGGAAGAACTCCACGTCGTTCTCCCGGTAGAGCGGGGCGTCGCGGCCGGCCATGGTGGCGTTCACGTCCGGCTCTGCGCAGCGCGCGGCCAGGTACAGGGCGTGGTCGTCCCAGAGCAGGGCCGCGGCGGTGGAGAGCCACGGCGCGCCGCCGTGCACCAGGTCCGCGAAGCCCGTGGTCCAGGCCGCCCGGTCCCAGGCCGCCTCGTCCGGCCGGCCGTCGATGGCGGGCGGCTGCGCCGTGCGCCGGGCCACGAGCTCCGCCTCCCCGGCCAGGGCTGCGGAGGCCAGGAGCGCGCAGGCCAGGCCCAGCCAGGGGACAATGCGTGGAGAAGCCGCCATGGGGCGACCCTATCCCTGCCGGGCAGCGCGGACAAGCATGGCCGGCCTTGCATCCGGCCCTGTCGCGTTTGCGATGGCGGCCCGGCCTACAGCTCCACCGCCTTGACGCAACGCCGGCCCTGGTGCTTGGCCGCGTAGAGGGCCTGGTCCACGGCCTCCAGGGCCTGCTCCAGCTTCAGGCCGGCGCGAGGGGTCGCGGTGAGCACACCCACCGAGATGGTCAGGTGCGGGGCCACGGGCGAGGCCGAATGCTCGATGGCCAGGGCCTCCACCGCATCCATCACCCGGCCGGCGGTCTCCCGGGCCTTGGCCGCATCGGTGTAGGGCAGCACCGCGACGAATTCCTCGCCGCCGTAACGGGCCACGAAATCCCCGGCCCGGCGCATGGTGTCGGCCATGGCCTGGGCCAGGCGGCGCAGGGCCGTATCCCCCCGGCCGTGGCCGTAGGTGTCGTTGTACTCCTTGAAGTGGTCCACATCCATGAGCAGCAGGGACATGGGCTTTCCCGAGCGCATGGACCGGCTCCACTCCTGCTCCGCCACCTCGTCGAAACGACGCCGGTTGGGAATCTCGGTCAGGGCGTCGATGAAGGCGAACTCCTCGAGCATCTCCTGCTTGCGCTTCAGGGAGAGGTGCATGGCCACCCTGGCCTGGACCATGGGCGGATGGAAGGGCTTGGTGATGTAGTCCACCGCGCCCAGGGCGAAGCCCCGGGCCGCATCCATGACCTCGCTCACCGCGGTGACGAAGACGATGGGGATGCGCTGGGTGGCGGGGTCGCCCTTGAGCAGGGCGCAGACCTCGTAGCCGTCCATGCCGGGCATGAGGATGTCCAGGAGGATGATGTCCGGGGGCGAGTCGGACCGGGCGATCTTGATGGCCCGCTCCGGGGTGATGGCCACGGTCACCTTGTAGTCGCCCTTGAACAGGTCCAGGAGGATGTCGATGTTCTCCCGGTTGTCGTCCACGATGAGGATCTTCTCGCGTTCCATGCTTTCCCTCGGTTCAGGATTCCAGCCGGCGCAGGACGTCCTGCACCGCCTCGGCCGCGGCGTCGATGTCGAACTCGTCGATGCCCGCGGCGATGCGCCGCGCGGCCTCGTCCCCGGCGGCCCGGGCCAGGCTCTCCCGCAGTTCGCCCAACAGGGCGCTGGCCGCGGCCACGTCGTCGTCCAGGGCCCGGGCCAGCTCGCGCAGCCGGCCAGCCAGTTCCGGCCCCTCCAGCAGGGCTGCCGGGGCCTCCTCCCCGGCGGCGGGCTCCAGGTCCCGGGCGATGCCGGGCAGTTCCGCCTCCAGGCCCGCCACCACGGTCCCCAGGGCCGCCAACAGGTCGCGCCAGGGGCCCTGATCCGGGGCCAGGCTTTCCTCCCCGGCCAGGTGCTCCACGGCCGCGGCCGCGGCCGAGAGCTCCATTGCGCCGATGTTCCCGGCCACGCCCTTGAGGGAATGGGCCAGGCGGCGCACCCCGTCGAAGTCCTGGCGCTCGAGCTGGGCCCGCAGTTCCTCCGCGGCAGGAGCGAAGTCCTTGAGGAAGCTGGTGAGCAGCCGCAGGTAGAGCCGGGGCTTGGCGTTGGCCCGGTACAGGCCCAGGCCCGTGTCCAGCCCGGGCAGGCCCCGGGCGAAGGCCGCGGCGTCGCCGCCCTCCGCTTCCGGCGCAGGCCGGGACGCGGACCTGGCGCGCCCGGGCGGGATGTCCCGGACCCACTGGTCCAGGGTGCGGAAGAGGTCGGCCGGGTCGATGGGCTTGGTGATGTAGTCGTCCATGCCCGCCGCGATGCCCTTTTCCCGGTCGCCCTTGAGCGCGTGGGCGGTCATGGCGATGACCGGCAGGCCTTCCAGCCGCTTGTCCGCCCGGATGCGCCGGGTGGTCTCCAGGCCGTCCATCTCCGGCATCTGGATGTCCATGAGCACCGCGTCGAAGCCCTCGCGCTCCAGGATTTCCAGCGCCTCGCGGCCGTTGGCCGCCTCGGCCACGGACATGCCGCCGCTGTGCAGCCATTCCCGGGCCACCTCGCGGTTGACCTCGTTGTCCTCCACCAGGAGGATGCGGGCCCCGGCCAGGCGGGCCGGGGCGGCTGCGGTCTCGTCGGGCCGCGGCCCCTCGTCCCCGGCCAGGCCCGCCAGGTCCGAGGGCCGGCCGAAGAGCCCCATGATGGTGTCGAAGAGCAGGGACTGGTTCACCGGCTTGTGCAGGAAGGCGTCCAACATGGCCTTTTCCGATTCCTGCAAGAGGTCCTCCCGGCCGTAGGCCGAGACCATGCAGATGATGGGAACCTTGTGCAGCTTGAGCTCGCGCTTGATGCGCCGGGCGGTCTCGATGCCGTTCAGGCCGGGCATCCTCCAGTCCATGAGGATGAGGTCGAAGGGCCGCTCCGCTGACTGGAGCAGGTCCAGGGCCTCCATGCCCGAAGCGGCCTCCACCGCCTCCATGCGGAAGGAGGCGATGGCCGCGGCCAGGATCTCCCGGGCCGTGGCGTTGTCGTCCACCACCAGCACCCGCAGGCCGCGCAGGTCCGCCGGGGCCATGGCCCGGGGCTGCCGGTCCGCGGGCTGCTGGCCGAACACCGCAGTGAATGTGAAGCGGCTGCCCTTGCCCGGCTCGCTCTGCACCGCGATCTCCCCGCCCATGAGGGTGACCAGCCGGCGGCAGATGGCCAGTCCCAGCCCGGTGCCGCCGTGCCGCCGGGTGATGGAGCCGTCCGCCTGGCTGAACGCGTCGAAGATCGCCGCCAGCCGCTCGGGCGCGATGCCCTCGCCGGTGTCCGCCACCGAGAACTCCAGGGCGGACCTGCCCTCCCCGGCGTCCATGCCCTGGGCCAGGGCCACGGCCACCACCACCTCGCCGCCGGAGGTGAACTTGATGGCGTTGCCGACCAGGTTGATGAGCACCTGGCCCAGGCGCACCGGGTCGCCCACCAGGGCCGCGGGCACGTCGGCGCCGATGGACACCGCCAGCTCGATGTCCTTCTCGTGGGCCGCGGCGGAGAACATTTCCGAGAGGTTGGCCATGACCCCGTGCAGGGAGAACCGGGCCTCCTCCAGCTCCAGCTTGCCGGCCTCGATCTTGGAGAAGTCCAGGATGTCGTTGATGACCGCGAGCAGGGAGCGGGAGGCGATCTGGATCTTGCGCAGGTACCCGGCCTGGCGGGGGTCGACCTCGGTGCGGCGCAGCAGGTCGGACAGGCCCATGATGGCGTTGAGTGGGGTGCGTATCTCGTGGCTCATGTTGGCCAGGAACTCGCTCTTGGCCTGGGACGCTGCCTCGGCGGCGTGGCGGCTGCGTTCGGCCGCCTCGCGCTCCACGCGCTCGGTGATGTCCTGGACCATGCCCTCGATGACCGGCGCGCCGTCCTTGCCCGCCAGGCGGCTGGCCGAGAGCTCCACCAGCAGGATCGAACCGTCCTTGCGCCGGAAGCGGGCCTGCAGGCCGCGCACCGCGCCGTCGCGCGCCAGGGCCTCAACCAGGGCCGCGCGGTCCGCGGGATCGGCGTAGACCTGGGTGGTGAGGTCGGTCACCGCCGCGGACACCTCCTCGAAGGAGGCGTAGCCGAGCATGCGGCACATGGCCTGGTTGGCGGTCAGGACCTTCCCCTCGGGGGTGGTCTGGAAGATGCCCTCCACCGCGTTGTCGAAGATGGCGCGGTACTTCTCGGCCATCTCCCGCAGCCGGTCGCGGCCCTCCCGGAGCCTCTGGGCCATGGCGTTCAGGGTCCGGCCCAGGACCGCCACCTCGTCCCCGCCCCGGACCGCCACCCGGGCCTCCAGGTCGCCCGAGCCGAAGCGTTCGGCCATGTCCTTCATGGCCACCACCGGACGGGCCAGGCGGCGGCCGAGCAGCAGGCCGGCCAGGAGCACCACAGGCAGGGTGAACAGGAACACCTTCGCCGAGAGCAGCAGAAACTCCCGGCGGTATTGCAGGACCGTCGCGGCCGAGATGTCCACCCCGAGCACCCCGGCCCGGCTGCCGTCGGCGCGGAAGAAGGGCGCATAGCCCGACAGCCAGGTCCCCCACTGGTCGGTGTACACGTCGTGCTCCACGATGGGCTCGTCCAGGGTGTCGAAGCGCCCGGCCAGAAGCTCGCTGGCGTCCTCGTAGACCTCGCCCAGGTGGGCCACGTCCTCGGGATTGGACTCGGCGTCCACCACGAAGGTGATGGCCCCGGCGGGCCCCTTGCGCATGGTGTAGATGAAATGGATGTCGCTGGCCCCGTCGCGCACCGCCTGGAGCGCCCGCCGGATGGCCAGGTAGTCGGCCGAGCCCTCCTGGTCCGGGGACGCCAGGCGGTCGTGGGCCGCCACGTCGATGGCCGCGCGGGCGGTGGCGGCGATGTCCCGCAGCCGCTGCCGGATGTCCTGGTTCACCCGCTCGTGGGCGGCCTGGTAGAGGATTGCGGAGGTGATCCCGGACACGGCGGCGGCGAAGATGAACAGGACCAGGGCCAGCTTGTGGTGGATTTTGAACGTCATGGACCCGTCCCGGGGGTTGGGTGATGGGGAATCGGCCTTGCCTCGCCCAAGGCGGACCGGATTGCGCGCAACCGGTCCGCCTTCCACTGTACTCTCATACTGCCCACGGGCTGTACAGTGTTCAGGCGGTGAACGGCCCATGCCCGGCGGGGAGCGGCCACGCCGATCCCGCCTCGCCTGGCCCAGTGGCTGCGGGAATGAAAAAGGGGCCAGCATTTTCATGCTGGCCCCGTGTTTTTTCTGGTGGGCCACCAAGGACTTGAACCTTGAACCAACGGATTAAGAGTTCAAGGTTCTTTGTTTTCTGGAGTTTCCTTGAATTTCCTAATCCCTTGACAATCCACTATCTACGTACTATTCCGTTTCCTCAAGAACGCCCCGAGTTGGATATTCGGTGAGTACCCGGTGAGTACCCGAGAAACCAACGGACCAGGGGCGGGCCACCAACTGAATTCGGAGGGGCGGCCATGAAGCTCACGAAGCGCAGTATCGAGGCCATCAAGCCGAACCCGGACAAGCGGCGATACCTCTTCTTCGACGAATACCCCGGCCTTGGCCTGGCGGTGCAGCCCTCCGGCCGCATGACCTTCTTTTTCCAGTACCGCACTGCCGGGGGCCGGGCGGGCAGCGCCAAGCGCGTGTCTCTCGGCTCCTGGCCGGCCATGACCCCGGAGCTTGCCCTGAGGGAGGCCAAGAAGGTGGCGGGCAGCGTGTCCCAAGGCATAGACCCCGCGTCCGTGGCCCGGGAGAAGCGCAAGGCGCAGTCCGTGACCGATGTTATGGAAATCTTCTTCCAGGCCCACGTCGAGGCCAAGCGCAAGCCCCGGACGCAGAGCGATTACCGCTACATCCTGGACCGCTACCTGATCCCGCGCCTCGGGCGACACAAGGTCAAGGACGTGACCCGTCGGCACATCGAGCAGATGCACCTTGCCATGCGGGACACCCCCACTTCCGCCAACCGCTCCCTGGCCGTGGCGTCCAAGTTCTTCAACTGGTGCGAACAGCGCGGCTTCCGGGAGGACAACACCAACCCTTGCCGCCACGTCGAACGCTACCCGGAGCGCAAGCGGGAGCGGTTCCTGTCCGCCGATGAGCTTTTCCGCCTGGGGGAGGCCCTGGCCGAACTGGAGGGCTCCGGCGCAGTCACCGGACAAATGGCAGCTGTGTTCCGGCTCCTGGTGTTCACCGGCGCGCGCAAGGAAGAAGTCCTGACCCTGCGGTGGGACGCCCTGGACCTGGACCGCGGCCTTGCCCGGCTGGCGGACTCAAAGACCGGGGCCAAGACGATCCACCTCCCTGCCCCGGCCGTGGAAGTGCTGCGCGCCCTGCCCCAGGTGGACGAATACGTTTTCCCTTCCTCCGGCCGGCGCGGGCACCTGACCTGGCCCTACAAGGCGTGGGGGCGCGTCCTGGAGTGCGCCGGGCTGGACAACCTGCGGTTGCATGACCTGCGGCATTCCTTCGCGTCCGTGGCGGCCTCCTCCGGGCACTCCCTGCCCATGGTGGGGGCCATGCTCGGGCACACGCAACCGAGCACGACGCAGCGGTACGCGCACCTGGCGCAGAACCCCGTGCACCAGGCGGCCGAGGATACCGCCGCCCGGATCGCTGCGGCCATGGGCGGGGGGGGCAAGGTGGTGCGACTCAAGAAGTAGGCGGGTTGACAGGGGTGTTGACGTAGATACTATTGAGAGGTATCAGAATGGGCTGGAAGGTCACAATCGCCCCAAAGGCCCGCAAGGGCTTGGGCAAGCTCCCGGGTATCGTGCGGGATGCCCTGGTCATGCTCCAGCGCGACATCGAGGAAGGCGGGCCGGTACGCGGCAACTGGCCGAACTACGGCAAGCTGGGCAGGGGCCGCCACCACTGCCACCTGAAGAAGGGCCGCCCAACTTACGTGGCGGTTTGGGAAGAAGTCGCCGGCCAAGTCCGGCTTGTGGAGGTGACGTATGTTGGAACCCACGAGAAGGCCCCGTACTGACACGGTGGAGTTGCGCTTCCTGGTGCCCGCGGCCAAGGCCGAGGCGGTACGCAAGGCCGTTGCTCCCTTCGCCCTGGAGGAAACCAGCGCCGTGCCCTGGCGGGAGGCGTTCCCGGACATCACCGACGAGATGCTGCCCGGGGTCTGCCTGCGCGGGGCGCGGGGCAAGGAAGGCGTGACGCAGCGCCAGTTGGCAATGCTGACCGGAATCCCCCAGCGGCATATCTCGGAGATGGAGAACCACAAGCGGCCCATCGGGAAGCAGACCGCAGTGAAGCTGGGGAAGGCTCTGAACGTCAGCTACAAGGTGTTCCTGTAGACAGGAGCCGCACCATGAAGACCAAGTATTCTTTGGTGGATGTGGATAAACTTGAACGCGACAAGCGCAAGCATGATGAAGGATTTACTGAGGGCGCTGATACGGATGAGGAAATTTACGAACTTGAAGGGAGGCTTTGCAATCGTAAAAATCTTCCCTTTAGAGAAGTTAAAGATATACAAAGTCGCATGGACGTACTGTACGCCAAGAAAAAAGCATGGGCTGAATCCGACGCTAGAGACACAGAGCTTGAAAGTTTCGTTTTACCTGATCCAATGCCAGATGTAACGAATCCGGTTGTGGAGTTGGAGTATGAATTGCCGCCGATTATGGCGGTGGAAGGTTCTTCCGAGGACGAAGGGGAGGCCCAGCCCGCGGCAGCGGTGGTGAAAATCCAAAGGTCGCTTCTTCAGAGAAAGACACCACGAGAGGTGGCGAAGGCTCTTGCAAGCCTGCCGCCTGAAGTGGTGGCCGTTGTCCTGCACGAGCACATGCCCCAAAAGACGAGCCTGACCGAGATAGGGAGGATTCTGATTGGCGGGAGTCTGGACAACAAAACCTTCAGGCGCAGAGCGAAGGAGTTGCTTGCAAGGGCACCCCGCGTCAAAGTGATCTAACCTAGCGGGGGAATCCGCCCCACCTTTCCCGGCTTTTCCCCACCTTTCCCTTTTTTCGTGCCCCCCTATTCCCCTGTAAAAAGGGAACATTACGGGAAACCTCGAACAACGGAGGATTTCCGTATGCAAGCCGAGTCTGTTTCTTCCAAGCGCTATCTCAGCACCCCTGAAGCTGCCCAGTACCTAGGCGTCTCCAAGGCGTTCTTGGACAAATCCCGCTGCACCGGACTGAACAAGGTCCCCTTCACAAAAGTCGGCCGGCTCGTGCGGTATGACAGGGTGGCCTTGGACCGCTGGATGACGTCCCGCTCCACCGGCCAGGCGGCCTGAGGCCGGCCATGCGAAGGCAAAGAAAAGGCCCGCGTCTCCGGGGCTGGAGCGAACGGGCCAAAAGCAAAAGACTGGCAGGCAAGGCGAAAATAGCCCCCTTCACTACCCATGTCAACCTGTCCGCAATGACCTCCGAGGCCCGCTTCATGTGGGCCTGGCACACCTATCTCGCCCGGATTCGTCGGGACCAGGGGGAGGCGAACTATGCCTAGCCCCATCGGTGAGCCCCGCGAGCCCGGCCTGTACGGTGACGAACGGATATGGGCCGCCGCAACCGAGGCCAAGCACATGTTCCGGGCTGGCGTGCTCCTGGCCGACGTGCTGGATAGCCTCCGGGCCTGGAACCGTGGCCGGTGCAAGCCTCCTCTCGATGAACGCGAGCTGACTCTGTGCGCGGAAGCCTCCCTGCGGGCGGTGATCGCGCCGACTCCCAGGTGGACACCAGAGCCCCGGGTGACGGTCCTGCCGCTCAAGCCGGAGGTGGGTCATGTCTAGGCCCATCTTGCTCGTTCACCAGGAACACGCTTCCGCCGCTGCGAAAGCCAACCCCGACTATGAGGTTGTGTCCTGGCCGGCTACCGCGAACCCCTCTGAGGTAGACTGGTCGCGCCTGGAGGGCCGGGAGGTGGCCGTCTCCGACCTGGGCATAGGTCAGGAGAAAGCACAGGAGCTTGCCGGCATCATAAGAAGTGTAAGGAGCATAAGAAACGTAACGGAGCATAATGAAACGTCAGGTTGCGTAAGCCCATCGTCAGGGGAGCGTAAGGGTGGCGTAAGGACCACAAGCGATTCCGTGAGCCTTCTTGTGGGGCAGTTCATTGAACAATCCGAAGGAATCTTCACAGTTAGCGAGCTTTGCCAAGCCACCGGCTTGACCTCACCCCAAGCTCGCAACGCAGTCTACCAAGCCCTCTTAAGAGAGAAGAATAAGAATAAAATAGCTCGCGTGAGCTCGCGCAACGGAAACTACCGGCGAGTCGAAAGCGAATGCCAGGCCATAGACTTCCTGGCCGCGGACTGCTCCCCCGTCTCCCTGGCCCTGCCCTTCAAGCTGCATGAGCTGGCGGAGATCATGCCTGGGAATATCATCGTCCTGGCCGGTGAGCCCAACGCCGGGAAAACCGCCTTCTTGCTCAATGCCGTGCGGGAAAACATGGTCAACTGGCAAGTCCACTACTTCAACAGCGAAATGGGCGCGTCAGAGCTGCGTAAGCGGCTGTCCCGGTTCGACACCCCGCTAACCTCCTGGAAATTCCACGCCTGGGAACGGACGGACAACTTCCAGGACGCCATACGTAGCGGCCAGGGAGTCTTAAACGTCATAGACTTCCTGGAAATCCACGACGAATTCTATCGGGTGGCCGGCCAACTCGCGGCCATCCATGCCAAGCTCAACGGGGCCGTCGCCATCGTGGCCCTCCAAAAGAACCGAGGCACCGACCTAGGCCGGGGCGGGGGCATGAGCCTGGAAAAGCCCCGCCTCTACCTGGCTATGGAGCCAGGCAAGATCAAGATCGTCAAGGCGAAGAACTTCGCGGGGACCGAAAACCCCAACGGCATGGAGCGGCGCTTCAAGCTGGTGGACGGATGCAAATTCTACCCACAAAACGACTGGTCCCGGCCGGCGGAGAAGGCGGCATGAACGCGCCGGACTTGACCATCGTTTGGGGCAGCCGGGGGCAGGAGAGGGCCGCGGCATAGATAGGAGGGGAGGACATGGCTGACAAAACAAAAAGGAAACAGCGCGGCCCGGGTAAGCCCTGGCCCAAGGGCACCAGCGGGAACCCCAAGGGTAGGCCGCAGGGGAGCAGGCACAAGGCCACTCTTGCGGCCCTGGCCCTCCTGGACGGCGAGGCCGAGGCCCTGACCCGTAAGGCGGTGGAACTGGCCCTGGAGGGCGACACCACGGCCCTGCGCCTCTGCCTGGAGCGCCTGGCCCCTCCGGCGAAGGATAGGCCCCTGGACCCGGGCGCGGTGAAGCTCCCGCCCCTGGAGCCCGGGAACCTGACCGCGGCAACCTCCGCAATCCTGGAGGCCGTGGCCGCCGGCAGGCTGACCCCAGGCGAGGGGCAGACTCTAGCCGGCCTAGTGGAGCAGCACAGGAAGGCCGTTGAGCTGGTGGACGTGGAAGGCCGATTGGCGGCTATCGAGGCCAAGCTCGAAAGGGGGATGAAGCCATGAGCGTGAAGAGTCGCGTCGAAAAAATGGAGCGGGTGCTACTGCCCGAGAAGGGCGTTCCCGCCGATGCACTGGCCCTGGCCGCCGACGTCATGGTGTACGCGCCCGATCTGGCCTTTGGCCTACTGGCCGCCCGCGGGGAGTACGATGCCCGGAAGGACACCTCGCGCACGGCCATGATCCGTCTGGCCGTGCAGTTCGCGGAGGCCGGGCAGCAGCCCGTCGCATCCGAGGCCCAGGGGGACTTGAAGGCCAAGCTGGTGGACAAGATCAAGCAGGCCTGGCCCACCGAAACCACTGCCCAAGCCCGCCGCGTTGAGCTTGGGTTCTGAAATCCGAAGCCGCAAGGAGACCCCCCCATGGCCCTCACCGATTCCGCCCTCACCCGCCGGTCGCTGACCATCGAATAGGAATCCGCAGCAGCGCCTAGACCTCGGGCTTGGCCGGAGTCATGTGCATGCGCAGGGCCGGGACATCCACCGTGAAGGTGGCCAAGGCCCGGGCCAGGATGCCGTTGCAGAACGCCTCGAACTCCTTGGAATCCTTGTCATAGGTGGTGATGTTGCGCTCGTAGTAAAGGACGGTGAGCAAATGGTGGTCGGCATTGATGAGCGTAAAGCTCACCCCGGCACTGTCGTCAAAACGGGTGATTGCGCAAGGAACCATGACTCCCATATAGTCAAACTCAAAGCACTTCACCACGCCGGGCATGTCGCACATTGACTGCATGAACGACGTTTTTGCGGACGATACGGCGAGAAAGCATACGTTGTATCCGAACGAGTACCGCAGCGTGCTTCCGTGTCCCACGCTGGCCTTCACCGGAATCTCCATGTTGAACTTGAAATCCCCCCTGACCTCGACCCGCTGCACCACCTCGCCGTTGAACATCACGGCCACGGTGTTGCCGAGCCGGGACAGCACGAGTTCGTCTTTGGGATAGCCGGTGGCGAACTGGCGGGAACCGCAGGCCGACACCAGGGCCAGGACCGCGAACAAGACCAGGAAACGGGCGATGCGCTGCATGGGATTACCCTCCCCTAGTCTTCTGATAGAGGCTTGTCTTTCCCTGGTCAATACGCCTGTCCAGTCCCGCCATTCCAGGCCAACGGCCGTAATGCTTGGAAGAGACCGAGGCCGAACCGGCCGAAGCGTAGAACCTGACCACCAGATTCAAGGCGGCCTGCTTCTTCGAGGATGGGCCGCTTTTCTTATTGTGTGGCCGGCTCCGGCGCAAGCCCTCGCGATAGACCAGCAACCTTAAACCAGAATACTATCCAGAAAATGACTGCGGCAATGCCTGAAAATACTCCCACTGCGGGGATAAAGCTAAAGACAGCCAGAATACAATATGCCATTCCTACAGTTCGTGTTGATTTGAAGCGTTCGGGTATTTTTCTAGTTTCATACTCTTGTTTCAATGACATATCTATATTTATACAAATAACAAAGTTCCATATGACATTAAAGACAGGAACAAAGAATAGCCATAGAAGGCCTAGCTTCATTCTTCTATTATCTGGTGAGCAACGAAGAAGAGCCTTCCGCAGCGTAAGGCAATAGAAAATTGCGGGGAGTGATGCGAATGCAATTAATAATAAGGCTAACAATTCGGGAATACCAATGCCCCCCGCTTCTAGGTTCTTCTCGATATTAACCTCTGGTGATTGCGCCCCGTCTGGTAAAGGAACAAGGCGCGGCTCGGGTCTGGCTTGTTTATCCTGCTCCTCTAACATCTTCGCCAAGCGTTCCGCCCTCCGTTTGGCAAGTATCCTCTCAATATCGGATTGTGGCGCTACCTTTTTATTGTTGTTCATATATTTCATGTGAGGAAACTTATCATTACACATTTTTATAATGGCCCTGGCTGCTACATCGTTTTTGATATTCTTTAAATTCTCCATAATGCATTCATCGGCAGGGTAATCTTTCGTGTCTAATGAATTTTTGGTGTCTGAATATTTTCTTTTACAAATAGAAATAATAGCTTTAGATGCTAGATTGCTCTGTACGCCTTTTAAGTTTTCTTGAATGCACTCATCATAGTTGGAAGGACCAAACCATCCTGACCACGCCGGGGCTGAAAATAAGACTACCACCAGAAGAATAACCGTGGGTGCTATCCTTGGCGGCATGGTGGCCTTCCTACTGAATCGCCTTCGGAGCCTTGACGATTGGCTTGAACTTCCGGTTCCAGAGGTCCGTCACTTCCCGGGCCTTCTCCCGCAGTAATTGCCGTTGCTCCGGCGTCATCTTGGACGGATTGGGCTCGGGCTGCTCTTTCTTGTCCATGTCATTTCTCCCCCTGGCCCGCGGGCTTGCCCCGGTCCTCTTCCTCCTTCGGGACCTCCTCCCCCTGCCGCTCGGCGATCTCCCCGAACATCCGGCCGATCAATTCCGGGTCGTTCCAGTCCAGCGATTCCAGATAGTCTAGGTGCGCCAGCATCTCTTCCCGCGTCTTGGGCTGCGGCATCGGAAGGTCCTCCTGCCTGGGGGTGCTTTTGCCCTCCCTGTACTCCGGGCCTAGGGCCTGGGCAAGGGAGGGGGAGCCGTTGACACCCTGCCGACCTGGGGCGGATACTGCGCCATGCTCACGAGTCCCCTGGCCCTCTTCTCGGCCCTCGCCCTGGTGGCGGTCCTGGCCCTCCTGCTCCTGCGCAAGGTGCGGCGGCGGGACCGCGGCGGCCTCACGATGGACTTCCGCAAGGCCAAGGAATTGGAGCGCCGGAAGAATCGGGACCTCTCGGCCTTCCCCTGACCAGGCCGGCCCCTCTCCGCTCCATCTCCCCTGTCTGCTACAGTACGCCGTCACCAGAAACGGCCCGCCTGACCTCCAGGCTGACACCAGGTTGCATTTTCCCGGCATGGCGCGGGGGTGGCACATGGCCGAGGGGCGAAATGCGGTCCTGGGGCGAGGGGAAAGTGAGGGGGAAATCCCCCTCGTGAGTACCAGGTGAGTACCCGAAAAAAAGAGGGGTTCCAGTTTTCACCGGAACCCCTTGATTTTTCTGGTGGGCCACCAAGGACTTGAACCTTGAACCAACGGATTAAGAGTCCGCTGCTCTACCATTGAGCTAGTGGCCCGCGCGTGCGGCAGGGCGCTGATTTAGACTTTCGGGGCACCCTTGTCAAGAATTTCTCGGAAGGCCCGGAAAAAAACTCCTCACTCCGCCACGCAGACCATGCCGTAGGCGTCGCCGGTGAGGCAGGCCGCACCGCCGGCGCCGCCCACCTCGAAGGTGTTCTCCACCCCCACCATGCCCTTGCCCGGCACCCCGATCTTGGGCTCGATGGCCAGGGCCATGCCGGCCTCCAGGGGAACCTCCACCTTGTCCGCCAGGGGCGGGAACTCGTCGATGTGCAGGCCGATGCCGTGCCCGATGAAGCGCACCTGGTTGCCGCCCAGGCCCATGAAGCCCTCGGCCACGCCCTCGGCCTGGGCCATGGCCTTGGCGGCCCGCCAGAGGTCCTGGGGCAAGGCCCCGGGCACGGCCAGCTCGGCCACCCGGGCCTGGATGGCCATGGCCGCGTTGTGGGCATGGTCCAGGTCCGCGGGGATGTCCGCCTCCCGGCCCGCGAAGTACACCTGGGTCTTGTCGGTCTGGTAGCCGTCCAGGCAGAAGCCCACGTCGCAGGCCAGGGGATCGCCCGGCTCCCAGACCTTCTGCGCGGCGCCCATGAAGGGCAAGGCCGGGTGTGCGCCGCGCAGGCCCAAGGGGCCGTCGAACACGCTGGGATAGTTGCCCGAATCGCCCGCGGACACATGCCCCAGGAATATCTCCTCCCCGAACGCGCCCATGCGCATCTGGCCGCTGTGGCCCTGGCTGAAGAACACCTCCCAGCAGGCCACGGAAATCTCCCGCTCGGTCATGCCCGGCCGGATGCGCCCGGGCAGCAGGTCGTGCAGGCAGCGGTGGTGCCGCCTGCCGCAGTCGCGCAGCTTGGCCAGTTCCCAGGGGGTCTTGACCATCCGGCCCATGGCCAGGATGCGGTCCCCGGGCAGGAGCCGGCGCGGCGCCAGGGCCTGCTCCAGCTTCTGGCCCAGCATCCAGGACAGGCCCGCGCACTCCACGGCCACCGAGTCGCCCAGGGGCGAACCGGCCTCGGCCAGGATCCCGGCCAGGGGGGAGTAGCTGCGGAAGGGCAGGATGCAGGTCAGGGAGGACTCCAGGCGCGCGCGCTCGATGCCCTTGCGGGACAGGAGCACGGGCTCGCCCTCGGCGGGCAGCCAGCACAGGCCGTTGGCCAGAGTGCCGGTGAGCCAGTAGAGGTTCACCCTGGAAAAGGCCAACAAGCCCGAGGCCCCGGGGCACAGCTCGTCCAGGAGGGCGCGGCAGCGCGCCCAGCGGGCCTCCAGTTCGGCCCGGGGCACACGCTCCAGGGCTATGAATCCGGTCTGTTGCACGGCTGCTCCTCAACTCGAAGATGTGCGCGGTTCGCTCGTCGCCCAGCTAGGGCAAGACTAGCTGAAGAACTTGCGCAGTTGGTTCTCCACCAGCCCCCAGGGGGCCAGCATGGGCATCTTGGTCACGGTGACCCGCACCTGGCCGTCGGCCACGGCGTAGGTCCCTTCCACGCCCTGGCCCGAGAACCGGCCCGAGGCGGCGTCGCCTTCGAAATGCGCGCCCGCGGCACGGGCCTGTTTCTGGGCCTCGGCCACCAGGCTCTCCGGGTCGCGGGTGAGGGGGGCGGTAAAGGTCTTGGTCATCACGTCTCCTTGCAACGCATCTGCCGCCCGCCGGGCGGTCCCGGGGTTGTAGACCAGAGGGGTGCGGGAGGCAAGGCGAGGGGGAACGCCTAGGCCGAGGGCTTGGGGCGGCAGGTGTGGCAGCAGGACGCGGCGATGAACTCGCTGTAGGTGAAGAGGATGCGGCGCTCGCGCTCCACCCGGTCCGCGGGCAGGGGCGCGGCGGGGTGGGCCGCGGCCAGTTCGGCCAGGCGCTCCCAGCGGGGGATGGCGGCCATGCCCGTGGCCAGGCGCTGGCCGTCGGCCGTGGCGTGCAGCACCGCGTCCTCGGTATTGGTGGCCACGGCCAGGGGGGCCGGGCCGCCGGGGACCAGCCGGGCCGCGGCCAACAGCTCCCGGTCAAAGGACCCGGGCTGGCCCGCGCCGAAAAGGATGAGGAGCAGCGGCCGGCCGTCGTCGGCGCAGGCCACCAGGTCCGCCACCCGGCAGTAGTCCTGCCCGTCCAAGGGGAAGGTGACCCCCACCTTGGGCCGCAGCCGGTCGCGAGGGTAGCCCAACTCCTCCACCAGAAGCCGGGCCAGGGCCTGGCGGAAATCCTCGTAGGAGGTGTTCTCGACCTCTTCGCCGGTCAAATAGTCGCGGATGGTCTGGCCGAGGCTGGTCTCGTGCATGGGGGGGGTCAACCGAAGATGCGCTTGGCCGTGGTGTCCATGATCTCCTTGGCCCTGTCCAGGGAGTTGTCCGCGTCATAGGCCTGCTTGGCGCAGTTGTAAGCGTCGTCCCACTTGTTCCAGTCCACGTACATCTCGGCCATGTGCAGCAGGGTCTTGGGATGAGTGCCGTAGGTCTTGAGCGCGAACTTGTAGAGCACCTCCATCTTGGTGAACTCGCGGGCGCTCTTGTAGGACTGCACGGCCAGGGCCAAGGCCTTGCTGTCCTTGGGATTCTCGGAGATGGCCAGCTCCAGGATCTCGCCGGCCTCGAAGAACAGCCCGGCCTTGAGCAGCCGGCCGCCCACCTCGGTCTTGAGGCCCTCCTCGGAAGGGTACTTCTCCACCAGGCGCTTGAGCACGGCCTTGGCCTTGGGCATCTCCTTGGAGTCCAGGAGCTGCTGGCCCTGGTCCAGGGTGTCGCGGATGTCGTCGGCCTGGCGCTGCTTCTCGCCCTCGGCGGTCTGCGCCTCGGCGTGCTGCAGGTCCGTGAGCACCGCGGAAAAGGTGGCCAGGAGTTTGCGCTCCTCGCCCCGCGCAAAACGGACGTAGGGGCTGGTGTGGATGTCCTTGCCCGCAAAGTAGGCCTTCACGTCGGGGTGTTGGTTGAACTCTTTGAGAAAGTCCTGGAAATGCACCTCGACCTCGAACTTCTCCTTGCCGAAGATGGTGGACTCAATCATGATCTTCAGGGCGTCGCAGCAAAAGCCCACGGCCCTGGCCATGTCCCCCTTGAGCAGGTCACGGCTGGCCCGGGCGATGTTCTCGCGGACAATCTTGGCGGGCGTGTTGAACATGATGGTATCCCCTGTCGCCGTCCGGTTGCGGATGGTGGTTGTCTGTACAATGCGTCTTCATGTTTTGCCACATTGCACCACTTTGTTCAACTCTCAAGTCGCATTGCGCCGGGGTTTCTTGCCCCAGCCCTCTCCGCTCCGAACGAAGTAAGATAACCTACTGGAATGTCGACATATCGGAGGAACGATGCGCCGGCTCTACTTTGATTACAACGCCACCACCCCGGTGCTTCCCGCAGTGGCCCAGGAAATTCATCCTTTTTTCACCGAACGCTTCGGCAACCCGGGCAGCGGGCACGAATGGGGCCTGGAGGCCAAGGCCGCAGTGGACCAGGCCCGGGCCCGGGTGGCCGGGCTGTTGCGCTGCGCTCCGGGCAACGTGGTCTTCACCGGTTGCGCCACCGAGTCCAACAACATCGTGCTGCTGGGCGTGCTGCCCCATCTGACCAGGGCCCAGTTGGTGGTCACGGCCACCGAGCATCCCGCGGTGCTGGAGCCGGCCCGGGCGCTGGCCAAGCGGGGCGTGGGGGTCACGGTGCTGCCGGTGGCCGGGGACGGCCGGGTGGACCCGGACGCGGTGCTTGCGGCCTGCACCCCGCGCACCAAGCTCATCTCGGTGATGCTGGCCAACAACGAGACCGGGGTGCTGAACCCGGTGGCCGAGATCGCGGCGCGCGCCCGGGCCCGCGGCATCCTGGTGCACACCGACGCGGCCCAGGCCTGCGGCAAGATTCCGGTGGATGCGCCCGCCCTGGGCGTGGACTACCTGACCCTGGCCGGGCACAAGATGTACGCGCCCAAGGGCGTTGGCGCGCTGTACATCCGGGAGGGCGCGCCGGTGGGCGGCCTCGCCTTCGGCGGCGGCCAGGAGAAGAAGGTGCGGCCGGGCACCGAGAACGTGCCCTACCTGGCGGGCCTGGGCGCAGCCGCGGAGCTGGCCGGGTCGGACCTGGCGCAGGAGGAGGCGCGGCAACGCCGGCTGGGCGAGGCCCTCATGGCGGGCCTGCGCGGCCTGGGCCGGGAGTTCCTGGTGGCCGGCGACGGGGCTCCGCGCCTGCCCAACACCGCCATGGTCTGCTTCAAGGGCCTGCGCGCCGGGGACATCCTCTCCGGCCTGGCCGGGATGGATGTGGGGGCCAGCGCGGGCGCGGCCTGCCATGCCGAAGCCGAAGCCCTGTCCCACGTGCTGGTGGCCATGCGCGTGCCGGTGGAGTACGCCCGGGGCGCGGTGCGCTTGTCCTGGGGCCGCCCCACAACGGAGCAGGACATGGCCGAACTGGTGGAGCGCCTGGGCAAGGTCTTGCCCTCCCTGCCCTGACCGCGGTTTTCCTGTGGAATGCGCTTGACATTGCGGGGAGTTGCAGGGGACGATGGGAAACGTCACCAGATTGTAACACCGCCGGCTTGACCGGCAACCGGATATGGCCATGCCGCTTGCGCCTCGCCTAGCCCGTCTTTTCTTCGACCGCCGGGACCACCAGCTCCTTTCCATCGTGGCCGACGTGCTGGCCGAGGACTCGGGCCGGGGCTTCAAGCGCCTGCTCGCTCCCACCATGCATCCGCGCGGCATCAAGGAGATGGCCGCCTCCCGCGGGCTGCGCATCGCCTACGCGGTCATGGCCCTGTTCCGCTCCCTGGAGCGCGGCAAGGCCGGGGAGCGCCTTTCCTGCCTGCGCGCCCTGCACGAGGAGACCCTGGCCAGCGCCCACACCCACCTGCGCATGAACACCGCCCGGGTGCTCCTGACCATCATGAAGGAGCTGGCCCGGGAAACCGACGGCACCAAGCGCCTCAAGCTGGCCCGCGACTTCCGCATGTCCGCCGCGGGCAAGCCCCGGGTCATCGCCACCCAGTTGGCCAAGTACCACCTGGTGGAGATGCCCGAGGAGTGGAACCAGCTGGCCTTTGACGACCACGTGCACGACGCCAACACCAAGGGCCGCAAGTCCGCCACCCACCTGATCATGGACGCCTGGATCAAGGGCATCCGGCGGCTCACGGTGGTCTACTACAACCACGTGCCCCCCGAGGTGGCCGAGGAGCTCCTTGAGGCCGCGGCCATCGTGGGCATCCAGGTGCGGGTGGGCATCGAGTACTGCTCGCCCTTCCGGGGCCGGCTGGTCCGCTTCATCTGGACCCTGCGCGGGTTCACCGAGGCCCGGGAGTTCGTGGACTTCCTGGAGCAGCCCGATACCGCGGCGCTCATGGCCGAGGGCCGGGAAGTCACGGCCTACCAGGAACGCTACGTGTTCGCCGCCCTGGAGCAGTTCAACGTGCGGCACCGGCTGGAGCTGAACCAGGAGTTCGGCCTGGACCTGCCGCCCCTGCCCCAGTACGAACTGCGCGCCATGGTGGGCGAGGGCCAGGCCTCCCTGCACCACCTGGGCAAGCTCATCCACGACCGGCTCTATCCGCTCCTGGCCGCGCGCACCGCGGACCTGCACTCGGCCTGCTCGGCAGCGGCGGAGGAGCGCCAGGCCGCGGAAAACCTGGTGCGGCGCATGGACGGCCTGGACATCGAGGCCATTATCGAGCACTGGCTGCGGCCCCAGGCCAACCCCCACCTGGCCGATCCCTCGGTGCCCTGCGACGCTCCCGGCACCCCGGGGCTCATGTGCGTGCCCCCGGCGGTGCTCCTGGCCCGGCTGGCCGAGCTGCACCCCGGCCACACCATCACCCTGGGCCTGGCGTCCCTGCGCGCCGAGGACGTGCTGGAGCTGGTGCACGACTGCGGCGGGCTCATCACCCACCTGGAAATCTTCAACTACAAGGACTGGGCCTACGGCCGCTGCAAGGACTACGAACGCATCATCGCCCTGCAGCAGGCCATCAACTCGCGCAACGCGGTTCGGCTCAAGCGGGCCATCATGGACATCCGCGACAGCGTGGACGAGTCCGGACGGCCCGACACGGCCGAGCGCATCGAGAAGCTGGACCAGGTGCTGCGCAACCTGGCCGCCCTGCGCGCGGCCTACGCCAAGTCGAACCTGCGCTCCCGGGTGGGCACCGACTCCACCGGCTCCTCCCGGCTGACCCCGGGCATGGGCCTGGTGGTGGCCGACACCCTGCCCCACTCGGCCCAGCGCAGGCTGGACGCGGTGGCGCGCGGCCCGGCTTCGGTGCCGGTGCGGCTCACGGTGCACCGCCGCCGCAGCTATCTGCCGCGAGAGTACTGCCCGGGACGCGGCCCCTGCGAACTCTTCGCCCGCCACCGGGACGAATGGGCGGTGGACAACTACCACTGGAGCCCCGAGACCCGGGGCAACCTGCGCCTGCTGGGCGGATTCGCCGTGGGCCGGGGCAACGGCCTGCGCCTGGACTGCTCGGCCTTGCCCAAAACCCGGGCCAGCCTGCCGCCCCTGCGCTACCTGAACTCCCACCTGAAGAACACGCTCAAGGTGCTTGCCGGATTCGCCCCGGCCTTCGCCGCCTTCTACCTGACCAAGGACTGGTGGGTGCTGGCCTGGCTGGGAGCTCCCATCTGGTTCGCCATCACCGGGGCGCGCAACGTGGTCCAGTCGGTGCTGGGGGGCGGGGGGCTCAAGCGCTCACCCCTGCTGCGCTGGTGGGATTTCGTGAGCTGGGACCGGCTGGCGGACTCGCTGTTCTACACCGGGTTCTCGGTGCCGCTCCTGGACTGGCTGGTGAAGAGCGTGATCCTGGCCAAGGGCCTGGACATCACCACCCACACCAACCCCATCGCCCTGTACTCGATCATGGCCGTGGTCAACGGCCTGTACCTCATGACCCACAACCTGCTGCGCGGGCTGCCCCGGGCCGCGGCCTTCGGCAACCTGGGGCGCAGCGTGGTCTCCATCCCCCTGGCCCTGGTGCTGAACGGCGTGGCCTACGGCGCGCTGGAGGCCGCGGGCCTGCCCCCGGAGGCCGCGGACCAGGCCCTGCAGAAGTGGGCGGCCATCATCTCCAAGCTGGCCTCGGACTGCGTGGCCGCGGTCATCGAGGGCCTGGCCGACCGGCGGCAGAACCTGCGCCTGCGGGGCTACGATTTCGGGGTCAAGCTGCGCCAGGTGTTCGACGCCTACGCCCGGATGGAGCTGGCCATGCCCACCGTGGACGTGGCCGAACTCCTGGCCGCGCCGGAGCGCCTGGTGCAGGAGCTGTCCGGCGAGGGCCGGGAACTCTTGTCCATGGTCATCGTAAACGCCCTGGACCTGCTCTACTTCTGGATGTACCAGCCCCGCGCCCGGCAGGCCCTGAAAAAGGCCCTGGCCGGCCTCACCCGGGAGGAGCGACGCGCCTTCCTGCTCTCCCAACTGGTGCTGCAGCGGGAACGGGAGATCAGCCAGATGTTCCTGGACGGCCTGGTGGGCAAGTACTTCGGCCCGGCCCTGGCCTTCTACCTGCACCGCTACCCCCGCTACCTGGAGGACCTCCAGGAGATGGCCCACGCGGACCTGGTCGAGGCCACGAGCTGACTCCGCAGCTACATCCTGCCGCACGACCGGACAATCCGAGGCACGCGCAGGAACGGGTCGAACCGACTCAGGGCTGCGGGGGCAGGCCGGACAGCGCTCCGCCCTCTCCGGCAGCTTCCCATGCCGCGCGCACTGCGGGGGCGTGGCTGACGAGCAGGCGCTCCACCCCGGAGGGGACCAGGCCGGCCAGGCAGCGGCCGGCCAGGAAGCGGCCCCGGATGTCCGAGGCGCTGATGTCCAGGCGGGGCACGTCCAGAAAGGCCAAGGTGCGGCCGGTGGGCAGGGTCCAGCGGCCGGGCCCGGCCGGCGCGCTGCCCGGCCAGTGCTCCCCGGCGTACTGCCGGGCCCGGTCCGGGCCGGCCAGTCGGCCGGCGGCCGCAGCGGCCCCGGCCCGGGCCGCCACCACCAGGTGGGCGTACTCGGACAGGCGGAGTCCCTCGCGCCACTCGTGCAACATCAGAAACTCGCCCATGCCCAGGATGAAGGAGAACTCGTCCTCCGGCCGGGAGGCCGTGAGGCGGCGCAGGGTCTCGATGGTGTAGGAGGGGCCGGAGCGCTCTCCCTCCACGGGGTTCAGCGCCAGGCCGGACACTCCGTCCACCGCCGCCCGGCACAGATCCACGCGCAAGGGGAAAGGCAGCAGCCCGGCCACCGGCTTGAAGGGGTGCTGCCCCACGGGCATGATCTCCACCCGGTCCAGGCCCAGGCCCTCCAGCGCCTCCACGGCCAGGCGGACATGCCCGGCGTGCATCGGGTTGAACGTCCCCCCCAGCAGTCCAACGCGCATGGCTGTGCTACCCCCGAACCTGCCCCTCGCCCAGGCACACGAACTTGGTGGTGGTCAGCTCCCTGACTCCCATCACCCCATAGGAGTGCAACTTGGAGGTGCAGATGCCGATCTCCGCGCCCAGGCCCAGCTCGCCGCCGTCGTTGAACCGGGTGGAGGCGTTGACCAGCACCAGGGAGGCGTCCACCTCGCGCACGAAGCGCATGGCCGCGGCGTGGTCCTGGGTCACGATGGCCTCGGTGTGGTTGGAGCCGTGGGCCGCGATGTAGTCCTGGGCCTCCTCCTGGGAGCCCACGACCACCACGGCCAGGATGAGGTCGTGGAACTCGTAGCCCTTGTCCGCCTCGGTGATGGGTACGGCCGTGGGGCCGAGCAGCGGCAGGGAGCGCGGGCAGGCGCGGAACTGCACCCCGGCCTTGCCCAGGCGATCCCCCAGCCGGGGCAGGAAGTCGAACGCCACCGCCGTGTGCACGAGCAGGCCCTCGGCAGCGTTGCACACGCCGGGCCGCTGGCACTTGGCGTTGAACACGATCTCCTCGGCCATCTGCAACTCAGCGGCCTTGTCCACGTACACGTGGCACACGCCCTTGAAGTGCTTGAGCACGGGCATGCGCGCGCCGTCCACCACCGCCCGGATCAGGCCCTCGCCGCCGCGGGGGATGATCACGTCGATGTACTGGTCCAGCTTGAGTAGTTCGGCCACCGCGGCCCGGTCGGTGGTTTCAACCACCTGCACCGCGTCCCCGGGCAGCCCGGCCTCCTCCAGCGCGCGGCGGATGAGCCCGGCCAGGCAGAGGTTGGAGTGGATGGCCTCGCTGCCCCCGCGCAGCACCACCGCGTTGCCCGCCTTGAGGCAGAGGATGGCCGAATCCACGGTCACGTTGGGCCGGGACTCGTAGATCATGGCGATCACTCCGAGCGGAATGCGCATCTTGCCCACCAGGAGGCCAGAGGGGCGCTTCCAGGTGGTGTCCAGCGCGCCCACCGGGTCGGGCATGGCCGCCACCTCGGCGCAGGCCTGGGCCATGGAGGCCACCACCGCGTCCGTGAGGCGCAGCCGGTCGACAAAGGGCGGGTCGTAGTTCTTGGCCCGAGCGGCGTCCAGGTCCTTGGCGTTGGCCGCGGCGATGGCCTCCCGCTCCTCGCCGAGCAGCCGGCCCAGGGCGGCGATGGCCGCGTCCTTGGCCGATCCCTCGGCAAAGCTCATGCGCCGGGCCGCTTGCTTGGCCCGCTTGCCCAACTCCTCCATCTGCCTTGCGATTCCCATGTGCGCTCCCCTGACCCGCCACTCCCGGTCCTGGGCCGTGGCCGGTGAATATGGACGAATTTCCGACGTTATCACGGGTTGATGCCCCTGTGCCTGCCCCGTGCGCCGCCACCCGGCGAAAAAGACCTTTTGACATTTCTGTAAAGCCCGCGTAAGAGGGTCCGGCCGGTACAAAAATGTCGCGATCGTACCGCACCGGCCCCCGGGCCGGGCCGTTCGGGAGGTATAAAAAGAAAATGAGTGAAAGGAAACCCCAGGCCGCTTCGGCCGAACCCCTGGCCGACGCCTTGCTGGAAAACGTTCCCGAACAGCTCCACCCGGGGCTCTCCTGGCTGCTGGCCAACCTGCGCACCGTGGGAATCGCGGTCGGCCTGATCCTGGCCGTGGCCGCCGGCGTGGCCGTGGTCCAGCACGTGCGGACCTCGGCCGTGAAGAACGCCCAGGCCGAACTGGGCCACATCCTGCTGGTCACCGACCCGGCCGCGCGGGCCGCGGCCCTGGAGAAGCTGGAAGCCGACGCGCCCGAGGCCGTGCTGCCCGCGGTGCGCATCGGCCTGGCCGAGGCCCTGACCGCGGCCGGCGACTTCACCAAGGCCGAGGCGGTCCTGGACAAGCTGACCAAGGACGCGCCTCCCACCCTGGCCGTGCCGGTGGCCATGGCCAAGGCCGCGGCCCTGTCCCGCCGCGGCGACCATGCCGCCGCCCTGGCCGCCATCCTGGCCGCCAAGCAGAACGCCCCCGAGGCCTACGCCCTACCCCTGGCCCGCCAGGCCGCGACCGAGGCCATGCAGGCCGGCGACGTGGCGGCCCAGCGCGCGGCTTTGGCCGAGGTGAAGAGCCTCGATCCCGAACACAGCGCCACCTTCGTGGACTATCTCCTGCACCGCCTCGACCAGGCCCCGACGGCCCCGGCCAAGGGCAATTCCTAAAAGCTGCGGAGTTCACCCATGCCCCATCCCCTGCTTTCCAAGGAAGGCGGACAGACCCACCTGCTCCTGGGCAACGAGGCCATCGTGCGCGGCGCCCTGGAGGCCGGCGTGGCCTTCGTGTCCTGCTATCCCGGCACCCCCTCCTCCGAGGTCCCGGACACCTTCGCCCGGCTGGCCCCGGAGGGCGACTTCTACTTCGAGTACTCCACCAACGAGAAGGTGGCCCTGGAGGTGGGCGGCGGCGCGGCCCTGGCCGGCGCGGCCACCCTGGTGACCATGAAGCACGTTGGCGTGAACGTGGCCGCCGACCCGCTCATGACCCTGTGCTACGTGGGCGCGCCCGGCGGGCTGGTGCTGCTCTCCGCCGACGACCCGGGCTGCCACTCCAGCCAGAACGAACAGGACAACCGCATCTTCGCCCGCCTGGCCGGCATGCCGGTGTTCGAGCCGTGCTCCGCCCAGGAGGCCAAGGACATGACCCGCGACGCCTTCGCCCTGTCCGTGGCGAACGAGCAGCCGGTGATGCTGCGCACCACCACCCGGGTGGCCCACCTGCGCGGCCCGGTGCGCTTCGCTCCCCTGCCCGGCGCGCGCAAGGGACCGAAATTCGAGAAGAATCCCCGGCGCTTCGTGCCCATCCCGGCCGTGGCCCGGGTGCGCCACGTGGAGCTCCTGAAGAAGCTGGCCCTGATGGCCGAGGCCGCCGAGAAGAGCCCCTGGAACCGGGTGCGCGGCAAGGGGACCGTGGGCGTCATCGCCTCGGGCATGTCCCGGCCTTACGTGGCCGACGTGCTCAAGGAAAAGCCCTTTGCCGGCGCGGTCAAGGTGCTGGAGCTGGGCTTCACCTACCCCCTGCCGGAAAAGAAGATCGCCCGCTTCCTCAAGGGCCTGGACAAGGTCCTGGTGGTGGAGGAGCTGGAGCCCCTGGTGGAGAATGCGGTCAAGGCCCTGGTCCAGGACAAGGGCCTGGACGTGAAGGTGCTGGGCAAGGGCGAGGACCTGCCCCGGAACGGCGAGTTCTCCACGGCCAACGTGCGGGCCGCCCTGCTGCGCCTGCTGGGCAAGCGGCCCAAGGCCCTGCCCGCCTGCGCCACCTCCGCCGCCCCCCTGCCCATCCGGCCGCCCAACCTCTGCCCGGGCTGCAGCCACCGCGCCACCTACTACGCGGTGCGCCAGGCCTTCGGGGACGAGGCGGTCTACTCCTCGGACATCGGCTGCTACACCTTGGGCATCCTGCCCCCCCTGGCCATGGCCGACTTCCTGCTGTGCATGGGGTCCTCCGTGTCCGCGGGCAGCGGCTTCGCCCGCGCGGGCAAGCGCCCGGTGGTGGCCTTCATCGGCGACTCCACCTTCTTCCACTCGGGCATCACCGGGCTCATCAACGCGGTGTTCAACGGCCACGACCTGGTGCTGGTGGTGCTGGACAACGGCACCACGGCCATGACCGGGCACCAGCCCCACCCCGGGGTATGCCAGTCGGCCTGCGGCCTGAACCCCAACCGGGTGGACATCGAGAGCATCGTGCGCGGCTGCGGCGTGACCCAGGTGGCCAAGGTCGCGCCCCTGAACCTCAAGGAGACCCTCAAGGTCCTCACCGGGATGAAAAAAGGCTGCGGGGTGCGGGTGGTCATCGCCGAGGAGCCCTGCGTGCTCTTCGCCAAGAAGACCCTCAAGTCCGCCAAGCCCATGGTGGCCTACGTGGCCAAGCAGAGCGACAGCGTGAAGCGCTGCGTGGAAACCCTGGGCTGCCCGGCCTTCACCCTGGCCGGCGGCGAGGTCTCCATCAACCCCCACCAGTGCACGGGATGCATGTTCTGCCTGCAAGTCTCGCCGGACATCAAGGCCCGCAAGAGGAGCGCGTAATGGGCATGACGGCGCGCATATTCTTCACCGGAGTCGGCGGCCAGGGCACCCTGACCGCCACCATCCTGCTGGCCCAGGCGGCCATGCGCAAGGGCCTGGCGGTCACCGCCGGAGAGGTGCACGGCATGGCCCAGCGCGGCGGCGTGGTGGAGTCCACCCTGCTCATCGGCGGCTACGCCTCCCCGCGCATCGCACCCGGGGAGGCCGACGTGCTGCTCGGGTTCGAACCCCTGGAAACCCTGCGCGCCCTGCCCTACCTGCGGCCGGGCGGGCTGGTGGTGTCCAACTCCGAGCCCATCCCGCCCATCGGCGTGACCATGGGCCGGGAGTCCTACCCCGACCTGGCGGAACTGACCGCCCAGGTTACCGGGTGCGCGGGCGCGGCCCACTTCCTGCCCTGCCTGAGCCTCGGCGCCAAGGCCGGTGCGGTGCAGAGCGGCAACCTGGCGCTTTTGGGCGCGCTGTGCGCCACCGGCGAGTTGCCCATAAGCGTGGCCGACCTCAAGGCCACGGCCCGGGCGCGGCTCTCCCCCAAGATCCTGGACATGAACCTCGCGGCCATAGACCTCGGGGTGGCCGCCCTGGCGGCCTAGGAACGCAGTCCCCATGAGCGCATCCACGGTTCCCACGCCCCGCCTGTCCGGGTATTTCGAGACCCTGCGCCAGGTCATGCGCGAACTGGCCCAGCGCGGCGCCATCCAGCCGGGCCTCAAGAACCTGCTGCGCATCCTCTGCGAGACCTGCGGCTACAAGCGGGCCCTGCTGGCCATCTTCGACCCGGAGACCAACTCCCTCAAGCTCTCGGTGACCCATGGCCAGGCCAAGCACACCCAGGTCTCCTACCAGGCCGGCGAGGGCGTCACCGGCCGGGTCATGACCTCGGGCAAGCCCGAGGTGGTGCCGGTGATGAAGGACGCCCCGGACTTCCTGAACCTGGCCATGGGCCGGACCAAGGACGAGATGGCCAAGCTCGGGTTCATCTGCGTGCCCGTGAAATACGCGGCCGAGGAGAACCAGACCGAGATGCTGGGCACCCTGTCCGTGGACCTGCCCGCGGGCGCCCAGGAAGAGCTGGAGGTGGACCGCCACTTCCTGGAGGTGGTGGCCGGCCTGGTGGCCAAGGAAGTGGCCGTGCTCCAGGAAGAGATGGCCATGCAGCGCCGGCTGGTGGCCCAGGGCATGGCCCCGGGGCTCACCGAAGGCTTCGAGCACCCCAACATCGTGGCCGCGTCCAAGAGCATGCGCCTGGTGCTGCAACAAGTCGCGCAGGTCGGCCCCAGCCGCGCCACCGTGCTTTTGCGCGGCGAGTCGGGCACCGGCAAGGAGCTGTTGGCCGAGGCCATCCACTCGGTGTCCCCGCGCAAGGGCAAGCCCCTGGTGAAGCTCAACTGCGCGGCCCTGCCCGCGGACCTGGTGGAGAGCGAACTGTTCGGCCACATGAAGGGCGCGTTCACCGGAGCGGTGCAGAGCAAGAAGGGCCTGTTCGAGGTGGCCGACGGCGGCACCCTGTTCCTGGACGAGATCGGGGAGCTGTCCCTGGAGGCCCAGGCCAAGGTGCTGCGCGCCATCCAGCAGAAGGAGATCCAGCGCCTGGGCTCGGAACAGACCGTGACCGTGGACACCCGCCTGGTCACCGCCACCAACCGCCCCCTGGAGACGCTCCTGGAGCAGGGCCGGTTCCGCGAGGACCTCTACTACCGCATCAACGTGTTCCCCATCTTCATCCCGCCCCTGCGGGAGCGCCGCCAGGACATCCTGCCCCTGTCCGAGCATTTCCTGCACAAGCTCTGCGAGGAGTACGGCAAGACCATCAAGCGCATCTCCACCCCGGCCATCGACCTGCTGACCATGTACCACTGGCCGGGCAACGTGCGCGAGCTGCAGAACTGCATGGAGCGCGGGGTGCTCATCTGCGACGAGGAGGTCATCCGCACCTACCACCTGCCGCCCTCGCTGCAGACCGCGGAAAGCTCGGCCACGGACACCAGCCTGTCCTTCGGCGAGGCGGTGAACCGCTTCGAGCAGGAGCTGCTGGTGGACGCCCTCAAGAAGGCCGGGGGCAACATGCTCCAGGCCGCCAGGGAGTTGAAGGCCAGCTACCGCATCATCAACTACAAGGTGAAGAAGTACCGCATCGACCCCAAGAAGTTCTCCTCCTCCAAGACCGCGGCCAAGCGCCGGGCCATGTAGGGCGGGGCGGCCAAGACGCCAAAAAGGCCGGGAGGTGACTCCCGGCCTTTTCGTTTATGGGGCGCTGCCCCATACCCCGGCAAGGGGATAATCCACTGGATTTTGCCAATGGGGATTCTCAAGGGCCGTCGGCCCTTGTGCCCCCGGAGGGAAACCTCTTCCCGCGCCGCTCCCGGCCCTACGCCCGGAGCTGGCCGTCGCGCGAGACCACGATCTCACGATAGGGGATGTCCCGGCCCGAGGCGGCCAGGCCGCCCTGGACCATGGCGGGGAGGCCGCCGCAGCAGGGGACCTCCATGCGCACCACCGTCACCGAGCGCACGCCCGAGCGGGTGAAGAGCTCGGCGAAGCGGCCCGCATAGTCCGCCTCGCCGTCGAACTTGGGGCAGCCCATGAGGATGGCCTTGTCGCGCACGAAGCGGCGGTGGAAGTCGGCCACGGCCACGGCCGCGCAGTCCGCGGCCACCACCAGGTCGGCCCCGCGCAGGAAGGGCGCATCGGGCGGAACCAGGCGGATCTGCACCGGCCAGTGGGCTAGGTCGTTCTCGCCCTCCCCGGCCGGGGCCGGGGCAAAGGGCGCGGGCCTGCCGTTCGGGCAGGGCTGGGGCGCGGGCGCGAAGGACGCGGCGGCCGGGGCCGCGGCGGGCCTCAGGTTCATGACCTGCTCGCCCGGGCAGCCGCAGGGGGCCTTGGCCGGGCCTGCGGGCGCGGCGGCCGGGGCGTGGTGCTTCTGCGCGGCCGGGTGGCCCACCTTGGCGGCGTAGGCCAGGGCGGCCTCCTCGTCGAAGTCCGGGGCCTCGCGCTCGATGACCGTAAGCGCGCCCTCGGGGCAATGGCCCAGGCACGCGCCCAGGCCGTCGCAGTAGATGTCCTTCACCAGCCGGGCCTTGTTGTCCACGATGGCCAGGGCGGCCTCGGCGCAGCCGGGCACGCAGGCCCCGCAGCCGGTGCATTTGTCTTCGTCTATCTGGATGATCTTGCGGATGGGCATGTGCGTCTCCTCGTAGAAATCCTGTGGCCTACGGGGAGAACATAGCCCACAACAGGCTCCCTGGCTTTGACCCGGGTCAAAGGGATGGGGAAAAACTCGGAATCAGTTTACCACCAGAGCCAGCCGCCTTCCTTCTCTTCCTCTTCCTTGGTCTTGATGTGGTAGCCCTTCTTCTGCATGCACTGGTCGGCCAGCTTTTCGATCTTGTCCTCCGGAACCTGGACCTCCGCGTAGGAGCCGTCGTCCTGGCGCTTGTGGGTCACGTCCCAGATGCAGTTCTCCCACTCCACCTCCCACTTGTCGTGGGTGTGTTCCGACCCCTTGTATTCGCGGCTGCCGCCGCAGGCGGCCAGGGACAGGGCGAGGATTAGGGCGATGAAGAGAGGGGCGCGGCGCATGGGGACCTCCAGTGTTTTTGCGGTGATACCTCCTGCGGCCTGGGAGGTCAAAGGGCTGGGGTCGAAAACGAAGCCCCCGCCTTGCGGCGGGGGCCTCTCTGCGGCCAGGAGGGGCCGGGGTTACTTCTTGAAGATCTGCTCCGGCTTCTCGGTGTTGCCGGTCTTGTTGGGATAGGTGGGGAACACGTAGCCCTTCTCGCCGGTCTTCAGCATGTGCTCGGCCACCTCCATGAAGGAGTTGAACCGCTTCTTGCACTCGTAGAACCCGTGCCACCAGGTGTAGTCCGGGGCCATCATCATGGCGCCCATGCGGGCGCGGCGGCCTTCGTGGTGCCACAGTTCGTAGTACTCGACCTCCATCTCCTCGTCGAAGAAGCTGGCCTGGTCCAGGAGCTTCTTCTCGTAGAGCTCGTCCAGCTTCGCCTTGGCGGGCTTGAAGTACACCTCGTTGTACTCGTTCACCACCTTGTCGAAGTTCGAGTAGAAGTCGGTGACCCAGTTCTGGCCGTGGCACTGGCGGCAGACCTCGGACATCTTCTCCCGCTCCACCTTCCAGTCGGTCTTGGCCGGGAAGGCCTTGAAGTCCGCGGGCCGGACCGTGAGCGGGGCCTGGGTCTCCCAGGACAGGCGCTCGGTCACATCGTGGGAGGTGAGCACCTTGCCCGAGCCGGACATGTGGCAGGCCGCGCAGGTGGGCGCGCGGTAGTCGGTGCCCGCGGTCCAGGTGCCGGGCGCGGCGTTCCAGTTATAGGTGTCCTTGAACCCGTGGTAGATGGCGCCGTGCTTGGACTCCTCGAAGATCTCGATCTGCGGGTGGTCCGGGCCCAGGTGGCACTGGCCGCAGGCCTCGGGCTTGCGGGCCTCGGACGTGGCGAAGCGGTGCCGGGTGTGGCAGGAGGTGCACGAGCCCAGGGAGCCGTCCAGGTTCACCCGGCCCACGCCCACGTTGGGCCAGGTCTCGGAGTCGAGCTTGCCTTCCTTGGTGGTCTTGAGCACCGTGCCGTGGCAGGCGAAGCAGCCCACCTTGCGCTCGGCGTCGGAGTTCATGCCCTTGTTGAGCCAGGGGTCGATCTTCCAGATGATCTCGATGGTGTTGGCATGCTTGGAGCGCGCGTACTGGGCGGCCTCGTCCGGGTGGCAGCGGGAGCAGTCCTTGGGCGTGACCACCCCGGCCACGGGCATCTTGTATTCGGCCTTGCCGTACGCCTGGTCGCCGCGCTCATACTGCTTGTAGTGGTCCTGGGCGATGTCCTTGTCCGCCGGGTCGGCCTGGTGGCAGTCCAGGCAGGTCACGCCCGCGGCCGCGTGGCGCGAGGCGGCCCAGTCGCCATAGATGCCCGGGGACTCGCGCTTGTGGCACTCGATACAGGCCACGGCCTGGGGGGGCATGGCCCGCTCCAGGCGAAATTCCCGCACCTTCGGCATGTTCGGAGTCTGGGCCCGGGCCGCCCCCGCGGCCAGGGCCAGCACCACCACGGCCGCCAGGGCCGCCGTCAGGGTCGCTGTGCGTTTCATTCCTCGACGCCTCCTCCTTGGGGTGTGAAAAGCAACCGGGGGGCTAGATGCCCGAGCTCCGGTACATGGCCTGGTACTGCTTGTATTCGTAGACCGGACGGTCGTTGTGGACCAGGTCGCGGTGGCAGTCCACGCAGCGCTTTTGCTCGGTGTTGGGCAGGGGATAGAGCACCGCCCGGTGGGCCAGCATGGCCCCGCGCTTGTCCGGCATGTAGAGCAGGTTGCGGTGGCACTTCTGGCACTGGTCGTTCTTGAAGCTCGCGTAGGCCTTGGCGCGGTTCCCGGCGTGGTCGTACTCGCCGCCGAAGAAGTGGGCGAACACGTCCTTGGCCCCGTGCAGGGTCTTGGAGAAGAAGAAGTCCACGGTCTGGTGCGGCGCGGGCAGGTGGCAGTCCATGCAGTCCGCCACCACGCCCCGGGCGTTGTTCACGTGGGGCGAGGTGCGCCAGGTGTTGTAGGCCCACTCGATCTCGTGGCAGGAGGAGCAGAACCCCGGGGTCGAGGTGCGGACCATGGTGTAGTAGGTCATGCTGAACAGGGGAAAGGCCAGCACCACGCCCAGGGCCACCAGTACCAACGCCTTGATCGGTCTGCTCATGGTCCTCCCCTCCGGTTGCGCGCCGGCCGGCATGGTCCGGCCTTGATGGACCCTACCCTTCTTTGCCCCGCGGCCTTATGACCCAGGTCAAATTTCCGGACGATTGCGCTCCCGAATCATCTCGCGCCAACCCTGCGAGATATAAACGAACATTCAAACGACAGAGGTGCGGGACCTTGCGTATAGCACGGCCACAGGTTTCCGGTCAACGGACGCCGCATATCGGCCACAAAAGGCAGCGGCCCGGAGGGAGGCCCGGGCCGCTGCGCACTCAGGAGGCGGCGGACGAACGAACTAGCCCAGGATGGCCTTGAGGTCCTCGTCCGGGGTGGTGATGGGCTTGATGTTGAAGTTATCCACCAGGTAATTCAGCACGTTGGGGGTCAGGAACGCGGGCAGGGAGGGTCCCAGCCGGATGTCCTTGATGCCCAGATGCAGCAGGGTCAGCAGGATGGCCACGGCCTTCTGCTCGTACCAGGAGAGCACCAGGGACAGGGGCAGGTCGTTGACCCCGCACTCGAACGCGCCGGCCAGGGCCACCGCGATCTGGATGGCGGAGTAGGCGTCGTTGCACTGGCCGATGTCGAGCAGGCGCGGGATGCCGCCGATGTCGCCCAGCTTCTTGTCGAAGAAGCGGAACTTGCCGCAGGCCAGGGTGAGCACCACACAGTCCGCCGGCACCTTCTCCACGAACTCGGTGTAGTAGTTGCGGCCGGGCTTGGCCCCGTCGCAGCCCGCCACCAGGAAGAAGTGGCGGATCTTGCCGGCCTTGACCGCGTCGATGACCGTGCCGGCCACGCCCATGACCGCGTTGCGGCCGAAGCCCACCAGCACCGAGCCCCTGTCCTCGTCCGCCGGGAAGCCGGGCAGCTTCAGGGCCTTTTCGATGACCGGGCCGAAGTCGCCGTTCCGGACGTGCGCGACCCCGGGCCAGCCCACCAGGCCGGTGGTGAAGATGTTGCCCTCGTAGGCCGCGCCCGGACGCTGGATGCAGTTGGTGGTCATGAGGATCGCGCCCGGGAACTGGGCGAACTCGCGGGCCTGGTTCTGCCAGGCCGTGCCGTAGTGGCCGAAGAAATGCGAGAACTTCTTGAGGCCCGGATAGCCGTGGGTGGGCAGCATCTCGCCGTGGGTGTAGACGGTGATGCCCTTGCCTTCGGTCTGCACCAGCAGGTCGTGCAGATCCTTGAGGTCGTGGCCCGACACCAGGATGCACTTGCCCTTGCGATGGCCAAGGGGCACCTCGGTAGGCGCGGGGTGGCCGTAGACGCCGGTGTTGCCCGCGTCCAGCAGTTCCATGGCCTTCAGGTTCGCGGCGCCGGCCTCCATGGCCAGCCCGACCCACTCGCCCAGCCCGAGGGAGGCGTCGAAGGGGGCCACCAGGGCCTTCTCCATGAACTCATACACGGACTCGTCGCCCTGGCCCAGGATGTGGGCGTGGTCCGCGTAGGCCGCGATGCCGCGCAGGCCCAGGAGCACGGTGTGCTGCAGGGAGCGCACGTCCGGGTCGTCCGCGGCCGGGGCGTCGTTCAGGCCGTGCTTGGCCGCCTCGAAGGCGAGGCCGCCCAGGTCAGCAGCCGGGGTGAAGGTGGCGGCGTGCCCGGCCGGGATGCTCCCGCCCCTGGCCTGGGCCGCGGCGAACAGGGCGTCGCGGCGGGCGGCGGCCTCGGCGATGAGCGCGGCGAAACGCGGAGCGTCGAAGTTCACGTTGGTCAGGGTGGAGAACAGGGCGCGGGCCAGGAAAGGACCGGTGGCGGGATCGTAGGCCCCCACCTTCCGCGCCTCGCGGGCGGCCAGGGCCAGGCCGCGCAGGGTGTAGGTCAGAAGGTCCTGGAGGTCGGAGACCTGGGCGGTCTTGCCGCACACGCCCACCTTGTCGCAGGCTTGGCCTTTGGCGGTCTGTTCGCATTGGTAGCAGAACATATGGGGACTCCTTGGGTTGAAGGGTGTTCCGGTTGACGGCTCCCTTCTACGCACCCCAAGGGGCGAGAGGTTTGACGTGGGTCAAACCCGGCGGCGAATGCGGAATTTTTTCGCAGCGGCCCTACGCGCCGCCCCGGACACCGCTCAAGACGCGGCGCAGGCGGCGCTTGAGGCCCAGGCGGTTCAGGTAGGTGAAGGGAGCCCGGGACACCCGGGCCTTGCCGGCCAGGACCCGGTCCGGCCCGACCGCCCCCTCGGCGCTGAAGAGCAGATCGACCAGGTGGGCGGTGGGCGCGACCCGGGACAGGTATCCCGCGCAGCCCGCGCAATAGGTCACCATGCGCCGGTCCCCGGCCTCCCCGGCGCGCTGCCGGCCCCAGGCCGTGGAGAGCTCCGGGGCCACGCAGCCCACGGTTCCGCCCTCGCCGCAGCACAGGGTGTGGCCCCGGGAATGGCGCATCTCCTCCACCTCCAGGCCGGCCTGGGCCAGAAGCCCCCGCACCGCCCGGTGTACGCCCTCCTCCGCGCGCAAGGGGCAGGGGTCGTGCACCGTGACCGCACCCGTGGCCTGCGGCGGCGCGGACAGGCCCCTTTCCGCGAAGAACTCGTACACGGTGCGCACCGTGAGCGGCGCTCCGTAGCGGGAAAAGACCTTGTGGCAGTTGGGGCAGGCCACCAGCACAGTGGACACTCCGTATTCCAGGAGCGGGGCCAGGACCTCGGCGAAGCGCTCCGCAAAGAACTCCCGCCGGCCCAGGTCATGGGAGGGCTTGTGGCAGCAGTCCAACACCACCCCCAGCCGGGGCAGGCGGCGGCGCAGTTCGGCCACCAGCCGCCAGGTGGTGGCCGGCCGGGTGCCGGGCAGGGTGCAGCCCGGGAAGAACACCGTGTCGCAGCCCGGGGGCAGGCCGCGGAAGGAGAAGAGCGGGGAATGGCCCCGGGCCTCGTAGCCCAGCAGCCTCCCGTAGCGCGCCAGGTCCAGGTCCCCCCTGGCCGCGGCCTGTTGGCGCAGGGCCAGGAAGAAATCCGCCGGGGCGAGCTGCTCCGGGCAGACCGCGCCGCACAGGCCGCACAGGCTGCACTCGAAGGGATCGCCTTCCTGTGCGCCGTCCAGCACGGCCTGGGCCAGGTCGCCGGGCAGGCCGTGCTTGCGGAGAAAGCCGCAGGCAGCGGCGCAGGCCCCGCAACGGGTGCAGTCCCGGGCCAGGACTCGGGCCAGGTCGGCCAGGTCCGGCCCGGCGTCGGGCCAGGGGATGGCCATTGCATGGCGTGGCTGCATGGTGGAGAAGTAAACCATACTCCCAGTCCTCAAAGGAAATCGATTCTCCGGAACGGTTGCGGCCCGAAGCATCGACGCAGGCTATGCACCCGCGCGCGGGCATTGCTCCCGGCCCCGGCCGCTGGTACTACAGGAATCCGCACCACCCAGGAGGTTTTCCGTGACCGCCAAGGAATTCATGGCCGGACTGCAACTCTTCGAGGGCCTGCCCCCCCGCGACCTGGACTCCCTGGCCTCCCTGGCCAGCGAGGTGCGCTTCGACAAGGGGCGCAGCATCTTCCTGGAGGGCGGCGAGGCCAAGGGGTTCTACATCGCGCGCACCGGCATGGTCAAAATCTTCAAGCTCGCTCCCGACGGCCGGGAGCAGATCATCCACATCTACGGCCCGGGCGAGCCCTTTGCCGAGGTGCCGGTGTTCGAGGGCGGGGCCTACCCGGCCAACGCGGTGGCCATCGAGGAGAGCCTGCTCCTCTTCTTCCCCCGCGAGGCCATCCGCCGGCTGCTCACCCGCGAACCCGCCCTGGCCCTGGCCTGGCTGGCGGTGCTGGCCAGGAAGCTGCGCCGCTTCACCGTGCAGGTGGAGAACCTGACCCTCAAGGAGAGCCCGCAGCGCCTGGCCGCCTATCTGCTCGACCTGTCGGAGCGGTCCGGCGATGCCGACGCCGTGGAGCTGGACATGGCCAAGGGCCACCTGGCCGGTCTCCTGGGCACGGCCCAGGAGACCCTGTCCCGCATCCTCAAGAAGATGACCGAGGCCGGCCACATCACGGTCAAGGGCAGGCGCATCGAACTGCTCGACCGCGCGGCCCTGGAGGCCCTGGCCGCCGGGGACCAGCGGCTGTAAGCCCTACCCCGCTCCGCCGGCCGGCGCTTTGCCCGCGCCCGCGGCTCCGCCTTGCCCCCGCCCGTCCGCCCTGCTATCGTGGCATTCCGGCGTCTTCCCATCGCAACCCTTGCGGCGCGCCCATGAAGACCGTATACCGCCCTCTCCCGCTCGAACTGCGGGATACATTCACCCGGACCAAGAGCCGCATGAAAACCGACCTGCACATCCCTATTTTGCACAAGAAGCTGGGCGTGGCCGAGCTCACCCCCGCTGACCTGGAGACCCTGGCCGCGGGCCTGGCCGCGCCCGAGAACCGCCTGCCCGAGATCGTGGGCGCTCTCATCAACGTGCACAAGGCCGACTACACCGACACTCGGCAGATCCGCGACAAGTTCGCGGGCATGAAGCTCGGCCTGCGCCGCGAGGACGGCACCGTGTACCTGCTCTGCCGCGGGGTGCCGGTGGACTGCCTGTACGACGGGCAGAACGTGATCTGGGCGGCCTGCGAGTTCATCTCCTCGGCCATCCGGGACATCGTGTTCCCCCCGCCCGGGCCGGAGCCGGGCGCGGACAGCGCCGCCAAGTCCCTGGCCCTGCGCCGCTTCGCCGAGCATGCCGGCGTCCTCTACCGCGGCGAGCGCAACCTGGTGTCCTTTGTCTGGGGCGGGCACCGGGTGGGCCGCGAGGAATACGAATTCGCCAAGGAGGTGGCCTACTGGGCCACCCTCATGCTGCCGCACATGGAGCACATCACCGGCTGCGGCGAGGGCATCATGAAGGCCCCGTTCAAGGGCGCGCAGGTGGCCTACGCCAAGCAGCGCACCTACCAGCGCTTCGGCCTGCGGGACTTCATCGGGTTCACCGAGAAGAACATCCTGGCCGCCGAGCCGCCCAACGAGCTGGTGAACCGCTTCGTGGTCTATCCCTGCATGGAGTGGAGGCTGGAGGCCTTCATCCGGGCCAGCCACTGCGGCCGGGCCCACCCCGGCGGCCCGGGCACGGTGGAGGAGGTGCTCACCATGCTGGCGGTGCTGGGCGACCCGGCCAACCAGGGCTGCGGCTTCGCCTTCGACCTGGTGGAGCGCGAGGACAGCGCCTATTTCACGGCGTTCGCGGAGTACCTGCGCGCCTGCTTCGGCAAGGACCTGGACCGGCTCTACGAGATCCACCGGGGCGCGCCCGCGCAGTACGCCGCCACCCTGGCCGAACGGGCCCGGCGCACCCCCACCCGCTATCTCTGGAACGAGGACCTGCGCTTCGACCCCAGGTTCCAGGAGCCGTTCGAAGTGAGCTTCGCGAGCATGGAGGCCCTGGACCTGTCCCGCGACCAGTCGCCCATGGACCTGCTCATCAACCTGCGCCGCTTCTTCCACGCCATAGTCCACGTCACGGTCAAGGACCCGGACCTCCTGGACTCCTGGGGCGAGGACCGGCCGCGAATCCGCGGGGACAAGGCCGTGCTGGCCGCCACCGACCGCCTGGTGCGCCGCCTGGCCGAGCAGGGCCGCATCCATCCCAACGCGGACTACGCCGTGCCCTACCGGGTGGGATGATGCCCTGGCTCCCCGCGACCCTCATGTGGCTGCTGCTGTGCGTGGTCGCGGTGCTCGCGGGGACGTTCCGGGAAAAGGTGCTGGCCCCGCGCCTGGGCGGGCTGCTGGCCCACCAGGCGGGCACCCTGGGCCTGATCCCGGTGGTGTTCGGCCTCACCTGCCTGTGGGTGGGGCTGGCGGACCTGGAGGCCTCGCCCTTCCTGCCCGAGGTGGGGCGCTACTGGCTCTTGCTCACCATCATCTTCGAGTTCGGGTTCGGGGGGCTCGTCATGCGCCACCCCCTGCGCCAGATCCTGGCCGACTACAACATCTTCCAGGGCCGGCTCTGGCCGGTGTTCCTGGCCGCCCTCACCCTGTGCCCGCCGGTGGCGGGCCGGCTGCTCGCGCCGTAGCCTACGCCCCGGCGCAGCCGTCCTGCACGTCGCAGATGCAGCACAGGAAGGTGGCGGGCTCGGTGTCGGAGAGGTTGCGCATGCCGTGCGGCGCGCCGCTCTCCACGTACACCGCGTCGCCCGGGCCGGTGGTGGCCTTCTCCGTGATCTCGCCGTTCTCGTCGTAGGCGTAGCACTCGAAGTACCCGGTGAGGATGTACATGGTCTGGGCGTAGAAATGGTCGTGGATGGGGATGGACCCGCCCGGGTCCGCGGTGAAGTGCCTAAGCCCATACGCCGCCCCGCCGTCCTTGCCCTTGCCCGCCTTGGACAGCCAGCGGATGGTGATGCCCGTCACCGCCTGCTCCTTCCCCTTGAACGACGCGCTCTTCACCCGCATCCCCTCGAACTGCATGTAATTACCCACGATCATGAGAAAACCCCTGGTTGGGATGGATTGGATGGAGGGAGGATAGGACAGGACGTGCGACAGGTCCCCCAGAATTAAGATTGAAAAAAGTAGCCAGCTAGTTGCCAGCCCCTTAAAGTTAATTCACATTTTATTAATCCTGTGGCTCAACAATATACAAAGGAATATTAAACGCATTTTTCCATTTTTTATCTCTTTTATTTTTGTATTCAACAACAAAGCAATATCTTCCATATTCTTGTATTTTTTGTCCCTTTATTTCGAAATTAATACTCGCAAAACGTGCCCATTGCGCCTGAATATGATGTCTTATTTGCTTGAGATTATCTCCCTTTTGCGACATAAAAGACACTTTAACTTCAAAATCGAAATCCTTCTCCTCTTCTTCTCCCCAAGATGTACATAAGATTAAGCGGGGAAGCTCCTTTGGAACTTTATTAAAGCATAATGCCCCAACCATATCAATGCAAGATATAGCTTTGGTCTTATCATTTATTAGCACCTTCTCACAAAGGACAGTCCAGAGTGGTTTAATCATATTAAATTACCCCCTAATGCAAAATTCCACATTGTTTATCATCATTTTCTGCTTCAAAAGTAATAACTCTTTGATATTTTCCTTCATTAACCTCATGTAGATGAGACTCCAAATATACAACTTCTTGCCGAACCGGTGGAAGTACACTTATCTCATCAAATCTTTCATCTATATGCCTACATATTTTATCTGCAATCTTATAAGCTGAACTTCCTTCAGAAAGCATCGCTACGATTAGCGTATTAAGAGAAACTCCTTCTCTTTCTGCAACAACTGAAAGAGAGGAATGCAAAGATTTTGGCAATCTGACTCGCAACTGGCCACTATGTTCAATAAGCTTAGTAGGCTTAGGAACTTGCCCACCTGAAGCAACAATATCTTCAACAAATAAATCTGCCGCAGCATGTGCCTCTTCTACTGCCTCTTCAGGAGAATAACCATGTGCGGACAATCCGGGAAATTCTGGAATATTTGCAACGTAACATTCGTCAGCGTCGCTCCAGATTAAATTTATTGAGTACTTAAACATCCAGTATCCCCTTATTCGCTTGCACTAATTTGATCGATAGCGCTTAACAACTGACGGACTTGATAGGCCTTGAGCTTGCTCGGATCGCGCTTATCGCGTTGAAAGTTCAATCTAATACCGAGCCCCTCATGCACTAACAGATGATGACTCCCTCCCGTCCTGCTTAATACAAACCCATAAGCCTGTGCCAAAATGATGCCTTCATCGAACCTTAGGTTCGAACTCGAGGCCCTGGCTTTTTCAACCAGTTTTTCCTTTTTCCCCATTCTGGCATCCTAGAGGCCCACGTGGTTCCACTGATGGAACCATAATTTATACAATCGGCCCAAGAAAACAAGTGCCTTAGCGGAAATTTCTCCCTTTTCACCAACAAGCAATATAACAATTTGTTATTAAAAGAGATTTCTTGCATATATGGATAGCCTGTCTCTAAGTCATACTAAATTAGTATGGAAATTCGAGATAAGCACAACAAAATCGGAAGGATGAGACTAAATTGAGGACACCCGCGGCCCTTCGGCCGTGTCCTCCACGGCGTAGCCCATGGCCTTGAGTTCGTCGCGCAGGCGGTCGGCTGCGGCGAAGTCCTTTTTGGCGCGGGCCTGGGCGCGCTGTTGGACCAGGGCGGCGACGGCGGGGGGCCACTGGTCCATGGGCAGGGGGAGGGCCTGGCGGTCTATGACGCCCAGCAGGTCGTCGGCCTTGAGCAGTTCGTCCAGGCAGGCGGCTGCCGCCGCGGGCGGGAGCGCGTTCTTGCCCAGGCGGCTGCGCATCTCGCGGCAGAACGTGAACAGGGTGGGCCAGAAGGCGTAGAGCGACAGGTCGTCGTCCACGGCCCGGCGCAGGGCGGTGCGCAGCTCCACGCACAGGGCCTCCACGTCCGGGGCCGCGGAGCCGCCCGGGCCGCTCGCCGCGCTGAGCGCCGCGGCCGCGTCCTGCACCTTGGCGCGGTTCTTGTCCCACATGGCCAGAGTGTCGGGCGCGTCGCACAGGGGCTTGTGGTAGGAGCCCGAGAGCAGCCACAACCGCAGGGAGCGCGGCGAATGCCCGGCGGCCAGGAGCCCGTCCAGGCCAGGCCGGGCCGCGGCGTCTTCCGAGGCGGCCTTGGCAGCCTGGACCTTGGCTTCGCTGGCGCTGGCCACGGGCTGCACCACCATCCAGGCGCGGGGTCGCATCTCCGCGCCGTAGGCCCAGATGGCGCGCAGGTTCTCCAAATGCGGGAAGCGGTGGGTCTCCCCGGCCGCGGCGATGTCCACCCGGGGCAGGGCCCCCAGCGCGGCCAGGGCCATCTGGGCGAACCAGGAGGGTCGCACGTTGCCCCACTCCAGGGGCCAGAACTCGCCCTCCTTGATGTCCGCCAGGGCCGCGCGCTTGAGCAGGGTGAAGTCCCGCGCGTTCTCCTTGGCGTAGGCCGCCAGGTCCACGGTCTTGCCCAGGGACTGGCCGGCCATGTCCACCTTGGCCATGCGGCCGTAGTCCTTGTCCCGGGCCACGTCGAAATACACCGAGCGCAGCTTCTCGTAGGCCAGGCCGCGGGAGAGCAGCCCGTTGACCAGCTTGGCCGCCTTGGCCGAGGCCTCGCCCACGGGCGCGAACTCCACCCCGGCCATGCCCAATGCTTGGGCCGCCTGGGCCAGGCGCGCCTTGGCCTCAACTGCGTAGTCCGTCCGGCGCTTCTTGGCCGCGCGCGCGGCCTTGAGCGTGGAGTCCTCCAGGTCGGCCAGGCCCACGGCCAGGCGCGCGCCCCCGCCCTCGGCGCGCAGCCGGCGGGCCAGCACGTCCAAAAAGGCCAGCCGCCGCCAGAAGGACAGGCTGCCCCAGCGGTCCAGGGCCGGCCCCACGGCGTAGAGGCAGGCCTCGCGGCTGTCCGGGGCCACGAAAGCCCGGCCGCCGCCGGCCGCGTCCGTGACCTGGGGCCCCTGCTCGGCCTTGGGCGCGAACAGGGAGGTGGACAGGTAGCGCTCGCCGCTGTCCGGAATGATGACCACGATGAGGCCCTCTTCCAGGTCCCGGGCCAGCTTGAGCGCGCCGGCCACGGCCGCGCCGCTGCTCATGCCGGCCAGGATGCCCTCCTGCCGGGCCAGCAGGCGCGCGGTCTCGAAGGCCTCCTCGTCCTCCACGTGGATGGTGGCGTCCAGGGCCGAGCGGTCGAAGATGCCCGGCGGATAGGACTCCTGCATGTTCTTGAGGCCCTGGATCTTGTGCCGGGGATAGGGCTCCACCGCCACCACCTGCACCTTGGGGTCGTACTCGTGCAGGCGCTTGGCCAGGCCCATGACCGTGCCCGAGGTGCCCAGGGCCGCCACCACGTGGGTCACCGCCCCGGCCGTGGCCTCCCAGATCTCCGGGGCCGTGCCCCGGTAGTGGGCCTCGATGCTGGCCGGGTTGTTGAACTGGTCCATGAGCACGTACGTGTCCGGCTCCTCCCGGGCCAGGCGGTAGGCCGCCTCGATGGCCCCGTCCGTGCCCAGCCGGCCGGCGGTGAGCTCGATGTCCGCGCCAAAGGCGCGCATGATGCGCTTGCGCTCCTCGGACGCGGTCTCGGGCATGAACAGCTTGAGCCTGTGCCGCTTCACGGCGCAGACCATGGCCAGGCCCACGCCGGTGTTGCCGCTGGTGGCCTCGATCACGGTCTTGCCCGGGGTGAGGGACCCGTCGGCCTCGGCCGCCTCGATCATGGCCAGGGCCACCCGGTCCTTGATGGACCCGCCGGGGTTCACGCACTCGATCTTCGCCAGAATCTTGACGCCGGGCCGGGGGCTCAGGGAATGCAACTCCACCAGGGGGGTGTTGCCGATGCGGGACAGGACGTGGGGGTGGTGCATGGCTATCCTTGCTCGGGGCCGCATTGGCCGCGGCCCGCGCCCATCCTGTAGGGGAAAAACGCCCGTACGGCAAGGGTGGCCCGGTCCTTGCAGCCGCAGCCCCGAGAAATCCCCAGCCCAGCCGAGGTCAAGCCATGCAGTTGTACCAGTTCCTGGACCAGAACATCGAGGCCCTGCGCCGCCGCGTGCCCCAGACCGTGGCGTGGCTGGAGGCGTCGGGAACCCAGCCCCGCGCCCTGGAGGACCACATCCAGGTCAACCGCATGGGGCTCATGGACGTGCCCCTGCCCGAGGGCGGCAGCCTGTTCGGCGTCATGCCCCCCGAGGCCTACTACAGCCGCTGGAACACCACCGACCTGGCCGACCGCAGCGCCACCATCATCGTGGGCTGCAACCTGGGCTACGGCCTGAACCACGTGCTCGCCAAGACCCCGCCCACCCACAAGGTGCTGGTGTTCGAGCCCAGCCCGGCCATGCTCTACGCCTGCCTGGGCCAGACCGACTACGCGCCCTGGATGCAGATGGGCAAGCTCTTCTTCTTCCCGCCGGACAGGTCCATGTTCCGCCAGATCCTGCAGGGCATCGACCTGCAGCTCATCCACGGCAAGATCCACCTGCACCTGGACATCCCCAGCCAGCAGGTGGGCCCCCAGTACGCGGCCTTCGGCGGCGAGTTGCGCAAGGCCCTGGAGGGCTTCACCCTGGAGATGACCACCCTGCGCCTGCGCCAGGACGTGATGCTGGGCAACGAGCTGGCCAACTACCGCCGCGCCTTTGCCGACGGCTCCCTGGAGCCCCTGCGGGGTGCGGGAACCGGCCTGTCCGCGGTGATCCTGGGCGCGGGCCCGTCCCTGGCGCAGAGCGCCCCGGCCCTGGCCGCCGCCCCGGGCCACGCCCTGTACATCACCGCCCTGCAGACCCTGCCGGCGCTGCGCACCCAGGGGCTCAAGCCCCACCTGTGCATGGCCATCGACTATTCCGAGGGCATGCTGGGCATCGCCAAGCGCCTGGACCCCGAGTGGTGCAAGGACATCCCCCTGGTCTACTCGGCCAAGGTGCGGCCCGAGGTGGTGCGCGACTACCCCGGCCCCACCCTGCCCCTGTGGACCGAGGGCGGCCTGGGCACCTTCGTGCTGCGCGACCACGCCCCGGTGCTGGACGCGGGCGGCAACGTGAGCGTGACGCTCCTGCGCTTCTGCAAGTTCATGGACGTGAGCCAGGTGCTCCTGGTGGGCCAGGACTTCGCCTGGAAGCCCGACGCCGGAACCACCCACGTGGCCGGCCACCATGCGGCCAACACCCGCTTCACCTTCCGCCCCGGCCAGCACCTCACGGTCAAGAACTGGCGCGGCGAGGACGCGGTCACGGCCATGCCCTACCTCACTGCGGCCCGGGACATGGAGGCGGACATCCCCGGCCTGGAACGGCCGGTGTACGTGGTCTACGGCGACGGCCTGCCCCTGCGCGGGGCCCAGGCCATGGACCTGGACCAGGTCCAGTCCGCGGGCCTGCTGGCCTCGCGGCCGGGCAGCCTGGACCGCTTCGGAGCGGCCCTGCGCGAGGCGCGCCAGCCCAAGACGCCCCCGGCCTTCGAGGCCCGCTCCCCGCAGTGGACCTCCTCCCTGCGCGCGGTGACCAAGCGGCTGGAGAAGCTCTTCGCCAAGCCGGGGAGCAACGGCGACGAAATCCAGTCCGCCCTGGGCCAGGTCCACCTGTTCCTGCGCCAGGACCGGCTGTACGCGCCCTACCTGTTCAACGAGATCATGGACCTGGCCGGCCTGGTGCACGTGCGCGCCACCTACACCCGGCCCGACCTGGCCCTGTTCAAGAAGATCGCCAAGCGCAGCCTGGACAAGGTGCGGGAGATGGACCGGGTGCTGGGGCCGCAACGCGAAGCGGCCCAGGAGCGCGCCGCGGCCTAGCCTTGGGGGAATAATCAACAGCGGCGCGGAGTTCTGTGCAAACAGACGGGAAACCGTTGCCAGCGCCCCGGCCATGGCCTATAACCCGGGCCATGCAGATTCCCGTCCCGCTGCGGGACTTCCTCCTGGTCTCCCTGCCGCTCCTGCTCCTCCTTGCCGCGCTGGAAGCCTTTTCCCCCAGCACCGGCGAGCTCATGTGGGCCCTGCGGCTGCACAAGTCCGAGAACGACCTGGTCCGCCAGGTCATGTTCTGGATCACGGACTGGGGGAATTTCGCGATCTACGCCGTCTACGTGCTGCTCCTGGGCAGGGCCGTGGCCCAGGGGCGACGCGGCCTGTGGCGGGGGGTGCTCATCTTCGCCGCGGTGCAGATCGCGGTGAACCTGGTGCTTCTCTCCGGGGTCAAGATGGCCCTGGGCCGGCCCCGGCCCCTCACCGGGCTCACCACCTTCCACCACTTCACCCTGGATTCGCGCTTCCACTCCCTGCCCTCGGGCCACACCGCGGAGATCACCGGGTCCTGCCTGCCCCTGGCCCTGTACAAGAGCCGCCCGCTCCTGTCCCTGGCCCTGGGCTGCGTAGTGGCCCTGGTGGGCTTCTCCCGCATCTACCTGAACGAACACTACCCCGGCGACGTGTTCTTCGGCTGGGCCTTCGGGGCCTTTGCCGGATGCCTCACCCACACGCTCTGGAAAAAACATGGCTGAACCCTCTCCCGGCCGCTCCGGCGGCCGCCTGTACGCGCTGGCGGCGCTCGTGCCGCTGGCCTTCCTGGGCCTGGTCCTGGCCGCCCAGACCCTGCCCTACCTGGACGCCCGCGCCCTGTGGTTCTCGGACGAGGTGCGCTACGGCAACGCCTTCCAGAACCTCTGGGACCGGGGCCACTGGCTGGTCCTGTACCTGAACGGCATCCCCTACCCGGACAAGCCGCCGGTCTACTTCTGGCTGCTGGCCGGGCTGCGTACGGCCGTGGGCGAGACTTCGCCCGCCCTGTTCATGCTGGGCGCGGCGGTGTCCGCCCTGCTGGCCCTGGCCGCCACCTGCCTCATGGTGCGCCGGGTGGCGGGCTGGGACCGGGACCACGCCCTGGCCGCCGGGCTGGTGCTGCTCACCTGCTTCTCCTTCATCGGGGTGGGCCACTACTCGCGCATGGACCTGCTCTTCGCCGCGCTCATCACCCTGGCCCACGTGTGCCTGCACCGGGCCTGGACCCGGCCCCGGGCGACGGGCTGGCAAATGGCCGGCTGGGGCCTGGCCGCCCTGGCCACCCTGACCAAGGGGCCCTTCGGCCTGGCCTTCCCGCTGTTGGCCGGGCTGGCCTTCCTGGCCTGGCGCGGGGAGCTGCGCCGGTTCTTCCGCAAGGACACCGCCCTGGGCCTGGTCTTCTTGGCCCTGGTCCTGCTGGGCTGGGTGGCCGCGGCCTGGTTCGGAGGCGAGCACGAGTACATCCAGGACATCTTCCACAAGCAGATCTACAAGCGGGCCGTGGACGCCCCGCACCACGGCCAGGGGACCTGGTACTACCTGGGGGCGCTGCCCCTGGCCTTCCTGCCCTGGACCTTCCTGCTCCTGGGCCTGCGCTGGGGCGAGTTGGCGCGGCCGGCCTTCTGGAGGGGCCTGTGGACCGGCCGGCGCGAGGGACTGGGAGGCCCGGCCTACCTGTGGTGCGTGGCCCTGACCGGTTTCGCCCTGCTCTCGGCGGTGAGCATCAAGCTGGCCATCTACCTCCTGCCCCTGTACCCGGCCCTGGCCGGGCTGGCCGCCCACGCCTGGCTGGGCCTGGCCAACCGGCCCCGCACCCGGGTGCTCTACGCATGGGGCGGATTCTTCCTGCTCCTGGCCCTGGGCCTGTGCCTGGCCAACCTGCTCCTGCACCGGGCCCTGACCCCGCCCTGGCCCGTGGACCTGCCCTGGGCCTGGGTGGCGGGCGCAGCGGGCGCGGCCGGCCTGCTGGGCGCGCTGCTCTTCCGGATGGGGCCGCGGCTGTCCGCCCGGGGCGGGCTGCTCCTGGTCACCGTGGGCATGACCGCCTGGCTCGCGCCGCTGGCCCTCGGATTGGCCCCGGCCCTGGACCCGGTCATGAGCCCCAAGGCCCAGTCCGAGGTCATGGGCGACTACATCCGGCAGGGCTACGAGCCCATGGCCTTCCACATCTATTCCGGCACCTACACCTACTATGCGGGCGCCGATGTCTTCGAGACCCAGGACCTGGAGCTTCTCGCCTCCCGCATCGCGGCAGCGCCCCGGGCGGTGGTGGGCATGCAGAAGCGCTACTGGGACGAGTGGAAGCCCGAGAAGCGGCCGGCCGGCCTGCGCGTGGTGCACACCCAGACCATCGTGGAGCGCGAGTACGTGCTGGCGGTCAAGGACGCGCCCGCGCCGGCCCCCCTGCCCGAACCCGCAGCCGAAACCCAGGCCGAACCGCAGGCTGAGCCCGCGGCTGCTGGCGAGTTGCTTCCCGCGGGCGGCAATGGGACCGCGGCCGGGACCCCGCAGCCCGAGGCCATGCCCGCGCCGGCCGAGCCCGGCCCGGCCTCCCAGCCCGAGGCCCAGCCGCCTGCGCCCCTGCCCGGGGAAAACCGATGACGCGCCAAGCCCGAATCCTCATATTCCTGGCCGGAGTGGCTTTGCTGGCGGGCCTGGCCGCGGGGGCCTGCGCGGGCCGGGGAGAACCCGATCCGGCCTACCTGGAATCCCTGCGCGCCATGACCGCGTCCCAGCTCCTGCACGAGCACAAGGCCCTGCGCGCCGAGGAGGAGGCCCTGGCCACCCGGCTGGCCGAGGCCCGGGCCGGCGACCTGCCGCCCACTGCCCGCGAGGCCGCGCAGCGCTCCCTGGACGACTCCCTGCGCACGGTCCAGGCCAAGCGCCGGGCCGTGGACCACATCCTGGCCTCGGGCGGCTACGCCCGCAGCGAGATCCGCTACCCTGTGCAACAGCTTGTGCTGCGCGCCGAGCCGCCTGCGGATGCCGCACCAGCCGAGGACTCCCCCCAGGCCCCGGAGCCGGAGCGCAACGCCCCGGCCACCGCCCAGCCGGCAACGAAGCCCACAACAGGCGCTCCACCCGCCCCGAAGGCAACCTCGCCCCTGGCTGCGCAGGGACAGCCGGCTCCTGAGGCCAAGGCCCCGGCCGCGCCCGCTTCTCCAATCCCCCGGGCTGCGGCGAACCAGGCCCCGCCCGCACCCAAGACCGCCCCGGCGTCCCCCGCCCCGCCGACTCCGGCCGTCGCCGGCCAGGCCCAGGTGCTGGGCGTGGAGACCGCCCGGACCCCGCAGGGCCTGGAGGTACGGGTGCGGCTTTCCGGGAAGCCGGGCCAGACGTTCTTCACCATGGCCGGGCCGCCGCGCATCGTGCTGGACATCACCGGGGTGGCTGAACCGCGCTTCCGCCTGTTCCACCGCACCTTGGGCGCGGTGGAGGCCAAGGCCCTGCGCCTGGGCTGGCACAACGCCAAGGCCATGCTGCGCCTGGTGCTGGACACCGACGCCGGGCATCTGGGCAAGGCCGTGGTGGAAGAGACCCCGGACGGCCTGGTGCTGCGGGTTGCGCCCTAGGGCCAGCGCCCCACCGCGACACAACATCAACATATCGGAATCAATTACTTTCTCTGAGGACCGGGAGTGCCCCGCGAGGCGATCCCAAGCGGCTGGGGAAAAAGTCTTCGGGAAATTTTCCACAGGGCGGCGAAGTGCTCTGGCGGAAAGCGCGCTGAACCTCGCGCCACGCCCTACGCAGGCAGCGCGCCGCTGCTCGGCCGGGCGCGGGAATCTCGTCAATACACCGAGACGTAGCCTTGGGGCGGATAGTCCCAGCGCGCGCCGTAGACGTGGATGGCCTTCACCGGCTTGCCGTCCGGCCCGAACACCGGGTTGCCCTCCAGGGCCCAGGCCAGGATGCCGCCGCGCAGGTTCTTCATGGGGATGCCCCGCCTGGCCAGGGACTCGGCGAGCTTGCCGCTGCGATAGCTGATGGTGCAGTAGCCGATGGCCACCTTGCCCGCGAACCGGCCGGAATCGGCCAGGAACTCCTCCTGGGGGATAGCCCCGGGCAGGAAGGAGACCGCCCGCTCGTTTTCGGGCCGGGCGTCCACGAACACCGCCTCCCCCTTGTCCCAGAGCGCCCGGGCCTCGGCCACGGGGATATCCTGCACCCCGGGGAAGTCCTTGGTGTAGCCCTCGTACATTTTATAGACCGCGGCCAACTTCCCGGCGTCGGTGGCCGGCCGGGAACAGGCCCCCGCGAGAAGCGCCAAGACGGCGCAAAGAAGAAGGAGAGGCAGGGAGCGGCGGAACATGGGTGCAGTCTACGGCGACGGCGCGCCTCCGTCCAGGCTGGACTTCAAGATATCAACGACGATGGCCCTGCCCCGGCCGGGCTCGGACTCCACGGGGATGCAACCCCCGCAACCTCAAAACTACCCTTGTATTTTTGAAAAAACATCCGCCTACAGCTCGATGTAGAACGTGCTGCCCCGGCCGGGCTCGGACTCCACGCGGATGCGGCCCCCGCAGCCCTCAAAAATACCTTGGTATTTTTGAAAAAAACATCCGCCTACAGCTCGATGTAGAACGTGCTGCCCCGGCCGGGCTCGGATTCTACGCGGATGCGGCCCCCGTAGTGCTCCACGATGTGGCGGGCGATGGTCAGGCCCAGGCCCGCGCCGCGAGGCTTGGCGTGGTCCCCGGCAGGCGGGGCGTCCTGGTAGAAGCTCTCGAAGATGCGCTCCCGCAATTCCGGCGCGATCCCCCGGCCGGTGTCCTGCACCCGCACCTGCACGGTCTCGTTCCCCATGGACCGGGCCATGAGCCGGACCGTGCCGGACTCGGTGAACTTGATGGCGTTGTCCAGGATGTTGACCACCGCGCGCAGGAGCCGGTCCGGGTCCAGGTAGAGGTCGGGCAGGCCCTCGGCCAGGTCCAGTTCCAGCACCACCCCGGGCTTGGCGGCCAAAAGCCCGGACACCGCCTCGGCCGCGCGCAGGAGCAGGGGCACCGGCCGCACCTCGCGGTCCCGCCAGTCCACCTGCCCGCCCTCCATGCTGCACAGGTCCAGCACATCGTCCATCATGAGCCCCAGCCGGACCGCCTCGTGCTCCACCACGTTCAGGTTGCCCAGAATGCGCTCCCCCCGTTCGCGCAGGGCCGGGTCATCCCCGGCCAGGCGCAGGAAGCGGCGTTCGAACTCCCGGCCCGCCAGCTTGGCGAAGCCCACCACCGAGGTGAGAGGAGTCTTGAGCTCGTGGGACATGGCCGAGAGAAAGGCGTTCTTCATGTCGTCCAGTTGGTGCAGTCGGCGGTTGGCCTCGGTGAGCTCCCGGGCCTTTTCGGCCAGGGCCGTGGTGCGGCTGGCCACCAGCCGCTCCAGGTGGGTGTTGAGGTCCTCCAGGTCGAGCCGGGCCAGGTCCCGGGCCAGCGCCCCCGCGGCCAGGGCCGCGGTGGCCTCCAGGGAGTCGCGATCCGGGGAGGAGACGCCTTCCTTGACGTGGGAGCCGCCGCTCAGGGCGCCCAGCACCTTGCCGCCCGAGAGCAGGGGCAGCACCGCGGCGCAGCGCAGGCCCTCCTGCGGAACGGCCTCGTGCAGCCAGGCCAGGGCCGGGCCCTCCACATAGACCGGCTTGCCCTCCTGCACCATGGCGTGCTGCGACTCCCCGGGCAGGAACCGGGCGATGGCCTGGGCAAATGCCTCGGTGATCCCGCGGTGGGCGGCCAGCTCCAGGCTCCCGTCCTCCCGGGCCAGGAAGATGCCGGCGCAGTCCAGGCCTTCCACCAGGAGCACCATGTCCAGCATGGTCTGCAGGGCCTGGCCCTGGTCCAGGGTATTGGCCAGGCTGTGGGCCAGGGAGCACTGCGCCGCATGGCGGCGCTGGCCGCTCTCCAGTTCCTCCACCCGCCCGGTGGCCTCGGCCAGGGAGTTCTCCAACTGCCTGGTGCGCCGCCGAATGAGGTCCTCCAGCACCTTTTCCTTGTGCCGCAGCCGCTCCTCCACCACCTGGCGCTCGGCCAGCTCCTCCAGGATGCCGTCGAGCATGCTCTCCACCTGGCTGGCCAGGGCGTTGAAGGCCTCGGCCAACTCGCCGATCTCTCCCTTGCCCCGCACCGCCACCCGGTGGGTGAACTCGCCGGAGGCCAGGCGGACCGCGCCCTCGCGCAGGAGGTTGAGCGGCGCGGCCAGACGCCGGCCCAGGAAGATGCCCAGGATGAGGAACACCGGCACCAGCGCCGCGAAGACCAGGATGGACCGCCGCAGATAACGGGCTTCGACCGCGTGCAGGCTGGCTGCGGACACGTCCAGGCCCAGCACCCCGGCCCGAGTCCCGTCGGCGCGGAAGAAGGGGGCGTACCCCGTGAGCCAGGTGCCCCATTTGTCGGTGTACAACTCGCTCTCGGCCATGGGCTGGGACATGGCGGCGAAGTGCTCCCGCAGGAGCGGACTGGCGTCGTCGTAGACTTCGCCCGGAGGCGAGACATCGCTGGGGTCGCCCCGCTCTCCGGCGTCCACCACGAAGGCGATCCGGCCCTGGGCGTCCAGGCGCATGGTGTAGACGTAGAAGGCCTCGGGCATCAGGTCCATGACCCGGCGCAGGCTGGCCTGCACCGCCCGGTAGTCCTCGCCTCCCACTTGGGCGGGATCGCTGATGCGGTCGTGGCGGACGGCGTCCAGGCTCAGGGAGGCCAGGGCTGCGGCCTCGCGCAGGCGGGAACGGACGTTCTCCCGGATGCGGTCACGGGAGTTGAGATAGAGCAGGGAGAGGAGCAGCGCGTTGGCCAGCACGGCCAGCCCGGCCAGGAGCAGGCCCAGCCTGGTTCCCAGGCCCATGCCCCGGCGCGGGCGTCCTGTTGATTGCGGCCTCTCAACTCCCATCCACAGGCCCCCCGGCAAAAACCTGCGGAGAATATTCCGCATTCATCCATAGTTGCACATATCGACAGAAATGGAAAGTCCCCGGCATGCCGGGGGCTTTCCATGCGGGCAGGGCCGGCCAGAGGCCCGGGGTCAGGCGGTCTTGAAGACCAGCTTCCCGTCCTCCAGGTCCACGGTGATGCGCGCGTCCTCGGGAATGCGGCCGGCGATGAGCTCCTTGGCCAGGGGGGTTTCCACCTGGGCCGAGAGATAGCGCCGCAACGGCCGCGCGCCGAAGGCGGGGTTGTAGGCCGCCTCGGCCACGAACCGCTTGGCCGCGTCGGTGATGGACAGCTCCATGCGCCGCTCGGCCAGCCGCCGGTGCAGGCCGGCCAGTTGCAGGTCCACGATGGCCGCCAACTGGTCGGGCAGAAGCGGCTTGAACAGCACGGTCTCGTCCACCCGGTTCAGGAACTCGGGCCTAAAGTGCCGGCGCAGGAGCTCCAGCACCGCGTCCTCCACCCCGGGCGCGAACCCGCCCTGCGGGGTGATGCCCTCCAGCATCTCCTGCGAGCCCAGGTTGGAGGTCATGATCACGATGGTGTTCTTGAAGTCCACGGTGCGGCCGTGGGAGTCCGTGAGCCGGCCGTCGTCCAGGATCTGCAACAGCACGTTGAACACGTCCGGGTGGGCCTTCTCGATCTCGTCCAGGAGCACCACGCAGTAGGGCTTGCGCCGCACCGCCTCGGTGAGCTGCCCGCCCTCGTCGAACCCGATGTAGCCGGGAGGCGCGCCGATCATCCGGGCCACTGTGTGCTTTTCCATGTACTCGCTCATGTCCAGGCGCACCATGTTGTCCTCGGTGTCGAACAGGGAGGCGGCCAGGGCCTTGCACAGCTCGGTCTTGCCCACACCGGTGGGGCCCAGGAAGATGAAGGAGCCGATGGGCCGGCCCGGGTCCTTGAGCCCGGCGCGGGCGCGCAGCACCGCGTCGGCCACCGCCTCCACGGCCGCGTCCTGGCCCACCACCCGCTCGTGCAACTGCTCGGGCAGGCGCAGGAGCTTCTCCCGTTCGCCCTCCAGGAGCCGCGACACGGGAATGCCGGTCCAGCGGGCCACCACCTGGGCGATGTCGTCCGGCCCGACCTCCTCCTTGAGCAGGCGCTGCCCGCCCGCGGCCTGGTCCATGGCCGCCTCGCGCTCGGCCAGCTGCTTCTGCAGCGAGGCCAGGGTGGAGTACTTGAGCTCCGCGGCCCGGTTGTAGTCCAGCGCGCGCTCGGCCTCTTCCACCTCCAGGGTGACGCGCTCGATCTCGGCCTTGAGGCGCCGCACGGTCTCGATGGCCCCCTTCTCCCGGTCCCACTGGGCCATGAGGGTGTCGCGCACCTCGCGCAGTTCGGCCAGCTCGGCCTCCAGCTTGGCCAGGCGCTCCCGGCTCTTCTCGTCGTGCTCCTTGCGCAGGGCCTCGCGCTCGATCTCCAGCTGGGTGAGCTTGCGCACCGCCATGTCCAGTTCGCTGGGCATGGAGTCGATCTCGGTGCGGATCATGGCCGCGGCCTCGTCCATCAGGTCGATGGCCTTGTCCGGGAGCTGCCGGTCGGTGATGTAGCGGTGGGACAGGGTGGCGGCCTCCACCAGGGCGGAGTCGCTGATGCGCACCCCGTGGTGCACCTCGAAACGCTCCTTGAGGCCGCGCAGGATGGAGATGGTGTCCTCCACGTCCGGCTCGTCCACCTGCACCGGCTGGAAGCGACGCTCCAGGGCCGGGTCCTTCTCGATGTGCTTGCGGTACTCGTCCAGGGTGGTGGCCCCGATGCAGTGCAATTGCCCTCTCGCCAGCATGGGCTTGAGCAGGTTGCCCGCGTCCATGGCCCCCTCGGCCTTGCCCGCGCCCACGATGGTGTGCAGCTCGTCGATGAACAGGATGATGCGGCCCTCGCTCTTCTCGATCTCCTTGAGAACGGCCTTGAGGCGCTCCTCGAACTCCCCGCGGTACTTGGCCCCGGCGATGAGCGAGCCCATGTCCAGGGCGAAGAGGGTCTTGTCCTTGAGCCCCTCGGGCACGTCCTGCTTCAGGATGCGCTGGGCCAGGCCCTCGGCGATGGCGGTCTTGCCCACCCCGGCCTCGCCGATGAGCACCGGGTTGTTCTTGGTGCGGCGCGACAGGATGCGGATCACCCGGCGCACCTCCTCGTCCCGGCCGATGACCGGGTCGAGCTTGCCGCCGCGCGCCTCCTCCACCAGGTCCCGGCCGTACTTCTTGAGGGCCTCGTACGTGCCCTCGGGGTCGGCCGAGGTCACCCGCTGGCAGCCGCGCACCTCGGTGAGAACCGCCAGGATCTTGTCGGGAGTGAGGCTGAAGCGCTTGGCCACCCGGCCGCAGCCGGTGGACGCGGGCTCCTCCAGCAGCGCGAGCAGGACGTGCTCCACGCTCACGTACTCGTCCTTCATGCGCTGGGCGCCGGCCAGGGCCTTGGCCAACACCTGGGCCGCGCGCGGGGACAGGGATATCTGGCCGGCCTGCGCTCCCGGGCCGCTCACCGAGGGCAGGCGGGAGAGCTCGCCCTCCACCTCGGCCAGCACCGCCCGGGGGTCGGCCCCGGCCTTTTCCAGCAGCCGGGGCGTGAGTCCGCCCTCCTGGCTGGCCAGGGCGGCCAACAAATGCTCCGGCTCGATGGCCTGCTGCCCACGGCCCGCGGCCAGGGCCTGGGCCTGGGCAATGGCCTCCTGCGACTTCTGGGTGAACTTGTTAAGGTCCATATGGTTCATCTCCGTATTTATGGATGGCTCCGGCTAAAGAAGCCTCTCCAGCTCAGCCACCTTGTTCTCCAGAAATTCGATGCGCTCCAAGAGGTCCACCACGATGGTGCCGCCCACCAGGCCCAGTTCCAGGTCCTCCATGAGCCGCATGAGCTTGCGCAGCCGGTACACGTCCCGGATGCGGAAGAGGTAGGCCTCCTGTCCGGTGCGCTGGGGCTCGATCCAGCCCAGGTCGATGAGTTCGCCCAGGCGGGAGGGGTGCACCGTGGTCAGCTCCAGGAACTCGGCCCAAGAGACCATGCGCGAGCGCACCGGAAAGCCGCCGGAAAAATCCTTGATGTCCATGCGTGGGCCTCCTTCCTAGAACTCCCGCGGGGCGAAGTCGGACTTCCCGGCCAGCTTCTCCCACAGTTCCCGCTCCTCTTCCGTGGGCTTGGGCGGGGTCTTGATCATGATGCGCACCAGCTGGTCGCCCTGCTTGGCCCCGCTGCCCAGGCCCAGGCCGCGCAGCCTGAGCTTCTGGCCGCTGGACACCCCGGCAGGCACGGTGAGCTCCACCGAGCGGTCCAGGGTGGGCACCTTCACGGTACAGCCCAGGGCCGCCTCCCAGGGAGCCAGAGGCAGGTCCAGCACCACGTGCTCGCCCTCCAGCTTGAAGAGCCGGTGCGGGGAGATGCGCACCTTGAGGTAGAGGTCCCCGGCAGGTCCGCCGGACATGCCCGGGCTGCCCTGGCCGGCCAGGCGGATGCGCGCCCCGTCCTTGATGCCCGCGGGGATGGCCACGTCCAGGGTCTTGGTGGTGAGCCGGGGCCGGCCGTCCGGCCCCAGGGTCTGCTCCTGCAGGTTGATGGCCTTGGCCCCGCCCCGGAAGGCCTCTTCCAGGGACAGGGACAGCCCCACCTCGGCGTCGTCCCCGCGCCGCGGCCGGCGGGCGTGGCCAGGGCCGCCCGGGCGGAACCCGCCCTGCGGGCCGCCCATGCCGCCCATGCCGAAAATGGACTCGAAGAAGTCCGAAAACCCCTGCGCCCCGCCGAATCCGCCCTGCCCCGGGCCGCCCGCGCCGAAATGGAAGCGGGCGCCGTCGAACCCGGGCGGCGGCTCGAAATTCTGGCCGTGCTGCCAATTGGGCCCCAACTGGTCGTAGAGCTTGCGCTTTTCCGGGTCCTTGAGCACCTCGTAGGCCTCGTTGGCCTCCTTGAAGCGCTTTTCGGCATCGGGCTTGTCCGGATTGAGGTCCGGGTGGTACTTTCGGGCCAGCTTTTTGAAGGCCTTGGAGATGTCCTCCTGGCTGGCGTTGCGCCCCACCCCGAGAACCTGGTAATAGTCCTTGTATTCGACGCTCATCTCGGCTAGCACTCCTCCACTCGACAATCGGGTCGACGGACCGGCTGGCGCACTGGGTCGCCGGCGATTTCAAGGTGTAAGTCCTGGTTTGAATCAGTCAAGCATCAGGCCGAGTTAGGCCAGAGCCGCAGCCACCATGCCCAAGAGCTTGCCCGTCCTCCTCTACCACTCAATCAGTCCGTGGACCAACCCTATCAGCGTGGACCCGGACGTTTTCGAGTCGCATCTCAAGGCCATGACCGCGGCCGGCTGGCGCGGGGTGACCCTGGCCGAGGCCGCGGCCCACATCCGGGACGGCCATGAGCTGCCGGGCAAGTCCGCGCTCATCACCTTTGACGACGGGTTCCTGGACAACCACGTGTTCGCCGCGCCGCTCTTGCGCAAGCACGGCCACCACGGCGTCATCTTCGTGGTCACCGGCCGCATCGTGGACGAGGAGATGCCCCGCCCCACCCTGGACGACGTGTGGAACGGGTTCGTGGACATGACCGAGCTTCCCCAGGTGCGCAAGGGCGCGGACGGCCTGCGCGTGCGGCGCGACCTGTTCTTCTCCTGGAAGGAGGCCCGGGCCATGGAGGCCAGCGGCACCCTGCGGGTGGAGGGCCATTCCTTCCGCCACCGCTCGGTGTTCACCGGCCCGGACTTCACGAGCGTGTTCCGGCCGGACGTGCGCAAGCGCACCTTCGACCGGGTGGAGGCCGAGGTGGTGTTCGGCCTGCCCCGCTTCGACCTGGGGCCGGCCCTGGCCCACCGAGCCTTCCTGCCCTCGGCCGAGGTCTACGACCTGGCCCGCCAGCTCACCCCCCAGAACCGCACCGAGGCGCACCAGTTCTTCAGCGACCCGGCCAACGAGGCCAAGGTGGTGGCGGCCCTCAGGCGCATCCCGCGGGACCGGCGCGGCCGGCTGGAGGACGACGACGAATTCCGGGAACGGCTCACCGAGGAGTTGATCGCCTGCCGCGACGGGCTCATGAACGGCCTGGGCCGCATGCCCGAGGCCCTGGCCTGGCCCTGGGGCCGCTCCTGCCCCCAGGCCCTGGAGATCGCCCGCGCCCTGGGCTTCACCCTGTTCTTCTCAACGACCCTGGGCCCCAACCTGCCCGGCCAGAATCCCCTGCACATCCACCGCTTCAAGGCCAAGGAAAAGAGCCCCAAATGGCTCCTCTCCCGCCTGCGCATCTACTCCAAGCCGCTCCTGGCCCGGGTGTACGGCAAGCTGCACGGGTAGGGCTCAGACCCCGCCCACATCCTCTCCCCTTCTCAATCTCTCCCGCAGGCGGGAGAATTCCGCTTCCTGTGCGGTGAGGCTTTCCAGGAGCGTCTCTTCAGCTGCGCTGCGGGCTTGGACGGCACGGACTGCGCCGTGCTCGAAGATGAGGCGGCGGTGGGCGGAGAGGGCAAGGACCGGGTCGTGGGTGGCGATGACCACGATCTTGTCGCTCTTGACCAGGAGGTCCAGGGCGCGGGCCTTGTCCACGCCGGCGTTCTCTATCTCGTCGATGAGCAGCACCGGCGACCAACTGAGGAGCGCGGCGTCCGCGATCATGAGGGCGCGGGACTGGCCGCCCGAGAGCTGGGTGAGCTGCACGTCGGGCGCAAAGGGCTCGCCGGCCAGGGCGTTGGCCGCGGCGATGACCTCCCGGGCCACGCCGGCCGGGTCCTCGGCCTGGCGGCTCTCGGCGTGCATGGTGATGAACCGCTCCACGCCCAGGTCCAGCACGAAATTCATGTTCTGGGTGAGCTGGGCCACCAGGCGGCCTTGCAGCTCGAAGCGCCGGTCCGGGTCGGGAACCTCGCCGTCCAGAAGGATGCGCCGGCCCGAGGGGGTGTCGTTGTCCGCCAGGGACTCGATGTCCGCCAGGAACCGGCTCTTGCCCGAACCCGTGGGTCCGAGCAGGGCAGTGACCTGGCCGGGCGCGAAGTCCACGTCCCCGGCCTCGGGATTGCCGGACTTGTCGCGGCCCGCAGCGACCGTGAGCCGGGCCAGGGCCAGGGCGTCAGTCGCCATGGAGCCCCCCGAATTGGACCTTCTTCACGTTGCCCTTCTGGTAGCGGCTGCCGATGCGGGTCTCGGACAGGCAGTAGGAGCACACCGCCGCGGGCATGGCGAAGCGCAGGCGCATGTCCGTGACCGTCTCCACCTGCGGGGCGCGGGCCAGCACCGACGCCAGTTCGCGGCAGCCCTGGCCGGTCAGGCCGTTCACGTGGCGGATCACGGCCCGATTGTTCATCTGCCGGATGCGGTGGCGGTACACCTCGCGCTCGGCCTGGGACACCAGGTCGCCCTTGGTCACCAGCACCAGGTCGGCCAGGCGCAGCATGGGGCCGATCTTCTCGGGCGCGTCGATGCCCATGAGGTTGTCCACCACGCACAGGGCCAGGGCCCCGCGCAGGTGCGGCGAGCACCGGTTGCACAGGCCCGCGGTCTCGATCACGCAGCACTCGGCCCCGGTGCCTTTGGCCCACTCGAAGGCTTCCTCGAGATTGGTGGCGAAGAAATGGTCCGGGCACAGGCCGCCGGCCAGGGCCGCGGTGGCCGGGATGCCCGCGGCCGCATACGCCTCGGCGTCGCGGGTCAGCAGGCAGTCGAACTTGAGCACCGCGCAGGACACCCCCGCCTCGGCCAGGGCCGCGCAGGTGCGCAACAGCACCGAGGTCTTGCCGCAGGCCGGGGGGCCGGCCAGGGTCACGAGCCGCACGGCGTCACTCGCACCATCTCCCGGAACCTGGCGTTCAGCTCGTCGCGCAGCACCGTGATGTCGTTGTCCCGGATGTAGTCCCAGCCGATCCACTTCACCTTGGCGTTCTCCAGCAGCCCGTCGGGCAGCGGCCCACCCAGGGGCAGGAACCAGCGCGCGCTGTCCACTTGGCCGAAGCCCTCGGTGAAGAACCTGACGAGCGGGTCCAGCCGGGGCCGGGCGCTCTGCTTGACCAGGAAATAGAGCGGGCTGGCCGCGGCGCCGTCCTCGGGCCAGACGACCCGCATGTGCGCGGGCTGGCGGGTGGTCTCGGCAAAAAAGTAGGGCAGGATGGAGATGGCCCCGGCCTTGCCCGGGCCGCCGGACAGGGCCATGCGCGAGGAGTGCATGAGCCCCCGGGTGTTGGCCGCGAAGGCCGCAACCCCCTCCCAGCCGAACTCCTTGAGCAGGGAGAGGAGCACCGCGTCGGCCATGTCGTCGCCGTCCCCGCACATGTTGATCTGGCCCTGGTAGTGGGGGTCCATGAGGTCCTCCCAGCGGGCGGGCAGGGGCGCGTCGCCCAGGGCCCGGGTATCCACCAGGAAGATGTAGGGCGTGAGCCCGTAGACCGTGTAGCAGCCGCGCGGGTCCGGAATTCCCGCGGCCTGGTGCAGGGGGGTGACCGTCTCGGGCAGCGCGGCCTCGAACAGGCCCGCGTCCACGAAACGCGACACGAATCCCTGGCGGAAGAAGTCGCCGAACCCGATGGAGGCGATGATGCCGGGCAGGCGGTCCGGGTCGGTCTCCCGGTGCAGGGGGTCGAAGGGGTCCACCGAGGTGCAGCCCATGGGGATGGCGATGGACAGCGGGTCCCCCGCGGCCTCGGACGCCGCGGCGATGGCGTCGATGCGCTCCTTGACCGCCAGCTTCACCGGGCAGGGGGCGTAGAAGAGCAGGTCCAGGTTCCCGGGCCGCTGCCGGTCCTCCTCGGCCATGCGGCCCACGGAGAGGATGAGTTCGTCCAGGGAGTGTCGCGGAGAGTGCACGGCGCGCCTCAGGCCGCCCGCTGCCGGACGTAGTCTTCGAGGCGGTCCATGGCCTCGGCGATGTTCTCCAGGGAGTTGGCGTAGGAAAAACGCAGGCAGCCTTCCGCGCCGGGGCCGAAGTCGATGCCCGGGGTCACGCCCACGTGCGCCCGGTCCAGGATGTCGTAGGCCAGCTTCAGGGAGTCCTCGCCCAGGAACCGGGCGTTGGCCAGCACGTAGAACGCGCCGGTGGGCTCCACCGCGATGCCGAAGCCCATGGCCTTGAGCCGCCCGAGCATGTACTGCCGCCGCTCGTCGTAGATGGCGCGCATGCGCTCCTGGTCTGCGGCGGTCTGCGTGAGTGCGGCCAGGCCCGCCCACTGGGCCACGGAATTGGGCGAGATGAAGAAGTTCTGGCACAGGCACTGCAGCCCGCGCACGAACTCGGGCGGCACGATGGCGTAGCCAAGCCGCCAGCCGGTCATGGCGTAGAGCTTGGAAAATCCGTTGAGCGCCACGGCCCGGCTCGTGAACTCCAGGACGCTGCGTTCCCGGCCGGCGTAGACCAGGCCGTGGTAGATCTCGTCGGACACCACCCACAGCCCGGCCTCGGCAGCGGCCGAAAAGGTCTCGTCCGGCACCAGGGTCCCGGCCGGATTGGCCGGGGAGTTGAGGAACACGGCCTTGGCCCCGGCTTTTGCCGCTCGGCGCACGTCGTCAGGGGTGAGCTGGAACCCGTTGGCCTCGGCCGCGCGGCAGTACATGACCTCGGCCCCGGCGAAACGCACGAAGTTGGGGTAGCAGGCGTAGCAGGGGTCGGGCAGGAGCACCTTGTCGCCCGGCGAGAGCAGCGCGGCGCAGGCCATGAACAGGGCCGGCGAGGTGCCGTTGGTCACCACCACCTGGCCGGGGTCCACATCCGCGCCGTAGCGCGCCTTGTAATGGGCGGCCACGGCCTCGCGCAGCTCGGGCAGGCCCAGGCTGTGGGTGTAATGGGTCTTGCCGGCGTCCATGGCGGCCTTGGCCGCGTCGTGCACTGCCTTGGGGGTATCGAAATCCGGCTCGCCCACCTCCAGGTGGATGACCCGCATGCCCTCGCGCTCCATGCGCTGGGCCTTCTCCAGCACGTCCATGACCAGGAAGGGGGTGATGCAGCTCACCCGCTCGGAAAGCCGTCCACACGTGGTCTCGTCCATTGTCCGTATCCTGCGGTTGTCCGGCCGGCCCGGCAGGGGCCAAGCGGCGGAGGTTTCTCGTACAATCGCGCGGGCCGCGGCCCGGCGCTTTTTCATAGCCCCGTCCCCGCGGATGCGCAATCCCGGATGGAATGCCGGGATTTGCGGCATGGGGGTGGCAATTCCGTGAAAACCGTGGTACTCGCCTCAAATCCGTGCCCCCGTGGGACACAAGACGATACTCAAATAAAATGAATGAGTTATATATCATCGTCGTGAGCGACGGCGCACCCGACCTGGAAGCCATGGCGCGAAGCCTGGGCAATGGCCGGCCCGTGGTGGTTCGCTTGGCGCACAGTCTGGACGAACTGGCCGCACTGCTGCCCGGTCACACCTTCGACCTGGCCCTGGGCGTCGACGCCCTGCCCGGCCCCGGGGGAAGTGCGGCTCCGGTCCTGCCGTTGCTCGCGGGGGCGGAGCCGGCCCTGCCCTTCATCGCCGTGGTCCCGGCCGGCGGCCACGCCCGCGGCCTGGCCGCCTTGGAGGCCGGGGCCTCCGACTACCTGACCCGGGACGAGCCCGGCCGGCTGCCCGCGGCCGCGGCCCGGGCGCTGCGCGACGCGGCCCGGCAGCGCGGCCATGTCCGGCTCGAACGCAGCGAGGCCATGTTCCGCGCCTATTTCCAGCACCTGTTCGAGCATTCGCCCGAAGGCATCGTCTTCCTGGACAACGAACGGCGCATCGTCGACGTCAACGCCGGCTTCTGCACGCTCTTCGACTACGCGGCCGAGGAATTGGCCGGCCGCTCCCTGGCCGACACCATCGTGCCCGACCGGATGCAGGAGGAGCACGAGGACCTTTTCGCCCGCATGGGGAAAGCCTGCGTGGCCCTGACCGAGACCGCCCGCCGCCGCAAGGACGGATCCGAGGTGCGGGTGTCGGTGCTGGGTTGCCCGGTGGTCACGACCGACGGCCGCGCGGCCTACTCCGCCATGTACACCGACCTGACCAGCCGGCAGAAGGCCCTGGAGACCCTGCGCCGGGCCGAATCCAACTACCGGGACATCTTCCTGAACGCGGTGGAGGGCATCTACCTGTCCACCCCGGTGGGCCGCTTCGTGCTGGTCAACCCGGCCCTGGCCGACCTGCTCGGGTTCGACTCCCCGGGCGACCTGGCGGACAACGTGCGCAGCATCAGCCGCGAGATCTACGTCGACCCCGAGGACCGGGAGGAATTCGTGCGCCGGGTGCGCAGCCAGGGAAGCGTGCTCCACTTCCGGGCCCGCATGCGGCGCAAGGACGGCCGGATCATCGAGGTGCTTGAGAACGCCCGGGCGGTGTTCGACGAGGACGGCGAGCTGCTCTACTACCAGGGCGCCGTCCACCCTGCCTCGGCCTGACCCCTGCCCCACGAAAAAGGCCGGGCCTTCCGGCCCGGCCTTTTCCATCCGCCCCACCGCTTCTACTTGGTTTCAGTGCGCAACTTGGCGTGGCAGTCACGGCAGGCGTCCTTGACCCGATCCAACTGCTTGGCGGTTTCCGCTTCCTTGCCCGCCAGGTTCACCAGCTTCTGGGTCTGGGCATTGAGCAGTTCGGCCGCGGCCTGCACCTCGGCCAGGGGAACGCCCTTGTAGGCGTAAGGCGAACCGGACATGGGGTACGCGTCGGCATACGGCTCGGCGAACAGTAAGGGCAGGACCATGGCGCTGGCCGCGATGCTGCGGCCGTTGCTCACCACCTCCTCGGACTTCTTGGCCTTGAGCTTTATGCGGATATCCCGCAGGTTGGCATTGTTGGTGATCATGACGTACTTGCGCACCGCGACGAACTCCTTGCCTGAGGACACGCCGGGGACCAGCGTGTTCTCGGCGAACAGTCCGGTGGCGACTAGGACCGCCGCGGCTGCAGCCAGCAACGCAATGCTCAGCTTGGGGATCATGGGCCCTCCTGAAGGCGGTTGTTTGGCTCGGAACGTCCGGACAGGAATACGCCCCACCCGAACCCTGCGGATTTCACCCTATGGGTTCCTTATCAGGAAAATCCCAAGACAGGCAAGGCCGCCGTCTTTTCGGGCTTCTCTTTGTGGTTCAAGGCGGTTGCACCGGACGCCCTCCGGCGCCGCTCGCCACGCCACCCGTCCCTGCCCGGGGAAACGTATTGACTCGCCCCCCCCCAACATCCTACAGACCCTAGTAATGCCCGCGCAAAAGCCCCGGCACGGGGAAGTCGGGTCCTCTTCAACGAACCTCGTCTTCGCAGCGTAGGCTTTTCATGGCTGAGCAGGGCAAAGGCCTCGAAGGCCGCTTCATCTCGAAAATCGTCGGGCTCTACCTCCGTCTCATGGAGGAATCCTGGGACGAGGGGCAGTCCACCCAGAAGGTGAACAAGGCCATCAACACGGCCTTGGGCAAGCTGGGCATCGCCATGGCCCCCGAGGTGCTGCAGGAGAAGGCCCGCAAGATATCCGACGCCGCCATCCGCGAGGGCAAGAACGCCCTGGAGCGCAAGTACCTCCTGCACGTGACCATGGGCGAGGGAAGCTCCTGCTACCCCCTCTCCTTCCTGCCCGGTCTGCAGATTCCCAACACCCCGGAAAACAAGGCCAAGTGGACCGAGTTCGTCAGCACCCTGGCGCCAAAGACCCGGATGGGCGAGGACCCCAAGACCAAGCAGATCGGCATCCTCTGGCGCGACGGGGCCTGGCTGGGCGACCTGATCCTGGCCAGCGACGTGAAGACCCTCTTCCTCATCGAGGACATCCGGACCATCCAGGGCAACCTGGTGGCGGCCAACGCCCGGGTCATCAACAAGAGCTTCACCCACCCCATCCGGATCGATGGCGAACTGCACCTGAACAACGACCTGCTGCGCCAGACCCCGCCGCCCGTGACCCTGGGCCAGGGCATGATGCTCTTGGGCGTGCGCACCGTGGAGCAGGCCGCGTTCACGCCCCAGATGCTCCTGACCTGGGGCATGCAGGACGGCATGACCTTCACGGTGCGCAACAACGTCTACACCTTCCGGGCCCGGGACAAGGGGAGCTATACCGAGTACCTGCTGGAGGGCAAAAACGTCCTCACCTCGTACGAATGGCTCTCGGACAAGTGGCTGCTCTCCCGCAAGGTCCGCATCTCGCCGGAGTTGTTCAACGACCTGCACGGAGCGCTGTCGCGCATGTGCATCCGCCTGGGCCTGGGCGCGGATTTCGTGATCAAGAACGACCGCAAGCTCGAAGAGAATGTGGACAAGCTCTCCCTGTACCTGGACTGGGCCCTGCGCTTCAGCACGGCCTGGGGAGAGCCCGCCGCCGGCCAGGAGCAGGCCGCGGCGGAGGCCCTGTCCGGCGACCTGGAGCGCATGCGCCGCATCCTCCTCGGCCCGGGCCTGGACGAGGAAGGACTGGGCCGGCTGGTCTCGGCCAACCGCGACTCCCTGCTGGACAGCGCCGCGGCCTTCGGGGCCCGGCCCCGGCACAAGGTCTCGGAAAAGCTCATCCAGAAGGACACGGTCTTCCTGGCCAAGCTGCTGGACGGCAGGGCCGACGCCAACGACCTGCTGCTGGACGGGATGCGCACCGCCGCCTTCCTCTACACCACCTTCAGCTCGGCCGAGTCGCGCGGCCGCACCGTGGCCGCCCTGCGCCCCCTGGCCGAGGCCTGGTTCAACCTGGCCAAGACCCCGGAGGAGAACGAGGTGGCCGACTTCGGCCGCTTCCTGGCCGATCCCGAGGCCGCCCTGGAGGCCGCCGGCAGCGGCAACCCCGAGGCCCTGGCCAAGGTGCGGGAGGAGGTGCGGGTCCTGGCCGGGCTGGCGCCCAAGCAGGTCATCCGCCAGATCGTCAACGTGCAGGTGGACTCCGAAACCCCGGAATTCGCCGAGGACCAGGCCCTGCTGCGCGACCTCTTCGCCATGCAGAAGAGCGGCCTGGAGCACCTGCCCCTCTCCTCCCTGCGCATGCTCGACCTCCTGGCCCCGGCCCTGGGGTCCGCCCTGGGCCTGGACCTGCCCCTGTTGCGCAAGGCCCTGGCCGGACAGGAGGGGGCTCCGTCCCGCCTGGTCCAACTGGGCGACGAGCTGCGCGAGGCGTCCCCGGCCGAAGTGGCCGACCGCATGCGCGAGGAGGCCGAACTGCGCCTGGAGGTGGCCCGCAAGTACAACTCCCTGACCACGGTCCCCAGCGGGGGATCCGGCGACGACGAGGAAAAGGCGCCCCCGCCCCGGGAGGAGCTGCCCCCCAACCTGGTCTACGGGATCATGACCAAGCTCAACCGCCTCTGCCTGGTGCTCAACCTGGGCAAGGGCTTCCTGGAGCAGCACACCGGGGCCATTCCGGACAACGTGGCCCGGGTCCAGGCCTTCTTCAATCTGGCCGTGGGCAACACCGAGTTCAAGGTGGAGTGCATCCTGTCCGAGATCGACGCCGGAATCATACGCGACGCCCGGGACAACCTGGACACCCTGGCCTCCCCGCCCCCGGGCAAGGAGGGCGAACAGGCCGTGTCCAAGGCCCTCTCCCTCCTGGAGGACGACTACCTGCGCCGCCTGCAGGGCATCCTGGCCAAGCCCCGGCACCCGGTGGACGAGGAGGACGTGAAACGCGACCTGGCCACCCTGCGCACCATCGGCGACCCCACCCTGACCCTGCCCCGGGTCTTCGGCTCGCCGGGCCGGGCACTGCTCTTCCTCAACTCGGCCTTCGAGTCCAAGGAGCTCAAGCGCGCGGTCTCCCGCTACATCAAGCCCCTGTACTTCCCGCTCATGAACCTGACCAAGGCCCATCCCGCCCTGGCCGGCATGACCACCCACAACCTGCTGCGCCACCCCGAGCGCTCCCTGGAGTTCCTGGAGCAGGCGGAGCAGACCGAGGCCACCCGGGAGGAGCTGCGCAGCCTCAAGCAGAGCCTGCGCCTGCTCTCCGAGAAATCCATCCTGGAGATGCTCAACCAGATCAAGAAGTCCCAGTTCAAGGAGCAGCCCGAGGAGTTCCACCGGGACATGGCCCTCCTGGAGAATCTCACCCAGTTCGACAGGCTGCCCATCGGCAGCATGGAGCTCAATCCCAAGCAGACCTCGCTGCTGCTGCTCCTGCTCCTGGACTCCTTCATCACCCAGGACGTGAAGAACTACTTCGAGTCCGGCGAACTGGCCAAGAAGACCTCCAAGCAGATCATCGACGCGCTGCACGACAAGCTCAAGTGGCACCACGCCATCATCCGGGCCTACAACAAGCTCACCACCCCGGCGCCTCGCAAGGCCCAGGAGAACTGACCCATGCCCCCCTCCCCTCCCCTTGAGCTGCGCACCGAGCGGCTGCGCCTGGTTGCGGCCGACGCGGCCCGGGCCCGGGCCGCGCTCAACGACCGCCTGGCCTTCGGCGACCTGCTGGGGGCCGAGGTGCCCCAGTCCTGGCCCCCGCCCCTCATGGCCGACGTGGAGCCGCAGTGGGCCGACCGCCTGGCCCAGGAGCCGGGCCTGGCCGGCTGGCTGCACTGGTACGTGCTCCTGGTGGACGAGGAGGGGGAGGAGGACGTGCTCATCGGCAGCGCCGGCTTCAACGGCCTGGACCCCGAGACCGGCACCCTGGTCATGGGCTTTTCGGTGCTGCCTGCGTTCTGCGGCCTGGGCTACGCCACCGAGGCGGCCTGGGCGCTCCTGGAATGGGCGTTCGAGCGGCCCGGGGTGGCGCGGGTGGCGGCCCGGGCCTTCCCGGACAACCCCGCCTCCCTGCGGGTGCTGGAGCACCTGGGCATGCGCCGGGTGGAAGACCCCTCCGACCCCTACTGGGAGGCCGTGGGCAACGAGGCCGGGGCCCTGCTCTTTGCCGTGACCCCGGCCGACCTGGAAGTGGAATAGGCCCGGAGGCGCGCCTACCGCACGAATCCCTTCTCCAGCAGGATGGACAGGAGCTTCTCCGCCATGAGCTGGTTGCCCTCGTCGCGGGTGGCCGTGCCGTGGAAGTGCACCGCGTCCGTGAACAGGTCCTTGCGGTCCGTGAACAGGTCAGCCAGGGAGACCAGGGCCACCCCCTGCGGCAGGTAGGGGGTCAGCCCCTCCACCACCCGCTGCGCCTCGCAGTAGAACTGGTTGACGGGGTCCTCGCCCCCGGACGGGCACAAGGAGGGGGCGAAGTCGCGGTAGGGCTGGAGCACCCCCAGGAACTGGATGCGAAACGCGCTGCAGATCTTCTCCATCTTGAGCATGCTGAGGCCCCAGTTGCGCACCACCTTCTTCATCTCCTCCCCCCCGGGATGGGGGTTGGGCTTCGTGAAGGGGTAGTAGGCGGGCGCGGCCTGGCCCAGGGTCTCGTCATCGCCGCCGCCTTGGTCCCAGCGCATGGGCGGCCAGCCGATGCGGCCGTTGTAGTAGAGGTGGTGGCTGATGTCATTGTAGCCGTCCAAGGCCACTACCAGGTCCACGTCCAGGTCCAGCAGATCGTTCACCAGGATGGCCACCTCCTGGTTGGAGATGGCCGAGGACACCCCGGCGTTCACGTATTCTACTCGCAGGCCCCGCCGCTCCAGGAGCCGGGCCAGCCGAGCCACGATGGTGCTGTCGTTGCTGCCGCCGGCCCAGACTACCGAGCCGCCCACCATGGCCAGGCGGAAGGTCCCGGGCTGCTTGGGCTTCAGTTCCGGGGAGCGGAACCCGCGGTCGTTGTGCACCGCCTCCACGCCCTGCTCCGCGTTCCGGAAGATGGTGAAGGGGCGGGCCCGGAACCCGCCGTAGGGGTGGGGCCGGCGCAGGTCCATCCAGGTGCCGCCGGCCTCCTGGCCCGTGGCCGCTCCTCCCTCCTTCTCCACCTGCATGCCCTGCAGGGTCTGCATGAACTCGGAGGTCTTCTTGCTGTAGACCATGATGCCGAAGTTCTTGTGCAGGAGATACCCGCCCCCGCCGAGCACCACCAGGTTGATGAGCGCCACCGCCACCCACAGGGCGCGACGCGGCGTGCGGCGTGCGGCGGCAGTTTCCGCGGCCGGGTCTTCGGCGCGGGGCAGGGATTTCTTCTTCGCCTTGGCCATGGGCCTGCTCCTTGTGCAAAGCCGGGCCCGGCGGAGTCGTCCGCCCGGGCCCGGTACTCACGAAAGCCGGGGATCGGGGCTGCGCCTCGTCAGCCCCGGCGATAATACGACAGGGCCTCGGGCATGAGCCGCTTGATGTCCGCGATGCGCTGTTCGTCCGAGGGGTGGGTGGTCAGGTAGGCCGGCGCCTTCTTGCCTTCCTTCTTGGAGTTCTCCGCCATCTTCTCCCAGAAGCCGACGGCCGTGCGCGGGTCGTACCCGGCCTTGGCCATGAGGATGAGCCCGATGTGGTCGGCCTCGGACTCCTGGGCCCGGGAGAAGGGCAGGAGGATGCCCACGTTGGCCCCGATGCCGTAGGCGGTCTGAAAGGCCTGGGAGGCCGCGCTGCTGCCCGTGGACACTCCCACCGCGGCGGCCCCCACCGAGCCCGCCACGCTCAGGGCCTGGGCCTGGGACATGCGCTCGGCCCCGTGCCGGGCCACGGCGTGGCTCACCTCGTGCCCGACGACCGTGGCCAGGTCGTCCTCGGTGGCAGCCACCTTGAACAGCCCGGTGTACACGAAGACCTTGCCCCCGGGCAGGCAGAAGGCGTTGACCGTGTCCGGCTTGTCGATGACGTGGAATTCCCAGGTGAAGTCCGGGGCGTCGGCCACCGCGGCGATGCGCTTGCCCACCCGCTCCACCAGCGCGGTCTCCTGGGCGTTGGTGGAGAGCTTCTCCTTCTTGAGGATGTCCTGGGCCGCGGTGGCGCCCAGGCTCATCTCCTGGGAACGGGGCAGGATGATGAACTGGGCCCGGTCGGTGTAGGGCGCATGGGCGCAATAGACCAGGGCCAGGCTGGCCAGGACCACGGCCAGGGCGTGCAGATGGGCGCGTCGGATCATGGGCTCTCCTCCTGCCGCGCCCGGTTCCGGCTTGCCGGACGGATGGCGGCGCATGCCCCTTCCATAGGGCCTGGAGCCGGCCTCGTCAATTTTCCTGTTGCCTAGGCCCGCCCCGGACTGGTAGTTTCGCATGCGGGGGGACTGTCCCCAACCAGTGAAGGAAGGGCGCAGACCATGGGCGAGAGAGAACTGGCCTCCTTGTCGGCCACCATCGAGATCATGACCGCCAAGACGCGGGCGGCCTTCCTGGATTGCCGGGAAGACCCGATCCCCGGCCCCCATCCCCGGCGGTGGTGGGTCCTGTTGTGCGGGGGCCCCATGGATCCCGGCGACCTCGACCAGCGCGACCAGGCCCGAGCCAAGTTGCGCGAACGCGCCTCGGAGCTGGGCCTCATGGTGCGCGAGTGCGTCTGGGTCTGGGACGAGACGGACCGCACCCAGCTCTTGGCAGGGGTGTTCACCGCCCGGACCCAGGCGGAAGGGTTCGCCCGCACCCTCACCGACAAGGGCTGCGAAGTCCGGGTGACCCCGGCCTTCGACGACCCGGAGTAACCAGGAGGAACTTCGCCGCCCGGCGAGGTGGCAACGCCGTCCCATGCAGCGTACCCGGCTTCACGAACTGGTCAGGCGCTTCCACCGCTTCTGCCTGGAGCAGCACGTCTTCACGCTGCTCCTGGCCATCCTCATCGGTGTGCTCTCGGGCTACGGCGCCCTCTTCTTCCTGCACCTCATGAAGGGCGTGCAGACCCTGCTCTACGGCCAGGGCGGCGAGATACTGGGATTCGTGCACCAGCTTTCGCCCTGGCAGCTCCTGCTCATCCCCGCGGCCGGCGGCCTTGGGGTGGGCCTCCTGGTCCATTTCGGCGCGAGCGAGGCCAAAGGGCACGGGGTGCCCGAGGTCATGGCCGCCCTGGCCCTCAAGGAGGGCCGCATCCGCAAACGGGTGGCCGTGGTCAAGATCCTGGCCTCGGCCCTGTGCATCGGCTCGGGCGGCTCCACCGGCCGCGAGGGCCCCATGGTCCAGATCGGCTGCTCCATCGGCTCGGCCGTAGGCCAGGTGGCCCGGGTGCCCCTGCTCAAGCAGAAGACCCTGGTGGGCTGCGGCGCGGCCGCGGGCATCGCCGCCACCTTCAACGCCCCCATCGCCGGGGTGCTCTTCGCCCTGGAAGTGCTTATCGGCGACTTCGGCCTGGCCGCCTTCTCCCCGGTGGTGCTCGCCTCTGTCACGGCCACGGTCATCTCCCGCCACCACCTGGGCGACATCCCGCTGTTCGCGCTGCCCTCCTACCGCATGGCCTCCCTGTGGGAGTTCGGGCTCTACCCCTTCCTGGGCGTTGCCGCCGGCCTGGCCGCGGTGCTCTTCATCGTGGTGCTCTACAAGGCCGAGGACCTGTTCGGAGCCCTGCCCATGCCGGACTGGCTCAAGCCGGCCCTGGGCGGGCTCATGCTGGGGGTGGTCCTGCAGTGGTTCCCCCAGGTCTTCGGGGTGGGCTACGGGGCCATGAACCTGGCCCTGCGCGACGGCATGGTCGGCTGGCTCATGCTCGGCATGGTGGGCCTGAAAGTCGCCGCCACGTCCATGAGCATCGGCTCGGGGGGCTCGGGGGGCATCTTCGCCCCATCGCTCTTCATCGGGGCCATGACCGGCGGGGCCTTCGGCGCCCTGGTCGGGCATCTCTTCCCGGGCATCACCGCCTCGCCCGGCGTGTACGCCCTGGTGGGCATGGGCGCGGTGGTGGCCGGGGCCACCCACGCCCCCATCACCGCCATCCTCATCATCTTCGAGATGACCGGCGAGTACAAGGTCATCCTGCCCATGATGATTACCTGCATCCTGGCCACCATCGTGGCCTCCACCCTGAAGCGCGGCTCCATCTACACCATCAAGCTCATGCGCCAGGGCGTGGACATCTCCCAGGGCCTGGAGCAGAACATCCTGCGCGCGCTCAAGGTCGAACAGTTCATGGTGCCCGAGACCTACACCGTGCCCGAATCCCTGCCCCTGTGCGACGTCATCGAGACCTTCAAGACCCGCGACGCCTCCTATTTGCACGTGACCGGCGAGGGCGGCCGGCTCACCGGCATCATCTCCTTCCGGGACATCCGCAGCCTGCTGGACGAGGAGTGCCCCCGCACCCTCATCATCGCCAAGGACGTGGCCACCTCCCACCTGACCACCCTGGCGCCCGGGGACACCCTGTTCACGGCCATGCGCCGATTCGGCCGCAAGGGGGTCTCCCAGCTCCCGGTGGTGGACCCGGCCACGGGCCGGCTGCTGGGAGCCTTCCGGGAAAAGGACCTCCTGACCGCCTACGACAAGGCCGTGGTGCGGCGCGAACTGGGCGTTCTCTAGGGCGCGCTGCCGGCCCAATTCCTTGACAGAAAAACGACAATCGGTGATGAGTATTGGGTTCGTGGCGCGCCCCGCGCCACCCCACTCATCCGGATACGGACCCATGCAGCCAATCATCGAGTTCTCGAACGTTCACAAATGGTACGGCGATTTCCACGTGCTCAAGGGCATCAACGAGACCGTGGAAAAAGGCGAGGTGCTGGTCATCTGCGGCCCCTCGGGATCGGGCAAGAGCACCCTCATCCGCTGCGTCAACCGCCTGGAGGACTACCAGAAAGGCCAGATCACCGTGGAGGGGCGCGACCTGCACGGCAAGGACATGGACGTCAACACCCTGCGCTCCGAGATCGGCATCGTCTTCCAGCAGTTCAACCTCTATCCCCACCTCACGGTCCTCAAGAACGTCACCCTGGCCCCGCTCAAGGTCAAGAACACGCCCAGGAACGAGGCCACCGACCTGGCCCTGGCCCTTCTGGAGCGGGTGGGCATCCACGACCAGGCCCACAAATACCCGGCCGAGCTCTCCGGCGGCCAGCAGCAGCGCGTGGCCATCGCCCGCGCCCTGGCCATGCGGCCCAAGATCATGCTCTTCGACGAACCCACCTCGGCCCTGGACCCGGAGATGATCAACGAGGTCCTGAACGTCATGAAGGACCTGGCCCGGGAAGGCATGACCATGCTCTGCGTCACCCATGAGATGGGCTTCGCCCGCGAGGTGGCGGACCGGGTGGTGTTCATGGACGGCGGAGAGATCATCGAACAGGGTCCGCCCGCGGAGTTCTTCAAGAACCCCACCCACGAACGGACCCAGGCCTTCCTGCGGGAAATCCTGTAGGCAGGCTCACGCTGCTTCATTTCGGAACCCTTATCTGGAGGTACCCGCATGCTACGCAAAATCCTGTTCCTGTCCCTGGTCCTGTGCCTTTCCCTGAGCGGCATGGCCAACGCCGGCAAGATCGATGACATCAAGGCCCGCGGCAAACTGATCGCCGGGGTCAAGGACTCGGTGGTGCCCTTCGGCTACGTGGACGAGGCCAGCAAGCAGATCGTGGGCTTCGACGTGGACATGTGCAAGTACATCGCGGACAAGCTCGGCGTGCAGCTCGAGCTCATGCCGGTGACCTCCGCCACCCGCATCCCCATGGTCACCCAGGGCTCCATCGACCTGGCCGCCGCCACCATGACCCACAAGTACGAGCGCGACGAGGTCATCGACTTCTCCATCACCTATTTCATGGACGGCCAGAAGCTCCTGGTGAAGAAGGGCTCGGGCATCAAGTCCGTGGCCGACCTCACCGGCAAGAAGGTGGGCACCGCCAAGGGCTCCACCTCCGAGAAGAACGTGGCCTTCGCCAACCCCAAGTGCACCGTGCTCTCCTTCGAGGGCTACCCGCAGGCCTTCCTGGCCCTGAAGCAGGGCAAGGTCGACGCGGTCACCACCGACTCCACCATCCTGCTGGGCCTCAAGGGCTCCGACCCCGACCCGGCCGCCTGGGAGATCGTGGGCGCCGCCTTCTCCGCCGAGCCCTACGGCATCGGCCTGCCGGAGAACGACTCCGATTTCCGCGACTTCGTGAACCGCTCCCTGGCCGAAATGTGGGTCTCGGGCGAGTACAAGAAGATCTACGACAAGTGGTTCGGCAAGGACACCAAGTACTATCTGCCCCTGGACTGGCAGATGGAGCTGTGGCCGTTCTAAGGACCACCACGGCCTGACCTGAAATCGGGGAGGGCGCGCCGACCGGGCGCGCCCTCCTTACTTGACGGACACCGCGTGAACTACCAATTCAACTGGGCCATCGTCCTCACCGGCGAATACGCCGACTGGATCGTCAGCGGCCTGTACGTGACCCTCAAGGTCTCCGGGCTGTCAATCGTGCTGGCCTTTGCCCTGGGCACCATCATCGCGGTCTTCCGCATGGCCCATTTCCGGCCCCTGCGCTGGATCGCCCTGGCCTACACCGAATTCTTCCGCAACACCCCGCTGTTGGTGCAAATCTACTTCTGGTATTTCGGCTCCGACCCGCTCTTTCCGGAGTCCATCAAGAAATGGCTCTATGCCGGGGACTTCTCCTTCGCGGCCGGGGTCATCGCCCTGTCGGTCTACACCTCGGCCTTCATCGCCGAGGAGATCCGCTCCGGGATTTTCTCCATCCCCAAGACCCAGCTCGAGGCCTCGCGCGCGGTGGGTCTGTCCTTCATCCAGGCCATGCGCTATGTGATCCTGCCCCAGGCGTTCCGCATCATCATACCGCCGCTCATCTCCCAGTTCCTGAACCTCATCAAGAACTCGTCCCTGGTGATGGCCATCGGAGTCATGGAGCTGACGTACCAGGCGCGGCAGATCGAATCCTACGCCTTCCGGGCCTTCGAGGCCTTCACCGTGGTCACCTGCATCTACATCGCGATCTCCCTGGTGGTGTCCCTGACCATTACCCAGTACAACAAGCACTTCCTGCGGATCATCAAGTACTAGGAGAACATGATGCACTGGGGCGTGGTGATCCGCAACTTCGAGTACTTCCTGGTGGGTGCCTGGCCCGCGGGACCCATGGGCGGCCTGCTCATGAGCATCCTGCTGGCCCTGGGCGGGATCTTCGGGGCCTTCTGGCTGGGCCTCATCTTCGGGCTCATGCGCATGTCCCGCAACACCTGGGTCCGGCTCCCCGCCCTGGTCTACATCGAGATCATCCGCGGCACCCCGCTCCTGTTGCTCATCTTCTGGTTCTACTTCCTGGCCCCGGTGGTGTTCGGCCGCACCCTGCCCTCGTTCCAGAGCTCGCTCATCGCCTTCATCATCTTCACCGGGGCCTACATCGCGGAGATCGTGCGCGCCGGGGTCATGGCCCTGCCCAAGGGCCAGATGGAGGCCGCCCGCGGCGCGGGCCTCACCCACGTGCAGGCCATGCGCTACGTGATCCTGCCCCAGAGCCTGCGCAACATGATCCCCTCGTTCGTGAACCAGTTCGTGTCCCTGACCAAGGACACCTCCCTGGCCTCCCTCATCGGGGTGAACGAACTCATGCTCACCGCGGACCAGGTGAACAACCGCGAACTCACCGCACCCATGGAGATCTTCATCACCGTGGCGGTGCTCTACTTCATCGTCTGCTACGTGCTCACCTCCGCCTCCCGCCGCCTGGAACGCCAGCTGGCGCGCTACCAGGCACGGGGCCGGTAAGAAGCCAGCACGAAGAGGACGATTCGCGAAACGCCCCGACAAAAAATCAGCTCCCACGCATTGTTGGATTTTCTTCGGTAGGGGCGGATCGCGATCCGCCTTTCTTCTTTTCGCCTTGCCTACTCTGCCACTCGCACCAAACGCTCCAGCTCCGCCCGGACCTGGGCCACGACCGGGGCCCAGTCGCCGGGCTTTTCCTGGTGGAAGAGGCGCAAGGCCGGGTACCAGGGGGAGTCGCTGCGGCCGGGGAGCCAGCGCCAGTCGGGTTTGGCGCAGAGCAGGCCGAAGGCGGGCCGGCCCAGGGCTCCGGCCAGGTGCAGGGCCGCGGTGTCCGCGCTCACCAGCAGGTCCAGGTCGCGCAGGGCCGCGGCGGTCTCGACCAGGGGGCCGACCTGGGGCGACAGGTCGCTGACGAGCCCGGCGCAGCCCAGCCGCGCGATATCCCCGGCGCGCTCGCCGAATTGCAGGGAATAGAGGCGCACCCCGGGCAGGTTCGCCAGAGGCAGCAACTCGTGCAGGGGAACTGAACGCAGGGCGTCGGCGGAGTTCTTGGCGTTGCCCGCCCAGACCAGGCCAACGGCCAGGCGGATTCCCTCGGGACGGGGCAGCCGGAAGGCAGCATTGTCAGGAACCTGAATGTATGGGACATTGGCAGGAATGCTGTCCAGCTCTGTCTTGAAGAGCCGGGGCAGGGACAGGAGCGGGGCGTGCAGGTCAAAGCGTAGCCGGGCGCCGGGAACCGCCACCTGGGCTACACCGGGCAGGGTGGACAGGAGCGGAGCCAACTCCGGCTGGCAGCCCAAGATGACCTTCGCGCCCATCTCCGCAAGCAGGGGCGCGTAGCGGCAGAACATGATCGTGTCGCCCAGGCCCTGCTCGTGGTGGAGCAGGATGGTCTTGCCCGCGGGGTCCGAGCCGTCCCAGACCGGCCGGGGCAGATTCCGGGGCCGGCAATCCGGCCGGTCGAAGCGGTCCTCGTAGGCTGCAAAGGCCTCGCCCAGCCGGCCCAGCCGGAACAGGGCCAGGATGCGCGGCCAGCGGGCGTCGGACAGGCCGGGGTTCAGGCGCAGGGCGCGGTCCAGGCATTTCAGGGATTCGGCCGGCCGGCCCTGGTCGCCCAGCACCATGCCCAGTTGGAACCAGGCGTATGCCTGGTCCTTGTCCATCTTGAGCGCGGCGCGCAGGACGCGGGCCGCCGGGCCGGGCTCCTGCAGGGCGCGCCGGGTCTCGCCCAGGTAGACCAGGGGCACGGGACTTCCCGGGTCCAGGGCCGCGGCCCGCTCCAGGGCAGCGGCCGCGGCAGTGAAACGGCGGGTGCGCAGCAGGGCCAGGCCCAGGTTGGCGTACAGGGCCGGGCTGCCGGCCCCGGCGTCCAGGGCCTGGGCATAGAATGCGGCCGCCTGGGCGTGGTCGCCCCGGCGCTGGGCCGCCAGGCCCCGCTGCTCCAGTTCCCCGACTGCGCGTTCCATTCCGGCCATGGCCGGGTTGTGGGGCACGGAGGGCCGGGCTGTCAATCCCGGCGTTGACAGGGCGCGGCCTGACACGTAGGTGTTGGATTATGGGGAAAGATATCCACCCGTTGGACCAACCCTTCCCGCTCCTGCGCCAGTACCGGAGGCGCATCCTGCCGGGAATCCTGGTCTTTGTCCTGCTTCTCGCCGGGGTCACGGCCCTGGCCTCGGTCAAGGTCATGCACAACATCTACCTGCGCATGGCCGAGGGCCGGGCCGAGGCCATCGCCCAGGTCGTGGCCCGCCATGCGCCCACGGCCTGGACGAGGTTCATGCAAGGCGCGCTGCCGCCCTCCGGTCCGGAGTGGCAGGATGTGTCCAACGCCCTGGACGAGGCCGTGACCGGGGCCCGGGTGGCCCGGCTGAAGGTCTACGACCGGCGCGGGGTGCTCATCTTCGGCCCGGACCCGAAGGAGTTGGGGAGAGTCGAGGACAATCCCACCATGCGGGACGTGCTCAAGGACATGGATTCCGGGCTGAAGATCGCCACCGAGCCTGGGGGGAGCCCCCTATACGAACTCTATGTCCCGCTGCGCAGGGCGGACGGCCGGCTGGCCGCGGTGTTCGAGCTCTACGAGCCCACCGACAATCTGGACGCGGTGGTCCTGCGCAACGCCCTGGTGAGCGTGGGCGTGCCCGGCCTGCTCCTGGCCGTGCTGGTCCTGGCCCTGGGCCGGCTGGTGGGATCGGCCCAGGCGGACATCGACCGCCGCACCGCCGAGCTGGTCAGCCTGCGCCGCCGGCTGGAGAGCTTCCTGTCGGACTCCGCTGTGGGCGCGGCCCGGGCCGCGTCCTCCGATGCGCACATCCCCTCCCGCCGCATGGAGTGCTCCATCCTCTACACCGACATCCGGGACTTCACGGGCTATTCCGAACAGAACCCGCCCGAGGCCGTGGTGGGCATGCTCAACCGGCTGCTGGCCGGGCAGGTGGAGGCGGTACGCGCCCATGGCGGGGACGTGGACAAGTTCGTGGGTGACGCCATGCTGGCCTGGTTCGAGGGGCCGGACGCCGCGGCCCGGGCGGTGCGCGCCGGCCGGGATCTGCTGGCCGGTGTGCCGGAGGACGCGCCACGCCGGCTGGGGGCCGGTGTGTTCTCCGGCCCGGTGGTGTGCGGCGCGGTGGGTCCCACGAACCGCCGGGACTTCACGATCATCGGCGACACGGTGAACATTGCGGCCCGGCTGTGCTCCGCGGCCCGGGCCGACCAGCTGGTGGCGGACGCCGCCACCCTGGAGCAGGCGGGCGAGGCAGCGGAGGGCTTCGGACCCGACGAGAGGATAACGGTCAAGGGCCGCATCGCTCCCCTGGCGGTGCGCCGGCTCACCCTGGAGGGAGGAAGGCCATGATCGTCCAGTGCCTGGATTGCAAGAAGAAGTACCTGCTCAAGGCGCAGGAGATTCCCGTGGAAGGCGCGGCGGTGCGCTGCAAGGGCTGCGAACAGACGATCCGCCTGGTCCGCCGGGACAACGCCGAGCCCGACCGGGCCGGGGTCTCGGCCTTCAAGAAGGACAACCCCCGGGAACAGAAATGGAACCGGGAGATGACCGACAGCATCAGGTCCTTTGGCTACAGCCGCAACACCCAGGAATTCAACCTGCTCTTCAACCTGGTGCGCAAGATGCGCAAGATGCACGGCATCGCCTTCGTGCCCGTCCGCCTGCGCCTGGAGGTGGAGCGGGTGGAGCGCGACCTGGACTACAACGCGCTGCACCTGGTGTCGGACCACTGCCTGCCCATGGCGGACGAGACCGGGGAAAGCCCGTTGCGCAAGCTCGTGGTGGGGCTGTGGGACGCACTCAAGACCCACGACTACACCAGCCGGTTCAGCCTGGCCGAGGTCATGAAGGTGCCCTGGCCCGACGCCTTCCCGGCACTGTTCGTGTTCGCCGGCGTGGCGCCCTGCGGGCCCAAGGGCGAGCCCAAGCGGGTGAGCGAGGTGACCTTCACCCTGGACGGGCTGCGCAACCTGCCCCCGGACCTTGAGCTGGACAACCTGCCCCAGGTGGCCCGGGTGGACATCTCGGCAGGCCCCCTGCCCGCAGTGGCCCTGCCCTTTGCCCAGCGCTGCGCGCCCGGCCTCACGGTCCACCCGGCCACAGCCCCCGCCTGCGCCTCGGACGCAGGCCAGGCCATGCTCGCGCAGTGGGGCTGAGCCGCCCTACTCCTTGGGCTCTTCCCTCACCAAGTCCGGGTTCAGGGTCTTGGCGATGGACGCCCCGCCCTGGACGCTGCGGGTGTTGGTGAAGCCCTGCTCCTTCAAATAGACCTGGGCCTCGTAGGCCCGGATGCCAACGTTGCAGAAGAGGAGCAGGGGCTCGTCCCTGGGCACCTCGCCCAGGCGCTGGGGCAGCTCGTCCTGGGGAACGGCCAGCCAGCGCTCGCCCCAGCGGGCCTGGTAGGGACCGGGGTAGTTGGCGCTGCGCACGTCCAGGACCTTGGTGTCGGTCTCGTTCATGAGCCGCAGGAACTCGCCGGCGTCCAGCACGTCGGCCCGGCCGTCCAGGATGTTCTCCAGGGCGTTGCCCGCGGCATTGATCACGTCCATGGCCGAGGCATACGGCGGGGCGTAGGCCACCTCCAGGTTGGACACGTCCTCCACTGTGGCGCCCCGGCCCAGGATGGCGGCCACCGCGTCGGCCCGGGCCTTGGCCCCGTGCCCGTTCCTGCTCAGCACCTCCACGCCCAGCACCCGGCGGGTGCGGCGGTCGGCGATGAGGTTCACGCACATCATCTTGGCCTCGGGATAGAAGTGCGCCCGGTCGGACTGCACCACCATGGCGGCCACCGGGTCGAAGCCCGCGGCCTTGGCCTGGGGCAGGGTCAGGCCGGCCTTGGCCGCGCCGTAGTCGAAGACCTTGAGGCAGAAGGTGCCCACCGCCCCGGGGAAACGCGCCGCGCCGCCGGCCACGTTGCTGCCGATGATGCGGCCCATGCGGTTGGCCAGGGAGCCCAGGGGCAGGTTTATCCAGCCGCCGGACACCAGGTTGCGCACCTCGCAGCAGTCGCCGCCGGCGAAGATTTTCGGGTCCGAGGTGCGCAGGGAGTCATCCACCAGGATGCCGCCGTGGGGGCCGATGGCCAGGCCCGCGTCCCGGGCCAGTTCGCTGTTGGGCCGGGCGCCGGTGGCGAAGAGCACCATCTCGCAGGGAATCTCCCCATGGCCCTCGATGAGCACGCCGGTGACCCCGGTTTCCGCGTCGCCCAGCACCTTGAGCACCTTGTCCGGGGACAGCACCGTGACTCCGTTCTCCTCCAGGTGGTTGCGCAGGATGCCCGCGAATTCCGGGCACAGGGCCGTGGGCAGCACCTGGTCCCAGAACTCCACCAGGGTGGTCTCCACGCCCCACAGGGAGGTGAAGGCCTCGGCCATCTCCAGGCCGATGGCCCCGCCGCCCACCACCACGGCCGACCCCACCTGGCCCTTGGCCAGGCGGTCCTTCATCTCCACCGCGGCGTTCAGGCCGGTGATGGTGGTGACCCCGGGCAGGTCCGCCCCGGGCACCGGCGGCAGGAAGGGCCGCGACCCGGTGGCCAGCACCAGGGAGTCGTAGCCCAGGTCCTCCTCGGACCCGTCGGCCAGGTTGCGCACCCGCACGGTGCGGGCCTTGCGGTCGATGGCCAGGGCCTCCACCCCGGTGCGCACCTCCACCCGCTTGGTGCCCTTGAAAAAGGCCGGGTCGCGCTTGGCATGGTAGGAGGTGGAGCACAGGCCGAAGGCGTCGGACACGTCGCCGCCCACGTAATAGGGGATGCCGCAGCCGCCATAGGAGATGGTGCTGTCGCGGTCGATCATGAGGATGTCGGCGTCAGGGTCCAGACGGCGCGCGCGGCAGGCCACCTTGGGGCCCAGGGCCACGGCGCCGATGATGAGAATGCGCTTGGGCATGGTGTCTCCTTTGCAGTGGGAAAGTACCCCTGGCCCTTTACTGCCGTCCGGAAGGAAAGGCAAATTCCCTGAGTTTTCAGTAGGGATTGCCCCGCCCACCGCCGCCGAACCGTAACCGAAACGTCATCGCACAGGCTCGCCAGCGCCACGGGGAGAGGTACGGGATTGTGCTCCGACGCCAGGGCGGAAAACCACGCTAGGCCGGGCCTGCGGCGCCCTCCTTGCCCCACCCCGCCTGCATGGCCGCCCACAGGCCCAGGAGCAGGGCCTCGGCCGCGTCCGAGGTGAGGGTCTTGCGGGGCAGGCCGGCCTCGGCCAGGAGCCGCCCCGGGCCGGCCGGATTCACCCCAGGTCCTCTTCGCTGATGAGGGTCAGGCCCATGGCCCGCAACCGGGCGGCCAGCATGCCGTCGCCCGGGATGAGCTTCCCGGAGAACGTGCCATCGTAGATGCGGCCCGAGCCGCAGGTGGGGGAACGGACCTTGAGCAGAGCGGCGCGGCACCCGGCCAGGCCGGCCAGGTCAGCCGCAGCCTGCGCGCCCATGGCCACCATGGCGGTCAGATCGCGCCCCTCCCTGTCGAACGCACGGCCATCCTTGAGTTCGATGGCCAGGCGGGGGGTGGGCAGGCCTCCGAGTTGTTCCGGGCAGACCGGGATGGCCCGGGCCTGGCGCACCAGATCCAGGGCCGCGGGCAGGGCGGAGACCGAGCCGTCGTAGCGGCAGGGCAGGCCGCAGAGGCAGGCGCTGACCAGCACGGGGCCGGTTTCGGGAAGCTTGGTCATAGGCAACATTCCCGCAGGCCGTTCAAAAACCGCGAGGGCAAGGCGCGAGTGCTCGCCGGGGCCGAAGCCCTTGCGCCGTCAGCGAGTCCCCGAGTGCTACGGCGCATGAGAGCAGCGCTGTATTCGCACATACGTGAGGGTCCGGAGGGGACGAGCAACGCAGCCATCGCGGGATTTTAAAGCCCGTTACGCCCCTGGTGTTAGGGGCTGTTATGCAACGCAGGTTGTGTTCAACGGCCTGCTATTGGGGGTTGACCCAGTACATGCCGACCAGGAACATGACAAAGGACAGCACGCACTGGCCCACGATGATCCAGGTGAACTTCTTGGGGTCCTCGGCCTTCCTCACCTGCAGGAAGGCCATGTGGAACTTGGTTTCGCCGTTCTTGATCTCGTCGCGCACCAGGCGCAGGTTCACCAGGCCGAAGATGAAGCACAGCGCGGCGTAAACGTATTCCATAGTTCCCTTCCGGTTGGTGGTGGTCGGCTGGCGGGGTGATAGCATCCCCCCTCCCCGGCCCGCAAGCGGCTTGACCCCGCCGCGGGTTTGGGTATGTAAAGCCGCCATGCAGGACAAACGATTCTCCCGGCGGGACATCCTCTTCGGCGGGCTGCGCAAGCTGCGCTCCTTTGGTGAGGAAAAGGCGCCGGCCGCCCCGGCGGCCAAGGCCGCGCCCCCTGCCTCGGAGCTGGCCAAGCGCCTGGCCGCGGGGCACACCGCGTTCAAGGCCGCGGACTACGAGGCCGCGGCCGAGGAATACCTGGCCTGCACCCGCCTGGACACCAGCCATCCCGACGCGCGCCGGCGCCTGGGCTACTGCCTCTACCGCCTGGGCCGGTACGTGCAGGCCCGGGTGGAATTCGACCGCGCCCTGCACATCCTGGGCAAGGACAACTTCTCCTCCCTGTACCTGGGCCTGACCCTGGCCCGCATGGGCCGACCTGCCAACGCGGTGGCCGCCTGGCGCGCCTACTACAACCCCGACGAAATCCGCATCATGCGCGAGCTCAACCTCCAGATCGCGCTGCTGGAAGCGCCCGAGCCCACCACTGCCGAGGCCGCGGCCGACGCGGTGGAGGAGTCGGTGGAGGCCCGCAAGGAGGAGCTGCGCGACGCCCAGTCCTAGCAGGCCGTTGAACACAACCTGCGTTGCATAAAAGCCCCTAACACCAGGGGCGTAACGGGCTTTAAAATCCCGCGATGGCTGCGTTGCTCGAAGCCGCCAAACCCTCGCGTATGTCCAGATACGCTTCGGGCTTGGCGGCTTCTCGCGCCTTGCCTCGCGATTTTTGAACGGCCTGCTGAAACAGGCCTGCCAGGTCATCTCCCTTTCCGGCCTTGCGGATTTCCCCGAAGTTGTTAGTTTTCGTCTAGACAGACGACCCCGAGGCGCATGGCGCGCCGCGTGGGGCCAGGGAGGTTGCCATGCCCGATCTCACCCTGTGGACCAACCGTCGGCTGGGGCAGCTCAAACGCGACATGGAGCTGCTCTTCGACAGCCTGCGCCGGGACATGGGCATGCCCGCGTCCGGCGCGGCCGCTCCCCGGTTCAGCACCGAGGAGACCGACCAGGCCCTGGTGGTGGTGGCCGAGGTCCCCGGCTACGGACACCAGGACCTGAACATCTGTCTGGAGGAGGACGTGCTCACCCTGAAGGGCGAGCGCCGCGAGGAGGTGGAGAACGGCGAGAACGGCGCCATCACCCGAACCAGGTCCTTTTCCCAGGCCCTGCGCCTGCCCTGCCCGGTGGACCCGGACAAGGTGGAGGCCGTGTTCAAGGACGGCCGGTTGCGCATCACCCTGCCCAAGTGCCCGCCCCGGGGGCCGCGCAACGTCTGCGTGAAGGTCGACTGACCTGGACCCGCCCCGGAAAGGAGTCTCCATGGCTGCCGAGAAGAAGCATCCCAACACTGTCGAGCCGACCAGGCTGCGCTGGAGGCTGGACCCCGCCTCCCTGCCCTTCGCCACCACCGACGAACTGGAGCCCCTGGCCGGGCTCATCGGCCAGGACCGCGGGGTGTCGGCCTTCCGCTTCGGCATGGGCATGGAGCGCGAAGGGTACAACATCTTCGTCACCGGCCCCAACGACACCGGCCGCCTGGCCAACGTGCGCCGCCTGCTGGAGGACCTCACCCGCAAGGGCCAGGCCCCGGACGACCTGTGCTACGTGAACAACTTCAAGAACCCCGAGTCCCCGGTGCTGCTGCGCTTCCCCGCGGGCCAGGGCCAGGCCTTCAAGAAGGACGTGAACAGCTTCCTGGACCATTTGCGGACCGAGGTGCCCCAGCTCTTCGAGAGCCAGGACTTCGTGGCCCGCAAGAACGAGATCATGGAGGCCTACGAACGCCAGTCCCGGGAGTTCTTCAAGGAGCTGAACAAGAAGGTCAAGGACACCGGCTTCGCCCTGGTCAACGTGCAGATGGGCAACGTGCAGCGGCCCGAGCTCATGCCCATCGTGGACGGCGAGCCCAAGCCCCTGATGCAGCTCGAGGAGATGGTGGAGAAGGGCCGCTTCCCGGCCGACGAGTACGAGAAGCTCAAGCAGACCTACGCCTTGCTCAAGAAGGAGATCGACGAGATCTTCCTGCAACTGCGCGACCTGCAGAAGGAGGTCAAGGAGAAGAGCCGGGAGATCGACAAGATCATGTTCCGCACCCTGGCGGAAGAGGCCCTGGCCGCCCTGCGCAGGAACCACACCGGAGACAAGGTGGACAAGTACCTGGTGGGCATGGTGGAGGACATGGCCGAGAACCACGAGGTCTTCCTGCAAAGCCGCGAGGCGGCGCAGCAGGCGCCTCCCGGCATGGTCCCGGACTTCTTCTCCCCCTACCGGGTGAATCTGCTGGTGGACAACTCCGAGCTTGCCAGCGCGCCGGTCATCATCGAGAACCACCCAACCTACCGCAACATCTTCGGGTCCGTGGAGCGGGTGTACGACCGTAGCGGGGTCTGGCGCACGGACTTCTCCAAGATCGTGGCCGGGTCGCTCTTGCGCGCCAACGGCGGCTACCTGGTGCTCAACCTCATGGACGCGGTGCTGGAGCCCGGGGTCTGGCCCGCGCTCAAGCGCAGCCTCAAGTCCACCAAGATGGAGATCCAGACCTACGACCCCTTCTACTTCTTCTCCTCGTCCGGACTCAAGCCCGAGCCCATCGAACTGGACGTGAAGGTGGTGGTGCTGGGCGAGGAGCGCCTCTACCACATCCTGCGCCACTACGACGAGGACGTGCCGCGCATCTTCAAGGTCCGGGCGGACTTCGGCCTGACCATGGACCGCACCGACGACGCCATCGCGGACTTCGCCAGGTTCATGAAGCGCGAGTGCGACCAGAACGGGCTCCGGCCTTTCGACCGGGGCGCGGTGGCCGCCCTGGTGGAGCAGGCCGTGCGCATGGCCGGCCGCACCGAGAAGCTCTCCACCGCCTTCCCGGTGCTGGCCGACCTGCTCATGGAGGCCGACCACTACGCCGGCCTGGACGCGGCGGACACCGTGGCCGCGGCCCACGTGGACCGGGCCATCGAGGAGCGCATCCTGCGCGCCAACCGCATCGAGGAGGCCATCCAGGAGATGATCTCCCGCGGCACGCTGCAGATCGACGTGGACGGCGCGGTGGTGGGCCAGGTCAACGGCCTGGCGGTGTACAGCCTGGGCGACGTGGCCTTCGGCAAGCCCTCGCGCATCACCGCGGCCACCTCCATGGGCAAGGAGGGGGTCATCAACATCGAGCGCGAGGCCGACCTGTCCGGGGCCATCCACAACAAGGGCGTGCTCATCCTCTCCGGCTACCTGCGCCGCCGCTTCGCCCAGGACAAGCCCCTGGCCCTGGCCGCGTCCATCGCCTTCGAGCAGAGCTACGGCGGCATCGACGGCGACTCGGCCTCCTCCACCGAACTCTACGCCCTGCTCTCCAGCCTTTCGGACGCGCCCCTGCGCCAGGACATCGCGGTCACCGGCTCGGTGAACCAGAAGGGCGAGGTGCAGGCCATCGGCGGGGTCAACCACAAGGTCGAGGGCTTCTACGACACCTGCAAGGCCTTGGGGCTCACCGGCAAGCAGGGGGTCATGATCCCGGCCACCAACGTGCCCGACCTCATGCTGCGCAAGGACGTGGTGCAGGCCATCGAAAAGGGCTCCTTCCACCTCTTTGCGGTGCGCACCATCGACGAGGGCATCGAGATCCTCACCGGCAAGCCCATGGGCGCGCCGGGCAAGGACGGGAAGTTCCCCAAGGGCTCCATCTCCGCCCTGGTCGACGCCCGGCTCACGGAACTGGCCAAGGGCCTCAAGTCCTTTGGCGAGGAGGACGGCAAGGCCAAGAAGAAGGCCGCGAGCCGCGCCAAGAAGTAGCCGGCCAGCGCAGACCCTTTGCCTTTACGCTCCCGCTGGTATAGAGGACCGGGCCGAGGCTCCCATGTTCAACGCTTTGGCTCCGGTCTTCGCCCTGATCCTCTTGGGCTACGCGCTCAAGCGCCTGGAATTCCCGGCGCGGGCTTTCTGGCCCGAGGCCGAGCGGGTTACCTACTACCTCTTCCTGCCCGCCCTGTTCGTGAACAACCTGGCCGGTGCCGACTTCTCCCGGTTGGCAGTCGCGCCCCTGGCCCTGTCCCTGATCCTGGGCATCGTGGCCGCCTGCCTGCTGCTCCTGGCGGCCCGGCCGCTCATGGGTCTGCCCGGGCCGGCCTTCTCCTCGGTGTTCCAGGGCGGGGTTCGCATGAACACCTACGTGGGCCTGGCCGGGGCCGCGGCGCTCATGGGCCAGCGCGGGCTCACCCTGTCCGCGGTGGCGATCATCGCCATGATCCCCCTGCTCAACATCGCCTGCGTGCCGGTGGTGGCCCACTTCGGGAGCAAGGGCAGCCCCGGGGTGCGCGGCATTCTGCGGGAACTGGGCAGAAACCCCCTGATCCTGGCCTGCCTGGGCGGCTTCGCCCTGAACCTCTCGGGAGTTCCCCTGCCCCTGGCCCTGCGCGACGTGCTCTCGTTGCTTGGCCGGGTGTCCCTGCCCCTGGGGCTCATGGCCGTGGGCGCGGCCCTGCGGTTCGACGACGCCCGCAGCCACGTCCGGGGCGTGGCCCTCTCCACCGCCGCCAAGCTGGCGCTGCTGCCGGCGCTGGCGGCCGGGGCCTGCGCCCTGCTCGGGGTCACGGGCGAGGAGCGCACCATCGCGGTGCTCTTCGCGGCCCTGCCCACGTCCTCGTCGGCCTTCATCCTGGCCCGGCAACTGGGCGGCGACACCGCGCTCATGGCGGCCATCGTCACCACCCACACCCTGCTCTCCTTCGCCACCCTGCCCCTGGCCTTGTCCCTGCTGGGCTGAACAGGCCGGACCCGCCGTGTCATGAAACATGCCTGCGCATGTTTCCCGCCACGGCCAGGTCTTGCAAAGGCGTGCCTTTGCATTCCCGCGGGTAAGAACCCCTTGCGCCCCGCCGGATTGGCGCAGGGGGATGCGTGCGGGCTTTCCGGCATTTCGCAAAAAAAAGACGCCCTCGATGGGGCGTCGCAAAGGGCGTCGCGCCGGCCTGCTAGCTTTCCGCTTCGATGACCCCGCCGGTCCACTGCTCCGGGGGCCGGGGCACCCCGCTCAGGGCGTGGTTCATGCCGAAGAGGTCATGCACGGCCGGGCCGGTGACCTGGGTGCGGGACACGAACCCGGCCTCATGCCGCGCGAAGTCGCGGCGCATGTCCCCGTCGATGAGCTCGTCATTGGTGGGCGGATGCCGCGGATAGTGCGCAGGCGGATAGTAGTAGCGAAGAAAAAGGCGGGACGGGTCCACGGCGGCCTCCGGCTGTTTCAGCCCTTCAAGAATACCCCTGAGGAGCACGCCTGTAAAGGCGCATCACTCCATGGCCTGCCGGGCCAGCGCCCCGCGCACCCGCACCCGCTCCAGGGTCCAGGCGAAAAAGGCCCCGCCCAGCGCAAGGAAAACCGCGTTTCCGACAGCCGCCTTCACCAGCAGATCCAAGGGAGCGGTGCCGTGGGCCAGGGCCGCGCGCATGCCTTCGAACACGTAGGTGGAGGGCAGGCACAGGGCCACGGGTTGGAGCCAGGCGGGCAGCACGTCCACCGGGTAGAACACCGCGGTCAGGGGCTGGATGAGGAAGGGTATGCCCCAGATGAGGCCCTCGGCCGCCCGGCCGAACAGGAAGATGAGGCCCATGGTGAACAGGCCCACGGCCCAGCCGAAGATGAGGAGCGACAGGTAGAACCAGCCCAGGGACGGCCCCATGGACAGGATGTTGAACCCGAAGGCCGCATACACGATGAACGCCGAGGACACGGTCATGACCAGGGCGCGCACGAACCCCACCCCGCAGGCGGCCAGCACGATCTCCACCGGCCGCACCGGCGTGGCGAAGAGGTTCACGATGTTGCGCTCCCAGAACTCCTCGGTGATGGACAGGGACACCGCGTGCTGGGAGCGGTACAACAGGTCCCAGAGCACCACCCCGCCCAGCAGGTAGGTCACCGCGCCCGGCCCGGCCAACCGGCCCAGGTACTTGGTCACGAACCCCCAGAGCAGCAGGTTCATCACCGGCCAGAAGAAGATCTCCATGGTCCGCACCACGGACCGCTTGTGGAGATAGATGTAGCGCAGAAACAGCGCCCAGACCCGCAGCCACATGCCTAGCCCCTCCCCTTCGCGGCCAGGTCGGGGCCGAAAAAAACCCTGGTGCGGCTCTGGCTCATGCTCGCCTCCCCTGCGCGGCCAGGTCGATGAAGACCTCCTCCAAGGACGCGCGGCCGGCCCGCTCCCGCACCTGGGCCGGGGTGCCCGCGGCCGCGGGGCGGCCCTGGCGCAGGAACACCACCCGGTCGCACATCTCCTCCACCTCCCGCATGTTGTGCGAGGTGTAGACCAGGGTTACCCCCCTGTCCTGCCGGATCTGCTTGAGGGTCTGGCGGACCTTGGCCGCGATGGCCGGGTCCAGGCTGGCGGTGGGCTCGTCCAGGAAGAGGAGCTCGGGATCGTTGATGAGCGCCTTGCACAGGTTGGCCCGGGTGAGTTGGCCCGAGGACAGGCCGCCGCAGACCCGGTGGGCGGTGTCTGGAATCTCCAGGAGCTCCAGCAGCTCCATGATCCGCCCGCGCGGCCGGCGCACCCCGTAGAGCAGGGCGAAGACAGTGAGGTTCTCCAGCACCGTCAGGTTGCTGGGCATGGCCACGTATGCCGACGAGAAGTTGACCCGGGCCAGGATCTCCCGGCGGCGGGTGGCCAGGGACAGGCCCAGCATGGTGACATCCCCGGCGTCGGGCACGGTGAGGCCCAGGAGAAGCTGGATGGTGGTGGTCTTGCCCGCCCCGTTCTGGCCCAGCAGGCCGAAGACCTCGCCCCGCCGCACGTCCAGGTCCAGGCCGTCCACCGCGGTCACCACGCCGAAGCGCTTGGTCAGGCCCTTGACGCCAATGACCTGTTCCGTGTCCATGCAACGCCCCAAGTCCCCGGGGACCGAATGCTTGCCCAAGGCCGGCACGCTCCTTGCTGTCCCCGGGGCGTTTGCCGCTGCGCTGAAATTACGCTACCATTCTCGCCAAGGAGCCTCACGTGGGTGCGTATACCATTTCCCCGCTCTCGTCACCGCACGCCTTCGACCTGGCGGCGTTCTGCGAACTGTCCCGGGCCGGCGAACTGCCTGCCGCCGATGCGAACTGGCTGGCCGAGCTCTGGGAGAGCTTCGACGCGAGGCTCAATGCCCACCAGGTGGTGAACTCCACCCGGAGTTGGCTCCTGGCCTGGCTGGACGAGTCGGTGGAGACCGAGGTGGAGCAGTTGTGGGGCGAGTCCCCGCGCCGGGGCTACCTGGCCCATTGCCTGGCCCTGTCCCGGCTCATGGCCCTGGCCGCGGACCAGGTGCCCGAGGTGGCCGAATGCGGCTGCGCCCCGGTGCCCGAACCCAGCATCGAGGTGGAGCGGGCCGCCGAAGACCTGGGCCTGGCCATCACCCCGGACCACACCCTGTCCCGGCGCTACGCCCTGATCACCCCCGCGCCCTATGCCGGCGGTTGCGAGACCTGCTTCCTTGCCGCGGACTGCCCGCGGCTCAAGCACGCGGTCTGAAACACTCCACCCTGAGGGCCGCATGCGCACCGTGGCCTGGTTCGGCAACCCCTTCTTCTGCTCCAAGCTCGAAGCCCACGGCTGGCGGGTGGTCTTCGCCGGCCGCTTTCCCCACCTGCCCCTGGGCTGGGACGACGTGGTGGCCCTGGCCGGCGGAGTCCCGAACCTGGTGGTGCTGGGCGACCGCAGCGCCCCGCCGCTGTTGGCCGGCCTGGAGCGCTACCCCTGCGCCACCCTGTTCTACAGCGTGGACAGCCACATCCACGCCTGGCACCCGCTCTACGCCCGGGCCTTCGACCTGGTGCTGGCCTCCCTGGCCGACCACCTGCCCGCCTTCCGCTCGGCCGGGATATCCGAGGACCGGCTGCGCTGGTCCCCTCCCTACGCCCGGGACGAAGATGGTCCTGCGCCAGGCTCTGCCCGGGAATTCGGCCTGCTTTTCGTGGGCTCGGTGAACCCGGTCACGTCCCCGGGACGGGCCGGGTTCCTGGCCGAGGTGGACCGGCTGCTGCCCGGCCTGGCCGTGCGCCAGGGCGCGTACCGCGAACTCTACGCCCGGGCCCGGGTGGTGCTCAACGAGGCCGAGCGCGGGGACCTGAATTTCCGGGTGTTCGAAGCCCTGGGTTGCGGGGCCTGCCTGCTCACCCCTCGGGTGGGGCACGGCCTGGCCGGCCTGTTCGCCGACGGCCACGAGTTGTTCACCTACCCCCCGGGCGACGCCCGGGCAGCGGCGGCCAAGGCCCGGGTGCTCCTGCGCAACCCGGACCTCTGCGCCCGGACCGGGGCCGCGGGCCTGGCCGCAGTGGACGCCGGGCACCGGGCCGGACACCGGGCCGAGGCCCTGGCCCGCTGGCTGGACAGCCTGGATCTGCCTGCCCTGGCAGCGGCCCGCCTGGTCCGGGCCGACGCCCTGTTCCGCGAAACCCTGCGCCCCTTGTTCCTGCACGCGGCGGAAGGGTACGGCGCGGGCGACATGCCCCAGCGCTACCTGGCCGCAGCCCGTGGCGCGGGCCGCCCCTCCCCGGCCTGACCCCTCTATCAACCCCCTCCATTTCTTTATAATTTGTCAATACGTAAAGTTTTCTTGGTGTTCGTCCGATAAGACGGGCAAAGCTGTCGGGAACCATGGCACCCGCCGGGTTCCCCTGCAAAGGAGGAGCAACCATGAGTGTGAACGGAGTGACCCTTGGAACCGATCAAGGCATGGCGCTCCACCAGTCCCGTGAGAGCGACAACTCGATGGTGGAGACCATGAAGCAGGTGCGCAAGGCCAAGATGCACCGGGAAATCTACGCCCGGCCGGAGTTGGCCGGCAAGCTGGTGGCCCTGGAAGTCTCGCCGGTCTACAATTCCAAGGCCGAGCTCATCCAGTCCACCGGCCTGACCGAGTAGACCCGCCGTACGCCGGACCGGAAGCGCCCTTCCGGCCCGGCGGGAGCGCGACGCACTCGGGGCGAGGGCCACACGGACCGGCCAACGGGGCCTCGACCTCCCCAGACCGGACGGCCCGTGTGGTCCGCGCCCCGGGTGCGAAGCCCCGGGAGATCGCCCTGGCGCTGAACTTGCAGAGAGAGATGCGGAGCTGCACGCGGCAAGGTTGACGCCTTGCCGGCAATCCGGCCTTGGCCGTTGACAGCCGGCAGGCGGGCTACTAGGAACAAAGGCAGCCAACCGCGTGGGCAACAGCCCGGGAGGGCGACCATGAGCATCAGAGGCATCGGACCAGGCGAGAATCCCTACGAGAACCTCCGCATCCGCGACGACGCGGAGACCGGACGTGTGGACGGCCGCAACTCGGGCGACGGAAAGTCGACGCCCGTGGGCGACGGCGTGTCCGTGAGCGGCGACGCCAAGCTCCTGGCCGCCGGCTTCGAGGCCGCGCGCAAGGCCCCGGACGTGCGCGAGGACAAGGTGGCCCGGCTCAAGGAACTGGTGAACAGCGGCCAGTACCAGACCGACAGCCGCTCCATAGCCGAGCGCATGCTGCGCGAGGATGCCGAGGACCTGGGCTAGGTTCGCCCCGACGACGCACACCGACCCGCCGCACGGCGGGTCTTTTTTTGTCCGCAGGGATCAAAATCTCGGTTTGGGGGATTCGCCCGAAAACTCCAGCCGGACCGCAACTCCTTGCCCGCCGGTGATGGACAACTCGCCGCGGAGTTGGCTGGCCACCGAACGGATGAGCCCCAGGCCCAGGCCGTCGGCCTGGTCCGGCGACATCCCCTGGCCGTTGTCCTCCACGGACAGGAGCACCCGCCCCTCGGGCCGGTGCTTGATGCGCACCGCCACCCGGCCCCGTTTGGCGTCCGGGACAAAGGCGTGGGCGAACACGTTGGTCAGAGCCTCGCCCAGGACCAAGCCGCAGGGCACGGCCCGATCGAGATGCAACACAACCTGGTCCAGGTCGAAGACCGCCTCCACCTGCAGCCTGGGATGCCGGTCTGCGATGTGGGCGTAGAGTTCGCGGGCGAACCGGCCCATGTCCACCTGGTCCAGCCGCTCGCTGCCGTAGAGCTGGGAATGGATGAGGGCCATGCTGTAGACCCGGGCGATGGCGCCGTCCAGGGCCGAGGCCGCGGCCTCGTCCCCGGCCCGGTCCCGGGCCAGGTTGAGCAGCCCGGCCATGACATGCAGGTTGTTCATGACCCGGTGGTGCACCTCCCGGAGCAGGGCCTCGCGCTCGGCCAGGGCTGTCCTGAGCTGGGCGGTGCGCTCCAGGAGCTGGGCGTTGGTGCGGGCCAGGGCGAGCATGTGGGTGCGCACGAACCACCAGACCAGCGCTGCGGTCACCCCCACGAAGAACCAGCCCTTGTAGGTCTGCATGCGGGTCAGGGTCGCCGGGTCCTCTACCAGGAGGCCAAGCGCGCGGTCGGAGAACACGATCCACAACCCGCCGAACAGGGCATACCAGAGGGCCGAGCGTAGGGCGCGCCGGCCCGACTCGGCATTTCCCGTTCCATGGCCGGCCGCGTGGTTGCGATGCTCCATACTCTTCCCAACCTACCCCACTGTGCCGCATGAAATCCAGCGAAAACATGAAACGCCAGGCTCGGCGCGCCGTCTCGCGAACCGCATCCGGGCAGGCCCGGCCGGCACCGACTACCACCTTCCCTTGACAATGTTTACGGCCTCTTCTTATAGGTCTACACCCCGCAAAACAGGGGACCGCTGCCTGCGGTCCGCGCCGAGCAGGGAATACACCGAGGGGAGTTGGCCATGTCCGAAGCGCTCAAGAACCAGAGAACCTACGCCATCGTCGGCCACGGCGGCTGCGGCAAGACCAGCCTGGCCGAGATGCTCCTTTTCCAGGCCGGGGCCATAGCCCGGCCCGGGAAGATTGAAGAGGGCACCACCGCCCTGGACACCGAACCCGAGGAACTGAAGCGCCGCGGCTCCATCCAGCCCGGTTTCGCCCGCTTCGACTGGAAGAAGAACGTCCATTACCTGGTGGACACCCCCGGCGACGGCAACTTTACCGGCGACATCGCCTACACCCTGGCCGCGGTGGACGCCGCGCTCTTCACCGTGGACGCGGTGGACGGGGCCAAGCCCCTCACCCGCCGCCTGTGGGAAGAGGTCAAGAAGGCCGGCCGGCCGGCCATGGTGTTCATCAACAAGATGGACCGCGACCGGGCCGACTTCCAGATGGCCTACGACAGCCTCTCCATGCTCGAGATCAAGCCGGTCCTGCTCCACTACCCCATCGGCTCCAAGGAGGACTTCAAGGGCCTGGTGGACGTGTTCGCGAACAAGGCCCTCATCTTCGGCGAGGGCGGCAAGGTGACCGAGGCCGAGGTGCCCGCGGACCTGGCCGACGAGGTGGCGGCCCTGCGCGAGGCCACCATCGAGAACATCGCTGAGAGCGACGAGGTCCTCATGGAGAAATACCTCGAGGAGGGCGAACTCACCCCCGAGGAGATCGACGTGGCCCTGCGCGCCGGCGTGCTGTCCGGCGCGCTGGTGCCGGTGTCCTGCGGCTCGGCCCTGCAGATCGCGGGCGGCGCGCAGGTGCTGGACACGGTGCAGCGCCTGTTCCCCTCGCCCCTGGACCGACCGGCCTTCGTGGGCCAGGATGGCGAACGCCCCTCCTCGCCCGATGCCCCCCTGTCCATGTTCGCGTTCAAGACCCTGGCCGACCCCTTCGCGGGCCAGCTCTCGGTGCTGCGCATCATGTCCGGCTCCTGCGCGGGCGACGTGCAGATGATGAACTCCACCACCGGCGAAAAGGAGCGCATCGGACAACTCCTGGCCATGCTGGGCAAGGACCAGAAGCCCCTCAAGGACGAAGCCCTGCCCGGGGCCATCGTGGCCGTGGCCAAGCTCAAGGCCACCGCCACCGGCGACACCCTGGCCGACGAGAAGAGCCCCTTCGCCTTCGCGAAGCCCGGCCTGCCGCCCACCCTCATCTCCTACGCCCTGGCCCCCGAGGCCAAGGGCGAGGAGGACAAGGTCTACTCCGCGGTGGCCAAGCTCCTGCCCGAGGACATCACCCTGCACCTGGACCGCGACGCCGAGACCGGCGACATCCTCATCTCCGGCATGGGCCAGTTGCACATCGAACTGTCCGTGGAAAAGGCCAAGCGCCGCTCCAAGACCAACATCCTGCTCAAGACCCCCAAGATCCCCTACCGCGAGACCTTCAAGGGCAAGGCCGACGTGCAGGGCCGGCACAAGAAGCAGTCCGGCGGCCGGGGCCAGTTCGGCGACTGCTTCATCCGCCTCGAGCCCATGCCGCGCGGCGGCGGCTACGTGTACGAGGACGCCATCGTGGGCGGCTCCATCCCGCGCCAGTACATCCCGGCGGTGGACAAGGGCATCCAGGAGGCCGCCGCGCGCGGCGTGCTGGCCGGCTACCCGGTGGTGGACTTCAAGGTCATCTGCTACGACGGCTCCTACCACGCGGTGGACTCCTCGGAAATGGCCTTCAAGATCGCCGGATCCATCGCCTTCAAGAAGGCCGCCGAAACCGCCAAGCCCATCCTGCTCGAGCCCATCGTCACGGTGAGCGTGTTCGTGCCCGACACCTTCATGGGCGACGTGATCGGCGACCTCTCCTCCCGGCGCGGCAAGGTGCTGGGCTCCGACTCCAAGGCCGGGGTCACCGAGATCAAGGCCCACGTGCCCATGGCCGAGGTGCTCCAGTACGCCCCGGACCTGCGCTCCATGACCGGCGGCCAGGGCACCTTCACCATGGAGTTCGACCACTACGAAGAGGCCCCGCCCATGGTGGCCGAAAAGGTCATCGCCGACTCCAAGAAGGACGACGCATAATCCCGCGCACTGCGCCTGCTGCGTCGCCCCCTGGAAAAACCCTCCGGGGGGCGACGTTTTTGTTGTTGAGGGGACCCGGGATTTCCAGTACACGGGCCATGGCGGCAGCATCCCCACAGTCCGCCGGAAACACCCACCACCCATGCTCCGCAACCTCATCTTCTACCTGCTGTTCATACCGGCGACCCTCGTTTTTTCCACACTCGCGGCCCTGGCCCCCACCGAGCGCATGGCCCGGGCCTTCGGCCGCACCTGGGGCCGCCTGGTCCTGGCCTTCACCGGCGCGCGCCTCTCCGCCGACCTCTCCGGCCTGGACCCGGACGCGGCCTACATCTTCATGGCCAACCACCAGAGCAACCTGGACATCCCCACCCTCTACGCGGTGCTGGGCAGCCGGCCCTTCGGCTTCGTGGCCAAGCAGAGCCTGTTCGGCATCCCGATCTTCGGCAAGGCCATGCTCCGCGCCGGCCACGTGCCCATCGACCGGGACAACCCGCGCAAGGCCATGAAGGCCATCGAGTACGCCGCCGAGCAGACCGCCAAAGGGTTCTCCATCGTGGTCTTCCCCGAGGGCACCCGGGGCACCGACCTCCGAGCGCTGCAGGACTTCAAGATCGGAGGCATGATCATGGCCCTCAAGACCGGAGCCCCGGTGGTTCCGCTCATCATCACCGGCACCGGCTCGATGCTGCCCAAGCACTCCCTGCGCCTGCGCCCCACGCGCGAGGTCCGGGTCCGCGCCCTGCCCCCCATCATCACCCAGGGCCGCTACACCGTGAAGGACCGCGAGAAATTCAAGGACGACCTCTACGCGCTCATGAACGGCGAATACCTGAAGACCACTGGAGAAGCCCATGGCTGAGCCAGCGATCCGCGTCGCCGCCCTGGGCGGCATGGGCGAAATCGGCATGAACTGCCTGGTCCTGGAGTGCGGCGAGTCCATGATCGTGGTGGACTGCGGCCTCATGTTCCCGGACGACTACCTCTTCGGCATCGACGTGGTCATCCCCCGCTTCGATTACGTGCTGGCCCGCAAGGACCGCCTGGCCGCCATCATCCTCACCCACGGCCACGAGGACCACATCGGCGCCCTGCCCTGGTTCCTGCCTTACGTGTCCGCGCCCATCTACGGCTCGGCCTTCACCCTGGGCCTGGTCAACGAGAAGCTCAAGGAGCACAACCTCGACAAGTACGCCGACCTGCGCACCGTCACCGGCCGCCAGAAGATCGAGGCCGGCGACTTCGGCGTGACCTTCTTCGAGACCTGCCACTCCATCGTGGGAGGCTTCGCGCTGGGCATCGAAACCCCGGCCGGCCGCGTGCTGCACACCGGCGACTTCAAGATCGACCGCAACCCCCTGGACGGCATCGCCACCGACCTCACGGGCATCGCCCAGTTCTGCGAACCCGGCGTGCTGCTCATGCTCTCGGACTCCACCAACGTGGAGCGCGACGGCTTCGCGCTGACCGAGCGGGAGATCAAGAGCTCTCTTCGCCGCATCTTCGGCGAGGCCACCGGCCGCATCATCGTCACCCTGTTCTCCAGCCACGTGCAGCGCATGCAGGAGATCTACGACCTGGCCGCCGAGACCGGCCGCAAGGTCGCGGTCCTGGGCCGCAGCATGAACCGCAACCTGGACCTGGCCACGGACCTGGGCCTCATGCGCATCCCGCACAGCGCGTCCGTGCCCCTGGAGAGCCTGCCTCACCTGCCCGACGAGCAGGCCGTGCTGCTGGTCACCGGCTCCCAGGGTGAACCCCTCTCCGCCCTGTCCCGCATCTCGGCCGGCGACCACCGCCAGGTGGCCATCAAGCCCGGCGACCTGGTGCTCATGAGCTCCCGCTTCATCCCGGGCAACGTGAAGGCCATCACCAAGGTCATCAACCGGCTCTACAAGCTCGGGGCCGAAGTGCTCTACGAGCGGGTCCAGGCCATCCACGCCTCTGGCCACGCCCACCGCGAAGAACTCAAGATCATGCTCGAAACCGTGCGGCCCAAGTTCTTCGTGCCCCTGCACGGCGAGTACCGCCACCTGGTCAAGCACTCCCGCCTGGCCGTGGAGTGCGGCGTGGCCCGGGAGCGCGCCCTGGTGCTGGAGGACGGCCAGCCCGTGACCCTCACCCCAACCTCCATGCGCCTGGAGGACGCCATCCTGGTGGAGTCCATCCTGGTGGACGGCAAGGGCGTGGGCGACGTGGGCCAGACCGTGCTCAAGGAGCGCCAGATCCTGGGCGGCGAGGGCCTGGTGGTGGTGGTCCTGGTCATCGACGAGAAGAGCGGCGAGATCCTGCGCGGCCCGGACATCACCTCCAAGGGCTTCGTGTTCGAGCAGCAGTACAGCCACATCTTGGAGGACGCGCGCTGCGTGGTCCTGGACATCTACGAGAACGTGCCGCCGGGCGACACGGACAAGCTCAAGGAGCGCATCCGCTCCAGCCTGCGCCGCTTCTTCCGCCGCATCATCGAGCGCGACCCGGTGGTGGAGCCGGTGGTCATCGTGATCTAACTCCCGCTCTTGCGAAGGAGGACCCATGGCCGAACCCGTCACCTTCACCCCCATCGGCCTGGTCCGCTCCCCGTTCCAGAACGTCGAGGACATGCCCATCCAGCCCGCGGGCGCGCGCGACGTTTTGGGCACCGCGGAACTCTCGCCCGAATACGCCCCGGCCCTGGCCGACCTGGAAGGCTTCTCCCACCTCATCCTGCTCTACCACTTCCACCGCGCCAAGCCCTACGCGCCCACGGTAACGCCCTTCCTGGACAAGACCCCGCACGGGCTCTTCGCCACCCGCGCCCCGGCCCGGCCCAATCCCATAGGGCTCTCGGTGGTGGAGCTCCTGGCCGTGGAAGGCCACGTCCTGCGCCTGCGCGGGGTGGACATCCTGGACAACACCCCCCTTATCGACATCAAACCCTGCGTCCCGGCCTTCGACACGCCCCAGGGCGACGTCCGCACCGGCTGGCTCGAAGGCTGCGCCAAGCGCACCGCCGCCGCCCGATCCGACGACCGGTTCAAGGGGTAGAAAGCGAAAAAATACAAAACGAGGGGGGAGAACCGGAACGATCTCCTCGTCGGATGCAACGGCTTGCCATTGCAAGATGATACCGTGGCGGGAAACATGCGCACGCATGTTTCATGACACGGCCCCGCTTGATCTCAATCAGGACGAGGCCAGCTCGGCGTGGCGGAAGCAGGAGACCAGGTGGTCGTTCACCAGGCCCACGGACTGCATGTAGGCGTACATGGCCGTGGGGCCGACGAAATTGAAGCCGCGCTTCTTGAGGTCGCGGCTCAGGGCTGTGGATAATTCCGTCTTGGCGGGAACTTCGGGCAACACCTCGAAATGGTTGATGATGGGCGTGTTGTCCACATATGACCAGAGATAGGCGGCAAAGGAGCCGAACTCCTCCTGCACAGCCAGGTACGCCCGGGCGTTGGCAATTGCCGAGGCCACCTTGAGCTTGTTGCGGATGATGCCCGGATCGGCCAAGAGGCGCGCCTGGTCCGCCGCGGTGAACCGCGCCACCTTCTCCACGTCGAAGTTGGCGAAGGCCCGGCGGTAGCCCTCCCGGCGCTTGAGGATGGTGATCCAGGACAGCCCGGCCTGCGCGCCCTCCAGCACCAGCATCTCGAACAAATGCCGGTCGTCCCGCGAGGGCGCGCCCCACTCCCGGTCGTGATAGATCTCGTACTCCGGCCCCTTGGCCCAGGGGCAGCGGGAATCCTCTTTCCCGGCCATGCTCATGCTCCTTCCGGCCCCTGCCCGGTGGCTGCGTCGAGGCGGCGGCGGGCCACGTCGGGGTCCAGGCCCTTGGCCAGGGCGATGGCCTCCAGGTTGTCCTCCGCGTCCGAGGCGCGCAGATACAGGGGCTCGATTGGGGCTGTGGAATACTGCGCCGCGCAGGCCAGGCGGGCCAGGACCGCGGGCAGGGGGTGGTCCCAGGTGGGGTCCAACACCTGCACGCCGGGCAGGAGCCCGGCCAGGGCGTCGCGGTTCTCGGTGGCCCCGCCGCCGGCCAGGCGCAGGGGCGCGGGCAGGCCGGCCAAGAGCCCGGGCAGGGACTCCAGCGCCGCGGCCCGCGGCCTGGCCAGGGGCTCGCCGCCCGGCGCGACAAAGGGCTGCACGTACACCTGGTTGCGCCGCGCCCGGGTGAGCACGGCCAGGGTCCCGTCCAGGAGCGGCGCGCAGCCCGCGGCCAGGAGCGGCAGATAGTCCAGCCCGGCCAGGGGCAAGCCCGCGGCCCGGGCCAAGCCCAGGGAGAACGCCAGGGTCATGCGCACCCCGGTGAAGGAGCCCGGACCGCGCACGCAGGCCACGCCGGCCAGGTCCCGGGGAGCCAGGTCCGCCAGGCGCAGCAGCCGCTCCACGGTCGGGGCCAGCACCTCGTTGTGCCGGCCCGGCGCGTCCAGGGCCAGGGCGGCAGCCACGGCGCCCTGCCGCGCCAGCACCACGGTGAGCCGGGCCTCCACCCCGCACAGGGCGAGGACGGCGCTGGGTGCTGTCGCAGGTTGGGCCTGGGCAGGGTGTGAGGCCATCTCAGGAGTGTTCTTTCACAAAAAACATAAATGTTTTTTGTGTATTACCTGGAAAAGAACCCGCCAAAGTCGATCCGCGAGATGTCGTTGACCGTGGCCAGGAGCATGAGCCCGATGAGCAGGCCCAGGCCGATGCGGGTGGACACCGCCTGCCAGCGTTCGGGCACGGGCTTGCGCCGGATGGTCTCGATAGCCAGGAAGAAGATGTGGCCGCCGTCCAGCACCGGGATGGGGAACAGGTTCAGGAGCCCCAGGTTCACGCTGATGAAGGCCGCGGTGAGCAGCACGCTGTACAGTCCCTCGGCCGCCTGGTGGGTCACCAGGGCCACGATGGAGATGGGGCCGCCCAGGTTCTTCACCGAATTGCGGCCGCCGATGATGCGCACCAGCACGTCCTGCACCTGGAGCACCATGTCCCAGGTCTTGTCCACTGCCGCGGGCATGGCGGTCCAGGCGTCGTAGGAGAGCCGCACCAGGCTCTGCGGGTCCGGGGCAACCCCGATCTGGGAGCGGGAGAAGCGCAAGAAGCCCACCGAATCCTCGATGACCTTGGGCGCGATGGTCACGGTGCGGACCGCGCCGTCGTGCTCTAGGGTGAAGGCCATGGGCTTGCCCTCGGACAGGGCCACGGACTGGTACACCTGGTCGAAGGTGGTCACCGCCTCGCCGTCGATGGCGGTGATGGTGTCCCCGGGCTGCACGCCCGCGGCCATGGCCGGCGAGCCCTCCAGCACGTGGGAGATGCGCGGCCCCAGGGTGGCGTCGCCCCAGGAAAAGAGCACTGCCCAAAGGATGGCCCAGGCCAGCACCAGGTTGAAGATGGGGCCGGCGGCCACCACGAGCATGCGCTGCCAGGCCGGCCGGGCCGAGAAGAGCTCCTGCTCGTCAAAGCCCTCGGCCGCGTCCTCTTCCGAGGCCTCCCCGGCCAGGTGCACGTAGCCGCCCAGGGGGAAGGCGGATAGGCGGTAGTCGGTCTTGCCGAAGCGAAAGCCCGCCAGGCGCGGGCCGAACCCCAGGGAGAAGGTGGGCGCGCCGATTCCCAGGATGCGGGCCATGATGAAATGGCCCAGCTCGTGGAAAAAGATGAGCACGCCCAATACCAGGACAACGGCGATGAATCCGTACATGACAGTGTACCTAAGTCTTGGCGCGGGGCGAGGCAAGCCCCGCGATCATCGGTTTTGCAGGCGGCGGCGGGCCAGCTCCCGGGCTGCCTGGTCTGCGGCCAGCACCGCGTCCAGGCTCTCCGCCGGTCCATTCTCATGGGACTCCAGGGCCTCGGCCACCAGGTCCGGGATGCGGGAAAACCCGATGCGGCCGGCCAGGAAGGCCTCCACCGCCACCTCGTTGGCCGCGTTCAGGGCCACGGGGCAGGTCCCTCCCGCGCGCAGGGCCGCGAAGGCGTAGCCCAGGCAGGGGAAGGCCTCCAGGTCCGGGGCCTCGAAGGTGAGCCTGCCCAGGGCCGCCAAGTCCAACGGCGTGAGGGGCAGGGGCAGCCGCTGCGGGTAGGACAGGGCGTAGGCGATGGCGATGCGCATGTCCGGCGGTCCGAGCTGGGCCAGCATGGAGCGGTCCTCGTACTCCACCAGGGAGTGCACGATGCTCTGGGGGTGCACCACCACCTCGATGGACTCCGCGGGCAGGCCGAAGAGGTGGTGCGCCTCGATGACCTCCAGGCCCTTGTTCATGAGCGTGGCGGAGTCGATGGAGATCTTGGCGCCCATGCTCCAGTTGGGATGGGCCAGGGCCTGCTCCCTGGTCACCTGGGCCATCTGCGCCTTGGTGCGGCCGCGGAAGGGCCCGCCCGAGGCGGTGAGGATGAGCCGGCGAACCGCGTGGCCGTCGTGCCCGGCCAGGGCCTGGAACAGGGCGTTGTGTTCGCTGTCCACGGGCAGGATGCTCCCGCCCGAGGCGGCGCAGGCCCGCCGGAACAGGTCGCCGGCCAGGACCAGGGCCTCCTTGTTGGCCAGGGCGATGCGCTTGCCCGCCGCGGCGGCGGCCAGGGCCGGAGGCAGCCCGGCCGCGCCCACCTGGGCGGCCAGCACCATGTCCGCCTCGGCCAGGGTGGCGAGCTGCACATAGGCGTCAGGGCCGATCAGGATTTCCGGGGCGTAACCCGCGGGCAGCAGGGGGAGCAGGGTGCCCGCCGCGGCCTCGTCCAGCACCGCCAACAGCGGCGGTCGGAACTGCGCAGCCTGCTCGGCCAGGCGGGCGGCGTTGCGCGCCCCGGCCAGGGCCAGCACCGTGAAGCGTTCGGGATTGTCGGCCACCACCTTGAGCGCGCTCACGCCGATGGAGCCCGTGGAGCCGAGCAACACCAAACGGCGCGGGAAATCGGCCGCAATCGGCAGGCTGGAGATGTAGGCGGTCACTGGGTGGATGGTCTCATGTCTGGGAATTGGCGCAATGTACGCCCTTAGCGGCGGCCCGGCAAGCACGGGGCCCGGCTACCGGTCGAGAAAGCCGGACAGGGCGTCCACCCTGCGCAGACGGAAATCGCCAACAGCAGGCTGGTGATGCGGTCCAGAACCACACGAAAATACCTTGATATTTTTATTAACTCTGCTCGGTTGGAGCGGTGCGGCGAAGACGAAGCGCCTACCTGGAGAAAAACCCGAACAGCGAGTCCAGGCCGGCGTAAACCGGAATCGCCAACAGCAGGCTGTCGATGCGGTCCAGGATGCCGCCGTGCCCGGGCAGGAGCGTGCCCGAGTCCTTGACTCCCAGGCGGCGCTTGAGCGCGGACTCGAAGAAGTCCCCGAACTGGGCCGCCAGGTTGAGGGCCGCTCCGAGCAGCACCCACATCCACCAGGGCCGGCCCGCGCCCGCCCCGCCCAGCCAAAACTCGTCCAGGAAGTCCATGACCAGGCACAGGAAGATGGTGGCCGCCATGCCGCCCAGGCTGCCCGCCCAGGTCTTCTTGGGGCTCACCTCGGGCCAGACCTTGGGCCCGCCCACCAGGGAGCCGGCGTAGTACGCGCCCACGTCCGCGGCGATGACCGCCAGGAGCACCAGAACGACCTCGATGGCCTTCATCCGGGTCACGAAGGAGAGCAGCAACGGCAGGTAGAGCAGCCCGGCCACGAACACCCCGGACAGGGGATAGGCCGTTTCGTCGGGCTGGGGCGCCTGGTCCGGGCTGTCGCCATCCCGGGCGCTGGCCGCGTAGCGCAGGAGAAAGCGCAGGTTGGCCACCCAGTGCCCCACGATGATGACCGCCAGGATGCCCCAGGGGTTGCCCGCCCGGGCCGCGGTGAGGATGGTGAGGCCCAAGAGCACGCCAGCCACCTTGTACCCGGCGAAGCGCTCCTTCCAGAACAGGGCGTAAAATTCCCACATTCCCAGGCTGGACACCACCGCCAGCACCGCGAACTCGAACGCCCCCCGCACGCTGACCGCGGCGGCCAGGATGGGCAAAAGCACCAGGGCGGTGAGGATGCGTTGGCGATGGGAGGGATTCATGGGGCGGTCCGGTTCAGGAGGAAGTAACGGGTTGGCCGCCCGAGCGCAAGGCTGCGCCCTACTCCGCCGCGCCGAAGCGGCGGCCTCGGACGGCGAACTCGGCCAGGGCCTTGTGGAGCTCTTCCGTGCCGAAGTCCGGCCAGTGGATGTCGGTGAAGTAGAACTCGGCGTAGGCCGCCTGCCAGAGCAGGAAGTTAGACAGCCGCAGTTCGCCCGAGGTGCGGATGACGAGGTCCGGGTCGGGCTGGCCCGCGGTGTAGAGCCGCCCGGACAGGGCCTCCTCGGTGAGGGCCGCGGGGTCAGCGCCCTGGGCCAGGAAGCTCCGGCAGGCGCGCACGATCTCGTCCCGGCCCGAGTAGTTGAGGGCCAGGTTGAGCACCATGCCGGCGCACCCGGCGCTCTTCTTCATGGCGTGGCGGACGACGGTTCGGGTGGCCAGGGGCAAATCGTCCAGTTCGCCCAGGACGTTCAGCCGGATGTCCTGCTCCACCAGGGTGGACAGCTCCCGGTTCAGGAACCGCACCAGGAGGTCGAACAGGAAGCGCACCTCGTCCTTGGGCCGCCGCCAGTTCTCCTTGGAGAAGGTGTAGAGGGTCACGTGGCCGATGCCCAGCCGGCGGCACTCGGTGACCAGGGCCTTGGCCGCCTCGGTGCCCGCGGCGTGGCCGTCGGACCGGGACAGACCCCGGGCCTTGGCCCAGCGGCCGTTGCCGTCCATGATCACCGCCAGGTGGCGGGGCAGGACCTCGAAGGAAGGATTCGCGTCGCTCATAGGCACTGCTTCCGCGGCTCGGAACCCGCACACCAGAAACCTGGAGACGAAGTCCGCTCCCGCAGGCCGCTCAAAAACCGCGAGGGCAAGGCGCGAGTTCTCGCCGGGGCCGAAGCCTATCCCTAATCGGTGAGGGTCCGGCGGGGGCGAGCAACGCGGCCATCGCGGGATTTTCAGCGGCCTGCTAGATCTCCATGATCTCCTTTTCCTTGGCCGCCAGGGCCGCGTCGGCCTTGGCGATCATGGAATCGGTGAGCTTCTGCACCTCGTCCTGGCCGCGGTGCTGGTCGTCCTCGGTGATGTCCTTGTCCTTGGCCTTCTTCTTCAGGGCCTCGTTGGCGTCGCGGCGCACGTTGCGGACGGCGACCCGGGCCTCCTCGGTGTAGCGCTTGGCGATCTTGGCCAGGTCCTTGCGGCGCTCCTCGGTGAGCGGCGGGATGCCGATGCGGATGATCTTGCCGTCGTTGACCGGATTCAGGCCCAGGTCCGACTTCTGGATGGCCTTCTCCACCGCGGAGAAGGCGTTGCGGTCCCAGGGCTGGATGGCGATGGTCCGGCTGTCGGGCACGGACACCGAGGCGATCTGCTGCAGGGGGGTGGGGGTGCCGTAGTACTCCACCGAGAGGTCCTCCACCAGGGAGGTGGAGGCCCGGCCGGTGCGCAGCTTGGCGAACTCCCGGTCCAGGGACTCCAGGGCCTTGTTCATCCGTGATTTGCAGTCGTCGAGCACGGGTTGCATGGCTAGTCTCCTCCTTGCACGATGGTGCCCACGTCCTCGCCCAGGAGCACCTTCTTGATGTTTCCCGAGGTGAAGAGGTTGAAGACCACGATGGGCTGGTTGTTGTCCATGGCCAGGGAGGTGGCCGTGGCGTCCATCACCGCCAGCCGTCCGGAGAGCACGTCCAGATAGGTGAGGCGCTTGTACATCTTGGCGTCGGGGTGCTTCACGGGGTCCTTGTCGTAGACCCCGTCCACCTTGGTGGCCTTGAGGATGGCCTGGGTGTGCAGCTCGGCCGCGCGCAGGGCAGCGGCGGTGTCCGTGGTGAAGTAGGGGTTGCCGGTGCCCGCGGCGCAGATCACCACCCTCCCCTTCTCCAGGTGGCGCACCGCGCGGCGGCGGATGTAGGGCTCGCACACCTCGCGCATGGAGATGGCGCTCATGACCCGGGTCTGGATGCCCTGCTTCTCCAGGCCGTCCTGGACCGCCAGGGAGTTCATGACCGTGGCCAGCATGCCCATGTAGTCGCCCTGGGCGCGGTCCATGCCCTTGGCCGAGGCGGCCATGCCCCGGAAAATGTTGCCTCCGCCGATGACCAGGGCCACCTGCGCGCCCAGGCGAACCACCTCGGCGATCTCGGCGCTGAACCCGGACACGGTGCCCGGGTCGATGCCGTAGGGTTCGGCCCCGGCCAGGGCCTCGCCGGAAAGCTTGAGCAGCACGCGGGTGTAGCGAAGCGCCATGTGGCCTCCAGGGCGTTAGCGGTTGCTGTCAAAAAAAACGGGCCTTTCGGCCCGTCCTTTTCCCTTGTGGGCCTAGCCTTCGGCGTCTTCGCCGAGGACCATGCGCACGAAGCGGCCGATCTGGATGTTCTCCCCGAGCACCGCAATGAGCTCGTTGAGCAGGTCCTTGATCTTGACCTTGTCGTCCTTGATGAAGCCCTGCTCAAGCAGACAGGCTTCCTGGTAGAACTTCTTGATGCGGCCGTCCACGATCTTCTCGGCGATGGCCTCGGGCTTGCCCTCTTCAATGGCCTGGGCCTTGTAGATGGCGCGCTCGCGATCCAGAAGCTCGGCCGGGACCTGGTCCGGGGACACGCACACCGGCGAGGCGGCGGCCACCTGCATGGACAGGTCCTTGGCAAAGGCCAGGAACTTCTCGTTGCGGGCCACGAAGTCGGTCTCGCACTTGAGCTCCACCAGCACGGCGATCTTGCCGTTGGAGTGGACGTAGCAGCCGATGTGGCCCTCGGAGGTGGCGCGGCCGGCCTTCTTGGCGGCCTTGGCCAGGCCCTTCTCGCGCAGCCAGTCCACGGCCTTGTCCATGTCGCCGCCGGCGGACTCCAGGGCTTTCTTGCAATCCATCATGCCCGCGCCGGTCTTGTCGCGCAGGGCCTTCACGTCACTTGCAGCAATGGCCATCTTAGGCTTCCTCCTTCCCAACTTCGGCAGCGGTGTCCCCGGCGGCTTCGGCCGCGGGGGCGGGGGCGGGCTCCTCGGCCGGGGCCGGGGCGGCCTTGGCCTCGGACTTGTCGTCCTGGGCCGCGGCGGTCTCCTTCAGCTTGGCGCCGCCCTCCAGGCAGGCGTCGGCCATGGCCGAGACGAAGAGCTTGATGGCCCGGATGGCGTCGTCGTTGCCCGGGATCACGTAGTCGATGACGTCGGGGTCGCAGTTGGTGTCCACCACGGCCACCAGCGGGATGCCCAGCTTGCGGCATTCCTGCACCGCGATCTCCTCGCGCTTGGGATCGATGATGAAGGCCGCCGCGGGCAGGGCCTCCATGGGCTTGATGCCGCCCAGGGCGTTGTTCAGCTTGGCCACCTCGCGGCTCATCATCACGATTTCCTTCTTGGGGAACTTGTTGATGGTGCCGTCCTCGAACATGGCCTCCAGCTTCTTCAGGCGGTCGATGCTCTTGCGGATGGTGACGAAGTTGGTCAGGGTGCCGCCCATCCAGCGGTGGGTGACGAAGAACTGCCCGGCGCGCTCGGCCTCGGCCTTGACCGCCTCCTGGGCCTGGCGCTTGGTGCCCACGAAGATCACCTTGCCGCCCTTGGCCACGGTGTCGGCCACGAAGTCGTGGGCCTTCTGGAACAGCTTCACCGTCTGCTGCAGGTCGATGATGTGGATGCCGTTGCGGGCCCCGAAAATGAAGGGCCGCATCTTGGGATTCCAACGGCGGGTCTGGTGTCCGAAGTGGACACCGGTCTCGAGCATCTGCTTCATGTTCACGTACGCCATGTCGCCTCCTAGGGTTTGTCCTCCATCCCGGCATCGTGAACGCCCGCGTTAACCCCGCACGGCGGGGCACCCGGCGGGCCTGCCGGAATGTGCGAATTTGGAACCGGTGCCTTTTACGCGAAAGCCTTCGAGTTGGCAAGGGGGGCGGGGCGCACAGCCTGCACTGCGCAAAAATGCCGCGCCCGGGCGGACCCGGGCGCGGCGTGCGACCTTTCCGGCCAGGGGCTACTGCACGGTCTCCGGGGGCTCGGGGCCGGCGGCGGGGGCGCTGTCGTCCTGCACCGGGTTGGTGAGGCGGCCCACCCCGGGGATGTCCACCACCACCTCGTCGCCGGGCGTGAGCGGGCCGATGCCCGAGGGCGTGCCGGTGAAGAGGAGATCGCCCGGGAACAGGGTCATGATCCGGGACACGAAGCTGATGAGGAAGTGGGGGTGGAAGGCCATGTCCGAGGTATTGCCGCGCTGGCGCACCTCGCCGTTGACCGTGGTGGTGAGCTCCAGGGCGCCGGGGTCGGGCACGTCGGTCTCGATCCAGGGCCCCACCGGCGCGAAGGTGTCGAAGCCCTTGGCCCGGGCGAAGAGCCCGTCCTTCTTCTGAAGCTCGCGGGCGGTCACGTCGTTGCCGCAGGTCCAGCCGAAGACCGCTTCCTTGGCCTCCTCGGGCGTGATGTTGCGGCACTTGCGGCCCATGACCGCCACCAGCTCGCCCTCGTAGTCCACCCGGCCCACGCCGGAGGGGATCACGATGGGGTCGCGGAAGCCCACCACCGCGGAGGGCGGCTTGAAAAAGATGAGGGGCTCCTCGGGCATGGGCCGGCCGGTCTCGGCCGCGTGGTCCTTGTAGTTCACGCCGATGCACACGATCTTGGTGGGCACGGACAGGGGCAGGAGTTGTGCCTCCTCGATGGGCACCGGCGCGGTGATGCCCTTGGAGGGGTCCAGGCAGTGCAGCTTGCCGCCCTCGATGCGGGCGTAAAAGGCGATGTTCCTGTATGCGGCGCGGATGATCTGCATGGGATGCTCCTGGATGCCCCGGAAGGGGGCGTTATCTGAACATTCTAGCAGCCCTGGGGCGCGGTGTCTAATGCCCGTCCGGCCGAAAATCTGTTGCCTCGGCCGATTCCCCGATATACAGGACGGAAAAGGAGGAATCCCATGAGCACCAAGCTGCCCAAGCAATTCCAGAAACTCTCCAAGGAGTTCCCCGGGGTCCTCGCCGCGCTGGAGGCCCTGGGCAAGGCCGCGGCCAACGGCCCGCTGCCGGACAAGATCGTCGAGTTGGTGAAGCTCGGGGCCGCTGCGGCCATGCGCTCCGAGGGCTCGGTGCACAGCCACGCCCGGCGGGCGGTGGCGGCCGGGGCCACACCGGCCGAGGTGCGGCACGCCCTCATCGCCCTGATTTCCACCATCGGCTTCCCCCAGGCCTCGGCCGCCCTGGCCTGGGTGGGCGACCTGGCCGACGCCAAGCCCGCGGCCAAGGCCGCCGCGCCCAAGAAGGCGACCCCCAAGGCCAAACCCGCGGCCAAGCCGGCAGCGGCCAAGAAGGCCGCGCCCAAGGCCAAGCCGGCAGCCAAGAAGGCCCCGGCCGCCAAGAAGCCGGCCAAGCCCAAGGGCAAGTAGCCAAGCCGTATTGACAACCGCACAGGCCGGGGCTAGGGTCCGCGCATGCGCTCCTCCACCCTGGCCCTGTATTCCTATTATTATGCCGCGGCATCGGCCCGCGGCGGACGGAGGCGTGCGCTCTAGCACCCACAGACACCGGACGCGCGAAAGAAGGGGCCGCAGGTTAACCACCTGCGGCCCCTTTCCTTTTTCCACCCCAACCCAAGGAGACACTCCCATGCACATCGGCAAGGCCATCCGCAAGGAACGCTTCTTCAACCGCGACACCAAACGCACCATCATCGTCCCCCTGGACCACGGGGTCTCGGTGGGCCCCATCCCCGGGCTGGTGGACATGGTGGAGACCCTGACCCACATCGCCGAGGGCGGGGCCAACGCGGTGCTCATGCACAAGGGCCTGGTGCCCTGCGGCCACCGCCAGCACGGCCCGGACATCGGGCTCATCGTACACCTGTCCGGTTCCACCAACCTCTCGCCCTTCCCCAACGCCAAGGCCCTGACCGGTTCGGTGGAGGACGCCATCAAGCTGGGCGCGGACGCGGTGTCCGTGCACGTGAACATCGGCGACGAGTCCGAGCGCGAGATGCTGCGCGACCTGGGCGAGGCCGCCTCCAAGGCCACGGACTGGGGCATGCCCACCCTGGCCATGGTCTACGCCCGGGGCAAGGAGGTGAAGGACGGCTTCTCCACCGAGGTGGTGGCCCACTGCGCCCGGGTGGGCATGGAGCTGGGCGCGGACGTGGTCAAGGTGCCCTACACCGGCTCGACCAAGAGCTTCGAGAAGGTGGTCAAGGGCGTGTGCATCCCGGTGGTCATCGCCGGCGGGGCCAAGATGGACTCGGTCAAGGACATCCTGCAAATGGCCCACGACTCGGTCAAGGCCGGGGGCTCGGGCCTGTCCATCGGGCGCAACATCTTCCAGGCCGACCATCCCCAGCGCCTGGTGGCGGCCCTGCGCGCCATCGTGCACGAGAACACGTCCGTGGCCGAGGCCCTCAAGATCGCCGGGGGCGACAAGCCCGCCAGCAAGCCGGCCAAGCGCCGCCGGTAGCAGGCCCGCGCCGTCCCGAGGGGGGAGCGTTTCCGCGCTCCCCCCTTGACTCGGGACCAATTCATACTATTTCACTAAAGATAACTCCAGGGGAGTGCAGCGCGTTTGCACAGGTGCAAACGCCGAGAGAGCCGTGTGCAATGCGCTGCACAGGAATCCTGCTCTCCGCGGCAGCGCTTTTCCCCAACATGCCGGGATAATGATATTTCCATAGCACGGCACGGGCCGTGCAAATCCTGGCGAAATACTCGGGATAAGGGCCCCGGCCCGCCCGCCTCGGAGGTCTTGTGAAACACACCCGCCACACCCCGTTCCTGGTCCTGGCCGCCCTGGCCTTCCTGCTCCTCGCCGCCGCCTCCGGCCATGCCTTCCTGGGCTTCGGCGGCAGCCACCAGTCCCTGCAGCTCAAGAACGGCGCGGCCACCCTGCCCCTCTCCATCCTGGCCGACGGCAAGGCGCACTACTACGAGGCCCAGGCGGGCGGCAGGACCGTGCGCTTCTTCCTGGTCCAGGACCAGGCCGGCGGCGTGCGCGCGGCCTTCGACGCCTGCGACGTGTGCTGGCGCGAGGGCAAGGGCTACACCCAGGACGGGGCGTACATGGTCTGCAACAACTGCGGCCAGGCCTTCCCCATCGCCCGCATCGGCACGGTGCAGGGCGGGTGCAACCCCTCCCCCCTGGTGTTCTCGGTCCAGGGCGCGGCCGTGACCGTCACCGCCACGGACCTGGCCGCGGGCGCGCGCTACTTCCAGGGCTAGCCGCGTGAACCTGCTCACCATCCCCCTGCGCTGCGCGCGGCGCAAGTGGCCGCGTTTCGTGCTGCTCACCCTGGTCTTCGCCCTGGGCGCCACCTCCATGGTGGCCCTGTGGCACGTGTCCCGGGTGGTGGGCGACAGCCTGGAGCGCAAGCTCACCGCCTTCGGGGCCAACATCCTGGTCGCGCCCAAGGCCGAGACCCTGGCCGTGTCCTACGGCGGGGTGAGCCTGGGCAATCTCCTCTATGAAGTGCGCCACCTGGACGAGGCGGCCACGGTGGCGGCCATCCGCTCCATCGCCCTGTCGGCCAACGTGGCCGCGGTGGCCCCCAAGCTGGTGGGCGCCGCCACGGTGGGGTCCGAGCAGGTCCCGGTAGTGGGCGTGCGCTTCGACCAGGAACAGACCATCAAGAAATACTGGCGCATCAAGGGGCTCTTCCCCACCCGGGAAAACGAGGTGGTGCTGGGCTCCACCCTGGCCGCCCGGCTGGGACTGGACTTCGGGTCCAGCTTCCGGCTGGGGGGCGAGGAGGCCTCCGTGGCCGGGGTGCTCGCGCCCACCGGCGGGGACGACGACACCGTGATCCTGGCCGACCTCGGCCTGGCCCAGCGCCTGTTCCGCCTGCCGGGCAAGGTGAACTTCGTGGAGGTCTCGGCCCTGTGTTCGGGTTGTCCCATAGAGGACATCGTGGCCCAGATCGGAGGCAAGCTCCCGGGCCTGGAGGTCAAGGCCCTGCGCAGCGTGGTAGAGGGGCGCATGGCCTCGGTGCACTTCGTGCAGCACCTGACCCTGGCCGTGGCCCTGGTGATCCTGGTGAGCGCCTGCGCGGTGGTGGGCTTCTCCATGCTCTCGGCCGTGAACGAGCGCAAGGCCGAGATCGGGCTGTTGCGCTCCCTGGGCTATTCCCGCGCCGGGGTGTTCGCCATCTTCTGCTGTGAGGCCCTGCTGCTCGGCGCGGCAGCCGGGGCCATCGGCGCCCTGGCCGGCTGGGGCGTGGGCCGCGAGGTGGTGCTGCTCCTGGACGCGGCCGGCGAGGTCCTGCCCGCGTTCAGCCTGCCCGAGGCCTTGGCCGTGAGCCTGGGCATGGCCCTGGTGGCGGCCCTGGCCGCCGCCTACCCCGCAGCCAAGGCCGCCCGCATCGACCCCTCCGCCGCGTTGGTATCACTCTAGAGGATCACCCCATGCTCGAAGCCCGCAACATCGCCAAGTCCTACGCCTCGGCCGAGGGTCCCGCCCCGGTCCTGCACGACGTGAGCCTCACCCTGGAGCAGGGGGAATTCTTGGCCGTCGTGGGCCGCTCCGGCTCCGGCAAGTCCACCCTGCTCAACATCCTCTGCACCCTGCTGGCCCCGGACCAGGGCCAGGTGCTCTACGCCGGGCGCGACGTGACCCGGCTGCCCGAGGCCGAGCTGGCGGCCCTGCGCCGCAGGGACTTCGCGGTGGTGTTCCAGATGCACCACCTGCTGCCCTACCTCACCGCCCTGGAGAACGTGCTGCTGCCCTTCATGACCGGGCTGGCCCCTGCGCCCCGGGACGCGGTGGAGCGCGCCCGCCGCTGCCTGGACCGGGTGGGGCTGGCGGGCAAGCACCGCCGCCTGCCCGGCCGGCTCTCCGGCGGCGAGCAGCAGCGGGTGGCCATCGCCCGGGCCCTGGTCAAGGAGGCGGCCATCCTCTTTGCCGACGAACCCACCGGCTCCCTGGACCCGGCCACCGGCCGCGAGATCGTGGGCCTGCTCCAGGACCTGAACGCGGACGGCCTGTCCGTGGTCATGGTGACCCACGACCTGGGCTACGCCTCCTGCGCCCATCGGGTGCTGCGCATGGAGAACGGCGCCCCGGCCTGCGCCGCCTAACTCCCTCCCCTCACGCCAATGTAGAGGCCCCGCCCGGTGCGGGGCCTTTGCATTTGTTCACATTGGCCTGCTTCTTGCTTTGCCCAGCGGCAGCGGAAAAAAGTGTCACCACTCCGTCATGGCCCTATCTGAAAGGCCGTGGTTTTCGCGCAAGGAGAGCCGATGTCGCTTGTCATCAATCACAACCTGATGGCCATGAATGCGGCCAGGAACCTGAGCACGTCCTTCGGGAAGCTCTCGGTGTCCACCCGCCGCCTGTCCTCGGGCCTGCGCATCGCCATCGCGGCCGACGACCCGGCTGGCCTGGCCATCAAGGACCTGATGCGCTCGGACATCGCCGGCCTGCACCAGGGCGTGCGCAACTGCAACGACGCCATCTCCCTGATCCAGACCGCGGACGGCGCGCTCTCCATCATCGACGAGAAGCTCATCCGCATGAAGGAGCTGGCCGAGCAGGCCGCCACCGGCACCTACAACTCCGACCAGCGCCTCATCATCGATTCCGAATACCAGGCCATGGCCTCGGAAATCACCCGAATCGCCAACGCCACGGACTACAACGGCATCTACCTGCTCAACGGCAATCTCTCCAGCACGGCCCATGACGGCACACCCCTGAGCCCCACCGGCAAGCTCAAGGTCCACTTCGGGGTGGGCAACGACTGCGCCGAGGACTACTACTACATCCGCATCAACACCGCGACCGCCTCGGCCCTGGGCCTGGGCAACGCCTCGGACCCCGTCCACGGCGGCTTCGCCATCTCCACCCAGGAGGCGGCCCAGTCGGCCCTGGCGTCCATCAACGCGGCCATCATCTCCAAGGACAACATCCGCGCCTCCCTGGGTTCGCTGCAGAACCGGCTGGAGAACACCATCACCAACCTCGCCATCCAGGCCGAGAACCTCCAGGCCGCGGAATCGCGCATCTCCGACGTGGACGTGGCCGAAGAGATGACCGAGTTCGTGCGCCAGCAGATCCTCACCCAGGCCGCGGTGGCCATGCTGGCCCAGGCCAACTCCCTGCCGCGGCTCGCCATGCAGCTCCTCGGCGGCTAGCAGGCCATCCCCCCCGAAAAGCCCGCGCCCCGCGGCCGCACGAGCGGTCGCGGGGCGCATCCGTTCGGAACCCTAAAGTTTTCTTCCCGCGCAAACGATTAGAGTGGCAACACGGGGTCCGCATCCGGTCGGGGAGGCCGGAAGGCAGGATGGCAGGATGTCCCGCCGCGGCCCGCAACCCAACGTCTCCGGCAAGGAAGCTGGGACGCCACCTTCAAGGAGGAAAAACAATGTCCCTGGTCATCAACCACAACCTCATGGCCATGAATGCGGCCCGCAACCTGGGCACCGCGTTCGGCAACCTCGCCACCTCGGTGCGCCGGCTCTCCTCGGGCCTGCGCGTGTCCACCGCGGCCGACGACGCCGCGGGCCTGGCCGTGCGCGAGCTCATGCGCTCGGACATCGCCGGCCTCAACCAGGGCGTGCGCAACGCCAACGACGCCATCTCCCTGATCCAGACCGCGGACGGCGCGCTCTCCATCATCGACGAGAAGCTCATCCGCATGAAGGAGCTGGCCGAGCAGGCCGCCACCGGCACGTACAACTCGGACCAGCGGCTGATCATCGACTCCGAGTACCAGGCCATGGCCTCGGAAATCACCCGAATCGCCAACGCCACCGACTTCAACGGCATCTACCTGCTGAACGGCAACCTCTCCAGCGACACCCACGTGGGTTCGGCCCTGAACTCCACCGGCAAGCTGAAGGTGCACTTCGGCGTGGGCAACGACTGTTCCGAGGACTACTACTACATCCAGATCAACACGGCGACCGCCTCGGCCCTGGGCCTGGGCAACCAGTCCGCGGCCGACGCCGGCTTCTCCATCTCCACCCAGCAGGCGGCCCAGCAGTCCCTGGAGGCCATCAACCAGGCCATCATCTCCAAGGACAAGATCCGCGCCTCCCTGGGCGCGTTGCAGAACCGGCTGGAGAACACCATCGCCAACCTGCAGATCCAGTCCGAGAACCTCCAGGCCGCCGAGTCCCAGATCTCCGACGTGGACGTGGCCCTGGAGATGACCGAATTCGTGCGGCAGCAGATCCTGTCGCAGTCCGCGGTGGCCATGCTGGCCCAGGCCAACTCCCTGCCGCGACTGGCCATGCAGCTGCTCGGCGGCTAGCCCCGTCATTCCTGAACCCTCGGCCGGCCCCGCCACCGCGTCAGCGGCGGCGGGGCCGCTTCTTTGCGGGTATAAAGTTTTCCCCCCGGGAAGACGATAAGGAGAGCGACAACCGGTTCGAATCAGGGCCGCCAAGGAGGTGAATCCAACCCCGTATCCGGCCGCAGGACCACGCGGTACCGACGATTTGGCAAGGACGCCAAATGTGACACTTTCAAGGAGGAAAGTCTCATGTCTCTGGTTATCAACCACAACTTGATGGCCATGAATGCAGCCCGCAACCTGGGCACCGCATTCGGCAACCTCTCAACCTCGGTGCGCCGGCTCTCCTCGGGCCTGCGCGTGTCCACCGCGGCGGATGACGCCGCGGGCCTGGCCGTGCGCGAGCTCATGCGCTCGGACATCGCCGGCCTCAACCAGGGCGTGCGCAACGCCAACGACGCCATCTCCCTCATCCAGACCGCGGACGGCGCTCTCTCCATCATCGACGAGAAGCTCATCCGCATGAAGGAGCTGGCCGAGCAGGCGGCCACCGGCACGTACAACTCGGACCAGCGGCTGATCATCGACTCCGAGTACCAGGCCATGGCCTCGGAAATCACCCGTATCGCCAGCGCCACCGACTTCAACGGCATCTACCTGCTGAACGGCAACCTGTCCGGCACCACCCACGACGGGTCCGGCCTGGTGTCCACCGGCCAGCTCAAGGTGCACTTCGGTGTGGGCAACGACTGCTCCGAGGACTACTACTACATCCAGATCAGCACGGCCACGGCATCGGCCCTGGGCCTGGGCAACCAGTCCGCCGCCGACGCCGGTTACTCCATCTCCACCCAGCAGGCGGCCCAGCAGTCCCTGGAGGCCATCAACCAGGCCATCATCTCCAAGGACAAGATCCGCGCCCAGCTCGGCGCCCTGCAGAACCGGTTGGAGAACACCATCTCCAACCTGCAGATCCAGGCCGAGAACCTCCAGGCCGCCGAGTCCCAGATCTCCGACGTGGACGTGGCCCTGGAGATGACCGAGTTCGTGCGTCAGCAGATCCTGTCGCAGTCCGCAGTGGCAATGCTCGCCCAGGCCAACTCGCTGCCGAGGTTGGCCATGCAGCTCTTGGGCGGCTAGCCGATCCCGGCCTGACACAGGCGAACCTCTGACCGGAGCCGGGCCGCGGGTCTAACCCGGGCCCGGCTCCTCACTGGAAGGCCATGCTGGCACCAGGATTGCAGATATTCCGCCCGGAGGGGTCCAATCCGGCCCCCCCCGGAATTTTCTGCCCGCAGAGGTGACGAATGGCCGACGACATTGCGACCACCACCACGGACCTGCTCAGCTCCCAGAGCAAAATCGTGTTCTCCGGCCTGGGCTCGGGAACCGACTTCGAGTCCATCATCGACGCCACGGTCCAGGTCGAAAAGTTCCGCATCAACCGGCTCACGGTCTGGAAGGAGACCTGGCAGAACAAGGTCGACACCTTCCAGGAACTCAACACCGCGATGCTCTCCCTCAAGACCGCCTTGGAGGGCATGGACACCATGTCCGAGTTCCTGGTGAAGAGCGCCACTCCGGGAGACAGCTCGGTGCTCACCGCCTCGGCCTCCTCCACGGCCCAGGTGGCGGCGCACACCATCCAGGTCAACCAGCTGGCCCAGAACGACGTCTGGGTCGGCTCCCACGCCTTTTCCTCGGCCACGGCCACGGTGAACAACTCCGGCGCGGCCCAGACCTTCGCCTACAACTACGGCTCCACCAACGTGAGCGTGGAAGTGGGCGCGGGCACCACCCTCACCGGCCTGGTCAACGCCATCAACACCGACCCGGACAACCCCGGGGTGCGCGCCCAGGCCATCAAGGTGGCGGACAACGACTACCGGCTCCAGATCTGGGGCATGGACCTGGGCGCGGACTACCAGTTCAGCGTGGACGGGGGCACCACCCTGTCCAACGTCACCGCCGCGGACATGTCCGAGACCCAGAACGCCCAGAACAGCCAGGTCAAGGTGGACGGGTTCCCCAGCGCCGCCGGCTCCTGGATCGAACGCTCCTCCAACACCCTGTCCGACGTCATCGAGGGCCTGACCCTGAACCTCAGGAGCACCGGCTCCACCTCCGTGACCACCGATGTGGACAAGGAGGCGGTCAAGGAGAACGTGCGCACCTTCGTGGACAAGATCAACGAGGTGCGCCAGTACATCCTGGACATCACCAAGTTCAACTCCACCACCGAGACGGCCTCGGTCCTCACCGGCAACTACGGGGTGCAGCTCATCTCCACCCGGCTCAAGGACCTGGTGGCGGGCAAGGGCACGGGATTCGACTACGACGACGACGCGGTCTCGGTGCTCTCCCAGGTCGGCATCACCACCGACGCCACCGAGGACTCGGTGACCCGGGGCCTGCTGCTGCTCGACGAGGAGACCCTGGACGAGGTCCTGGCCTCCAACCCCGACGCCCTGGCCCAGCTGCTCTCCGCGGACTACATCGGGGCGAGCAATTCCTCGGATTTCTCCTACTACTCCCACATCGACAACCTGACCAAGGCCGGGACCTACGGCGTGGCCTACACCGTGGACGGGTCGGGCAACATCTCCGGGGCCACCATCAACGGCCACGCCGCCACCGTGGACAACACCACCCACGAAATCACCGGGGTGAGTGGACAGAACGAGGCAGGCCTGGTGATCCAGGTCACCAACCTCACGGCCGGAACCTACTCCGGCGAGGTGCGGCTCAAGCAGGGCAAGGCCGGCGAGTTGGCCGAATCCCTCAAGGACCTCACCAGCTCCACCAGCGGCCCCCTGCACATCCTGGAAGAGAACTACCAGGACATCATGGACAACATCGACAAGAAGATCGAACGCGAGGAAGTTCGCATCACCGCGCTGGAGGAGCACCTGCGCGAACGCTACGCCCGGCTCGAAGCGGTGCTCGGCAACTACAACAACCTCTCCAACTCGCTTTCCAACCAGATCAACCAGCTGCCCTCGGGCGGCAGCTAACCTTCCGGCTCCCAGGGGACGACATGCAGAAAGCCGCTTACGCCTACCTCGCCACCCAGGTCACCACCACCGACCAGGGGGACCTCCTGCTCATGCTCTACGAGGGGGCCATCAAGTTCCTCAAGCAGGCCAAGGTCAAGATGGAGGAGCGAGACTTCGCCCAGAAGGGCATGCTCATCTCCAAGGCCCTGGACGTCATCGCCGAACTGGACAGCAGCCTGAACGTGGACAAGGGCGGCGAACTGGCGCAGAACCTGCACAACCTCTATTTCTACTGCAACACCCGCCTGCTCCAGGCCAACCTGCGCATGAACATCGCCCAGGTGGACGAGGTCATCCGCATCCTGGATGCCCTCAAGGAGGCCTTCAACCAGATATCCAAGTCCAAGTTCCAGACCAAGGCCGCCGAGGTGCACGCCCCGGCTGGCGCGGCCGCGCCGGCGGACGGGGGCAAGCCCCAGATGTTCTCCATCGGCAAGAACTCGGGCCCGGCCCCGGCCGCCCATGTGCTGGCCGCCACGGCCCAGGCCCAGGCCCAAACCGCGCCTCCGGCCTACAAGCCCGCGGCCAAGCCCGCGCAGCTGGCCGCGCTGCGCAAGCCCGCCCCGGCCGCTCCGGCCGCCGCTCCGGCCCCGGCTCCCGCCACACCCGCACACCGGACCCCGGCAGCCCCGGCTCCGTCGCCCCAGGCGCCGCCAGCCAAGGCCCCGGCGCCCCAGGCCGCCGCGCCCGATTCCGCCCCGACGCCCGAACCCGAAACCTCTCCGGCCAACCCCGACCTGGCCCGGGTCAAGGCCCTGCACCGGGCCTACGGCCGCTACGGAAACAACTAGGAGCCGGCCCATGCCCGACCCCCGGGTGCGCGTGGTCCATCTGGCCAAGAGCCTTGGGCTGGGCGGAACGGAAAAGACCCTCCAGCTCCTGGCCACCCACCTGGACCGGACCCGCTTCGCAATCACGGTGGTGGCCCTGGCCGACGGCCCGCGCGGCGAGATGCTGCGCGCCGCGGGCGTTCCGGTGCGCATCACCGACAACCCGCTGGGGACGCTCCAGGCCCTGGCCCCGGACATCATCCACCTGCACCGGGGCGGCTGGCCCGAACGGGACCTCATGCGCCCGGTGGGCCTGGCCCGGGCCAAGGCGGTGGTGGAGACCAACGTTTTCGGCCACCACGACCCCAGCCCCACGGGCCGGGCCATCACCCTGCGCCTGTTCGTGTCCCGCTTCTGCCGGGCCCGCTACCTGGCGTCCCTGGACCTGCCTGCGGGCCACCCCGGCTCGGCCGTGCTCTACAACCCGGTGGACACCGATTTCCTGGCCGCGCCGCCAGGCCCGCTCCCGTCCCCGGGCCGCGTGGTGGGACGCCTCTCGCGGCCCGACCCGGGCAAATGGTCGGCCCTGGCCCTGGACATGCTGCCTCCCCTGCTGCGCCGGGTTCCGGACTGCACCTACCGCATCGTGGGGCACACCCCGCAGGTGCAGGACTGGGTGGCCAGCCGCGGGCTTGCCGGCCGGGTGGAATTCTGCGACCCTCTGCCCGACGAGCCCGCCCTGGCCGGGTTCCTCCATTCCCTGCGCGTCCTGGCCCACGCCAACGACGCGGGCGAAAGCTTCGGGCTGGCCATAGCCGAGGCCATGGCCGCGGGGCTGCCGGTGGTCACCCACCCCTGCCCCCTGCCCCGGGACAACGCCCAACTGGAACTGGTGGAACACGGCCGCACCGGGCTGGTGGCCTCCACGGCCGAGGACTACGCAGCCGCCGTGGCCTGGCTTCTGGACAACCCGGACCAGGCCCGGAGCATGGGACTGGCCGGCCAGGCCAAGGCCCGCGCCCAGTTCCGGGCCCAGGCCGTGGCGCGAAAGCTGGAAACCATCTACCAGGTCCTCATGGACCGCCACGCGGATGCAGCCGAAACCGACCCCAGCCCGCTCCATCTTCGCCGCGTACACGGCTGAGGTCCTGCGCTACCACCTGCCCTCGCCGGCCGGGAAACCGGCCGTGCCGCCGGAGCCGAACCCCGACCGGGCCAAGGAGAACCTGCTGCGCGCCCTGCGCATCTGGAAGCACGCCCGCAAGCCGCACCTGGTCCTGCTCGGCCTGGGCTCGGGCCGCCTGGCCTGCGACCTGGCCTCCCGCCTGCCCGCCGGGGTGGATCTCACCGCCTGCTCCCTGCAGCCCGAGGCCGTCCGCTCCCTGGCCGCCACCGGTTGCCTGGACGACCTTACGGCCAGTCCCCGGGCCGCGGTGCTGGCCGACGCCTCGCCCTGGGCCCTGTTCTGCCTCTGGGTACAGGCCGGACTGCGGCCCAGCGACACCCTGGTCCTGCCCAATCCCGAGTCCCTGGACCAGGATGCCTACCGCCCCCTGCTCTCGGCCTTCGCCGGGGCCAAGCCCCTGGCCGCGGAACCGGCCGGCCCGGCACCCGGCCTGACCCTGGCCGCCATCCTCTCCCCGACTGACCAGGGACTGCCCCAGTTCTTCGCCCAGGTCCCGGCGGACCTGCCCGGGGCGTCGGTGCTCTGGGACGCGGAACAGGCCCCGGCCGATCCGCCGCCCTGCGCCGCGCCGGTGCGCCACATGGCCCGCCTCCTGCGCAAGGACTTCGCGGCCCAGCGCAATGCGCTCCTGGCCACGCTCGCCCCGGGCTGGACCCTGGTCCTGGACGCGGACGAACGGCTGGCCCCGGAGACCTGGGCGCTGCTCCCGGGCCTGGCCGCCCGGGCCGAGGCGGCCGGGGTCGCGGCCCTGGCCCTGCCCCGGCTCACCCTCTACCCGGACCCGGACCACGTGCTGGCAGGCTTCGGCCTGTGGCCCGACCTCCAGGTCCGGCTGTTCCGCAACGTCCCGGGCCTGCGCTACGAACGGCCGGTGCACGAGCGCCTGGTGGGGCTGGCCGGCCCCACGGCCCTGTGCCTTGGCGCGCCCATCCTGCACCTCAACCGGCTGCTCAAGACCCCGGAAGACACCCGGCGCAAGCTGGCCGCGTTCGACGAGGCCTCGGGCCACGCCCTGCGGCATACCCTGTCCGGGGACTACCCCCGCCTGCCCACCGCCGCCTTCCCCCTGGCCCGCACCCCGCAGCAGGCCCTGAGCCTATGCCTCATTCCAGGCGGCGGCGGGGTCTAGCAAAAAAAAAGCGCGCCCCATGGGGCGCGCTGCTTCCTGTCGAGCAAGAGACGGCTAGTTCACCGCCTCCTTGAGATTCTTGCCCGCGGTGAACTTCACCGTACGGGTGGAGTCAATCTTTATCTCCTCGCCGGTGCGCGGGTTGCGGCCCTTGCGCGAGGCCCGCTGCACCACCCGGAAGGAACCGAAGCCCTGCAGGGTCACGTGCTCCCCCTTGGCCAGGGTGTTGACCACCTCGTCCATGAGCGAAGCCACGGCGCGGCCCACAGCAGCCTTGGACAGGCGTCCGTTCTTGGTCATAATGGTGGCGATGAGGTCCGTCTTGTTCATTCCCGTCACTCCTTTCCGTATCCCGTTGTCCATTCTCGCCTTCCCGGCCCCCGGTCGGAGGAGCCGGCTGGCGATTCTCCCCTCAATCCGTTGAAACCCCCCGGTACATGGTCAATCCGGTGGATACTATCTCTCCCAAGGGGCCGTAGGAGTCCATAGGGCGTAGGAGCAATGTGCCGGGAGTTTCTCCCGAGTTTTCTAGGGGAATCACCCGGGAGGCGGGAACGGGGAACGGCCTACTCCACCCAGTCCTCGATATCGATGAGGCCCAGGCGGGCGGCGTAGCGGACGAGCTCGATCGCGCTGGAAAGATTGAGCTTCTTCATGAGGTTGGCGCGGTGGTTCTCCACCGTCTTGGCGCTCACGAACAGGCGTTCGGCAATGGCCCGGGTGGACAGGCCCTCCACCACCAGGCGCATGACCTCCTGCTCCCGGGCGGTGAGCGCGGCATAGGCCTCGTCCGCCCCAGCGTCCTTGCGCTTGTCGGGCGAACGCAGCTTGCGCACCACCTCTGCGGAGACCGCGCTGTCCAGGTAGCTTTCGCCCCGGGCCACCGCGTGCAGGCCCTGCAGGAGCTTTTCGGCCGCGGACTCCTTGACCAGGTAGCCGGTGGCCCCGGCGGCGAAGGCGTCGGCGATGTAGTCCACCCCGGAATGGAAGCTCACCATCATGACCCGGGCCCGGGGAGCGATCTCCAGGAGCCGGCGGGTGGCCTCGATGCCGCTCATGTCCGGCAGGGAGATGTCCATGACCACCACGTCCGGGGAGAGCTGCCCGGCCAGGCGCAGGCCCTCGTTGCCCGACCCAGCCTCGCCGGCGATGACGAAGAGCGGGTCGCGGTGCAGGATGGCCTTGAGGCCCTCCCGAAACAGGGGATGGTCTTCGATGATGAGAAGTTTCTTGGGTCCTGTGGGCACCATGCCTCCAGCCGGGAGCCGGCCGCCCCCGCGCATGCGCATGGTACACCGAAAACCATGAGGCGGGCAACTTCCCGAAAGCCGGCAGCGCAGGCCGAGACACCCATTGCCGGGCCGCAACCGGTTGCCATTGCCTGGCAGTTGGGCTACAGGTCGAAATCACGGCGAAAAGTCAGGATTCCCATGCCCTGCACCATGCCATACCGAGAACGACGAGCCCCTTGGGGCAGGTCTGCAATCGTGTCCAGAGGGTGACCCCTGCGGGTCGCCCTCTCGTGTTTTCCGGCGCGGGAACCGATGGAAGGGAGCATGAAAAAGAAGAAAGGACAGAGCAAGGTCACGGTATACCCGGACTGGTGCAAGGGCTGCGGCCTGTGCGCGGCCTTCTGCCCGGCCAAGGTGCTGGAGATCGGGCCCGACGGCAAGGCCCGTGCGGTGCGCGAGGAGGACTGCGTGGACTGCGGGTTCTGCGAACTGCACTGCCCCGACTTCGCCATCCTGGTCACACCCAAGGACAAAAGCCGCCGCAAGGACGACCGGTCCGTCCCGGCCGCAAGGGAGTAGCGCATGGCCAGACCCAAGAAGAAAAGCGGCCGGGAGATATTCGCCCTGGGCGCGGAGGCCGTGGTCGAGGGCGCGCTCCTGGCCGGGTGCAGCTTCTACGGCGGCTATCCCATCACCCCCTCCTCGGAGATCATGGAGGGCATGGCCGCCCGCCTGCCCGCCACCGAGAACGGGGTGTTCGTCCAGATGGAGGATGAGATAGCCAGCATGGGCGCGGTCATCGGCGCGTCCCTGGCCGGCCGCAAGGCCATGACCGCCACCTCCGGCCCGGGCTTCTCCCTCATGCAGGAGTTCATCGGCTACGCCTGCATGGTCGAGGCCCCCCTGGTCATCGTCAACGTCATGCGCGGCGGCCCCTCCACCGGCCTGCCCACCAGCCCGGCCCAGGCCGACGTGCAGCAGGCCCGCTGGGGCTCCCACGGCGACCACTCGGTCATCGTGCTCTCGGCCTCGGACGTCCAGGAATGCCTGGCCATGACCGTGACCGCCTTCAACTTCGCGGAGCGCTACCGCACCCCGGTCATCCTGCTCCTGGACGAGATCACCGCCCATACCCGGGAGAAGATCACGGTCCCCACCCCGGACCAGTTCGAGATCCTCTACCGGCTCCAGCCCTCCATGCCCCCGGAGTGGTACAAGCCCTTCGAGGAGACCGTGCGCGGCGTGCCGCCCATGCCCCCCCTGGGCGCGGGCTACCGCTACCACGTCACCGGCCTGACCCACGACCCCCTGGGCTTCCCCACCTCCCGGCCGGACGAGGTCGAGGCCCTCATGGAGCGCCAGTTCCGCAAGATCGACCAGTTCTTCTTCGACATCCAGCTGGCGGACGAGATCGAGACCTCCGACGCGGAGATCGTGGTCATCGCCTACGGCTCGGTGGCCCGCTCGGCGCAGTTGGCCGTGGCCCAGGCCCGGGAAAAGGGGGTCAAGGCCGGGCTGCTCAAGCTGGGAACCCTGTTCCCCTTCCCCCGCACCAAGGTGGAGAAGCTGGCCCCCCACTGCAAGACCCTGGTGGTGCCCGAGATGAACATGGGCCAGCTCTCCCGCGAAGTGAAGCGGGTCAACACCGGACAGTTCGCGGTGCGCACCATCAACCGCGTGGACGGCCAGATCATCACCCCGGCCGAGATCCTCAAGGTCCTCAGGAGACGCTAGGCATGGCCGAACGCACCCAACTCATCCATCACTACCTGCGGCACAACAAGAAGTTCCCCCACGTCTACTGCGCGGGCTGCGGCCACGGCATCGCCCTGGGCTCACTCATCCGCAGCGTGGACGCCCTGGGCTGGTCCAAGGACGAGGTGGTCCTGGTGGCCGGCATCGGCTGCTCGGGCCGCATGGCGGTGTACGTGGACTTCAACACCGTGCACGCGGTGCACGGCCGGGCGCTCACCATCGCCACGGGCATCAAGCTCTCCAACCCCAGCCTCAAGGTCATCGTGGTCATGGGCGACGGCGATGCCCTGTCCATCGGCGGCAACCACTTCATCCACGCCGCGCGCCGCAACATCGGCCTGTCGGTGCTGGTGCTCAACAACAGCATCTACGGCATGACCGGCGGCCAGTGCTCCTCCACCACCCCCCTGGGGGCCATGACCACCACCACGCCCTTCGGCCAGATGGAGAAGTCCTTCGACCTGGTGGAGCTGGCCGCCGCGGCCGGGGCCAACTACGTGGCCCGGGCCAGCGCCTTCCACGCCCAGGGCATGGACAAGCTCATGCAGGCCACCTTCACCCACCGGGGCTTCTCGCTGCTGGAGGTGGTCTCCCCCTGCCACACCCAGTACGGCCGCAAGAACCGGTTCAAGACCGTGGTGGACATGTACCGCTGGCTCAAGGAGTCGGCCACCCCGCTGGAGCAGTACCGCAAGCTCTCGGCCGAGAAGGCCAAGGACCGCATCCCGCTGGGGGTGTTCGTGGACCGGGACGAGCCCTCGCTGGAGGAGCGCTACGCCGAGCTGCGGGCCAGCCAGGCCGCCCCGGCCGGCCCGGTCGGGAGGAACGCATGAAAAAGCAGCCCCGCATGGAACTGGACCGCTTCGAGATCTGCCTGTCCGGCCTGGGCGGCCAGGGCGTGCAGACCCTGGGCAAGATCCTGGGCCAGGCCCTGGCCCTGGGCCACGGCTACTACGTGACCCAGACCCAGAGCTACGGCCCCGAGGCGAGAGGCGGGGCGTCGCGCTCGGACCTGGTCATCAGCTCCTCGCCCATCAGCTACCCCAAGACCGACAAGATCGACCTCCTGGTGGCCCTGTCCCAGGAGGCGTGCAACCGCTACTTCGGCCTTATCAAGCCGGGCGGCGCGCTCATGGTGAACACCTCCCTGGTCAAGCAGATCCCCACCAACCGCTACCTGGGGCTGCCCTTCACCGACCTGGCCCAGGACAAGCTGGGCCTGCCCCAGGCCATGAACACAATCGTGCTGGGCGCCATGACCTTCCTCCTGCCCTTCGCCAGGCGCACGGTGATCAAGAAGAGCCTGGAGCAGACCCTGCCCCCCAAGATCCGGCCCATCAACCTCAAGGCCCTGAACCTGGGCCACCGCGAGGCGGAAAAACGGTTCACGGACCTGCCCACGGCCTGGAGCGGGGAGGAGACCGGGGACTAGGCGTCCAGGATAAACCGCGCCAGCTCCCCGGGCGTGGCGAAGAGGCGGTCCGCACCCGCGGCGGTGAGCTCGTCCGCGTCGCGGAAGCCCCAGAGCACGCCGGCCGCGAACATGCCCGCGGCCTTGGCGGTGCGCACGTCCACGTCCGAGTCCCCGGCAAAGAGGATGTCGGCAGGCTCTAGGCCCAGCTCCCGGGCCAGGTCCAGGGCCGCGGCCGGGTCGGGCTTGAGGGGGACGCCCTCGCGCGCGCCGCGCGCCGGGTCCAGGGGCCAGGCGGCGAAGAACCGCTCGGCGATGCGGCCGGTGAACTCGTCGGGCTTGTTGGAGAGCAGGGCCAGCCGCATCCCGCCCAGGGCCAGGGCGTCGAGCATCTCCGGCACGCCCGGATAGGGCCGGCTCTTGGCGTCCCAGCGCCGGGCATACTCGGCCCGGCCGGCCTGCGCCAGCTCGGCCGTCTGGGCGTCGTCCAGCCCCGAGGGCGCGGCCCGGCGCACCAGGGTCATGATCCCGTTGCCCACGAACCGGCGAAAGGCCGGAACCGGATGAACCGGCATGCCCCGGTTCGCCAGCGCGGCGTTCACAGAGTCCGCCAGGTCGTCCAGGGAATCGAGCAGGGTCCCGTCCAGGTCGAAGATCACAGCGGAAAATCGCACCGCAGCCTCCTTTCCATGACGCCGGAAATGCGTCCTACATTTCCGGCTTGGGCGCGGAGGAACAACGTGGTTTTCCTCCGCTTCCGGATGCTCCGCATCCGGCGCGCCCTCCTGGCGCGCACGAGCGCCTTTTCCCATCCTGCCCCAGGGGCCAGCCCCGGGCAACCGAAAATCCGGCCGGACAAGAGCACCAGCGCGGCCTACAACGAGCGCGCCGTCCGCCGCTCCTGGCGGTACACAATGGACTTCCTCAAGGAGGTGCTCGGCCGTTGACTCAGGCGAACCCCGGCCATGGCCACGTGCTGGCCCGGGTTCAGGCCTCGGCCGGGCCGGCGGGCAACTCCACGATGAACACGCTGCCCGCGCCGGGCTCGGACTCGGCCCAGATGCGGCCCCCGTAGTGCCCCACGATCTCGCGGCAGATGGCCAGGCCCAGGCCGGTGCCCGCCGGGATGTCCGGGCGGCCTTCGTGCCCGGCCTGCTGAAACGCGAAGAAGATGCGGGAGAGGTCCTCCTGGGCCATGCCCGGACCGGTATCCTCCACCTCCATGCGCACCAGGTCCGGCTGCGGCGCGGAAAGGCGCAACTCAACCCGGCCCCGCGGAGTGAATTTGGCCGCATTGCCCAACAGGTTCAAGAGCACCTGGAGCACCCGGTCCGGGTCCACCTGAAGCATGGGCAGGCCGGCCGGAATGTCCGCCACCAGCTCCAGCTCCGGGTTGAGCTCGAAATGGCCACGCACCGCGGCCTGTGCCCGGGCGGCCAACTCGGCGGGGTCCACCGGCCGGTCGCGCCACTCCATGCGGCCGGACTCGATCTTGGACAGGTCCAGCACGTCGTTGATGAGCCGGGTCAGACGCTCGCCCTCGCGCTCGATGATGCCCAGGTTTTCGGCGATGCGCTGAGCCCGGGCCACCATGTCCCGCGCCCCGGGCAACTCCGCGGCGTGGGGCAGGAAGGTGCGCTCGAACTCCTTGCGGATGAGCTTGGCGAAGCCCAAGACGGACGTGAGCGGGGTGCGCAGTTCGTGCGACACCGAGGAAAGGAAGGCGCTCTTCATCTCGTCCAGTTCCCGCAGCCGCAGGTTCAGGCTCTCCAGCTCCCCGGCCTTGCGGGCCAGGTCTGCGGTGCGGGAGCGGATCTCCGCCTCCAGGTTGCGGTTGAGATCGGCCAGCCGCTCCCGGTCGCGCTTGCGCTCGCTTACGTCGCGCACCACGGCCACGGCGTACTCGCCTTCCTCCAGGTGCACCCGGCTCACCGACACCTCCACCGGCAGGGGATTCCCCACCAGGGGCTGGAGCAGGACCTCGGCCACCATCCGGCCGTGGCCCTCCAGGCCCCAGGCCAGGCGGTCGGCGTCCGCACTGGAGAACAGGGAGGAGAAGCCGACCCGGGCCAGATCCTGGGGCCCGGCCCCCGCCATGACCAGGGCCGCACGGTTGTAGTCCGCCACCTTGCCGCTGGCCAGCTCCACCAGAAAAACCGCATCCAGGCTCTGGTCCAAGAGGGCGCGGAACCTCTCCAACTCCGCCAGCCGGTCGCGCAATTCGGGGTAGTAGCTCTTGCGCACCGACCGCTCGCCCAGGCCGATGAGCCGGTCCCTCAGGGTGCTCGGTTTCGTGTCAGAGGGCCTTTTCATAGATGGCGACGATGTCCTCGCAACTGGGTTCTTGGGGGTTGGTGGCCATGCAGGGGTCGGCAGCGGCGAATTCGGCCAGGGCCGCCAGATCCTGGCGGGTCACGCCCAGATCGGCCAGGCCCACGCTCACACCCACGCGGCGCTTGAAGGCCCGCAGGCATTCCAGGGTGGCGGCCTTGCGCTCGTCCAGGGGCGCGTCGGCCGGCACCTCGCCACCCAGGGCCCGGGCCACGTCCGCGTAGCGTTCCGGGGCCGCGTTGAAGTTGAAGTCGACCACGTGGTCCAGGAGAATGGCGTTGCACAGCCCGTGCGGCAGGTCCTTGAGGCCGCCCAGGCTGTGGGCCATGGCGTGCACCGCGCCCAGGATGGCGTTGGAGAAGGCCAGGCCTGCGTACATGCTGCCCAGCATCATGCCTGCCCGCGCCGGCAGGTCCGCGGGCGCGTCCAGGGCCCGGGGCAGGTTGGCGCCGATGCGCCGCACCGCCTCAAGGGCGAAGAGGTCGCTCACCGGAGAGTGGGCGTTGGACACGTAGGCCTCCACCGCATGGGTCAGGGCGTCCAGCCCGGTATGGGCGGTCAGGTCCCGGTCCATGGTGGCGGTGGCCGCGGGGTCGATGAGGGACACGTCCGGCACCACGGTCTTGCTCACGATGGCTATCTTCACCCTGCGGGTGGTGTCGTTGATGATGGCGAACTGGGACACGTCCGCCGAACTGCCCGCGGTGGTGGGCACGCAGATGAGCGGCGGCCCCGGGGTCTCCACGTTGTCCACTCCCTCGAAGGTGAGCACGTGGCGGTCGTTGCTGCACACGATGCCGATGCCCTTGGCGCAGTCCATGGGACTGCCCCCGCCCACCGCCACGATGGCGTCGCAGCCCTCGGCGCGGTAGACCTCGGCCCCGGCCATGACCTCGTGGTCCCGGGGGTTGGGGGTCACCTTGTCGAAGACCACGGCGGCGAGCCCCCGCTCCCGCAGGGAGGCCAGGGCCTGTTCGGCCCAGCCCGCGGCCTCCACCCCGGGATCGGTCACCACCAGGGGCCGCCGCGCGCCCAGGTTGCGGGCGTAGCGTCCGGCCAGGGCCAGGGCTTCGGGGCCGAACACGAACTCCGGGGCCACGAATTTGCGCAATTCGAGCAGGGCTTCGGCGTGCATGGCTCTCCTCCGTGCCGGGCTGTGGCGCGGCGTTCCGCCGCGCCCGACTATACAGCCATTCAAGATATAACACAGAGCACCGGGGATGGAAACCACGCATCGCGACTCTGGGCCCCTTGCCCTGCCGCGACATTGCGGGTAGACGATACCCCATTCAGTTTCTCGCTGGCTCCACGATACCCGACATGCGTTGCCCGAAACCGCACCTTCTCCCCTCCCTGGCTGGAGCCTTGGCCCTGGTCCCTGTTCCGGCCTGGGCCGCTCCCCTGTCCCCGACGCAGACCTGGGCCGGGGGGCTGGCCGCCGGGCTGGCGGGCCTGGGCCTGGGCTGGCTGTTGGCGCGCCGCCGCGCCCGGGCCGACGCGGCCCTGCACCAGGCGGTCACCGACTCCTTCGACGGGCTGGTGATGGTCTGCGGCCCGGACCGCACCGTGGAATACATGAACACGGCCCTGATCCAGCGTACCGGCCGCATGGCCCTGGGCGAATCCTGCCACAAGGTCCTGCACGGCCTGGACCAGGCCTGCCCCTGGTGCGCCACGGGCCGGGTCCTGGGCGGCGAGACCGTGCGCAGCGAGGTGCTAAGCCCCAAGGACGACCGCTGGTACGCCATGGTCTCCTCCCCCCTGCGCCGGGCCGACGGCCGCCTGGCCCAGTTCACCCTGCTCACGGACATCACCGCCCAGCGCCAGATGGAGACCGCCCTGCGCGAATCCGAAAAGCGCTACCGCACCGTGGCCGACAACACCTACGACTGGGAGTTGTGGTTCTCCCCCGGCGGCGAGGTGCTCTACTCCAGCCCCTCCTGCCAGCAGCTCACCGGACTGGGTCCGGAGCACTTCATCCAGAACACCGCGGCCCTGGAGGCCCTGGTCCATCCCGAGGATTGCAAGGGGTGGAAGGACTACATGCAGGCCCTGCGCGGCCCCGCATGGACCGAAATGGATTTCCGCCTGGTGCGCCAGGGCGGGGCGGTGCGCTGGGTGAGCCAGGCCAGCCGCCGGGTGGCTGGCCCGGCCGGGGAAGACCTGGGAGTGCGAGCCAGCATTCGGGACATCACCACGGCCAAGAACCTGGAGCAGGAACTGCGGCGCACGGCCCTCACCGACCCGCTCACCGGGCTGGCCAACCGCACCCTGTGCCTGGACCGCATCGACCAGGCCCTGCACCGCTCCCGCCGGCGGGAGGACTACCATTACGCGGTGGTGTTCATGGACCTGGACCGGTTCAAGCTGGTCAACGACAGCTGCGGCCACGCCATGGGCGACAAGCTGCTGGACGAGGTGGGCCGCCGCCTGGCCCGCTGCGTGCGCAGCCTGGACTTGGTGGCCCGCTTCGGCGGGGACGAGTTCGTGCTCCTGTTGGAGGAACTGGAATCCCCCCGCCAGGCGGTGCGCATCATCAAGCGCGCCTCCCAGGACCTGGCCGAGCCCATCCTCCTGGAGGGCAAGGAGGTGTGCATCACGGCCAGCTTCGGGGTGGTGCTGGGCCCCACCGAGCACGGCAGCGCCGAGGACCTGCTGCGCAACGCCAACATCGCCCTGCACCGGGCCAAGGAATCCGGCCGGTCCAAGGTGCTGGTGTTCAACACCAAGATGCTCGAGGCCGCGGTGGAGCTCATGACCCTGGAGAACGACCTGCGCCGGGCCGTGGCGAAGGGCGAGTTCTTCGTGGTCTTCCAGCCCATCCTGGGGCTGGCCGACGGCCGGCTGGAGGGCTTCGAGGCGCTGGTCCGCTGGCAGCACCCGGAGCGCGGGGTCGTCAGCCCCGCGGAATTCATCCCCGCGGCCGAGGACACCGGCCTCATCGTGGACATCGGCCGGAGGGTGCTCGTCGAAGCCTGCCACACCATGGCCCGCTGGCGCAGGGAGTCCCCCACCGGAAGGGACCTGGTCCTGTCGGTGAACCTCTCGGCCCGGCAGTTCACCCAACCCGACCTGGTGGAGACCGTGCGCACCGCCCTGTCCGACTCCGGCCTGCCTGCGCATCTGCTCAAGCTGGAGATCACCGAGACCACCATCATGGGCGACCCCGAACTCACCGCGGACAAGCTCTCGCGCATCAAGGCCCTGGGCGTGCAGATCAGCATCGACGACTTCGGCACGGGCTACTCCTCCATGAGCTATCTGCAGCGCTTCCCCCTGGACCACCTGAAGATCGACCTCTCCTTCGTGCAGGCCATGGACCAGGCCCCGGAAAACCGGGAGATCGTCCGGGCCATCATCGCCCTGGCGCACAGCCTGGGCCTCAAGGTGGTGGCCGAGGGCGTGGAGCGCGAGGGCCAGCGCGACCTGTTGGCCTCCCTGGACTGCGAGTACGGCCAGGGCTACCACTTCTCCCATCCGATCTCCTCGGCCGAGGCCGAGGCCATGCTGCGCGACCAGGCCTCCGCCCCCTTCCCCACCGCCCTGTCCGACTGAGCCCTTCCCGGGGACCCTGCCCGGTTGGTCCCGTTCTTGCTCACAGGGGTCCTGTGACCGACACCACAGAAAAGGACCACCTGATTCCATGGACAAGAAGACCTTCGCACTTTCCCTGCTCTTTCTGGCACCTACCGCCGTTGTAGGCACCGTCGCCCTGCTGGCCCTGGGTGGGGCCGAGACCCTGGCCACCACCGACAAATTGCCAAATATGGCAAATGAGCTGGTGGGTGCCTGGGGTCTGGTGGCCTGGACCCTGGCCGGGACCCTGGTCCTGGCCCTGGGCCTGGCCTTCTGGCTGGGAGCGGCCGTGGCCCGGCGCACCGCCCGGCTGACCGGCTCCCTGCAACTGGCAGGCGAGGCCGGCCTGCGCGCCACACCGACTGCGCAGGAAAATTACACAATTGAAAAGTTCGCCTCGGAACTGAATGCCATTTTTGCGCAAGCCAAGCAGCTTCGCCACGATTTGGAAACTGAGCGCAGCCGCGCCGACGCCGAGGCCCGCCGGGCCGGCGAGGCCCTGACCCAGGCCGCCCTGGCCCGGGAACGGGCCGAGGCTTCCCGCTGCCAGGGCCTGCTCTCCGCGGCCAACACCCTGGGCGGAGCCATCTCCTCCATCTCCGACAAGGCCACGGCCCTGCACAAGGCCGCGGCCCACGCCACCGGCGGGGCCGAGGAACAGCGCCGGGCCTCTTCCGAGGCCGCCTCGGCCATGGAGGAGATGAACGCCTCGGTGGCCCAGGTGGCGGGGAGCGCCGAGACCGCCGCAACCCACGCCAATGCGGCCACCTCCCGGGCCAATGCGGGAGCCGAGGCCGTGGAGCGCACCGTGGCCGCCATCACCCAGGTGCACGAACGCACCACCGCCCTGGGCGAGGTCATCTCGAACCTGGGCGCCCAGGCCGGGGCCATCGGCAAGGTCATGGAGATCATCTCCGACATCGCGGACCAGACCAACCTGCTGGCCCTGAACGCTGCCATCGAGGCGGCCCGGGCCGGCGACGCGGGCCGGGGCTTCGCGGTGGTGGCCGACGAGGTGCGCAAGCTGGCGGAAAAGACCATGGCCGCCACCCGCGACGTGGGCGGCCAGATCAAGGGCATCCAGGACGGGGTGGGTGGAGCCCGCACCGGCATGGAGGAAGCCGCCCGCCTGGTGGATCAGGCCACGGACCTGGCCAGCGAGTCCGGCCAGACCTTGCGCAGCATCGTGGACCTGGCTCGGGAGAACGCGGCCCAGGTGCAGTCCATCGCCGCGGCAGCGGTGCAGCAGTCCGCGGCCAGCGAACAGATCACCCGCACCATCAGCCAGGTGGACGACATCTCCGGCCGCACCGGCCAGGACATGGGGACCTCCATGCAGGCCGTGTCCGGGCTCATGGAGCACGTGGAGGAGTTGGTCCAGTTGAACAACGTGTTCACCCTCATCGGCAACGGCAAGGTGCAGGAAGTCATCGGCAAGCTCGCCTCCTCGCCCGAGGTGCGCTCCCTGGAGCCGGGCCGCATCGAGGCGGTCCTGCGCCGCGCGGCCAGGGAGAACAGCTTCATAGAACTGCTCTACCTCACCGACGCCCGGGGCCGGCAGCCCATCATGAACGTCGCGCCCCCTGGCCGGGAGACCCCGGACGACGCCAAGGCCCTCGGCCGCGACTGGTCGAGCCGGCCCTGGTTCACCACCGCCCGGGACACCCAGAACCTGGTCATCTCCGACATCTACACCTCCCAGGCCACGGACGAGCCCTGCATCACCGTGTCCGCCCCCTTCTGGGACGGGGCGGGCAAATTCCTGGGGGTATTGGCCGCGGACGTGAGCGTGCGCGGGTAGCAATCCGCTAGCGCACGACGAATGCAACAGGGCCCCTGACGCTGCGCAGCGCCAGGGGCCCTCGATTGCCGGGGTTCCGGCAAAAGAACGTTTTGGGCCAACCATTTGCACCCGGCCCCCGGGTGGTGTACGGGGAAAGGGCCGGCGGCCCTTGGACCGCCGGCCTTTGCCAACCCGCACCAGGAGGAGGCCATGGACCCAGCCTTTGACCCCGCCACCGTGGTCATCATCGGCGGCATCGTCCTGGCCGGGCTGCTCTGGCTCTGGCACTACTACCTGCACGACATGCTGGCCGAGGCCGTGCACCACACCGGACTTTCCCCCCTGGCCGGCCGGCTGTTCTCCATCCTCTCCTTCCTGGCCGCCCTGGTCATCCTCTGGCTGCTGGCGGGCATATCCATACTCAGCTATTTCCAGGCCCTCCTGGCCCTCATCGTCGGCTGATTCGACCAACCCCTGTGGAGGCCCCATGCCCAAACGTCCCAACGACGCCCCCTGCCCCCCGGCCGTAAAGGCCATCCGCGACCGCAACGACCAGGCCCGGGAGACCGCCCTGGAGGAGATCCGCGAGTTGCGCAAGGACCTGAACCTGCTGGAGCGCATCCTCACCGGCAAGCAGAAGGCCGGGGAGTATTCGCCCTACGACCTGGTCCACTCGGCCTTCGAACTGTTCCGCGCGGCATCCTTCATCATGGACAACGAGGCCCTGGCCGCGGGCATGGAGGAGGAGACGGTGCGGGCCAAGGCCGAGGACGTGCTGGCCCGGGCCGGCGCCAAGCTGCTCTCCCGTCCCGCGGGCTGGCACTGGATTTCCCCGGCCGGGGAGATGCACTTCCTGGGCAAGCCCAGCGAGGTGGAGAAGGCCGCGGAGAAGCTGGCCGCGCTCATCGAGCCGTCGCGCAAGAAGCCTGCGGCCAAGGCCCCGGCCCACATGGCCGAGCCCGCGCCCGCCCCGGCCCAGGCCGAGGCTCCGGCCTCCGAGCCCGCGCCGGCCAAGGCCCCGGCGCGCAAGGCCGCGGCCAAGGCAAAGGCCTCCTAGCTCCTAGTCGTTCCGGAGCACGCCCCAGGCGGAACGGGACAGGGCCGAGCGCACCCCGGCCAAGCCCAGCACCAGGGTGGAGGCCAGGCCCAGGCCCAGGATGCCGACCAGGGGCAGGGGGAGGAAGACCCAGGAGGCCTCCACCGCGTAGTGCATGAAGGCCCAGGACGCGGCCGTGCCCAGCCCGGCGGCGGCCAGGGCCGCCACCCCGCCCTGCAGGGCGAACTCCAGGGCCAGGGCGGCCAGGATGTCGCGCCGGGTCGCGCCCAGCACCTTGAACACCACCGCCTCATGCCGCCGCGCCTCCAGGTTGGCCCGCAGGGCCTCGGCCAGCACCAGCAGCCCGGCCACCAGGGCCACCCCGGCCACGCTGCGGAAGGCCAGGCCGATGCGGCCGATGAAGGCCGACACCTCGGCCAGCACCTCGCGCAAGAACACCACCGCCACCCCCGGGAACTGGCTGGAAACCCGGGCGAACACCGCCTTTTCCGCCTCGGGCGCGGCATAGGCCGTGGCCAGATAGGAATAGGGCGCGTCCTCCAGCACCCCGGGCGCGAAGATGAGGGTCTGGTTCAGGGCCAGGGTCAGCCAGTCGATGCGCCGCAAACAGGCGATGCGCGCGGTCACCGGCCGGCCCAGCACCGACACCGTGAGGGTATCTCCCACCCCGAGGCCGAATCCCTGGGCCAGTTCCGCGTCAAAGCACACCAGGGGAGGCCCGGCATACGTTGCAGGCCACCACTGGCCGGCCACCAGGTCCACGTCCGCGGGCTTTTCCGCGGCAAAGGTCATGGCCCGGTCCGAGCGCAGTGCCCAGCGCGCCCGCTCGGCCACGTCCTCGGCCCTGGCCGGCCTGCCGTTCAGCTCCAGGATTCTCCCCCGCAGCGACGGCTGCTCCTCCATGCGGGTCACCCCGGGGGTCCCGAGCACCACCTCCCGGAACCGCGCCATGTCCTGCCGGGGCACGTCCAGAAAGAAATAGGAGGGGGCTACGTCCGGGGTGCGGCGGCGCACCTGGTCCTGGATGTTGCCGTCGGTGAGGCCCACCGCGGCCAGCACCGTGAGGCCCAGGCCAAGCGCCGGGAGCACGCTGCCGGTGGAGGCCCCGGGCCGGTGCAGCCCGGCCACGGCCTGGCGCAGCCTGGGACTTTGCAGGCGCGGACAGCGGGCGGCCAGGGCCCGCACCGCCCGGGCCAGCAGGTGGAAAGCCAGGGCGCAGGACCCGGCTCCGGCCACGAAGCCCAGGGCCACCTCGCGGCTGCGCGCGGTGAGCACGGTGAGGGCGGCCAGGGCCGCGTAGAGCCCCAGGGTGGCCAGCCGGGCGCGCAGGGTCGGGGCCGGGGACACGGATTCGGCATAGCCCCTAAAGAGCCGGGCCGGGGTCACCCGGGTGGCGGCTGACAGGGGGGGCAGGGAAAAGGCCAGGGCCGTGAGCAGGCCAAAGCCCAGGGCCACCAGCAGCGGAACCGGATGCAGACCCGCTTCCAGGGGCATGTCCAGCCGCCGGGCCAACAGCGGACCCAGGGCGAGGCTGGCCCCCAGGCCGCCGGCCAGGCCCAGCAGGCTGCCCGCCAGGGCCAGGGCCCCCACCTGGAACAGGCAGACCGCGAACACCAGGCCGCGTTCCGCGCCCAGGCTCTTCATGGCCGCGATGGCCAGGCTCTTGCGGGCCAGGAAGGTGCGCACCGCGCCAGCCACCCCGATGCCGCCCACCAGAAGCGTGGCCAGGCCGGCCAGGGTCAGGTACATGGCCATGTTGCCCGTGAAGCGGCCCACCCGGGTGGAGTCGGAATCGTACTCCCGCACCCGGTATCCCTCGCCGCCCAGGCGGGCCGAAAGATCCCGGGCCGCGGCCTTGGCGTCGGCCCCGGAGGCCCCATCGCGCAGGCGGACCCCCCAGTAGCGGCGCATGAGCGCGCCCGGCCGGTCCAGGCCGCTGGCCGCCAGGCCCTCCAGGCTCATGAGCAGGCGCGGCCCCAGGCTCACGCCCGCGCCCACCCGGTCCGGCTCGCGCAGGAGCACCGCGCGCACCTGGTAGGCGGCCGCGCCCACGCGCAGGGCATCCCCCACCGCGAGGTCCAGGCGGTCCAGAAGATTCCGCTCGGCCAGGACCCCGAACGCGCCGTTCCGAAGCTCCAGGGCTCCGGCCAGGGGCAGGTCCGGGGCCAGCTCGGGCCGGCCGTACAGGGGCCAGGCCGCATCCACGGCCTTCAGCTCCACCAGGGTGTGCCCCCCGGCCGGGGACACGGCCATGGCCCGGGCGCGCACATGGTGGCTCACCCGGCCCAATGCCCGGAGCAGGGCCAAGTCCTCGCCGGACATGTCCAGGTGGGTGCGGGAGACCTCCACGTCGCCGCCCAGGATGGCCTTGGCCTCCCGGGACAGGCCCTGGTCCACGGAGCGGGCCAGGTGCCCCACCGCGGCAATGGCCCCCACCCCCAGGGCCAGGCAGGCCAAAAACACCGCGAACCCTGACAGGCCGCTGCGCAGCTCGCGCCGGGCCAGGCGCAGTGCCAGGCCCAGCCGGGCGGGCGGGATCACGCCGGCCCCTCCCCCGGGCCGGTGGCATGGAGCACCCCGTCGCGCATGTGGGCCAGCCGGTCGCAGCGGCCGGCCAGCGCCGGGTCGTGGGTCACCAGCACCAGGGTGGCCCCGAACTCGGCGCGCAGGGACAGGAGCAGGTCCATGATCCTGGCCCCGGTCTCCTGGTCCAGGTTCCCGGTGGGCTCGTCGGCCAGGAGCAGGGCCGGCCGCGGGGCAAAGGCCCGGGCGATGGCCACCCGCTGCTGCTCGCCCCCGGAGAGCTGGGCCGGATAGTGGCCCTCCCGGCCGGCCAGGCCCACCGCGGACAACCCGGCCGCGGCCCGGGCAAAGGCGTCGCGCGCGCCGGCGAACTCCAGGGGCAGGGCCACGTTCTCCAGGGCGGTCATGGTGGGTACCAGGTGGAAGCCCTGGAACACGATGCCCACCATGCCCCGCCGGAAGCGGGCCAGGCCGTCCTCGTCCAGGTTGCCCAGGTCCACCCCGGCCGCCTGGATCCGCCCGGCGTCCGGCCGCTCCAGGCCCGCGGCCACCATGAGCAGGGTGGTCTTGCCCGAGCCCGAGGGCCCCACCACGCTCACGGCTTCGCCGCGGGCGACCCGGAAGTCCACCCCGCGCAGCACTTCCACCGGGCCGCTGCCGCCCACCAGGGTCAGCCGCACCCCGGCCATGCTCAGTATGGCGTCGTTGTCCATGGTCCACCTGTGGTTTGCCGATCCAAACCCCATGTCTAGCATCCGGTTCGGCCGGGAACAAGCTGCGCTTTCCTGTTGCCATGCCTGCTGGATGCAGGTAATTTTCTTACCTTGCGACGACGCTCGCACCAAGGAGAAGACCATGGCCCAACCCGGCAGCCGCGAAGGCGCCGACGCCCGTGAACTGGAAATCGTCGAGTTCTACATTGACGAGGCGGACGCCGAGGGCAATGCCTACCGGGGCTACTACGGCATCAACGTGGCCAAGGTGCTGGAGATCATCCGCCGGCCCCCGGTCACGGAAATGCCCAGCGCCCCCCATTCATCCATCCTGGGGGCCTTCAACCAGCGCAACCGGGTCATCCCCCTGGTGGACCTGGCCCAATGGCTGGGCAAGAACCCTCCGGCCACCGAGGCGGAAAAGGTCATCGTCACCGAGTTCAACCGGGTCATCAACGCCTTCCTGGTCTCCGGGGTGAACCGCATCCACCGCCTGTCCTGGGAGAACATCGAGCCGCCCAGCCAGCAGGTGCAGACCCTGTCCGGCAACACCCTCACCGGGGTGGTGAAACAGGAGGGCCGGGTCATCTTCCTGCTGGACTTCGAGAAGATCATCGGCGACCTGAACCCGGACCTGTTCTTCAAGGAGGAGCAGGCGACCATGGCCGCGGCAGCGGCCATGGCCGCAGACGACGTCGAGCCGGCCGGAACCTTCAAGGCCTTGGTGGTGGACGACTCCACCGCCATCCGGCGGCTGATCGGCAGCATGCTGGAAAAGGCCGGGTTCGCCGTGACCCGGACCTTCAACGGCAAGGAGGGCTGGGAGATTCTGACCCGCCTCCGGGACCAGGCATCCCGCGAGGGCAGGCCCCTGCACGACCTGCTCAACATCGTGGTCACGGACATCGAGATGCCGGTCATGGACGGCCACACCCTGACCCGGCGCATCAAGGCCGACCCGGTGCTCAAGGACCTTCCGGTGGTGCTCTTCTCCTCGCTCATCACCGACAGCCTGCGCCACCTGGGTGTGGCCGCGGGCGCGGACGAGCAGGTCTCCAAGCCGGACCTGCCCGGCCTGGCCTCCCTGGCCCGCAATCTGGTGCGTAAGTACCGTGGCTAGCGCCTAGCTTACCACCCTGCCCGTCTCCCGGGCCGCCTGGCCCGCGTCGGTGAGGCGGAAGAGCGCGGTGGCCGGCGAGCCCGCAGCCGCCTCCCCCTCCGCCCGGACCAGGCCGGCCTCCCCCAACTCGCGCAGGATGCCGCGGGCGATGAACAGAGGCTTGCCCAGGGCCTTGGCCACGGCCAACGCCTCCATTGCTCCGCCTCCGGCCAACTCGCCCAAAGCGCGCACCGCCACCTCGGTCAGGGAGCCGTCCGGCTTCACGCAGGCCAAGGCTACAACTCCTTGCGGCAGAAATACCAGTCCACACACTCCAGGGAGGCGTCCGCCACCCGGGCCGTGGCGTCCTCCTGAGTGCGCGGCGGCGGGGCGATGACCTTGTCCCCGGGCTTCCAGTTGGCCGGGGTGGCCACCTTGTTCGCGTCCGCAGTCTGCAGGGCCTCGACCAGGCGCACGATCTCCTCGGTGTTGCGGCCCGTGGTGAGCGGGTAGTAGATCATGGCCCGCAGCACGCCCTTGTCGTCGATCACGAACACGCAGCGCGCGGTCTCGGTGGCGCTCTCCCCGGGCATGAGCATGCCGTAGGCCGTGGCCACCGCCCGGTCCAGGTCCGCGATGACCGGGAAGCTGATGCGCGCGCCGGTCTTCTCCTCGATGTTGCGCACCCAGGCGATGTGCGAGAACACGCTGTCGATGGACAGGCCCAGGAGTTCGCAGTTCAGGGCGCGCAGCCGCTCGTGGATGCCGGCAAAGGCCATGAACTCGGTGGTGCACACCGGAGTGAAGTCCGCGGGATGGGAGAAGAGCACCAGCCAGGTTCCCGCGAAGTCGGACAGGTGCAGGTTGCCGTGGGTGGTCTCGGCGGCGAAGTCCGGGGCGGGCTCGCCCAGCCGGGGCAGCCGGATGCAGGGGGAGGTGGCCGGGGTATCCATGGGGAGCCTCTGGGGTTGGGATGGCCGCCGGCCAGGCGCCGACGATTCTTTTGCATACACGGTTTGCGCCGCTTGGCAAGACCCGGCCCGAATGCTGCGGCGCAATCCCGCTTTTCTCGCGCCGCAGCCATTGAACACCCTTGCACGAAGATGGTATGCCTCGGGTGACGGCTCTCCCGGACCTGCGCCCCGCCCAACCCGCGACCTGGAGGATGATCCATGGCCGGCCGCGACGAACCCCTGGTCTGCCTCTGGCAGGTGGAAGAGCAGGACTACACCATCGGCATCGTGGGCTCGGGACCGGGCTTCAACTCCCTGCTGGAGATCATCCACGACGAGAGCTACCGGGAATTCATGCCCGGACTGCACCTGGCCGCCCTGGCCGAGCCGGACCACAACCTGTCCAAGGTGGAGGCCCTGGCCGGCCGCGGAATCAAGGTCTACGCCACCTGCGCCGAGATGCTCGCCGCCCACCCGGAGATCGACATCCTGGTGGAACTGGCCGGCAAGCGCTTCAAGCTCAAGAAGCTGCGCGACAGCCTGCCCGAAAACATCTCCCTCATCGACCACACCGCCGCGGTGTTCTTGTGCAGCCTGCACAGCCTCCACCAGATGGGGGCCCAGTGCGAGGTGCACCTGGACCGCCAGCGCGCCCTGATCCAGACCCTCATCGACGAGGTGCGCGAGGACATCCTGGTCCTGGATCTGCAGGGCCGGGTGGTGGACATGAACAAGAACGTGCTCACCCGCCTGGGCCTGGCCAAGGAGGAGATGGCCGGCCGCGCCTGCCGCGACATCCCCGAACTCTGCGGCCAGGCGGCCTGCGGCGGCGAAGACCAGGACTGCCCCTTCTTCGCTACCCGCAAGACCCGGGAGCGCGCCGAGTCCCTGATCACCCGGGTCAGTTCCCAGGGCCGGCTCCAGTACTTCCGGGTCTACTCCTACCCCATCTGCGACAAGTCCGGGGGCCTGTCCCACGTGCTGGTCATGCGCCGGGACATCACCGCCCGCACCTACAAGGAGAAGCACCAGCAGCAGGTGGAGAAGCTCACGGTCATCGGCGAGATGTCCACCTACCTGGCCCACGAGATCCGCAACCCCATCATGGCCATCGGCGGATTCGCCAACTCGCTGTTGCGCAACGAGCACCTGGAGCCCAAGGAACGGGAAAAGCTCCAGATCATCGCCGACGAGACCCGCCGGTTGGACCATATGCTCACCAACATCCTGAACTTCTCCAAGCCCGCCACCCCCACCATGAGCAGCGCGGACCTGAACCAGACCGTTCGCGAGGCCGTGGAGCTCATGCAGGTGGGCTACGCCCGGCCGGAGCTGGTCTTCGACGTGGTGCTGGACCCCCACCTGCCCCGGGTGGTGGGCCAGGCCGAGGCCCTCAAGCAGTGCGTGGTCAGCCTGCTCAAGAACTCCATCGAGGCCATGCCCGGCGGCGGCACGGTGAGCATCCGCTCCGCCCTGTCCGGGGACTTCATCACCCTGTCCGTCACCGACACCGGCCGGGGCATGGGAGACAAGGAGCTGGCCAACGTGTTCTCACCCTTCTACTCCACCAAGCACGACGGCTACGGCCTGGGCCTGGCCATGATCAAGAAGATCGTGGAGGAGACCGGCGGCCACATCGAGATCGTGAGCACCGTGTCCCAGGGCACCACCGTCACCCTGAACCTGCCCCCGCTCCTGGACGTGGGCCAGGAGCCCGACCGCATCATCGGGGCCGTGTAGCAGGCCTCTCCCATGCCCGGGCACAAGATATCCCCGCGCCAGGCCGCCCGGCTGGACGGATTCTGGCGGCGCCAGTTCATGCCCGGCAGGGACGTGATCGCGGCCGCCAGGCCCGGACCGGACGAGGACTGGGCGGACGTGGGCTGCGGCCCGGGATTCCACACCACCCTCCTGGCCCGCCGGGCGCGCGCGGTGCACGCCCTGGACCTGAGCCCGGACATGGCGGCCATGGCCGCGGCCAAGGCCGCCCGCCTGGGCCTGGACAACGTCCGCGCCGCGGCCTGCGGCGAGGTGGCCCTGCCCCTGCCCGACGCCGCGGTGCACGGCGTGCTCCTGGCCTACGTGGCCCACGAGTTCAGCCGCCCCGTTGACTCCCTGGCCGAGGTGGCCCGGGTGCTCGCGCCCGGCGGCCGCGCCCTGGTGGTGGAGTTCGGTGCCGGGGGCCTGCCCCTGGGCCCGCCCCCGGGCCACCGCATCACCCCGGACCAACTCCTGGCCTGGGCCGAAGCCGCCGGCCTCGCGCCCGGCCAACTGCACCGCTGGACCCGCCGCTTCCTGGGCCTGCCCTACCTCAATCTCTGGGGCCAAGTGCTGCTCAAGTCCTGACCTTCCCGACACAACGGAAAAAGGCCGCCTTGAGGGCGGCCTTTTCCGTTTCGACTTCCCGGGTTCGCCGTGCTGTCAGGGGACGGGAACGCTTCCTGGTAGTGGGCGTCAACCCTTTCCTGTGGTTTGTGTTCGTTCCCCAGTCGGAACCTCGTCACCAACGGCCCAGGTGACGGATATCTTGCAAACGCCATGCCGGAAGTTTCCTCCATTCGGGCTAAAGCATCGCCGCAGGCCGCCGATAACGGGTGTGAAGCCCCTGGGGAGGGGTTGGAGAACACCCATGGACAAGAACGAAACTACCACCCCCCTGGCCGTCCTGGCCAACGCCGACCGGGCCGAGGCCGCCGTGGACCGCACTTTCCTGCGCGAGGCCGGCTTCACCGCCGTGCGCACCCTTGCCACCGGCCGCGAGGTCCTGGCTCTCCTGGACAAGGAACACGTCATCCTGGTGCTGGCCGGCGACCGCCTGGACGACATGTCCGGCCCGGACCTGCTGCGCAAGATACGCTCCCGGCCGCTCATGGTGGGCCTGCCCGTGCTCCTGGCCAGCACCGCCAGCGACCAGTCCGCGGTGCTGGCGGCCATGGCCGCTGGCAGCTCCGGCTACCTCATCCGCCCCTATTCGCAGAACGCCCTGGCCCGCCAGCTCAAGCTCGCCTTCTCCGGCAGGAACCTCGACGCCGCCCGCCGCGCCGCCCTGGCCCGGGTGCGTCAGGAAGCCGACGCCGGCAAGGCCGAAAAGGCCGCCGCCCTGGCCCGCGCCGCCCAGCCCAAGGAACAGGCCCGCGCCCTCTACGACCAGGGCCTCGTCCACCTGGCCGCCCGCCGCCTGGACCAGGCCATCGCCGCGTTCAACCGCGCCCTGGCCCTGGATTCCCTGCTCGCCGAGGCTTACATCGGCCTGGCCCGCGCCTGGAAGACCAAGGGACGCTCCGACCTGCACCGCACCTACATGGAGCAGGCCGCCGAAGTCCTGGCCCGGCAGCGCCGCTACATGGAGGCCCGCAAGGTCCTGGCCGAGGTCCTGGCCGACAACCCCGCGGCGGCCAACCCCTTCCTGGAGGCCGCCAACCGGCTCCTGCGCAAGGGCCTCTACGAGGAGGCCGCCCGCCTCTACCTCCAGGCCGAATCCACCCTGCCCGAGGGCAAGCCCCTGCACGCCCACCTGGCCCGGGCCTGCCACTTCACCCCCGACCCCCAGGCCGCGGCCCGCTGCCTGGCCGCCGCCCTGGCCGCGGCCAAGGGCACGGCCGACCCCCGCGACATCCTCACCCTCATCCTGGGCGCTGAGCCCCGCACCGTGGACCAGGGCGACACCGACCGCGCCGGAATCCTGCCCTCCGGCCTGGCCGACGCCTGGAACGTGGTCAAGTTCACCTGCAAGGCCTTCTCCACCGGCCGCCTGCCCCAGCACGCCGCCCTGCCGCCGCTCGATCTGTAAGAATCGAGAGGGGAGGGAAACCCCCTTTTGCTTGCGCCAAAAAGGGGGTTCTCCCTCCCCTCTCGTGCTCTCCCCTCCCTTTCCCCCAAAACGCGCTATCGATTGGGGGCGGAATGCGAGAAAGGCCGGTGAGCGTCGCGGGCTACTTCCAGGGCTTGCCCAGGCGCGCCAGCACCACCTCGCCCTCGCCGGGATAGGCGGTCCGGTCCTCGGCCGGGGTGGGCGTGGGAGCGGGCCAGTGGCCGGGCTGCGGGGCCGGGCCCTCCAGGGTCACGGACGTGGGATGGGTGTCGGCCATGGTCGGGTGCGCGCGCACGTCCGCCTCGGCCCTGGGCGCGCTGAACTCGATGGCGATGCCGTTGGGGTCGAAACAGTAGATGGAGTGGATGAACCCGTGGTCCACCTCCTCGGACACCCACACCCCGGCCGCCTCCAGCCTGTCCTTGAGCTCCCACAGGTCCGCCTCGCCCGCCACCCCGAAGGACACGTGGTCGAACGCGTACGGCCCCCTGGCCGGCACGCCGTGGTCCTTCTCCTCCAGGGGCTCCACCCCGGGCCACTCGAAAAAGGCGATCATGTCGCTTGCGGAAATCTCGAAGAAATAGTGCCGATACCCGGGATGGCCCAGGCCCAGCACCAGGCGCATGCCCAAGAGGTCGCGCCAGAACCGGATGGTGGCGTCCATGTCGCCGGTGGCCATGGCCAGATGGTTGATGCCGGTATAGGTGGGCATTGCCGCTCCTTGCCATCGCCCCTTCCGGCGCAGGCCGCGCCGGGCGCGCCGCGGGGAGCGGACTTGCTCCCGGCCGGGATGGCGGGTATGAGTTCCCTTCCGTCCCGACACCCTATACCAAATCCCGCACCGGGGAAACCCGGGGCACAGGAGACGCTCATGGGTTTTCTCGCCGGCGCGGCCGCCTTCACCCGCTACCGCATCACCGAACCCGTGCCCGACGCCCTCTGGGCCGAGGTGACCGACCGCCTCAAGAAACACGCCTTCCGGGAGATCGACGACACCGCTGACGAGCGCTCCTTCGGCTGGGTCAGCTTCGAGGACATGCTCGATGCGGCCTGGCGCGAAGCCCCGCCCCAGAAAGGCGCGTACATAGCCTTTTCCCTGCGCCTGGACACCCGCCGGGTGCCGCCCGCGGTGTACAAGAAGCACTTCCTCCTGGCCCTGCGCGACGAAGAACGCAAGGCCCAGGAGGCCGGCCGCAAGTTCGTGTCCCGGGAGCGCAAGAAGGAGCTGCGCGAACAGGTGAAGCTCCGCCTCATGGTCCGCACCCTGCCCATCCCCGCAGTATTCGAGGTGGCCTGGAACACCCAGACCGGCGTGATCTGGCTGGGCTCCACCACCCCCAAGCTGCGCTCCCTGTTCGAGGACCACTTCACCCTCACCTTCAATCTCCACCTGGAGCCGCTCACCCCCACCCGCCTGGCCCTGGACGTGCTGGGCGAGGCCCGCGCCCGGGAACTGGACAACCTCGAACCCACCATCTTCATATAGGGGAGCTTTCCCATGGAAGACGCCTACATCGGCCAGGCCCAGGACGCGGCCCTGGGCCGCGAGTTCCTCACCTGGCTGTGGTTCAAGAGCGAAGAGAAGAACGGGATGTTCCCCGGCCCGGACAATCTGGACTTCGCCCTGTACGTTGAGCAGCGCGTGTCCGTGCAGGGCGGCGAAGGCGAGAGCCTGGAGACCGCCACCGTGTCCGGCCGCATGTCCGAACTGCGCGAGGCCCGGCTCGGCCTGACCACCGGCAAGAAGGTCAGCCGCGCCCTGCTGCGCCTGGAGCGCGACGCCGAGGCCTGGCAAGTCACGGTCAAGGCCGAGGACTTCTCCCTGTCCGGGTTCAAGACGCCCAAGGTCGAGACCAAACCTGAAGAGGGCGACGACCCCGACGCCCTTTTCCTGGAGCGCATCTTCCTTCTGGAAAAGGCCCTGGGATTCCTGGACCACGTGTTCGCCGGCTTCGTGCGCCTGCGCCTCTCCCCCCAGTGGGCCGAGGAATGCGCCGCCATCCGGGTCTGGCTGGCCAAGTCCTGATGCCGGCCCCCCATGTGGGAATTTCCCCCGTTTCTTCCCGGGAATAACTCCCGCCTCGCCGACCGCGCCCCGGGCGGCTCCAGCGGGTGTTTTACTTTTGACTTTCCCTGGAGTATAGCCTTTTTCCGGGGGGTTTCGATGGCTTCATCGAAGGGGAACAGAACGCATGGCGCGTTCAAAAGGTCCTAGGCATTTCTCCCAGGCGGAGAGTGCGAACACCGTCGACTCGACGGCGGTGATCGACGCGCTTCATTTCGGCTTGGCTGTCCTGGATAGCCAGGCCACCATCCTCTCGGCAAATCCCGCCTTCCTGAGCCTCGCCAGCCTTGAGCAGGCCCAGGGCCTGCGCCTGCGCGAGGCTCTGTTCCCCAACGGCGGCGGCGAGATCCTGGCCGAACCGCGCCACGGCCTGCGCCTGGAAACCGAGCTGGCCGCCCCGGGCCGCGAGCCCACCCCGGTACGCCTGTCCATCACCCGCCTGGCGGACACCGACGAAGTCGCCTACCTCGCCACCCTGGAGAACATCACCCGGGACCGCACCCTGCTCTACCAACTGGAGGAGGACGTCCAGTTCCGCCAGGCCCTCATGGAGAACCTGCCCTGCCCGGTCTACCTCAAGGACCCGGCGGGCCGATTCATCGGCTGCAACCGGGCCTTCGAGGAGTTCCTGGGCCTGCCCCGCACCGAGATCATCGGCCGCACCACCGAGGAAGTGGCCCCCCCGGACCTGGCGCGGATCAGCCGGGACAAGGACCCCGAACTCTTCTCCCATCCCGGGTCCCAGTCCTACGAGGGTTGCATCTGCTATGCCGACGGCTCCTTTCACGACGTGATCTTCTCCAAGGCCACCTTCTGCGGCCCCTCGGGCGAGGTGGCCGGGCTGGTGGGGCTCATGCTCGACGTATCCGAGCTTCGCCACACCGAGGAGCAACTGCGCTCCATCACCAGCGACCTGGAGGGCCAGGTGGAGCGCCGCACCACCCACCTCCTGGCGGTCAACACCAAGCTCAAGGCCGAGATCTTGGAGCGCAAGATCGCCGTGGCCGCCGTGGCCAAGGCCGAGCAGAAGTACCGCTCCATCTTCGAGAACGCCATCGAGGGCATCTTCCAGTCCACGCCCGAGGGCCGGTTCATCAACGCCAACCCGGCCCTGGCCCGCATCTTCGGCTACGACTCCCCCGAGCAGCTCATGCGCGAGATATCCGACGCCGCGGCCATGTACGTGGCCCCCGAGCGCCGCACCGAATTCATGCGCCTGCTGCACAAGGACGGGATGGTCACCGGCCTGGAGTCCCAGATCCGCCGCCGCGACGGCGCGCTCATCTGGATCAGCGAGAACGCCCGCATCGTCCGCGACAAGGACGGCAACATCGCCTTCTACGAGGGCACCCTGGTGGACGTGACTGAACGCCGCCAGGCCCAGGAGGAGTTGGCCCGCCGCTCCTTCTACGACACCCTCACCGGCCTGCCCAACAAGGCCCTGTTCATGGACCGCCTCACCCAGGTCATGACCCGCGCCCGGCGTAGCAAAGACTACCGCTACGCCGTGCTCTTCCTGGACCTGGACCGCTTCAAGGTGGTCAACGAGAGCCTGGGCCACTCCCGCGGCGACAGGCTCCTGCGGAACATCTCCCGCAAGCTCACCTTGGAGCTGCGCGGCAACGACTCGGTGGCCCGTTTCGGCGGCGACGAGTTCGCCGTGCTCCTGGACGACCTCACCGCCCCCCGCCAGGCCATCGCCGTGGCCAAGCGCATCCGCGAGGCCCTGTCCGAGCCGGTGACCATCGAGGAGCACGAGGTCTTCACCTCGGCCAGCATCGGCGTGGTCCTGGGTTCGGAGCACGACACCTCGCCCGAACAGATCCTGCGTGATGCGGACATCGCCATGAACCGCGCCAAGAAGGCCGGGAAAAGCCAGTTCAAGATATTCAGCTCCCAGATGCACGCCCAGGCCATGCGCCTGCTGAACCTGGAGGGCGACCTGCGCCGCGCCCTGGACCGCGGCGAGTTCCTGCTCCACTACCAGCCCATCGTGTCCCTGGCCGACGGCCGCCTCACCGGCTTCGAGGCCCTGGTTCGCTGGCTGCACCCCAGCCGCGGGCTCATCCCGCCCGCGGACTTCATCTCCCTGGCCGAAGAGACCGGGCTCATCCTGCCCCTGGGGGCCTGGGTCCTGGACCACGCCTGCACCCAGCTCGCCAGTTGGCACGAGCACAATCCCGACCGCGGCCTCACCATGGCCGTGAACCTCTCCGCTGCCCAGATCAACCACGCCAACCTGGTGGACCAGGTGGACCGGGTGCTGCGCAAGACCGGCCTGCCCCCCCAGTCCCTGAAGCTGGAGATCACCGAGAGCGTGGTCATGCAGAACGCCGAGGCCGCGTCTTCCCTGCTCAAGCAGTTGCGCGACCTCTCGGTCAAGCTCTCCATCGACGATTTCGGCACGGGCTACTCGTCCCTGTCCTACCTGAACCGCTTCCCGGTGGACACGCTCAAGATCGACCGCTCCTTCGTCTCGGGCATGGCCGACCAGACCGAGAACCTGGGCATCGTCCAGTCGGTGGTGAGCCTGGCCCACACCCTGGGCATGGACGTGGTGGCCGAGGGCGTGGAGACCGCGGAGCAGATGGACTCCCTCAAGGGCCTGGACTGCGAATACGCCCAGGGCTACCTCTTCTCCCGGCCGGTGGACATGGACAACGCCCGGCAGTTGCTGGACACCCGCGCGGCCTGGTGATACTCGGGCAGCGCAATGCTGCTGCACCCCTCCATAGACCCGGTCGCCCTCCAGATAGGCCCCCTGGCCGTCCGCTGGTACGGACTGATGTACATGCTGGGTTTTGCCGCGGGCTGGGGCCTGGGGCGCTGGCGCGCCTCCCGGCCGGGCTCGGGCTGGTCCCCCCGCGAGGTGGACGACCTCATCGCCCTGTGCATGTTCGGTCTCATCGTGGGCGCGCGCGTGGGCTACGTGCTCTTCTACGACCCGGCCTATTTCCTGGCCCACCCCATGGACATCGTGGCCATCTGGAAGGGCGGCATGTCCTTCCATGGCGGCCTGGCCGGCATCTGCCTGTGCCTGTGGCGGTTCGGCAAGAAGACCGGCCGCACCTTCACCCAGATGGGCGACTTCCTGACCCCCCTGTGCGCCCCGGGCCTGTTCGCCGGCCGCATGGGCAACTTCATCAACGGCGAACTCTTCGGCCGGCCCACGGACCTGCCCTGGGGCATGGTCTTCCCGGGCGGCGGCATAACGCCCCGCCACCCCTCCCAGCTCTACGAGGCCGGGCTGGAAGGCGTGGCGCTCTTCACCATCGTCTGGCTCTTATCGTCCCGGAAACGCCCCACAGGAGCGGTGGGCGGCCTCTTCGCCCTGCTCTACGGCTCGTTCCGCTTCCTGGTGGAGTTCGCCCGCCAGCCCGACCCGCAGCTCGGCTTCATCGCCTTCGGCTGGCTCACCATGGGCCAGCTCCTGTCCATGCCCCTCATGCTCATCGGCGGGTGGCTGCTCTGGCGGGCGTATAGGAAATAAAGGCAAGGAGCACGGGCGATTCGTGAATCGCCCCTACACAAGAGGGTCGCACCAGCATCGTGGGTGCGGCTTTTTTATTCGGAAACAGGACGGGTACGGACAGTCACCACGGAAAGAACCTCGCCGGCAGGTTTGGTCTGATTCTTTTGTAGGGGCGATTCACGAATCGCCCGCGCCTTCGTCCGGCTCAGACTCGCCCCCGCCTCCCAGCCACTCTCCGACCCCGCACCGCGTGCACGGGCCGCACGGCGTGTCCGCCCCGCTCTTGCCGGCCGGGCAGGCGGGCGAGGCCGTGCCAGCACGGTACTTCTCCCATTCCTCCCACAGGTGGGCGCGGCTCACCCCGATGTCCACGCACTCCCAGGGGAAGGGCTCGTCCGGGCTGCGCTCCCGGTCCAGGATGGCGGCCGGGTCGCCCTCCCACTCCTGCAGCGCCTTGCGCCAGGAGACGCCTGGCTCGGCAGCCCGGCAGGCCAGGTCCCAGGCGTCCTCCCTGCCCCGGGCCAGCAGGCCCTGCAAGCGGGCGGCGAACGGGGACTCGGTCTTGGCGCTGAATCCCTTGAGGGGCTTCACAGCGGCGCGGAACCGGGCCTGGGAGGCGTTCAGGGCATCCTCCGAGGCCATGGGCGCCCACTGGAACGGGGTCCAGGGCTTGGGCACCAGGCAGGAGGCGGACAGGGTGACCCGCTCCACCCCGACCTTGCGCTTGCCCCGGCCCCGGTCCAGGGCGGCCTTGATCTCGCCCAGGAAAGGGGCCAACTCGTCCAGGTCCGCCTCGGTCTCGCCAGGCCATCCCGCGATGAAATAGAGCTTCACGTGGTTGTACTGGAGCCGGGCGGCCTCTTCCAGGGCGGCCAGCATGGCGGCCTCGTCCAGGCGCTTGCCCGCGGCCTGGCGCAGACGGCGGCTGGGCCCCTCCAGGGCCAGGGTGAGGGAGCGCGCCCCGGTGCGGCGCAAAAAGGCCAGCAGTTCCGGGGTTAGCCGGTCCGCGCGCAGCGACGATAGGGAGAACTTCACCTGGCGCTCGTGCAGCCAGCGCAGGAAGGGCAACAGGTCCGGCCAGTCGGTCAGGGCGGTGCCCACCAGCCCCACCTTGGCCGGCCGAGCTTCCTCCACCTGGGCCTGGAGGGTGGCCAACCCGGCCTGGCGGGGCGGCCGGTAGAGATAGCCCGCGGCACAAAAGCGGCACCCGTGCGGACAGCCCCGGTTCACCTCCAGCAGGAACATGTCGCGGAACTCGGTCTCCGGGGAGACAAAGGACGATGCCGCAGGCGCGGGCAGGGCCGGGGACGGCCCCAGGTCCACGGCCCGGCGCGCGGGCAGCGGGGTCGCGCCCGGGACCAGGGCCCCTGGCCTTCGGGCCAGGGCGGCCAGCACGTCCTGTTTGGGAGTTCCCGCCAGGGCAAGTCCCGCCATTTCCTCCAGGAGCCCTGGCAGCCCGGCCTCGGCCTCGCCCACGAAGACGAGGTCCGCGGCAGGCAGGAGCGGGGCCGGGTTCAGGAAGGTGAGCGGCCCGCCCACCAGGACCAGGGGCCAGTCCGGCCGGGCCTCGCGGCGCTGCGGGATGCCGGCCAAACGCAGGATCAGGGCCAGGGCGCGCAGTTCGTCCTCCACGTTGAGGCTCACGGCCAGGACCGGGAACTGGGACAGGGGGCGGCCCGAATCGCAGGCTCGGGGCGGCTCCTCCTCGCTGTCCAGGAAGGCGCGCTCCACGGCCAGGGTGGGCACCCGGGAGAGCATGCGGAACACCGCCTGCCAGCCCAGAGTGGACAGGGCCAGGCGGCGCGGGGCCGGAAAGGCCAGGGCCACGGGCAGCCGCCCCCCGTGCTCGGGCACGGGCGGTTGCTGGCGGCCGTAGTAGACCCCTGGGTCAAGGAGGGTTCTCGGGTCCCGGCTCATGCCCGCGCCCGGGACCGAACAAGCCTTACGGCTTCATACTGTAAGGAACCTGACACTAATTCCTGAGCGCCTGAGGCTTTTCCTGCTGATCAGTGCCCTGGGCCAGGAGGTCGCCGGTGTGGGCCAGCTCGGCCTTGAGGGGGGCGATGTGCTCCCGGAACCCGGCCAGGAGCTTGGCCGGGATGGGTTCGCCGGGCACGGACTTGATGGTGCGCGGGTTCACGTACGTGCCGCTCACCTTCATGCGGAAGTCCAGGTGCGGGCCGGTGGCCAGGCCGGTCTTGCCCACGTACCCAACCAGTTGCCCCTGGTGCACCCGCTGCCCCTTGCGCAGGCCACGGGCGAAGCCCTTGAGGTGCATGTAGGTGGTCTCGTAGCCGTTGGCGTGGCGCACCTTCACGAAGTTGCCTCCGCCCCGGTCCCAGCCCTTGCCCACCACCGTGCCGTCGCCCACCACGTACACCGGGGTGCCCGAGGGCGCGGCGTAGTCGATGGCCGGATGGGCCCGGTAGATGCCGAGCACCGGGTGCAGCCGGCGCGATGTGAAGCCCGAGGAGATGCGGGTGAACTTGAGGGGCGCCTTGAGAAAGGCCTTGCGCAGGTTGCGGCCCGAAGAGTCGTAGTAGTTGGCGTCGCCGTCCTTGTCGCGGAACAGGAAGGCCTCGTACGTCTCGCCCTGGTTCTCGAACTCCGCGGCCCGGATCTCGCCGTAGCCCACGAACTGGCCCTCGCGAAAGCGCCGGTCCACCACCACCTTGAAGGTGTCGCCCGGCCGGATGTCCCGGATGAAGTCGATGTCCCAGGCGAAGATCTCCGACAGGCGCACGGCCAGGGCCGGGTTCTCGCCGACGGAGGTCACGGCGCCCCACAGGGAGGAGGTGATGCGGCCGGCCACGGCCGCGGGCTTGAGCTCGTACTGGATTGCCTCGCGCCGGGCTGCGTAGCCTTCACCCGTGAGCTCCACGATGAGCCGCTCGCTGTCGTCGATCTCGTACTCGAAGCGCACGAGCGTCCCGTCCAGGGACGTGAGCGCGTAGGGCTGGCCCGCCTTGAGCCGGGACAGGGAGTACACCGGCCGGACCTTTTCCAGCAGGTTGTGCATGTCCAGGGGGGAGAGGAATTCGCCGAGCAGGGAGGAGGCGGTATCGCCCGGGCTGACCGAGTCCTCCACCACCTTTTCGCAGGGCGCGAGCGGCGCGGCCGGGGCCAGGCTGGCCGGAACCACGACCGGGGCGCAGGCATCGGCCATGGCCTCTTCGGCCACTTCGGTGTCCACGGGCTCCAGTTCGTGCAACAGGTCGGGCTGGCTGGGCCCGGCCAGCAGGTACCAGCCCAGGGCCAGCACTGCCGACAGCACCAGGGCCAACTGGCGGCGCGTCCGAAAGCGCCTGGCCGCCCGGTCCTCGAACATGTTTCTCCGCACCCGTCGCACTCGCATCGCGCCCTCCGCTATCCGGCATGGGCCCCGCCGGTCAAGGGAATCATTTTGGGCCGGGCCGGGAGGCGGCCCCCTCCGCTGGGTAGGAGGTTGCGCCCTCGGGCCGCCTCCCCGGCAACCGGCCACTGTGGGGAGGGAGGAAACTGCTGTTTCCCTCCGCGCGGCTCCGTGGGGAGGAGCCGGGCGGATTCTCTTCCTGCCTTTTGCGTCCGGCGCGCCCCGGATTTGGGGAAGGGCACGCGGCCGCGTTATCACGTCTGTTGTTCTGGTATCCTGGTCACCGACAACGCCACGTCTTCTGCAGGCCGTTCAAAAACCGTGAGGGCAAGGCGCAAGAAAAAGCCAAGGCCGACGCGTATTGCCAATACGCGAGGGTTTGGGTTTTTCGCAGCAACGCAGCCATCGCGGGAATTTCAACGGCCTGCTAGTCCGCGTGCATGCGCAGGAACGCCGGAACCTCGGACTCCTCCTCGTCGAACACGAAGTCCTCCGCTCCCGGGGCCGGGGCGCGGTAGGCGCTCACCGGCTGGGGCGCGGCCATCATGCCGCCCCCGCTCTCCCCGCGCTTGGCCTTGTCGCGCAGGAAGGTGGGGATGTTGCGGTCCTCCTCCTCGTTCACCGCCACGGTGCGCACCCGGCGAACCGGGGACGCGGACGGCTGGGCCTGGGCCTGCGGCGCGGGCTGGGCCGCGGGCCGCACCTGCTGCACCGGCTGGGTGGCCGAAGGGGCCTGGGCCGGGCGTTGCGCCGCCGGCCGGCGGAACTGGGTCAGCACCCCACGGCCGTTGTCGCTGGCGGCCAGGCGGTTGTCCTTGGCCTCGATGCCGGTGGCGATGACCGTGATGCGCAGCTCGTCGCCGCAATCGGGGTCGAACACCGCGCCGAAGAATATCTCGGCGTTCTCGTCCGCGGCGTCGGCGATGGCGGTGGCCGCCTCGCTCACCTCGTCGATGGTCAGGTCCAGGCCGCAGGTGATGTTCAGGAGCACGCCCGACGCGCCATCAATGGAAACGTCCTCCAACAGGGGACTCGTGATGGCCTTCATGGCCGCCTCGCGCGCCCTGGACTCGCCCCTGGCGATGCCCGTGCCCATCATGGCCAGGCCCTTGCCCTGCATCACCGCGGTCACGTCCGCGAAGTCCAGGTTGATGAGGCCCGGCACCATGATCAGGTCGGAGATGCCCTTGACCGCGTGGAACAGCACCTCGTCGGCCTTTTTCAGCATGTCCAGGAAGGTGGCCTTCTTGGAGGCCAGGGTGAGCAGCCGGTCGTTGGGGATGGTGATGAGGCTGTCCACCACGTCGGCCAGGGCGCCTATGCCCCGGTCCGCCTGGAGCAGGCGCTTCTTGCCCTCGAAGTAGAAGGGTTTCGTCACCACGCCCACGGTGAGCGCGCCCATCTCCTTGGCGATCTGGGCCACCACCGGGGCCGCGCCGGTGCCGGTGCCGCCGCCCATGCCCGCGGTCACGAACACCATGTCCGCCTCGTCCAGGTACTCCTTGATGGCGGCCTGGCTCTCCAGGGCCGCGTCCCGACCGATGTCCGGGTTGGCCCCGGCGCCCAGGCCCTTGGTCAGCTTCTCGCCGAGTTGGATTTTGAATTCGGCCTTGGAGCGGTTGAGCGCCTGCACGTCGGTGTTGGCCACCATGAACTCCACCCCGCGCAACGAGGAGCAGATCATGTTGTTCACCGCGTTGCCGCCGCCGCCCCCACAGCCCACCACCTTGATCTTCGCCGTGGAATTGGTTTCCAGTTCCAGGAAATCCATAGAGTTCTTCCTCCTTCCCTCGTTGGAGCCGGTCCCCTCCCGGCCCTCGTGTTGCCCAGCTACTTGATGTCCGAGAACCACTTGCGCATCCGGCCAAGGATGCGGTTGAACATCTTGTCGTCGCGGATGCGGAAGCGCTGCTCCGCACCCTCCTTCTCTGCCCCGTAGAGCAAAAGCCCCACCGCGGTGGCGTACATGGGGCTGGCCACCACGTCCTTGAGTCCGCCCACCCCGCGCGGGTAGCCCAGGCGGGTGGGCAGGTTGAAGACCTGCTCGGCCAGTTCCTGCATGCCCGCGATGAGCGAGGTGCCGCCGGTGAGCACCACCCCGGCGGCGATGCGGTTCTTGAAGCCCGAGCGCACCAGGTCCTGGTCCACCAGGGCCAGGATCTCCTCCACCCGCGGCTCGCAGATCTCGGCCAGCACCTGGCGGGAGAGCCGGCGCGGCTCACGGTCGCCCACGCTGGGCACCTCGATGAAGTCGTCGGGGGGCACGGTTTCGGCCAGGCAGCAGCCGTACTTGATCTTGATCTTCTCGGCCGCGGCCATGGGCGTGCGCAGGCCGAAGGCGATGTCGTTGGTCAGGTTGGTGCCGCCCAGGGCGATGACCGCGGTGTGCTTGATGGAGTCGGAGCCGAAGATGGCCACGTCCGTGGTGCCGCCGCCCAGGTCCACCAGGGCCACCCCGATCTCGCGCTCCTCCGGGGTGAGCACCGCCTTGGACGAGGCCAGGGACTCCAGCACGATGTCCGCCACGTCCAGGCCCGAGCGGTGGCAGGAACGCACGATGTTCTGGGCGCTGGTCACCGCGCCGGTGACGATGTGCACCTTCACCTCCAGGCGAACCCCGGCCATGCCCAAGGGATCGTGGATGCCGCGCTGGTCGTCCACGATGTATTCCTGGGGCAGGATGTGGATGACCTCGCGGTCCAGCGGGATGGCCACGGCCTTGGCCGCGTCGATGACCCGCTCCACGTCCTTGACGCCCACCTCGCCGCCCTTGACCGCGATGACCCCGTGCGAGTTGAACCCCTTGATGTGGCTGCCCGCGATGCCCGCGTACACCGAGCGGATGTCGCAGCCCGCCATGAGTTCCGCCTCTTCCAGGGCGCGCTTGATGGACTGCACCGTCTGCTCGATGTTCACCACCACGCCCTTGCGCAGGCCGGTGGACGGGCTGGTGCCGATGCCCACCACGTCCACGCCGTCGGGGGTCAGTTCGCCCACCACCGCGCAGATCTTGGTGGTGCCGATGTCCAGTCCGACGATGAGTTCCGAACGTGCCATTCCCTATCTCCTCGCGAAATGTTCCAGCGTCAGCCCGCCGGGGTGAATCCCGCCCAGGCCTTGCCGCCCTTAACCGTCACGTAGTGCGCTTCCCTGCTCTCCCCGCGCCGCGCCAGGTCCGTCCACACCGCGCCGAGCCGCGCCAGGGAGATGGCCCAGGGGTCGCCCGCGCCCCGCTCCAGGGTCAGGAGCAGGTCCGGACCGTCGAAATACAGGCGAACCTCGGTGGCCGAGACCTGCACCCAGGCCGCCCTCTCCACCGCGAATTCCTTGTCCAGCCGAGCCAGGCCGGCCAGGTCCCGGGCCAGGGTGGGCACCAGGTCGTCGGTCCCGGGCTCCGCCTGGAGCACGGGCAGGGACGCGAAACGGTCCGTGGCTACCGGAGCGATGGGGTCCCCGGCCGCGTCGGCGTAGTAGAGCCCGTCCTCCCCGGCCACCCACCAGGCCGGCGCCTTCTCCTGCACCGTCACCACCAGCCGGTCCGGCAGCTCGCGGCGCACCGTGGCCGAGGCCACCCAGGGATAGGCCGACAGCCGGTCCACGGCCGAGGCGATGGACACGTCCAGCAGGCTGCCGCCCTGCTCCACTCCGGCCAGCACCACCACCTCCTCGGCGGTGAGGCGGCCCATGCCCCGCACCTCCACCTGGCGCAGGGTGAAGAACTCGTTGCCCTGGAGCCAGCGGAAGGAGGCCAACAGCCCAAGGCTGACCAGCACGAAGAACCCCAGGCCCAGGGCCACGGCCAGAGTCAGGCCCATGCCGCGGAACACGCCGCGGAAAAGCCCGCGGCCGCTCCCCTCGCCCTTGGCGCGGTTCCTGCCCGCGCCGCCCCGGGGCACGCGGCAGACCGGACCGGCCGGACCCGAAGGCCGGACCGGCCGCGCGGCGCGCAGGGCCAGGGCCTGGGCAGCGGTCACGGCCACAGCTTCACCTCCAACTCCAGGTCCAGGCCGTGGCGCTCGCGCACCGCGGCCCGGGCCAGCTCGATGATCTCCAGGGCCTCGGCCGCCGTGCCTTCTCCAAGATTCTCAAGAAAATTCGCATGCTTGGAAGAGAACCCCATGTTGCCCAGGCGTTTGCCCCTGAACCCGCAGGCGTCCAGCAGCCGGCCCGCGCTCTCGCCCTCGGGGTTCTTGAACACGCAGCCCGCGGTGTGCGCGGCCAGCGGCTGGGTGGCGGCCTTCCTGGCGAAGGTCTCCTTCATGCGCCGTCCCACGGCCTCGGGCTCGTCGCGGCGCAGCAGAAACTCCGCGGCAAGGACCAGCCACAGCCCAGGGCCATTCTCAGGAGAGGTCCCGGGGTAGGGCGCGAAATGCCGGTACCCGGCCTCCACCTGGTTGCGATCGCGCCACTCCAGGCCGAAGCGCTCGGAGTGGACCAGGACCCGGGACAGGACCGCCCCGGCCTCGCAGCCGTAGGAGCCCGCGTTCATGGCCACGGCCCCGCCCACGCTGCCCGGGATGCCGGTGAGCCCTTCCAGCCCGGAATAGCCGCCCGCGCGGGCGAACCCGAGCAGTTTGGGCAGTCCGGTTCCGGCCTCGGCCCGCACCACCACCTCGGCGGGAAGCCAGCGCACCACCCGGGGCGCGGGCTCGGCCGCGGGTCGCACCAAGACCAGGGGCAGGGGGCCGTCCTGGGCCAGCACGTTGCTGCCCCGGCCCAGCACCACCGGCCGGCCGCCCAGGCCGGCCAGCACGCCGGCCAGGTCCGGGGCCTCGTCCACCCGGGACAGGGCCACCTCGGCCAGGGCGGGTCCGCCCAGGCGCAGGGTGGTGCGCTCACGCAGCGCGGGTCCGGGATGCACGGCCAGGGCCATTACGCAGTCCTCCCTCCGGGTTGGGCTCCACCCTCAAGCCAGGCCACGCCCACCTGCCAGATGTTGCCCGCGCCCATGGTCAACAGCACGTCGCCGTCCTGGAGCACGCTGGGCAGGGCCGCGGTGAGCGCGGCGAAGTCCGGGAAATAGTCCACGTCGGTCTTGGACACCTGGCGGATGCCCTGGGCCAGGCTCTGGCCCGACACGCCCGGGATGGGAGCCTCGCTGGCCGGGTAGATCTCGGTGAGCAGCAGCTTGTCCGCCAGCTCGAACACCTTGCAGAACTCGCCGAACAGGGCCCGGGTGCGGGTGAAGCGGTGCGGCTGGAAGGCCACCACCAGCCGCCGGCCGGGATAGACCTGGCGCGCGGTGCGCATGGTCTCCTCCAGCTCCCGGGGATGGTGGCCGTAGTCGTCCACCACCAGCACCCCGGACCGCTCCCCCTTGCGCTCGAAGCGGCGGCCCACCCCGCCGAACTCCTTGAGCCCCTTGAGCACCGCCTCCTTGGGAAGTCCCGCCTCGATGCACACCCCGATGGCGCCCAGGGCGTTCAGCACGTTGTGGCGGCCGGGCTGGGTCAGTTCCACGAAGCCCCACGGCTCGCCGTGCAGGGTCACGTTGAAGCAGCTCTCGGCCTCGCAGGCCACGATCTCGCCGCGCAGGTCCGCGTTCTTGCCCAGGCCGTAGGTGAGCATGGGCCGGTTCACCAGCGGCAGGATCTCCCGGAGCACCGGGTCGTCCAGGCAGACCACGTTCAGGCCGTAGAAGGGCACCGCGTTCATGAAGGACACGAAGCTCTGCTTGATGGCCTCCAGGTCCGGGTAGAAATCCAGGTGGTCGGCGTCCACGTTGGTGACCACTGTGACGATGGGGGCCAGGCAGAGGAAGGAGCCGTCGGACTCGTCCGCCTCGGCGATCAGGTACTCGCCCTGGCCCAGCACCGCGTTGGCCCCGTAGGCGTTGAGCCGGCCGCCGATGATGACCGTGGGGTCCTGGCCCGCGGCCATGAACATGGTGGCGAGCAGGGAGGTGGTGGTGGTCTTGCCGTGGGTGCCGGCCACCGCGATGCCGGTCTTCAGGCGCATGAGCTCGGCCAGCATCTCGGCCCGGGGGATCACGGGAATGCCCCGCTCCCGGGCGGCCAGCACCTCGGGATTTTCCTTGGACACCGCGGTGGACTTGACCAGCACGTCGGCGTCGCCCAGGTTCTCGGCGCGGTGGCCCACGGCGATGGACGCGCCCAGGCCGGCCAGCCGCTTGGTCACCGCGCCGTCGGCCAGGTCCGAGCCCGACACGTCGTAGCCCAGGTTGAGCAGCACCTCGGCGATGCCGTTCATGCCCGAACCGCCGATGCCCACCATGTGGATCTTCTTGATCTTGTTCTTCATGGGTTATGCCTCGCGCCCCGTCGCCAGGGCCTCCACCCCGTCCGCTATGCGCGCGGCGGCCTCGGGCTTGGCCGCGGCGCGTGCGGCCAGGGCCATGTCCCGCAGCCGGCCGGGGATCGAGAAGATGCCGTCCAGGAACCGGGCCAGGTCGGTGCGCGTGAGCTGCTCCTGGGTGAGCAGCACCGCGCCCCCGGGGTCGGCCAGGGTGCGGGCGTTCTCCAGTTGGTGGTTGTGAGTGGCGTAGGGGAAGGGCACCAGCACAGCGGGCTTGCCCAGGGCGGCCAGCTCGGCCACGGTGGAGGCCCCGGCCCGGCACAGGACCAGGTCGGCCCAGGCGTAGGCCTCGGCCATGTCCTCGATGAAGGGCGCGACCCGCACCGGGCCGTCCAGCAGTCCGGCCGCGGCGTACTCCTCGCGGATGCGGGCGAAATCCAGCTCCCCGGCGCCGTGCCACAACTCCATGCCCGCCTCGGCCATGGCCGGGGCCGCGGCGGCCACGGCGTTGTTCACCGCCCGCGCCCCCTGACTGCCGCCCACCACCAGCACCCGGCGGGTGGCCGGGTCGCGGCCGGGCTCCACGAACGAGTCGGCCAGGGCCAGGATGTCGCGGCGCACCGGGTTGCCGGTGAGCACGGACTTCTCCGGGGCGAAGCAGTGGTGCCGGTCGGGATGGGTGAGGAAGACCCGCTGGGCCAGCATGCCCAGGACCCGGTTGGCCAGGCCCGGCAGGGCGTTCTGCTCGTGCACCGCCCGGGGCAGGCCCAGGAGCGTGGCCGCGGCCACGGACGGGAAGGAGGCGTAGCCGCCGAAACCCACCACCGCCTGGGGCCGGAACCGGCGCAGCACCGAGACCGCGCGGACCGCGGCCACGCCCAGCCCGGCCAGCGCGCCCAGGGCCGCCAGGCCGCGCCCCATGACCCCGCGCACCGGCAGGCCCACGAAGTCGAATCCGGCCTTGGCCGCGTACTGCGCCTCCTTGCCCCAAGACCCGCCCACGAAGAGCACCTGGAGCCGGGGATGGCGCGCGGCCAGTTCCTGGGCCACGGACAGGGCCGGGAACACGTGGCCCCCGGTGCCGCCGGTGGTGATGACCAGGCGCTGCATCAGTCCTCCTCCCCCTTGGACAGGTTGAGCAGGATTCCTGCGCAGAAGCAGGCCACCACCACGTGGCTGCCGCCGTAGCTCACGAAGGGCATGGGCACGCCCTTGGGCGGGGCCGCGCCCAGGACCACGGCCATGTTCAGCACCGCGCCCAGGCAGAGGATGATGGCCATGCCCGTGCCCAGGTACCGGTCCTGCTCCTCCTTCTGGCGCAGGGCCACGGCGAAGGCCCGCCACAGGAGCACGCCCATGCACACGAAGAACAGGGTCACGCCCAGGAAGCCAAGCTCCTCGCCAGCCACGGCCATGATGAAGTCGTTGTGCGCCTCGGGCAGGAACAGGAGCTTCTGCCGGCCCGCGCCCAGCCCGGCCCCGGCCACCCCGCCCGAGCCGAAGGCGTACAGGGACTGCACGATCTGGTAGCCCACGGTGCGGGCGTTCTCGAAGGGGTCCAGGAAGGCGGCCAGCCGCTTGAAGCGGTAGGCCGAGGACACCACCAGGCCCCAGGCCCCGGCCAGGCCCAGGAGGAGCGATGAGCCCAGGTACAGGAACCGGATCCCGCCCACCAGGCTCATGAGGAAGAGGAGGCCGGCCAGGAGCACGGCCCCCCCGAAATCGGGCTGGGCCAACAACAGCAGGCACATGGCCCCGGTCATGGCCACCGGGGGCAAGAACCCCACGCTGAAGGTCTTCACCTTGTCCTGCTTGGCGCTGAAGAAATAGGCCAGGTAGAAGACCAGGGCCACCTTGGCCGGCTCCAGGGGCTGGAGGGACATGGCCCCCAGGCGCAGCCAACGCCGCGCCCCGCCGGCCGCGGTCCCGATGCCCGGGATGAGGGTGGCGGCCAGGAGCGCGAAGGCCAGGAGCAGCCAGACGTAGGCGTGGTTGCACCAGAACTTGCGGGGGGTGAAGTAGGCCGTGGCCATGGCCCCCAGCCCGGCCAGGGCGAACAGGGCCTGGCGCTTGAAGAAGAAATATTTGTCGCCCCAGAACTTCTCGGCCATGATCCCGGAGGCGGACAGGACCATCACCACCCCGAAGGCGAGCAGGAAGAGGACCATGGCCAACAGCACCATGTCCAGCTTGCGGTCCAGTTCCGCGACCCTGGCCCGGCCTTCGATCACAGGCCCTCCGCGATGCGCCGGAAGTGGTTCCCGCGCTCCTTGTAGTTGGCGTACAGGTCGAAGCTGGAGGTGGCCGGGGACAGGAGCACCACGTCGCCCCGCTTGGCCATGGCGAAGAGCCGGCGCACCGCGCTCTCCATGTCCGGCTCCCACTTCACGGGCAGGTGCCGGGCCCAGGCCGCCTCGAACACCTCCCGGCTGGCCCCGAACAGGCACACGTAGCGCACCTTGCGCTTGAGGAGCGGGGCCAGCGCGCCCAGGTCGCCGCCCTTGTAGACCCCGCCGGCCAGGAGCAGGATGGGCCGGTCAAAGCTCTTGATCGCGGCCTCCATGGCGTCCACGGTGGTGGCCTTGGAGTCGTCCACGAAGAGCACCCCGCGCTTCTCGATCACCGCCTGCAGGCGGTGCGGCAGGGGCGTGAAGCTTTCCAGGGCCTCCCGGAAGTCCCGCTCCTCCACCCCGAAACGGCGGCAGGCCTGGTAGGCGGCCTCCATGTTGGCCTGGTTGTGCTCCCCGGGCAGCAGGTCGCACTCGAAGCGGTCGTTTGGCCGGAAGAACTCCTTGCGCGCCCGGGTGAAGTCACGGCCTTCCAGGTCCCCGCGCAGGGACTCGGGCAGGAGCGCCAGGTCCTCGGGCTGCATGCGGGCGAAGAGGTTCAATTTGGCGTCCAGGTATTCGTCCATGTCCCGGTGCCAGTCCATGTGGTCGGGCGCGAAGTTGAGCAGCAACGCCACCGCGGGCTTGAAGGTGGACAACCCCTGGGCCTGGAAGCTGGACACCTCAACAACGGCCGCATCCATCGTCTCCCCGGACAGGGCCAGTTCGGACAGGGGCACGCCCAGGTTGCCGCCGGCAAAGACCTTGAACCCGGCATGGGCCAGCACATGCCCGATCAGGGACGTGGTGGTGCTCTTGCCGTTGGTGCCGGTGACCGCCACGACGGGCGCGCTCACATAGCGGCCCGCCAGCTCCAGTTCGGCCATGACCTCGGGCGGATTCCTTTTGGGCAGCAGCGGCAGGACGTCCCGGGCCTTGACCCCGGGGGACAACACCACCAGGTCCAGGCCCGTGAAGTGTTCAGGGATGTGCTCCCCGTATTCCACGGCGATCTTCTTCTCCCGGCACAGGGCCGCGAAGTCGCGGTCCACCTTGGCCGGGTCCTTTTCCAGAAGGCGCACCCTGGCCCCCAGGGCGCACAGCAGCCTGGCCGCGGCCCGGCCCGAGGCCCCGGCCCCTACCACCGCGGCCTTGCGGCCGTCCAGCCGCTTCCCTGCGGGCAGTTCCTCGATGCGCACCGGCTTGACCATGCCCAACTCCTCAGCGGATCTTCAGCGTGCTGAGCGCGAGCAGCGCCAGCACGATGGAGAGGATCCAGAACCGGATGATGATCTTGGACTCGGGGATGCCCTTCAGCTCGAAGTGGTGGTGCAGCGGGGCCATGCGGAATATCCGCTTGCCCCCGCTCATCTTGAAGTAGCCCACCTGAAGGATCACCGAGAGGGTCTCCACCACGAACAGCCCACCCACGATGAGCAGGACCAACTCCTGCTTGCAGAGCACGGCGATGAACCCCAGCGCCCCGCCGATGGACAGGGAGCCCACGTCGCCCATGAACACCTGGGCGGGATAGGCGTTGAACCAGAGGAACCCCATGCCCGCGCCCACCAGGGCCCCGCAGAACACCGTGACCTCGCCCACCCCGGCGATGGGGGCGATCTGGAGGTAGCGGGAGATGTCCGCGTGGCCCGCCACGTAGACGAAGATGGCGAAGCAGGCCCCGGCCACGATGGAGGGGCCGATGGCCAGGCCGTCCAGGCCGTCGGTGAGATTCACGCCGTTGGACGAGCCCACCATGACCAGCACCGCAAACGGCACGTACAGCCAGCCCAGGTCCGGCCGGATGCCCTTGAGGAAGGGCAGGGAGAGCACCGTGCTGTAGGCCGGCTGCTGCACCAGGAGCACCATGGCCACCGCGGCCACCAGCATCTGGAGCAGGAACTTGCCCCGCGCGGACAGGCCCTTGTTCTGCTTGCGCACCACCTTGGTGTAGTCGTCGGCGAAGCCCACCAGGCCGAAGCCGGTGAACACCAGCAGGCACAGCCACACGTACACGTTGGCCAGGTCGCCCCACAAAAGCACCGAGACCAGGATGGCGAAGCCCATGAGCAACCCGCCCATGGTGGGGGTGCCGGCCTTCTGGAGATGGGCGGCCACGTCCTCGGAGATGTACTGGCCGAACTTGAGCCGGCGCAGGAAGCGGATGAAGGCCGGGCCGCAGAAGATCGTCAAGGTCAGGGCGGTGAGCAGGGCGTACACCGAGCGGAAGGTGATGTACCGGAACAGGTTCAGGAACCCGAACTCGGTGTGCAGGGGATAGAGCAGGTGGTAGAGCATCTAGGCGTCCCCTCCCCTGCGCGCGGCAAGCGCCGCGGCAAAGCGTTCCAGGCCGATGGCGCGGGAGGCCTTGACCAAGATCACCGCCCCGGACAGGCCCAGGCCGTCCAGCAGCGACGCCAGCTCGGCCTCGCTGTCAAAGGTTGCGAACGTCCCCGCGAAGGCGCCCTTGGCCAGCCCCTCCTGCACCCGATCGCCGAAGCCGCCCCGCCAGAACAGGGCGCGGGCCGGGGTGGCGGCCACGGCCTTGCCCAGGTCGCGGTGCTCGGCCGGCGCGGCCGGGCCCAACTCCCGCATCTCGCCCAGGACCAGCACCAGGGGCCGGTCCCCGGCCAGGTCCCGGGCCGCATCCAGGGAGGCGCGCATGGACAGGGGGTTGGCGTTGTAGGAGTCGTCGATCACACAGCGGTCGCCCGCCTCGATGCAGTGGAAACGGCCCGAGGGCAGCTCCGCCCGGGCCAGGCCCCGGCCGATCTGCTCGGCCGTGACGCCCAGCCGGTGCGCGGCAGCGGCCGCGGCCAGCACGTTCTCGCAGAAATGCGCGCCCACCAGGGGCAGGCGGGTCTCCAGGACCTCGCCGTCCAGGTCCAGGGCGAAGCTGGTGAGGCTGCCCTCCCGGCCCAGGACCTTGCCGGTGTAGGGCGCATCCTTGCCCTTGCAGGAGAAGCCCACCGGCTTTTCCAGGATGGTGCGGGCCTCCTGCCAGAGCAGGGGGTGGTCCATGCACACCACGCCCTCCCCGCCCGGGGCCAGGAAGCGCATCAGGGACGCCTTTTCCCGGGCCACGCCCGCCAGGTCGCCCAGGCCCTCCAGGTGGGCCGGGCCGATGTTGTGGATCACCGCCAGGTCCGGCCGGACCACCGGCCCCAGTTCGGCCATCTCCCCCTTGTAGTTGATGCCCAACTCCAGCACCCAGAACCGCTCGTTGCCGGAGCACGAGAGCATGGTCATGGGCGCGCCGATGCGGTTGTTCAGATTGCCCCGGGTCTTGGCCGTGGCCCCGCACTCGGACAGGGCCGCGGCCAGGAGCTCCTTGACCGTGGTCTTGCCCGCGCTGCCGGTGAGCGCCGCCACCCGGGCCTGGGCGCGGGAGCGCCAGAACCCGGCCAGCCGGCCCAGGGCGGCCAGGGCGTCGGGCACCACCAGCACCGGGACCATGCCCATGGCCTCGGGCACTGGGCGCTCGGCCAGGACCGCGGACGCGCCCTTGGCCACCGCGTCCCGGGCAAAGGCGTGACCGTCGAAGCGGTCGCCGCGCAGGCACACGAAGAGCTGGCCGGGCTCCACCGTGCGGCTGTCCGTGCTCACGCCCGCGAGCATGAGTTCGGACGGGGACTCGGTGTCCCCGTATGCGCCGGTGGCGGCGGCGATGTCGGCCAGATAGAGTTGCATCATCCCGGAGTTTCCTAGTCCTTGCCCGCGATGAGCTCGCGGACCACCTTGGCGTCGCAGAAGGGATAGCGAACACCCTTGATTTCCTGGTAATCCTCGTGCCCCTTGCCGGCGATGAGCAGCACGTCGCCCTTCTCCATCTCGGCCAGGGCCAGGGCGATGGCCCGGCGGCGGTCCGGCTCCTCCATGACCCCGGCGCAGGCGGCCAGACCGGGCTTCACGTCGCGCATGATGGCCAGGGGATCCTCCGAGCGGGGGTTGTCCGAGGTGAGCACCGCCACATCGGCGTAGCGGCACACGGCCTCGCCCATGAGGGGCCGCTTGGCCCGGTCCCGATCCCCGCCACACCCGAAGACCACCAGGATGCGGCGAAACTCCAGCTCGTCCAGGGTGCGCAGCACGTTCTCCAGGGCGTCCGGGGTGTGGGCGAAGTCCACGAACACGTCCAGGCCGCGGTCGTTGACCACCCGCTCCAGCCGGCCGGGCACGCCAAGGAAGGTGGACAGGGCCTTGAGCTGGCGGGACTTGAGCCCCAGGGCCAGGCCCGCGGCCGAGGCGGCCAGGAGGTTCTGGGCGTTGTGCCGTCCGATGAGCGGCGAATCCAGGTCCCAGCGCTTGTCCCCGAAGCACATGCCCAGCCTGAGGCCGTTGGAGGTGCACTCCAGGATCTCGCCCACCAGGCCGGGGCCCTCGCAGGTGCCGGGGTAGACCAGGCCGAAGCCCACCGCGCGGGAATGGCGGGAGAGCAGCATGCGTCCGTAGGGATCGTCGAAGTTGATGATGCCCACCTTGTCGTCGGCCGGGACCTCGGCGAAGAGCTTGGCCTTGGCCTTGAAGTAGGCGTCCATGGTGCCGTGGTAGTCCAGGTGGTCCTGGGTCACGTTGGTGAGCAGGGCCAGGTTGAAGAGGAGCCCGGCCACCCGCTGCTGGTCCAGGGAGTGGGAGCTGACCTCCATGATCACCGTGTCCACCCCGGCCGCGGCCATGTTGGAGAGCAACTCGTGCAGCTGCCAGCAGGAGGGGGTGGTGAGCGGGGCCTTGAGGCAGAACCCGGGCCAGCGGTAGTTCACCGTGCCGATGACCCCCACCTTGTGACCGGCGTTGGTCAGCAGGTGCTCCAGCAGGTAGGCCACGGTGGTCTTGCCGTTGGTGCCGGTGATGCCGATGAGGGTGAGCTTGTGCTGGTCGGTGCGGAAATAGGCCGCGGCCAGCTCGCCGAGGGCGGCGCGCGGGTCGGGGTGCTGGACCAGGGCCGCATTCCCGCCCGGGGGCAGGGCCACCCCGGGCCGGGCCACCACGTAGGCCGCGCCCTTGGCCAGGGCGTCGGGGATGTAGCGGGCCGCATCCTCGCGGCCGGGCAGGACCACGAACACGTCGCCCGGGGCCACCAGGCGGGAGTCGGTCTTCACCGCCAGGCCGCCGGCAACCAGGCGTTTGACCTCGGCGAAGTCCTCGCCCGCCGTGAGCTCAGGACCGGTCATAGCCCCCCCCGAGCCAGATGACCACGGGCTTGCCTCCCGCGGGCCAGGAGCTTCCGCCTCCCGGTGACTGGCGGGCCACCACCACTCCGCGTCCCTTGACGACGGGAACGGTCCCGTTGCCGGCGAGAATTTCCACGGCCCGGCGAAGGGGCATTCCAACGAGGTCGGGGACTGCTCCCCGCGGAAAACGCGCGGCAGCTTCCACCGCAGCGACTTCCCGGGCCACAAACTCTCCGCCAGGCGCCTTGTCCAGCTTTGCATGCTGCACCTCCGCCGCCCCCTGGCCCATGGGGCCATCGGGCAGCTCACCGAGAAAGGACAGAGCCCCCACCATCACCTCCCGCGCCGCGGGAGCGGCCACCACGCCGCCGTAGTGGTTGGGGTGGGGTTCGTCCACGCTGACCATCACCATGTAACGGGGCGCCAGGGCCGGGATGAAGGCCACGAAGGAGCCCACGTACTTGTCGCCATAACCGCCGTTGGGGGAAGCCTTCTGCGCGGTGCCGGTCTTGCCGCCCACCTCCAGGCCCTCGATGCGGGCCAGGGTGCCGGTGCCGTCCTCCTGGACCGCGTCGCGGAGCATGGACAGGACCTGGGAGGCCACCCCGGGGGAGAACACCGGGGTGGGGGCCACCGGCTCCGGCGCGGGGTCCAGGGTCAGGGACAGGTCGGCCAGTCTGCCGCCCTGGGCCAGGGCCAGATAGGCCCGGGCCATCTGCAGCATGTTGGCGGACACCCCCTGGCCGAAGGAGGCCGTGACCAGGTCCACCTGGGTCCAGTTCCGGGCCTGCCGCAGCATGCCGCGGTTCTCGCCGGCCAGGGGCAGGTCCAGGCGCTGGCCCAGGCCCAGGCGCTCCAGGTAGTCGTGCAGGCGCTGCGCGCCCAGTTCCAGGCCGATCTTGCCCACGCCGATGTTGGAGGAGTAGCGCAGGATCTTGTGCACCGGCAGGTCGGCATACTTGTGGGTGTCGCCGATGGTGGCTCCGCGCATCTTCCAGGAGCCGTTCTCGCAGAAGAACACGGTCTGGGGGGTGACCACCTTCTCCTGCAGGGCCGCGGCCACCACCAGGGACTTGAGGGTGGAGCCCGGCTCGAAGGCGTCCCCGGCCAGGCGGTTCTTCCACACCGCCGGGGCCTGCTCACCGTAGACGTTGGGGTTGAAGAAGGGGTACTGGGCCATGGCCAGGATCTCGCCGTCGTCCGCCTTGACCACCAGGCAGCCGCCCCAGCGGCCGCCGGCGTCGGTCACGGCCTTGGCCAGGGCCATCTCGGCCAGGCTCTGGATGTGGGCGTCGACGGTCAGGCGCAGGTCCGCTCCGCGCAGCCGGGCGTCCACCTCTTCCGGGCTCTCGGCGTCCAGGTCCAGGAGCTTGCCGCTGGCGTCGCGGGACACGGCCTGGCGCACGGTCTTGCCGGCCAGGTGGGCGTCGAAGGATTTCTCCAGGCCCTCCAGGCCCTCGCCGTCCACGCCCACGAAGCCAAGGAGCTGGCCGGCCAGATGCCCGCCGGGGTACATGCGGCGGTACTCGTCCACCAGGTAGACCCCGGGCAGCTTGAGCTCGGCCACCTTGGCCGCGGCCCGATCCCCGATCTGGCGCTCGATCCAGGAGAAATTGGAGCGGCCGGTGAGCTTGGCCAGGACGTGCGGGATGCGCTCGCCCAGGGCGCCGGCCAGGGCGCGGGCCGTGGCGGCCGGGTCCTCGATCTCCAGGGGACGGGCGTAGACCGAGGTGGCCTGCACGCTCACCGCCAACTCCCGGCCGTTGCGGTCCAGGATGCGGCCGCGCTCGCCGCGCACGGACTCGGCCACCTCGTGCTGGCGGCTGGCCATCTTGCTCAGGTGCGGCCCCATGAGCACCTGGACCTGGAAAGCCCGGCCCCACAGGGCCAGCCACAGGAGGCCGAAACAGACCGCCACCGCGGCCAGGCGCACCCGGCCCCAGTCGCGGCCGGGCTTGGCCTGGGTGGCGGGCCTCACGGCTTCACCCCGGCCTGGGCCAGCCGGCGGACGCGGCCGGTGGTGGCGGGCGACATGCCCAATTCCCGGGCCTTTTCCTGCAGCCGGTAGGGAGACATGAGATTGGCCCGCTCCAGGTCGAGCTTGGCCGCGAGGGCCAGGCGGGCGTCCAGCTCGCCCTGCACCTGGCGGGCGCGGTAGGCCAGGTCCAGGCGCTCGATGTTGCACCAGGCCAGGGTCAGGCCCATGGCCAGGGCGGCGCAGGAGAGCACGGCCACGGCCCAGCCCGACAGGCCCGGGCCGCCCGATGCGGGGCGGGAGGGTTCATGGCGCAGCAGGCTCACGGCCTCGCCCCCCTGGACAGGTCCTCGGCGGCCAGACGCTCGGCCGCCCGCAACTTGGCGCTGCGGGCGCGGGGATTGTCCTGGCACTCGTCCTCGCCCGGGGACACGGGTTTCTTGGTGAGCACCTTGAGCCGGGCCACCCGGCCGCAGGTGCAGACAGGCTGGCGGGGCGGGCACTGGCAGCCCTTTTCCTCGTCCCGGAAGGCCCGCTTCACCAGGCGGTCCTCCAGGGAGTGGAAGGAGATGACGGCGATGCGGCCGCCGGGCCGGATGTGCGCCACGATGTCGGACAAGAACGACTCCAGTTCCTCAAGCTCCTGGTTTACGGCCATGCGCAGGGCCTGGAAGGTGCGGGTGGCGGGATGGCGGCGGGCGGTGGCCCGCATCTTGGCCGGGTAGGCCCGCTCCACGCACTCGGCCAACTGCCGGGTGGTCTCGAAGGGCTGCTTCTCCCGCTCGTTCACGATGAAGCGGGCGATGCGGCCGCACAGGGGCTCCTCGCCCAGGCGGCCGATGAGTTCGCGCAGCCGCTCGAAGGAGGTCCGGTTCACCAGGGAGGAGGCGGGCGCCACGCCGTCGGACGCGCCCATGCGCATGTCCAGCGGCCCGTCGGCCAGGAAGCTGAAGCCCCGCTCGGCGTCGTCCAACTGGAGCGAGGACACGCCCAGGTCCAGGAGCGCGCCGTCCAGGCCGTCCCAGCCGGCATCGGCCAGGGCGTCGGCGAAGCGGCTGTAGCGCAGGTTCGCCAGCCTGGCCCCGGGAAATGAGGACAGCCGCTCCCGCGCCCGGGCCAAGGCCTCGGGATCGCGGTCCAGGCCGATGAGTTCCGCCTGGCCTCCGGCAGCTTCGAGCAGCGCCATGCTGTGCCCGCCGAGTCCCACGGTCCCGTCCAGGTAGCGGCCCCCAGGACGGGGCGCCAAGAAGTGCAGAACCTCGCGCAGCAAGACCGGCACGTGCAACGCACCGGCCGCGCCGCCCTCCCCTATCCTCTCGCGGCCCATGTCGCCCACCGCCGTTCCTAGAGACGAAGCTCGAGGCCCAGCTCGGCCATGGCCGACAGGTCCGCGTCGAACGACTCCTCCATCTGGGCCCGCTGGGCCTCGAACCGGCCCTGGTCCCAGATCTCGAACTTGCGCCCAACCCCAGCCACCACAACCTCTCGGTCCAGGCCGGCGTACTTGCGCAGGTGGGGCGGGAGGAGCACCCTGCCTGCCTTGTCCAGAACCACTTCCACGGCGCCGGAGATGAAGAAGCGCTGGAAATTGCGCAGCCGCTTGTCGAGCACATTCACCTTGCTGAAACTCTCCTCGATGGCCTCCCACTCGGTGAGCGGATAGCCCACCACGCAGCCGTCGAAGTTGGTCAGCATGAGCCGCCCGCCGGACGCCTGCGACTCGGCCGCCGCCCGGATATCCGGGGGCAGCATGAGCCGGCCCTTGTCGTCCAGGTTGCGGTAGGAATGTCCTCTGAAGGTGACCATGCCGGATCGTATCTCCCACTTTTTCCCACCTTCTACCACCGGAACCCAGAGTCCGCAAGACCCCGTGGGGAGAAAATCCATTGTGGTGTTAAAGTTTTTATAGATTTTTTCTAGAAATGCAACGATACTCTGATATGTCTCTTGTGCACACGGAAATGCTTGGACTTTTTCGTGCGGGGGGCAGGCAGCTACCTTCCGAGGCCGGCACTGCGCGGCCAGGCTCCCGAGTGCCGCCGCGCGCGGCCCCGGGGGAAAAAGGCGAGGCAGTCCGCCGGACTGTGCGCCCCGGGTGGAGTGATTGACAAAGCGCGGAAAATATCCAAACGGGAGGGCGTCCGGCCCTCGGGCCGTCAGAGGTCAACCCGGCAGGAGAGGGGAATGAGCGCGCTCAAGAGCAGCATCGCCGACAACCTGGACGAGGAATTCTACCAGATCAGCCCGGATATCCTGGCCAGCTTCCCGCGGTTCCGGCCGCCGCTCAACCTGTTCATCTTCAAGGAGTCGGTGGCCCAGATCCAGCTCTACAAGAAGGCCCAGGAACGCCTGGACCAGGCCGCCCAGGACGAACTGGCCGCCCACGTGGCCGAGGGCGACATCTTCGTGGCGCGCAGCGACCACCCCATCTACGCCAAGCACATCGCCAAGCAGCTCGACCTGGTGCTGGTGGACAAGAACCTCAAGGAGCGGGAGATCGCCGAGGTCTTCACAGTGGCCCTCACCGAGCGGCTGGGCGAGTTCTTCGAGCAGCCGGTGCAGGTGGTGTTCGACCTGCTCTACCGCGACCTCATGGTGCTCACCGAGTACCTGCACAACGACAGGGAGCGCATCAAGTCCCTGGTGCGGCGGTTGCACCGCGAGCACAGCCTGCCCAACCACTCCTTCGACTCGGCCATCATCGGCCTGTGGCTGCTGTTGCGCCTGGGGCCCAGGGACCTGCCCCGCAAGGCCCTGGACAAGGCGGCCCTGGGCCTGTTCCTGCACGACATGGGCATGTGCAAGATCCCGGCCTTCATCCGGGACAAGACCAAGCCCCTGACCGGGGACGAGCGCCAGAAGGTGAACCAGCACCCGCTCTTGGGCTCGGCCCTGGCCCAGAAGCTCAACCTGCGCTTCGACGAGATCACCGCCGCCATCATGCAGCACCACGAGCGCCTGGACGGCTCGGGCTATCCCCAGCGCTCCAAGGAAGCGGACATCGCCCCCCTGGGCCGCATCTGCGCGGTGGCCGACTCCTTCTGCGCCATGATCGCCAAGCGGCCCTACGCCCAGGCCAAGAGCCTGGCCGACGCGGCCAGCGAACTGGCCGGCCTCGCCTCCCGCTACGACCCCAAGATCACCACCCTGCTCAAGAACGCCATCCTGTCCGAGGAGTGGCAGTTCGCGGCCGAGGAAGGCCCAACACCCTAGCCCAAGCCCGCAAAAAAGCCCCGCCGGTTCGCGCCGGCGGGGCTTTTTGTGCACTGTTGGCCAGGCTACGCGAAGGTGGACAACACGTCGCCGGCTATCTCCCGGAACACGTCGGCCTTGAGGATGATCCCCAGGACCTTTCCGCTCTCGCGGACCACGGCCCACCCCCTGCGGTGGTTCAGGAATTCGCCCAGGATCATGACCAGGGGATCGTTGGGCCGCACCTCGGGGAAATCGTTCTCCACCAGCTCCAGGACGCCCTTCTCGGCGCAGGCCCGGCAGGCCGCGCCAAAGGCGTGGTCCCAGTTGTTGTCCGCGAAGTCGCGGATGATCTCGTCGGTGAACACGCAGGATTCCAGGTGCTTGAGCACCCCCCACATGGTGATGACGCCCTTGAACTGGCCGGCCTTGTCGAAGACCAGGCAGATGTGGTTGTCGGACTGCTTGCCGACCGCCTCGCGGATGAGCCGGATGACCTCGGTGAGGCTGGTGGACTCGTCCACCCGGGTGAAGTCCTCGCGCATGAGGTCCCAGGCGCGTTTGCGCATGAGCATGGGATCGCCCTCCGATGACCGTGTTTCCCGGGTTGTACAGAAGTGCGGCGTTTTTATCCAGCCCGGCGGGAACCATTCCGCGGCCGCAGGGAGACCAGCACGATGCCCGCCACCACCGCGGCGCAGCCCACAGCCTGGGCCGGGTCCAGGGTCTCGCCCAGCACCAGGGCGGACAGGCCCACTGCGGACAGGGGCAGCACGCCGGTGAACACCCCGGCCGCGTGGGCCGGAGTGGCCACCACCCCCCGGAACCAGAAGAGGTAGGCCGCCACCGAGATCCCCGCGCCGTACCAGCCGATGAGGACCCAGGCCCCGGGGGTCAGGGAGGACAGGCCCAGCGTCAGGGCGTCGGCCACGGCAAAGGGCGCAAAGAGCACCAGGCCCAGGCAGCTCATGAGGGTGGCCCCGGCCAGGGCGGAGAGCGGCTCGCGCAGGGCCTTGCGCAGGAGCAGGAAGGCGGTCTCGCAGCACACCGCGGCCAGCACCAGGCCCAGGCCCGCCCAGGACACCCCGGCCGGCCCCTCCCCTGCCCCGCTTCCAGCGGACACGTTGAGGGCCATGACCCCGGCCGCGGCCAGGGCGATGCCCAGCCAACCCGCCGCGCCCGGCCGCTCCCGGAAGAGCAGGGCCGAGGCCAGCCCCATGGTGAGCGGCGTGGTGCCGGCCACCACCCCGGCGCTCACCGCGCTGGTGCGCGCGAGGCCCCACAAGAGCAGCCAGTTGAAGGCGAACACCCCGCACAGGGCCTGCACCACGAGCAGGGCCCAACTCCGGGCCGAAAGCCTCGGCAGGCCGCCCTCGCGGCGGTACAGCAGGGGCAGGGACAGGACCGCGGCCAACACGAAGCGCAGGCCCATGGCCAGGCCCACGGGCATGGTGGCCACCACCAGCTTGCCCGCGGCCACGGAACTGCCCACGATGGCCATGGCCAGGCAGAGATCCAGACAGGGTCGAAAACGCAGGGACTGGGACATGGGGCTCCTCCTGACGGGAAGCCCTACTCCGGCGCACGGCTAGCGGTCTTGAAGAATCTTGCGATACACGCCCGGGGAAACGCCCACGATGCGCTTGAAGGCGCGGGTGAAGTGGCTCTGGTCCGCGAAGCCCAGGTCCGCGGCCAGGTCGGCCAGGCCCTGCGGCCCGGCCAGGCGCTCCCGGGCGCGGCGGATGCGCTGCTGCACCAGGTAGGCGTGGGGCGGCAGGCCCACGGCCGCGGCAAAGGCCCGGGCCAGATGCCAGGCGGACAGGCCGGTCTCGGCAGCCAGGTCGGCCAGGGAGAGATCCTCGGCGCAGCGCCCATCCAGGATGGCCCGGGCCCGGGCCACGGCCCCGGGCTCGCGGCCCGCATCCCGGGCCGTGGGAGGCTGCGCCGCATGGTGGGAAATCCAGTGGGTGAGCAGGTCCTGGAGCTTGGCCTCCAGGGCCAGGCGGGGGGCGGCGTCCTGCTCCAGCAGGCAGTGCAGGTCGCGCACCCGGACGGCCAGGCCCGGGTCGTGCAGCACCCCGGCCGCAAAGTGCGGCGCCCCGGCGCGGCGGCCGGCCAGCTCCGAGGCGGCGCGGGCCAGCAGGCCCGGGTCCAGGTAGAACATGCGGTAGGACCAGCCCGCCGCGTCCAGGCTGTGCCCGTCGTGGGCCTCGCCCGGCACCACCAGGTTCACGCTGCCCGCAGGAGCCACCAGCCCCTGCCCGCGGTAGCGGAAGGCCATGGCCCCCCGTTCGATGACCCCCAGGGCGTAGTCCTCGTGGATGTGGGGCGCGAAGTCCTGGCGGCGGTAGTCCGCGGCCAGGAGAAACACCCCGGGCAACCGGCCGGGCTTCCACATGCGAGCGGATTCGCGGGACCGGCCCCCGAGGGGAGAATCCAGGCTTACGCCTTGCGCTTGGCGGCCAGGCATTGCCGCATGCACTCGCCGAGCCGGCGCATGCCCTCGCGGATGCGGTCCGGGTCGGAGTTGGAGAAGTTCAGACGCAGGGTGTTGCCGCCGGTGCCGTCCACGTAGAAGGCCTCGCCGGGCACGAAGGCCACCTTGCAGGCCACGGACTTCTGCAGGAGCTCCACCGAGTCGGCCCCGGCCGGCATCTCTGCCCACAGGAACATGCCGCCCTCGGGCCGGGTGACCCGCACCTCGGGGGGCAGGAACTCGTCGCAGGCGGCCTGCATGGCCTGGCACTGCGCCCGGTAGAGTTCCCGGCTGCGGGCGATGTGGGCCTCGAAGTCGTTGTCCACCAGGAAGCGCCAGACCAGCATCTGGTCCAGGGACCCGGTGTGCAGGTCCGCGGCCTGCTTGGCGATGACCAGCCGCTCCTTGATCTCGCCGCGGGCCACCATCCAGCCCAGGCGGAAGCCCGGGGCCGCGATCTTGGAGAAGGTGCCGAGCAGCACCGAATTCTCGGACCGCCAGGCGTACACCGGGGGCAGGTCCTCGCCCGCGAAGCGCAACTCGCCGTAGGGGTCGTCCTCCAGAAAGAAGGTGCCGAAGTGGTCCAACAGCTTGGCCACGGCCTCGCGCTTGGCCCGGGAATAGGACAGGCCCGAGGGGTTCTGGAAGCTGGTCACGGCGTAGAAGAGCTTGGCCCCGTCCAGGTGGCGCTCCAGCGCCGCCAGGTCCGGGCCGTCCTCCTCCAGGGGGGTGGGCCGCCAGCCCGGCCGGAACAGGGCGAAGGCCTGGATGGCCCCCAGGTAGCCGGGCTTCTCCAGCACCAGCGGGTCGCCCTGGTCCAGGAACACCTTGGCCGCCAGGTCCAGGGCCTGCTGCGAGCCGGTGGTGATGAGGATGTCGTCGGGGTCCACGGTGATGCCCTTGCGTTTGGCGTAGCGGGCCGCGATCCACTCCCGCAGGGGCGGGTACCCCTCGGTGGTTGAGTACTGCAGGGCCGCGGCCCCGTTCTCGGCCATCACCTTGGCGGCCGCGGCGGCAATCTCCTCCACCGGGAAGGTGGCGGGATTGGGCAGGCCGCCGGCAAAGGAGATCACCTCCGGGTCGGCGGTGACCTTGAGGATTTCGCGGATGAACGAACGCTTGGCGCCTTGCATGCGCGCCGCAAAGGGCAGGGTCATGGAAGCCTCCTCGCACAGGGTCGCCAAACGTATGCGTCCCCGGTTCCGATTGCAAGACCCCCAGGCCGCATCCACTCTCCCCAGGCTGGAAATGATCTTGTTAAATTCTTGTCAAGCAGTGAAGTTTGATGCTAGGTCAGGCCGGGGAATTCTCCGTCAACAGGCCGTTGGACACGCTTGCGCCTGGCTCGGCGGCCTGCACAATCCATCAGGGGGTGTATACATGCACAGGCTTCTGCTTTCCGCTCTGGCTGCGGCCGTCCTGGCCCTGCTTCCGGCGCTGGCCCTGGCCGAGGGCCCGCACGACATGGACTGCATGGAGTGCCACAGCACCCACTACGCCAAGGGCGACTACGCCATCGGCGTGCAGCCCTACGCCCCGGACAACCCGGCCCGCACCCGGGTCCGGCCCACCGCCGCCAACATCGACGCCCTGTGCCTGGGGTGCCACAACGACACCGCGGGCATCCTCCCGGTCAAGTTGCACACCACCCACCCCACCGGCATCAAGCCTCTCTACACCACGGTGCCCAGCCAGCTCATGTGGGACGACACCTTCACCTGCGTGAGCTGCCACAACCCGCACCCGTCCAACGCCAATTACAAGTACCTGGTGGTGGACACCGCGGGCGGCAAGAACATGGGCGTGTTCTGCGCCCAGTGCCACCCGGTCCAGTCCGACCCGGGCGTGAAGGGCGCCGCGGCCTCGGCCACGGTGACCACCGACCCCAACGTGGGCCCCATCGTGAAGGTGGCCCCGTAGCCTCCTGATCCTCGCGCTCAAGGCCGCGCCCTCCGGGGCGCGGCCTTTTTTCGCTCAGGAGGGGGACTCGGGGTCGCGACCGTAGTAGGCGCGGTAATAGCGGCGGCCGGTGGGGTCGGCCAGGCGAAGCCGGCGCTCCAGCAGGTAGCGGCCGAAGAGCAGCACCACCAGGGAAAAGGCCCGGGCGAACCCCCTGCCCCGCCAGCGCCGGTCCGAGGCCTCCACGCCCGGCGGCAGCAGGAGCAGCCGGCCCTGCGCCTTGAGCCGCAGGCACAGCTCCACATCCTCCATGAGGGCCATGGCCGGGAAGCCCCCGGCCCGGTCCAGGGCCTCGCGCCGGAAGAACTGGGCCTGGTCCCCGAAGGAGATGCCCGTGAGCCTGGCGCGCAGGCTGTTGAGCGCGGACACCAGGCCCGGCCCGGCCCCGGAAAAACGCATGGCGAACGCCCCGCCCGCGGCGTCCGGGGCCGCGGCCAGGGCGGCGAGCGCGCGGTCCACAGCGCCCTCGGCCAGCCGGCAGTCGGCGTGTAGCACCAGCACCGCATCCGCCCGGACGACCGCCACCCCGGCCGCTATCTGCACCCCCCGGCCGGGCGAGGACTCCACCACCCGCGCGCCAGCAGCGGCGGCGATATCCCGAGTGGCGTCCCGGCTGCCGCCGTCGGCCACCACGATCTCCGCCACCGCGCCGGCCTCGCGCACGGATGCGATGCACCCGGCCAGGTTGGCGGCCTCGTCCCGCACCGGGATGACCACGGCCAGGGTGCGCGGGGCCGCATGGCGCAACGGCGCGAGGCTGCCGCCCCGCCACAGGGACCAGGCCACAAGCGCGTAGAACGGGACGTACTCGGCCAGGCGCGGCGCATGGGACAGGGGCCCGCCCTTGGCCAGGAACAGGGCGTCCGGGAACAGGTACGCCACGGCGCAGGCCGCATGCAGCCACAGCCAGGCCCGGGAGGGAAAGAGCACCAGAAAGGGGGTGGCCAGGAGCAGGTACCAGGGGTGCAGCACGGGCAGGCACAGCAGGGTGCAGGCCGCGGCCAGGAAGGCCCCGCGCAGCCGGTCCGGCTCCAACAGGAAGGCCAGGGCCAGCATCCCGGCCAACAGGCCGGCTGCGGCCAAGGGCGCGGCCGAGCCCGCAAGCCCCCGCAACAGCGCCGCCAGGGAGTCGTTGTGGTGGGTGGCCGCGCCGAAGCGGACCAGGCTGGCGAACATGCCGGGCCCGGTGTGCAGGAACGGCAGAAAGGCCAGGGCCGGGACCAGGGCCAGGCCGGCCTTGCGCCAGTTTCCCCGGTGCAGGAAGAAGGGCAGCAGCGGCAGGGCGGTCCACTTGACCAGCACCGCGCCGCCCAGGGCCAGGAAGCCCCAGCCCTCCCGGCCCCTGCCTTCGGACGCGAAGCACCACAGGCACAGGCACAGGGCGAAGGCCAGGATGGCGTCCAGGTGCCCTTCCCCGGCCCCGTAGACCAGGACCAGGGGGTTCAGAAGCCACAGGGCCAAACGGGAGGGGTGCAGCCCGCGCCGGGCCAGGACCCCGGCCAGGCAGGCCCCACCGGCCAGGTCCAGGACCCCTGCCAGGGCCTTGAAGGCCAGGGGGGACGGCCACGCCCAGGCCACGGCCCGGAACAGGAGCTGGGCCAGGGGCGGGTAGATGGCGGTCCAGCCCTGGTGGTTCATCTCCTCCCGCACCCCGGCCAGCGCGCCCCGGGCCAGGTGGTCCAGTTCGGGCGCGGCCGGGGGCAGGAGGTAGGGATCAAACCCGTGCAGTTGCACCCCGCCCTCCCACACGTAGCGCCATACGTCGCTGTCCGCGGGGAAGAACCCGAAAAAGGCCAGGCGCAGGAGCGCGCCCAGGCCGAAGAGCAGGAGCAGGCAGCGGCCCGGGCTCCAGGCCTCGGCAACGCGCACGAAAGGAGGAAGGCAGAGGAAGGCCGCGGCCCAGGCTGCGTAGAACAGGGGGCGGTGGTCCCAGATGGGGCCGGCCAGGGACAGGGCCAGCCCGGCCGTCGCCAGCCCGGCCAGGCACAGGGCCGCGGTGCGCAAGGCGCGGTCTGGGCGAAGCGGGGACATGGCGGGGAGGCGGCAGGGCCGGCCGCGTCAGGCTTTGCCCTCTATCTGGCGCAGGGCGTAGGCGCCCTTTTCCGAGAGCGCGTAGCCCTTCTTGTGGCGCACGCCCGCGCCCTTGAGCTTATGGATGTGTTCCTGGGTGAGCAGCATGGCCGCACTCTTCGCTAGTCGAAATCAGCCAGCAGCGCGCCCACGTGCAGGTCCTCGCCCAGGGACACGTTCTGGTAGCTCTTGCGGATGCGCCACATGGCCTGCTGGAACTGGTCCGAGGCGATGCCGTTGCGCACCGCGGTGTAGGCTTCCAGGAAGGCGGCCAGGCTGTCGCAGATCTTGAGCATGGTGCCGTCCTTGGGGTCGAAGCGGTCCTGGTTGTACCGCTCCTGGATCTCCTCGAAACTGGCTGGCCGCACCTCGCCGTTCTCGGTGATCGTGGTCACGAACTCGGAGCCCACCTCGCGGCCCAGGAAGAAGTCCAGGCGGCCGGCGATGTCGGCGTGGCCGCCGGTGATGAGGGGGCCGAGCACCCGGCGCTGCATCTCCCGGTCCTCGTATTCCTTGATCAGGTCGCCGATGGGGGCCACGGACTTCTTGACCGGGGAGATGATGTCCCGGGTGAGCAGTTCGGGCAAATCGTGGAACAGGCCGGCGAAGAAGTTGTTCTGGGCCCGGGCCGGGCACGCGCCCACTGCCAGGCTGAAGAAGTAGCCGTAGGCCGCCACGATGAAGAGGTGGCCGAGCACCGAGGTCTCGGGGATGCGCGGGGTCTGGGACCAGCGGGTCTGGAAGCGCAGGTGGCCGCAGAGGTGGGCGAAGCGGCCCAGGGCGGTGCGGGGGCCTTCCAGGATCTCGACCAGCCCGGGCATGTCGGCATGGGCCTCCAGCCCGTCGCCGAAGCTCTGCTCCACCTCGGCGATCTCGTCGCTCCAGGGGTTCACGCCCTTTATCAGGTTGAACTCCCAGGAGGAGGCGTAGAGATGGGAGGCGTCCAGGATGTGGTCGGCCAGGTCGTGCTCCCGCTCGCCCGCGAGGCGGGCGCACAGCCGGTCCCAGAACTCCGGCCCCAGGGGCCGCACCCGGTGTTCGAGCTGCTCCAGGACCCAGCCGGTGAGCTTGCGGTAGTGCTCGGGGTTGTTTTTTATCTGATAGAAGATGGGGGGCTTGATGTCGGTGATGACCAGGCGGTAGAAGTAGTCGAAGAGCCCGCCCTCCACGATGCGCCCGCCCAGGGCCAGGCGGTCCTCCTGGGACATGCCCCGGGTATTGACCATGAAGAGCAGCCAGGCGACCATCATCTTGTGGGCCTGCTTGTCCACCTCCAGAAGCGGGGTGGGCCGGAGCTTGTCGTTCCAGCGGCGCATGGACGACCCGGAGAACACGAACTGGAGCAGGCTCTTGCGAATGTTGGGCATGGGTTCACCAGGGGGCGCAGAGGGTGTTCGGGCCAAGGCGGAAGCGTACCCCGGGTGCGGGTGATGCGCAAGGGAGCGGAGGCCGCCCGGGATTTTCCCTCCCGGGCTGTTGACAGCCCCCCTGAAAGGGCATAAAGGCCTGTGTTCCGAACCGACCGAGGAGACGAGTCATGAAGACGTACAGCCCGAAAGAGAACGAGATCACGCGCGACTGGTTTGTGGTGGACGCCGAGGGTGAAATCCTGGGCCGCCTGGCCTCGCGCATCGCCCACCGCCTGCGCGGCAAGCACAAGCCCGAATTCGCTCCGCACATGGACACCGGCGATTTCATCGTGGTGGTCAACGCGGACAAGATCCGGGTCACCGGCCGCAAGCTGGAGAACAAGGTCTACCACAGCTACTCCGGCTACCCTGGCGGCATCAAGGAAGTGACCCTGAAGGACATGCTCAAGGACAAGCCCGAGCGCGTGCTCTTCAAGGCTGTCCAGGGCATGCTCCCCAAGAACCGCATCGGCCGCGCCCAGCTCACCAAGCTGAAAATCTACGCCGGTCCCGAACATCCCCACAAGTCCCAGAACCCCGCCGCTCTGGACCTGTAAGGAGACAACCATGAGCCAGGACTTCTTTTACGGCACCGGCAAGCGCAAGAGCGCCGTGGCCCGCACCCGCCTGTATCCCGGCGCCGGCCGCATCCTCGTGAACGAGCGGCCCTACGAAGAATACTTCCCGCGGGAAACCCTGCAGATGATCATCCGCCAGCCCCTGAACCTGACCAAGACGCTCGGCAAGTTCGACATCAAGGTCAAGGTGGTGGGCGGCGGCACCGCGGGCCAGGCCCAGGCCATCCGGCACGGCATCTCCCGCGCCCTGCTTCGCTTCGACGCCGAGCTGCGGCTGCCCCTGAAGCGGGCCGGCCTGCTCACCCGCGACGCCCGGGTCAAGGAGCGCAAGAAGTACGGCCAGCGCAGCGCCCGCGCCCGGTTCCAGTACTCCAAGCGCTAGGCCGACGGCCTGCCTCACCTGCCTTTCCAAGGCCGGGACGCTTTTGCGTCCCGGCCTTTTTGCGTTGGGGCGGAGCCGAGGCAGGAAGAGCGGGCGATTCGTGAATCGCCCCTACGCAAGAGGGCCGCGACAGCGTGTTTGGCTGGGTGCTTCTCGGGAACGCGGCGGACGCTGAAAAGGGCGGTTCGCGAACCGCCCCCTTCACGGCCCTCCCCTGCGCGCAACACGCCACGGCCGGGGCAGGCCCAGCCTGCGCCCGACAAGGTCCAGAGGATTATCCCCTGGCGGGGGATGCAAGGGGCGAGGAGCCCCTTGCCGGGGGTGCGGGGGCAGAGCCCCCGCCCCTAGTGCATGGTATTGCCGAAGTGGAAGGCTTCCTGCTGGCGCTTGTAGAACTCGTTGATGCGGCGGGCGAGCTCCAGGCGGGTGTCCTCGGCCTCTTCCGGGGTGGGGAAGAAGGCCGCCAGGTCGCGGGTGGTGGCGTCCTCCATGTTGGACACGGGTTGGTCCAGGTAGACGCGGAAAAAGTACTGGGGCGGCTCCCCCGGGCTGGAGCCGGGCTCGGGCAGGGAGGTCTCCACCCAGCCGATGGCCTTGATATGGCCGATGGGCACCAGGAAGCCCTCGATGGACACCAGGTAGTCGAACTCCGGGAATTCCTCGTCGAAGGCGTAATCGCTCATCATGGTATGCTCCGGGACTGCTCCGGCGGCTACTGGGCCGCGTAGCGGGACATGCGGGTGATGACCACCGGGGTGGCGGGCACGTCCTTCATGCCGCCGCGGGTCCCGGTCTTGACCTTGGCGATGGCGTCCACCACGTCCATGCCGCGCAAGACCTTGCCGAACACGGCATAACCCGGGTTGCCCGGAGATGGGTTCAGGAAGGCGTTGTCCACCACGTTGATGAAGAACTGGCAGGTGGCGCTGTCGGGGTCCGAGGTGCGGGCCATGGCGATGGCGCCGCGGTCGTTGGCCAGCCCGGCGGCGGTCTCCAGCTTGATGGGGGGCATGCCGGCCTTTTGCAGCATGCTCTGCTCGAAGCCGCCGCCCTGGACCATGAACCCGGGGATGACCCGGTGGAAGATGGTGCCGTTGAAAAAGCCCTTGTCCACGTAGGCCAGGAAGTTGGCCACGGTGGCGGGCGCGGCCTTGGCGTCCAGGGCCAGGAGCACGGTGCCCAGGCTGGTGTCCATGCGGACCACCGGGGTGTCCTCGGCGGCGCGCAGGGAGGTGGCGGCCAGGACCAGGAACAGGGCGGCCAGGGCCAAGGTCTTTGCAAACATGCGCATGGTGATTATCGTCCTTTCTTGGAGTTCGCCGGGCATTGCCGGCCGGCCCGAAAATAGGGAACGGAGCACGCCATGTCAAAGCCTCTCTCGCCGCCTTCATCCGGGGACCTGAAACCCGCGGGCCTGCCCGGAACCGAACGCCGCCAGTTCGCGGTGGGCGGGATGCACTGCGCGTCGTGCTCGTCGCGCATCGAGCGGGTGGTGGGCAAGATGGACGGCGTGCGCTCGGTGGCGGTGAACCTGGCGGCCGAGACCATGGCCCTGGATTTCGACCCGCAGGCCGTGAGCCTGGAGGAGGTCTCCCGGAAGGTGGCGGGCCTGGGTTTCACGGCAGAACCGGTGGAGGCGGCCGAGGAGCCTGGGGACGCGGCCCTGGATTTCGCGGTGTCGGGCATGACCTGCGCCTCGTGCTCGGCGCGGGTGGAGCGCATCGTGTCGCGGCTGCCCGGGGTGGAATCGGCCAGCGTGAACCTGGCCGCGGAGACGGCCACGGTGCGGCCGGCCCCGGGCGCGAACCGGCGCGACCTGCGCCGGGCCGTGGCCGAGGCCGTGGCCAGGGCGGGCTTCGGGGCCGAGCCGGTCACGGCCCAGGCCGAGGACCTGCTCAGCCGGCAGCAGCACCAGACCGAAGAGCGGCTCGCGCGCATGCGGCGGGAGCTGATGCCCGCGTTCGGGTTCACCGCTCCCCTGCTCCTGTTGTCCATGGGCCACATGCTGGGCATGCCCCTGCCCTCCTGGCTGGACCCGCACCACGCGCCCGCGGCCTTCGCCCTGGCGCAGCTGGCGCTGACCCTGCCGGTGCTGTGGGTGGGCCGGCGGTTCTACAAGGACGGGTTCCCGGCCCTGGCGCGCGGCGGCCCCAACATGGACAGCCTCATCGCGGTGGGCACGGCCGCGGCCTTCGGCTACAGCCTGTGGAACACCGCGGAGGTGCTCCTGGGCGCGCCCGAGCGGGCCATGGACCTGTACTACGAGAGCGCGGCGGTGATCCTCACCCTGATCTCGCTGGGCAAGTATTTCGAGACCCGGTCCAAGCACCGCACCTCCGAGGCCATCCGCGCGCTCATGGAGTTGGCCCCGGACACCGCCACCCTGGTGCGCGAGGCGGACGGACAGGAGGTTCGGGAGGAGATACCCGCCACCGAGATCGAACCCGGGGACCTGCTCCTGGTGCGGCCGGGCGAGCGCATCCCCACGGACGGCGAGGTGGCTCGGGGCCGCTCGTCCGTGGACGAGTCCATGCTCACGGGCGAAAGCCTGCCCACGTCCAAGGAGCCGGGCGACCCGGTGGCGGGCGGCACCCTGAACACCCACGGCGCGCTGTACGTACGGGCCACCAAGGTGGGGCAGGACACGGTGCTCTCCCGCATCATCAGGATGGTGCGGGAGGCGCAGGGCTCCAAGGCCCCCATCGCCAACCTGGCGGACCGGGTGAGCCTGTACTTCGTGCCCGCGGTGATGGTGGCGGCCACGGCGGCGGGCCTGGCCTGGTATTTCGGCAGCAGCGAGGGGTTCGGGTTCAGCCTGCGCATCTTCATTTCCGTCATGGTCATCGCCTGCCCCTGCGCCATGGGCCTGGCCACGCCCACCTCCATCATGGTGGGCACGGGCCGCGGCGCGCAACTGGGCGTGCTGGTCAAGAGTGGCGCAGCCCTGGAGACCGCGCACAAGCTCTCGGCGCTCATCTTCGACAAGACCGGCACCCTGACCCACGGCCGCCCCGCGCTCACGGACCTCCTGCCCGCGCCGGACAGCGGGCTTGAGCCCGAGGCGCTGCTCTCCCTGGCCGCGGGCGCGGAGGGCGACAGCGAGCACCCCCTGGCCCGGGCCGTGGTGGAGGCTGCGCAGCAAAGAAGCATCGAGCCGGCCACGGTGGCCGAGTTCACGGCCGTGCCCGGCCGGGGCCTGCGCGCCCGGGTGGGGCGCAACGGGACGGAGCACGGGCTCCTGCTCGGAAATCGAGCCTTCCTGGAGGAGGAAGGCGTGGCCGGGCTGGACACGGCCTTTTGCCGGGACGAGCCCGAGCGGCTGGCGGGCGAGGGCAAGACCGCCCTGTACCTGGCGAGCGACGGCAGGCTGGCCGGGCTGCTCGGGGTGGCCGACACCCTGCGGCCCGAGTCGCCCGGGGTGGTGGCCGGGCTCCGGGAGCTGGGCGTGGAGGTCTACATGCTCACCGGCGACAACGCGCGCACGGCCCGGGCCGTGGCCGCGCAGGCCGGGATATCGGAGGTGCTGGCCGAGGTCCGGCCCGAGGACAAGGCGGCCAAGGTCAAGGAGTTGCAGTCCCAGGGCAAGGTGGTGGGCATGGTGGGCGACGGCATCAACGACGCCCCGGCCCTGGCCGCCGCGGACCTGGGCGTGGCCATGGGCACGGGCATCGACGTGGCCATCGAGAGCGGCGACGTGGTGCTCACCGGCGGCAGGCTGCCCGGGGTGCTCACCGCGCTCAGGCTGTCCCGGGCCACGGTGCGCAACATCAAGCAGAACCTGTTCTGGGCCTTCGCCTACAACGTGCTGCTCATCCCCCTGGCCGCGGGCGTGCTCCACATCTGGGGCGGCCCCACCCTCAACCCCATGATCGCCGGCGGCGCCATGGCCGCCTCCAGCGTCTCGGTGGTGTCGAACGCCCTCAGGTTGCGGTGGTTCAAGGGGTAGGGCATAGGAGGCTGCCATGAAGCGTGCGTTCGCGACCTTGTCGGTGCTGCTCATCCTGGCCCTCGCCCTGCCCGCCCTGGCGGGTCCGGGCGGGATGCTCGGCGGCATGGGCGGAGGAGGCGGCAAGAAGGGCGGGAAGCGGCCGGTGGTGCAGGCCGAGCTGCCGCCGGACGTGGACCCGGAGGTGGCGGGCGCGTTCATGCCCACCCGGGCCGACCTGGAGTCCATGCACGCCCGGGGGTTCCTGCCCACCGGGCTGGTCCCGGTCTATCCCGAGGACGCCCAGTGCCTGCGCGCGGACTCCATGTTCGCCACAGACAAGCGGGGCGACGGCAGCCCGCGCAGCCCGCGCTACTTCCAGGGCTTCCACAGCGGCACGGACATCCCGGCCCCGGAGGGCACGCCCATCCTGGCCGCGGCCGCGGGGACCGTGGTCCATACCAGCGAAGGGCTGAATATCGGGGGCATCGGCCTCATACTCCAGCACGCGCCCGAGGACACCGGCCTGCCGGTGTGGACCTACACCGAGTACAAGCACCTGCGGGAGCTGCCCGCGGACCTGCCGGTGGGCACGCGGGTCGAGCGCGGCCAGAAGATCGGCGAGGCCGGGGTGTCCGGCACCACCGGCGGGTACTACGGCGAGGAGGGCCACTCCCACCTGCACTTCGCAGCCTACTGGAGCGAGGGGCCGGAGTACGGGGGCAGGATGGCCTTCATACCAAAGGGCGGGCAGTGGATGGACGCCCTGGCCCTGTACCGCACCCCACCGCTGGATTCGGCCTCCCTGGCCGCCCTGCCCGACGACGCCAAGCGCACGGCCATACCCTACCAGCGGCCGGACGGGACCGTGGTCCCGGAGGGCAGCAAGGTCGTCTGGCCCTTTGCCTGCGCCCCGCGCTGAGGCCCTTCCCTTTCACCCTGCAACGCATCATGGAGATTCCATGCTCACCATCGCGGACAGCGCCAAGGAACTGATGGACAGCTATTTCAGCAGGAACGAGAAATCGCCCATGCGGGTGATCCTGGCCTCGTCGTGCAGCGGGGAACGGTTGGTGGTGACGCTCAAGCCGGCGGAGCCGGGCGACGAGGTGTTCGAGATCGCGGGCTACACCATCGCCATGGACAAGGACCTGCTGGCCCAGGCCCAGCCCGTGGCCATCCACGCCGGGCCCATGGGATTCATGATCCAGTCCAACCTGAAGCTGGCCGCCGGCGGCTGCGGCAGTTGCAAGAGCTGCGGCTGATCAGGCTGTTGAATGTGACAAGCTATCAACCCTAGCGATGATATTGACACGCGTATAAATTATCGCTAAGCCCACCGCTGTCTCATCTCTAAATCAAGGCGGGCTGACGTGGCAAGAACCATCTTAAAACGATTCAGTTTTTTTGTTGTTACCATATGGTCAATTGTAAAATTCATTGGAGATGCCGTTGCGCTATATATCAACAAAGACGTAATAAAATTATATGACTTTTCCAATTCGACATCTGTCACGGAAGTTATCAAAAGACTTCATTATGGGACGATTGAATCATTACAAGCAAGGCCATACCTATACTTTTCCAGCCTATTCTCGATACTAATAATAATCATTTGCCTTCAAGGACAAGCAAAAAAGCGTGGAGGCCATTGCTCAAACCTATATTATCGCTCATTATTTTTCCAAATAAACCCAATACGGATTCATAAGACTGTCACCTTGATTCACGATTTTGAACACATCTATTATGAAGAATTGGAAAAAATTATATCACTCAATAACGGCCCCATGACAATTGACAACAAAATTTTTATAAAAAGCATGGAGTCATTATTAGAAAATATACGCATTACAGTGTCTACTTCACTTTGCTGCGACGTGTCTGCTACCATAAAACTTTTCCAAGATAAATTAACAAATGGTCCTGCATGCATGAAGTTGGAAGATGCGCAATTAAAAAATTATATACGATCACCATCAAAAAGGGAAAGCAGACTCATCAACAAAGGACATGCCGCCGAGAGAAACGATAGTGACGTTTATAAAATCATACTAGGTGACGATGGCTTGCCACATCGTCTAAAAAATACTCACAGAATCGACAAAGATTGCGGCTTTAAAGTAAATAGCGCTTACAACTACCTCTTCGGGAACAGAGACCACTATTGGGTTTGCAATAATTTAAGACGTGCTGAATCTCTGAACAAATACTACACGACAGCCACAAAAAATATAGAACGATACAACAGTCTTGCTCTCTTCTTAATTTTGCATCCAATCAAACCAGGGACAGAAATTCCATATCCTCAACTAGGCATATTGCAAATCGATAGCCACAAAAAAGGGCTACTCGATTCCATTAGGTTGAGAATGGTTGCGGGGTATTTCGCCCATAGGCTCTATGATTTTCTACAGGACGCTCTTCAACCCATTAAAAAATCTGCATCGTAACTTAAAACAAAAGGAAATATCGTGGTACCCAATGAACTTATTCAAAAAAACTTTACTGCTTCTTATTTCTCAGATAAAAATAACGCACAACGGGAAAGTCCTATGGTAGTACAGGCCTTTCCAGAATGGAAGATGAATTTAATTACTGAACCAATAAAAAATCGCGAAGAATGCTCTTTGCTATTATCAACAGCAAGGGATATTCTTACAGACGCCATATACTACATGCTAAAATAACTCGTTCCTGGAAGTATCGGAGCAAGTGATACTTACAAAAGTAACCGCACCGATTAAATCGTCTACCCCTCAAACCCAGGCCCAGCCCGTGGCCACCCACGCCGGGCCCATGGGATTCATGATCCAGTCCAACCTGAAGCTGGCCGCCGGCGGCTGCGGCAGTTGCAAGAGCTGCGGCTAGGCGACCGGACGGCCACGTTTTTTCTCAAACTATCCGAAGATATTGCGGGGGCTCCGCCATCCAGCCAAGCCTGAAGCTAGCGGCCGACAGTTGCGGCTGCGACTACTCCGGGAGCAGGTCGTCCAGGGCCAGGATAAGGCCGTCGGACCGGGTGGGGCGGCCCTTGGGATTGCGGAAGAGCCTGCCGGCGAGAAGCACCCGGCGCGCCTCACCCCCGGGCGGCCGCATCCGGACCGCGACGCGGAAGAACTCCTCCACCGGCCCCGGCCCGGTCGGGTCCGGAATCCGGCCCTGGTCCTCGGGCAGGATCATGGCGCGGGCCCGGTCCATGGGCATGTCTCCTTCCTCCGGGTCCAGGCCCAGGATGCGGCAGGCCGCGGGATCATGGCGCACGATGCCCTCCTCCCACGCCCAGGTCCCCATGCCCGTGCAGGACATGAGCCCCTTGAGCCGCTCGTCCTCGGCCCGGATCGCCGCGCAGGCGGCCTTGTGCTCGGTCACGTCCAGGAAGGTTCCGTGGAACACCACCTGGCCCGGCCGGGAGCCGGACATAGGAAGGCCGATGCTGTAGCCGAAGCCCGGGGTGCCGTCCTTGCGGATGATGCGGTAGGAGCCCCGATACTCCCGGTGCTCCTCGACTGCGGCCGTGAACTCCCGCTGCACCGCATCGCGGTCGTCGGGATGGACGTGGGAGAGAAAGAAGTCCAGGGTTATGGGCCGAGACTGGGGCTCGTAGCCGAAGGCTTCGTAGACTTCGTCCGACCACCAGCCCTGGCCCTCGTCGACCTTTAATTCCCAGTGCCCCAGCCGGGCCAGGGCGTGCGCCCGCTGCAGGCGCTGCACGGCCAGGGCGCGGTCCTCCTTGGCCTGCTTGAGGTCGGTGATGTCCTGGACCAGGCCGTCGCACACCTGCTCACCCGACTCGCCAATCCGGCACGCGGCCCGGATGCGCACCCAGGCCTGGCCCCCCCGGGGCCGCCGGAAGGCCGCTTCCAGGCAGAAGCTCCGATTGTGCCGGAAACACGTATCCAGCTCCAGGGAGAAACGCTCCCGGTCCTCGGGGAGCATGGCCGCCAGCATCCGCTCCAGGTCAAGGGCCGGATCGCCGCCCCCGCCCCCCAGCAGGGCGGCCAGGCCGGCGCTGGCAAAGGCCAGCCGCCGCGCCCCTCCCGCCTCCTGCACCACCTGGAACACCGCGCCGCCGATCAGGTTGTCGCCCAGGCTCCGCAACCGGCTCTCGCTCTCCCGGGCCTTGGCCTCGGCCCGGGTGCGGCGGTCCACCTCATCCTCCAGGCGCTGTACCGTCTCCACCAGGCCGCGGGTGCGCTCCCGGACCCGCGCCTCGAGGTTGGCGTGCATGGTGCGCAGGGAATCCTGGAGCAGGCGCTGCTCGGTCACGTCCAGGACCACCCCGTGCAGGCGCAGGAGCCGGCCCGAGGCGTCGCGCTCCACGGTGCGTTGGGTGAGCACGAACCGCTCCCGGCCGTCCTTGCGCAGCACCCGGAAGCTCAGCATGGGCAGGTCCTGGCCGGCTTTGAGCTCAGCCATGGCCTGCATGGCCCGGTCCCGGTCGTCGGGATGCACCTGGCTGGCGAACACCTCGGGCCCGGCCTCCACCTCCCCGGGCTCCATACCCAGGAGCTGGAACAGGGAATCCGACCAGTAGGTCATGCCGGTCTGGGCCACGTATTCGTAGCTGCCCACCGCTGCTATGTAGCGGGTCCATTCGAAGCCCTGAGCGGTGTCGCCGGGGCTTCCGTTGCTGTCGCGGGCAAAGAGGAAGAGGTTGGCCGGCTCGGTGCCCAGGGCCTCGGCCAGCCGGATGACCATGGAAAAGGACGGCGCCGAGGCCCCGCGCTCCATGTTGGAAAGGTGTTCGACCGTTATGCCCAGCCGGCCGACCAGGTCACCTTGGGTCAGGCTCTCCAGGGTGCGCAAGAAGCGCAACCGGCGTCCGAAGAGCGCCTGCCAGCCAGTGGATTGGGGAGTTGCATGCATGGTTCTGCAACTATAGCATTAAATCACAGTTCAAGTCATCTCTTTTCAAACTCTCCCTGCATGTTAGAACTTGTAGGAATATGTCAGGGAAAGGAGCCGCCCTTTCAAAGGAGAGGAAAGCATGGGGGAGGTGGAGAAAGGACTCAACCCTCGCCAAGCTGGCGCTTGGCGGCGCGCACATCCTCGACGCCAACCTGGTCGAGGAGCACGAGGATTTCTTCGATGCTGTAAGGACTGCGGGTCTTTTTCTTGTAGTCGGTGGCCTTCTGCAGACCCTCGGGGGTGATGGTGCCGGAATTCAGCAGCACCTCCACCACGTTGCGCGGCTTGCTGGTGCCGGTGCGGACGGTGAGGGAGACCAGGTTGTCACGCTCGGAGATGAGGCGGTTGATCTGGTCCTGCAGGTCCCGCTCCCGGTTGCGCACGGTGCGCACCTCGTCCTCCAGCTCGTTGGCCTTGATCTGGAGCTTGACCCGGGCGGCCTCTGCGGCGCGCAGGCGCTCCTTGAACTCCTGCGCGCGGCGCGAAACGATCATGGCGCCGATGACGAAGGTCAGGACGATGGTGCTGACAACGATGAACACGCATAACTCCCTGGTTGGATTGGAGGGATAAGCCTTTCACAGTGTTAGTGCAAGCATGTCGACGCAACCTGCGTCCTCCTCTCCCCTATCCGCGGCTCACTGCGGCCGACCGGGACGCTTCTGAAGGGCCTTCCCGGGATTTGTGACAATTTTGCCATTTCACCCTTTCCCCGTGTTCCCCTTTTTACAAAAAAAGGAAAAGTTCATGGGGGCCACCCCCTGGAATAACCTTGCAATAAATTAAAATACCTGGATTTTGCAACCTGTGGCACGTCACTTGTTATCTGCTCCGGCCATGGCCGCTCCGACAGCGTGCGGCCCGAGCCCGGAACTTCGGGAACAACCCCACACCTCGCTTCAAGGAGTACGGCATGAGCGGATACCAGACCCGGCAGAACGCCATCGCGGCGGTGACCAACTACAAACCCTCCGCGGCCCCCCTGAATTTCTCCCAGACCCCGCCCACCGATATCTTCGGCAGCAACGTGTTCACCGACAAGGTCATGCAGGAGATGCTGCCCAAGGACGTGTACAAGTCCCTGAAGAAGACCATCGAACTGGGCGAGAAGCTCGACGCCTCCATCGCCGGCGTGGTGGCCTCGGCCATGAAGAAGTGGGCCCTGTCCAAGGGCGCCACCCACTACACCCACGTGTTCTACCCCCTGACCGGGCTGACCGCCGAGAAGCACGACGGCTTCCTGACCCCGGACGGCAAGGGCGGCGCCCTGGCCGAATTCGACGCCAAGCAGCTCATCCAGGGCGAGCCCGACGCCTCCTCCTTCCCCTCGGGCGGCATCCGCTCCACCTTCGAGGCCCGCGGCTACACCGCCTGGGACGTGACCAACCCGGCCTACATCCTGGAGAACCCCAACGGCACCTTTTTGTGCATCCCCACCGCCTTCGTGTCCTGGACCGGCGAGGCCCTGGACAAGAAGACCCCGCTGCTGCGCGCCAACCAGGCCCTGAACAAGCAGGCCCAGCGCATCCTCAAGCTGTTCGGCCACACCAAGAACGAGCCGGTGCAGTCCTTTGCCGGGCCGGAGCAGGAATACTTCCTCATCGACCGCAACTTCTACTTCGCCCGCCCGGACCTGCTCATCGCCGGCCGCACCCTGTTCGGCGGCAAGCCGGCCAAGGGCCAGGAGTTCGAGGACCACTACTTCGGCGCCATCCCGCGCCGGGTGCTGGCCTACATGCTGGAGGTTGAGCACGAGCTGTACAAGCTGGGCGTGCCGGTGAAGACCCGCCACAACGAGGTGGCCCCGGCCCAGTACGAGATCGCCCCCCTGTACGAGCAGTCCAACCTGGCCACCGACCACAACCAGATGGTCATGAGCACCATGAAGAGCGTGGCCAAGCGTTACGGCATGGTCTGCCTGCTGCACGAGAAGCCCTTTGCCGGCATCAACGGCTCGGGCAAGCACCTGAACTACTCCGTGGGCACCAAGAGCCTGGGCAGCCTGTTCGATCCGGGCGACACCCCGCACGAGAACGCCCAGTTCCTGGTGTTCTGCGCCGCGGCCATCCGCGCGGTGCACATCTACGGCTCGCTCCTGCGCGCCACCGTGGCCACCGCCAGCAACGACCATCGCCTGGGCGCCAACGAGGCTCCCCCGGCCATCCTGTCCGTGTACCTGGGCGAGCAGCTCACCGACGTGTTCGAGCAGATCAAGAAGGGCGGCGCCAAGTCCTCCAAGACCAAGGGCAGCCTGACCGTGGGCGTGGACACCCTGCCCCCCCTGCCCATGGACGCCGGGGACCGCAACCGCACCAGCCCCTTCGCCTTCACCGGCAACCGCTTCGAGTTCCGCGCCGTGGGCTCCAACCAGTCCATCGCCGGCCCGCAGGTGGCCCTGAACACCATGATGGCCGAGTCCCTGGACTTCATCGCCACCCAGTTGGAGAAGGCCACCAAGGGCAAGCCCGAGAAGCTGAACGAGGCCGTGCAGAAGGTCCTGCAGGACATCATGAAGAAGCACGAGGCCATCATCTTCAACGGCGACGGCTACTCCGAGGCCTGGCACAAGGAAGCCAAGAAGCGCGGCCTGCCCAACCTGAAGACCTCGGTGGACGCCCTGCCGGTCATCGGCTCGCCCGAGGTGGTGGACCTGTTCGCCAAGTACGGCGTGTTCACCAAGCGCGAGCTGGAAAGCCGCCAGGAGATCTACCTGGAGCAGTACTGCCGGGTGATCAACACCGAGGCCAACCTGGTCATCAAGATGGCCCGGACCATGATCTTCCCGTCCGCGGTGCGCTACCAGAACGAACTGGCCGCCACCTGCGCCAACCTGAAGGCCATCGGCCACGACTTCACCATGCTCACCCTGGAGGACGTGACCGCCAAGCTTCGCGCCCTGCAGAAGGCCGTGGCCGAGTTGGAGAAGCTCATGAACCACGAGAACGGCGACACCCTGTCCCACGCCAAGTTCATGTGCGACAAGGTGCTGCCCTCCATGCTCAAGGTCCGCTCCTACGTGGACCAGCTGGAAGGCGTGGTGGCCGACGACCTGTGGCCCCTGCCCTCCTACCAGGAGATGCTCTTCATCAAGTAAGGGCGTTTCTCGAAAGACAATGAAAAGGCCCGCCACAAGGCGGGCCTTTTTTCGCGCCCCAAAAAGAACGGGCGGCCCGGCTTGCACCGGACCGCCCGTTTCACGCATTCTGGCGGAGAGGGAGGGATTCGAACCCTCGATAGAGGTTTTGCCCCTATACCCGCTTAGCAGGCGAGCTCCTTCGGCCGACTCGGACACCTCTCCGCACTCTCCCCCGGGCCTGGCGGCCCGAGGGAGAAAGGTTTCATAGGGGCTTGGGCATCGGCTGTCAACCCTGGCGCCAGCGCATTCCCGTCGTGAAGCACGCCGGGGAGCCGGAACGATGTCCCATCATTCCGGCGGAATGCATAAGAGCGCCCAAGCCCTTCGGGCAAGGCGCTCTAAAGCCCCAAGAGCACGTCCAGTTGCTGCACGAAGGGCTCCACCGCGGCCTTGTCCGCGGCCGGGGCGGCGGCCACCGCAGCGGCTCCGGCATGGGAGGCCCGCACCTGCTCCATCATCTGCTTCTTGCGCTCCGGACTCAGGGCCGGATCGTTCCGGATGTCAGCCAGGGTGGCCTCAAGGTAGCGCTCCAACTCCAGGGACTGCTGCTCGGCCTTGAGCGCGGCATAGGCCCGCACGATGCGCTCCCCGGCCTCGGCCCAGGACTTCTGGGTGAACCCGTACCGGCCCATGACCTGGGCGATGCCCGGAAACTCCATCCCGTCCTCGGCCCATTGCTGCACTGCGGCTTCGGCCTCGCTGTTGCGCTCCCAGCCGAAGGTCGAGGTGAGCTCCTCCAGGCAGCCCACGAAGCGGGAGACGTCCCCGGCGCCCAGGGAATCGGCCGGGGCCGGGACGGCGCACAGGGTCAGGGTGAGGAGCGCCAGGCCCAGGGCCAGGCGGGGGGAAGTGAACATCGCGTATCTCCACAGGGGAACGTAGAACGCGAACATACCACATTCCGCGGAAAAGCAAAGCCCGCCCGCAGTTCGAAGCGGGCCGCCGAGCGCCGCACGAGAGCCGGACCTTTACAACACGGCCCCATTCCTTATAGTGACCGGCAAACACGGAAACACACATGAACTGCCCCAATTGCGACAACGACCTCATGGTCCGCCTGGAGCCCCAGGGCGCCATGCGCTTCCTGCGCTTCCTGCCCATGGAGTCGTATTACTGCGTCAAATGCGGCAAGCGGGTCACCCGCCTGTCCGGCCCCTCCAGCAATCCCGTGCTGGGCGTGGTCCTCATGCTCCTGGTGTTGGCCGGCATGGCCCTGGCCGTGTGGCGCAGCACCACCGACCGGGAGCCTGCCCCGCCCGCGCCCCAGGCCGTGGCCCAGGCCCCGGCCGAGCAGGCCCCGGCCGAACAGGCTCCTGCCCCGGCCGAACAGGCCCGGGGGGCGGTGGTCCAGGTCCCGGTGCCCCCGGCCCAACCGCCCGCCGCACCGGCCCCGACTCCGGCTCCGGCAGCCCCGGCTCCGGCTCCCAAGCCCGCGGCCCAGGCCCCGGCCGCGCCGGCCGCCGCGCCTGCGCCCGAAGCGGCCAAGCCCGCCGCGCCCGCCGGATCGCGCACCATCTCGGCCCTGACCGCCACGATCAGCAACGGCGTCACCCGCATCACCGTGCGGGCTGACGGCCCCATCGAAGGCTTCACCGCCTTCCCCCTGGCCGCTCCCCCCCGTTTCGTGCTGGACCTGCCAGGCCACTTCACCTACAAGGGCGCGGCCTCCATACCCATGGCCGGCAGCGCGCTCACCGGCATCCGGGTGGGCTCCTACCCGAACAAGGTCCGCCTGGTCCTGGACTACGCCAAGCCGGGCCCGGACGGCCGCCCGGCCAAGCCGCCCGTCGTGGACCCCACGCCCCAGGGCCTGGCCATCGCCGTGGAGTAACCGGCGCGGGCCCAGCCCCGCGGCCGGATTTCGCACATCACGGGGCGCATTCGCCCCGCAAGGAGACACCATGGAACCCAAGCGCGTGAGCGACAGCAGCGTGGTCATGGCTCACCAGATGCTGCCCGAGGACGCCAACCCCATGGGCAACGTGCACGGCGGCGTGATCATGAAGCTCATCGACACCGCGGGCGGGGTGGTGGCCATGCGCCACTGCCGCGGCAACGCGGTCACCGCCTCTATCGACCGCCTGGACTTCCTCTGCCCCTCCTACGTGGGTGAGCTGCTCTTCTTGCGGGCCAGCATCAACTACGCGGGCAAGACCTCCATGGAGGTGGGCGTGCGGGTGGAGGCCGAGAACATCACCACCGGCGAGGTGCGCCACTCGGCCTCGGCCTACCTGACGTACGTGGCTCTGGACCGGGCCGGCCGGCCCGCTCCCATCCCGGGTATCATCCTGGAGAACGAGGACCAGGAGCGCCGCTACCGCGAGGCCGAGGAACGCCGCCGCATCCGGCTCGGCCAGGCGTGCATGGAGGGACCCAAGTCATGAGCCGGGCCTTCGACCTGGACCTGGCCGTGGAGCTGGCCCACCTGGCACGGCGGGCAGGCACGGAGATCATGGCGGTCTACGCCACGGACTTCGACGTGGAGCTGAAGGCCGACAACTCCCCCCTGACCCGGGCGGACCGGGCCTCGCACGCCCTGGTCACGGCGGAGTTGGCGCGGATGCTCCCGGACATCCCCCTGGTGTCCGAGGAGGGCGACCACCCCGCTGCCGAGGAGCGCGCCCGCTGGCCGCACCACATCCTGCTCGACCCCCTGGACGGCACCAAGGAGTTCGTGAAGCGCAACGGCGAGTTCACGGTGAACATCGGGATCGTGGCCGGGGCCCGCCCCCTGCTCGGAGTGGTGCACGCCCCGGTGCCGAACCTCACCTTCCTGGGCGGCCCGGGCCTGGGGGCCTTCCGCCTGGACGGCGACTCGCCCGTGCCGGTCCGCGCCCTGCCCGCGCCGGCCCGGGATGCGGTGGTCATCGTGAGCCGCTCCCACCCCTCCCCGGACCTGCAGAAGTACCTGGACACCCTGGACTCGCCGCGCACCGTGCCGCACGGCGCGGCCTTCAAGTTCTGCAAGCTGGCCGACGGCTCGGCCCATCTCTATCCCCGCACCGGCACCACCATGGAGTGGGACACCGCGGCCGGCCAGGCCGTGCTGGAAGGGGCGGGAGGCGCGGTGCTCACCTGGGACGGCGCGCCCCTGGCCTACAACAAGCCCGACCTGCGCAACCCCGGTTTCCTGGCCCGCGGCCCCCTGGCCTAGGAGGCTGCGGCCGGGGTGGAGCAGCGCACGCTGCGCATCCAGACCTCGCCGGTGTGGGTGGCGAAGAACAGCTTGCGGCCGAAGCGGCCGAGCACGTCCTCGGACAGCACCTTGAGCCCCAGTCCGGCCAGGGCCTTGCGGGCCACCTCCACGTTCTTGCCGCCCACGTCCACCACGTGGCGCACGTGCTCCTTGCGTTCGGGCTGGATGGTGAAGGCCCCGCCGAAGAGCTTGCACTCCACCCCGGCCAGCGGAATCCCCAGGCGGCCCAGCCGTGTCACGATGAGGTCCATGGCCGAATCCACGAACTTGCAGCAGGGCTTGGCGTCGCGGGACATGGCCACCGTGGGGAGCATGGCGTGGAACATGGCCCCGGTGCGGCTTTGGGGGTGGTGGAAGCAGACAGAGACGCAGGAGCCCAGCACCGTGCTCACCAGCAGTGGACGGGTGCTGACGATGCACTCTCCAATCTTGAGGTGGGCCAGGGGAATGCCTGCCTGGAGCAAATCCTGCGGCGAAGTGGAGGCGGATGCCCGAGACATGGGCCGACCATACGCCCATCGCCACATCCTGGAAAGCGACCGCCATTACGCGGGGTTCCCTTGAGCCGGGAAAGCGGGTAGATTCCCGCTGGCCAACCGGGCCGGGGAGTGACCATGCATCACGACGCCAAGATATTCGTGGCCGGCCACCGTGGGCTGGTGGGCTCGGCCATCGTGCGCGCGCTCAAGCGCGCCGGGTTCTCCAACCTCCTCCTGCGCACCCGCGCCCAGTGCGACCTCACCGACCAGCGCGCGGTTCGGGACATGTTCGCGGCCGAGCAGCCGGACTACGTGTTCCTGTCCGCGGCCAAGGTGGGCGGCATCCACTCCAACAACACCTATCCGGCCCAGTTCATCTACGAGAACCTGGCCATCCAGAACAACATCATCGAGTCGTCCCACCGGTGCGGGGTGAAGAAGCTCCTGTTCCTGGGCTCTTCCTGCATCTACCCCAAGCACGCGCCCCAGCCCATGACCGAGGACTGCCTGCTCACCGGCCCCCTGGAACCCACCAACGAATGGTACGCGGTGGCAAAGATCGCGGGCATCAAGCTCTGCCAGGCCTTCCGCCGCCAGTACGGGTTCGACGCCATCTCCCTCATGCCAACCAACCTGTACGGCCCAGGCGACAATTTCAACCTGGAGGGCTCCCACGTGCTGCCCGCGCTCCTGCGCAAGTTCCACGAGGCCAAGCTGGCCGGGAACCCCGCCGTGACGGTCTGGGGCACCGGCAGTCCGCGCCGGGAGTTCCTACACGTGGACGACCTGGCCGAGGCCTGCCTCTTCCTCATGGCCACCTACAGCGGGGAGGAGATCATCAACGTGGGCTGCGGCCAGGATCTGACCATCCGCGAACTGGCCGAGCTGATCCGCAAGGTGGTGGGCTTTGCCGGGGAGCTGGCCTTTGACGCGTCCAAGCCCGACGGCACCCCGCGCAAGCTCCTGGATGTGAGCCGGATCACCGCCCTGGGCTGGCAACCCCGCATCAGCCTGGAGGACGGGGTGCGCGAAACCTACCGCTGGTACCTGGAAAACCCGGCCCGCGCCTGACCCGCGGGCGTCGCCCTCAAGGAGTCGGCCATGAAGTATCTGGTTGTGGAGGACTTTTCCGGCACACCCATCCCCTTCATCTTTCCGGAGCGTATCCGGCACGACGAGATGCGCGAACAGTTGCCCTACGCCAAGGTCCTGTCCGCGGGACTGGTGGAGTTGCGCGGCGGCCGCTTCGTGTGCTTCGGCGGCTCGGGCGAACTCTCCCTGAGCGCGCGCCAGGAGGACGAGGAGATCGTGGCCTCCCGCTTCATGCCCCGCCAGCGATGAGGGGGAAGCCTAAAGGGCCTCGTAGATGCGCACCATGGGAAACCCGTCGTAGACCAGCCGGAAGGCCCCCTGGAAGAACGGGTTGTTGGGCGGGGAGATGAGCATCTGCACCATCATGCTGTTGTAGGCCAGGTCGTCCATGATGAAGGCCTGGCCCGCCACCCGGTTGACCACCAGGTGCGCCCCGCGCGGGGCGGAGAACTTCTCGTTCGTCCGGCCCTGTGCGGTCAGGAGGTCCGCCGAGGCCAGGGGCACCGTGCCGCCTCCGGACATGGTGAGAATCCCCTTGGCGTCGTCTACCTGGAAGTTCGGGTCAAGGGACTGGGACACGCCGTGCACGCCCTGCCCTGTGGCCGCGTTCCAGGTTCCGTAGTAGCTGATCCAGGGGATGAGCCGCAGGTTCTCCCAGGCCGCCACCAGGTACTGCTTCTCCTTGGGCCGCTCCGCGAAACGGTTGTGGGCGATGAAGCCCATGAACCCGTTCACCTCCTGGCCCGAGCGCTTGTTCCACTCGGTCCAGGGCGCGTAGCCCCATAGCGCGGAGAAGGCGATGACCTGGCTCGCCTGCAGGGGCGACGCCGTGGTCAGGGCCACGGCCAGGGGATAGAGATACTCCCCGCTGTGCCGGGCCCCATCCGCAAAGCTCATGCGCCGCGCATAGTACTGGCTGGCATACCCCCAATCCCACCAGGTCCAGATCCTGCTCCCCTCGGGCGCCGCCTTGGCCAGGGCCTTGAGGGCCACTGCGTGCGGTTTGTTCAGGATCGGGGTGGGGGCGAGGTTGCCGTAATCCGCCGCCAGGGGGCCCACCAGGACCGCGGCCAAGACCGCCGAGGCCAGGGCTCCGGCCCAGGGCCCCCAGGCGCGGCCGGCGGTGAGCCGTTTCACGCCCCATGCCACCGGCAGAAAGACGCCCAGGGCCGCGGCCGGGCCGCCGAACATGGTCATCCGTGCGCCGAGCACGCTCCCCAGCAGGGCCAGGCCCAAAAGCGGGGCCAGGAACGCGGCCACCGGCCGGAAAAAGAGCACCAGCAGGAACCCGGCCATGCCGGCCCTGGCCAGCCACGGCCTGGCCAGGATCTGGGACAGGACCTCCGGCGTGGAGACGTTCTGGGCCTCGACCACGCTCTGGGTGATGCCGGGATAGACCGGAGGCTCTGTCCTGCTCGCGTCCGGGGCCTGGGCCGGGGCGGCGGGGCTGCCGCTCTGGTTCGCGCCTTCAACCGCCTCCACCGTGGGCTTGGAATAGACCCGGAACTTCTCCAGGGCCTTGCCCGCGACGCCATGGTTCGCGGCGGCCATCCCCAGGACCAAGGCCGCGGCGACCAGGGGCGGCCCCAACCGCCTCAGGGCCGGAGCGGCGCGGCGGGGGGCGAAGTGGAGGAACGCGGCCAGGGCCATGGCCAGGCCCAGGCCCAGGTCGGCATGGAACCCGGCCAGCCCCAGCAGGACCAACCCCCAGGCCAGGCGGGGCCGGGCGCCGGGCCTGCCCAGGACCAGGACCAGGACCAGGGCCAGGCAGGCAACCCCCAGGTTGAAGTCCGGCAGGTGGCTGTGCCAATCCGCCCCGCCCAGGCGCACCAGCAGGCCGGCGGCCAGGGGCCAGGCCAGGGAGGCCGGGGCCGGTTCGTCCCCTGCGTGCGCATCCGGACGGCCGCGCAGCAGGTCCAGGGGCCGGCGCAGATGGGGCGCGAGCCAGTGGGCCACCATCCAGCTTTGCAGCACCGGGAACAAGAGGGTGGCGATGTCCGTGTCGTAATATCCGAGCCGGGTGCGGAAATAGAATCCAGGCGCCAGGGCGGCCATGAAGCCCGCGCCCAGGCCGGCCTCCAGACCGCCCAGGGTCCAGGCCCAGAGCAGCACCGCCACGGCCACCAGGGAGGAGCCGAAGGCCGGGGCGAAAAAGGCGAACTCCCCGGCCGGGCGGCCGGTCAGGTCGGCATAGGCCCGGGCCATGCGCGCCAGGGGGGTCCCGGTCCCGGTGCCCACTCCGTAGGCCCCGGCCAGCCAGGCGTAGGCGTCGTGGGTGGCCATGATGTACTCGTTGTCCACCCGCAGCGCGTCGTAGTCCCATTTGGGCAAGTCGCCCAGGCGCACCGCCAGGGTGGCGGCGTAAACCACCAGGGCCAAGAGCAGGGGCCGCAGCCAGGCCCGGCCCTTCAGGGCGTCCACGTGCAACATTGTCAGCGGCGTCTCCCTTGCCTGGCCCCGGGGATTGGGATACACCCCGGTGACCTCCCGAGGCCTTCGCGGAGCGGCCGGCACGGCGCCGGCCCGACGGCTGATTCCGGGGAAACGAACACTTAGGTCCTGCCGCAAGGCTTTGTCAACGACGGCCCAGCATGCCCACCTTCCAGTACGCAGCCACCGACCAGGCCCACAAGAAGCTCAAGGGGTTCATTGAGGCCGAGAGCCGGGCCCGTGCCTACACCCTGCTCACCGACCGCGGGCTCACTCCCCTGACCCTCACCCCGGTGGAGGATGGCGACCGCCGAGGCCGCCGGCTCCTGCCCTCCCTGCGTCGCCTGCTGCCCGGATCGAACATCCGTCTGGCCGAGAGCTTCTACTACCTGGGCGTGCTGCTGCAAAGCGGCCACTCCCTGGCCAAGAGCCTGGATCTCATCGGCCGCATGTCCGGGACCGCGTCCTCCAAGGTCTGGCTGTCCATCCGGGACCGGGTGGAGGAAGGCGAGCCCTTTTCCGCGGCCCTGGCCCGGCACGAGTCCCTGTTCCCCGCGGTGTACGTGGGCATGATCAAGGTGGCCGAGAGCACCGGCCGGCTGGGCCAGGTGCTGGAGGACATCGCCAACAACGAGGAGCGCCGGGCCGAGGTGCAGGGCAAGCTGGTCACCGCCCTGGTCTATCCCGGAGTCATCTGCTGCGTGGGCCTGGGCGCAGTGTACTTCCTGCTCTCCAACGTGCTGCCCAAGATCGCGAACATCTTCTCCTCGGCCAAGGGCAGCCTGCCCACCTCCACCGTCATGCTCCTGGCCGTGAGCGACACCCTGGAAAAGCTCGGCCCGGCCGGGTTCCTCATCCCCCTGCTCCTCCTCCTGTTCCTGGTCCTGGCCTTCCGCCGCATCCCGACCCTGGCCATGTGGAAGGACCGCCAGCTGTGGCGGCTGCCCCTGGTGCACAAATACCTGCTGGCCCGCTTCTCGGGCCTGCTCGGCTTCCAGGTGGAGGCCGGCATCCCCCTTGTCCAGGCCCTGGAGAGCTCGGCCGAGGCGGTGGCCTCGCGCTTCTTCAAGGAAAAGATACTGGAGGCCCGGGACGAGGTGGCTGCCGGCCGGCCCCTGGACCGGGTGCTGGACCGCCAGGGCATCTTCCCCGAGGTCTACATCCTCACCCTGTCCTCGGGCCAGAAGGTGGGCCAGCTCGGCCCCTTCCTGCTGCGCCTGGCCCACATCCTGGAACGCGAAGTGGACAACGTGCTCAAGCGTCTGGTGGCCCTGGCCGAACCCCTGCTCATCCTGGGCGTGGGCCTGGCCGTGGGCTTCATCGTGGTGGCCATCATGGAGCCCATCTTCAGCCTGACCACCCTGGTGCGCTGATCCGGAGTTTTCCACAGGGTGGCCCCTCACGACGCCCCGGCCCTGCCATCCAGAATTTTTCTCAAGTGTTGAAACCATTGGCGGGCAAAGATTCTCCGGGTTTCCCTTGACATGATGTGGAAAAAACGCAAGTTTTTCACCGGACGGGAATGCGGTTCCAGCCAACCCCATTTCCCTGTCTTCTTTAGGGGAGGGCCGGCGCAAGCCGGCCCTAACATCTGGTCCCTGCCCGCCTGCCTGCTCCTCCTGCTCCTCCTGCTTCCCGGCCCGGCCCGGGCCGAACGCCTGGCCTACGCCCTGTCCTGGGGCATCGTGCCGGTGGGAACCATGGAGCTGGAAACCGGCCCCGGCTTCTCCCCGGCCGCGGACCATGTGCTCGCCGCCCGGCTCACTGCGCGTTCCAACGCCTTCGTGGACCTCTTCCTGCCCGTGGCGAACACCTATTCCACCACCTGGGACCAGGACGCGGACCGCAGCCTGCACTTTGTGCGGGAGATCCACGAGGGCCGGCGCACAGCCATGGCCGAGCTGTTCCTCGACCTGCCCCTGCCCCGCTACCTGCTCTTCGAGGACGGCCGGCTGGCAGGCGACCTTGCGGCCCCGGAACCGCTGCTCGATCCCCTGAGCCTGCTCCTGTCGCTGCGCGGCGAGGCGCTGTTCCCCGGGGCCACGGCGCGGCGGGCGGTGACCGACGGCCGCCGCGCGGCCAACGCCACGGCCCGGGCCCTGGAGTGGGAGCACGTCGCCACCCCGCTGGGCAGTTTCCGCGCCGTGCCCGTGGAGGTGGACATGGCCGGGGTGGAGGGATTGTTCGGCATCCGGGACCGGATGGTGCGCATCTGGGCCGCGCCCGGCCAAGGCAATCTGCCGGTCCAGGTGCAGGCCGCGGTGCGCATCGGCCCCTGGAGCGGAACCCTCACCGCCCGGTTGAAAAACCGGGACTGAGCCTATTCCGGGTCCAGGGAGAGTTCCAGCGCCTCGGTCCGGCCTGGCGCAAGGTCCAGCACCCGGCTGCGCGCCAGGGGCCGTCCCTGGCCGTCCCGCGCCCCGCAGGTGAGCAGGTACTCCCCGGGCGGCAGGTCCAGCACCGCCGCCCCCCCCTCCCAGGACAGGCCCGGGTCCTCCAGCACCGCAAGGAACCCGGGGTCCAGGAGCCGGCACACGGCGAAATCCCGGTAGTAGCGCGCCTGCTCCTCGCCCAGGGCCTCGCCGCCCCGCACGAAGCGCACCTCCACCCGGGCGTGGGGGCCATAGAACGCCGCGGCGTCGGCCGTGCCCCCAAGGTCGCCCAGCCGGTCCGGCTCCCCGGGGTACAGGGGCAGCCAGGCCTCGCCATCGTAAAATTCCAGCCAGCCCTGGTCCGGGTGCAGCCGGGCCGGAATTCCCAGGCTGCGCAGCAGTGCCCCGCCCAGGACCAGGCGTTCGTCCGGATACTGCCAGCCCCCGGTGTCCAACACCTGGCCCGGGGTCATGGCCACGCCCCGGCCCCGGGCCGGGGTGCGGGGCAGGCCGGCCAGCAGGCGGTTCGCCCGCAGGGCCAGGCCGCGCGCGTCCCAGGCCCCGTCCGCCCAGCCCGAGCAGCGGGCCGCCAGCTTCTCGCGCCAGTGGGAGAACTGCTCGTGCAGGATGCGGCCGGGCAGGACCCAGCGCACGAAGATCTCGTCCCCGTACTCCAAAAGCCCCCGCGCCTTCAGGCCGGCCCGGGCGTCCAGGGCCAACGCCGCATCCGCGGCCAGGCGCGGTCCCTGGGCCATGGCCCGATCCTTGGCCGGCATGGTGGCCACCAGGGCCGCGGCCGCCTCGAATTGCTCCTTTCCCTGCGCCGCGGCCAGCTCCAGGCCGCGCAGCAGTTCCGGGACATTGGCCCCGGCCTCGGCCAGGGTCCGGGCCAGGGGAGCATCCGGCCCGCCGGCGGCGCGGGCGGCCAGGGCGGCAAAGGCCTCCAGGCGGGCCTTGCGCTGGGCCTCCAGGGCGGACCGGACCGGGGCGGCGGCGGCCTCGACCCGGGCAAAGGCTGCGGCAGCGGCGGCGGAACGGTCCGGGTCCGAGGCGAAGTCCATGCGGCGATCGCCCTGGGGCAGGCGGCGGCCATCCAGGGCCAGGCGCACCGTGGCGGTGCGGCCCGGCGCCACCGTGGCGAAGGCGCAGTCCGCCTTGCCCCCCCGGGCGGCGCACACCAGGAAATCCCCGCCGCCCAGCTCCAGCTCCCCGGGCTGGCCCGGCTCCCCCGTGATCCGGGCCACGGGAGCGAAATGCCCGTAGTTGAACACGTGGACCAGGGCCGTGGCGTTGTCCAGGGGCTGGCCATCCGGCCCGGCCACCTCCACCCGCAGAATGCCCGTGGGCGCGTAGGCCGCAGTGCGGTTGAGCACCAGGAAGCCTGGCCGGTCGGCGTACACCGGGTCCCCCGGGTCCTCGCCCGTCCGCAGGCCGCCGTAGGCGGTGGCCAGGAGCAGCCCGGCCTTGGGCAGGTGGGCGCTGAACCAGGCCAGGCCGGGCAGGGACTCGGGCTCACCCGAGCCCAGGTACTGCCAGCCGGTCCCGTCCCAGAACTCGGCCCAGAGGTGGTTGTCGTCGGAATGCCGCCAGTAAGGGGTGTAGCAGGTGCGGGCCGGGATGCCCACCGCCCGGGCCGCGTCCACGAACAGGATGGAGAGTTCCTCGCAACGGCCCAGCCCGCGGGTCCAGGTGTCCGCCGGCCCCTGGTCCCAGCGGGCGGTGGTGGAGAACCCGGCCAGGGAGAAGCACCAGCGGTTCACGGCCAGGGCCGCGGCGCGGATGTCCGTGGTTCCGGCCAGGAGCGGGACCAGGCTCTCGAAGAGCTGCTTGCGCCAGGGCTGGACGCGCTCCTGCGCCACCCGGTGGGGCAGCACGTAGCGCACGAAGAGGTCGAACGGAATCCGCCGGCCCCAGGGCATGGCCTCCCGGGCTAAAAACGCGTATTCTAGGTGCTCGGCCAGGCCATCGCGGCCCAGGGTCTCGGCGTCGCCCGGAGGCAGGTTCTCCACCAGGAACCGGGCGGCGGTCCGCTGCTCGGACCCGGCCGGATAGGCGTTTGCGAAATCCGCGAGGCCGGCCGGCCCGGCCGCGCCCCGCAGGGCGCAGCCCCCGGCGGCCAGGGCCAGCGCCACCATCGCCAACAGCACAACCCGACCCGCATGGAACACGCCCGCACCTCCTCCACTGCCTGGGCCGCCTGGACCTGGTCCGGCCTGGCCGCAGCCTATTTCCTCGCCGCCACCTTGTCCCACGAACTGATAAGCCGCGTCTACCTCTGCCTGGCCGAATGGCTGGGCATGGCCGCGGCCTTCCGGATGCAGGACGCCCTGGCCCTGCTGGGCCTGGGGGCCGGGGCCTGGCTGGTGCTGGGGCCGGGCCGGCGCAGCGGCCGCATCGGCGGCAGGGAGGCCCTGGCCTGGCTGGCCGTGGCCATCCTGCTCGTGGCCGCGGATCGGCTGCTGGTCATCACCCCGGTGGAGCGGGTGCACTATCCCCAGTACGCCATCCTGGCGCTCCTCCTGCGCCGGGTGCTGGGGGACGAGGCCCTGGTCCTGGGCCTGGCCTGCGCCGCGGGCATGGCGGACGAGCTGCGCCAGTACCTGGCGCATCCGGGCAACACCCGCTACCTGGACTGGAACGACTTCTGCCTGAACCTGCTGGGGGCCGCGGCCGGGCTGCTCCTGGCCCGAGCCCTGGGCCTGCGGCCCCTGGCCGGTCCCCGCGCCGCGGGCCGGGCGCGGATGGCCTTCCTGGCGGGGTGCGGGGCCCTGGCCGGCGGCCTGGCCGCGGCCTGGCTCCAGGGGCGCATCATCCCGTACGCCCCGGTCGGCGGGACCCTGGATATCTTCCCCCGGTTGGCGGGCAAGGCCAGCATGGTGCTCTCCTTCTTCCGGCCGGAAGGGTTCTGGACCCTGGCCGAATCGGGCCGCTCCCACCACGTGCTGGCCCCGGGCGAGGGGCTGGCGGTGCTGGCCACGCTCTTCTCCAGCCTGGCCTGGCTCCTGGCCTGGTCCAGGAAAAACAAACGGCCGGGGAGCCCGCAAGCTCCCCGGCCGGAAGTCGACCGGATCACCGGCTAGGGACGCATGGGGGGCAAATCGTCGCGGGTGACGTAGAGCAGCTCGTACTTGGCCTTGAGCTCTTCCACCAGCTTGTTCTGCACCGACTTGTCCATGTCCATGACACGGATGAACACATGGCGCTGGTTGGCCGCCTCGGACTCGAAGGCGGTGAGCACGCTCATGACGCGGCAGCCCATGCGGGCCAGGTCCTCGATGAGCACCAGGAGCGAACCCTGCTCGTTGGACAGGGCGAAGCCGAGCTGGATGCCGCCGTGCAGCACGCCGGTAATCTTGATCAGCACGTCCAGCACGTCGCTTTCGGTGATCACGCCCTGCAGGCTGTTCTCCCCGTCCACGATGGGCAGGCCGCCGATGCGCTTGTCGCGCATGAGCACCGCGGCCCGCTCCACGGTGTCCTCCGGGGTCAGGGAGTAGACCTTGGTGGTCATGATGTCTTTGACCTTGATCTCGGAGAGCAGATAATAGAGCTCGTGCACATCGAGCGTGGTGGCCTTGGAGGGCGAAGCCTCCTTGAGGTCGCGGTCGGTGACCACGCCCACCACCTTGCCTGCGGCGTCCACCACGGGCAGCATGTGGACAGCCTTGTCCTTGATGGTCTTGGCCGCCCGCATCATGGACGTCTCGGGAGTCACCGAGATGGGATCCTTGGTCATCCAGTTGCCGATGAGCATGACATCCTCCTTGGTTCCCCGCGCCGGGGCGGGCCGGAGCGCCTCTTGCGCGTCTTTGGCGCCCGGTGCATACTTTGTCGCACAAACTGGCCGAACATTCAACACCTCTGCCCTGGAACCCCTGGAATCATCAAGCAAATCGGAGCGTTCATGCCTGACATCTACCTTGACGCGACCACCGGACTGGGCGGCGACATGTTCCTGGCCGCCCTGGCCGACGCCGGATTCGACCCGGCCCCCCTGGAGGCGGCCCTGCGCACCACCGGCATCAACGTTGACCTCTCCTGTCCCCGCGCCATGCGCCATGGCCTTGCCGGGCGTCGGCTGGACATCTCCTTCCCCCGGGAACAACCCCTGCGCCACCTGTCCGACCTGCTCCGGCTGCTGGAGGCCATGCCCCTGCCCCCCCGGGTGCGGGAGCGCAGCGCGGCGGCCTTCCGCCGCCTGGCCGAGGTGGAGGCCGCAGTGCACGGCATCGGGATCGAGAAGGTCCACTTCCACGAAGTGGGGGCGGTGGACACCCTGGCCGACGTGACCGGGGCCTTCCTGGCCCTGCACGACCTGGGCGTGGAGCGGGTCGCGTGCAGCCCCCTGCCCTGGTTCCGGGGCACGGTGGAGTGCGCGCACGGCCTCCTGCCCCTGCCCGCCCCGGCCACCCGGGAGTTGCTCAAGGGCAAACCGGTGTTTCCCACCGACTTCACCCGGGAGATCATCACCCCCACCGGGGCGCTGATCCTGGACCAGTGCGTGGATGCCTACACCTCCGGCCCGGAGGGCACGGTGCTGGCCATGGGCACGGGATTCGGCGCCATGGACCTGGGCATTGCCGGGCAGGGGCTGCGGGTGGTGGTCTACGCGCCGCACCAGACGGCTTTATCCGATGGCCAGTTGCCAGATTCCCCCTCCCCGGCTAAGGTTGCTGGCCACCACCACGATGGGCACCATCACGATGGACACCACCATGATGGACACCACCATGACCACCATCATGATCACCATCATGATGGGCATCACCACCATGGAGACACCCCATGAACGAGATGCCGCGCGCGACCTGGGACGGCTCACTGGCCGTGGACATCAACGCCATCGACGACCAGCACAAGCGCCTGGTGGCCATGATCAACGAGTCCCTGGACCACATCCAGCAGGGCAAGCCCGGGAGCGACCTGGTCTACCTCATCAAGAAGCTCTTCCAGTACGCGGACGAGCACTTCGCCACCGAGGAGACGTACATGGCGGACAGCGCGTATCCCGGCGCGGGCGCGCACAAGGCCGAACACGCTGCGTTCCGCCGCCATGTGGAGACCTTCAACCTGGACCTGGTGCTGCGCTCGCCCCACCTGGCCAACGACATCCTGCGCTACCTCTGGGACTGGCTCAAGGAGCACATCGCGGCCACGGACAAGAAGCTGGGCGCCCACCTGGCCGCCCGAGGCGTACGCTGAGCATGTCCGGGCTGGACGACTTCCTCGGCCAATGGCGCGAGGACGCCCCGGGGCCCAAGGCCGGGTTCCTGCGTCTGCGCGGCTTCCTGGCCGCCCTGCCCGGGGTGGAGTTCGCCTACCGCGGCCGCCCGGGGGTGAGCCACTCCCTGCGCGCGGCCCGGAGCGGGCAGGCCGGACGGCCCCTGTTCTGCATCATCGACGTGATCGACGACGACCCCGCGGCCCGCTGGATCTCGGCCTGCCTGTACGCCGACCTGGCCAGCGACCCGGAGGGCCTGGCCACGCCGGTGCCGGGCGGCATCCTGGGCGAGGACGCCCTGTGCTTCGACATCGAGAAGTTTGACCCGGACCTCATACGCTACGTGGAAGAACGCCTGGCCGAGGCCCACGCCGCGGCCAGGGCCTGAACCGCCAAGGAGCCGCCCATGCCCCTCTCCCCCCTGGCCGGCAAGCCCGCGCCCCGCGAACTCCTGGTCAACGTGCCCCGCCTGGTGGCCGCCTACTATTCCCTGGCCCCGGACCCGGCCGAACCCGGCCAGCGGGTATCCTTCGGCACATCCGGGCACCGCGGCTCGTCCCTGGCCGGGACCTTCAACCAGGACCACATCCTGGCCATCAGCCAGGCCATCTGCGAATACCGGACCGCGCAGGGGTACACCGGGCCGCTCTTCATGGGCGTGGACACCCATGCCCTGTCCGAGCCGGCCTTCATCACCGCCCTGGAGGTCTTCGCGGGCAACGGAATGGAAGCCCGCATCCAGCCCGAGCGGCGCACCGGCCGGGGCTACACCCCCACCCCGGTCATCTCCCACGCCATCCTGGGGCACAACCGGGGCCGCAGTTCCGGCCTGGCCGACGGGGTGGTCATCACCCCCTCCCACAACCCGCCCGGGGACGGCGGATTCAAGTACAACCCGCCCCAGGGCGGGCCCGCGGACACCGGCACCACCAAGGCCATCCAGGACCGGGCCAACGAGCTGCTGGCCAGCGGCCTGGCCGGGGTCAGGCGCATGCCCTACGAGCGGGCGCTCCGCGCGCCCACCACCCGGGACCACGACTACGTGGCCCCCTACGTGGCCGGCCTGGCCGGCATCGTGGACCTGGAGGCCGTGCGCCGGGCGGGCCTGGCCATCGGGGTGGACCCCCTGGGCGGCTCGGGCCTGGATTTCTGGGACCCCATCGCCGAGCGCTACGGCCTGGACATCCAGGTGGTGAACCGCCGGGTGGACCCCACCTTCTCCTTCATGCCCGTGGACAAGGACGGCAAGATCCGCATGGACTGCTCCAGCCCCTACGCCATGGCCGGGCTCATCGGGCTCAAGGACCAGTTCGACATCGCCTTCGGCAACGACCCGGACTACGACCGGCACGGCATCGTGACCCGGGAGGCCGGGCTGCTCAACCCCAACCACTACCTGGCCGCCGCGGTCTGGTACCTGTTCGGCCACCGGCCCGGCTGGCGGGCGGACTCGGCCGTGGGCAAGACCCTGGTGTCCAGCTCCATGCTGGACCGGGTGGCCGCCCACCTGGGCCGCCGCCTGGTGGAGGTGCCGGTGGGCTTCAAGTGGTTCGTGGGCGGGCTGCTCAGCGGCGACCTGGGCTTCGGCGGCGAGGAGAGCGCCGGGGCCTCGTTCCTGCGCATGGACGGCACGGCCTGGTCCACGGACAAGGACGGGATCATCATGGACCTCTTGGCCGCGGAGATAACCGCGGTCCTGGGCAAGGACCCGGCCGCGCTCTACGGCGAACTCACCGGGAGATTCGGCGCGCCAATCTACGAGCGCTCGGACGCGCCCTGCTCCACCGAGCAGAAGCTGGCCTTCAAGAACCTGACCCCGGACCTGGTCGCCGCGGCCGAACTGGCCGGGGAGCCCATCCTGGCCAAGCTCACCCACGCGCCCGGGAACGGCGCGGCCTTCGGCGGGCTCAAGGTGGTCACCGAAAACGGATGGTTCGCCGCAAGACCGTCAGGAACCGAATCAATCTACAAGATTTACGCGGAATCCTTCAAGGGAAAGGAACACCTGGCCGCGATCCAGGCCGAGGCCAAGGCCATGGTCCTGGCCGCCCTGGGGGGGTAGGCCGGCGAAGCCGCAGGCAATGCCGTCCGGCCCGTGGGCACGGCATTGCATTTCCCGCATAAATGAAAGAGGATACCCGAAAATCCATACCTCTTGCGAAGTGACGCCATGGCCACGAAGAACAGGACTCCCCGCGACATAAGCGAACTCAACGGCGAGATCATGCCCGCGGTGCTGGGCATGCGCATGCTGGTGCAGGCCGAGGGGATGGACCAGGGGTTCCGCACCACCCTGTCCGGGCTGGAGCGCGGCCGCTTCCTGATGCTGCACCTGCCGCGCATGAGCAGCATCACCGAGCAGATCTACCCTGACCGCAAGGTCAAGGTGCGCTACATCCACGAGGGAAACCTGTACGGGTTCCTGAGCCAGGTGGTCGCCTGCCAAGTCACGCCCTTCCGGCTGCTGTTTCTGGCCTATCCCAAGACCTTCGAGCGGCTGAACCTGCGCCGCGACCAGCGGGTGGACTGCTTCATCCCCGCGGGGCTGGTGCTGCCAGGCAGCATCGACGCGGCCTACCGGGCCATGATCCTGAACATCTCCACCAGCGGCTGCCGCACCGCGCTGGACGCAACGAACCAGCGCCTGCCCGGATTCGAGGTGGGAGGCACGGTGCAACTCGACTTCAAGGTGGTGGGAGCGGACCTGGACGTGAGCGCGCAGTGCCAGGTCAAGAGCGTGGACGCCGACGGATCGCGGGTCTTCCTGGGCCTGAATTACGCCGATCTGGACGAGGACGCCCTGGTCGCCATCACGGACTACGTGGAATCGGTGTCCTGCTTCCTGGACACCTGCTGAGCAGCCTGCAGGCGGCCGGCCTGGTGCCGGCGCCAGGCGAACCAGCCGCCCAGCGCCAGCCCGCCGGCGACCACGGCCACGGCGGTGAGCAGGTTGAGCACGAAGGAGTCCATGCCCCTTCCCTACCCCGGCCCCGAGGGGCAGGCAAGCCCGTTTTGACGCAAAAAGGCGCGGCCCCATGTGAGGCCGCGCCTTCTCATTGCAGCATAGAGCCGCGGGCTATTCCAGGGTGGCCGGGTCCACCAGGACCTGCACCTGCCGCTGCTTGCGCAGGTCGGTCAGGTAGGCCTGGAAGAGCTCCCGCTCCTTGGCCTGGCGCAGGCCGGTCATCCAGGTATCCTTTTCCGAGGACCACTCCTGGTCGGAGGGGGAGATGCGCTTGGCGAGCCGGACCAGGGCAAAGCCGTTCTGCACCGGGTAGGCCTGGCCGAGCCAGGCGCCGTCGGCCGCATTGTAGGCGTCCTCCACCAGGTTGGGGTTGAGGCCCAGGCCCTTGATGAAGCCCTGGCGGCCCACCGGCTCGGTGGTCTTGAGCCGGTCCTTGTACTTGAGCAACGCGGACTGCTCCGCCCCGGGCGCGGCGATCTCGGCCAGGGCCACGGCGGCGCGTTCCCGGGCCAGCTTAAGGGCGCCCTGGCGCTTGACCGCCTCGACCACCGCATCCCGGACCTCGTCCAGGGGCTTGACCGCCGCGGGCTGGGCCGCGGCCTTGCGCACCAGGATATAGCCGTCGCCCACCGGCAGGGGCGCGTCCAAGGTCTGGCCCACGCCCAGGGTGGCGAGCTTGGCCGCGTCCTCGGGCTTGAGCTGCAGGGCCTGGACGATGGCCGGCTCGGGGATCAGCCCGGTGTTCATCACCGGCAGACGCAGCTCCTTGGCCACCTTGGCCAGGGGCTCGCCGGCCAGGGTGCGCTCCAGGGTCTCGTCCAGCACCTCGGCCACCTTGGCTGAAGCCTGCTCCTCGGCCAGGGTGGCGCGGATCTCGGGCGCTGCCTCGGCCAGGGACTTCACGCCCTCGGCCCGCTTCTCCTCGCACTTGATGAGATGCCAGCCAAAGGGCGAACGCACCGGCATGCTGGTCTGGCCCGGCTTGAGGGCGAAGGCCGCCTCCTCGAAGGCCGGCACCGTGGTGCCGCGGGGAATCCAGCCCAGTTCGCCGCCCTGGGCGGAGCTGGGATCCTCGGAGCCGTCCTTGGCAACGGCCGCGAAGTCCTCGCCCTTGTCCAGGCGCACGCGCAGCTTGAGGATGCGGTCGCGGGCCTTCCCCACCTCGGGGGCCGGGGCGTCTTCCGCCACCCGGACCAGGATGTGCCGCAGCTTCACGGCCTCGGGCTGGGCAAAGCTCTTGTCGTGCGCCGCATAGTACTGGGCCACGTCGGCCTCGCTCACCTCGTCCGGCTTGGCCAGGGCCTTGGGGGTCACGGCCACGGTCTCCAGGTTCATCCGGGCCGGGATCTTGAACCGCTCCTGGTTGGCGTCGTAGAATTCCTTGATCTCCTCCTCGGAGGGCTTCACCCCGCCGGCGGACTCCTCCCAGCCGAAGAGCAGGTAGTCCAGGACCAGCTGTTCCCGGGCGAAGTTGAACGCGGACCGGGCCTCGGCCTCGGAGGTGGTCACCCCCAGGTTCAGGGTGCGCCGGACCTTGTCCATCAGGATCTGGCGGGTGATGTCCGCCTCGAACTCGCCGGGGCTGGTTTCAGCCTGGCGCAGCACGGCCTTGTAGCGGTCCGGGCTGAACTGCTTGCCGTCCTGGAAGGCGGGCGACCCGGCGATGGCCGCGCGCACTTCGTCCGGGCTCACGGCCAGGCCCAGCCGGGCGGCTTCCTGCTCCACCAGGGCGGTGTTGATCATCTGGTTGAGCACCTGCTCCCGGAAGCGGATGCGCTTGAGGTCGTCCCGGGACATGTCCGGGTTCTGGCGGCGCAGGTTCTCGTAGGCCCGCTTGGCCGCCAGGTCGAACTCCTGGCCGGAGATGGCCTGCTCGCCCACGTAGGCCACGGCGTTGGACTTGCCCGCGTTGCGCATGGTGCCCGTGCCGAAGTAGAGCACGAAGACGATGATGATGAGGCCGAAGAGGATGCGCACGCCCCAGCTTTGGGCGCGCTGACGGATGAGTTCGAGCATGTCTGCTCCCTATTTTTTTGACCGGGATGCCCGGACAGCGTTCAAGAGTCCGCCGGCCCTGATAACCGCCAGTTCCTTGTCCGTCAAATCGTTGCGAACCGCCACCCTGCCCGCGCCCTCCACGGCCAGCTCCACCACCCCGCCGGGGGTGATGTCCGCGGCCGGGATGGTGACCTTCCTGCCCAGGGCGAACCTGGCGTAGTCCGCGGGGTCCGCCAAAAGGAGCGGCAGGATGCCGAAGTTCACCAGGTTGGCGCGGTGGATGCGGGCCAGGGACTTGACGATGACCGCCTTGACCCCCAGGTGGCGCGGGCCCAGGGCCGCGTGCTCGCGGCTGGAGCCCTGGCCGTAGTTCTCGCCGCCCACCACCACGCCGCCGCCCATGCCCTTGATGCGGGACACGAAGTCCGTGTCCACCCGCGAGAAGATGTACTCGCTGATGGCCGGGATGTTGGAGCGCAGGGCCGTGATCTGGGCGCCCGCGGGCAGGATGTGGTCGGTGGTCACGTCGTCGCCCACCACCAGGGCCACCGGGGCCTCTACGCTGGCGGGAAGGGCGGGGAAGGACTCGATGGGCACGATGTTGGGGCCGCGCAGCACCTCGATCGCCGCGCCGTCCTTGGGCGGGAAGATGAAGAGGTGGCGGATGTCCGGGACCTTGGCCGGCATGCGCGGCCTGGCCGGGGCCTCGCCCCAGGTGGCCGGGTCGGTGAACTCGCCCTTGAGCGCGCACATGGCCGCGGTCTGCGGGCTGCCCAGGTAGACCTGGGCGTCCTGGGTGCCGCTGCGGCCCTCGAAGTTGCGGTTGAAGGTGCGCACGCTCACCCCGGCGGACACCGGGGAGCCGCCCATGCCGATGCACGGGCCGCAGGTGCACTCCAGCAGCCGTGCGCCGGCCGCGAGCATGGGCTCGATGAGGCCCTCCCGGGCCAGCATTGCCAGCACCTGCTTGGAGCCGGGGGAGATGAGCAGGTCCGTGGACCGGGCCACCTCTTTGCCCCCCAGCATCAGGGCCACGGTCTTGAGGTCCGCATAGGAGGAGTTGGTGCAGGAGCCGATGGCCGCCTGGTCCACCTTCTTCCCGGCCAGCTCGCGCACCGGAACCGCCCGGTCGGGCATGTGCGGGGCCGCCACCAGGGGCTCCAGGGCCGAGAGGTCGATGGCGATCTCGTCGTCGTAGCCGGCTCCGCGGTCGGCGACGAGCTCCTGCCAGTCGCCTTCCCGGCCCATGGCCTTGAAAAAGGCCCGGGTCTTGGCGTCCGAGGGGAAGATGGAGGTGGTGGCGCCCAGCTCCGCGCCCATGTTGGTGATGGTGGCGCGCTCGGGCACGGAGAGGCTCGCCACGCCCGGGCCGGCGAACTCGAAGACCTTGCCCACCCCGCCCTTGACCGTGAGCAGGCCGAGCAGGTGCAGGATCACGTCCTTGGCCGTGGCCCAGCCGGCGAGCTTGCCCGTGAGGCGCACCCGCACCACCTTGGGCATGGACAGGAAATAGGGTTCGCCGGCCATGGCCAGCGCGACGGACAGGCCGCCCGCGCCCATGGCCAGGGAACCCACCCCGCCCGCGGTGGGGGTGTGGGAGTCGGAGCCGATGAGGGTGGCCCCGGGCTTGGCGAAGTTCTCCAGGTGCAGCTGGTGGCAGATGCCCGTGCCCGGAGGCGAGAACACCGCGCCGAACTTGGCGGCCACTGTGCGCAGGAAGCGGTGGTCGTCCGGGTTGCGGAAGCCCATCTGCAGGGTGTTGTGGTCCACGTAGCTCACGGACAGGTCGGTGCGCACCCGGGGCAGGCCCATGGCCTCGAACTGGAGCCAGGCCATGGTGCCGGTGGCGTCCTGGGTCAGGGTCTGGTCGATGCGCAGGCCGATCTCCGCGCCCGGGGCCATGTCCCCGGAACGGAGATGGGCGGAAATGATCTTGCGGGTCAGGTTCTGGGGCATGGAAGACTCCTCGGGACTAGCGCTCGATTGAAACTCTCACGTTCAGCAGGCCGATCGAGCCCCTAGGGCGCGACGCGAAAAAGCGTCCAGCCCGATGCGCATGCGGCCATGCGTGAGGGTTTGACGGGTTCGCAGCACCACAGCCATCGCGGGATTCGGGGCGGCCTGCTAGTGCAGCAGGCCGGGGTCCATGGATATGCGGATGCGGTTGACCTTGCGCCGGCGCAGTTCGATCTCCACCTCCAGGCGCATCTTCTCCTGCTGCAGGGCGAAGATATCCTGGGCGTACACCTTGCCCGCGGCCAGGTCCTCGGTCTCGCGCAGGCGGCGAATCTCGGCCACCACCTCTTTCTGCCGAACGGACAGTTCCTCGGCCTCGGCGCTGAGGGCGGCCATCTCGGCCGCCGGATCCTCAGAGCTTGACCCGGCGTCGGGGCTTGCGTTCATTGTCGGACTCCTTGGGGGTCTCCCGCCGCGGGCCGAAGCTGTCCGCGAACAGGCGGGGGAAGGCCGGCCACAGGCCGGAGAGCAGGCCGGGGTTGGCCGGCGCGGCGCCGGACTGGGCAAAGGACGCCGCGGCCAGGCCCAGCACCCACCAGGCCGAGGCGCAGGGCAGGGCGTGCGTCTTGCGCTCGGGCGCGGGGGCCGCGGGGTCCAGCTCCATGGCCTTCTCGACGGTGCGGCCGGTGCGGCCGAAGTAGTCGAAGAAGGCCTCCGCCTCGGCCAGGGAGGCGGCAGGCAGGCGCACCACCGCGCCTTGCGGCGCGACCAGGGCCAGGGCGCAGGCCAGGGGGGCCAGCTCCTCCCGGCCTGCGGCCGAAAGGGTGGCGCGCGCCGGCGCGCCCGCGGCACGGGACTCCACCCGATCGGACTCCACAACCACGGCCAGGCCGGCCGCGCCGAGCAGGGCCAGGACCGCGGCCCCGTCCCGGGCCTCGGGTCCCACTTCGGGCCAGGAGCCGAGCACGGTCACGCTGCCGCCGGCAGCCGCGGGCGCGGCCAGCAGATAGGCGGTGAGCAGGGGGTCCAGGTGCTGGTCCGGGGTTTCGGCCGCGTCGGTGATGCCGGGCGACACGCGCAGGGTGCGCGGCCCGGTCTCGGCCGTGGCCCCCAACCGGGCCAGCAGGCCGGCGGCGCTGTCCAGGGCCGCGTCGAGCGCGGGGGATTCGGGCCAGGAGAGGGCGAGCCCCTCGGGGTAGAGGGGCGCGGCCAGGGCCAGGGCCAGGGCCAGGAGCGGCGGGGTGTTGGCCGCCAGGTCCAGGCGGGAGATGGTCTCGCCCTGGCGCAGGCCCGAGTCCACCAGGCCGGTGCTCTCCAGCCGGGCGGGCAGGCCCCAGGACAGGGGCTCCACCGCGGCCAGGCGCGCGCCCAGGCGGGAGCAGAGCTCCGCGGCCGGGGACAGGTCCATGGACTTGAGCGCGGTGCCGCCGGTGAAGGTGTTCCGGCCGGGCCGGCCCAGGGCCAGGGCCAGCAGGAGATAGAGATTCAGCTCGTCCTCGCCCACGAACACGGAGCGGTTGGACAGGTCCGGGGCCGGGCCGGCCTCCACGGTGAGGGCGTCCGCGGCCATGGTGACCCGGCCGCCCGCGCTGTTGAAGGCCCGGGCCAGGCCGGCCAGGGCGTCGTCCAGCACCGCGGGGTCAAGGCGCAGGGGCGCGCCGAGCACGCCGGCGTGGAACAGGGCGGCGCGGGCGAAGAGGCGGGAGCTGGGGCCGGCGATCTCCAGGCCAAGCGGGCCGGGGTCGGGCCGGAAGCTCAGGCGGCGGGCCGGGGCCTCGGGTTCGTGCCCGGCCAGTTCGTACCCCAGGCCGTTGGCCAGGGCGAAAAGCTTGCGCAGGGTGGGCAGGTCCAGGCCGTGGCTGCCGGCCAGGGCCGCCCATTCGCGCCAGGAGGCGCGCTCGGCCTCGTGGTTCGCCAGGGAGCCGCCCCGGGCCTTGCGCGCCCGGGCCGCACCCGCCATGGACTGAGCCCGGCGAGCCAGGGCCTCGATGAACTGGCGGTCCAGGTCCGCAAGTCCTTCACGTTGGCCGCCACGTTGGGGCGGCCGATTCCGACGATCGATCATGGTGGTGTTGTCCAGAAAGGAAAGTCGCCCTTCTTACCCCAAGACGGAGGCCAGGGCAAGCAAGGGCTCGGTGGAGAAAAAAAGGGGGGCGCCCGAGGGCGCCCCCCTGGAATCAGCAGTGCCCGAAGGCCACTACTTCATGGAACCGCCGGAGGCGGCCTTCTGCATCTTGACCTCGACCTTCTCGGTCAGGCCCTCGTAGTAGGCGCGCAGAATCTCCAGGACCTCTTCGCGGCCGAAGTGGTCGGGCACCGCGGCGCCCTCGGACAGGGCCTTGCGCAGCTTGGTGCCGGACAGGATCACGCGGTCTTCCTTGGAGTGCGGGCAGGTACGCAGGGAGGCCATGCCGTCGCACTTGAAGCAGTAGAAGGTCCAGTCGATCTTCATGGGCTTGCACAGCAGGTTCTTGCCCGGATCGGTGGACTTGGGGAGGTTGTCGAAGATGGTCTGGGCCTCGAACATGCCGTAGAAGTCGCCCACGCCGGCGTGGTCACGGCCGATCAGCATGTTGTTGACGCCGTAGTTCTGGCGGAAGGTGGCGTGCAGCAGGGCCTCGCGGGGACCGGCGTAGCGCATGTCCAGGGGGTAGCCGGCCTGGAGCACGTTCTTCTTCACGAAGTACAGCTCGACCAGCTTGTCGATGCACTTGACGCGCACGTCGGCCGGGATGTCGCCGGGCTTCAGGTTGCCGATCAGGGAGTGGATCAGCACGCCGTCGCACACTTCGATGGCGATCTTGGCCAGGAACTCGTGGGAGCGGTGCATGGGGTTGCGCAGCTGCAGGGCGGCCACGTTCTTCCAGCCCAGGGTGTCGAACTCGGCGCGCACTTCGGCGGGACGCTTGTAGATGCCGGCGTACTTGGTGGGGTAGTTGCCCTCGGAGAGGACCTTCACAGGACCGGCCAGGCAGAACTTCTTCTGGGCCAGCACCATCTGGACGCCCGGATGGTCCTCGACCGCGACCTTCCAGAACTTGTCGTCGGCGGAGTCGTCGCCGGCGCCCTTGTAGACCTTCTCGCACTCCCACTTCTTCTCGGCCTCGGTCAGCTCGAACTTCTCGGTGACCTTCATGGTCGCGTAAACGGTGCCGTTGTTGACCAGGGTGATCTCGTCGCCCACCTTCACGGACTCGTCGTCGGTGTCCAGGACCACGGGCACGGGCCAGAACGTCCCGTCAGCCATCAGGAAGCTCTCGCAAACGCCCTTCCAGTCGGCCTTGGTCATGAAGCCTTCCAGCGGCGAGAAGCCGCCGATGCCGATCATGATGAGGTCGCCCTTCACGCGGTTGGACACCTCGATCTTCTTCAGGGTCTCGGCCTTCTTCAGTTCGGCCGTGAGCGCATCGCCCTCAAGCAAGCGGATGACCAGCCCTTTGCCACCATGCGGGGGAACCAGCTGCGACATGTGTCGTCTCCTTGAATGTCCGTTGTTGGTTGCCTCAACGATACGACGTTTCCCTTCGTATCCATCGCCTCAAGCCGCGATTCTGTTACTGTAAGCGCCGGCCAACCGGCGGGCCTCCACGGGAGGCTTGCGCGGAAACCGGCACTTCGGTCTAGAGAAAAAACAGGGCAACTGTCAAGCCGGCCGCGGCTGGCGCGCCTTCCCGGGTATTTTTCTTTTTAATTAATAAATATCATAGTGTTAAATCAAATTATGGGGGAGTTTTCCCGGTCCGTGGCGCGGACCGGGCCACACAGTTCGTGAAATTTTTACCATGAATTGGCAGGGCTTCGAACGCCCCGCACCCACTGAAAAAAATCTTCAAAAACTATCGGGACCTGCCGGCTTGGCTCCGATGCCCGGCCGCTTCTTACGTTAAAGTAAGACTTGACTTAAAAACTATATATTCATTAGATGCCCTTGTGCTTTTTTTAACAATCTCCCGCGCCCGTTAGGATGGCGGGCCAGGGCGCGGCGGCGTCTAGCGGATTGCCTGGCTTGAACTTGCAACCAAAGGAGCCATTCCATGACGATGCGGATGACCACCCCCCTGCCGCACGGCGGCAGGCTTGTGGAACGGGTCGTCACCGACCCTGTCCTGGCGAAGAAGCTGGCAAAAGGCTGCCCGGTCTACGACATCAAACCCACCGTGAACGAAAAGGGCGTTCCGGTGCGCAACGTGTACCGGGAGATCATGTCGATCTGCTACGGATTCTTCAGCCCGGTCGAAGGCCCCATGGGCGCGGCCGAGCTGGAGCGGGTGCTCACCGAGCGCCGCCTGCTCAACGACTGGATATTCCCCTTCCCCCTGCTCTTCGACCTGTCCCAGGAGGACTACAAGAAACTGGGCGTGGGCCCCGGCGACCGGCTGCTCCTGCGCCTGAAGGGCAAGCCCTTCGCGGTGCTGGACATCTCCGAGGTCTTCGTGGTTGACGACCGGGAGGCCATGGCCCACCGGGTGTTCGGCACCCCGGAGAATAACCCCGAAGTGGTCAAGGAGCCCTTCGACAAGAAGCACCCGGGCTGGGTCATCTACAAGTGCCACAACCCGGTGATGCTGGCCGGCAAGTACACCATCATCAATCCCCCGACCTTCAAGCCGCCGTTCGACCGCTTCTGGCTGCCGCCCCGGCAGTCCCGCGCGGAGTACGCCAAGCGCGGCTGGCGCACGGTCATCAACCACCAGACCCGCAACGTGCCGCACGTGGGCCACGAGTTCCTCATGAAGAACGCGGCCTACACCGGCGACATCGAGCCCTGCAACGGCATCCAGGTCAACGCCATCATCGGCGTGAAGCGCCGCGGCGACTACCCGGACGAGGCCATCCTGGAAGGGCACGAGGCGGTGAACAAGGGCGGGTACATCAAGCCCGAGCGCCACATCGTGACCTTCACCCTGTGGGACATGCGCTACGGCAACCCGCTGGAGTCCATGCTGCACGGCATCGTCCGCCAGAACATGGGGTGCACCCACCACATGTTCGGCCGGGACCACGCGGCCGTGGGCGAGTACTACGACATGTACGCCACCCAGATCCTCTGGGACAAGGGCATTCCCAGCTTCGGTTTCCCCAAGAGCGTCTGCGAGGTGCCCTACGGCCTGCAGATCCGCCCCCAGAACATGGCCGAGTTCTGGTACTGCCCCAAGTGCAACGAGATCGCCTACTCGGGCAGCTGCGGCCACTCCAAGGAGAAGCAGAAGTTCTCCGGTTCCTTCATCCGAGGCATGGTGGCCGAGGGCATCTACCCGCCCGGGGTCATCTTCCGGCCCGAGGTCTACGAGGTGGTGGTCAAGTGGTGGAAGAAGTTCAACTACCCCTTCTGCAACGAGGCTTACGTCAAGCGGGTTGAGGAGGAGATGGAAGTCAACCTCCCGGACCTGGACGTGTAAGGAGGGACGAGCATGTCAAAGAAATTCGCGGTACTGCTCGACGACAAGCGATTCGGCGCAGTGAAAGGCAGCGGCCTGGAGGACAAGATAGACTTCCTCTTCGGCGGCGCGCTCAAGGCCTTCATCATGGACATCTCCGAGGATGAGGCCAAAAAGATCATGAACACCTTCGACACCGCCCGGGTGGATTCGCGGGGGTTCATCACCGACACCCCCATCGCCTTCAACCGGGTGCTCTTCGAGGAGATCGCCAAGGCAAAATCCCTGGGCGGCGAGGTCATCGGCTCGGTGCTCAAACGCGAGAAGGAAATCAAGGACATGGCAGCCAAGGAGAGCGACTTCCTCCCGGCTCCGGAGATCTAGGACCAGACGGCAGGGGCCCTGCGGGGCCCCTGCCCCGCTACGGGCCAAGGCCCGGCCTCGCGCCTTGGCCCGGGTCCGAGCAACTGCCCTATCGTGGGGTTTGCTCTTGCATCCTTGCCTGGAAGCATGTATGGCGGGGATGCTTGTTTTCCCTACTGCCCTTGCGGCCTGTAGGGAGGCCATCATGACGCTGCCCCGCGGGGGAGTGCGTGGTTGCCGAAGAGCCTTCGGCTTTTTTCGACGCCGCCCGCTCCGCAGGGTCCAGATATCCTGAAAGAAAAAGCCATGCTCGGGCGGAGCGCCCGTGAAGTTCCGGCCCCCTGCGGCCGAAAAGCTTGACAGCGTCCAGGGGGCTTGTTAATTATCTCACAATCTTTGGGCGGAATTATTCTAACTCACTGGAATTCATTGGATTGATTTCATGACCATGTTGCGAACCAACACGGACCGACTGGGCGCCGCACTCCCCATGGCGGGGATGTGCGCCGGATGTTGCGCCGGACGACGTTGGTGCGGCATGGCCGCTTCCGCTACGCAAGGCCCGTCCAGGGGCGTAGCGTAGCCCGAAAGAAAGCAGGGCTCCCCCCTCCGGGTCCCTGCTTTTTTTGCTCTCCGTCGCGCCCGGGGGAGAGCCATAGTTGTGGGGTTAACATCTAACACACCATACGTGGAGGATTGACTATGCCGACTTTCGTTGATCCCTCAAAGTGCGATGGATGCAAGGGCGGCGAGAAAACCGCTTGCATGTACATCTGCCCGAACGACCTGATGATCCTGGACCCGGATGAGATGAAGGCGTACAACCAGGAGCCGGACGCATGCTGGGAGTGCTACTCCTGCGTGAAGATCTGCCCCCAGGGCGCCATCACCGCCCGCCCCTACGCCGACTTCGCCCCCATGGGCGGCACCTCGATCCCCCTGCGGTCCTCCGAGGACATCATGTGGACCATCAAGTTCCGCAACGGCAGCACGAAGCGCTTCAAGTTCCCCATCCGCACCACCCCGGAAGGCTCCATCAAGCCCTTTGACGGCAAGCCCGAGGCCGGTGACCTGGACTCCGAGCTGCTGTTCACCGAGACCGCGCTGATCGCCCCCAAGGAAGCCCTGGGCAAGAAGTTCCCCATCACTGACGACGACAAGTCCCAGTGCTGGATGGACCTGCCCTGCGGCGCCTAGTGCGCTTGGCTGAAGAACACGCTTAACCCTCAAGAACTTCAAGGAGCAATCATATGCCGATGATTCCTTCGAAAGAGAAGCCCAAGGGCGTGGCCATTGCCGAGCCCGAGGTTGTCGAGCACGATGTTGACATCCTCATGGTCGGTGGTGGCATGGGTACCTGTGGCGCGGCCTTCGAGGTCATGGCCTGGACCAAGAAATACTGCCCCGATGCCAAAGTGATGCTGGTGGACAAGGCCGCCCTCGAGCGTTCCGGCGCCGTGGCCCAGGGCCTGTCGGCCATCAACACCTACCTCGGCAAGAACGACGCCGACGACTACGTGCGCATGGTCCGCACCGACCTGATGGGTCTGGTCCGCGAAGACCTGATCTTCGACCTGGGCCGCCACGTTGACGATTCCGTCCACCTGTTCGAGGAGTGGGGCCTGCCGGTCTGGTGCAAGGACGAGCAAGGCCACAACCTGGACGGCGCGCAGGCCAAGGCCGCGGGCAAGTCCCTGCGCACCGGCTCCGACCCCGTGCGCTCCGGCCGTTGGCAGATCATGATCAACGGTGAGTCCTACAAGTGCATCGTGGCCGAGGCCGCGAAGAACGCCCTGGGTGAAGACCGTTACATGGAGCGCATCTTCATCGTGAAGCTGCTCCTGGACGCCAACACCCCCAACCGGATCGCCGGCGCCGTGGGCTTCAGCCTGCGCGAGAACAAGGTCCACATCTTCAAAGCCAACGCCATGCTGGTGGCCTGCGGCGGCGCGGTGAACGTGTACCGCCCCCGGTCCACCGGTGAGGGCATGGGCCGCGCCTGGTACCCGGTGTGGAACGCAGGTTCCACCTACACCATGTGCGCCCAGGCCGGCGCCGAGATGACCATGATGGAAAACCGGTTCGTCCCCGCCCGCTTCAAGGACGGTTACGGCCCGGTGGGCGCCTGGTTCCTGCTCTTCAAGGCCAAGGCGACCAACTACAAGGGCGAGGACTACTGCGCCACCAACCGCGCCATGCTGAAGCCCTACGAGGATCGCGGCTACGCCAAGGGCCACGTGATCCCCACCTGCCTGCGCAACCACATGATGCTGCGCGAGATGCGGGAAGGCCGCGGTCCCATCTTCATGGACACCAAGACCGCCCTGCAGACCGCCTTCGCCACCATGACCCCGGCCCAGCAGAAACACCTCGAGGCCGAGGCCTGGGAAGACTTCCTCGACATGTGCGTTGGCCAGGCCAACCTGTGGGCCGCCACCAACTGCGCCCCCGAGGAGCGCGGCTCCGAGATCATGCCCACCGAGCCCTACCTGCTCGGCTCCCACTCCGGCTGCTGCGGCATCTGGGTGTCTGGTCCGGACGAGCCCTGGGTCCCCGAGGACTACAAGGTCAAGGCTTCCAACGGCAAGATCTACAACCGCATGACCACGGTCGAGGGCCTGTGGACCTGCGCTGACGGCGTCGGCGCTTCCGGCCACAAGTTCTCCTCGGGCTCCCACGCCGAGGGCCGCATCGCCGGCAAGCAGATGGTGCGCTGGTTCATGGACCACAAGGACTTCAAGCCCGCGATCAAGGAGACCGCTGACGAGCTGAAGAAGCTCATCTACCGGCCCTACTACAACTACATCGAGGGCAAGGACGCCTCCACCGACCCCGTCGTGAACCCCAACTACATCAGCCCCAAGAACTTCATGATGCGGCTGGTCAAGTGCACCGACGAGTACGGCGGCGGCGTCGGCACCTACTACACCACCTCCAAGGCCCTCTTGGAGACCGGCTTCTGGCTGCTGGACATGATGGAAGAGGATTCCCTGAAGCTGGCCGCCCGTGACCTGCACGAGCTGCTGCGCTGCTGGGAGAACTACCACCGTCTGTTCACCGTGCGCATGCACATGCAGCACATCCACTTCCGTGAGGAGTCCCGCTACCCCGGCTTCTACTACCGCGGCGACTTCCTGGGCCTGGACGACACCAAGTGGAAGTGCTTCGTGAACTCCAAGTACGATCCGGCAAAGGGCGAGACCAAGATCTTCAAGAAGCCCTACTACCAGATCATTCCTGACTAAGAACCTCTGAGAGGGCGGCCGCGGGCTACCGCGGCCGCCCTTCTTGGAAAATGGTCTAAGCCTGAGCAGTAACGACTTATCGCTTGGGCTTAGGCCATTTTCAGCCTGGCCCGAATTCACCTCAGGGAGGACACAATGTCGAACAACACCGTTCTCGTCGTCGGTGGCGGTTTCAGCGGCATTACGGCCGCCCTCGAAGCCGCGGAAGTCGGTTACGAGGTCTACATCGTCGAGAAAGAGCCCTATCTCGGCGGCCGGGTGGCCCAGCTCAACCAGTACTTTCCCAAGCTCTGCCCCCCCAGCTGCGGCCTGGAGATCCAGTTCCAGCGCATCAAGAAAAATCCCAATGTCCACATGCTCACCATGGCCAGCGTGTCCTCCATCAGCGGTGGGCCGGGCAACTTCGAGGTGAAGGTGGACGTGGCCCCCCGCCACGTGAACGAGAACTGCACCTGCTGCGGCGCCTGCGCCGAGGCAGCCACCACCACCGTGGACTGCGCCTTCGACTTCGGCCTGGGCAAGCGCAAGGCGGCCTACCTCCCGACCGTCTTCGCCTTCCCGCAGCGCTACGTCATCGACGCGGCCAAGTGCGGCAAGTCCGAGTTGGAGGCCATCTCCGAGGCCTGCGCCTACGACGCCGTGGACCTGGACGAGGCCCCCAAGAGCCTCACCCTGAACGTCGGCGCCATCGTGTGGGCCACCGGCTGGAAGCCCTACGACGTGACCAACCTGACCAACCTGGGCGCGGGCGCCATCCCCAACATCATTTCCAACATGCAGATGGAGCGTCTGGCCGCTCCCAACGGCCCCACGGGCGGCCAGATCCTGTGCGAGGACAAGAGCGAGCCCAAGAGCATCGCCTTCGTGCAGTGCGCCGGCTCCCGCGACGAGAACCACCTCTCGTTCTGCTCCTACATCTGCTGCATGGCCTCCCTGAAGCAGGCCACCTACGTGCGCGCCCAGTACCCCGACGCGGACGTCACCATCTACTACATCGACCTGCGCACCCCGGGCCGCTACGAGAAGTTCCTGGCCCGCATCCGGCAGGACGAGAAGGTGAGCTTCGTCAAGGGCAAGGTCGCGGCAGTCGAGGCCGGCGCCGACGGCCAGGTGGTCCTCACCGTGGAGAACGCAGTGGACGGCGTGAAGATGAAGGCCACCCACGACCTGGTGGTCCTGGCCACCGGCATGCAGCCCTCGGTGGCGGGCCAGGCCCTGCCCGCGGGCATCTTGGCCGACGCGGAAGGGTTCGTGGCCGGCGACGCCGACAACGGAATCATCGCCTGCGGCTGCGCCAAGAAGCCGCTGGACGTCATGCGCAGCGCGCAGACGGCCACCGGTGCTGCGCTCAAAGCGATTCAAACGGTGTTAGGGAGGTAGTTCCAATGGCCGACAAAATCGGAGTCTACATCTGCGAGGGCTGCGACATCGGCAGCAACCTTGACTGCGCAGCGCTGGCAACCGACGTCAAGAACAAGTTCGGCAACATCTGCCCGGTCATCGAGACTGTCCCGGTGCTCTGCTCCGGCGAGGGCGTGGCCCAGATCCAGGCCGCCGTCGATTCGGGCGCCATCAACGCCGTGTCCGTCTGCGCCTGCTCGCCCCGGGCCAAGTGGGACGTCTTCCAGTTCGGCGACAAGGCGCTGGTTGGCCGCGTCAACCTGCGCGAAGGCTGCGTCTGGTCCACCGAGGCCGACGGCGACGAACTCCAGCTCATGGCCAAGGACTACGTGCTCATGGGCGTGCGCCAGATGGAGAAATCCGGGATCCCCGAGCCGGAAATCCCGGACATGAAGAAGACCATCCTGGTGGTGGGCGGCGGCTTCACCGGCCTCACCGCGGCCCTGGAGGCGGCCAAGGCCGGCCAGGACGTGGTGCTGGTGGAAAAGAACCCCGAACTGGGCGGCGCCGCCAAGAACCTCTACAAGACCGTGCCCCTGGCGCCCCCCTACACCACCGCCACCGACACCGGCATCGAGGCCCTGGTGGCCGCGGTGGAGTCCCACGCCAAGATCACCGTCTACAAGGGCGCGACCCTGGCCGCGCTCAAGGGGGCTCCCGGCCAGTACGAGGCCGTCATCGCCACCCCCGGCGGCGAGAAGACCGAGGGCATCGGCGCGGTCATCCTGGCCACCGGCTGGGTGGGCCAGGACATGAGCGTGTACGCCCCCTACGGCTTCGGCTCCATCAAGAACGTCATCTCCTCCAAGGACATGGAGCTCATGGCCAAGTCCGGCAGCCTGCTGCGTCCCTCGGACGGCAAGCCGGTCGGCGCGGTGGCCTTCGTCATGCAGCCCCCCGCGCCGGTCTTCACCGAGGCGGACCTCTGCCCCGAGAAATGCGTGACCGAGGGTCCCGCTCCCGAGGCCAAGGAAGGGGAAGAGGCGGAGACGGGCTACGTGCACAAGGACCTGGAGAGCCCCAAGCACCTGGCCTACACCTCGGGCCTGTCCCCGGCCATCGCGCTCAAGCAGGCCGGGTACGTGCGGGAGCTGGCCCCCAACTCCCTGGCCTTCGTGATCTACGAACACATGAACACCCCGGGCATCTTCGAGCTGTACTACAAGGCCGCCCAGGATGACCCGGGCATCATGCTCACCAAGGGCGTGATCCAGTCGGTCACCGAGGACGCCGACGGCTCGGTGCTCCTCACCGTGGGCAACTCGCTGCTGGGCGCGGACTTCGAGGTCAAGGTGGACCTGCTGGTGCTCTCCCTGGGCATGGTGCCCAGCACCGCCAAGGACCCGATCATGAACTTCGAATACCGCCAGGGCCCGGCCTTCCCGGACCTGGACCTGTTCGACGGGTTCGCGGACTCCAACTACATCTGCTTCCCCTACGAAACCCGGCGCACCGGCGTGTACGCCGCGGGCAACGTGCGGCAGCCCATGTTCATGGACCAGTGCGCGGACGACGCCGCGGGCGCTGCGCTCAAGGCCATCCAGTGCGTGACCTGCGCCAGCCACGGCGTGGCCGTGCACCCGCGCTCCGGCGACGCCACCTACCCCAAGTTCAACTTCGTGCGCTGCACCCAGTGCAAGCGCTGCACCGAGGAATGCCCCTTCGGCGCCCTGGACGACGACGAAAAGGGAACGCCCAAGCCCAACCCGACCCGCTGCCGCCGCTGCGGCACCTGCATGGGCGCCTGCCCCGAGCGGGTCATCTCCTTCGACACCTACAACGTCGACCAGATCGGCTCCATGATCAAAGAGGTCAAGGTGCCGGAGAACATGGACGAGGGCGGGCCCCGGGTCATCATCCTGGCCTGCGAGAACGACGCCTACCCGGCCATGGACATGGCCGCCTTCCGCAAGCTCAAGTGGAACCAGTACGTGCGCGTCATCCCGGTGCGCTGCCTGGGTTCGGTCAACGCCATCTGGGTGGCCGACGCCATGTCCAAGGGCGTGGACGGCGTGATGATGCTGGGCTGCAAGTACGGCGACGACTACCAGTGCCACTTCGTGAAGGGTTCGGAGATCTGCAACCGGCGCAAGGAGAACATCGCCGAGACCCTGAACCGGCTGGGCGTCGAGCCCGACCGGGTGGAACAGTACCAGGTGTCCATCGATGAATACGACAAGGTGCCGGAGCTGATCGAGGACTTCATGACCATGATCATGAGCAAGGGCCCCAACCCGTTCAAGGGCTACTAGGAGGAAGGAACCATGTCCAAAGCAGTTCGAATCCAGCCCGATCTGCAGTTCGTCAAGGACTTGCAGGCGGTGGGGGGCGATACCCTCAAGAAGTGCTACCAGTGCGCCACCTGCTCGGTGGCCTGCCCGCTCTCCCCGGCGGACGGCCCCTTCCCCCGCAAGGAGATGATCTGGGCGCAGTGGGGCCTCAAGGACAAGCTGGTCAACGACATCGACATCTGGCTGTGCCACAACTGCGGCCAGTGCTCCGACCTGTGCCCGCGCGGCGCCAAGCCGGGCGACCTCCTGGCCGCCCTGCGCAACATGGCCTACAAGAACCTCATGGTCCCCAAGATCCTCGGCACCTGGATGAGCTCGGGCAAGTACCTGCCCCTGCTCGTCGCCGTCCCGGCGGCCATCTGGCTCTTCGTGTGGTACCTGGTCAACAGGCTCACCATCCCCGAGGGCGAGATCGTGTACAGCAAGCTGTTCTACGGCGACTACACCATCGACCCCATCTTCACCCTGACCTTCTTCTTCATGGTGGCCACCTTCGTCACCGGCTGCGCCAAACTGGTGAAGTCCTTCCAGGCCACCCCGGGCACTTTCGTGGTGGGCAAGGCCGAAAAGCCCTGCATCCTGACCGCCATCAAGGACACCATCGTGGCCGAGATCCTCACCCACTCCAAGTGGAAGGACTGCGGCGAGGTCAAGGAGTCCGACCAGGAGAAGTTCAAGGGCCACCTGCTGCTCTTCTACGCCTTCATCGCCCTGGCGGTGGTCACCGGCATCGTGGCCGGAGGCCACTGGGTGGGCAAGGTCATCGACTGGATCGCGCCCATCGGGCACACCCCCATGCACCTCTACAACCCCGTCAAGATCCTGGCCAACGTGGGCGCCATCGCCGGCCTTACCGGGCTGACCTTCCTCACCCGGCGCCGCATGAACCTGGACACCAGCAAGAGCGCCTCGTCGTTCTACGACTGGTACCTGCTGGGCGTGATCTGGGCGGTCTTCGTCACCGGCGCCTTCAGTGAACTGCTGCGGCTGGCCGGCGTGGCCAACCTCGCCTACCCCGTGTACTTCCTGCACCTGGTGGCGGTCTGGATGCTCTTCGCCTACCTGCCCTGGTCCAAGCTGGGCCACCTGGTCTACCGGACGGTCGCCCTGGTCTACGCCAGGTACACCGGCCGGCTGCCCATGAACTAGGAACGCCGAGAAACAAACCTTTCCGCCACGATAAGGAGAACCACCATGGCTACCACTGAAGATCGCAAAGTGTTCCCCATGAACACCTTCTACGCCTACCTCACGGGCGAGGGCTATGACGCCAACAAGCAGGGCATCAAGGACATGCTGGCCTACCTGACCGGCCTGTCCATCGACGCCCAGTCCGAGCTGTTCGCCGCGGCCCTGGCCAAGGCCTGGATCTACGAGCAGAACCCCGAACTGACCGGCATCGCCGGCCACGCCGACAAGTTCGGCGCGCACGTGTCCGTGCCCAAGCTGCCCGACACCGTGGCCGCCAAGGTCAAGGCCGTGGCCGAGAAGGCCGCGGACCAGTCCAAGAAGATCGCGGACCTGAACGCCAAGGTCGCGGACCTGGAGAAGAAGCTCAAGGACGCCCAGGCCAAGCAGAAGGACGCGGAAGCCAAGGTCAAGACCCTGGAGACCGCGGCCGCCGAGCCCGAGAAGAAGATCACCGCCTCCGCGGCCAAGGTAGACGAGTACCTGAAGAAGGTGGATGACCTGCTGGCCAAGATCGAGGAAGTGAAGAAGCACGGCGTGGTCACCGTGGGCGCGGGCGCTCCGGCTGCCGGCGGCGACGCCGCGGCCGCCCCGGCCGGCGACGCTGCGGCCGTGGACTCGGCCGGCGAGATCGCCGACGACTTCGGCTTCGGCACCGTCCAGGAGGACACCTCCTTCGGCTTCTAGCCCCCTCCCCTGTCCGAGAAATGAAAAGGCCCCGGCGCACGCCGGGGCCTTTTTTATTGTTCGCGGCCGGCCTCTGCCGCCCCGCCGGATGGGCTGCCGCATGATCGCCTGCCACTTCCCGGAAGCGATCCTGCGCATGCCGGGCGGTAATGCCACGCGGTTTTCCCTGCAAGAATGTCGCATCCGCGCCCTGAATCCGGGACTAAATTCGGCAGGCTGGAGGCCGGAAAGACGTCGGGCTGAACACGGATTTGACGAACTATGCCCAGCAATTTCGACGCACTTGCTCGGATTCAACGCCTGGGACACTACCCTTTCGTGCCTGGCGAACCGCTGCTAACGGCGCGTCATCAAAGCGAAACCAGGCTTGATTTGAAGGCCCGAATCCACTATGCCTGTTCTGCTTATGTCCACTCTCACCCTTGATTCCGTCAGCGTCCGGTTCGGCGGGCTGCAAGCCCTGGCCGACGTCAGCTTCACCGTGGAGCCCGGCAGCATCGTGGGGCTCATCGGCCCCAACGGCGCGGGCAAGACCACGGTGTTCAACGTGATCACCGGGGTCTACCGCACCTCGGGCGGCCAGGTGAACTACGACGGGGCCAGCATCCTGGGCCGCCGGCCGCACCAGGTGCTGGCCGCGGGCATCGCCCGGACCTTCCAGAACATCCGCCTGTTCCAGAACATGACCGCCCTGGAGAACGTGATGGTGGCCCGCCACTGCCGCACCAGGAGCGGGGTGCTGCGCGCGGTGCTGCGTTCGCCCGGCCAGCGCCGGGAGGAGTCGGAAATTCGGGACGCGGCCCTGGAGGCCCTGGAGTTCATGGGCCTGGGCAAGTACGCGGCCGAGGTGTCGGGCGGCCTGCCCTACGGGCACCAGCGCAGGCTTGAGATCGCCCGGGCCCTGGCCTCGGCCCCCCGCACCATCCTGCTGGACGAGCCGGCCGCGGGCATGAACCCGGCCGAGTCCAAGGACCTCATGGGCTATATCGAACGCATCCTGGAGCGCGGCGTGAACGTGCTCATGGTCGAGCACGACATGAAGGTGGTCATGGGCGTGTGCCAGCACATCGTGGTCCTGGACCACGGGGTGCTCATCGCCCAGGGCCCGCCCGAGCAAGTGCAAAAGGACCCCTGCGTCATAGAGGCCTATCTTGGCCAATAACGTCAATCCTGTGGAGGGTACGGGCATGAAACGGTTCCTGCTACTGGCTCTGGCCTTGGTCCTGGCGCTTGGCGTCGCGGCCAACACGGCCTCGGCCAAGACTTTGAAGATCGGCAGCATGTCCCCGCTGACCGGCCCCTATGCGGCCGACGGCAACGACATAGCCAACGGCGTGCGCGCGGCCATCGCGGCCGTGGAGGCCGCGGGCGGCATCCCCGGTTACGACAAGATCGAGTTGGTGGCCGAAGACACGGCCTGCGACCCGCGCCAGGCGGTGGCCGCGGCCAACAAGCTGATCAACGAGGAAGTGGCCGGCGTGGTCGGGGCCTACTGCTCCTCCTCCACCATCCCGGCCTCCGAGGCCCTGATCGAGGCCAAGATCCCCATGATCACCCCGGCCTCCACCAACGAGAAGGTCACCGAGCGCGGCCTGCCCTACATGTTCCGCATCTGCGGCCGTGACGACGACCAGTCCGTGGTGGCCGTGAAGTTCATGGTCGAGCAGAAGGCCAAGAGCGTCTACATCGTGGACGACAAGACCACCTACTCCCAGGGCCTGGCCGACAACGTGGAGAAGAAGGCCGGTCCGGCCGGCATCAAGGTGATGGGCCACGAGCACGTGAACCAGGGCGACAAGGACTTCTCCGCGGTGCTGACCAAGGTGAAGGCCGCAGGCGCGGACTTCTTCTACGTGAGCCTGCAGAACTCGGCCTCGGGCGCGCTCATGCTCATCCAGGCCAAGCGCCTGGGCATCACCGCCAAGGTGTTGGCCCAGGACGCGGTGTACCATCCGCAGCTCATGGAGATCGCCAAGGAAGCGGCCGAGGGCGCGTTCCTGACCTTCGGCTACACCGACAAGAACACCCCGGAGTACAAGGCGTTCTTCGCCAACTACTCCAAGCTGGGCAAGGTGGGCGCGTACTCGGCCTACGCCTATGACGGCGCCACCGTGCTGCTCAAGGCCATCAAGTCCGCCCAGTCCACCGACGCGGCCAAGGTCAAGGCCGAGGTCATGAAGCAGGACTTCCAGGGCGCCTCCAAGAAGATCAAGTTCATGGAGAACGGCGACTCCGGTTCCGACTACATCATCTACGTGGTCAAGGGCGGCGCCTTCGCCCCCTACTGGAACCCGGTCACCAACAAGATGTTCTAAGCGGGCCGCGGGCCGGGGAGGTTCGCCTCCCCGGCCCCTCCCCTTCGGAGCGACATGGAATTCTTCATCCAGCAGTTCCTGAACGGCCTGACCCTGGGCGGGCTCTATGCGCTCATCGCGTTGGGCTACACCATGGTCTACGGCATCATCCAGCTCATCAACTTCGCGCACGGCGAGTTCTTCGCCGCGGGCGGGTACATGGGGGTCATCCTGCTCTCGTTCATGGCCTCCATGGGCTTGCTTGCGACCCACCCCTGGCTCTGCCTGGGGGCCTCGCTGATCCTGTCCATGTGCTACTGCGCCATGCTGGCCATGGCCGTGGAGAAGCTCGCCTACATGCCCCTGCGCCGCGCCTCGCGCCTGGCGGTGCTGCTCTCGGCCCTGGGCATGTCCATCTTTCTGCAGAACGGGCTCATGCTCACCCAGGGCGTGTACGACAAGGCCTACCCCACCGGCTTTTCCCACGGCGGCTTCAACTTCGGCACTATCACCGTGTCCTACATGCAGCTGGTGATCCTGGGGGTGGCCGCCCTGCTCATGGTGGGCCTGAACGCCCTGGTGTTCAAGACCCGCATCGGCACGGCCATGCGGGCCACGGCCCAGGACAAGGTGATGAGCGCGCTGGTGGGCATCAACTCAAGCCGCATCATCTCCCTGACCTTCGCCCTGGGCGCGGGCCTGGCCGCCGCCGCGGGCATCCTGGTGGGCCTGTACTACGGCTCGGTGCGCTACGACATGGGATTCGTGCCGGGCATCAAGGCCTTTGCCGCAGCGGTGCTGGGCGGCATCGGCAACATCACCGGCGCGGTGGTCGGCGGACTCATCATCGGCATGGTGGAGATCATGGCCGCGGGCTACCTCTCCAGCCAGTACAAGGACGTGTTCGCCTTCATCATCCTCATCGCGGTGCTGTATTTCATGCCCACCGGCATCATGGGCGAGAATGTCGATGACACGCGGGTCTAGGAAAATCTGGCTCTATTACGGCCTGGGCATGGCCTGGTTCCTGGCCCTGCTGTGGCCGCTCCTGGGCATCCGGGAGGACGGCCTGGCCTTTGCCCAGACCTTCGAGGTCTGGCTCAAGGTGGCGATGGGCGTGGCCGCGTGCCTGGGCCTGTGGCAGGCCAACCAGAACGGCTACCTGGACTTCGCGGCCAAGCCGCTGGGCCGGGCCAAGTCGGCCGCATCCCGGGCCGCGGGCCGGGTGCCCGTCGGGATATGGCTGGCCCTGCTCGGAGCCTTCGCCCTGTCCTACCCGCTGTGGAACGGCCGCTACGGCCAGGACGTGGCCATCAGCGTGCTGGTGTACATCTGCCTGGGCCTGGGCCTGAACATCGTGGTGGGCCTGTGCGGCCTGCTGGACCTGGGCTACATCGCGTTCTACGGGGTGGGGGCCTACACCTACGCCCTGCTCTCGGTGAACTTCGGCATCTCCTTCTGGCTCTGCCTGCCGGTGGCCGCGCTCCTGGCCGCGGCGGCCGGGTGCATCATCGGCTACCCCACCCTGCGCATGCGCGGCGACTACCTGGCCATCGTGACCCTGGGCTTCGGCGAGATCGTGCGCATCATCCTCAACAACTGGATGGACCTGACCAACGGCCCCAACGGCATCCTGGGCATCAAGGCCCCGGCGGTCTGGGTGCCGAGCTTCGCCGCAGGGCTCAGCTTCGAGACCTTCTACCTCAAGAGCCTGGACACCCTGTACTACGTGATCCTGGGCATCACCGTGCTGACCATCGTGGCCGTGCACCGGCTGAACTTCTCCCGCGTGGGCCGGGCCTGGGAGGCCATCCGCGAGGACGAGACCGCGGCCGAGCTCATGGGCGTGAACACCTTCTTGCTGAAGCTGCTGGCCTACGCCATGGGCGCGGTGTTCGGCGGGTTGGCCGGGGCGTTCTTCGCGGCGCGCATGCGCTTCGTGTCCCCGGAGAGCTTCACCTTCATCGAGAGCGCCATGGTGCTGGCCATGGTGGTGCTGGGCGGCATGGGCTCCATTCCGGGCGTGGTCCTGGGCGCCCTGGCCCTGGTGGCCCTGCCTGAGGTGTTCCGGGAGTTCGAGCTCTACCGCATGCTGGCCTTCGGCGGGGCCATGACCCTCATGATGCTGTTCCGGCCCAAGGGCCTGTGGCCCGCCAAACGGTTCGGACAACGCTCCGAGGAGTCCGAATAATGGCCGCCCCCATCCTGGAGCTGGCGGGCGTCCACTCGGCCTACGGCCGCATCGAGGCGCTCAAGGGCATCTCGCTTTCGGTGAAGCAGGGCGAGATCGTGACCATCATCGGGGCCAACGGCGCGGGCAAGTCCACCACCCTCATGACCATCTGCGGCATCGTGCCGGCCACGGCCGGCGAGGTGCGCTACGACGGGGCGATCATCTCCGGCCTGAACCCGGACCTCCTGCCCCCGCGCGGCCTGTGCCAGGTGCCCGAGGGCCGGCGCATCTTCCCGCGGCTCACGGTGGAGGAGAACCTGAACATGGGGGCGTTCTTCCGCAAGGACCAGGACCAGATCGCCCGGGACATGGAGTACGCCTTCACCCTGTTCCCGGTGCTCCGGGAGCGGCGGCGGCAGCACGGCGGCACCCTGTCCGGGGGTGAGCAGCAGATGCTGGCCATCGCCCGGGCCCTCATGAGCAAGCCGCGCCTCCTGCTCCTGGACGAGCCCTCCCTGGGCCTGGCTCCGCTCATCGTCAAGCGCATCTTCGAGATCGTGCACAAGATCAACCAGCAGGACGGGGTGACCATCCTACTGGTGGAGCAGAACGCCAACCTGGCCCTGCAGCTCGCCACCCGCGGCTACGTCATGGAGACCGGCAAGATCGTGCTGGAGGACAGCTCCGCCAACCTGCTCAAGAACCCGGAGATTCGGAAGGCGTACCTGGGCGAATAGGCCAGGCGCCCACCGCAAGCCAGCCGGGGCCGCGCAGGCGGTCCCGGCTTTTCGTTGCCCCCCGGCCTTGACTCTCCCCGAACCATCCGGCATGGCTCGGGAAACAGGGAGGCGGCATGTATCGACTGTTTTCCGTGCTTCTGGACCGCCGGTTCTCGCTGGTGGGATTCGGGATGTTCATGATGCCCATCCAGGTGGCCGCCATCTACAAGGTGGACCCGGCCATGGGGGACCAGCGGTGGCTGCTGGGCCTGGGCCTCTATTGCCTCCTGTGGACGCTCATCTACTTCGCCCTGCGCGGCAACCGCCTGGCCTCTGCCGCGGTGGGGGCCTACATGGCCCTTCAGGGGCTGCTCTACGTGCTCATGCTCATGGGCAACCTCATGTCCCTGTTCACCGGCTCCCTGGACATGCTCGCCAACTTCCTGGTGGGCGCGTTCTTCGGCCCCTGGTTCCTGGTGGCGGGCAGCGGGCACATGGGCAAGGCCTGGATCTCCCACCGCATCCGCCAACCCCTGCCGGACGCGGCCAAGATCGAGTTCATCGAGAAATAGCCAAAAACAAAGCCGGGGCCCCCGCGGGAGCCCCGGCTTTTTGCATCCCGGGCGGGCTAGCCCCGCGCCAGGTCCTGGAGGCGTGCGGCCAGTTCCGCAAGTTCCTGCACGGCCATGCTGGCGTCGCCCATGCCGCGGTTGGTCTCGTCGGCGATGCGGGTCACGTCGGTGACCGCGCGGTTGATCTGTTCGCTGGTGGCGGACTGCTCCTCGGCCGCTGCGGCGATGGACTGCACCTGGTCGTTGGCTCCCACCACCAGGTCCACGATCTCCCCCAGCGCCTCGCCGCTCTGGCCGGCCAGGCCGGTGGCGTTCTCCACCGCTGCCGCGGCCTTCTCCACCACCTCCATGTTGGAGCGAGCGCCATGCTGGATGGCGGTGACGGCCTGCTCCACCTCCTTGGTGGCCTGCATGGTCTTTTCCGCCAGCTTGCGCACCTCGTCCGCCACCACGGCGAAGCCCCGTCCCGCGTCCCCGGCCCGGGCAGCCTCGATGGCCGCGTTGAGGGCCAGCAGGTTGGTCTGGTCCGCGATGTCCGAGATCACACCCATGATGCGGCCGATGCCCTCGGCCTGCTGGCCGAGCTCGCCCATGTTCCGGCGCAGGTCCAGGGCCCGGTCGCGCACCTCGGCGATGGCGGCCACCGCCTTGGCCACCACCTCGGCCCCGGCCTGGGCCTTGTCCTTGGCCGCCCCGGCCTGGGCCGCGGCGTCCGAGGCGCTGCGCGCCACTTCCAGCACGGTGGAGTTCATCTCCTCCATGGCGGTGGCGGTCTCCGCGGCCCGGGCGCTCTGCTCGCTGGCCCCGCGGGTGATGTCCCCGAACTGGCCCACCATGCGGTCAGTGGCCTCGGCCAGGCGGTCCGCGGCCGAGCCGATGGCCGCGTTGACCTCGTTCAGCCGGTTCATGGCCTCCTCGTTCTCCCGCTCCTTGAGCACCAGGGCGGTCACGTCCCGGGCCACCTCCACGTAGCCCACCTTCTTGCCGTAGCAGTCGCGCAGCACGTCGCCCACGGGCTGGATGAAGTGCGGCTTGTCCGGCGCGCCGATGTCGATGATCTCGGCCTGGTAGGCCGAGCCGATGCGCATGGCCTGGCTGATGGGGCACTTGTCGGTCTGGCAGGAGGAGGTCCGGAACCGCTCGAAGCACTTGCTGCCCTTGAGTTCGTCCGGGGTGCAGCGCAGGAACTTCTCGGTGGCGGTGTTGGCCACGATCATCCTGTAGTCGTCGTCCACCGCGAAGATGGGGTCGGGCACCGCATTGACCAGGTTCTTGTAGCCCTCCACCGAGCAGAGGATGTCCTCGATCTTGCCCATGAGCCGGTTGAACCAGGTGGCCAGGGCTCCGATCTCGTCACGCTGGGAGTCGTTCAGCCGTTCGGACAGGTCGGCGCGGTCCTCGGCGATGTCCTTGATCTTGGCCACGATGGCGCGCACCGGCCGCAGCACGTAGACCGAGAGGATGAACACCGCGGCCAGCACCGGCAGCACCAGCAGCGCCAGCAGGATGGCGCCCAGGACCAGGGCGGTGTCGGACATGATGCCCAACTGCCGGCTGGCGTCCAGGGCGAAGACCAGGATGCCGGTCTGCTCCCCGCGGTAGTCCTTCACCGGGATGGCGGCCATGAGCTCGTTGCCGCTCATGGTCCAATGCATGTCCTGGCGGCCGCGGTCCAGGAACTCGGCGGTGACCAGGGACTCCACCTCGCCCTCCTTGGTCCCCTGCACCAGCACGTAGCGCTCCCCGAGAACCGGATGCTTGGCCGGGTCCTGCAGGCGGGTGGCTATCTTGAGTTGCTCGACGTTCATGTAGAGCAGTGCGTCCTGGCCCTCGCCCTTGCTCACGCCCTCCAGCACCGGGGCGAAGTCGTTCAGCATCTCCACCGAGCCCAGGTGCTTGCCCGCGGCGTCGGTGACCGGGGCCAGGCCGCGGATCTCGAATCCGCCCCTACCCACCTCCACTCCGGACAGGGGCTTGCCGGTGCGGTTCACCTCCAGGACCGTGGGCCGGAACCCGGTGAGGTCGTCGGAGATGTCTACCCACACCCCGTCCTTGCGGGTCTGCTTGTCGCGCCACAGGCGCACCAGGCTGCGGGCATTGGGCAGGTGGTAGTGGATCTTGGGCTTGGCGCCCACTGCCGCGGCATAGCCGTCCAGCATGGGGGCCAGGGCCTGGCGCAGCATCTGGCGGGCCTCCTGGGAGGCCGGGCTCTTCTCGTCGTCAATATTGCCGGCCAGGGCCACCTGGTAGGCTTCCTCCACCCCGGGCATGCGACTCAACAGGGCCGCGGACTGCATGGCCAGGGTCGAACTGGTGGCGATGGCCTGCTCCGCCTGGGAGGCCTTGCTGGCCACCAGGGCGTTCAAACTGGCGTTGTTGAGTTTCTCCAACTGGCTGCGGATGAGCATGAAGCTCACCAACCCGACCAGAACGGTCAACATTGCCAAGGGCAGGCCCAATTTCAAGCGGATTCCCATGCACACCTCCTGGTGAAGCCGACACTTCGGCAAACAACCTTGAATGGTCATACCGTATGTCGGGTGCGTATTTTTTTGTCAATCTTTGACCCGCATGTGAATTCTCTCCCACGCCGCACCCTGGCAACCTGCCAGCACAGGAGAATCTCTAAGGATTTTTGTGAATAATCTCCCACCCACCACCGCAAGATTTCACCGCATCTCGGTTGACTGGCCACATTCAGGATGTATCATAGGATTTCGCCTTCAGGCGAGACCCAGAGGAGCAGCTTCGGCATGAAACGATTACGAGTCCTGGTGGTGGAGGACGACCCCACGTCCGCAGCGGCGGTGGAACTGGCCCTGTCCCGGCTGGGGCACGAGGTCTGCGCCATGACCTCATCCGGGGCCCAGAGCGTGGCCCTGGCCAAGGAGAAGCGGCCCGACGTGGTGCTCATGGACTGTCTGCTGGAGGGAAACATGGACGGGACCCTGGCCTCCCGGGTCATCTCCGGTTCCCTGGACATTCCGGTGATCCTGCTCACAGGCCAATCCTCGCAGGACGTCCTGGGAGACTCCGGAACCCTCGACGTGGCGGGCTTCATCCAGAAACCCCTGAGCCTGGACGAGCTGTCGGCCAATCTCCAGATCGCGGTCTTCCGCAAGGACATGGAGCGCCTGGTGCGGGAGAGCGAACGCAAGTATCATGACTTATTCGATAATTCCGTGGCAGGCATCTACCGCGCCGCGCCCGGGGGCCGCTTCCTGGCCGCCAACAAGGCATTCGCCCTCATGCTCGGCTATGAATCGGAGCAGGAACTCCTGGACTCGGTGGTGAGCATCGCCGAGCAGGTCTACGTGAACGCCGCGGACCGGGAGGCCATGCTCCGCACCCTGGAGGGGCAGGACGAACTGGCCGGGTACGAGATCCCGGTATACGGCCGGGACGGCGACATCCTGTGGCTCTCCTTGCACCTCACCGCCCGCCGCGCCCCCGACGGCAGCCTGGAGTACCTGGATGGGGTGGCCGTGGACGTGACCGCCCGGCGGGAAGCCCAGGAAACCCTCACCACCACCCTGAACCTGCTGCGCCAGACCGTGGACAGCCTGCCCGAACCCCTGGCCCTCACCGACCTGGACCACAATCTCATCCTCACCAACCGCGCCCTGCGCGACCGCCTGGGCCTGGAGGAGGACGCCTCGGGCTGGCTGCACGACCTGCTGGACCAGGAGAGCAAGCCCGCCTGGCGGGCGGCCTTCACCTTCGTGACCGAGGACAGGGCCTCCTGCGAATACGTGGGACGCCTGCGGGGCAGCGGCCTGGCCCAGCGCATCTCCCTGGCCCCCTACCGCAGCCCGGACGGAGAGCTCATCGGGGTCATCTACCAGATGGCGCCCTTTCTGGACACGCCGCCCCAGGGGGATATCCCGTGCGCAAGCACCAGTTTGTAAAGACCGACTGCAACTGCACCCGCAAGGCCACCCACTTCGAGTGCAAGTTCTGCGGCACCCGGGAATACCGCTCGGCCCACGAACTGACCCGGCTCACCCGCGCCCAGGCCGAGTGCGAATCCCGGAATGCGCCCGACGCGCCGCCCAAGGAGGCGTTCAAGGCCGCGCTGGGAGGGACCTTCGACTGCCTGTCCCCTGACTTTGAGACCTACAACCAGGGAACGGGCCGCTGCGAGAACTGCTGATCCCCGCCCATGCCTTGCATCCCCGACCCGGGCCGCATAGACTGCCGGCAGGGAGGTGCGCCATGCCCGAACCGGATCGCAAGCCCCGCCGGGTGAGCGGACAGGAATTGCGCCTGGATTGCGGCCAGGAGCTCTTCCTCCAGGCCGCTGGCGAACAGGCTCGGCTTCGCTGCGTCTACCTTGGCCGCCGCAACCGGGAATACCTCATCGTGGACCCGCCGCCGGTGCCCGATTTCAAGACCCGCTTCGCGCCCGGAGTCAAGGTCACGGCCCGGATGCTCTCCGAAGGCACGGCCTACGGCTTCGTGTCCTCCATCCTGCACGCCACCCTGCGGCCCAGTCCGCTGCTTTTCCTGGATTACCCCTACACCATGGAGACCGTGAGCCTGCGCTCCTGCGAGCGCGTTGAGGCCTTTGTCCCGGCCCGCCTGGCCCTGGACCTGGACACCGTGCACGGGGTCATCACCGACCTGTCGTGCAGCGGCTGCCAGTTCGCCGCGGACCTGGAGGCCGCCCCCGACGCCCTGGCGCCCCTGGCGGCCGGAGCCGCGGTGCTGCTCTCCTTCTCCACCACGGACGGGGAGACCGTGGCCGACCTGCCGGCCTCGGTGCTCAAGGTGCGCCGGGAGCGCGGCACCATCTATCTGGGGCTGAATTTCGAGGATATCGGGCGCGAGGCCGATGAGGCCATAGCCGGACTGGTGGCGGACCTGAGCCGTTTCGCTGGCCGCTAGCCCTCTTCCCGGGCCAATTCGTCGCAGAAGGAATCCACCACCCGGGCGATCTGCTCGATCTCCACGGCCAAGCGGTCGAAGTCCTCCACCCGCAGGTTGCCGGGCTCGTTGTTCAGGAAGTAGTCGGCCATCTTGTGCAGGGACAGGCAGACCTGGGCAATCTTCTCCAACTGTTGGCGACGGCGTTCGTCCATGTCCGGCGTTCCCCCTGCCGGCCTCATTAGCACGCTTGCCCGGGCCTTGCCACCCTTTGCCCCGGTTTACTCCCCGGCCAGCAGCCGGGCCAGGTGCTCCCGCAGGGAAGTGAGCTTCTCCACCACCAGGTCCTCCTGGCTGGGGAAGCACTCCGGGGACAACTCCACCGTGAGGTGGCCGGCGAACCCGCGCCGGGCCAGCTCCCGCAGCACGTCGTCCAGGGGCAGTTCGCCGGTCCCGGGCCAGAGATGCTCCTGCCAGGAGGTGGCGTCGGAGAAGTGCACGTTGGAGAGGCGCTCCATGGGCACCCTCGCCAGGTCCGCCAGCACGTTGCGCCGGGACACGCCCAGGTGGCAGACGTCCAGGGTCATGGCCAGATTCTTCTCCTCGATGGTCTTGAGCAGGGAGGTGAAGGGGTCGCGGGCCAGGGGCGAACGCTCGGTCCAAGGCAGGTTCTCCAGGGACAGGGACAGGCCGTCCTGGGCCCCGAGCAGGGAGGGCAGGTCCTGGGACTTCTTGAACCAGCGGTAGTGCACGATCTCCGAGAGGCCGGTGGAGGGCGGGTGCAGGGTCACGTTGTCCGCCTGCCCCAGGAAGTTGGCCAATGCGACTGTCGCCTGCCAGGAGCGCAGATGCCCGCCCCACTTGCTCCACTGCCTGAAGGGCGCGTGCAGGGAGCGCACCGGCGTGCCCCCCAGGCGGTCCAGGAGTTCCTGGCCGGGCGCGTAGTCCGGGGTGCTCATGATGAGCTCCATCCCGACAAAACCCGCGGCCTGGGCGATGCGGGCTATGGTCTCCAGAGGCAGGTGGAACAGGCTGCCGGTGGAGAGCAGGATGTCGGGTCGGCCTTCCATGACTCCTGCCCTCTAGATCAAGAGAAGGAAAGAAATCCACTCCCTTTCGGGGAAGGGAGGCGCAGGGGCGGTGAATGGCTGTCCCGGCGGGGGCGAAATACCGTGGACCGCCGGCAGGGCCATGCCCCTACTCCACCCGCCAGACCCCGCCCACCCGTGAGTCGTACGCCAGGCAGGCGAAGCCCGGAGTGTCCCGGGGCGCGGTGAAGAGCAGCCGAAACAGGAGCGAACGGCCGTAGTCCTGCTGCAGCAGGTAGAGCCGGGGCAGGCCGGCCACGTCCACCAGGATGTGCCCGGCCCGGCCCAGGGACCTGACCTGCACGCCCTGGGGCAGGACGTGGACCACCAGGGACAGGGGCAACTCCCGGCCGTCCACCGCGGCCAGCCCGCGGGAGGGGTCCACCCGGACCTGGCCGCGGGGACGGGCCAGGAATTCCGGGGCCGCGGGCGGAGCGCCCGGCATGTGGGCCAGGGAGAACTCCCAGAGCACGGGCAGCCGGTCGAGCATGGGCAGGGGCAGGTAGAGGTAGACCGGGGCGGCAGGGAAGAGCCGCGTCATCCAGGCGCCCGGGTCGGGCAGGCCCGCGGCCGCGGCCAGGGCCGGGAAGTCCTGGGGAGCGGGCAGGGCCCGGGCCAGGAACTCCAGGGCCTGAGGCTCCCCGCGCAGCCGGTCCGAGAGCTGCCCCAGGGCGCCCGCACCGCCCCGGGCCAGGGCCCGCATCCAGCCCGCGGCCAGGGGCGGGTCGGCCAGGGCCAGGGGGAACGCGGCCCGGAAACAGGAGTCCGGGTCCTGGGAGCCGCCGTGGAACAGGGGCTCCATGCGCGCGTAGTAGTTCACCAGGTAGCCGTAGTCCCACCACAACCAGGCCACCGATCCCGATTCGCCGCGAGCCCCGGCCTCCCGGCCCAGGGCCTCGGCCAGGAAGGTTTCCTGGGCAGTGAATGGAGGCGGGAACTTGAGGGTGAGCCCCTGCTGCACGGCCGGGGCAACCAGGCCCAGGCCAAGCAGGACGACCCCGGCCCGGGCCGCCGCGCTCCGGGCTCCCAGGCGGGCGGTCCAGGCCCATCCCCGGTCAACCAGCGCGCCCAGGCCCAGGCCCAGGAGCGGCCCCAGAAAGATGGCGAAGCGCACCGACGCCAGGGACAGACCCCCCAGTCCCAGCAGGGGCAGAAGCTGGAGCATCCCCGGCCACTGCCGCACCGCGAGCAGGGCCAGCCCGGCCAGGGCCGGGACCAGGATCCAGGCCTGGGCCAGGGTTATCTCGCCCAGGCCCAGGATACCCACGGACTTGAGTTCGCCGATGGTGGCGCCCACCTGCACCGGGGCCGCCTGCTGGTGGGTAACCAAGTGCAGGTGCGCGGCCGCGAACTCGAAGATTTGTCCCAGCGCCCCGGGCAGGGGCAGATCGTGGCGCAGCAGAAAGAGCCCGGCCAGGGCCAGGCCGGCGGCCAGCAGCAGGGCCTTGGGCCAGCGCTCCCAACGGGCCGAAGGCGCGAACACGGTCAGGGCGTAGGCCCCGACCAGCCCTCCGGCAAGAGGCAGGGCACTGGGCCCCCACCACCAGCGCAGCCAGGCAAGGCTAATGGCGGACAAGGCAAGGCCGGCCCAACGCCGTGGTCCGTCGCCCAAGGTGAAGCGGAGCAACCCCCAACAGGCCAGCAGCACCAGGGGCGGGATCAGGCAGTCGGTGTCGAAGTAGCCCAGGTTGGAACGCGCGTGCCAATACGGAGCAGCACAGGCCGCCAGGGCGGCCAACAGGGCGGCCCCCCTGGACAGGCCCAGGCTGCGGGACAGGAGGACCATGGCCGGTCCCAGAAGCACGGCCAATAGCGGAGGCAGCCAACAGGCCACCCGGAGCAGGCCCACGCCCAGCAGGTTGGAGAGGTGCAGGGCCAGGAAGGCGAGCCCGGGCAGGGCGAAGCCCGGTGCGCCCACCCGTTGCGCCGCATCGGCCAGATAGAGATAGTGGTAGCCGTCGGCCGCGGTGAGCAACGCGTTGCCCGCATGGTCCAGGAACTGAGGATTGCCCTGCACGAAGAGCAGGTCGTCGCCAAAGAGCAGGGCGGCGGCCAGGCCGGCCAGCACGGCCACCGCCCACCAGGGCAGGGCCGACAGGCGCAGGCTTCGGCGCGGGGCTGCGGGCGGCGGCGTTGCCTCGGCCGGCTTCCGTTCCGGGCGGCGTTGGCGCTTTCGGCTCATGGTGCGGTGTCCTCCCGCCGGGAAAAGGGATCGCGGCGCGACCGCGCCTCCAGATAGACCTCGCGCAGGGCCGCGGCCACCCGCTCCATGCGGAAGCGGGCCGCGAACCGCTCCCGGCCGGCCGCGCCCAGGCGGGCGCGCAGCCGCGAGTCCCGGGCCAGCCGGTCCAGGGCCCCGGCCAGGGCCGCGGAGTCCCCGGGCGGGACCAGCAGCCCTGTCTCCCCGTCCCGCACCACGAAACCCGGGCCGCCGCCGTCCACCGCGCTGGCCACGCAGGCCTTGCCCCGGGCCATGGCCTCCAGGAGCACCAGGCCGAAGGCCTCGCTGCGCGACAGGGAGGGCAGGCAAAGCACGTCGCAGGCCGCGTAGCAGGCGGCCAGGGCCGCGTCGTCCAGGCCCCCGGCCAGCACCGCCCGGCCGGCCAGTCCCGGTTCGACTACCGATCGCTCCAGGACCGGCCGCTCCTCGCCCTGGCCCACGAGGCAGAGCGCGGCTTCGGGCACGCGGGCCACGGCCTCGCACAGCACGGAAAATCCCTTGTAGTGGCTCAGCCGGCCCACGGCCAGCACCTTGAGCCCCGGGGCCGCGCGCAAGAAGGCCGCGGCCGGGTGGTCCCAACCCGCTTCACCCAGGTCGGCCGGCTCGGCCAGGCCCAGGGGCACGATCCGGCACTTGTCCCGAAAACGGGCCAGGGCCGGACTGGAGTCCAGGTACTGGGGCGAAGTGGCCACCACCAGATCGGCCCGGCGCAACATCCACCTCTCCAAGGCGGACCAGATGGCCAGGATCGCGGCGGAGGGCCGGCGCTCCAGGGGAAAGGACACGTCCGCGTGCCAATGCACCACCAGGGGGGTATGCAGGTGCAGGAGCAGGGGCCAGAGCGCGGCGGCATTGGGTGCGTGCAGGTGCAGCACCTCGGGTCGGAAGGCCAGGGCCGCCTGCACGAACCGCCCGGGCATGCCCGGAGCCACGGGCGCGTAGCCGCCCGCATTGAAGGCCACCCTGGAGCGAACCACCTCAAGGCCGGGTTCCACTTCCTCCCGTCCGGCCGGGGCCGTACCCGCATTGGCCAGGACCAGGACCCGGTCCCCAGCCTGGGCCTGGGCCTGGGCCAGGTCGCGCAGGAAGGTCTCCATGCCGCCCCGGTCCGGGGGAAAGTACTTGCCGCAGTGCAGGATGCGCATGGGTCACGACCCCGGGGGAGATTCCGGCTCGACCTGCCACACCCCGCCGGCCACCGGGTCGCGGTACAGGGCGGTGTAGCCGGGCACGGCCTCGCCCAGGGGGGCGTAGAGCAGGCGGAAGGCCAGGGTGTCCAGGAGCTCCCGGGCCACAAAATAGACCAAACCCTCGTCCCGGTAGACCACGGCCACGGCCCGGGCCGCAGGATCGCCCGGATACCGGGCCACCCCGGCCCGCCGCACGTCCACCACCTCGGCCACCTTGAGCTCGGCCTTGTCGACGCGACGGGTGAACAGCCCGGCCGCGTAATCCACGGCAAAAGCGTCCAGGGGCTGCCGGTCCACCAGTTCCATGGGGACCTGCCCCGGCCCGTGCAGGGTCTCGGTCCCGAAGGTGTACCACCAGTAGGCCAGGTCGATGGTGTTGCGGTTGAGATAGAGGCAGACCTCGGGTGTGGGCTTCAGGTATTCCGAAGCCCCCGTACCGGCCAGGGAGGAGGCCAAAATCTTCCCAGCCTTGCCCGGTCCGCCGTTCTGCGCGGCCAATGCCTCGAAAGCGCCCATGCCGCGGCCGGCCACGAAGCGCATCCAACGTGCCGCCAGGACCGGGTCCGAAGTCGCCAGGGGCGCGGCCAGGGCGCGCACGCTGGCGTCGGAGGCCAGCCCGCCGTCGGCCACGGTGCGGCGTTCCGCGAAGTATTGCAGGAAATAGCCGTAGTCCCACCAGGCCCAGACCGTGGCCTTGGGCGATGTGCCCTCCCGGACAGCCAGGGCCAGGGGCAATTCGCGGGCGGTGATGGGCGGCTCACTGTGCCATGACCAGTTGCGGGCAAAGGAGGGAACCAGCAGGACGGCCAGAACCGCCAGCAGAGCGACCTTGGCCCAGGGTCTCTCCCGCACCCATGCCACCCGCTCCGCCACCAGGACGAAGAAGTACCCGTAGCCCAGTCCGTACAGGGGCGGGGTGAAGATCATGAACCGCTGGGAGAACACGCTGGTCGAGGCGAAAACCAGCATGGGCAGGAGGAACAGGGCGAAACGGCGGCGGATGGCGATGAGCGCCACCAGCCCGATCTCCGCCGGAAGCAAGGCACCGGGGAACGTCGCCAGGTCGAGAAATACCGAGGAGGGAAGCTGCGGGGCCAGTTCCTGGATGGAGCCGCCTACGGCCTTGGTCTGGTCCCCGGACAGGATGAGGCGCACGTGGGCCACGATGGTCTGGAAGGCGTCGATGCCGGTGTGGACCAGCCCGAAAAACTCCAACCCCAGCAACACCCCGGCAGCCAGGATAACCACCAGCAGGCCCAGCTTGAACCAACGCTCCCAGGCCGGCGAAGGGACTGGGAAGCTCAAGGCGTAAGCTAGCAGGGAAAGCCCGAAGGCCACGGTGGCCCCCTGCGGCCACCACCAGTAGAACAGGCCCATGACCGCGGCGAAGCCTCCCAGCCAGAAAAACCCGCCACGGCTTCGCCGCATGGTGAAAAGATACAAGAGCTGCGGCGAGAACAGCATGAACACCGGGTTCAGGCAGTCGGTGTCGAAGAACCCCAGGCAGGAGCGCGAATAGAGATACAGCGCCGAAGACGAGGCCGCCGCGGCAAGAACCCCCAGCCATGGGGACCCCAGCAGCCTGCCACAGAGCCAGAATACGGCCAGCAGGCTTGTGGCCAGGAGCGGCGGGAGGAGGAAGGCGACCGTCTCGATGGATTGTCCGGTGGCTGCCTCCCCCGCGGCGGTCGCCAGCGGCAACAGGGGGGGGAGCGCAGGGCGTTCGGACTCCCGTAGCGACTCCTTCCGCGAGTAAACGCCCTTCAGGATCTCCCTGGCGAAACGGAGGTGGTAGTAGCTGTCATACTCGTGCAGCAAGGGGCGACCTTGCTGATTGAAGAAGTCCTCATGCCGGGCCAGATTGGCGTAATCCTGTGCATAGAGAAGCACTAAAACGAACAGGCACGCTATCCACGCCAAGCGCACCCCGCGCGGCCCCAGAAGCGCATGGCCGCCGGGGCCGCCCACCACCGCGCCCCGGATGTCGTCCATAGGGCGCTGACCGTTCCGGTGAATCCGTGATGCCTTCCGCCGCGGTGTGCCCATATCGCGAATCGGTGTATCGCGGACTCCTTCCCGGGGCAAGGTGCTTGCGCCACCCTCCCTGCTCTGGCCGAAAATAAAAAATGGTTGGAAGATAAGAGCTCTCAACCACCTTTACTAGGTGCCCTGAAGTAGGTTAAGTTCCATGTCCTCAATAGATTAAAAACAAGCAAGTGACCTGCATCGGCAGCCCATCTGTCGAAACATCAGCAGAAGAAAGGAAGAACGAACCCTGTTCGCTTGCCCGCCTGCGACGCCCGCCGCACGGGTAACAATCCAAGAAACCTCTCATCCTAGATTGCAGGCATTGGAAGGCGGAAGGGCATTTGTTGTATCCGCCATGAAACCCCAATCCTAACCTTGAGGCTAACCCTGACATGACCCGAAAGATACTTGACCTCAAGAGCTTGGCTGACGTGGTGGAAACCCTGCGCAACCAGGGAAAGCGCATCGTACTCTGCCACGGCTGTTTCGATCTTTTGCACATAGGGCACATCCGCTATTTCCACCGCGCCAAGGAACACGGCGACATCCTGGTGGCCACCCTGACTCCGGACCGGTTCGTGGACAAAGGGCCGAGCCGGCCGGCCTTCACCGAGGACCTGCGGGCCGAGGCCCTCGCCTCCCTGAAGGAAGTGGACTACGTGGCCATTAACGAATGGCCCACCGCGGTGAACACCCTGCGGCTCTTGCGTCCCCACGTCTACGCCAAGGGGTCCGAGTTCAAGGCCGAACGCTCCGACTACACCGGCAAGATCGACGAGGAGATCAAGGTGCTGGAGGAGGTCGGGGCCACCATGGTCTTCACCGAGGACATCGTCTTCAGTTCCTCCAATCTCATCAACCGGTTCCTCTCCAACAAGCCGGAGGAGACCCAGGAATACCTGCAGGTGTTCAGCACCCGCTACAGCACTGATCAGCTCAACGAGATGATCGACCGCATGCAGTCCCTGCGGGTGCTGGTGGTGGGCGACACCATCCTAGACGAGTACCGCTACTGCGACGCCCTAGGCAAATCCAACAAGGACCCGGTGTTGGCCGTGCTGCAGCGGTCCCACGAGCTCTTCGCCGGCGGCGTGCTGGCCGTGGCCAACCACATCGCCAACTTCGCCAACAAGGTCACCATGTGCAGCCTGCTCGGCGAAGAGGACCGCCAGGAGGAGTTCGTCCGCGCCAACCTGAACCCCAAGGTCACCCCCATCTTCTTCACCCAGCCCGGGGCTCCCACCCTGTTGAAGCGCCGCTACCTCGACGGGTACTCCTTCAACAAGCTGCTCGAAATCTACATCATGAACGACAAGGGGCTCCCCGAGGACCTGGACGCTCAATTCCGGGCCCGGATCCTGGAGGAGATACCCAAGCACGACCTGGTGGTGGTGGCGGACTTCGGGCACGGCACCATGAGCGCCGCCACCATCGCGGCCCTGTGCGAGAGCAAGGCCTTCCTGTGTGTGAACACCCAGGCCAACGCCGGCAACCGGGGCTTCCATACCATCACCAAGTACCCCCGCGCGGACTGCGTCAGCCTGGCCGAGCACGAGATCCGCCTGGAAACCCGCCTGGTGAACGGCCCCTTGCGGCCCCAGGTGGACGGATTGGCCGCCCGGCTCAACACCCGCATCTTCGTGGCCACCCGCGGCCGGCGGGGCTCCCTGGTCAGGGGACGCAATGACCATTTCGTGCAGAGCCCTTCCCTGACCACCAACGTGGTGGACCGCATCGGCGCGGGCGACGCCCTGTTCTCCATCAGCTCCCTGGCCGCGGCCCTGAGCCTGGACGAGGAGGTGGTGGCGTTCCTGGGCAACGTGGCCGGTTCGCTGGCCGTGGGCATCATCGGCAACCAGAAGTCCATCGACCCGATGGGCGTGAAAAAGTACATCACCAGCCTGTTGAAATAGCTGCGCTCATGCCCGCACGACGCCTCTTCGACCTCTCCCGCTTGTCCCTCGAGGGCCTGGACAGCCGGGAGCACCTGCTCGACATCTCGGTGGTCAGGCCCCTGGCCCCCGTGGCCCAGGTCCAACCCGACCTGGTCACCGTGGGCCGGCGGCTGGTCGCCGCGCGCCAAGCAGGGGCGGCCAGGATGTTCATCCTCGGCGCCCACGTGCTGCGCTCCGGCGTGCAGCGCTACCTCGTGGACCTCATGGAGCGCGGCTACATAAGCTGCCTGGCCGGCAACGGCGCGGTGGCCATCCACGACTACGAGTTCGCCCTCATCGGCGCGACCACCGAGAGCGTGGCCAAATACATCCGCAACGGCCGCTTCGGGCTCTGGCAGGAGACCGGCCGGCTGAACGACATCGTTCGCGCCGGCGCGGAGGAGGGCCTGGGCCTCGGCGAGGCCGTGGGCCGCCACATCGCCAGCGGGGACTACCCGCACAAGGACCTCAGCGTGCTGGCCGCCGCATACCGCCTGGGCATTCCCTTCACCATCCATGTGGGCATCGGCTACGACATCACCCACGCCCACCCGAACTTCGACGGCGCTGCCTACGGCAAGGCCAGCGGCATCGACTTCCTCCGGTTCGCCGCGGAGTTGGAGGACGTGGAGGGCGGCGTGGTCATGAACTTCGGCAGCGCCGTCATGGGGCCCGAGGTTTACCTCAAGGCCCTTTCAATGGTACGCAACGTCGCCCGGCAAGAGGGACGCAGCGTCAACCGGTTCACCACCCTGGTCTGCGACCTCGCCCCGCTTCCGGAAGGCGCCTGCCATGCCGAGGCCGAGCGGGGAACGCACGGCTACTACTTCCGGCCCTGGAAAACCATGCTGGTCCGCACAGTCGCGGACGGCGGCGAAAGTTTCTACGTCCGCGGCCCGCATGCGGACACCCTCCCCATGCTCTGGGAGGCCGTGGGCCGCAGCGAAGCCCTGGGAGACGCCACATGAGCACCTGGTCCGAGCATGCCCGCCGCCTGGCCGACATGCTGCACGCCACCTCCTTCACCAGCCCGGACGGCCAGGAACTGGGGTGCGAGGAGGGGTTCGCCCGCTGGGCGGGCATGACCTGTCGCCTGCGCCAGTCGCGCGGCTGCCTGTTCTTGGTGGGCAACGGGGCCAGCGCCTCCATGGCCAGCCATTTCGCCACGGACCTGGCCAAGAACGCCGGAGTGCGGACCCAACTGTTCACCGACCTCTCCCTCATCACCGCCCTGGCCAACGACATCTGCTACGAAGAGGTCTTTGCCGAGCCCCTGCGCTGGACCATGGCCGCGGGCGACATGCTGGTGGCCATCTCCAGCTCGGGCAACTCGCCCAACGTGGTCCGGGCGGTGCAGGCGGCCCGCAACCTGGGAGGCGCAGTGGTCACCCTGTCGGGCATGAAGCCCGACAACGCCATCCGCCGCCTCGGGGACCTGAACATTTACATCGACGCACCCACCTACGGCCTGGCCGAGTCCGGCCACGGCTGCATCATGCACTACTGGATGGATTTTATGGAGAAGGACTTCGCCCAGTGCGGAGGCCGCAGTCAATCTGCCCAACCTTCAGCCCAAACCCACGAGACGGAGAGAACATGAGCGACATCAAAACTATCCTGGTCACCGGCGGCGCCGGATACGTCGGCGCCTTGCTGGTTCCCAAGCTGCTGCGCGCAGGGTACAAGGTCAAGGTCCTGGACCTGTATCTCTACGGGGACGACGTGCTGGCCGAGGCCCACGGCAACCCGAACCTGGAAGAGATCAAGGGCGACCTGCGCGACGTGCAGCTGCTCAAGAAGGTGATGCCCGGCTGCGACGCGGTCATCCACCTGGCCTGCATTTCCAACGACCCCAGCTACGAGTTGGACCCGGATCTGGGCAAGTCCATCAACTACGACGCCTTCCTGCCCCTGGTGGACATCGCCAAGGCCGAGGGTGTGAAGCGCTTCATCTACGCCTCCAGCTCCAGCGTGTACGGCATCAAGGAAGAGGCCGAGGTCACCGAGGACCTGCCCCTGGAGCCGCTCACCGACTACTCCAAGTTCAAGGCCATGTGCGAGGACTACCTCAACGCCAAGGCCGACGACGCCTTCGTGGTCACCACCATCCGGCCCTCCACGGTGTGCGGGTACTCCCCGCGCCTGCGCCTGGACCTGACCGTGAACATCCTCACCAACCACGCCATCAACAACCACAAGATCACGGTGTTCGGCGGCGAGCAGAAACGGCCCAACCTGCACATCGAGGACATGTGCGACGTGTACCTCTTCGTGCTGGACCAGCCTGCCGCGAAGATCCAGAAAAAGATCTACAACGTGGGCTACCAGAACTACAAGGTGAAGGAAATCGCCGAGATGGTCCGCGGCGTCATCGACCCCGCGCTGCCCATCGCGGTGACTCCCACCAACGACAACCGTTCCTACCACGTGTCGTCCCGCAAGATCAAAGACGAGCTCGGCTTCGAGCCCAAGCACACCATCGAGGAGGCCATCCGGGACCTGCAGAAGGCCTTCCAGGAAGGCAAGATCCCCGATCCCATGACCGACATCCGGTACTACAACATCAAGACCATGCAGGCCATCAAGCTGAAATAACCAGCAGCGGGGTCCGGCGGAAGCCGGGCCCCGCTTTCTTTCCGGGCCCCGACATGAACAATTCCCGTGGTGGCCATATCCAATCCAGTTGGGACGCGCGTGCTTTCCCGGGCATCGTCCGTCCATGCTCGGCGCGGGCCAGCACCCCGGCCGGACCGCGCAGTCGAGAGGCTCGGCGCTAACCTGGCAGGCACCCGGTATGTGCGGCATTTTCGGCAGCATCCGCCTGGACGGATCGGATGCGGCACAAGACGAGCCTGCAGTGCGCCGTGGCGTGGCCATGCTGCGCCACCGCGGCCCTGACGGCTCGGGTGTCGAAACCGTTGGCCCCGCCTGCCTGGGCCATGCCCGGCTGTCCATCATCGACCCGGGCCGCGGGGCCCAGCCCATGCTCAGCCCGGACCGCTCGACGGCCATCACCTACAACGGGGAGATCTACAACCACCTGGATCTGCGCCGGGAACTGGAGCGCAGCGGCCCGGCCCTGGCCACCGCTTGCGATACCGAGGTGGCCCTGCGCGCCTGGCAGGAATACGGCGCAGGCTGCGTGGAGCGCTTCCGGGGCATGTTCGCCTTCTGCGCCGTGGACCTGCGGCAGGGCAAAGCCCTGCTGGCCCGGGACCGGATCGGCATCAAGCCCCTGTTCTACGCCCGGGCGGGCGGCCGGCTGGTCTTTTCCAGCGAGCTGGAGCCCCTCTACCGGGTCTTCGGCCCCTTCCGCCTGGACCTGCTGGCCCTGGACGAGGTGCTGGCCTGGCAGTACGCGCACGCGCCGCGGACCATCTACCAGGAGGTCCAGGCCCTGCTCCCGGGCCACGTCCTCAGCCTGGACCTCGCCTCCGGGGCAGTGGAGCAGCGGCGCTACTGGCGGCTGGCCTTCAGCGAGGACCGGTCCCTGGCGGTGGAGGAATGGGCCGACCGCCTGGACGCGGCTCTGGGCGAGGCGGTCCGCATCCGGCTCATGAGCGACGTGCCCTTCGGGGCCTTCCTCTCCGGGGGCGTGGACTCCTCCCTGGTGGTGGCGCACATGTCCCGCCACCTGGACACTCCCCTGCGGACGTTCAGCATCGGCTTTGCCGGCGCAGCAGACTCGGAGCTGCCCGCGGCCGCGACCACGGCCGCCGCCCTGGGCACGGTCCACCGCGCCGAGGTGGTCACGCCCGACTCCCTGGACCTGCTCCCCGGGCTGGTCCGCTCCTTTGGCCAGCCCTTTGCCGACTCCTCGGCCATTCCCACGTTCCACGTCTCGCGCATGGCCGCCCGGGAGGTCAAAATGGTGCTCTCGGGCGACGGCGGCGACGAGGCCCTGGCCGGGTACACCACCTATACCGCGGCCCAGCAGAGCCTCAGCCTCTCCCTGGCGGGCCTGCGGCGCGGCCGCGGGAGGGCCCGCATCCTGGCCGTCGCGGCCAAGGGCTACCGCCTGGCCCAGCGCCTGGCCCTGGGCATCGCCACCAGCGGCTACGCCCTGCACTCCGCCATGATGGGCCAGTTCTCCCCGCGCGAGCGCCGGCGGCTCTTCCTGCCCCGCCTGCGGGAGGCGGCCGGCCGCTCGGCCCCGGCCCGGCGGGAGCACATGGGACTGAGCCGGGCCCCCCTGGTCTCCCGGCTGCAGCACCTGGACATCATGACCTACCTGCCGGGCGACATCCTGTTCAAGGTGGACACCATGTCCATGGCCAACTCCCTGGAGGTCCGGGTGCCCTTCCTGGACCACCGGTTCCTGGAGACCGCGGCCCAGCTGCCCAGGGAGTTGAAGCTGGCCCCTGCCGCGGACGGCTGGACCAACAAGGCCCTGCTGCGCCGACTGGCGGCCCGGCACTGCCCACCCGGGGTCGCCGAGCGCCCCAAAACCGGGTTCGGCGCGCCCCTGGGGCAGTGGCTGGCCGGGCCCCAGCGGGAACAGGTTCGCTCCCGGCTGCTGCATTCGCCGGCCCTGCCCCTGCTCTTTGAGCCCGTCGCGGTGCGGCGGCTCCTCGACCGCCACGGCCCAGACCACGACCTCTCGGCTCGCCTGTGGAACCTCCTGGTGATCGAGGAGTGGCTGCGCACCCATGGAGACGCCCTTGCGGCCTGCTGACGTCCCCGGCGCCCGGTTGGCGCTGGCCCTGCGCGACGCCGTGGGGGAGGCGCTGTTCGCCGCGGCGGGGCTGGCGGTGAGCCTCCTCCCCGCCCTGCGCCGCCCTCCCCGGGCCGTCGGCAGCGTGCTGCACGTGTCCCATGCCAGCCACAAGCCCTACATGCTCTCCCGCCTCATGCGCGACCTCGGCCTGCGCGCCGACTACCTGGCCCTGGCCGGCGAGAAGAACCGCCTGGCCACCGGCGCCAGGGGGTACGACTATAACGTCCCGGACTCGCTGGCGGTGGGTCTGCTGCGCCCCTTCCTGGTCGTGTGGCTGCTCTTTGCGGTCATGCGGCGGCACGACGTGATCCACGTGCACTTCGCCTCGCTGCTCACGGCCCGCGGCCGGGAGCTCGAACTGCTCAAGCGGATGGGCAAGATCCTGGTCTTCCACTTCCGGGGCTGCGACCTGCGCCGCCGCGGCGCCAACCAGGCCGGCCACCCGGACCTCAACTGCTGCCAGGAGTGCGACTATCCCCCGGGCGTCTGCGACACCGCGGCCCAGGCGGAGCGCGTGGCCCTGGCCCGACGGCTGGCCGACCTGCTCCTAGTCACCACCCCTGACCTCCGGGACTTCCTGCCCGAGGCCGAACATCTCCCCTTCATCGCCCCGGTGGGCGTGGATTTCCCGGCCATTCCCGCGGCCCCGCGCGCGCCCGGCGTCTTCCGGGTGGTGACCAGCTCCAACCACCCGGGCATCGACGGGCTGCGCCACGTGCGCGAGGCCGTGGCGCAACTGCAGGCCGAGGGACGCCGGGTGGAGCTGGTGGAAATGGTGCGCCGCCCCTACCTGGAAACCCTGGCCGCATACAAGGGAGCGGACCTGTACGTGGGCAAGCTGCGCATGGGCTACTACACCAACGCAGTGATCGAGTGCCTGCTCCTGGGTGTGCCCTGCATCTGCCACATCCGGGAGGAATACCTCCGGGACATCCCCGACTGCCCGGTGCTTACGGCCCGGCCGGAGCAGGTGGCGGAACGCCTGCGCTGGTGCCTGGACCACCCTGCCGAATTGGCCGCCATCGCAGCCCGCGGCCCGGACTACGTGCACCGCCGCCATGACCCTGCGGCCATCGGCCGGCAGCTCCTGGCCGGGTATGCGCGTGCCCTGCACCGGAGGCAAGGGGGGACCGCATGAACAACCACCGCGCCCACCAACTGGAGGGCGTTCCTTGACAGGAATCGCACTCATCCACTACGTAAAGGTGACAACCAGCATCATTCATGCAAAGTTGTTATGCGTCCAGGCCCCATTGGTATTGTCCTGCCCTCATGCAGCCTGCCGGCATTCCGCGGCAATGTATTGGAACCTTCCAGGACGCCAACAGGAACAAAAGCATGCCCTTGGGCTCATCCCTATCAGGGCTATGGCAACGTCTTGATCCATACATCGACGACTACTCTAAGGTTGCGCAACGACAATGCAAAAAAAAGTGCTTCTCGTTAAACCCAACTACCGCTTCTTTCCCATAGGGCTTGCCTATGTTGCCGGCGCGTTGCGGCACAACAACATCGAATATGATTTCATCGACACCTACCTGCAAGGCAACCCGGATATCGGATCCTACCTGCGGACCGGCAAGTACGCCGCCTTGGCCACCGGAGGCTTGCTTGGAGATTTGCATTTCTATCGCTCCCTGTTCACCGCGGCCCGGGAAGCCGCGCCGGACATCCCTCGCATCCTCGGGGGCAACATCGTGGCCGACCTGGACCTAAACTTCCTATTCTCGACCATACCAGCCACGCACATGGTCCGTGGCGAAGGGGAAATCACCTTTCCTGAGCTGCTGCTCGCCCTGGATGCCGGGCGCGACGACCTGTCAACCATCGCGGGCCTGGCCTATCCAGCTCCCGGCGGGAACGGGGGTGAGATCCATAAGACCCCCCGCCGGGAACGGCTGGACATCACCACGGAGAACTGGCTCCCGGACTGGAGCTTCTTCGACAGCAAGAGCTATGGGTTCCGGAACATGCCGGTCATGACCGGCCGTGGATGCACCGGGCGATGCTCCTTCTGCTCACCCACCTTGGGCCATTTCCGCGGCCGCCCGGTACGGCATATCATCGAAGAGGTGAGCCTCCTCAACTCCACCTACGATTTCCAGAATTTCACGTTCATGAACGAAATCTTCTTTCCTGACGAAGAGAGCATCCTCCAGTTCTGCGCCGAGTACCCGAAGATCAAGCCCTTCAAGAAGTGGGGTTGCCTGATGCGGATGGATGTCAACCCGGCGGTCCTCGCCCCCATGGCCGCGGCCGGCTGCATGAACATGAACGTGGGCGTGGAGAGCGGCAGCGACCCCATCCTGAAATTGATGAACAAGGACATCACCACCGCGGACACCCGGCGCTTCATCCGGGCCGCCAGACAGGCCGGCATCAAGATCGAGGCATCCTTCATGATGGCCAACTTTATGGAGCGGGCCGAGGACATGGAAAAAACCGTTGACTTGATGCTGGAACTCGGCGTCGCCGGCCCCATGGCCCTGGTCATCAACTATCCCGGCACACTGAATTACCAGCGGGCGCGAAAGAGGGGCCTGATCGGGGACGAGGCCGCGTACATCGAAAAGATCAACCATCTATTCGGCAAGGACCACTATCAGGTCATTTCCGGCCATCTCGCCGGGGAGGTTTCCTATCTCAACCTGAGCGCCCTGCCCACCGAGGAGATGTTCCATGTGGTGGAGCGCGAGATGCGCCGTTACCAGACTGGCAATTTCCTGATCCAGGACACCACCCCGACCCCGATTGCGGGAACGGATGAACTCGAACTGGCCGGGACGTGCACGGTATGCGGCAAGCAGGTCACGCTTCAGACCAAGTCCCACCAGATCAATCCCCAGTTGCTTTGCCTTAACTGCCGCTTCTGCGGCGTCAAGCTGTTTTTCGACGCCTATGCCATCGACCAGTACGCGCGCTACATGGAACCGGGCAGGGATGAATTGACCAAGGCCACCCGGGTGGCCGCGGTGGGCCTACCCGATGAGGTCCGCGCCTTTCTCAGCTACGACCTGCATGGGTTCGACTACTCCCACCTGGTGGGCATCCTGGCCCACCCGGACATGCCGGACTGCTATGCGGCAACCCATCCAGTGCTTTCTCTGGAGCAGATTGCGGAACTTGATCCCGACCTGATTCTTGTCCTGCACCAACTGCCGACCGGCCTTCTGGACGCCGTGGCCAGGACCTACCCCCACCTGGCCCAACGCATCCTCTTCATCACGCGGCAGAGACAGCAAAAGGCTTCCTGCTTCCGGTTCCGCGACCCCCTTGGACGCCTCGAACTGCTCCTCGGCGAGTCCTCCGGGCCCTATCGGCACGCCCTGGAGCAGGGCGGGGCCGCCTCCTCCCCCCTACACGCCGCACTGGCGTCCCTGGCGGAAGATGACTGGCCGGCGCTAGAGGAACGGCGGGAATCCATCCATGGCGAAGTAGCGAAATTGGCCCGACTCTCCCTGGCGGAAAGCCGGAACGTGGACTTCGCCCTGGCCGAGGACTGCTTCTTCGGTACCGGCTGGGGAACGGCGGACGAGAACCAAGCTGGCCACACTTGGCGCTGGCTCACCCCCCGCTATTGCGCCTCGCTTTTCCTGCGACTCAACCCCGGGCAAGACCACCACTTCAAGGCGTTGATACATGCCGCACGGGGCACCACCCAGGAGCGCCTCCTGATCACACTCAATGGCAAGCCCGCCCCGGGCAAGAACATCAGGCTGGAGGAAGGGCAACACGTCTATTACAACTGCATCCTCCCGGCAGAGGAATTGCGACAGAAAGAGGGATTCGCCACCATCACTTTTATGGTGGAGCCCGCCCCCTCCCTCGCTCCGCCCTTGGAGTCGGAGGTGGCCTTTAGCAGGATTCGCTGTTTTCCCTTGGAAAGATAATGAAGGGATGAACCATTGGCAGCTCTACCAGAATGGCGGTCCTCCTAATCCCCAAGAATAGCGACTCATTACGGCCATACTAGATATGCTGCGGCCATACATGTATCATGCCGCCCAGTTCAACATCTAACCGCAGGAATACGAATGAGCGCGATTAACGGCAAAGTATTGCTGGTCAAACCAGACTATAAATTTTTTCCAATGGGCATCGCCTACATAGTAGAATCGCTCAGATCGTATGGAATCGACTTCGATTTCATCGATGCCTTGTTCGAAAAAAACGTTGACCTCAACGCGCTGTTATCCGGAGGGAAGTACGCGGCGGTCGCCACCGGCGGGCTCATCGGAAGTTATCCATTTTTCAAATCTTTTTTAAATGCGGCCCGGCAGGCCAACCCGACCATTCCCTTGATCCTGGGCGGCAACATCACGGTCGATGTCCGGGACGATGTGCTCTTCTCCGCACTCCCCATGGACTACGCCGTGATCGGCGAGGGAGAGACAACCTTTCCCGAACTGCTCCTCTGCCTGGACCGCAAGGACGACCCCCGGCAGGTCAAGGGGCTTGCCATCCGGGAGGGCTCGGCCACCGACTTCCGCGTGGTGCGCACCGGCAGGCGCCCGCGGCTGGACCTGGCCGAGCGCAACCACATTCTGCAATGGGATTTCATCAATCTGGCTCCCTACAAGTTCAACTTCATGCCTATCCTCTCCGGCCGGGGCTGTTCAGGCCGATGCGCCTTTTGTTCCCCGACCAATGGCCGGTTCCGCTCCCGCCCCCTGGAGCACATCTTTGAGGAAATCGAGTACCTGAACACGCATTACGACACCCCCTACATCAATTTCATCAACGAGGTGTTCTTCCCTGAGGCGCAACAAATAAAAGCCTTCTGCGAGGAGTACAAGAAGATTACCCCACGCAAGGAGTGGGGGTGCCTCTTACGGATGGATGTCGAGCCGTGGGTCCTGAAAGACATGAAGGAGGCCGGCTGCCGTATGATGAATGTCGGCGTCGAATCGGGCAGCGATCGTATCCTGGGCCTGATGAACAAAGACATTACCACGGATGCATTCCGTGCCTTCATTCCTGAAGCATTAAAGAACGGCATCATTATATCGGCTTCATACTTGATGGGCAGTTACGGAGAAACCAAAGAAGACCTGACGAAGACCATCGATCTCATGATGGAGCTAAAGGTCCGCGGTCCATCCGCCATGGTTATCACCTATCCCGGAACGCTCAATTACCACCGGGCATGCCGGAAGGGCTTGATCAAGGACGAGAAGAAATACCTAGAGGAAATAGCCGACTATTTCGGCAAGGACTACAGTGCGGTTATTTCCGGACAGCGCTCGGGCAAGCGCCCGTACCTGCATTTGAGCGCCATGAGCGATGACGAGTTGATGCATACCGTTGAATGGCAAATGCGCCGATACTTCACGGCCAATTTCAGAATAGAGCCAAAAGAAGTTGTTGAAATCAAGGAAGATATTTACAGGTTCACCGGGGAATGCCCCCTCTGCAAAAACCGGCTGGAAAAGATAATCAACTTTAAAAAATTTAATGTAGTTTTATCAACTCTTACCGATTGCTGCGATTGCGGTCGCAATGCCGAACTGTACTTTCACCCCAGCTCACTCCCTCAATTCCAATCCATCTATCATTACTTCGTGAGTGAGCTCAATTCGGCAAACAAGATATTCGTGCTCGGAACAAAAGCGGAACTACATGTTTTCTTCCGGTACAACTTCTTCGATTTGGACTTCAGCAAAATAGCGGGAGTCATCATCGACCAGGATACGCCCGAGCACTACGTGTATAATCACCTTGTGTACGCATTGAATCACAATTTCATAGAAGATGGCGACTTGATCATTGTGCTCAACGAGCTGTCAGAACCCATGGCGCATCAATTCAAAACCATGCGCAGAAAACTCTTGCCCCAGCTCATGTACATGGGGAGGACGCTCTTCGATGGCAGCTATTATCGCTACCGATCCAAAAACGAATTGTTCGACTTCCTTTGCCATCAGGACATCAAGCTTTACATCTATGCCGGCCTAGCCCTCCGCTCCCCCAGCCTCCAGGCTGAAGTGGAGAACCTGATGGAAAAGGCCTTAACCATGTCGCATCCCGAATTCAACGCGTCCCTCACCGAGGTGCGGGCAGCCTATGACCGCGTGGCCAGGTCCACTGCCATGCCCAGGAAAAGGAGCGCGGATGTCGACCTGGGCCAGCGGTTCCTGGGCATGGGCTGGGGGCGCCCCTACACCGACGTGCACGGGACAAGCTGGAGATTCCTCGGGCCCGACGGAGAGGCCTGCACCTACCTGTATCTTAAGCCCAACTCCGATTACATCCTGCGGTCCCTGGTCCATACCGCCAAGGGAGACAGCCAGGAAAGGCTCGAGGTGTATGTCAACGGCGTGGAGGCGCTGCAGCAACACTTCCTGACTGAAGGCACGTCGGTTTTCCACGAGTGCCGCCTGCCCAGGGAGGCCTTGAAAAAGGAAAACGGCTTGGCGAAAATCGTCCATTCCATCAACGGCGGCAGCCCGGACACCTTCGAACAGGTTGAACAGTTCGCCCTGATACGCCTTGCCGCGACGCCGGACGCCAAGTCCGGTCTGTTTTCCTTTTTCAGGTAACCCACGCGGGGCTGGACACCATCATCCTGCGCCACGCCGGGAATACGCCAATGCCACCAGCTGTCCCCCCTTCCCGTGCGACCTTAGTGGTTGGAGCCGACGGCCTGGTCGGCAGAGAGCTGTTCGCGTCCCTTGCCCGATCCGGCCGGCCCACCCTGGGCACCACCCGCCGCACGTCCCCGGGGCCAGCGTTCCTCCGGCTCGATCTCGGGGCGGAACCCGCCACCTGGGACATCCCGCCGGCCCTGGATGTCGCCATCATTTGCGCCGGCGTGACCAAGATCGAAGCGTGCCGGACCGCCCCCGAGACTGCGTGGCTGATCAATGTGGAGCGAACCGCGCTCCTCAGTCAGAGGCTAGCCGCCCAGGGGTGCTTCGTGATTTTTCTCTCCACCAACCGCGTGTTCGACGGCCTATCCCCCATGGTGCCCGCCCAGACCCCGCCCAACCCGGTCACCGAATACGGCCGTTGCAAGGCGGCTGCGGAAGCCCGGATTCTCGCCCTGGCGGAGATGTCCGCCGTGGTTCGGCTCACCAAGGTCGTGGCGCCAGGAGACCCGCTGTTCACGAACTGGGCCAACACGTTGCGAAAGCGGGCGCCCATACGCCCTTTCCATGATGTGGTCCTGTCCCCCGTGCCCTTAGCCACGGTGGTGCACCTACTCCGCCTGGTGGGGGAAACCCGGGGCAGCGGGCTCTGGCAGATATCCGGTGAGTTGGACGTCACCTACGCCCAGGCGGCCGCCTGGGGCGCAGAGGCTCTCGGCGCGGACCCCGGCCTTGTGCACCCCTGGTCGTACCGCGACGCCGGACTCCACCCCGAGTTCGCCCTCAACCATTCGACCTTGGACGGTTCACGCCTGTGGCGGGAATTCGGCCTGACGCCTCCACCCTCGCGCTGGACCATCGTCAACGCGTTCCGCTCCACGGCCCCGGATCAGGACTGACCCCTCCGACACAATGCCGCACCCAGCCGGGACCTGATCCTGCCGAACCAGCGACGCACGGCAAAGGCCAGGACATAGCAGGTAGATTGCTGCGCCCGGATCGGGTCGAACTCCTCCAGGCCAGGCAGCTTGGCAAGGAAATACGACGCGCCCACGGCTGGGGACTGCTGCACCTGGGCCGGATCGAACTCCTCCAGTCCGGGCATCCGGGATAGGAAGTACGTCGCCCCTGATGCCGGTGATTCCTGCGCCTGGGCCGGATCGAACTCCTCCAGTCCGGGCATCCGGGACAGGAAATACGACGCGCCCGCGGCCGAAGACTGCTGCACCTGAGTCGGGTCGAAGCCCTCCAACCCCGGCAGCCGGGACAGGAAATACGATGCGCCCGCGGCTGGTGACTGCAGCGCCCGGACCGGATCGAAGTCCCGCAGCCCCAGGGCCCGGACCAGAGCTCCCGCCAGGGTGGCCAGCGGATTCCCTGGAATGGCCGTGGGGTCCAAGTCCGGCACCCGGTTGGAGGCTGCAAGCATGTCCATGACGACTTCAAGCACCGGATCGCGGCCGCTCCCGAAAGAACCGGAGGCCGGGGCCATGATGCCGGCAACCTGCTTGATTGCCCGCGCCAGGATATGGAGGGCATCCCCGGCCTGATGGTCCAGGTCCACGTTTTCCATCGCAGCCTGCGGGGCGACGTCCCGCCAGGTTCCCTGGCGCAGGTGCTCCAGCCATTCGACGGTCCGTATGCAGCAAAACTCCAGTGGGTAATGAACCAGTTCCCCACACTTCCTCAGGTTGATTCCACGGAAGTACCAGGAAACCCTTTCCGCTTGGCCGGCAGGGGCCAAGGTGGCGAAAAGGGACTGGACCAACGCGTGGACATCCTCATGGACCTGGGCCGATGCCCCGGCATTCGAATCCGAGAGCATCCCCGAGGCCTGCGAAAGATACCGGGCCAGGACGGACATGATCTGAAGGACCGATTCCGACAGATCACCAACCACAAGCTCGGCCTGGGGGGTGATGGCTTGCCACGTCCCGTCGTGGAGGTGCCTCAGCCATTCCATGACCCGGAAGCAATGGAACTCGAGGGGATAGGTCGCCTCTTTTGCACATCGCGCGAAATCGAATCCACGAAAAATCCAGAGTAGCTTGTCGCGGGAAGACACCGGCGCGAGCGAGAGGATGGCGTCCAAGGCCATGCTGCGGGCCACTTCCTGCGCACACGGCGAGAGTTCGTCCTGTTTGGCTCCAAAGGCCTTGGCATTGAGGCTGAGAAAGGTATGCAGTTCCTTGGCCATGATTTGCAACAGCCGCTCGGACAGCTCCCGATTCTCCTGGTCCGGCTTGATGTCCCCGGCGCAGACTGCCGCAACCTGGCCGGTGATCCGATAGTTGAGCCACGTGGAGCATTTGGCGAGGAAGAACTCCAGGAACTGCGCGTCATCCCTTATAAGCTGGCCGAATCTGGCATCCCCGAACAGCCAGAGCGCCTTATCCCGGAGCGCGGATCCCGGCGTCCTGATCAGGAAATAGCCGGTTGCGTACTCCGGTTCCGCCAAGGCCTGACGCAGCCGAAAATCGTGAATGGCCGGAATATTCTTGATGAGGTTATGAGCAATTCCCGTGACTTGGTCCACCTTGCTGTTTTCGCCCCCGGGATAGGACGCCAGCGCCTTAGAATGCAGGTCATGCAGGATGGGAACGGTCCTGACTAGATATTCCGCGCCGGTGTCGATCAGGGAGTGGACTTGTTCGGCGGGCAGGGCATACCCCTCCCCGATCTCCTTGACTTCCCCGGACAGGAGGTATCCGACCCACGTGATGAACCGCTCCACGAAATACCGGATGGGATAGAGGTCATCCCGCGCGCTGCTGGCGCAGTCGAATTCGCGGAACAGCCACTGGGCCTTGGCGCGAAGCGCGGAGGGGACACGGTACACGTCGGCATACACGTAGGAGTTCAGGTGCCGGGGCAGGGGAGTCTGTTCCAGGGAGAGATCCAGACCCGCGAACACGCCGAGCTGATGAAGTGTCTCGGCCCGATTCAAGTCCTCGGTGTAGACGGTCATGGAGTGCCGGAACGATGGGAGGATGCGATCGAGCTGGGCATGGGTCGCATCATAGTACCAACCAAATTTCTCCTCGATGGCCAGGGCGTCCCACGCCTCCCGCCCCATCTCTCCCAGATGGAATGCCGCGGTTCTCCTGACCTCGAAGGGATAATCGGTCAGTGGCGAATAGTATCCATAGGCTGCGGGAAACAACTCGCTGTCCACGACAAAGGACCTGATGCATGCTGCACGGTCCTTGCGCTTGAGATGGACAACCCTGACCGTTTCCGACAACAGGTCCAGGACGTAGGACAAGGTAAAGGCATACCCGTTCCCGACCACGCATTCGAACTCACAGTCTTCGAAGATCCTCCGGATGTCTGCAATGCGATCCTGGTTTCCGGATTCCTGGAGGTCCGCATACAGATTGTACAGCCGGCGCGACCCGTATTCATGCCGGCTTTCCCAATCCAGCCCCGACACCTCGAACAGGCGCTTCATGTCGGCAGCCAGGGACAAAGTCCCGTCCCGGCCGGTCCCGATGACAATGAGTTTGAGCTTCATGAAAACCTTAGCCAAGCTACAGTTGGGGAAACACGCTAGGCCTACGTGCCGCAGTTCTTTTGCCAGTTGGAGAAGAATTCGTAAAGCTGCTTGAATTCCTCCCGGGTCTGATGGACCACGTCTGCCTCGGAAACTATCATTCCTGAATACCCACCATACGCAAGGATATCGAGCAATGTGGTGCTTTGCAACGGTGCATGGTGCAGCTGCGTATGCCATCCTTCGCTACCGAACATATATCCCGTCATATGTACGTGCCCACACTGGGGCAATATGCTGGGGAAATACTGCAAATGCAGACCATTGGTGCCCAGAATGTAGTGTTCGAAATCCAAGCAGCGCCGGAAGCCGAAGCGGCGGAGGACCCGAATGATGTCCTCGGTGTTGGAGATGTTCTCAACGCAGACAGGGATCCCGGTGCGTCCTGACTGCTCGGCGATCCAGCGCCACTCGTCCTCCCAGTAGATGTTGTGCATCACGAGGATTTCGGCCGCCACCCCTGCAGCAAGGTCAAACACCTCATGCAGTGCGCTCCCGTCGGTGGGGGCATGCACCGCGTACTGAAAGGGATACCGGCGGGCCTGTGCCACCGCGCGGCCGGTATCAGCGAGAATCGCCGCGCTGGTGTACAGTTCAACGCAACGGATTCCCGACTCCCCCACGGCATCAAGAATTGCCGGATCGGGCGCGCACTTTGCAGCAACTCGCAGATAGCCTTTCCCGGTCGCCGTCATTGGACCCTCCACAAAAACCATGATACATCAACGTGTTCGGCGCTTCAAGGCATTGCCGGCGCCTAGTCCCACCAGAGGCTCGACCACCGGCAAACGCCCGTCCGTTGGTTGCCGGAGCAATCCACGCACCGCAGGTTCTGCGGGAACGATGCCCCCGGAACCACAAGGAGCTGCCCTGGGGAGCAAATTCCCGGGCGGTGAACGAAGCATCCAGTTGCGGCGAGGGTCTTGGCCGAGGCAGCCTGGGATGCCCGGCCAGTGATGAAACCGGACTCTCCGGCGAGGCGCTCCCGGGGATATGGGCATGGCCGGGGCTCAAGGGCGCACGGTCAGGACCAGCACATGATCGCCGCGACTCGGCGGCGTGGCGACATACCCGCCTCCAGGCATCTCCAGCCGACTGGCCTAGTGTTGCGTCCTTGAAATAAATCTATATAACGGCCCCCAGGAAAGGAGGCCGTTATGGGCGCACGGGTCAAGGTCGAGTTGACGGAAGAGCAGGCAACGACATTGAGGATGTGGGCCGGGTCAGGCAAGACCG